>OCJE01000004.1_pt1 | contig 672648 bp, 578 predicted proteins | sample 1502621 | NCBI WGS metagenome assembly OCJE01 (sample SAMN05301465, study PRJEB22388) | human gut metagenome | isolation source: Infant 1 DOL 6 oral | host: Homo sapiens | place: USA: Pittsburgh, Magee-Womens Hospital of UPMC | collected 2013/2014 | reverse complement strand
ATGTCACTTTGAGTGCCCACACAGATTGTCTGATAAATTGTTAAAGAGCAGTTGCGACGCGCTTTAGCGCTCTGTCGCGAGGTGGCGTATATTACGCTTTCCTCTTTCAGAGTCAACCCTGAATTTCAGGATTTTTCTCTTTAATCAACCGGCTGTTTGTGTGAAGTGATTCACATCCGCCGTGTCGATGGAGGCGCATTATAGGGGGTCGTCTCAGGAAGACAAGCGGAAAAATGCATTTTTATCTCAACCGCTCATCTTTTAATCATAACGCTTATTTTTGCTGCTTTCTTATCGCCGATGGCAGGTCAGCAAGGCTATTTAACACCCAATCTGCCGCATTTTCTGCTTCGGGCGTAACGGGCTTACCGGTGCGTACCAATACTTTCGTACCAACATTTGCAGCTGCCGCCGCCTGCATATCTTCTATTTTGTCACCCACCATATAAGACGCGGCCATATCAATGTGCAGAAAATCACGCGCAGAGATAAGCATCCCCGGATGCGGTTTACGACAATCACACGCCTGACGGAACTCTTCTACGCTGCCCTGCGGATGATGCGGACAATAATAGATGCCATCCAGATCGACATCGCGGTCCGCCAGCGACCAGTCCATCCATTCGGTCAGCGTCTCGAACTGCGCTTCCGTAAATTTACCACGCGCAATACCAGACTGGTTTGTAACAACGACAAGCGCAAAGCCCATCTTTTTCAGTTCACGCATCGCGTCAATGACGCCTTCAATAAACTCGAACTCATCGATTTCATGTACGTAACCATGATCCACATTAATAGTGCCATCACGGTCGAGGAAAATTGCGGGTACGGACTTTGCCACCTTTTATAGCTCCTGAATAAGGCATGTGCCGTTAGTATCGCATGTTTCAGCGAGCAAGAAAGTGCTCATCATCGAAAGCCTGATTGATTTAGACGTCTGGATGCCTTAACATCCATTTTGTTGACGGCTTCGACCGTATCAGGCAGAAGAAAATGCCACGGCTAACTTAATTACGATAATAAATAATCAATGATTAAACTTTCGAATATCACCAAAGTGTTCCAACAGGGGACTCGCACCATTCAGGCGCTGAACAACGTCAGCCTGCATGTCCCTGCCGGACAAATTTATGGCGTTATTGGCGCCTCCGGCGCCGGTAAAAGTACACTCATTCGTTGTGTGAATCTGCTGGAGCGTCCCACGGAAGGGAGCGTATTGGTTGGCGGCCAGGAGCTGACCACCCTTTCTGAATCTGAGTTGACGAAAGCCCGTCGCCAGATTGGCATGATTTTCCAGCATTTTAACCTGTTAGCTTCACGTACCGTTTTTGGCAACGTGGCGTTGCCGCTGGAACTGGACAATACGCCGAAAGACGAGATAAAACGTCGCGTCACAGAGCTGTTGGATCTGGTAGGGCTCGGCGATAAGCACGACAGCTACCCGGCCAACCTTTCCGGCGGCCAGAAACAGCGTGTAGCGATTGCTCGCGCATTAGCCAGCAATCCCAAAGTCCTGCTGTGCGACGAGGCCACCAGCGCCCTCGATCCGGCAACGACCCGTTCGATTCTGGAACTGTTGAAAGATATTAACCGTCGCCTTGGCCTGACCATTCTTCTTATTACTCATGAGATGGATGTGGTTAAGCGCATTTGCGATTGTGTCGCAGTTATCAGTAACGGAGAACTGATTGAGCAGGATACGGTCAGCGAAGTGTTCTCCCATCCAAAAACGCCGCTGGCGCAGAAGTTTATCCAGTCCACGTTGCATCTGGATATCCCGGAAGATTATCTGGAACGTTTAAAAGCGGAGCCGTATGCGGACAGCGTCCCCATGCTGCGTATGGAATTTACCGGACAATCCGTAGACGCCCCGCTGCTGTCTGAGACGGCCCGCCGCTTCAATGTGAACAACAACATTATTAGCGCGCAGATGGATTACGCAGGCGGCGTGAAGTTCGGCATTATGCTGACGGAAATGCACGGCACGCAAGAAGAGACGCAAGCCGCAATTGCCTGGTTGCAGGAACACCATGTGAAAGTAGAGGTACTGGGTTATGTCTGAGGCGATGATGTGGTTACTGGCGCGCGGCGTCTGGGAAACGCTGGCGATGACTTTTGTATCCGGCTTTTTTGGTTTTGTTATTGGTCTGCCGGTTGGCGTACTGCTGTACGTTACGCGTCCAGGGCAAATTATTGAAAACGCGAAGCTCTACCGCACACTCTCTGCGGTCGTCAATATCTTCCGTTCTATCCCGTTCATTATCTTACTGGTATGGATGATTCCGTTTACCCGTGTGATTGTCGGCACCTCCATCGGTTTGCAGGCGGCGATTGTGCCGTTAACCGTCGGCGCTGCGCCGTTCATCGCCCGCATGGTGGAAAACGCATTGCTGGAAATCCCAACCGGATTGATCGAAGCCTCCCGTGCGATGGGGGCCACGCCGCTGCAAATCGTGCGTAAGGTGCTACTGCCGGAAGCATTACCGGGTCTGGTCAATGCCGCAACCATTACCCTGATAACCCTGGTGGGCTACTCTGCTATGGGCGGCGCCGTTGGCGCTGGCGGACTCGGTCAGATTGGCTATCAGTATGGTTACATTGGCTACAATGCTACCGTGATGAATACGGTGCTGGTATTACTGGTCGTTCTGGTTTATTTAATTCAGTTATCCGGCGATCGCATCGTTCGGGCAGTGACGCACAAGTAACATTAAACACAACACAAATGACTCATTAAGGAAATAAGCATGGCGTTCAAATTTAAAACCTTTGCGGCAGTGGGAGCCCTGATTGGTTCTCTGGCACTTGTGGGTTGCGGCCAGGATGAAAAAGATCCGAACCACATCAAAGTGGGCGTGATTGTCGGCGCTGAACAGCAGGTTGCGGAAGTCGCGCAAAAAGTAGCGAAAGAAAAATACGGTCTGGATGTTGAGCTGGTGACGTTCAACGACTACGTATTACCGAACGAAGCGTTAAGCAAAGGCGATATCGACGCGAACGCTTTCCAGCACAAGCCGTACCTGGATCAGCAGATCAAAGATCGCGGTTATAAGCTGGTTGCCGTTGGCAATACCTTTGTTTATCCGATTGCCGGTTATTCCAAAAAAATCAAATCACTTGATGAGCTACAGGATGGTTCTCAGGTAGCCGTACCAAACGATCCGACTAACCTTGGTCGTTCACTGCTGCTGTTGCAGAAAGTAGGATTAATCAAACTGAAAGATGGCGTTGGCCTGCTGCCGACCGTTCTGGACGTGACCGAAAACCCGAAGAACCTGAAAATTGTTGAGCTGGAAGCACCGCAACTGCCGCGCTCTCTGGACGATGCGCAAATTGCCCTGGCCGTGATTAATACCACTTACGCCAGCCAGATTGACCTGACGCCGGCAAAAGACGGTATCTTCGTGGAAGATAAAGATTCCCCGTACGTTAACCTGATCGTAACGCGTGAAGACAATAAAGACGCAGAGAACGTGAAGAAATTCGTTCAGGCTTATCAGTCTGACGAAGTCTACGAAGCCGCGAATAAAGTCTTCAACGGCGGTGCTGTTAAAGGCTGGTAATTTTTAGGCGGTTTCCACAATCTGTAATATCATTCAGGACGGGCGCTTGCCCGTCTTGTCATTTATGCAAGCTCCTGATTCAATATCTGACGATTAGATCATTCATTGAGGAAATATTATGCGTGCTTTACCGATCTGTTTATTGGCACTCATGCTGGGCGGTTGTTCCATGCTAAGCAGATCCCCTGTTGAACCCGTTCAAAGCACCGCAACCCCGCCAAAAGCGGAGTCGGAAAAACCGAAAGCGCCGCGTGCCGCACCGGTCCGAATTTACACCAACGCCGAAGAGTTAGTGGGTAAACCGTTCCGCGATCTTGGCGAAGTCAGCGGTGACTCCTGCCAGGCATCTAATCAGGATTCCCCGCCGAGCATCCCGACGGCACGTAAACGCATGCAGATTAACGCCTCTAAAATGAAGGCGAATGCTGTACTGCTGCACAGCTGCGAAGTCACCAGTGGAACGCCAGGCTGCTACCGTCAGGCTGTTTGCATCGGTTCCGCCCTTAACATCTCGGCTAAATGAGCAGTTTTCAGTTCGAGCAAATAGGCGTTATTCGCTCCCCCTATAAAGAAAAGTTCGCCGTCCCGCGCCAGCCTGGTCTGGTAAAAAGCGCCGACGGCGAACTGCATCTTGTTGCGCCCTATAATCAGGCCGATGCCGTTCGCGGTCTGGAAGCGTTCAGCCATTTGTGGGTGATCTTCGTCTTTCATCAGACGATGGCTGGCGGATGGCGCCCGACGGTTCGCCCTCCCCGTCTCGGCGGCAATGCCCGGATGGGCGTCTTCGCGACCCGCTCCACCTTTCGCCCTAACCCTGTCGGCATGTCGCTGGTTGAGTTGAAAGAGATTGTCTGTCAGAAAGAGAAAGTCATCCTGAAGCTGGGTAGTCTGGATCTGGTTGATGGCACGCCGGTTGTTGATATCAAACCCTACCTGCCGTTTGCCGAGTCATTACCGGACGCAACGGCCAGCTACGCGCAACAGGCGCCTGTGGCAGAGATGCACGTCAGCTTCACGGCCGACATTGACCAACAGCTTTCACGGCTTGAACAACGTTACCCGCAACTGAAAACATTTATCGGCGAAGTGCTGGCGCAAGATCCGCGTCCCGCCTATCGTAAAGGTGAAGAGACCGGTAAAACGTACGCCGTCTGGCTGCACGATTTCAACGTGCGCTGGCGCGTCACCGAAGAGGGTTTTGAAGTCTTTGCGCTGGAACCCCGCTAATTTCACGCCCTTCTCTTTTGACATCCCTTTCTCGCTGGTAAACTAAATCACTTTTTTTGTGTCAGGCTCGCGTTGAGCCTGTTCGATCGTCCAACTGGAACCGTAACAACATGCGTACTAGCCAATATCTGCTCTCCACTCTGAAGGAGACACCTGCCGACGCCGAGGTTATCAGCCATCAGCTGATGCTGCGCGCCGGGATGATCCGCAAGCTCGCCTCCGGGTTATATACCTGGCTGCCGACTGGCCTGCGCGTCCTGAAAAAAGTCGAAAACATCGTGCGTGAAGAGATGAATAACGCCGGTGCCATCGAGGTGTCGATGCCAGTGGTTCAGCCTGCCGACCTGTGGCAAGAGAGTGGTCGTTGGGAACAGTACGGCCCGGAACTGCTGCGTTTTGTTGACCGTGGCGAGCGTCCGTTCGTACTCGGCCCGACTCACGAAGAAGTTATCACCGACCTGATTCGTAACGAACTCAGCTCTTACAAACAGCTGCCGCTGAACTTCTTCCAGATCCAGACCAAATTCCGTGACGAAGTACGTCCGCGTTTCGGCGTAATGCGTTCCCGCGAGTTCCTGATGAAAGACGCCTACTCTTTCCATACCTCTCAGGAATCGCTACAGGAAACTTACGACGCGATGTATGCCGCTTACAGCAAAATCTTCAGCCGTATGGGCCTGGATTTCCGCGCGGTACAGGCAGACACGGGGTCTATCGGCGGTAACGCATCCCACGAGTTCCAGGTACTGGCGCAAAGCGGTGAAGATGATGTGATCTTCTCTGATTCTTCTGACTACGCGGCTAACATTGAGTTCGCCGAAGCCGTTGCGCCGAAAGCGCCGCGCGCGGCTGCCAGCCAGGAGATGACGCTGGTTGATACGCCAAACGCGAAAACCATCGCGGAGCTGGTTGAGCAGTTCAATCTGCCGATTGAGAAAACCGTCAAAACGCTGCTGGTGAAAGCGGTTGAAGGAAGCAGCTACCCGCTGGTTGCTCTGCTGGTACGTGGCGATCACGAACTGAACGAAGTGAAAGCGGAAAAACTGCCGCAGGTTGCCAGCCCGCTGACCTTCGCCACAGAAGAAGAGATTCGTGCGCTGGTGAAAGCCGGCCCGGGTTCTCTCGGCCCGGTGAATATGCCGGTTCCGGTGGTGATCGACCGTACCGTTGCAGTAATGAGCGATTTCGCGGCAGGCGCCAACATCGACGGTAAGCACTACTTCGGCATCAACTGGGATCGCGATGTCGCGACGCCAGAAGTCGCTGATATCCGTAACGTCGTGGCAGGCGATCCAAGCCCGGACGGCCAGGGCACGCTGCTGATTAAACGTGGCATCGAAGTGGGTCATATCTTCCAGCTGGGCACCAAGTATTCCGAAGCGCTGAAAGCCTCCGTACAGGGTGAAGATGGTCGTAACCAGATCCTGACGATGGGTTGCTACGGTATCGGGGTAACGCGCGTGGTGGCGGCGGCGATTGAGCAGAACTACGACGAACGCGGTATTGTATGGCCTGACGCCATTGCGCCATTCCAGGTTGCCATTCTGCCGATGAATATGCACAAGTCCTTCCGGGTGCAGGAACTGGCGGAAAAACTGTACGGCGAACTGCGCGCACAAGGCATCGAAGTGCTGATGGATGACCGTAAAGAGCGTCCGGGCGTCATGTTCGCGGATATGGAACTGATCGGCATCCCGCACACTATCGTGCTGGGCGACCGTAACCTGGACAACGACGATATTGAATACAAATACCGTCGTAACGGCGAGAAGCAGTTGATTAAAACTGGCGAGATCGTCGATTTCCTGGTGAAAGCCATCAAAGGCTAAACACAAAAAACCCCGCTGATGCGGGGTTTTTTAATGTCCAGACGGGGTCGATACCGCAATTACTTACTGGAACAATCCTGTCCAGGAACGAATTTAATCTCTTTATCGGCCACCAGCGTTTTTACCTGCGCGCCCGTATCCGGGTTGGCTTCCTGCGTAAAGTGGCCTTCCACCGTTAATAATACCGGTTTTTCCGCAGCGCCTCGTGCCGCCAGATAATCACGTTCCAGCTGAGCATTGTTCGCCACCGGCATGCGTTTCCCGGTAGCGCAATCGGTAAAGGTCGCTGCATCCGCCATATAGAAATACATGCCGCGCACCGGCATTGGCGTTACGGGCAAACTGGCAGACACCGACTCAAGCGTGTAATTAAACTGCGACTCAATCGGATTACCTTCACGATCAAGCATTTCCAGAGCGTCGCCTTTCGCACGATAGTAAGACTTCTCGCCTTTGCTGTCGGTCAATACCAGTTTATCGGCTGTACGCGCCCAGGTGCCATACGAGGCAAACGAAGAGGGTTCTTCACGAACGCCCTGATAACGTTCATTCATCACCCATGTTCCATCTTTTTCCAGGAACAAAGAGGTTTCGATCCCTTCACAGTCTGCGCAAGGCAATACGCCACGCCAGCTTTGCTGCATCGGTTTTAATTCTGCCGTCTGCGTCGGCTGTAGCGCCTCCACTTCAGTACGATTATTACATCCAATCAAGGCAAAGAGCGTGCATGCTGCCGCTACTGACAATATCGCTGTTTTCACCATAAATTCCTTATGAAATGTTATCCCCGCTCGTCACTCCTGAGGACGACGAACTCTACCGCGAAGCGCCTTCACTGTGGATTTTTGTGCCTTCGATGACAACCTGCGTTCTTTCGACGCGCGCGTAGGGCGGGTTGCCCGTCGGCTTTTTTGCACTGCGGTTAATTCTTTGATGACTGCCACCAGCCGGGCGATAGCCGCCTCCCGGTTGAGCTCCTGGCTGCGATACTCCTGCGCCTTAATAATAATGACGCCATCGCTGCTAATAAGGTGATGGCTGGCAGCCAACAAACGTTCCTTATAATACTCTGGCAGGCCAGAGGCCCGAATGTCAAAGCGCAAATGGATAGCCGTTGAGGTCTTATTAACGTGCTGTCCACCCGCTCCCTGCGCACGAATGGCTGTGATTTCCAGCTCATTGTCGGGAATCGAGACATTTCGGGAGATGACAATCATGAAGGCTGTTGCCATGCAGTCAGATGAATTTCCAGATTATTCTGAGAATCCGACAGCCAGATGGCGCCATCCTGAATCGTTGCCTGCAACGTCATGGTTCGGCCGGCAAAATCACTCAGTTTCGCCAGTTGCTCATCATCCAGATACCACACGGACAGGTTAGCGTACTGCGCGCATTTACTCTGGTTCTGCTGCCACCAGATTTGCGCGGCACGACTATTATAGGCAAACAGCGCAACCTCCGCAGCCTGGGTACAGGCTTTCTTAATGCGGCGCTCATCCGGCAGCCCCAGCTCAACCCATAAATCAATCCCCAGATGGTCGTTACGCAGCCATGCCTCAGGCTCATCTTCTGCGCTCAGACCACGCGTGAACTGTAGGCGCTCATTGGCATATTTAATCCAGGCCAGCAGGCGCAGCATCATGCGCTCCTGCGTTTCAGAAGGGTGACGCGCCAGCGTCAATGCCGCGTCAAGAAACTGGTTGCGGTCAAGATCCGCCACATTGACTACGGCTTTATAAATCGTCGCTTTAAGCGCCATGAGAGAACTCCTTTCGAATCAGGGACACATTGTAGCGAAATCTGCGTCAAAAGGCTGTTAACGGATGTCGTATACCTGCGCCGTCAACCTGCTGATATTGCCTGGATGGGTATGTTATAGTCACCTTGCTAAACAGAGTTTATCTTCGTAGGCTTAGACTTGCATCCACGGTTAAGTCAGAGTGCTGACAGGAGGGCATGTGGAAAAATATTGTGAGTTAATACGCAAGCGGTATGCGGAAATCGCCAGCGGAGACTTAAGGTATGTCCCGGATGCGCTGGGTTGTGTATTGAAAGTGCTTAATGAAGTGGCAGCAGACGATGCCCTTTCAGAGTCGGTCAGGGAAAAGGCGGCATATGCTGCCGCGAACTTACTGGTGAGCGATTATGTCAATGAATGAAACGTATCAACCCATCAACTGCGATGATTACGACAATCTTGAGCTCGCCTGCCAGCATCATCTGTTACTGACGCTGGAACTTAAGGATGGAGAAGTTTTACAGGCGAAAGCCAACGATCTGGTGTCGCGCAAAAACGTGGAATATCTGATCGCGGATGTCGCCGGTGAAACACGCGAGCTGCGTCTGGACAAAATTACCAGCTTCAGTCATCCACAAATCGGTACTGTAATCGTCAGCGAATCCTGATTCTTTTGTTGCCGGATGGCGGTGCAAGCACCTTATCCGGCCTACTTTCCATGCGATACGTAGGCCTGATAAGCGCAGCGCCATCAGGCATTACGCGATGACGACGTCTCTTCCTTCCATTCCAGCCTGACGCCTGCTCCCTCCTCCGCCAGACCATCACAGGTAACAAAAATACCTGCGGCAGCAATCAACGTCTCGCCATAAAACAGCAGCGGCGTGGTATCCCGCCGCCAGGGCGGTACGCCCAGCTCCTGCCAGATTTTCTTTAGCTTACGCCCGCCATTGCGCCCGATAATATGCAGTAACCCAGATGCCTTAAAGCGTATGCTAACTGGCTCGTCGGCACGCGGCATGCGCAGGTCGCCTCCTGGAACAAGCCGCACCGTCCCAAGTCCAACGGGCAGCGATAACGGTGTTTGCCACGATGACCACGGGATCACCGTCGCGCTTTGGCCGGTAACGGATTTTATCCACCATAGCTGTGACTGATAACGGCGAATGTCGTACTCGCCAAAGCGAAAACAGGGAGCGGCGTCCTCACGCGCCAGCGCCACCTCCTGCCAGATACGTTCCAGCCCGTCGCGGGAAGGCATCGGCGCATGCTTCGCGGCCAGCCAGCGGCGCAATAGCGCAGCACGTCGCGGGCCGCTCATCGCCATTAACGGCGCTAACTGCAATGCTCCATCAGCGGTGATACAGCCCGCTAAATCCTCTGCCAGAAGCTCATCCAGCAGGCGCTCCTGTTCTGCGCAAAGCGCGGCGCTACGGGCAGTCGCTTCAGCAAAATGCGGCCAGCGTTGTTGCAGCAGCGGTAGCACCCTAAGGCGCAGGAAATTACGATCGTAGACATCATCCTGATTGCTTTCATCCTCAATCCAGCGCAGCGCATAGCGTTTTGCCCACTGCTCCAGCGCCGCACGGGTTTCCCCAAGTAACGGGCGGATCAGCTGCGTTCCGGCAAACGACGAGCGTTCCCCCATAGCGGACAATCCCGCCGGGCCGCTGCCGCGCTTCAACGCCAGCAGAAACGTTTCACATTGATCGTCAAGATGCTGGGCCGTGACCAGGACTTCACCGGGATGCAGCGCCTGCGCAAAGGCTGCGTATCGCGCCTGGCGCGCCTGAGCCTCAATCCCCAGCCCCTCATCCTGAAGCTGCACTCGTCTGACAACCAGCGGTACCTGCCACTGCTGGCACACAGCCTCGCAATGTGTCACCCAGCTATCGGCATGGGAGCTTAACCCATGATGAATATGGATGGCGCGCAGCGTGACATCAGGCTGCTGTTCTCGCCATTGCACCAGTTGATGCAGCAGTACGGTAGAATCCAGCCCGCCGCTAAAGGCCACCAGAATCTGGCGGTATGGCAGGAGTGAGGCGTTCAGGGTGAGTGTTGTCATGATCATTGCTTAACTGTGGCACTGCCCGGCACGTTACCGGGCAGAAACCGTGATGACAAGCTTTACTGCTCATACAGTTCGAGCGGCAGTCCGTCTGGGTCGTTGAAAAAGGTAAAACGTTTATTCGTAAACGGGTCAACGCGAACCGGCTCGCATTTAACGTTGTTCGCCTCCAGATGCGCTACCGCTTTGTCTACGTCTTCCACGCTGAACGCCAGATGCCGCAGACCGCAGGCCTCCGGTCGGCTCGGTCGCGCAGGCGGGAAGGGAAAAGAAAAAAGCTCAATCACATATTGCCCGTTTAACGCCAGGTCGCCTTTCCAGGAATCACGTTCTTCCCGGTACGCTTCACTCAACAGCGTGAAGCCCAGTACGTCACAATAAAACGTTTTGCTCGCCGCATAATCCGTCGCGATAATCGCAATATGGTGAACCTGTTTTAATCCCAGCATAGCGTCTCCTTAATGTGTTATCAGCACGTTACCCACCTTGCCGTCGCGAGGGCAAGCCATCATGCCGTTTTTAAGACTCTCACTCGGTAAACGCCATCTTCATCCTGTTTTGCGCCATGAATATCGGTCTCAAAGCCAGGGTAATGGTGGCCGATGGAACACAGCATCAGCAGAAAATCGAGTACCGCGCGGCTCGCTTCGGTGATCATCTCCCCCGGCATCAGCAACGGCACGCCAGGCGGATACGGCAGCACCATACTGGCGGAAATACGCCCCACCAGTTGATCAATCGCGATGGTCTCCACTTCGCCTTTTATCTGCCTCTGCCAGGCCTGATGCGGCGTCATTTTCATTTCGGGCAATGTGTCGAACGCCCGTAACATCAACCCGGAAAGATCGTGCTGGCGGATCAGTTTATGGATACCCTGCGCCAGATCCTGAATCCGCATATTACGATAAAAATCGGGATCTTCGGCGTACAGATCCGGCAGCATATTTTTAACGCGCAGATTAAGATCGTAAGCGCGTTTAAACTCCGTCAGGCCGCGCAGCAATCCCATCGCCCGGGTTTTATCAATACCAATACTGAACAGGAACAGCAGGTTATAAGGCCCGGTTTTTTCTACCACCACGCCGCGCTCATCAAGGAACTTCGCCACCAGCGCGGCGGGGATCCCCTCCTCGCTCATGTTACCCTGCTCATCCATACCGGGCGTCAAAATGGTGACTTTCACCGGATCGAGAAACATATGGTCGGCATCCGCATCGGTAAAACCGTGCCACTTCTCGCCGGGCGCAACGGGCCAGCATTCCGCTTCATCCACCTCTCCCGGTTGCCAGATATCAAAGAACCAGCCTTCTGACTCTTCGCGCAGCCGCTGTACCTCTTTGCGAAAATGAAGCGCCCGCTCCACGGAGCGATTGATCAATCGTTTACCCGGATTGCCACGCAGCATTGCCGCAGCCGTCTCAATCGACGCCACAATGGGGTAGCTTGGCGATGTTGAGGTGTGCATCATAAACGCTTCATTAAAGGTATCTTCATCGTAATCCCCTTTAATGTGAATAAGCGATGCCTGAGACAGCGCCGCCAGCATTTTATGCGTCGACTGCGTTTCGAAGATGACTTTTCCCGGCACCCGCTCGCCGCTCATCCCGCTTTTCCCCTGATAAATCGGGTGAAAATGGGTATAGGGCACCCAAGCCGAGTCGAAATGGATCGAAGGGACATCCAGCGTTTGTTTAATCCAGTTGGTGTTGTACAGCAGGCCGTCATAGGTCGAGTTGGTGATAACCGCATGTACCGGCCACTGCGCCTGCGCCGTCTCCGAAACCTTATGTTCAATACTCTCACGCGTAAATTCACGCTTAGGAATGCCCCCCAGAATACCGAGTGCGTTGCGCGTGGGTTTCAGCCAGAGGGGCACCACATCGCTCATCATCAACAGGTGCGCGAGAGATTTATGGCAGTTACGGTCAATCAGCAGCGTGCTGCCCGACGGCGCCGCGTACATGCCGACAATTTTGTTCGATGTGGAGGTGCCGTTGGTCACCATATAACTCTGCTCGGCGCCGAAGGTGCGGGCAATATACTCTTCCGCCTCCAGGTGCGGCCCGGTATGGTCCAGCAGCGACCCCAGTTCGGTCACGGAAATAGACACATCCGCTTTTAGCGTATTCCCCCCGAAGAAGTCATAAAACAGACAGCCAATTGGGCTTTTCTGGTACGCCGTTCCCGCCATATGTCCCGGCGTACAGAAGGTATACTTCCCTTCCTTCACATAGGTAAACAGCGCCCGGGTGAACGGCGGCGTGATGTTATCAAGGTATTCATTCGTATACTGGCGGATGCGGGTTGCAATATCTTCTGACTGGCCGAGCGCGTATTCAAAAAACCACAGTGCCATACGCATATCATGCACGCTGACATCCATCGTCGAATGCGTATTGATAAACGCATACAACGGCAGGTATTCATTTAGCTGGTTGATATCGCTACACAAATCGAGGCTGTACTCATCCCAGTCAAAAATGACGCCACAGATTCGCGGATTGTGTTCAATGAATTTCAGCAGGTCGACGCTATTTTACGGCCAGATAATCTGAAACCCCTGCGACTGTAGGGCAAGCTCAAGTTCCTTGATGGGTTCGTCTTTATAAAAAACGCCATGCGGCCCCATGATGGCAATGATATTCATGCGTTCCTCCTGGAAAAACCTTAGCTAATCATAGCCTGGTCAAACCGCAGATAAAAAAAAGGGCCACAAAATGTGACCCTTTTTACTCCATGTCCGATAAGCGTAAGCGCCATCGGGCATTGATGATGTTTACGCGTAGCCGTAGCTCATCAGGCGCTGATAACGACGGTTTTTCAAATCGTCTTTGCTCAACACGTCGAGATCGGCGAGATCGGCCAGCAGTTGCGCTTTCAGAGAAGCCGCCATCGCTTCCGGGTTACGGTGCGCGCCACCCAGCGGTTCCTGAATGATGGAATCAATCAGCTTCAGCTCTTTCAGGCGCGGCGCGATAATACCCATCGCTTCTGCGGCCAGCGGCGCTTTGTCCGCGCTTTTCCACAGAATGGACGCACAGCCTTCCGGGGAGATAACGGAATAGGTGCTGTACTGCAACATATTCACTTTATCGCCCACGCCAATCGCCAGCGCGCCGCCGGAACCCCCTTCGCCGATAACGGTACAAATCACCGGTACGCTCAGGCGTGACATTTCACGCAGGTTACGTGCGATCGCTTCAGACTGACCGCGTTCTTCCGCGCCCACGCCAGGGTAAGCGCCAGGGGTGTCGATAAAGGTAATGATCGGCATGTTGAAACGCTCAGCCATTTCCATCAGACGCAGCGCTTTGCGGTACCCTTCAGGTGCCGGCATGCCGAAGTTACGACGGATTTTCTCTTTCGTTTCACGGCCTTTCTGATGACCAATAATCATCACTGGACGACCATCCAGACGCGCGATGCCGCCGACGATAGCTTTATCATCCGCATAGGCGCGATCGCCCGCCAGTTCGTCAAATTCATCAAACGCCAGGCGAACATAATCCAGGGTGTATGGACGTTGCGGATGGCGCGCCAGTTGAGCAACCTGCCATGCGCCAAGATCGGCAAAGATTTTGCGCGTCAGTTCTACGCTTTTTTCACGCAGACGATGCACTTCTTCATCGATATTAATATCCAGTTTCTCATCCTGACGGCTAACCGCAGTCAGAGAATCGATTTTCGCTTCCAGCTCTGCAATCGGCTGTTCAAAATCAAGGAAATTCAGACTCATAGTATTCCTGTATTAGTCAAACTCCAGTTCCACCTGCTCCGAACCAATGAGGCCACGGAGATCGTTTAGCAAACGATCGCTCGGAGAGACACGCCACGTCGCGCCAAAACGCAACCGCGCGCGTGCATCCGCCCTCTGATAGTAGAGATGTACTGGAATTGTCCCCGAGCGGTGGGGTTCCAGAGACTGACGGAGTCGGTTTAAAAGCTGGTCATCAATTTGCCTGTCCGTCAGCGAGATAGCAAGCCCGCGAGCATATTTTTCCCGGGCTTCGTCAATATCCATGACTTCACGGGCCATCATTTTAAGCCCGCCGCTGAAGTCATCAAAGCTGACCTGTCCGCTGACGATAAGTATGCGGTCTTTTTCCAGCAATTGCTGATATTTATCCAGAGCGTCGGTAAACAGCATAACTTCCAGACGTCCAGAGCGGTCATCCAGCGTACAGATGCCGATACGATTGCCGCGCTTGGTGACCATAACCCTTGCAGCAATCACGAGCCCCGCAGCCGTGGTGACTTTACCACGTTCTGTCGGATGCATGTCTTTCAGCCGGTAGCCTCCGACATAGCGCTCAATTTCTTTTAAATACTGATTGATAGGGTGCCCCGTCAGGTAAAGCCCCAACGTTTCACGTTCCCCGTCCAGCACCACCTGTTCCGGCCACGGCTGGCAGCTGGCATAGGATTGTTCAATTTGTTCCGGCTCTTCCGCCAGTACGCCAAACATATCCGCCTGCCCGATCGCTTCCGCTTTGGCATGCTGATCGGCGGCTTTCAGCGCGTCGCCCAGCGAGTTCATCAGCGCGGCGCGGTGCGGCCCAAGGCGGTCAAACGCCCCGGACATGATCAGTTTTTCCAGTACCCGGCGGTTGAGCTTTTTCGTGTCCGTGCGGGCACATAAATCAAACAGCTCGCGGAAGTAACCGTCTTTATTGCGCGCCTCGATGATAGCTTCAATCGGGCCTTCACCCACGCCTTTGATCGCGCCGATGCCGTAAACAATTTCGCCGTCGTCGTTAACGTGGAAGTGATACAGTCCTGAGTTGATATCCGGCGGCAGGATTTTAAGCCCCATGCGCCAGCATTCATCCACCAGACCGACCACTTTTTCGGTGTTGTCCATATCGGCGGTCATTACCGCCGCCATAAACTCTGCCGGATAGTGCGCTTTCAGCCATAGCGTCTGGTAAGACACCAGCGCATAGGCGGCGGAGTGCGATTTGTTAAACCCGTACCCGGCGAACTTTTCCACCAGGTCGAAGATTTTTATCGCCAGCTCGCCGTCGATGCCGTTCTTTCTGGCGCCCTCTTCAAAGACGGAACGCTGTTTCGCCATCTCTTCCGGCTTTTTCTTACCCATCGCACGACGCAGCATATCCGCGCCGCCAAGGGTGTAACCGGAAAGCACTTGGGCAATCTGCATAACCTGTTCCTGGTACAGGATGATGCCGTAGGTCGGCTCCAGTACGGGTTTCAGGCTTTCATGCTGCCATTGCACGTCTGGATAGGAAATCTCTTCACGGCCATGCTTACGGTCGATGAAGTTATCCACCATGCCCGACTGCAACGGGCCGGGGCGGAACAACGCCACCAGCGCGATCATATCTTCGAAGCAGTCAGGTTGCAGACGCTTAATCAGATCTTTCATGCCGCGGGATTCAAGCTGGAAGACCGCCGTGGTTTCCGAGCGTTGCAGCATGTCGAAGCTTTTCTTGTCATCCAGTGGGATCGCCGCGATATCCAACGGCGGTTCGCCATTCTTCTCACGGCGGGCGTTGATCATCTCCAGCGCCCAGTTAATGATGGTGAGCGTGCGCAGCCCCAGGAAGTCGAATTTGACCAGCCCGGCGTATTCCACGTCGTTTTTATCAAACTGCGTTACCGGGTGCTGACCGGCCTCATCACAGTACAGCGGCGCAAAATCGGTGATTTTGGTCGGCGCGATAACCACGCCACCGGCGTGCTTACCGGCGTTACGCGTGACGCCTTCCAGCTTGCGCGCCATATCGATCAGCGCTTTAACTTCCTCATCCGCCTCGTAAATTTCCGGCAGTTGCGGTTCCGCCTCAAACGCTTTCGCCAGCGTCATGCCTGGGTCAGGCGGCACCAGCTTCGAGATACGATCCACGAAACCGTACGGGTGCCCCAGCACGCGCCCCACGTCGCGGATAACCGCTTTCGCCGCCATCGTACCGAAGGTAATAATCTGAGATACCGCATCGCGGCCGTACATATCCGCTACGTGTTCGATAACCTGGTCGCGTTTCTCCATACAGAAGTCAACGTCGAAGTCAGGCATGGAGACACGTTCCGGGTTAAGGAAACGTTCGAACAGCAGGTCGAATTCCAGCGGATCAAGGTCGGTAATTTTCAGCGCATAGGCCACCAGCGACCCCGCACCGGAACCGCGCCCCGGCCCTACCGGTACGCCGTTATCTTTCGACCACTGGATAAACTCCATCACGATGAGGAAGTAGCCAGGGAACCCCATCTGGTTAATAACCTGAAGTTCAATGTCCAGACGTTCGTCATAGGGGGGACGCTTCTCTTTACGCACCGCTTCGTCAGGGAACAGGAATTCGAGACGTTCTTCCAGACCCTCTTTCGATTTCTTGACCAGGAAGTCTTCGGTGGTCATGTCGCCCGTCGGAAACTGCGGCAGGAAGTATTCGCCCAGACGGACAGTCACGTTACAGCGTTTGGCTATCTCAACGCTGTTTTCCAGCGCTTCCGGGATGTCGGAGAACAGCTCGCACATCTCGTCTTCGCTACGCATATATTGCTGCGGCGAGTAGTTACGCGGGCGTTTAGGATCGTCGAGCGTAAAACCATCGTGAATAGCCACGCGGATTTCGTGCGCGTCAAAGTCCTCGCTGTTAATAAAGCGGACATCATTCGTTGCGACAACCGGCAAGCCACGCGTTTCCGCCAGCTCAACCGCCGCATGCAGATACGTTTCCTCATCCTGCCGACCCGTGCGGATCAGCTCCAGATAGTAGCGGTCGGAAAAATGTTCTTCATAGAAGGCGACGCATTCGTCCACCAGCGCACTGTTGCCGCGCAACAAACTGCGGCCCACATCGCCCATCCGGCCACCGGAAAGCAAAATCAAACCGTCTTTTAATTCAGTCAGCCATTCCCTGTCGATCACCGGCCCTTCTGCGCCGTAGCCACGCTGATAGGCTTTTGAGATCAACAGAGTAAGATTCTGATAGCCCGTATTATTTGCCGCCAGCACGGTCAACTGGCAAAGTTCATCTCCCAGCGGAGTGCCGCGAACATGGAAATCAGCGCCGACAATAGGCTTAATCCCTGCGCCGTGGCCCGTTCCGTAGAACTTCACCAGACCGCAAAGGTTGGTAAAATCGGTAATCGCCAGCGCAGGCATGCCTAACGCAGCCGCCTTTTTTACCAGCGGCCCGGTTTTCGCCAGCCCATCGATCATGGAGTAGTCGCTGTGCACCCGCAGGTGGACGAAACGTGGTTCAGACATCTTCAGATTCCCGTTTACTTAATCTCGACACAAGAATCAGGACGCAAGTCCCAGGGCGCGTTTGACAGGAGCAAAACTACGTCGATGATGCTCCGTCGCACCATGTTCAGCAAGCGCCGCCAGATGAAAAGCGGTCGGATACCCTTTGTGCTGGGCAAAACCATACTGTGGGAAAATACCGTCCAGCGCCGCCATTTCGGCATCGCGCGTCACTTTCGCAATAATAGATGCCGCGCTGATCTCGGCCACACGGCTGTCGCCTTTCACCACCGCCATAGAGGGCACGGGCAGTGCCGGACAGCGGTTGCCGTCAATCAGCACATATTCCGGCGCAATATGCAAACCGGCAACGGCGCGCTGCATCGCCAGCATCGTGGCGTGCAAAATATTTAGTTCATCAATTTCATGAGGTTCCGCGCGTCCCAGACTCCAGCTTAACGCTTTTTCTTTGATTTCATCATACAGCGCCAGACGGCGCTTTTCTGAGAGCTTCTTGGAATCATTGAGACCCACGATTGGGCGAGCCGGATCGAGGATCACAGCGGCCGTCACCACCGCGCCGACCAGCGGGCCGCGTCCAACTTCATCCACACCCGCGACCAACTGCGTATGCGGATAAACAAATTCGATCATTGTGCTAACTCCAGGACAGCGTCCGCCGCTTGCTCATCGGCATTGCAACGGATTTGCTGGTGCAACTCGCGGAAGGTGTCATGCATCGCATGGCTGGTTTTGCCATTCGCCAGCAGCGGTAGCAAGGCCTCTGCAAGCGCATGCGGCTCACACTCTTCCTGCAACAGCTCTTTGACTAATTCTCTTCCCGCCAGCAGATTAGGCAGCGAAACATAATCGGTCTTTACCAGGCGCTTCGCCAGCCAGAAGGTAAAGGGTTTCATCCGATACCCCACCACCATCGGGCATTTCGCCAGCATACACTCCAGCGCCGCCGTACCAGACGCCAGCAATGCGGCGTCGCTGGCCACCATCGCTTCACGTCCCATTCCGTCGAGCAGATGCACGGAAAGCTCCGGCGCAACCTCAGCTTTAATGCGCTCGAACTGCTCGCGGCGTTTGGCGTTCACCAGCGGTACGACAACTTCAAGGTCAGGATAGGTCTGACGCAGCAGCTGCGCGGTTTTCAGGAAATCCGCGCTCAGCATCTCCACTTCCGCGCCACGGCTACCGGGCAGTAGCGCCAGGCAGTGTGCATCATGCGAGATTCCCAGCACATCACGCGCGGCGTTTTTATCCGGGTCCAGCGGCATAGCGTCCGCCATCGTATGCCCGATAAAACGGCATGGCACGTTAAACTTGTCGTAAAACGCTTTTTCGAAAGGCAGAAAAGCCAGCACCATATTGGTGGATCTGCCTATTTTGAAAACGCGTTTCTGTCGCCACGCCCAGACGGACGGACTGACATAATGGATGGTTTTTATGCCCTGCTTTTTCAGGTTACCTTCAAGGGTAATATTGAAGTCCGGCGCATCAATGCCGACAAAAACATCCGGCTGAAGCTCGGTAAAGCGGCGGGTCAAATCGGCACGAATATGTAATAAGCGACGCAGGCGACCAAGCACTTCAACAATGCCCATTACCGCCAGCTCTTCCATCTCATACCAGGCTTCGCAGCCCTCAGCCTGCATACGCGGCCCCGCCACGCCGACGAAACGCGCGTTGGGCACACGCGTCTTCAGCGCGCGAATTAAGCCTGCACCAAGAATATCGCCGGAGGTTTCTCCGGCGACCAGGGCTATCGTTAAGGGACGCTGTTCCGCCATTAACGAATCAGACCGCGCGTTGAGCGGGCAAAGAAATCGCTAAAGAGTTGCACTTCCGGGTACTGCTTCGCCAGCTCGGCAATTTCCGGTTTAGCTTCATCCAGCGTTTTGCCGCTGCGGTACAACGCTTTATAGGCGTTGCGGATCGCGGTGATCGCTTCGCGGGTGAAACCGCGACGCTTCAGCCCTTCGATATTGACGCCAAACGGCGTTGCGTGATTGCCCTGAGCAATAACGTACGGCGGAACGTCCTGGGCAACGCCAGAACAGCCGCCAACCATCACATGCGCGCCAATGGTGCAGAACTGGTGCACTGCGGTCATGCCGCCGATGATGACAAAATCATCCAGCGAAACGTGGCCCGCAAGCGTAGCGTTATTGGCCAGAATACAGCGGTTGCCTACTGTACAATCGTGCGCCACATGGGCATTGATCATCAGTAAGTTATCGCTACCCACCTTCGTCAACCCACCACCCTGCACTGTGCCACGATGAATGGTGACGCTTTCGCGAATGCGGTTACGATCGCCAATTTCCACACGGGTCGGTTCGCCAGCATATTTCAGATCCTGGTTTACTTCACCGATGGAGGCGAACTGATAAATCTCGTTATCGCGACCAATTTTTGTATGGCCATTCACGACAACGTGAGACTTCAGTACGGTACCCTCACCAATTTCGACATGGGGTCCAACAATACAAAAAGGACCAATATGAACATTAGCGCCAATACAGGCGCCGTCTTCCACAATGGCGGTTGGATGAATAAAGGCGGATTTATCAATCACGTATCAGGCCTCCCGGCTACGAGCACACATCATGGTTGCTTCGCACACAACTTTGCCATCGACCAGAGCAACCCCTTTAAAGCGGGTCAGGCCACGGCGCGTTTTCTCGAAAGTCACTTCCATGATCATCTGATCGCCAGGCACGACAGGACGCTTAAAGCGCGCTTCGTCAATACCCGCGAAGTAATACAGTTCACCCGGCTCCAGTTTTCCAACGCTTTTAAACGCCAGAATCCCTGTTGCCTGCGCCATCGCTTCCAGAATCAGCACACCCGGAAAAATCGGTTTACCCGGGAAATGGCCCTGGAAGAAAGGCTCATTTACGGAGACATTCTTCACTGCGCGCAGAAAACGACCTTCTTCAAAGTCCAGCACACGGTCAACCAGCAAAAACGGAAAACGGTGCGGCAGAAGTTCTAAAATCTCTTCAATATGCAGAGTATGAGTGTTAGTAGTCAAAATACTCTTCCTGTCCAAATATACTAAAAGGCAATAATAACACGGCCTGCCGCAATCATATGAATGTGACAGGCCGTAAAAGGATGGCACTACAGGTGGAACGCTAGTCTTGTTGATTAACCTTGCGCTCAATCGCTTTGAGACGCTTGCTCATATCATCAATGTTCATCACCAGTGCAGCGGTTTTACGCCATACTTTGTTAGGCTGCAACGGAATGCCTGAAGAATAGACGCCAGGCTCAGTGATAGGACGCATGACCATCCCCATACCCGTCACCGTGACTTTATCGCATATTTCCATATGCCCGTTAATCACGCTGGCCCCGCCAATCATGCAGTAACGGCCAATCTTCAGGCTGCCCGCCATAATGACGCCACCGGCAACCGCCGTATTGTCGCCAATCACAACGTTATGTGCAATCTGGCACTGGTTATCAATGATAACGCCGTTGCCGATCACTGTGTCATCCAGCGCGCCACGGTCAATCGTCGTACAGGCGCCGATCTCAACACGATCGCCAATAATGACGCGACCAAGCTGCGGGATCTTCACCCAGTTACCCCGATCGTTAGCGTAACCAAAACCGTCTGCGCCGACGACAGTGCTCGACTGGATCAGGCAATTCTCACCGATCTGAATGTCGTGGTAAATCGTTACATTCGCCCACAGACGCGAACCTGCACCGATTTTTGTGTTTTTCCCGACGAAGCAACCTGCGCCGATAATCACGTTATCGCCCAGTTCTACGCCAGACTCAATGACCGCATTCGCGCCAACTGAAACATTGTTACCCAGCGTCGCTGTCGCATCGATCGCTGCACTCGGTGCAATATTCTGCGCTGGCTGCGGCGTGGTATCTAAAATTTGCGCCATTCGCGCATACGTCAGGTAGGGGTTCTTCACTACCAGCGCAGCACTCTTAGCAAAAGGAAGATCGTCCTGCGTCATGACAACGGCAGAAGCCTGGCATACGCCTAAGTGTTCACGGTATTTAGGATTCACCATGAACGTGATGTGGCCTGTTTGCGCAGATTGCATGGACGCAACGCCGGTGATGACGATATCGCCATCACCGTGTAATTCTGCATCCAACTGCTCTGCTAAATCAGCCAGTCGAATTGAAGGCATTACTTATTTAACCTGTTTCAGTACGTCAGCAGTGATGTCTTTCACGTCGCTGCTGTTATAAGCAACGGTGTTGGCATCAACGACCAGATCGATGCTCTGGCTGTTAGCAACGGATTTCACAGCAGTCTGGATACGGGTAACCAGTTTGCCACGTTCTTCGTTGGAACGACGCGCGCGATCCTGTTCAAAAGCCTGGGCTTTCTGAGAGAAAGTCTGGCGTTGAGCCATCACGTCTTTTTCCAGCTTAGTACGTTCGCTACCTGCTTTCATGGACTGCAAACGCTGCATTTTAGATTGCAGATCGGTTTCCATACGCTGCAATTCGCTGGCACGGCCTTTGAACTCGTTTTCCAGCGTGTTAGAAACACCCGTCTTCTGTGCGACCTGTTGGAACAGGCTACCCATATTAACGATCGCAATTTTGTCAGCAGCCTGTGCGGACGTTACCATCGCTAAACCGAGACCTGCAGCTAATAACCACTTTTTCACAATAAACTCCTTACCATCCCATTTGTGCCCGCAGGCACAGTTCTTTGCGTGGCCAGGCGATCTCAGACGAGATCGCCAAAAGTCATCGCTACACTACCATTACATTCCTTTGCACAGAACAATTACCAGGTCTTACCAATGTTAAACTGGAACTGTTCCGATTTGTCTCCATCGTACTTTTTGAACGGCTGGGCGTAGGAGAAGACCAACGGCCCCAATGGGGACATCCATTGTAATGCGATACCAGCAGACATACGGATATTACTCGGATCGCTGTAGTCCGGGTAACCGGCATACGCGTTCGAATCCCAGTTCGTATCCCAGACAGTACCTACGTCCCAGAAGAAGGAGGTACGAACCGAGTTAGCGTACTTGTCGCTAATAAACGGCGTCGGGGTGATGAATTCGAGGCTGGCGACAGCCATAGCGTTACCGCCTACTGCGTCATCAGACTTACATGGCGCAGTTTCAGTGCTCTTACAATCGTTATCGTAGTCGTCATCGCCGTCATGACGGCTGCTCGCCGGGTAGTACACCGCTTTTGGACCGATAGTATTGGACTGGAAGCCACGCACGGTGCTTGAGCCACCGGCATAGAAGTTCTCATAGAACGGCATCTCTTTGCCGCCAATACCGTCACCATAACCCCAACGAGTACGACCCAGAACCACCCATTTGTGATCGTCATCGATCGGCACATAGGTCGCGGTATCCAGCGTCGCTTTGTAGTATTCGTTATCAGAGCCCGGGATGGTCACTTTACCATTCAGGTTGACACGCGTACCTTCCGTCGGGAAGAAGCCACGGTCCAGCTTGTTATAAGTCCAACCGTAGTTGAAGGTGAAGTCGTTAGCACTGAATGAGTTGCGGTCATTCGTATTGGACGGATATTCACCCATCGAGTTCAGGTAACGCCACATGGCAACCTGCGGCTGCATGTTGGACAGGGAGTTATGTACATAACCTAAACCTGCACGCAGCGTGTTGTACTCGTTAATCGGGAAGCCCAGCGTAACGTCTGTACCATAACTTTTGTTGGTATAGTCGGACAGATCCGCATCATCTGCCTGGAAGTCATTATAGAAGATACGGCCGCCGAGGCTGACGCCATCAACGGTGAAGTATGGGTTAGTGACAGACAGTTCAGTATAGGTCTGGTAGTCGTTTTTGGTCCCGTTAATACCCACGGAATAACCCGTACCTAACCAGTTATCCTGCTGAACGCCCGCCTGGAAGCTCACGCCGCTTTCTGTGCCGTAACCAATACCGAAGTTAAAGCTACCGGTGTTACGCTCTTTCACTTTATAGACGACGTCAACCTGGTCCGGGCTGCCCGGAACGCGCTGCGTGTCGGTATCGACGGTTTCGAAGTAACCCAGACGGTTCAGACGCTCTTTACCCTGATCGACCAGATCGCTGCCTAACCATGCCCCTTCCATCTGGCGCATTTCGCGGCGCAGGACGGAATCTTTCGAGGTGTCGTTGCCTTCAAAACGGATCTTACGCACGTAGAAACGGTTACCCGCATCAACGTTCACACGTAATTTAACGGTTTTGTCGGCATCGTTGATTTCAGGCTGCGACTGCACGCGCGGGTAGGCATAGCCATAACGACCAAGAAGTTTCTTGATGTCGTCTTCCATTTTGGTCACTTTGGTGCCGTTATAGAGTTCACCTGGTTCGATCTTCGTCAGGTTCTCAATCTCGGCGGAGTGTCCAGCCAGGTTACCGCTCACCTGCACACCGGAAAGCTTGTACTGATCGCCTTCGGTGATATTAACGGTGATGTAGATGCCTTTCTTATCCGGCGTCAGGCTGACCTGCGTCGAATCGATGTTGAAACGGGCGTAACCGCGATCCAGATAGTAGCTGCGCAGCGTCTCAAGGTCGCCAGCCAGTTTCTGTTTCTGGTATTTACGATCGCCCACGACGTTCCACCACGGCACTTCGTCGCGCAGTTGGAAGTGAGAAATGAGTTCGTCAGTGCTGAAGGCATGGTTGCCGACGATATTGATCTGTTGGATCTTCGCCGATACACCCTCCTGGAACACCAGTTTGAGGTCCACACGGTTACGCGGCAACGGCGTGACGACCGCTTTTACGCTGGCGCTGTATTTACCAACGCTGTAGTAGAAGTCTTCCAGTCCTTTTTCGATATCAGAGAGCGTGGTGCGATCCAGTGATTCGCCAACACGCACGCCAGACGCCTCAAGGTTCTGCTTCAGCATGTCATCTTTCACCGATTTGTTACCGGAGAAAGTGATGCTGGCAATCGTCGGACGTTCTTTTACCTGAACCAGAAGCGTATCACCATCGCGCAGGACGCGGACATCCTCGAAGTTGCCAGTGGCGAACAGAGCACGAATGGTATTACTGATATCTTCATCATTAACCGTGTCGCCTGTGCGCACCGGCATACTGAGGAGGGCCGCACCAACGGCGACTCGCTGTAGGCCTTCGAAATGAATGTCCTTCACCACGAACCCTTCAGCACCGTATACGGTGGCGCTGCTAAACAGCAGCGACGCTATGAGCAACTTTTTCATCGCCATCGTTATTATGCGTTCTTCCTAACTAACTCTCTTACAACCGAGAGAAATCATTGAAAAGTGCAAGCCCCATTAACAACACCAGCAAAATCGCGCCAATGCGGTAACTAAAGTCTTGAACCCGCTCGGATACCGGCCCGCCCTTCAGCTTTTCAATCGCCAGGAACAGCAGATGCCCCCCGTCAAGAACGGGCAGCGGAAACAGGTTGATTATCCCTAAGTTCACGCTGATAAGCGCAAGAAACATCAGGTAATAAATGCCCCCAAATTCCGCTGACATCCCAGCCCCCTGAGCGATAGAAATCGGCCCACTGAGGTTGTTCAGTTTCACATCACCGGTTATCAATTTTCCCAGCATACTGACCGTCAGCTTCATCAACTGCCACGTCTTGTCCGTGGCTTCGAGGATGGCGCTGAATGGCCCATACTGGCGTACAGTCTTGTACTCATCCGGCAGAGGAATAATTTTAGGCACAACACCCGCAAAACCTTCTGCCTTTCCGTTAACCGGCTTTGTATCCGGGATTAACGTCAAAGACAAGGAACTCCCCTGCCTTTCAATTTCCAGCGCTAACGGCTTATCTGGATTGTTGCGCACAAGCGTCACAAACGTCATCCATTGCGTTAACGACTGACCATCGACTTTAACGATCCTGTCGCCTGCTTGCAAACCCGCCTTACTTGCAGCGGAGTTCGCCTGCACTTCTGACAGCACCGGTTCGATCTGTGGACCACGCGGCCGAATCCCTAAAGAAGATACAGGATCTTCTTTGTCTGGCTCAAATGCCCAGTGGCGCAAATCTAACGTTTTATCCTGGCGCTGATTACTGCCGAACGGCGCCACGCTGATTGTCGTACGCTCATCGCCGATTTTGGACACCAGCTGTAAGCGCACCGCATCCCAATCAGGGGTTTCGATGCCATCAATGGCTTTAAGTTCCGTACCAGGAAGAATTTGCGCTTGAGCGGCAATCGAGTTGGGTGTTATTTCACCAACCACCGGACGAACGCCAGGGACGCCGATGATAAAAACCAGCCAGTAGGCAAAAATAGCGAAAAGAAAATTTGCAATCGGACCTGCGGCGATAATCGCCGCCCGCTGTCCCACGGTTTTATTGTTGAAAGCGTGGTGGCGCAGTTCCGGCACAACCGGCTCAGCGCGCTCATCCAGCATTTTGACGTAACCGCCGAGGGGAATCATGGCGATCACATATTCCGTACCGTATCGATCGGTACGCCGCCAAAGCGCTTTCCCAAAACCGATAGAAAAGCGCTCGACACGAACACCGCAGCGCCGGGCAACCCAGAAATGACCAAATTCATGCACGGTGATAAGCACACCCAGTGCGACGATGAATGCAGCCAGATTCCAGAGAATACTCAGCATAAAACCTTCCGTTAGAGTGTCCTGAATACCAGTAACAACAGGCAAGCAAAGACCGGTACTGCCGCCGTCAGGCTATCAATACGATCCAGAATACCACCATGCCCTGGGATCAAGTGACCACTGTCCTTAATTCCTGCTTCACGCTTAAACATGCTCTCAGTCAGATCGCCCAGCACTGACGCCAGGGCCGCGATGACAGAACAAATCAGTAAGGTTGAAGGCGCAACATCCAGATTCGCCCACATGCCGTAACCCCATGAAATCACGGCGGCAGTCGCGAGTCCGCCAATAAAGCCCTGCCAGGTTTTACCAGGAGAAACCTTTGGCGCAAGTTTATGTTTGCCGAACAGTTTGCCAAACATATATGCCCCGGAGTCTGCCCCCCAGACGAGGATCATGACATAGAGCAGCCATATGGCGCCACTGTAATGATTCTCATCATAGTGCCAGGCGCGCAGCGCCAGCATTCCCCAAAAAAAAGGAATGATGGTTAACACCCCGAAAATTACGCGTAATGTCTTTGAATTACGCCAGATCGCCGCCGAACCGGGATAAAATAACACCAGTAATAATGCAACGACCCACCAGCCCAACGACGCCCAAAGCGAAACCTCAACAAGCGGTTGATGAATGTTGCGGTGATATTCAGGCAGCAAAAACAGCATCAGCGCCAGCAATAACCCGCACAGCACCGCCAGCCAGACCCGCTGAGTACGCGTGGTAAAACCGCTTAACTGTCCCCATTCCCAGGCGGCCAGCATACAAACGACCAGCGTGACAATGGCGAACCCCACCGGCGGAAGTAAAAAAAGCGCCGCGATGACAACGGGTATTAAAACAAAAGCAGAAATCAGGCGATACTTCAGCAAAAGCGACCCCCATCAGGCTTTTTCATCACCGGGCTCGGTGCCGCCGAAACGACGCTCTCGATTGGCAAAGGCATGCAGCGCCCCTTCAAAGTCTTGTTCATCGAAATCGGGCCAAAGAACATCAGTAAAGTAAAGTTCGGCATAGGCAATTTGCCAAAGCAAAAAGTTACTAATGCGATGCTCTCCCCCAGTCCTAATTACTAAATCTACAGGAGCCAGTTCATGCATACAGATTTTCTGGTTTAGCATCTCTTCGTCAATCTGATCAGAGCGCAGCAGTCCTTCCTGCACCTGTTCTGCCAGTTGCCTGACTCCCTGGACAATATCCCAACGTCCGCCATAATTCGCCGCGATATTCAGCGTCAGCCCGGTATTCTGGGCGGTAAGCGCTTCAGACTTGCGAATACGGTCTTGCAAACGCGAGTTAAATCGACTGGTGTCGCCAATAATGCGCAGGCGAACGTTATGGCGATGCAGGCTTTTTACTTCGCTATCCAGCGCCCACACGAACAGCTCCATTAACGCACTCACTTCCTGCGCTGGTCGGTTCCAGTTCTCACTGCTAAAGGCATACAGCGTTAACGCATCAATACCGTTGTTGGCAGCGAAAGATACGGCCCGACGGACGGATTTTGCTCCGGCCTTATGCCCAAAGGCGCGAATCTTCCCTTGCTTTTTCGCCCAGCGGCCATTGCCATCCATAATGATTGCTACATGGCGACAGCCATGCGCTGGCAAATTTTCGCTTAATGGTTGAGTTGCAGACAACATAACGCGTTTTTAGTCCCTGAAAGGATTTAACGGTACTCAGGAATACTGAAGCCTTTTGCGCTTCATCCTTCAGGCTGCCTCTTCGTTGGCTATGAATGATGCAACCTGAATGATTTTGTGCATCCACAAAAAAGCCGTGTCAAACCACGGCTTACCTGACCGCATAAAGCCAAATATCTGCGATCGGGTGGCGCAGACTATATCACTGAAGCCCAACGCTAACAAATAGCACGATCCTGTGTAGAGGGATTATCATCAGCTTGCGAGTCGCATCACCTGTTTTCTGGCGACGTCACGCGCGACGGCATCAACCCTGAGAACGTCGTCAACGCTTCCCGGTTCCTGCAAATCCATTTTCTCCAGCACAGATAAATTGAGCTCAGCAATATCTGTAAAGCGAATCTCTTCAGCCAGAAATGCGGCGACGGTGATTTCATTCGCCGCATTCAGCGCGGTTGTCGCGGCCTGACCTTGCTCAAACGCGTCCATCGCCAGTTTCAGGCACGGATAGCGCTGATAATCCGGCGCAGAGAACGTCAACGCACTGAGCGTGCAAAAATCGAGCGGCTTCACGCCAGAGTTCACGCGATTCGGCCACGCCATCGTATGCGCGATTGGCGTACGCATATCCGGCTCCCCCAGTTGCGCCAGAACGCTGCCGTCCTGATAACGCACCATTGAGTGAATAACCGACTGCGGGTGAATCAACACGTCCATCTGGCTTGCGCTGGCGTTAAACAACCAACGCGCTTCAATGTATTCCAGACCTTTATTCATCATGGTGGCGGAATCGACGGAAATTTTTCGTCCCATAGACCAGTTCGGATGACGACATGCCTGATCGGGCGTCATGGCCGCCAGATCGCACAATGGCGTTTCACGAAAAGGGCCACCAGACCCGGTAAGCAAAATCGACATCACGCCATTTTGCTCCAGCTCAGCGTATCCCAGATCGTTTTGAATAGGTTGGGGCATACTCTGAAAAATCGCGTTATGTTCGCTATCTACCGGTAAAAGCCGGGCTTTACTGCGTTTCACCTCGTCCATAAACAGACGCCCGCAGGTAATCAGCGACTCTTTATTGGCAAGCAGGATGGTTTTACCGGCGCGAATCGCCGCAAGCGTAGGCAGCAAACCCGCCGCGCCCACGATAGCCGCCATCACCTGATCGACCTCATCCAGCGCAGCCATATCGCAGGCGGCCTGTTGTCCGCTCAGGACGTCAGTGCGGCTTCCATGTTCCAGAAGCGCAGTTTTCAGCCGTTGAGCGCTCTGTTCATCGTCCATCACCGCATAACGCGGCGAAAACTCCAGGCACTGCTCTACCATACGGGTGACATTTTTACCCGCAACCAGCGCGACAACACGGAAGCTTTCAGGATTATGGCGCACCACATCCAGCGTGCTGCAACCAATAGAGCCGGTCGAGCCCAGAATGGTTAGTTGCTTCATGAAACGTCCAGAAGAATTGAGACAGGATAGAAAGCAAAACGCCGCCCGGAAGACCCGTCAGGGTCAACCAGCGGCGTTTTAGTCGTACAGGAAAATCAGAACTGCATCAGTTCCGCTTCTTTTTCCGTCAGCGCCGCATCAACTTTCTTGATGGCAGCGTCAGTCAGTTTCTGTACTTCGTCCTGAGAACGGCGATCGTCATCTTCGCTGATCTCTTTATCTTTCAGCAGCGCTTTTACTTTGTCGTTCGCATCACGGCGTACGTTACGCACGGCAACACGCGCCTGCTCTGCTTCGCCACGAACGATTTTGGTCAGGTCTTTACGACGTTCTTCAGTCAGCGGCGGCAGCGGAACACGGATATCACTACCCGCAGAACTCGGGTTCAGGCCGAGGTCAGAAGCCATAATCGCTTTCTCAACCGCCGGGCTCATGGAGCGATCGAACACATTGATTTTCAGCGTGCGGGAGTCTTCTACCGTTACGCTCGCCAGCTGACGCAGCGGAGTCGGCGTGCCGTAATATTCCACGACAATGCCATCCAGCAGGCTGGGAGAAGCACGACCCGTGCGAATTTTGCTGATTTGGTTTTTAAACGCTTCAACGCATTTTTCCATGCGTACTTCAGCATCTTTTCTGATATCGCTAATCACGTTACGAATCCTTGAAAACTAGTCTCAGTCGACCAGACAATCACACAATACACTTCATCCTTCAGGCTGCCTCTGCGTTGGCTGCGAACGTTCTTCCCTGCCACGTACCAGTGTACGGGCCTCGGGATTCACGCTCTTGCCGCCGTGATGCAGCATGAATGATTTCGTGTATACAGAGTATGCTCAGTATAGTCTCGTTTAATTCATGCCACAGGATATATAAATCCTGCCGGGTAAAGGCGAATCTTACCCGGAATTGGCCATCACGGGAATTATTCCGTGATTAAAGTCCCTTCTTTTTCGCCCATCACGACGCGACGCAGCGCGCCCGGCTTGTTCATATTGAAGACACGAATTGGCAATTTGTGGTCACGAGCCAGCGTGAACGCGGCCAGATCCATCACTTTCAGCTCTTTATCCAGCACTTCGCCGTAGGTGAGTTGCTCATACATCGTGGCGGACGGATCTTTGGCCGGGTCCGCAGTAAATACGCCATCGACTTTCGTGGCTTTCAGCACCACATCCGCTTCAATTTCGATACCGCGCAGGCAAGCCGCAGAGTCGGTGGTGAAGAAGGGGTTGCCGGTGCCCGCAGACAGGATAACCACACGGTTATTACGCAGCAGACTAATGGCTTCTGCCCAGCTGTAGTTGTCACACACGCCATTCAGCGGAATAGCGGACATCAGGCGGGCGTTCACATAGGCGCGGTGGAGCGCATCGCGCATCGCCAGACCGTTCATCACGGTGGCCAGCATGCCCATGTGGTCGCCCACAACGCGGTTCATACCCGCTTTCGCCAGACCAGCACCACGGAACAGGTTACCGCCACCAATCACCACACCAACCTGAATGCCCAGTTCCACCAGTTCTTTGATTTCCTGAGCCATACGATCCAGTATGCTTGCATCAATACCGAAGCCTTCCGAACCCTGCAGAGCTTCGCCACTCAATTTAAGCAGAATACGTTTATAGACGGGTTTTGCATTGGTAGCCATGTTTCTTTCCTGAGACTGTCAACGATTGAGATGAGTTAATTCCGGCGACATTGTATGTCGCTTTTCAGCGCAGCCACTATAGGGGTTGGCTGAATTTACAAGATGGACGCAAAAAGAAGCCGCCCTCAGGCGGCTCCTTTTCGACAATTAAGACTGCTTGGACATCGCAGCAACTTCTGCTGCAAAGTCAGTCTCAACTTTCTCGATGCCTTCGCCCACTTCAAAGCGGATGAAGCCAGTTACGTCGGCGTTGTGCTCTTTCAGCAGCTGACCAACAGATTTGCTCGGTTCCATAACGAAAGGCTGACCGGTCAGAGAAACTTCGCCGGTGAATTTCTTCATGCGGCCTTCAACCATTTTCTCTGCGATTTCTTTCGGCTTACCAGACTGCATCGCGATGTCCAGCTGTACCTGGTATTCTTTCTCTACCACTTCAGCAGACACGTCTTCCGGCTTAACGAACTCAGGCTTGCTTGCAGCAACGTGCATTGCCAGCTGTTTAACCAGCTCTTCGTCAGCGCCTTTAGCCGCAACCAGAACACCGATGCGCGCACCGTGCTGGTAAGAACCCAGAACGTCGCCTTCCAGGGAAGCAACACGGCGAATGTTGATGTTTTCACCGATTTTTGCCACCAGAGCAACGCGCTCTTCTTCGAACTGTGCTTTCAGCACGTCAACGTCAGTGATTTTGCCAGCAATAGCGGCGTCCAGCACTTTGTCAGCAAATGCCTGGAAACCAGCATCTTTAGCAACGAAGTCAGTCTGGCAGTTAACTTCCAGAATGATGCCGTAGTTGCCGTCGATTTTGGTTTTGATCACGCCGTCAGCAGCAACGTTGCCTGCTTTTTTCGCTGCTTTGATCGCACCGGATTTACGCATGTTTTCGATTGCCAGCTCAATGTCGCCATTCGCTTCAGTCAGTGCTTTTTTGCAATCCATCATGCCTGCGCCAGTACGCTCACGCAGCTCTTTTACCAGGGATGCGGTAATTTCAGCCATTCTAAAATCCTCGGAAGATTTGATCTGCCCGGCATCAAACCGCACAGATTTAAAAGTGAAAAAGGGGCCTAAAGGGCCCCTAACCAAACGTGATACTACCTGGTTTATAAGGGGGCTCGAACGAGCGTGCCTTATTATTCAGCTTCTACGAAGCTTTCTTCCGCCTGAGAAGCCAGATCCTGAGAACGGCCTTCACGAACGGTTGCAGCTACAGCGCCCAGGTACAGGCTAACAGCACGGATTGCGTCGTCGTTACCCGGGATAACGAAGTCAACACCGTCCGGATCAGAGTTGGTATCAACGATAGCAAATACCGGGATACCCAGGTTGTTTGCTTCTTTGATAGCAATGTGCTCGTGGTCAGCATCGATAACGAACAGTGCGTCCGGCAGGCCGCCCATGTCTTTGATACCGCCCAGGCTGTTTTCCAGTTTCTCAAGCTCACGAGTGCGCATCAGCGCTTCTTTTTTGGTCAGCTTTTCGAAAGTACCGTCCTGAGACTGAGTTTCCAGGTCTTTCAGACGTTTGATGGACTGACGAACGGTTTTCCAGTTAGTCAGCATACCGCCCAGCCAGCGATGGTTCACGAAGAACTGGTCGCAGCTGTTAGCAGCGTCTTTCACCGCTTCGCTTGCAGCACGTTTAGTACCAACGAAAAGGATTTTACCTTTGCGAGAAGCAATCTTGTTCAGTTCAGCCAGCGCTTCGTTGAACATCGGTACCGTTTTCTCAAGGTTGATGATGTGAACTTTGTTACGCGCACCGAAGATGAACGGCTTCATTTTCGGGTTCCAGTAACGGGTCTGGTGACCGAAGTGAACACCAGCCTTGAGCATGTCGCGCATGGAAACAGTTGCCATGATTAAAACCTCTATATATAAAAGTTGGGGTTATGCCTCCACGTATCCCATATTACCGACCCCAAAGGGCACCCCGGAATATGTGCCGATACGTGTGTGTTGTTACACAAAGTGAGATTTGTCGCTTCAGTCCATCTTGTGTAGTCTTCGAATGGAACGGAAGTCCGGCGCGCTTTATACCACAAATACGCCGCAGACACCAATAATTGTTGGCTCGATGTGCTGTTAATGATTCTCAATTTGGCAGGCTACGCTTTGGACTGATACCATTGACAGCACTTACACAATTATTGTCGAAATAATCGACACCGATGGACAGAATTCATGGCTATCTCAATCAAGACCCCTGAAGAAATCGAAAAAATGCGCGTCGCTGGCCGCCTGGCCGCAGAAGTGCTGGAGATGATCGAACCGTATATCAAACCGGGCGTCAGCACCGGGGAACTGGATCGCATCTGCAACGACTACATCGTCAATGAACAACACGCGATCTCCGCTTGCCTCGGCTACCACGGTTATCCGAAATCCGTTTGTATCTCCATTAATGAAGTGGTGTGCCACGGTATCCCGGACGACGGCAAATTGCTGAAAGACGGCGATATCGTCAATATCGACGTAACCGTAATTAAAGATGAATACCACGGCGATACGTCGAAAATGTTTATCGTCGGCAAACCGACGATTCTGGGCGAGCGCCTGTGCCGTGTAACCCAGGAAAGCCTGTATCTGGCGCTGCGAATGGTCAAGCCGGGCATCCGTCTGCGCACGCTGGGCGCGGCCATTCAGAAATACGCGGAAGGCGAAGGCTTCTCTGTCGTTCGCGAATATTGCGGTCACGGGATTGGTCGCGGCTTCCATGAAGAACCGCAGGTTCTGCACTACGATGCGGACGACGGCGGCGTGGTTCTGCAACCGGGAATGACGTTCACCGTTGAACCGATGCTGAACGCCGGTGATTACCGCATCCGCACCATGAAAGACGGCTGGACGGTAAAAACCAAAGACAGAAGCTTGTCTGCACAGTACGAGCATACTATTGTGGTAACCGAAAACGGCTGTGAAATTCTGACGTTACGCAAGGATGACACCATCCCGGCAATTATCACGCACGACGCATAAACTTTTGCCTGATGGCGCTACCGCTTATCAGGCCTACAATCAGCGTTTACCCGTAGGCCGGATAAGGCGTTAACGCCGCATCCGGCTTTTTAATGGGTGGCGCATAATGAATACTCTTCCTGAACAGCACGCGAATACGGCTCTCCCCACCCTACCCGGCCAACCGCAAAATCCGGGAGCCTGGTCGCGTGACGAGCTTACCGTCAGCGGAATTAAAGCCCACATTGATATTTTCCAGCAGTGGCTGGGAGACGCTTTTGACAGCGGGATTTCCGCAGAGCAATTGATTGAAGCCCGCACCGAATTTATCGACCAGCTGCTGCAACGACTGTGGATCGACGCCGGATTCGGGCAAATTGCCGATCTGGCCCTGGTGGCCGTCGGCGGCTATGGCCGGGGCGAGCTGCATCCGCTTTCCGACATTGACCTGCTCATCCTGAGCCGTAAAAAGCTGCCCGACGATCAGGCGCAAAAAGTCGGGGAACTGCTGACCTTGCTGTGGGATGTGAAGCTGGAAGTCGGGCATAGCGTGCGCACACTGGAAGAGTGTCTGCTGGAAGGGCTGTCGGACTTAACCGTCGCCACCAATCTGATTGAAACACGTCTGCTGATCGGCGACGTGGCGCTTTTTCTGGAGCTGCAAAAGCATATTTTCAGTGAAGGTTTCTGGCCGTCGGAGAAATTTTTCGCCGCCAAAGTCGAAGAGCAAAACCAGCGCCACCAGCGCTATCACGGCACCAGCTATAACCTTGAACCCGATATTAAAAGCAGCCCCGGCGGCCTGCGTGATATCCACACCCTGCAATGGGTGGCCCGCCGTCACTTCGGCGCAACGTCTCTCAATGAGATGGTCGGCTTCGGCTTCTTAACCCAGGCAGAACGCGCCGAGCTAAACGAGTGCCTGCATATTTTGTGGCGCATTCGCTTCGCGCTGCACCTGGTGGTCAGCCGTTACGACAACCGCCTGCTGTTCGACAGGCAGCTCAGCGTTGCCCAGCGGCTCAACTACACTGGCGAAGGCAACGAGCCGGTTGAACACATGATGAAAGACTATTTCCGGGTCACGCGTCGGGTCAGCGAACTGAACCAGATGCTATTACAGCTGTTTGATGAAGCAATCCTCGCCCTGCCCGCCGATGAAAAACCGCGCCCGATTGATGACGATTTTCAACTGCGCGGCACGCTGATCGACCTGCGCGATGACGATCTGTTTATCCGTTCGCCGGAAGCGATCCTGCGGATGTTTTATATGATGGTGCGCAATAGCACCATCACTGGCATCTATTCCACCACGCTGCGCCATCTGCGCCATGCCCGCCGCCACCTGACCCAGCCGCTGTGCTACATCCCGGAAGCGCGCTCTCTGTTTCTCAGTATGCTGCGTCATCCGGGCGCCGTCAGCCGCGGTTTGCTGCCAATGCATCGCCACAGCGTGCTTTGGGCTTACATGCCGCAATGGTCGCATATCGTCGGCCAAATGCAGTTCGACCTGTTCCATGCCTATACGGTGGATGAGCACACCATTCGCGTAATGCTGAAGCTGGAAAGTTTCGCCAAAGAAGAGACCCGCCAGCGCCATCCGCTGTGCGTCGATCTCTGGCCGCGCCTGCGGCAACCGGAACTGATCCTGATCGCGGCGCTGTTCCATGATATCGCCAAAGGGCGCGGCGGCGACCACTCGGTACTCGGGGCGCAGGACGTGCTCAAATTTGCCGAACTGCACGGTCTGAACTCACGCGAAACGCAACTGGTCGCCTGGCTGGTACGCCAGCACCTGCTGATGTCGGTTACCGCCCAGCGGCGCGATATCCAGGACCCTGAGGTCATCAAACAGTTCGCCGAAGAGGTGCAAACGGAACACCGTCTACGCTTCCTGGTATGCCTGACAGTCGCTGACATTTGCGCCACTAACGAAACGCTGTGGAACAGCTGGAAGCAAAGCCTGTTGCGCGAACTGTACTTCGCCACCGAAAAACAGCTACGTCGCGGCATGCAAAACACGCCGGATATGCGCGAACGCGTGCGCCATCATCAGCTTCAGGCGCTGGCGCTGCTGCGAATGGACAATATAAACGAAGAGGCGCTGCATCAAATCTGGACACGCTGCCGCGCTAACTATTTCGTGCGCCATAGCCCGAATCAGCTGGCCTGGCATGCGCGTCATCTGTTACAGCACGATCTGACCCGACCGCTGATTCTGGTCAGCCCACAGGCCACGCGCGGCGGAACGGAGATCTTCATCTGGAGTCCTGACCGCCCTTATCTGTTTGCCGCCGTTTGCGCAGAGCTGGACAGGCGCAATCTGAGCGTTCATGACGCGCAAATCTTCACCACCCGCGACGGCATGGCGATGGATACCTTTATTGTGCTGGAGCCGGACGGCAGCCCTCTCTCCGCCGACCGTCACGAAGCCATCCGTTTTGGACTGGAGCAGGCGATTACCCAGAGCAGTTGGCAACCTCCGCAGCCGCGTCGCCAGCCGGCCAAACTGCGCCACTTTACCGTCGATACCGAGGTCACTTTTCTGCCTACTCACACCGACAGAAAATCGTTCCTTGAACTTATCGCTCTCGATCAGCCGGGCCTGCTGGCGCGGGTCGGGCAAATTTTTGCCGATCTGGGAATTTCGCTTCATGGCGCCCGAATTACAACCATTGGCGAGCGAGTAGAAGATTTATTCATAATCGCGACAGCCGACCGGCGTGCCCTTAATAATGAGCTACAGCAGGAAGTGCATCAACGGTTGACAGCGGCCCTCAATCCAAACGATAAAGGGTAGTGTGTTTATTCATATGGAAAGAGTTTAACAATGCAGCAGTTACAGAACGTTATTGAGTCCGCTTTCGAGCGCCGTGCCGACATCACTCCGGCGAATGTAGATACCGTGACCCGTGAAGCGGTTAACCAGGTCATTTCTCTGCTGGATTCCGGTGCGCTGCGTGTGGCAGAAAAGATTGATGGCCAGTGGGTGACTCACCAGTGGCTGAAGAAAGCGGTTCTGCTCTCTTTCCGTATTAACGATAACCAGGTTATCGACGGTGCGGAAAGCCGCTACTTCGATAAAGTACCGATGAAATTCGCCGACTATGACGAAGCGCGCTTCCAGAAAGAAGGCTTCCGCGTAGTGCCGCCTGCCGCTGTGCGTCAGGGCGCGTTTATCGCACGCAACACCGTGCTGATGCCATCCTACGTAAACATCGGCGCATTCGTTGATGAAGGCACGATGGTAGATACCTGGGCGACCGTAGGCTCCTGCGCGCAGATTGGTAAAAACGTACACCTGTCCGGCGGCGTCGGCATCGGCGGCGTACTGGAACCGCTACAGGCGAACCCGACAATCATCGAAGATAACTGCTTCATCGGCGCGCGTTCTGAAGTGGTTGAAGGGGTGATCGTTGAGGAAGGTTCCGTGATCTCTATGGGCGTGTACATCGGTCAAAGCACCCGTATTTACGATCGCGAAACGGGCGAAATCCATTATGGCCGCGTACCGACAGGCTCCGTTGTGGTTTCCGGCAACCTGCCGTCGAAAGACGGTAAATACAGCCTGTACTGTGCGGTCATCGTGAAAAAAGTCGACGCGAAGACGCGCGGCAAAGTCGGGATCAACGAGTTGTTACGTACCATCGACTAACAATGATTTGAAAAAGCGGGCTGAGCCCGCTTTTTTTACATCTGTGGCTGGCGGAAAGAGAACTTTTCGTTAATTATTCATAGGTTATGTTGAGATGAAGGGTACCGCTATGTATGACAATCTGAAAAGTCTGGGCATTACCAATCCTGAAGAAATCGATCGTTACAGCCTGCGGCAAGAAGCCAACAACGATATCCTGAAAATCTATTTCCAGAAGGATAGAGGCGAGTTCTTTGCCAAAAGCGTAAAGTTCAAATATCCCCGCCAGCGTAAAACCGTCGTCGCCGATGGTATCGGACAAGGTTACAAAGAGGTGCAGGAGATCAGTCCTAACCTGCGCTATGTGATCGATGAACTGGATCAGATCTGCCAGCGCGATCGCACGGAAGTCGATCTCAAACGTAAGATCCTGGATGATTTACGTCATCTGGAAAGCGTGGTCGCCAACAAGATCAACGAAATCGAAGCGGATCTGGAAAAACTAACGCGTAAGTAAGCTGTGTGTTGCCGGATGGCGGCGTGTTACGCCTTATCCGGCCTACAGGTAACTCCCGGTAGGCCTGATAAGCGTCGCGCCATCAGGCAATCACCGCTGCTCGTCCAGTTGCAACGCGACATACAGCAACAGCCGATCGTCAAAATTGCCCAAATCCAGCCCCGTCAACTCAGAGATGCGGTTCAGACGGTATTCCAGCGTATTACGGTGAATAAAGAGCGCCTTCGACGTTGCCAGCGGCTGCACGTTATGGCGAAACCACGCGGCCAGCGTCCGGCGTAACAGCCCGTTATTATCCATCGCCTTCAGCTTTGAGAGCGGGCGCGCCAGCTCATTGGCCTGCCAGCCACCACGCAGGCTGTCCAGCAGCACTGGCAACATCAAATCCTGGTAAAAGTAGCTACGTTGCTCCGGCATACGCTGCTTGCCCACCATCATGGTAGTACGCGCAGTGCGCCAGGAACGGGCGATACTGCCCGGGCCGGTAAAATAGTTCCCCAGTGCGACCCGAAAGCGCAATTGCCCGTTCTCTTTCATCCGGGCAATCAACTGCTCAATACGCTTGCGATGGTCGTCCGCATCCCAGCGCCCAAACTGATTCAGCGCCGGTTTCAGCACAACCATTTCCGTCAAAGAAACGATAGCAATCAAATTGTTGCGTTCAGGCGTCGTTAACGCATTTTGCAGCTGCTGCAACTCCTCCATCGCGCTGTCAACGCCAAGCTGCCCGCTGTCCACTTCGACCACGGCAGCCACACGCGGTTGGTTCAGGTCGATACCCAGCCGCTGCGCCCACTCCGTCAACGCTGGCGTATTTTCCTCAGCCTGAATCAGGTTCATCACCAGTTCTTCACGCAGACGGCTGTCCTGGGCCAGCAGATGCATCAGCCGCGACTGCTCCAGCATCATTTCGGCCGTCATACAGACCAGCTCACCGTATTTTCGCAGGTGTTGCGGCTCACCGGTTAAACCAATAACGCCGACGATCTCCCCTTCCAGGCGCAACGGCAGGTTGATCCCCTGGCGCACGCCGTGAAGATGCCGCGCCACCGCATCATCAATATCGACCACGCGCCCCTGCGACAGCACCAACAGCGCGCCTTCGTGCAATTCACCAATGCGCTCCCGATCACCGCTACCGATAATACGCCCACGGGCATCCATTACGTTGATATTGGTATCGATGATGCGCATTGTGCGCGCCACAATATCCTGTGCCATTTTGGTATCAAGATGCCAGCCAGCCATAATCCCCTCCTGTGAGCAGAGCTCAAGCATAGGGAAGATGCTAACCTGCATCATTGTGCATCTGCACAAACTAAAGCAGAGAAGTATGGAGTTGTGGGGGGCCTCACAGAATGTGAGAAATGCCCTTTTCCCGGACAGGAAAAGGGCAAGAGAGGAAATTACTGCATCAGCAGATAGATGGTGCTATCGCCGCGCTGAATATTCAGCGCCAGAACAGAAGGTTTGCTGTCGAGGATTTTACGCAGCTCAGCGATGTTCTTAATCGCCTGCTGGTTGGCCCCCACAATCACATCCCCTTTCTTCAGGCCAATCTGCGCAGCCGGCGTATTCGGCTTCACGTTGCTGACAACAACGCCTTTATCCTGGCCTTTGTTGCTCATTTCCGCGCCTTCAATACCATTGAAGATGGAGCTGGAATCAACCTGATTCTGGCTGCTCTGTTGCAGTTCCAGGTTGACAGTCACCGGCTTGCCATCACGCAGCAGACCAAGGCTGATTTTGCTGCCTACCGGCATCGTACCCACCTGGGCGCGCAGCGCGGCAAAGCTGCTGATCGGCTTACCATTCAGGGACGTGATCACATCCCCGGCTTTAATACCGGCTTTCGCCGCAGAAGAGTTCGCCATCACCTGGCTGACAAACGCGCCGCGCTGGGCATCGACTTTCATCGCCTTCGCCAGTTCCGAGTTTAGCTCCGTCCCCATGATACCCAGCTCACCGCGTTTAACCTGGCCATACTCCACCATCTGGGAGGTCAGGTTTTTCACCATGTTGCTGGGGATAGCAAAACCAATACCGATGTTGCCGCCGTCCGGCGCAAGAATCGCGGTGTTAATCCCGATCAGTTCGCCGTTCAGGTTCACCAGCGCGCCACCGGAGTTACCACGGTTGATGGCGGCATCCGTCTGGATAAAGTTTTCGTAGTTTTCCGCGTTCAGACCGCTACGGCCCAGTGCGGAGACGATACCGGAAGTCACCGTTTCGCCCAGACCAAACGGGTTGCCGATAGCGACGGTATAATCCCCCACGCGCAGCGCGTCGGAATCCGCCAGCTTAATGGCCGTCAGATTTTTCGGGTCCTGAATTTGAACCAGCGCGATATCAGAGCGCGGATCTTTACCGACGACCTTGGCGTCAAATTTACGGCCATCGCTCAGTTGAACTTTGATGACCGTCGCGTTATCCACCACATGGTTGTTGGTGACGACATAACCTTTTGCGGCATCAATAATGACGCCGGAGCCCAGCGCCATAAATTTCTGTTGCTGACCGCCGCCCTGACCCCCGCCCTGGCAGAACGGAGAACTCTGGAACGGCGAACCGTCCTGGCAGAATGGCGAATCATCGCCAAAGAACTGCTGGAAATTACGCGGCATACGCGGCGTGTTGACGGTTGTACTACCTTCCACGTTGATACTCACCACCGATGGCATCACTTTTTCGAGCATCGGTGCCAGACTTGGCATCTGCTGGGCAGTCGTTGCCGAAGACGCCGTCTCAGCCGCCGTTGCAGACAGGGGGGACAGCGCCAAACCTAAACTCAGAGCCAGTGCACTCATTGCTAATGTGGTTTTTTTCATGTGTTTCAATCTCGATTAACAGATAACGCAAAATTGCTGTGTACGTCAGATTCGTTTTATAGCGCGAAGTTCCAGAATAAAGTTTCTGGAAAAAGTAAAAATTTATTGTCCATCTTTACAAAAGCGTATTTATTATTCAACCGCCATCAGACGCCGGTATTCATCCCAGGCGTACAGATCCGTCATCCCGCTGATATAATCCTGGATCAAACGGCAGCGATAATAATATTCCAGCGTGGGATACTCCGGTGCCTCCGACGATAATTTACTGACGGCCTCCACGTAAGCCAGGCGATGGCGCGTAGAGAGCTTCTGGAATAAACGAGATTCTATTGGAAAACGCTTCACCCGCTCTTTTTCAACCAGTTCCCTGAAATCTACCAGGGACATACGTAATAACGGTTGGTAAATTTCTAATAACCCGCTGATGACGCGATAGCCCTGTAATTCCAGTTGCTCAACATCCGGGTGGCTAAACACATGTTTTATCGCTACATTTTTATATAACTCAAGCAACTGGCTGAAGCTGCTGGCGTCTTCCAGCAGCGCATGATTGAAACTGCCGTCAAAGATTTGCGGCAGGTTATCAATAAAACGCTGAGCCGCGTAGGGCACCAGTTTATTTAGCGTATTCACGCGCAAATACATAAAGAACTGATCTTCCGTACTGCGACTTAGCGAATTTGAGCGAGATTTTTCCCAGGCATTCTCAACAACCTGAGTAAACAGCGATCCTTTTTCATGGTGGCCCCATGCTTCGTAAAGATGGTGATATAACTGCTCAACGCTGAAGATTCTTTTCTCGACGGCATCTTCCAGATCGGCCACGCAATAAGAGATATCATCGGCGGCCTCCATAATCCATGTTAATGGGAAGCGGCTGTAAGGCGCTAACGCAAGTTCTTTACGTAACCTCTCAATATACGGCGCTTCAGAGAGATAATACCCCGGCTTCTTCATTAAATAACGGTGCGTCGCGGGCGTTTCTCCTCGCCACCATGCCGGGCGAGTGTATTTTAAAATGCCGCCCACCTGCGCCCAGGTCAGATTCATGCGCATTAATGTATGCACCAGGCGGATGCCCTGCGCGTTGCCCTCGAAATGACATAAATCCTGACGCACCTTGCGACGAATATCATTCAAAGACTCCTCGCCTTCACGCAGACGCAACGCCGCCACCGCGCAGCGATCGTCGCTAAGCGGCTGGCTTTCCGCATCCGCCGGGTGCAGGCGCTGGCGAAACCAGTCATTGATCGCCGCCTCGCCGAAATGACCAAACGGCGGATTGCCAATGTCATGCATCAGGCAGGACATTTCCACAATGCTCTCAAAGGGGCCGGTCAGTTCATCCAGACCGTATTGTTCCAGCAGCTTTAACTCTTTTAACCGGCTCAGGATCTCTTTCGCGATATAACGTCCGACCTGCTGCACCTCCATAGAATGCGTCAACCGCGTCCGAACGGCGGCGTTACGCTCCAGTGGAAAGACCTGCGTTTTTTGCTGAAGCCGACGGATCGCCGGGGAATTGATGATGCGTCCACGATCGCTTTCAAAGATCCGCAGGATCTCATGTTCGGTCTTCACACCCTGCGGTGAACGATAACGACGATGCCAGTTAATTTTATTTCGGAAATCGATCTGTGCCATGTCCTCTCCCGCCTGAGAAATGCGCTTCCCCTTAAGCGCATGATAGACTATGCCCTCAAATCTGGCTTATCGCGAGTAAATCTATGAAAATCGGCATCATTGGTGCAATGGAAGAAGAAGTTACGCTGCTGCGTGACAAAATCGAAAACCGTCAGACGATCACCCTGGGCGGTTGTGAAATTTACACCGGCCAACTGAACGGGACCGAGATTGCGCTGCTGAAATCCGGCATCGGTAAAGTCGCGGCGGCGCTGGGCGCAACGTTGCTGCTGGAACGTTGCAAGCCGGATGTCATTATTAATACCGGTTCCGCTGGCGGCCTGGCCCCGACGCTGACAGTCGGCGATATCGTCGTTTCCGATGAAGCGCGTTATCACGATGCCGACGTTACCGCGTTTGGTTATGAATTTGGTCAGCTCCCTGGCTGCCCGGCAGGTTTTAAAGCCGACGACGCGCTGATCGCGGCGGCGGAATCCTGCATCGCAAAACTCAACCTGAATGCGGTTCGCGGACTGATCGTCAGCGGCGACGCTTTCATTAACGGTTCCGTGGGCCTGGCGAAAATCCGCCACAATTTCCCGCAGGCGATTGCCGTGGAAATGGAAGCGACCGCGATCGCGCATGTCTGCCATAACTTCAACGTGCCTTTCGTGGTGGTTCGCGCCATCTCTGATGTGGCCGATCAGCAATCCCACCTCAGCTTTGACGAATTCCTGGCCGTAGCCGCGAAGCAGTCCAGTCTGATGGTTGAAACGCTGGTGCAGAAACTGGCGCATGGCTAAATTATTCTCCAGGGCGCTGGCCGCCCTGCTTTTAGCCCTTCCGCTGTGGCTTTGCGCCGCACCGCGCGTCGTTTCCCTCTCCCCTTCCAACACCGAACTTGCCTTTGCCGCAGGGATCACGCCCGTTGGCGTCAGCAGTTATTCCGACTATCCCCCGCAAGCGAAAAACATCGAAGAAGTCTCCACCTGGCAAGGGATGAATCTGGAACGTATTGTGGCACTCAAACCCGATCTGGTCATCGCCTGGCGAGGAGGCAATGCTGAACGGCAGGTTAACCAGCTGGCGTCCCTGGGCATTAAAATCATGTGGGTGGATGCCGTAACCATTGAGCAGGTCGCCGACGCACTGCGCCAGCTTGCCGCATGGAGTCCTGAGCCAGAAAAAGCCAGACGCGCGGCGCAAACGCTGCTGGACGAGTATGCCGCGCTAAAATCGCAGTACGCTGATAAACCGAAAAAACGCGTTTTTCTCCAGTTTGGCGCGAATCCGTTATTCACCAGCGGAAAAGGCTCCATCCAGAACCAGGTTCTGGAGGTCTGCGGCGGAGAAAATATTTTTGCGGGCAGTCGCGTCCCCTGGCCGCAGGTCAGCCGCGAGCAGGTGCTGGCCCGACATCCGCAGGCGATTGTCGTTACCGGCGATGCGGGCGAAATTCCTAAAATCGAACAATACTGGCAAAATCAGCTAAAAATCCCGGTTATACCGCTGAATGGTGACTGGTTTGAACGCGCGAGCCCGCGTATCATCCTCGCCGCAAAACAACTCTGTAATGCGCTTTCACAAGTAGAATAGAACCTGCGCAGTCAGGTTCTCAGTGGGGATTCGATAATGCTCGTCTATTGGCTGGATATTGTAGGCACAGCTGTCTTTGCTATCTCTGGCGTATTGCTGGCCGGAAAGTTGCGTATGGACCCGTTTGGCGTACTGGTATTGGGCGTCGTGACCGCAGTGGGCGGCGGGACAATCCGCGATATGGCGCTGGATAACGGGCCCGTCTTTTGGGTCAAAGATCCGACCGACCTGGTGGTGGCGATGGTCACCAGCATGCTCACCATTTTGCTGGTGCGCCAGCCGAGACGATTGCCTAAATGGATGCTTCCCGTGCTGGATGCCGTCGGCCTCGCGGTGTTCGTCGGTATCGGCGTCAATAAGGCGTTCCTTGCCGAAACAGGCCCGCTGGTCGCCATCTGTATGGGCGTGATTACCGGCGTCGGCGGCGGGATTATCCGCGACGTGCTGGCGCGTGAAGTGCCGATGATCTTACGCACGGAGATTTATGCCACGGCCTGTATTATCGGCGGCATCGTGCATGCGACGGCGTTTTATACCTTTTCCGTGCCGCTGGAAAGCGCCAGTATGATGGGGATGGTTGTGACGTTGATGATTCGTCTGGCCGCAATTCGTTGGCATTTAAAATTACCGACGTTTGCTCTGGATGAGAACGGGCGTTGATTTCACTGCCCGATGGCGCTGACGCTTATCGGGCCTACATTCAGGAACGCAGCAACACGCACCGTAGGCCGGATAAGACGCCCTGCGTCGCCATCCGGCAATACATCAGATACTAAAGGACGAACCACACCCGCAGGTGCTTTTCGCATTCGGGTTGGTGACCACAAAGCGGGAACCTTCCAGACCTTCGGTGTAATCGACAGCGCCGCCTACCAGATATTGCAGGCTCATCGGGTCAACCACCAAGCCAACACCCTGCTTTTCGATGGTCATATCACCTTCGTTTACCTGATCATCAAAGGTAAAACCGTACTGGAAACCGCTGCAACCACCGCCGGTGATATACACGCGCAGTTTCAGATTCGGGTTATCTTCGTCAGCGATCAGGCTTTTTACTTTCTTGGCTGCTGCTTCAGTAAATTGCAGTGGCAGCGCTACGTCATCACTCATTTTTTGCTCCAAACGACATTGGCAATTGGGCAAATTATAACCCAATCGTTATGGCATTATCTAATACCCTGGTATTTCATTCAAGTATTCTCACCAGCGACCGACCGCTGGCTTTTTGCCGCCTGCTCCGCATCCTGTTTCGCCAGCGTGCGCGCAAGGATGGTGGAGTATAGCGGTTTTCCGCCCATAAATTGTGCTAATAGTGTTGCGCCAAGACAGGTAATAATCATTGGCAAAATGAGCTGATAGTTATCGGTCATCTCCAGCACTAACACGATTCCCGTTAAAGGCGCACGCACCGACGCCGCCAGCAACGCGCCCATTCCGGCAATCGCGAATGTTCCGGCCTCCAGATGGTACTGCGGAAAACACACCGCAGCCGCCATACCAAATGCGGTGCCGAGCAACGTCCCCAGCGCCAGCATTGGCGCAAAAATTCCGCCCGGCGCACCGGATGAGAAACAAAGCAGCGTGGTAAGGACGCGGGCGATAAAAATAAACAGCAGCAGGCCTACGCTGTAATTCCCCGCCGCCGCAATGGGGATCAAATTAAATCCACCGCCCGCCGCTTCCGGCTCAATTAAGCCGAGAATACCGCACAGGCCGCCGATCGCGCCGCCCATCAGAACCCACTTTTTGATTTCGCCGCCGTGAAAACGCTGGAACATATCCTGAGTGCGCAATACCAGGTGATTGAACAGCGGCCCGACGCAGCCAAAAATCATGCCGAGGATTAAATATAACCATAGCGTATTAACCGGCGCGTTTGAGAGCTTCCCGACCTCAATAATCGGCGCTTCACCGTTAAAAATACGAAACACAATGCTCGACATGATCACGCCCGTAAACACGGCTTTGATCGAAATTAAATTGTAGCGAAACTGCGGGCGCATCTCTTCGATGATAAATAAGATCCCCGCCAGCGGCGCGTTAAAGGCTGCCGATAACCCTGCGGCCGCACCGGTTGCCAGTAAGGTGTGACGCGCCTCGGCGCTACGCATACGGAAGAGATCCAGCACCATTCGCCCGATATTGCCCCCGATTTGTACCGTCGGCCCTTCCCGCCCCAGCACCATGCCAGCGCCCAGCGTTCCCATACCGCCCACAAATTTCACCGGCAGCACGCGCCACCAGCGAACAGGACGCAACTCTTCCAGCGCGCCTTCTATTTCCGGGATGCCCGACCCACCGGCTTCCGGCGCAAACTTACGCACCAGAAAATAACCGACCATCGCCAGCAGCGCAGAGAGGATAAAGGCCAGCGGCCAGACCAGAATCGCGTAATCGGCCGTCTGAACGAGCGCGCCGATGCGTAAGTTCTGCACCCAGGTCACGGCTTTCTCAAACGCGACGCCAATAAGACCCGTGACGGTGCCGACCACCGCCGCCGTTAATAAGATGGCCAGCGGCGTTTTATCCCGCTGAAGTAGTCTGCGGATCAGATCCCCGCGCCGTAAGCGCACAACTTGCTGTGCTTCGAAAGTGGGAGTGTCTGTGTTCATCAGATGATCATTAATTGGTAATACAAATACAAAAGCGGCATTGTACCCGCCTGTTTCGGGAAAATCCCCTGTAAATCGTCATGTTTCAAATGCGCAAAATGTTCATAACCTTCTGTGAATAACTTAGAATAAAGGGCATTCACTTTTTCTACGAACCAGGAACCCCATCCATGAGCAAGTCTGAAAACCTCTACAGCGCAGCGCGCGAGCTTATCCCCGGCGGCGTCAACTCCCCTGTTCGCGCCTTCACTGGCGTGGGCGGCACCCCGCTGTTTATCGAAAAAGCAGACGGCGCGTATCTGTATGATGTCGATGGCAAAGCGTACATCGATTACGTCGGCTCCTGGGGTCCGATGGTGCTGGGCCATAACCACCCCGCCATCCGTAATGCAGTGATTGAAGCCGCTGCGCGCGGGCTGAGCTTCGGCGCGCCGACCGAGATGGAAGTTAAAATGGCGGAGCTGGTCACCGAACTGGTGCCGACTATGGACATGGTGCGGATGGTGAACTCCGGCACCGAAGCCACAATGAGTGCGATTCGCCTGGCGCGCGGCTTCACCGGTCGCGACAAGATCATCAAATTTGAAGGCTGCTACCACGGCCACGCCGACTGCCTGCTGGTGAAAGCGGGTTCCGGCGCACTGACGCTGGGCCAGCCGAACTCACCGGGCGTTCCGGCTGATTTCGCCAGACATACCCTGACCTGCACCTATAACGATCTGGCTTCTGTACGCGCGGCGTTCGAGCAATATCCGCAAGAGATTGCCTGTATTATCGTCGAGCCGGTGGCGGGCAATATGAACTGCATCCCTCCGCTGCCGGAATTCCTGCCGGGCCTGCGCGCTCTGTGCGACGAATTCGGCGCGCTGCTGATCATCGACGAAGTGATGACCGGTTTCCGCGTGGCGCTGGCGGGCGCACAGGATTATTACGGCGTAGTGCCGGATCTGACCTGTCTGGGCAAAATCATCGGCGGCGGTATGCCAGTAGGCGCATTTGGCGGACGCCGCGATGTGATGGACGCACTGGCGCCGACTGGCCCGGTTTACCAGGCGGGAACGCTTTCCGGCAACCCGATTGCCATGGCGGCGGGTTTCGCCTGCCTGACCGAAGTCGCCCAGCCGGGGATTCACGAGACGCTGGACGAACTGACGACCCGACTGGCAGAAGGCCTGCTGGACGCCGCGCAGGAAGCCGATATTCCACTGGTGGTGAATCACGTCGGCGGTATGTTCGGCATCTTCTTTACCGACGCGGAATCCGTAAACTGCTATCAGGATGTAATGGCATGCGACGTTGAGCGCTTCAAACGTTTCTTCCACATGATGCTGGATGAAGGCGTTTACCTGGCGCCGTCCGCCTTCGAGGCAGGCTTTATGTCCGTGGCGCACAGCATGGACGATATCAACAACACCATTGATGCCGCACGTCGGGTATTTGCGAAACTGTAAATCGTCATTGCCGGGTGGCGCTTACGCTTACCCGGCCTACATATGGCGCCGTAGGCCGGATAAAGCACCATTACCGGCTCTGCTTACGTAACAGATAAATAAAATACGGCGCGCCGATAAACGTCGAGAGCAATCCCGCCGGGATCTGATACGGGAACAACACCATTCTGCCGCACCAGTCGGCGAAAACCAGCAGTATTCCCCCCGCCAGCGCCGACATAATCACATGCGGCATCGTGCGGCGAAAACCGAGCATCCGCGCGATATGCGGTGCCATCAGCCCAACGAAGCTCAGCGGCCCAATGGTCATCGTCGCGGTCGCCGTCAGACAGGCCGCCAGCAACAACAGCCCAACACGCGATGGCGTCAACGCGATACCCACCGCCCGCGCCGTCTCGCCGCCCAGCGGTAAAATGGTTAACCAGCGACGACACAGCGGCGTAATCGCCAACAGAATCACCATCACAATGCCGGTGCGTACCACCTGTTCTTCCGATGCGTTGTAGGTCGAACCGGAGATCCAGGTCAGCACTCCCGCCATGCGCGGATCGCCGCTCGCCTGTAACATCATCAACAGCATCGTAAACGCCGTACTGAGCGCCATCCCCGCCAGCAGCATACGGTGCGGAGAAAAGCCCCCGCGTCCTGCCGCGACCATGATGATCAGCAACGTCGCCGCCGCGCCGATGCTCCCGGCAGGCAGCAACCAGCCAAAGGCGTTACCCGGCACCAGGAACAGCATCAGCACCACGCCGAACGCCGCGCCGGAGCTGATACCCAGCACTTCCGGGCTGGCCATCGGGTTTCCGGTCAGGCGTTGAATAATGCCCCCCGCCACCGCCAGCATCACGCCCGCAATTAATGCCGCCAGAATACGCGGCCAGCGCCAGGGCATTAGTTCATCCAGCAGCGCGCCGCTCGCCCAGTTCCAGCCGTGCGCGTCACGGCCAAAAGAGAGCGCCACGAACACCGCTAACAGCAGCACGACACCGCCTGCCAGCGCAAAACTCAACACATGCTGGCGTTCCGCCGCTACGCGGTCACTGGCGTTCATTGCCGGCGCGCTCATGCTGCGCAGACGCGGCAGCAGCCACAGCAACAGCGGCGCGCCAATCAGCGCCGTCACGGAACCCGTGGAGACCTCCATCCAGACGCGGGTCAGCCACAAAATGGTCTGATCGGAAAGCCAGAGGATCAGCGCGCCAATCAGCGGCGCCAGCATCAGGCGCGCCAGTAAGCGACGCGCCCCAAGCATTTTCGCCAGCAGCGGGGCGAACAGGCCGATAAAGCCGATAATCCCAACGGCGTTAACCAGCATCGCGCTGAGCACGATCGCCAGCGATAAAGCCGCCAGACGCGCCAGCGACAAGGCCAGCCCCAGATTGCGCGCTACGCCGTCATCCAGCCCCATCAGGGTCATCGGACGCAGCAATAGCAAGGTGAGCATCACGCCGCCCAGCAACTGCGGCCACAGCCTCTGCACCCCGCTCCAGTCGGTTTGCGTCAGCGTTCCGGTGCTCCACAGGAACATGCTTTGCAACTGGTCGTGGTGGAAAATCACCATCAGCTGGTTAATCGCCCCGCAATACAGGCTCACCACCAGACCGGCGAGAATCAGCGTAACCGGTGACAGGCGTTTTCCCCAGGCGACGCCAAACACCAGCGCCCCCACCACGCACGCGCCTGCCAGCGCCGCAAATTGCGTGGCCATCGCGCCGGGAATCGCCCATAGCGTCGTTAGCGTAATCCCGAGCTGCGCCCCCGTCGCCACGCCGAGCGTCGTTGGCTCCGCCAGCGGGTTACGCAGCACCTGCTGGAACAATACGCCCACCAGCCCAAGTCCGGCCCCGACCAGCAAGGCGATCGCCAGGCGTGGCAGCAGGCTATAGTGGAAAATCATTTGCTCAATGCTGTCGATATCCGGCGACCAGAACGCTTGCTGCCACTGGCTGCGCGGCAATGCGATGGAGAAGTTAAACCAGGTCAGCCAGGCAGCGGCGATAAATAACACCGCCAGCAGCAACGCCGGAAATAGCGCAATACGTCGGCTCACGCTTTACCTCCCAGCGCATTATCCAGAATGCGCACGAAACGCATGCTCGACAGCGTCGCGCCATAAAACCAGACAGCAGGCACGCGCTGAAAACGTCCGGCGCGCACAAACGGCATCGCCTGCCACAGCGGCGTCGCCATCAACGCGGCCATATCCGGGTTATTGCCGTGATCAAAACAGAGGACGTCAGCGTCTTTATAGGCCGCCAGCCGGTCGATACCGACCGCAGTGCTGCCCCAGAAATTGGTTTCCCCCTGCCAGGCATTGCGAATGCCGAACGCGTCCAGCGTCTCCTGGAATAAGCAGTTCGGGCCGAAAACCAGCATATGGCGCGGATCGAGCAACGTCATTAGCAGCAGAGGCCGGTCGCCACGCCGGGCAAAGCGCGGTTTCTGGCTGTCGATAAAGCTATCGTATTCCGCCAGATGGCGGCTGGCCGCAGACTCAAGATTAAGCAGTTGCGCCATTTCAATTAACGACTGACGCGCTACCGCTAACGGCTTTTTGCCGTCACTGAAGCTAAAGCCGCGCCCCGGCGCGATACGCGCCAGCTTTTCAGGCGAAGGGCCATAGCCTGCCGACCAGACCATAAATGAGGGCTTCATTTCGGTCAGCAGTTCCAGATTAGGTTCGGTACGCAGCCCAACGTCAATGACCGACTCCGGCAATGCCGGCTCGTTAACCCACAGGCGATAATTGGGAATATCCGCCACGCCGTAAGGCATGATGCCGAGCGCTAACAGCAGCTCTACCGGCAACCACTCCAGGGCGACAATACGATGAGGATCGACGGTTGCGGCCCGGGCTTGCCCCATTTGCCAGAGCAGAGGAGAAAGCGCCATCGCCGTTAACAATCGACGTCGGGTAATAGAATGTAAACCGCTCATTAATAGACAAAACTCACGGGTGCGGCACCAGCCGGATGCGGCAAAATTCCCATCGGGATGCCATAAATCAGCTCCAGCGTTTCACCACGCATCAACTCTGCTGGCGTTCCCTGGGCAATCATTTCGCCACCGCGCAGCGCCACCAGATAATCACAGTAGCGGGCCGCCATGTTGATGTCGTGCAAAACGGCAATCACCGTCAGCCCACGCTGCTGGCTTAAGCGGTGCACCAGCGCCAGCACATCAACCTGATGCGCGATATCCAGCGCGGAGGTGGGTTCGTCGAGTAGCAAACAGCGGCTATCCTGGGCCACCAGCATGGCGATCCACGCCCGCTGACGTTCCCCACCGGAGAGGCTGTCCACCAGACGGTGCGCCAGTGGCTTTAGTCCCACCAGCGTAATCGCCTCTTCCACTTTTTCTCTGTCGGTTACGCCAAAACGACCCAGCGCGCCGTGCCACGGATAACGCCCAATCGCCACCAGCTCGCGCACCGTCATCCCTTCCGCCTGCGGAAGCTGCTGCGGCAGATAGGCGACCTTGCGGGCAAACGCTTTACTGTTCCAGCTGTTCAACGGCTGATCGTCGAGCAACACGTCGCCTTCCGACGGCGGTTGATGCCGCCCCAGCATTTTCAGTAAGGTTGATTTACCTGAACCGTTGTGACCAATAAGCCCGGTAACTTTACCCACCGGAAAGGTCAGCGAAAGAGGATGCAGAAGCGTGCGGCCAGGCACACGAAAGGAGACATTACGTAGGGCGAAAGTCGTGTCGGGACGGGTTATGTTTTCCTGCATAGCGGCCAACTTGTAAAGCGGGCACGGCGAACCGTGCCCAAAGAGAAATTAGAAACGGAAGGTTGCGGTTGCAACGACCTGACGCTCCGCGCCCCAGAAGCAGCCATAGGTGTTAAAGCAGCTTGCGACGTACTCACGGTCAAACAAGTTGTTCACATGCAGCGCCACGTTAGACCCAGCCATACCAACGCGCGCCAGATCGTAACGTACTAACGCATCCACCAGCGTATAGCTCCCCACTTTGAAGGAGTTTGCCGGGTCGCCATAGCTGGAGCCAGTATAACGAACACCCGTACCCAACGTCAGCCCGGAAAGCGCGCCGTCATAGAGGGTGTAATCACCCCACAATGATGCCATATGTTTAGGCACCTGAGCAGGCGTGTTGCCTTTGTAGCTGGTGTCGGTAGTGTATTCCGCATCGGTATAGGTATAAGAACCAACCACGTTGACGCTTGCAGACAGCGCGGCTTTCGCTTCAATTTCCACACCACGTGAACGAATTTCACCGCCTTCGACTGACCAGGACGATCCATTCGGGTCGGGCATCAGATTGTTGGTTTTGGTGAGTTGATACACTGCACCGGTAATCACGATCGGACGATCGCTCGGCACGTATTTCACGCCAGCTTCGTACTGCTTACCTTTGGATGGAGCAAAGATATTACCGCTTTCCCCCGTCTGCGAAGCCGGTTCAAACGACTCGCTATAGCTGAAATACGGGGTTACGCCATTGTCGAACAGGTAGTTAACACCGCCACGCCAGGTGAACTGTTTGTCGTCGCGCTTATCGGTAGTACCGTAAACACGGTTGAAGGACTCCTGGTCAGCCCAGTCGTAACGACCGCCCAGAGTAACCAGCACCTTATCCCATTGCATCTGATCCTGCACGTACAAGCCAGTTTGCTTCTGCTTATTCAGCACTTTGTAAGGGCCTGAAGGGCCAGGATGTGAGCCAAAATCGAAGTCACTGCGATCAAGGTTATAGATGTCGGACGGCGTTACAGAACCAGCATAGCCAAACCAGGAGTCAATATCGTTACGCATACGCATAAAGTCAACGCCGGTCAGCAGCGTGTGATCCACATCGGCCGTTGCAAACTTGCTTTGCAGTTGGGTATCGACAGCGAAGTTCTGCAATTTCTCATTATCGATAACGTACTGACGAGTCAGCGTATGACCCCAATCTGACTGAGGAACGCTGGCGCAAGGACTATTAGCCGGATCCTTTGTATAGAGCGGATCGGAGCACATACCATAGCCATACACGCTGTTCTGCGAGACTTTATTTTGCGCGTAACGCAGGTTCTGACGCACGGTAAAGGTGTCGTTAAATTCGTGGTCGAAGCTGTAGCCCACCATCTTCTCGTTACGAGAATAGGTATTGTTGTTCGCACCTTCGTTGAAATCGGTAGAGAGACGCTTACCGTTCGGTAACTTAGTCACTGTCCCTTCTTTCGGCAGCCAGCCGTAATAACCTGTTTCCGGTTCATTCTGGAAATAAGATAAGAAGGTAAAGTTGGTTTTATCATTCGGACGCCAGCTGAAAGATGGCGCAATGGCATAACGCTGTTCTTCCGCACCTTGCTGCTGGGCATTCGCAGAACGCGCAAGGCCGGTTAAGCGATAAGAGTAAACACCATCGTCATCCAGAGCATCACTAAAGTCAAAACCGGTCTGGAACAGGCTGTCGGTGCCCATCTTGAACTGAACTTCTTTCAGCGGTTCCGTGGTTGGGCGCTTGCTGACCATGTTCAACAAACCACCAGGGTTGCTTTTTCCGTAGAGAACGGAAACCGGGCCGCGCATGACTTCAGCGCGCTCCAGCATATAAGGGTCAATCACCGCATCATTGTAAAAGTTACCCTGCATCTTCAGGCCATTCAGATAGTTGTTCTGACTTTGGCCGTCAGCGGCGAAACCGCGGATGATCAGGTAATCATAAGTGTTAGACGCGCCACGGGTGCCCACGGCAACACCAGGAGTGTAGCTGAGCGCCTCTTTCACAGATTTAGGCTGATGCAGCGCCATCTCCTCGGCAGTTACCACAGAAATAGACTGTGGCACCTTTTGAATGGGGGTATCCGTTTTGGTCGCGGTGGCGGATTGTCTGGCCGCGATGGTCGCCGCCGGCCCCCAGGCACTTTCCTGCTGGGCAGGTGCAGCGGTTACGGTGATAGTTTCTTCTTTCGGTTCAACCGCCGCCTGTGCATAGACAGACATGCCGCTAACCGCTGTGGCTACTACGACTGCGATTTTACGCAGCGAAGAGTTTGGCTGAGCAGTTTTAAGACGCGCCATTGGTATATCTCTAATGAAAAGTGAATGATAACGTAAACGAGAATTATTCTTATGACCGCAGCATAATATTCGAAACGTTGGCGCGATAGCAAGCAATACGCGCCCCTATCAAAACTAAGGGGTTAAGAAATAACCAGATGAAAAGGAAGGGTTAATGATTTAGGCTGGAATGTTATTCTGCGGAAATTTGCCGGATGGCGGCGCTGACGCGCCTTATCCGGCCTACGGTTCGCGCCTGTTTTTGCCATCTTGCCGGATGGCGGCGCTGGCGCGCCTTATCCGGCCTACAAGATCCAATGCGTTTATTGGTTCTGTAGGCCTGATAAGCGCAGCGCCATCAGGCACAACGGTTAGTTACTACCAAACATATCCTTGATCCACCCCGCCACGCCGTCGCTGTCTTTCTTCTCCTGCTGCGCCGGTTGCTGCTGTTGAGGCTGCTGTTGCTGCGAAGAGGACTGATCGAACGGATTCCCGGTCGGCTGCTGCTGTTGCATCATTTCGCCCTGCTGGCACAGCGCGTCCGGGTCGGTCGTCCAGACCGGCAGCGCTCGCATTCCACCGCTACAGACGAAATTACCGTCGTAATCAACGCCCATATCCACCACATCTTCCGGCGGCGTCAGCGTCAGCGGCGTTGGCGTTTGGTTCGCCAGATAACGCTGATAAATCGACATCGCGCCGCTGGCGCCGTACAGTTTCGTCGGCTGGTTATTATCGCGACCCACCCAGGTAATCGTCACCTGGCTGCCATCAATCCCTGCAAACCAGGTATCGACATTGTTGTTGGTGGTCCCGGTTTTACCCGCCAGATGCAGGCCCGGATACTTCGCGCCCAGCTGACGCCCGGTGCCGCGCTGCACAACCTGCTGCATCGTCCACAACGTCATATACGCCGCCTGCGCCGGAACCGCGCGCTCAGCCTGCGGGAAGCTCTGATACAGCACCGTACCGTCTTCCGCAATCACCGAACGCAATGCTGACAACGGTGCCCGGTTGCCGCCGCTGGCGATGGTCTGGAACGCTTGCGCCACTTCGATTGGCGTCAGGTTCAGCGCCCCCAGCAGCATGGCCGGAACCGGATGCAGCTGATCTTTCGGCACGCCCAGCTTCATCCAGGTATCGGTGACGGCAGGAAGCCCCAGCGCCATCCCCAGATTCACCGTCGGCACGTTCATGGAGCGCGTCAGCGCGTCCACCAGCATCACTTTGCCACTTTCGCTGTAACGACGGTCATCGTTCTGCGGAGACCAGACCTGCCCGTTCGGCTGACGAAGCGCGATCGGCGCGTCGGCAATCCAGGTGTTCAGGCGATACAGCTTCGGCTGGCTTAACGCCGTCAGATAGGTTGCCGGTTTTGCCAGAGAGCCGATAGAACGGCGCGCCTGCATCGCACGGTTGTACCCGGCGAACTGCGGCTCCGCCCCGCCGACCATCGCACGCACCTCGCCGCTGAAGCGGTCTACCACCACAATCGCGGTTTCCAGATCGCTCAGATTGCGCTGTTTCTTCAGCGCCGGAATGCCCTCAACGGCCGCTTTTTCAGCCGCATCCTGCGCCACGGAATCAAAAGTGGTGAAGATCTTCACGCCAGAAAGGTCTTTCACTTTGTCGCCGAGCTTCGCCTGCAACTCCTGACGCACCATCTGCATAAAGGCTGGCTGTGGCGAGATCACCCCGCCGCGCGGCTGCACGCCCAGCGGACGCGCGCTCAGCATGTCGTACAGCTCCTGGTCGATCACCTGCTGTTGTTGCAGCAGACGTAGCACCAGATTACGACGCTCCAGCGCCAGTTTCGGGTTACGCCACGGGTTGTAGATTGACGCCCCTTTCACCATCCCCACCAGCAGCGCCTGCTGATCGAGGCTCAACTCTTCGACCGGGCGGCCAAAGTAGTACAGGCTCGCCAGCGGGAAGCCGCGAATCTCGTTATCGCCGCTCTGGCCGAGATAGACTTCGTTCATGTACAGCTCAAGAATCCTGTCCTTGCTGTAGCGCGCATCCATCAGCAGCGCCATGTAAGCTTCGTTCGCTTTACGCCAGTAGGAGCGCTCGCTGGTGAGGAACAGGTTTTTCACCAGCTGTTGCGTCAGCGTACTCGCCCCCTGAACCGTGCGCCCGGCGGTAAGGTTCGCCAGCACCGCACGACCGATGGAATACAGGCTAACGCCATCGTGCTCATAGAAATGACGGTCTTCCGTCGCCAGCAGCGTATCCACCAGCAGATCCGGGAAACCGCTGCGCGGCACGAACAGGCGCTGTTCGCCGTTCGGCGAAGAGAGCATGGTGATCAGGCGCGGATCGAGACGGAAGAAACCAAACTGGCGGTTGTTATCCATATTCACGATCGTATCCAGATGGCCGCCGTCAAAGGTCAGACGCGCACGCACCTGCCCTTCTTTGCTGTCCGGGAAGTCAAACGGACGGCGGATCATCTCGATGCTGTTCGCCTGCACGGTAAACTCGCCGGGACGCGTCATTTTCGTCACCTGACGGTACTGGGTGGCCTCCAGCAATTTCACCATTTCATTCTTGCTGACGGGCATTTCCGGCTCAAGGTTAACCATCCGGCCATATACCGCCGCAGGAAGCTGCCAGACTTTGCCATCAATACGGCTACGGATTTTTTGATCCAGATAGACGCCGTAGATCGCAATCAGCACGACAAAAACAATCGACAGTTTTAGCAGTAGCCAGAGCCAGCCACGCTTGCCACGAGGCTTACGCCCTTTGCCCTTACCGTTACGCGGCATCGGTTCTTCATCCTCATAGTCATCATCATAATCGTCGTCGTACTCTTCATCTCTGAGTCGACGACGGCTTACCTTTTGTTTCACCGGACGCGGTGGTTTCCCTTTGCGTCCAATTGGCTCGCGGTCATTCCCGGCCATGCTTTTTCTCCGCAACATACAGGCGCAAAGGCCCGATTCTCTGTCCTTCCGTCAGTCGACAGAAGAAGAAATCTCTCAATTTTCTGCCATGTTTATGCCGGATGGCGGCTTCGCCTTATCCAGCCTACATTTGAGCGAGCAGGCCTGATAAGCACAGCGCCATCCGGCAGTCATAAATACTTCTTCGTGCGCCGCGTCGGCGCGGTATTCGCCGGATCGTCCGGCCAGACATGTTTGGGATAACGCCCTTTCATCTCTTTTTGTACCTCGCGGTACGCTCCCTGCCAGAACGCGCTTAAATCGCGCGTAATCTGTAGCGGGCGTTGAGCTGGTGAGAGCAACTCCAGCACCAGCGGCACGCGCCCCTGCGCGATAGCAGGCGTATTCGCTTCGCCAAACATCTCCTGCATTCTGACCGCCAGCGCTGGCGGGTTATCTTCGTGATAACGAATGGCTATCCGGCTTCCCGTCGGCACAGTGTAATGCGCGGGCAGCTCACTATCCAGACGTTGCAGCATAGACCAGTCCAGCAGGCCGCGTAACGCCTGGGTAATATTCAGGGCTTTCAGGGCGCGCAGCGTATGAACACCCGTCATGTGCGGCAGCAGCCAGCTTTCCAGCGTCGCCAGAAGAGAAGCGTCATCAACGGCGGGCCAGTCGTACTCCGGCAACCATTGCGCCGCGCGCAGCAGACGCAGGCGGAACTGTTCAGCCTCCGGCGTCCAGTTGAGCACACTTAGCCCTTTATCGCGAATGCCATTGAGCATCGCCTGGTGCAGTTCCTCTTCCGAAGGCTTAGCCAGCGGCTGAACTTTTACCGTCAGTTGCCCGATACGCATTCGGCGCAGCGCCTTTAATGTTCCCTGCGCGTCGTCCCACTCTACCGTGTCGGACTGCTGCAACAGCGCCGGACATGCCTGAATAAGCGCCTCAATATCCAGCGGTAAAGCCAGCAGAATACGGGCATCCGGCGACGCGCTCCCCTGCAACAGCAACGGTGCGATAAGCCACTCATGGCGACCCAGCGCGTCATCGGCGTCGAGCACCGCGCCCATGCCATTCGCCAGTTGATAGCGCCCTTCCTGACCGCGTCGACGCGCGATACGATCGGCAAACGCCTGCGCAAGCAGCGGCGCCAGCATCGTGCCGTCCACTTCGCCGCCTCGCCCGTTGAGCCGTTTCAGGAGCTGCTGGCTACGCTGCTGCCAGCCCGGTTGCTGGCGCGAAAACGCCACGCTGAGGTCGGTATTGTCCGCGCGCGGCGGTTCCTCCAGAATCGCCGCCAGTTTCGCCGCTGTCGCCTTTTCGCTGTCATTACCGGCGCTGACCAGCATCGCCGCCAGACGAGGGTCGTTGCCAAGCCGCGCCATTTTCTGCCCCGTCGCGCTCAGCCGCTCGCCATCCAGCGCATTCAGCATCTGCAACAGCCGCCGGGCTGCCTGCACGTTGGCAGACGGGGGAAGGTCCAGCCAGTTTAGCTGCGCGGGATCGCTGCATCCCCATTGCAGCAGCTCCAGCAATAAACCGGACAGATCGCTTTGTAAAATCTCCGGCTCGCTTTGCGCCGCCGCCCTTTCCGCCTGCTCTTTCGCCAGCAGGTGAACACACACGCCCGGTTCCAGACGCCCGGCGCGTCCGGCTCGCTGCGTCATGGAGGCCTGACTGACGCGCTGGGTAATCAGCCGCGTCAGGCCGGTTCGCACGTCATAGCGCGCCACGCGCTCCTGCGCGCTGTCCACCACCAGACGGATACCCTCGATGGTTAAACTGGTTTCGGCAATATTGGTCGCCAGCACGACTTTGCGCATCCCGCGCGGCGCAGGCAGTATCGCTTTACGCTGCGCCTCCAGAGACAACGCGCCATACAGCGGGCATAACAGCACATCATCCGCCACGCGCGCGGCCAGGTGTTCCTGTACGCGCAGAATTTCCCCAACGCCCGGTAAAAACAGCAGCAGAGAGCCGGTTTCGTGACGCAGCAAATCTGCCGTGGCGATGGCCACCGCCTCATCAAAACGCAGTTGGGCCGGAAGTGACTGGTAGCGACGCTCAACGGGCCAGGCACGCCCCTCAGACACCACCTGCGGCGCATCAGGAAGCCGCTGTTGCAGCTTCCCGTTGTCCAGCGTCGCAGACATGATCAGCAGTTTCAGATCGTCACGCAGCCCTTGCTGCACGTCCAGCAGCAGGGCCAGCGCCAGATCCGCTTGCAAACTACGCTCATGAAATTCATCGAGGATCACCAGCCCGACGCCGTTCAGCTCGGGATCGCGCTGGATCATTCTTGTCAGCACCCCTTCCGTCACCACTTCAAGTCGCGTCTGCGGGCCAACACAGCTTTGCGCGCGCATCCGATAACCGACCGTTTCGCCGGGCTTCTCGTTCAGGAGTTCCGCCAGCCGCTGCGCCACATTACGTGCCGCCAGGCGGCGCGGCTCCAGCAGGATAATTCGCCCCTGAATGCCTTTATGCGTCAGAAACTGCAACGGCAGCCAGGTCGATTTCCCCGCGCCGGTTGGGGCGGTGAGCAAAACCTGGGGCGCGCTTTCAAGCGCGGCAAGTAATTCGGGCAGTACGGCGGCAACGGGCAACGACGTCACAAATGGCTCCAGAGGGTTAACATTCTTCGCGCTGCATTGTAGCATCGCGTTAATTCATAACCGAGTACCCATCATGTCTGAGCCGAAAAGGCTGTTCTTTGCCATTGAATTGCCCGACGAGGTTCGTGAGCAGATCATCGCCTGGCGCGCCGGTCATTTTTCCCCGGACGACGGCAGGCCGGTCGCCGCAGCAAATTTGCACCTGACGCTGGCGTTTTTAGGCGAGGTGAGCGCGAGCAAGCAACAGGCGTTATCACAGCTTGCCGGACGCATCCGTCAGCCGGGCTTTACGCTCAGGCTGGATGACGCGGGCCAGTGGCTACGTTCGCGGGTCGTCTGGCTGGGGATGCGACAGCCGCCGCGCGGGCTGCTGCAACTGGCGAACATGTTACGCGCCCAGGCGGCGCGCAGCGGTTGTTATCAAAGCCCACAACCTTTTCATCCGCATATTACGCTGCTGCGCGACGCCAGCCATGCGGTCGCCATTCCAGCGCCGGGTTTTTGCTGGTCGTTTCCGGTCAATGAATTTGCGCTTTATGCCTCGTCGTTCGAACGCGGCCGCACACGTTACACACAACTACAGCGCTGGACGCTTGCCGAATAAAATAGTCTGCAAAAGCAGGCTTTAAGGAAATCACATGCAGTTCTCTCCGCCATTGCAGCGCGCCACCTTAATTCAGCGCTACAAACGTTTTTTAGCCGATGTCATTACGCCGGACGGCACGGAATTAACGTTACACTGCCCAAATACCGGTGCGATGACCGGATGCGCCACGCCGGGCGATACCGTCTGGTATTCGACATCAGAAAATACTAAACGCAAATATCCGCACACCTGGGAATTAACGCAAACCCGGACAGGCGCACTTATCTGCGTTAACACCCTATGGGCAAACAGATTAACGAAGGAAGCGATTCAGAATGAGCAGCTTTCAGAACTTTCAGGCTACAGCCTGTTAAAAAGCGAAGTAAAATACGGCGCGGAACGCAGCCGTATTGATTTCATGTTACAGGCAGATTCCCGACCCGACTGCTATATTGAAGTGAAATCGGTCACATTAGCGGAACAAGAGTATGGTTATTTTCCCGATGCCGTCACCTTACGGGGACAAAAACACCTTCGGGAACTGATGAGCGTAGCGGCTGAAGGCCATCGCGCCGTGGTGTTATTCGCGGTGCTGCATTCAGCCATTACACGGTTTTCACCCGCGCGGCATATCGATGCAAAATATGCGCAACTATTGATTGAAGCACAGCTAAAGGGGGTAGAAATTCTGGTTTATAAAGCCGAACTTTCTGCCGAAGGTATGACTCTAAAAGAACCGTTACCCATGACTTTATAATGGCGTAAACAATCGGTTAATTAGTATTCTGGTCGCGTACGCAAATACGCTTTTCCTCACAGGGTTGTCAAGTGTTACGTTTAGATAATTGCTATCCTGAAAAGCATCTGCTATTTATAGCGACCTGATTTTTCCCCCGACAATGGGGATCGATAGTGCGTGTTAAGGAGAAGCAACATGCAAGAAGGGCAAAACCGTAAAACATCGTCCCTGAGTATTCTCGCCATCGCTGGGGTGGAGCCGTACCAGGAGAAACCGGGCGAAGAGTATATGAACGAAGCCCAGCTGTCGCACTTCAAGCGTATTCTTGAAGCATGGCGTAATCAACTCAGGGATGAAGTCGATCGCACTGTGACTCATATGCAGGACGAAGCGGCTAACTTCCCTGATCCGGTTGACCGTGCCGCGCAGGAAGAAGAATTTAGCCTTGAGCTGCGTAACCGCGACCGTGAGCGCAAACTGATCAAAAAGATCGAGAAAACGCTGAAGAAAGTGGAAGACGAAGATTTTGGCTACTGCGAATCCTGCGGTGTCGAAATTGGTATTCGCCGTCTGGAAGCGCGTCCAACAGCCGATCTGTGCATCGACTGCAAAACGCTGGCTGAGATCCGCGAAAAACAAATGGCGGGCTAATCCCGTCAGACCGTAGAACGCCGGATGGCGCTACGCTTATCCTGCCTGGCAACAATTCATAGGCCGGATGAAGGGTTTGCGCCGCCATCCGGCAAAATCCGGGCGGGGTTATCTCCCGCCTTATTCTTTTATATTGTCCACCGGTATGACCAACGCACACTATATTGGCCGCTTCGCCCCGTCCCCCTCTGGCGAGCTGCACTTTGGTTCACTGATCGCCGCCCTCGGTAGTTACCTGCGAGCCCGCTCTCAGCATGGGATCTGGCGAGTACGCATTGAAGATATCGATCCCCCTCGTGAAGTTCCCGGTGCCGCAGAGACAATTCTGCGTCAGCTGGAACATTACGGCCTGCACTGGGATGGCGATATATTGTGGCAGTCCCAACGCCATGACGCCTACCGCGACGCGCTCGCCTGGCTGCGCCAGCAGAATTTAAGCTACTACTGCACCTGCCCGCGCGCGCGTATTCAACGCATCGGCGGCGTTTACGACGGCCATTGCCGAACCTTGCAGCATGGGCCGGAAAATGCTGCCGTGCGGATTAAACAGTTCAGCCCGGTGATGCAATTTCATGACGTGCTGCGCGGCGATATCCAGGCCGACCCGCTGCTGGCGCGCGAGGATTTTATTATTCATCGCCGCGATGGTCTGTTCGCCTATAACCTGGCGGTGGTCGTGGACGATCATTTTCAGGGCATCACGGAAATCGTGCGCGGCGCGGATTTAATCGAACCCACGGTACGGCAAATTTCGTTGTACCAGCAGTTCGGCTGGCGCGCGCCGGACTATATTCATCTGCCGTTGGCGCTCAACGAACAAGGCGCTAAACTTTCCAAACAGAATCATGCCCCAGCCTTGCCGGAGGGCGATCCACGCCCCGTACTCATTGCCGCGCTGCGCTTTCTGGGCCAGAACGCCACGGCGCAATGGCAGGATATGCATACCGACGAATTATTGCAGTATGCGGTGGATAACTGGACGCTTACGACGGTGCCGGAATCGGCAAGTGTAAATCCAGCATTCTCAAATGCGTCTTGCTGAGCTATGATTAGCCGCTATTTTTACGCAGTAACTTGTCCTGATTGATGTTTGACACTACCGAGGTGCACTATTTTTACCCGAGTCGCTAATTTTTGCCGCAAGGTGCTAAACCGCGAGGAGAGCGAGGCCGAGCTGGCCGTCGCCCGTCCACATATGACGGTAATCCCGCGTGAGCAGCACGCTATTTCCCGCAAAGATATCAGTGAAAATGCTCTGAAAGTAATGTACAGGCTCAATAAAGCGGGATATGAGGCCTGGCTGGTTGGCGGCGGCGTGCGCGATCTTCTGCTCGGCAAAAAACCGAAAGATTTCGATGTCACCACCAATGCAACGCCGGATCAGGTGCGGAAGTTGTTCCGTAACTGTCGTCTGGTGGGTCGCCGTTTCCGTCTGGCGCACGTCATGTTCGGCCCGGAGATTATCGAAGTAGCGACATTTCGTGGTCACCATGAAGGCAACGACAGCGACCGCACCACCTCCCAGCGCGGGCAAAACGGCATGCTGCTGCGCGATAACATCTTCGGCTCCATTGAAGAAGACGCCCAGCGTCGTGACTTCACCATTAACAGCCTCTATTACAGCGTGGCGGATTTCACCGTGCGCGATTACGTCGGCGGTATGCAGGATCTGAAAGACGGCGTGATTCGCCTGATCGGCAACCCTGAAACGCGTTACCGCGAAGATCCGGTGCGAATGCTGCGTGCAGTCCGTTTCGCCGCAAAACTCGATATGCGCATCAGCCCGGAAACCGCAGAGCCGATTCCGCGCCTGGCGACCTTACTCAACGATATTCCGCCCGCGCGTCTGTTTGAAGAGTCCCTGAAGCTTCTGCAAGCGGGATATGGTTTCGAAACCTACAAAAAGCTGCGTGAATACAGCCTGTTCCAGCCCCTGTTCCCCACCATTACGCGTTATTTCACCGAAAACGGCGACAGCGCGATGGAGCGCATCATTGCGCAGGTGCTGAAAAATACCGATAACCGCATTCATAACGACATGCGCGTTAACCCGGCGTTCTTGTTTGCCGCCATGTTCTGGTATCCGCTTCTGGAAATGGCGCAGAAAATCGCTCAGGAGAGCGGCCTGGCCTATTACGACGCCTTTGCGCTGGCCATGAACGAGGTGCTGGACGAAGCGTGCCGTTCGCTGGCGATCCCGAAACGCCTCACAACGTTAACCCGTGATATCTGGCAACTCCAGTTGCGGATGTCCCGCCGCCAGGGCAAACGCGCCTGGAAGCTGCTGGAGCATCCGAAATTCCGCGCCGCATACGATCTGCTGGCGTTGCGCGCCGAGGTAGAAAACAACGCTGAACTGCAACGTCTGGCGCAGTGGTGGGGCGAGTTCCAGGTTTCAGCGCCGCCCGATCAGAAAGGCATGCTGAATGAACTGGATGAAGACCCCGCGCCGCGCCGCCGCCATCGTCGTCCGCGCAAACGCGCGCCACGCCGCGAGGGAACCGCGTGACGGTTGCCTATATCGCGCTCGGCAGCAACTTAGCCTCTCCGCTGGAGCAGGTTAATGCTGCCGTGAAGGCTATCGGCGACATCCCGGACAGCCGCATTGTTGCCGTTTCCTCGTTTTACCGCACTCCCCCGCTAGGCCCGCAGGATCAGCCTGACTACCTGAACGCCGCCGTTGCGCTGGAAACCCAACTGGCGCCGGAAGAACTGCTCAACCACACGCAGCGTATTGAGTTACAACAGGGCCGCGTTCGCAAAGCCGAACGCTGGGGACCGCGCACGCTCGATCTCGACATCATGCTGTTTGGTGATAACGTAATAAACACGCCCCGTCTGACGATACCGCACTACGACATGAAAAATCGCGGTTTTATGCTGTGGCCGCTCTTTGAAATCGCCCCCAACCTGGTGTTCCCGGACGGCGTCACGCTGCATCATTACCTCACGCGCCTCGCAGCAGAAAAACCTGCCCACTGGTAAATTGCCCGCCCCTCTTTAGCGTTTACTGCTTTCGGGTTAATCGATTGCTTAAATCCATTGCCCCCATCAATGCTGCTGTTAAAATGCCGGTTAATATGACCTCCACCATCAGGAAACGTTATGAAACCGACGACTATCGCCTTGCTGCAAAAATGTAAGCAAGAGAAAAAGCGCTTCGCGACTATCACCGCCTACGATTACAGCTTTGCCAGACTCTTCGCTGACGAGGGTATCAACGTGATGCTGGTAGGCGACTCGCTGGGCATGACGGTTCAGGGACACGATTCCACCCTGCCTGTTACCGTAGAAGATATCGCTTACCACACGCGTGCGGTGCGCCGTGGCGCGCCTAACTGTCTCCTGCTCTCCGACCTGCCGTTTATGGCCTATGCCACCCCGGAGCAGGCGTTTGAAAACGCCGCCGTGGTGATGCGCGCGGGGGCGAATATGGTCAAAATCGAAGGCGGCGCCTGGCTGGTCGATACGGTAAAAATGCTCACCGAACGCGCGGTGCCGGTGTGCGGCCATCTGGGACTGACACCGCAATCCGTCAACATCTTTGGCGGCTATAAGATCCAGGGGCGCGGCGATGCGGGGCAGGTACTGCTGGATGATGCGCTGGCGCTGGAAGCGGCAGGCGCGCAGTTGCTGGTGCTGGAATGCGTACCGGTTGAGCTTGCTAAACGCGTCACCGAGGCGCTCTCTATTCCGGTCATCGGCATTGGCGCAGGCAACGTAACCGACGGTCAGATCCTGGTGATGCACGACGCCTTCGGCATTACCGGCGGCCACATTCCGAAATTTGCTAAAAATTTCCTGGCGGAAGCAGGCGACATGCGCGCCGCCGTGCGGCAGTATATTGCCGAGGTTGAGTCCAGCGTCTATCCGGGCGAAGAACACAGCTTCCATTAATGGGGTGCTTGTAGGCCGGATAAAACGCCCTGCGTCGCCATCCGGCAAAATGCCTGATGGCGCTACGCTTATCAGGCCTACAAACCACGGTCCATCAGGCAACTTAAGGAGTCTTGTTGTGCTAATTATTGAAACCCTGCCGCTGCTGCGACAGCATATTCGCCGCCTGCGCCAGGACGGTAAACGCATTGCGCTGGTACCAACGATGGGCAACCTGCACGATGGTCATATGAAACTGGTTGAGGAAGCGAAAGCGCGCGCTGACGTCGTGGTGGTCAGTATTTTCGTGAACCCAATGCAGTTTGACCGCCCGGACGATCTGGTACGCTACCCACGAACGTTGCAGGAAGATTGCGAAAAGCTGAACAAACGCAAAGTGGATTTCGTGTTCGCGCCGGCGCCAGCGGAAATTTACCCGCAAGGCACCGACGGCCAGACTTACGTTGATGTTCCTGGGCTGTCCACCATGCTGGAAGGCGCCAGCCGTCCGGGTCATTTCCGTGGTGTTTCCACCATCGTCAGCAAACTCTTCAATCTCGTCCAGCCGGACATCGCCTGCTTTGGCGAAAAGGACTTCCAGCAACTGGCTTTAATCCGCAAGATGGTGGCCGATATGGGCTACGACATCGAGATCGTCGGCGTACCGATTATTCGCGCCAAAGATGGTTTAGCGCTGAGTTCGCGTAACGGTTACCTGACCGCCGAACAGCGCAAAATTGCTCCCGGCTTAAATAAGGTGATGAACAGCGTCGCCGAGAAATTGCTGGCGGGTAATCGCGATCTGGAAGAGATGATCGCCGTCGCCGAGCAGGAGCTGAATGAAAAAGGCTTCCGCGCCGATGACATTCAGATTCGCGACGCGGACACGCTGCTGGAACTCACCGATAGCAGCAAACGCGCGGTGATCCTGATGGCAGCATGGCTGGGTCAGGCTCGCCTGATCGACAATCAGTCCGTTACATTAACCCAGTAGACAGGGGTTAAAAATCAGGCAATACTGCCTAAGAATTTCCTCAAAGCAGGCGACGCCTGCTTCGTTATCGCTAAGATTTAAAGGTAGAAGTTATGATTCGCACTATGCTGCAGGGCAAACTCCATCGCGTGAAAGTGACTCAGGCGGACCTGCACTACGAAGGTTCCTGCGCCATTGATCAGGATTTTCTGGACGCAGCCGGTATTCTTGAAAACGAAGCCATTGATATCTGGAACGTGACTAACGGCAAGCGCTTCTCAACCTATGCGATTGCCGCCGAGCGTGGTTCCAGAATCATCTCCGTGAACGGCGCAGCGGCGCACTGCGCTGCGGTGGGCGATATCGTGATCATCGCAAGTTTCGTTACCATGTCAGACGAAGAAGCGCGTCGCTGGCAGCCCAACGTCGCCTATTTTGAAGGCGATAATGAAATGAAGCGCACCGCGAAAGCGATCCCGGTACAGGTTGCCTGATATTTCCCAAATATATTATTATATTAATAAAAGGAGCCGAAAAATTTCAGCTCCTTTTATTTTAAATAATTCCGGCCTTTCTTATCAGGACAACTAATAATATTAGTTGAGGCGTTATCAGAAAATTTAAACAAACGTTCAACAATCCATCGTTATATTTATTTATATCATTAAATTCTTTTCCTCACAAATTCATCAGATGAATAGCCAAAAATAAAAACACTTACCTTTCAACGAAATAACCATCAGTTAAGTTTACTTAAACACCATTTAAGTAAAGATAATTACAATTATCAATAAATATTTTCCTATACTCCGCAAAGTTAATGTAATTCCCCGGCCGGCCTTTACGCTTAACAGACGAAGTACTTTTTCTAAAAACGTAAAGTACACTTATTATCTAATACGGATGTTTATCAAAATGGCATTGAAAAAATACGCATTAGCTGCGGCAGTTCTGGCAACTATTTCCAGTTCAGCATTCGCAGCAGACGCGGATCGTGGCACCATCACCTTCCACGGCCTGGTCACCCCGAATACCTGTAACATCACGCTGAAAGATGATCCACTGAGCTCCCAGACAACTAAAGACTTCAACGTCACTCTGCCGACCGTGTCAGTAGAAGACTTCACCCCAGGTACTGCTGCCGACGTTAACAGTACCCTGGGCCAGGCTAAGTTCGCGCTGTCCGTTTCCTGTGCGGATACTGAGTTGCAGTCTGCTGATGCGCAGTTTGATTCCTGGGGCGGTTCTTCCGCAAACAACGAAGGCGCGCTGGTTCCACCAACTGGCCTGCAAGGTTCAGCAACCAACGTAAGCCTGGTTCTGCACAACGATGGCAACACGAAGACCGATCTGATCAAAATCGATCATCCTAACAACACTCAGTCAACCACGCTGACTGATGGCAAAGGCGAACTGAACTACACCGTCGCTTATATGGGCCCGGCTACTGGCGTAACCAGCGGTTCCGTGCAGGCACAGGTTGCCTTCACCATGAACTACCAATAAGCAACAAGACTGTTGTTCTTCATCCTCTGGCTTAAGCCAGAGGATGTTTTCGTTACATCCAACAGGGAGTGGATAGCATTATGTTCAGCCTGACGTTAAAAACCGGATTAAAAACCCTCACCGCCGCCATGATCGGCATCGCCTCTTTTCAGGCATGCGCCGACGTGGTTATCTCCGGCACACGCATCGTATATCAACAATCCATGAAAGATGTGATTGTGAACCTGGATAACCGAGGCAAAAACCCGCTGTTACTTCAGATCTGGCTGGATGACGGGAGTCCGAACGTTAACCCGCAGGAATTAAAACTGCCTTTTGTCATTACCCCGCCCATTTCACGCATCGATCCAGGGAAAGGCCAGTCTGTGCGTGTGACATATTTACAGCAACCGCTGCCGCAGGATCGGGAATCCTTATTCTGGTTTAACGTGCTGGAAATTCCCAAAAAAGCAACGGCGAAAGACGGCGAAAGCCAGAACCAACTGCAACTCGCTTTCCGTACCCGTATTAAGCTATTTTTCCGCCCGGACGGCTTAAAAGGCACCCCGGGTGAGGCGATGAAGCAGGTTAAATGGTCGCAAACGCGCCAGGGCAACACCCTGTCTTTAGTTGGCCGTAACGACTCGCCCTATAACGTTTCACTCTCCAGCGCAACGTTTAAGGTCGGCGCCAAAGAGTATGAAATTGACAGTAAGTCGATTAAGCCGTTCTCCAGCGAAACCATGACGGTTAAAGGATTAACGAATAACGCCAGCGGAGAAGTGGTGTATATCGCTATCAATGATTTTGGCGGAACGGAAAAACTCACCGCCAACGTTAATTAATAAATTAAAAATATATTTTTTCTTCTTATATAACGGCAACCCGCTTTAATCGACTGGACTTGTTATGATTTTTCGACGATCTCTATTATGTCTCGCCATTAGTGCGGCATTGCCGTTCTCTGTTCATGCGACGGGAAATACGCCTGCACAGTCCTCTGCTCCCGACTCAGAGGAAATGGTAGAGTTTAACGATCAATTCCTGCTGAATATGGGGAGTGCAGTCGATGTAAGCCGTTATGCTCAGGGTAATCCAATATTACCGGGAACCTACCGGGCGAAAATAAGCCTGAACGGTGAAAATAAATCGACGCAAAACATCGAATTTAAAGATAACGGAACGCCACGCGCCACGCCGTGTATTACCGCATTGCTGCTGAAACAAGCGGGCGCTGATAGCAGCGTGCTGGGGAATACTATTTCTGACGATGATACAACCTGTATTGATATCAAAAAATATTACCCCCACTCGTCGGTGAATTTCGATACCTCAAAACTCACCCTGGAATTGACGATGCCGCAGCTTTACGTTCTCAAGCGCCCGGCGGGATATGTCGATCCATCATTATGGGATGCAGGTATTCCGGCGGCGTTGCTGTCGTACAACCTCAACGCCTGGCATAGCGAAAGCGATGGCAATAATTCCGACACGGCTTACGCCGGTCTGCAATATGGGCTGAATTTGGGCGCATGGCGGCTGCGCTCCCGCGGCACCTACAACTGGGATAAAGACAACGGTTCGGATTACTCCAGCCAGGACATTTACCTCCAGCGCGACATTCCGGCGTTAACCGCGCAGGTTGTGGCGGGCGAAACCTACACCAACGGCGATACCTTCGACTCCGTCAGCCTGCGCGGGATGCGCCTGTACAGCGACGATCGCATGCGCCCGGAAGGCCGTACCAACTACTCACCGGTCATTCGTGGCGTCGCCAACAGCAACGCCAAAGTCACCGTCATGCAAAGCGGCAGCAAAATTTATGAAACCACCGTACCGCCAGGCCCGTTTGAACTGAGCGATCTCAGCACCACCGGCTACGGTAACGATCTACAGGTGACTGTAGAAGAGTCTGACGGCAGCAAGAGAACCTTCACGGTTCCTTTTTCCTCGGTTACGCAGATGATGCGTCCGGGAACCTCACGCTGGGAGTTTGGCGCGGGCGAACTGAACGACGATTCGCTGCATGACAGACCGAACATTGGTTACGCCACCTGGTATTACGGTCTCAACAACACCTTTACCGGCTACGCGGGCGTGCAGTACAGCGACATGGATTTTTACGCCGGTTTGCTTGGCGTGGCGATGAACACCGCGATCGGCGCCTTCGCGTTAGACGTCACGCAGTCACATGCACAAATTGACGAGCTGGGAACGCTGACCGGCCAAAGCTATCGCCTGACGTACAGCAAAGTCATCGAAACCACCGACACCTCATTCAATGTGGCGGCATACCGTTTCTCGACGGAGGACTACCTCAGCTTACGGGACGCCGCCGCGCTGCACGACGACGTGAAATACGGCAGCTATAAGAATCAGTCATATGAGTCCAGCGACGAACTCTATTCTGACTATCAGCGTATGAAAAACCAGTTTCAGATTAGCGTCAGTCAACCGCTGGCGTTCAATGGTGAAAACTACGGCTCGCTCTATGTCACCGGCACCTGGGAAGACTACTGGAATGAGAGTGGTTCCACCTCAAACTACAGCGCAGGTTACAGCAATGACTTCCGCTATGGCAGCTACAGCATCTCGCTCCAGCGTACCTATGATGAAGATGGCGAAAAAGATGACAGCGTTTATCTCAACGTCAGCATTCCGTTAAGCACGTTCTCCAGTGAACGTAAAAATATTGCCGGTTTTAACAACGTCAATATGAGCGCGCGTACGGATATGGAAGGCAGCGCCAACTTTAACAACACCGCCAGCGGTAATACTGAAGACGGTAAGATTAACTACTCCATCAGTACGGCAAGCAATACCGGTGATTATGGCGATTTGAATCAGATCAGCGGTTACGGCTCGTGGAGCAGTCCGTATGGCCCCCTGTCAGTCTCTACCTCTTTTAGCGATGACAGCAGCAAACAATATTCCGCCAACTATAGCGGCGGCATGGTGGTTCACACTGGCGGCCTGACGATGGCGCCAGGAACGTTAAGTGACACCGGCCCCATCATTCTGGTTCATGCCAGCGGCGCAAAAGGCGCGCAGCTCGGTTACGGCAAAGGTGAAATAGGCCGTTCAGGATACGCGATTATGCCGTATGCCTCGGCTTACCGTGAGAACCGCGTTGGGCTGAATATCAGTTCTCTGGACGCCGACGTCGAGGTCAAAAACACCAGTGAAACCATCGTCCCGCGTGATGGCGCCGTGGTGCTGGTCAACTTCGAAACCGACGAAGGTCGTTCTCTCATCCTTGAACTTCTACGCAACGATAAAGGCTTTATTCCACTCGGCGCAGACGTCCTGACCGATAAAGGCGAGCTGGTCGGTGCCGTCGGTCAGGCCGGGCAGGCTTATGTGCGCGGCGTAGAAGATCAGGGCACCCTGCGAGTTGTCTGGGGTAAAGAAGCAGGTAGCGCCTGTACGGTGAATTATCACATTACCGACAGCGCACAAAAGGCAGGATTAACCACAATCCTGAACAATCAACTCTGTCATATGCAATAAGTTATTTTTCTACAGGGAGTTCCCTTAATGACTTTAAAAAGTAATAAATATCTCCGCAGTTTACCTGTCGCTATGTTAGCGCTGGCGGTGTGTTCATCCGTTCATGCAGACAACGGCGACAGCATCGACATTACCTTCCGAGCCAATATCCGGGACACAACCTGTGATATGACGATTAATGACTCGGACAGTAGCTCCACCATCATCATCGGCGCCGACGGCAAAGTGTCGCTGGGCGATATCATTAAATACCAGACCAGCGAGACAGCGTCAGGGCCAACGATGGCGCAATTCGCCCTGAAAATTAAAAACTGCCCGGAATCCGTAACCGGAATTAAAGCCTCCATCAGCGGCACGACCTCCGGTTACGACGGCGGTACGCCGAAAACCATCCTCCTCCCCGGTACGGGTGAGACAGGCCCCACCGGGATTGGCCTGAAATTCTCTCGTGTCAGTGCGCCAACCAGCTATTTTGCTATTTTTGCCAACGAAACGGAGACCTCAGATAACGATGCCGAGGTAATTAAATGGAGTCCTGCTGAAATAGACAGCAAACAGGTCGACCTTGTGGCGCGTCTGGTGACGACAAGGATCTCCGGTACAACCCCGGCGGTTGGCGCCTTCCAGGCAACAGCAACCTTTAACTTTAGCTATGAATAATTCCTGCGATATAACGGAGCATCATAATGAAATCTAATTCTCTTTTTCTCGCGCTGGCGGTAGCTGGTGGATTATTCAGCGGCCTGACCCATGCCGCCCCGGTGACAGGCACCAATCAGTTGCAGGCTATCTTTACCACTGAGATCCTCCCTGGCACCTGTAACACCCAGGTGACGGATGCAGATGGCCCGACCAGCACGATTGACTTCGGCGATCTGTATAAGAACGAAGTCGGTACGCGTACCGAATCCTTTAATATTGCACTGACCGAATGCGCGGGCGTGTTAACCACAACCGTGGCGGCTCAGCCAGGGGCGGGCAATACCTGTTCCGGCGACTCCTACGCGACAACAGGCGCCACGAATACCGCCGTTGAGATCTGGGAAACCGCCGCAGACTCAGGCACCCAGTTAGCCTGCCAGACGGGCAACCCTTCGAATGTACTGACGCATTCGTTTGGTTCGAAGAATATGAACCAAAGCTACACCTATCCTCTGGTGGCTCGCTGGGTCGTTGCGAATGGTAAAACAGCCGCTGATATCACAACAGGTGAAGCGACGTCGCTTATCACCTTTTTAGTCACCTACCAGTAATGTAGCCAGCGGGCAACTATGCGACAGACACTATTTTTTATGCGATTTACTTTCGCCCTGCTGGTGGGCCTGGCAGGACTGTGGCCTGTCGTCAGTCAGGCTGACGACAGCGGAATGGACGTCAATTTTAAGGCGAAGATTCTGGCCAATACCTGCCAAGTAAGCCTGGAAAATGGCGGTAATGTCGAGTTGCCAACCGTCACGCGCAGTTGGTTTTACAATACGGACAACAGCGATCGCCTGCGGCCGGAAACGGACGCTGGCGGTACAACGTTTACCATTCAGGTTGTCAACTGCGACGTGCCGCCAGCAGGAAGCGAAGGAAGCCAGCAGCTTCATTTTCGATTTGAACCGCAATTCGGTATAAACCCCGACAACAGCCAGGTATTTATCAATAACGCGGTCAGCGATCAGGCCAGAAATGTCGGTGTGGTTGTTTTTTCCGCCACACACCACACGAACGTATTGAATAGCGATGGCAGTTCCGACGTAGCGTATGACCTTAGCGGGCAAGCGGCACCGCTCTTTCCAGCAGATTATGTGTTTTACGCCCGCTACCAGAACACGGGCGATGTCGGCAACGGACTGGTGACCAGCAATGTGGTGGTCAATGTAACCTATCAGTAAAGGGATTTATGATGAAATTACGCTATTTACTGCCGCTATTATTTTGCGTGCTCTCCATTTTCGCCAGGCAAGCGTTAGCAGACACCGCATGTCATTTTACGACACAGCAGGCCAGTATACCTGCTTTCTGGACTGCCAGAACGCTCATTGGCCCCATCGGAGGCATTGATACGCCGCTCATCATTATGAACCCTCAGTCTATGGAGGGTGATTTCCCTTTATTCCAGGGAGCGGCGCCCATCACATGCGGAGGTAATGGGAGCAATGCCGTAACGTTGACCGGCCCTACCGACGCCAATTTGTGGGATCAATATACCACTCAGGGGTCAGATGGCCCTACCGGGCTGCTCAAAACCTCGATTCCCGGCATTGTTTACACCTATTCCGTGAGGTGTATCGGGAACTGCCACAACGGCAACAACACTAACGATCTGGATTTAAACCTGCCGCTGCCCGGAGGAACGTCAACCTTCCCAAGCCATGGCGATGCCCCCTGGACGGGGCCTAGCGCAACACGCAACTGGGATATCTTCGTCACGATGTATCAGACGCCAGACTACCACCCCCGAAATGGTCAGACGGACGGGAACGCGCTGCCAGGGAAAATCGGTACTCTGCACATAGGAGATGCCGGGCAAAACGATCTCGACCTTATGATGAGTGGAGCATCGATGGCGTTTTCCGTCATGGAGCCGACCTGCCAGGGGATGGGGATAAATAATGACGAATACGATCGGGACGTGGATTTTGGCGACTTTTACCGTTCCGATTTCGAAAAAACGGGCGAGTCGGTAGAAAAGCCGTTTACGTTTAACTTATTCCGCTGCTCATTGACGACCGTTACCGTCACCCTGACCGGCAATCATGGCGCAGACAATACGATTCTCACCAACTCTTCAGGGAGCGCAGAGGGCGTGGGCGTAAAAATTCGTTCCATTATCAATAACAACACACAAACAATGAAGGTAGACGGTTCGGAGCGTGTCGGTATCACCTACAGCGGAAATCGTGAGTGGTATCATGAATCTATTGGTCTGGATTTCACTGGGCAGTTAATCAAAATCGGTACAATTAAAGCCGGCACTTTTGAAACCGTCGGTACTTTCACCCTCAGCTACGAATAACGTTCCCTGCGGCTGACGGCCTGTCAGCCGCATCATCGCTTCCACGAATTGACCGTCAGTACGCGTACAAATCATGCTTCAGCACAAAAGGCGGATTTTTTTGCTGTTGATGCCAGAGACTGGTGACATCGGGCGCGCCGAGGGAAACAATGGTGTCACGGAACGCCGCGCTGCTCATGGATTCCCGCGCGGCAAGCATTTCTTCAAGCAATGAATACGTCACACCGGCAATCACTTCGCAGCCGGAATGTTTATGGCTCATCAGCGACGCCACACGATAAGGCGCGGCGCCGGACGTGTCCGTTAAAAAGATCACCCCATCGCCGGAATCCGCCTGGTGTAATGCTTCACACATCATACGACTGAGCATATTGGTACTCAGGCCGCGCCAGAAGTTCACCGCCCGGCACTGCGCCAGCGGGCCATGTTTTTCTTCCAGACGATCCTGTAGCTCCTGCGCGCGATCGTCATGACAGGTAATCACCCAACCCAACATAGCCTACCTCCTTAGCAAGCAAGTAGTTTATCAGTGTGATAAATGAGTAAGGGTGATAAACGTCAAAGTCTGCCTCTCCCCCCGGCGGAGGAGAGGAAAAACATTACGTGCGCAAGCCGCGTCCGCGCTGAATTAAGTACCAGCACAGCAGGTAAAACGCCAGGATAAACACGGCCAGCACGCCGAACGTAGTGACCAGCGGTACGTCGTGAATGCCCAGGAAACCATAGCGGAAGCCGCTGATCATGTAGACAATCGGGTTCAGATGCGACAATCCTTGCCAGAACGGCGGTAGCAGCGTCAGGGAATAAAACACCCCGCCCAGGTAGGTGAGCGGCGTCAGCACGAACGTCGGGATCAGGCTGATATCATCAAAGGTTTTCGCAAAGACCGAGTTCAGCAGCCCCGCCAGCGAAAACAGCACCGCCGTCAGCACCAGCGTTAACGCCACGAACACCCAGGAGTGTACCTGGAACGGCACAAAGAACAGCGAAATCACCGTAACCAGAACCCCTACGCACAGCCCGCGCGCCACGCCGCCGCCAATATATCCGACGATAATGACGTGCGTCGGGACAGGCGCCACCAGCAGTTCTTCAATGTTGCGCTGGAATTTGGCGCTAAAGAAGGATGAGGCCACATTGGCATACGCGTTGGTGATCACCGCCATCATGATTAAGCCCGGCACGATAAACTGCATATAGCTAAAACCGTGCATCTCGCCAATGCGTGAGCCAATCAGATTACCGAAGATAATAAAATAGAGCGTCATGGTGATGACCGGCGGCACCAGCGTCTGCACCCAGATACGCATAAAGCGGTTAATCTCTTTCGCCCAGATGCTTTTCAGCGCGACCCAATACAGCTGCATCATCCGCGATCTCCTTTTTTATCATGCACCAGAGAGACAAACAGTTCTTCCAGGCGGTTTGCCTTGTTACGCATACTGAGAACCTGAACGCCCTGGCTGCTCAGTTGCGAAAAGACGCTATTGATGCCCTGTTCCCGCAATACTTCGACCTCCAGCGTCGAGGTATCCACCAGACGGTACTGATAGCCTTCCAGCCTCGGCAGCGGGCTTTTCGCCGCCAGATCGAGAATAAACGTCTCGGATTTCAGCTTAGAGAGCAGATTTTTCATCGAGGTGTTTTCCACCAGCGCGCCGTGCTGAATGATACCGATGTTGCGACACAGCATTTCCGCTTCTTCAAGATAGTGCGTCGTCAGGATAATCGTGGTGCCTTTGTCGTTTAAATCCTTCAAAAAGCCCCACATTGAGCGGCGAAGTTCAATATCCACCCCTGCGGTGGGTTCATCCAGAATCAACAGTTTCGGCTCATGCATCAGCGCCCTGGCGATCATCAAACGACGCTTCATCCCGCCGGAGAGCATACGCGCGCGTTCGTTACGTTTTTCCCACAGATCGAGTTGTTTCAGGTACTTTTCGCTGCGCGCAACGGCTTCTTTACGCTCAACGCCGTAGTACCCCGCCTGATTGACGACGATCTGCTGGACGGTTTCAAACGGGTTGAAGTTAAATTCCTGCGGCACCAGGCCAAGCTGGCGTTTGGCGTTGACCACATCTTTTTCAAGGTCGTAACCAAAGACACAGACGCGCCCGGAGGTTTTGTTAACCAGCGAGCTGATAATGCCAATGGTGGTTGATTTCCCCGCTCCGTTTGGCCCCAGAAGCGCATAAAAATCACCCGCTTCAACCTGTAAATCGATCCCACGGAGCGCCTGAACGCCGCCCGGATACGTTTTTTTAAGTTGCTGAAGTTCCAGTGCAATGGTCATGAATTTTTACTTACCTTACGTTCTTACACTTTATTTACACTCTAAATAATTCGAGTTGCAGGAAGGCGGCAACGCAGTGAATCCCCGGAAGCTTACACCAGTAAGTGACCGGGGTGAGCGAGGAAGCCAACGCACCTGCAACGTGAAGAATGACGAGTATATGGTTTAAATAATCCCGGAGTTGCCCTATATTAGCCCAACGCACTTATTTGGTTACAGGTCGTTAACCTCCATGAAAGACATAGATACACTCATCAGCAACAATGCACTATGGTCAAAAATGCTGGTGGAAGAGGATCCCGGATTTTTTGAGAAACTGGCGCAAGCGCAAAAACCGCGCTTTCTATGGATTGGATGTTCCGACAGCCGCGTTCCCGCAGAACGTTTAACCGGCCTTGAGCCGGGCGAATTATTTGTTCACCGCAATGTTGCCAACCTGGTCATTCACACCGATCTCAACTGCCTCTCCGTGGTGCAGTATGCCGTCGATGTACTGGAAGTTGAACACATTATTATTTGTGGTCACTACGGTTGTGGCGGCGTCCAGGCGGCTGTTGAAAACCCGGAACTGGGGTTAATTAACAACTGGTTGCTGCACATTCGCGATATCTGGTTCAAACATAGCTCATTACTCGGAGAAATGCCGCAGGAGCGTCGAATCGATACCCTGTGCGAGCTGAACGTGATGGAACAGGTATACAACCTGGGCCACTCAACCATCATGCAGTCCGCGTGGAAACGCGGTCAGAAAGTGACGATTCACGGCTGGGCCTACGGTATTCACGACGGCCTGCTGCGCGATCTGGAAGTCACGGCGACCAACCGTGAAACGCTGGAACAGCGCTATCGTCGGGGGGTTTCAAACCTCAGCAAAAAACATATTAACCACAAGTAAACGTGTATTGCCGGGTGGCGGCGACGCCTTACCCGGCCTACATTTCTACGGACATAGCACCTGTAGCGCCATCCGGCACAACGTTCTTACTCGTCCAGCAGCACCACTTTACCAACATACGGCAGATGGCGATAACGCTGAGCATAGTCGATGCCGTAACCCACAACGAACTCATCCGGGATCGAGAAACCGATAAACTCAACCGGGACGTCAACTTCACGGCGAGACGGCTTATCCAGCAGCGTACAAATCGCCAGAGACTTTGGCTCACGCAGGCTCAGGATTTCCCGCACTTTCGACAGCGTATTCCCGGAATCGATAATATCTTCGACAATCAGCACATCCTTGCCACGGATATCTTCATCCAGGTCCTTGAGAATTTTCACATCGCGAGTGGTGGACATGCCGCTACCGTAGCTGGAGGCGGTCATAAAATCGACTTCATGAGACACCTGTACCTCGCGGCACAGATCCGCCATAAACATAAATGAGCCACGCAGCAGACCTACCAGCACCATGTCACTGCCGCTGTCTTTATAACGTTCAGTAATCTGACGACCCAGTTCGGCAATGCGCGCTTTGATCTCCGCTTCGGGGATCATTACTTCTACAGTATGTTTCATATCTCTAACCATATGATTTAAAAACAAATCACTTCATGCCTGCTCTTGATAAGACAGCATCGAAGCGCAAGGCACGCAGTATACCAGCAAAAGTATTTATTCGCGGCATCTGTTAATAAAGCTCATTTTGTGATGACGATCACACTTGTTAAATCCTATAATTAATTGCTACTAAAAAATTAACAAATTGAGATGGTATCTTTTTATGGCAAATAACAACGCAAAAGCGCCACGGCTTCTCGTGACGCTGACAGCCCTCTTCGCTGCACTCTGCGGGCTGTATCTGCTGATCGGCGGCGGCTGGCTGGTCGCCATCGGCGGCTCCTGGTACTACCCGATTGCGGGCATCGTCATGCTTGGCGTCGCCGGGCTATTGTGGCGCAGCAAGCGTTCCGCGCTGTGGCTGTATGCCGCCCTGCTCCTCGCCACTATGATCTGGGGCGTATGGGAAGTCGGCTTCGACTTCTGGGCGCTGACCCCGCGTAGCGACATTCTGGTCTTCTTCGGCATCTGGCTGATTTTACCGTTTGTCTGGCATCGCCTGAGCGTCCCTTCCAGCGGCGCTGTCAGCGCGCTGGTGGTTGCCCTGCTGATAAGCGGCGGCATCCTCACCTGGGCTGGCTTCAACGACCCGCAAGAGATCAACGGTACGCTAAGCGCGGACGCGGTGCCTGCCGAACCGATCTCTCCGGTTGCGGACCAGGACTGGCCTGCCTATGGCCGCAATCAGGAAGGGCAGCGCTACTCCCCGCTGAAGCAGATCACTGCTGATAACGTCCACAACCTGAAAGAGGCGTGGGTGTTCCGTACCGGCGATCTGAAGCAGCCGAACGATCCGGGTGAAATCACCAACGAAGTGACCCCGATTAAAGTCGGCGATACGCTGTATCTGTGTACCGCCCACCAGCGTCTGTTTGCGCTGGACGCGGCGAGCGGGAAAGAGAAGTGGCATTTCGACCCGCAGCTCAATACCGATCCCAGCTTCCAGCATGTCACCTGTCGTGGCGTCTCCTATCATGAAGCCACGACCGATAACGCCTCGCCGGATGTCGTTTCAGACTGCCCACGCCGCATTATTCTGCCGGTGAACGATGGCCGTATTTTCGCCCTCAACGCGGACAACGGCAAGCTGTGCGAATCCTTTGCCAACAACGGCATTCTGAATCTGCAAACCAATATGCCGGTCACTACGCCGGGCATGTATGAACCCACATCACCGCCGGTCGTGACCGACAAGGTGATCGTCATTGCAGGCGCCGTCACCGATAACTTCTCTACCCGCGAGCCGTCCGGGGTTATTCGCGGCTTTGACGTGAACAGCGGTAAATTGCTATGGGCATTCGATCCCGGTGCGAAAGACCCGAACGCGATCCCGTCGGATGAGCACCACTTCACACCAAACTCGCCAAACTCCTGGGCGCCAGCCGCGTATGACGCGAAGCTGGATCTGGTCTATCTGCCGATGGGCGTCACCACCCCGGATATCTGGGGCGGCAACCGTACGCCAGAGCAGGAGCGCTATGCCAGCTCGATCCTGGCGCTCAATGCAACGACCGGTAAACTGGCCTGGAGCTATCAGACCGTTCATCACGATCTGTGGGATATGGATATGCCGTCCCAGCCGACGCTGGCGGATATCACCGTGAAAGGGCAAACCGTTCCGGTCATCTACGCTCCGGCAAAAACCGGTAATATTTTCGTGCTGGACCGTCGCAATGGTCAGCTTGTGGTGCCTGCCCCGGAAAAACCGGTGCCGCAGGGCGCGGCCAAAGGGGATTACGTCACCAAAACGCAGCCGTTCTCTGATTTGAGCTTCCGTCCGACGAAAGACCTGACCGGTGCGGATATGTGGGGCGCCACCATGTTCGATCAGCTGGTGTGCCGCGTGATGTTCCATCAGATGCGTTATGAAGGGATCTTTACCCCGCCATCAGAAAAAGGCACGTTGGTCTTCCCGGGCAACCTCGGTATGTTCGAATGGGGCGGCATTTCCGTCGACCCGAACCGTCAGGTGGCGATTGCCAACCCGATGGCGCTGCCGTTTGTCTCTAAACTGATCCCACGCGGCCCGGGTAATCCAATGGAGCCGCCGGAAGATGCCAAAGGCACCGGTTCGGAATCGGGTATTCAGCCGCAGTATGGCGTACCGTATGGCGTGACGCTGAACCCGTTCCTGTCGCCGTTTGGTCTGCCGTGTAAACAGCCTGCCTGGGGTTACATCTCCGCGCTGGATCTGAAAACCAACGAAGTTGTCTGGAAAAAACGTATTGGTACGCCGCAGGACAGCATGCCGTTCCCGATGCCGTTTAAGGTGCCGTTCAATATGGGGATGCCAATGCTGGGCGGCCCAATCTCTACCGCTGGCAACGTGCTGTTTATTGCCGCGACCGCAGATAACTACCTGCGCGCTTACAACATGAGCAATGGTGAAAAACTGTGGGAAGGCCGTCTGCCCGCAGGCGGTCAGGCAACGCCGATGACGTATGAAGTCAACGGTAAGCAGTATGTCGTGATTTCCGCCGGGGGGCACGGTTCGTTCGGGACGAAGATGGGCGACTATATTGTCGCGTACGCTCTGCCTGACGACGCGCAGTAACGTTTATGCCGGATGGCGGCTTCGCCTTATCCGGCCTACAGGATGCTCATTTTACTGTAGGCCGGATAAACGCCAGCACCATCCGGCATGTTTATACCGTAAAGCCAAGCATCATGCCTGTATCTTCATGCTCCAGCAGATGGCAGTGCGCCATGTAAGCATGTTCTTGCGATGCCTCGTGATCAAACTTCACCAGCACCTCGCTGATCCCGCCTTCAACCCTCACCGTATCCTTCCAGCCTGCGCGATGCGCCGCCGGAGCGCTGCCGTTTTCCGACAGGATGCGGAACTGCGTACCATGGATATGGAACGGATGCAGCATCATGTCGCCTTCGCCGGAAATAACCCAGCGCTCATACTGCCCTTTGGCGGCGGCAAACATCGGTGTCGTCATATCAAACGCCTGGCCGTTGATCTTATTGGCATTGTGGAAATCGAACTTCCCGCCGTGATTCATATGTCCACCATTGCCGTGATTCATTGAGCCATGATTCATATGCCCCATCATCTGCCCATGATCCATTCCCGCCATCGCCCGGTCGCCATACTTTTGCATCAACATCTGCATACCCATCATGTCGAGCATCGGGTCCATCGACAGTTGCAGTTTTCGCTGCGTCAGGCCATCAAGAGAAGGCAATGCAGGCATCGTGGTCAGCGTATCCGGCAAGGTGCCGGAGGCCGTGACCGCCAGCGGCTGGATATGCATAACCGGGTGCGGTTTATCAAACGGCGCGATCGTCATCCCCATCTGGCTGACGGGCAGCGTCATCAACTCAAACGCTTTGCCGTCGCTGATGTCGATAAGCACTTCGAAACGCTCCCCCATTAACATGGGCAGTGCGTTTACCTTCACCGGCTCCGCCAGCAGGCCGCCATCGCTGGCGATAACATACAGCGGACGGTTGTCGCTGGTGGCGATGTTCAGTGAACGCGCGTTGCAGCCATTCAGCAGACGCAGACGCAGCCAGCCTTTTGGCGCAGCATGCTGCGGATAAATCGCCCCGTTGGTCAGCAGCGTGTCGCCAAACCACCCGACGGCGGCGGTCATCATATCCAGCTGATAATTGATTTGTCCGTCAGGGGAAAACTGTTTGTCCTGAATAATCACCGGCACATCGTCTATCCCCCACTGTTTTGGCAGGAGCAGTTTGCCAATGTCTTCATCTTCAATCAGTACCAGGCCCGCCAGTCCCATCGCCACCTGACGACCGGTTTTCCCATGCTGATGAGGGTGGAACCAGCAGGTTGCCGCACGCTGTTCAGGCGTGAAGGTGACGGAGCGCTTGCCGCCCGCCGCAATCACCCCCTGCGGGCCGCCGTCCACCTCGCCGGGAACTTCCAGCCCATGCCAGTGCAGCGTCGTCTCCTCGGCAAGCTGGTTATGAATATCCACGGTAATACGCTGACCTTTGTGCAGCTTAAGCGCCGGCCCGAGTAGCGTGCCGTTGTAGCCCCAGGTCGTTGCCGTTTTACCCGCGAAGGTCGACTGTCCGGCTTTGACAATCAGCGAAATGTGATTGCGCGCGTCGGCGGTTAAAAGATCGGGAATGGGTAACGCGGGACGTTCCGCAGCAAACACGGCGCGGCTCCACAACGGCAGTGCCGATACGACCCCAAGCGCCACAGAATATTTTAAGAAATCACGACGTTGCATAATCACTTCCTTATTTTCAACCGGCGGGACGCAGTCTGACCTTTGAGCATAGACCCTCCCCTTACGGGAAGGTCAAGTCACAGACGCCCATCGGATACAATAATAAATGTCGTCGCCTCGCCCGCAGTGTGCTAACGTTTAATTTCCGTGATGCAGTGGTAGAAGCAATGAAGACGTTTTTCAGAACAGTGTTGTTCGGCAGCCTGATGGCCGTATGCGCAAACAGCTATGCGCTCAGTGAATCCGAAGCCGAAGATATGGCAGATTTAACGGCGGTGTTCGTCTTTCTGAAAAATGACTGCGGCTACCAGAATCTCCCGAACGGTCAGATTCGTCGCGCACTGGTCTTTTTTGCCCAGCAAAACCAGTGGGACCTCAGCAATTACGACTCCTTCGACATGAAATCCCTCGGTGAAGACAGCTACCGCGATCTGAGCGGCATCGGTATTCCCGTCGCCAAAAAATGCAAAGCGCTGGCGCGCGATTCCCTGAGTTTGCTGGCCTACGTAAAATAACTCACGTTATACCCAACGGATACCTTATTGCTGAAATAATGACCGTGCATCATCGGTCATTGTTAGCTATTATGTTGCGCCCATTTTTTACGGGTGTTAACAATGGAGGTATCAGCCAATGGCCGAAAATACGAAGTGGCATGAAACGCTACACGACCAGTTTGGTCAGTACTTTGCCGTGGACAACGTGCTGTATCACGAGAAAACCGATCACCAGGATCTGATTATTTTCGAGAACGCCGCGTTTGGCCGCGTAATGGCGCTGGACGGCGTGGTGCAAACCACCGAGCGCGATGAGTTTATCTATCACGAGATGATGACCCACGTTCCGCTGCTGGCGCACGGCCACGCGAAACATGTGCTGATCATCGGCGGCGGCGACGGCGCAATGCTGCGTGAAGTAACACGGCATAAAAATGTCGAAACCATCACGATGGTGGAGATCGACGCAGGCGTGGTCTCTTTCTGCCGTCAGTATCTGCCGAATCACAACGCAGGCAGCTATGACGATCCGCGTTTTAATCTGGTGATCGACGATGGCGTTAACTTCGTGAATCAGACCAGCCAGACCTTTGATGTGATCATCTCCGACTGTACCGATCCGATCGGCCCCGGCGAGAGTCTGTTCACCTCAACCTTCTATGAAGGTTGCAAGCGCTGTCTGAATCCTGGCGGGATCTTTGTCGCACAGAACGGCGTCTGCTTCCTGCAACAGGATGAAGCCATTGACAGCCACCGCAAGCTCAGCCATTACTTTGGCGATGTCAGCTTCTACCAGGCCGCCATTCCGACCTACTACGGCGGCATTATGACCTTCGCGTGGGCGACGGACAATGACGCGCTGCGCCACCTGTCGACCGAGATTATTCAGGCGCGTTTCCATACCTCCGGCCTGAAATGCCGTTACTACAATCCGTCTGTTCACACGGCAGCTTTTGCCTTACCTCAGTATTTGCAAGACGCGCTCGCAACACCGTCGTCCTAAGGAGAAGATAAGAAATTGAAAAAACTGAAACTGCATGGCTTTAATAATCTGACCAAAAGTCTGAGTTTTTGTATTTACGATATCTGCTACGCCAAAACCGCCGAAGAGCGCGATGGTTACATTGCCTATATCGATGAACTCTATAACGCCAATCGCCTGACGGAAATTCTGTCAGAGACGTGCTCCATCATCGGCGCGAATATCCTGAATATCGCCCGCCAGGATTATGAACCCCAGGGCGCCAGCGTCACTATTCTGGTAAGCGAAGAGCCGGTCGACCCGCAGCTTATCGACAAAACAGAGCATCCCGGCCCGCTGCCCGAAGCCGTCGTCGCCCATCTGGATAAGAGCCATATCTGCGTGCATACCTACCCGGAAAGCCACCCGGAAGGCGGATTGTGCACCTTCCGCGCCGACATTGAAGTTTCGACCTGCGGCGTGATTTCCCCGCTGAAGGCGCTGAATTACCTGATCCACCAGTTAGAGTCCGATATCGTCACCATCGACTACCGCGTGCGTGGGTTTACCCGCGACGTCAACGGCATGAAACACTTTATCGATCATGAGATTAATTCCATTCAGAACTTTATGTCCGACGACATGAAGTCGCTGTATGACATGGTGGATGTGAACGTGTATCAGGAAAATATCTTCCATACCAAGATGCTGCTTAAAGAGTTCGATCTTAAACACTACATGTTCCACACTAAACCGGAAGATCTGACGGAAACCGAGCGCAAAGAGATTACCGCTGCGCTGTGGAAAGAGATGCGCGAGATTTACTACGGCCGCAATATCCCTGCGGTATAAGCGTAACGGCGGAGCACGGAGGCTCCACCGTATTTAGCGTTGTTGAATGAAATGACGGTAAGCCGCAACAACCTGAAGAAAGTCCTCCACGCCGCAGAGCGATAAGCTCTCTTCGTCGTAGTAGTTCATCCCCTCTTCCATTTCGTCGCCGGTAAACTCCAGCTGATTAGCGCGAACCATCACCTCTTCGCCATCCATCCAGAGCGTATATTCATGTCCCGCCCGTTGCCAGGAACGCTCACTGCCCTTTAGCGCACGCGCCGCTTGTTCCACTTCATCAAGCAAGGCCAGGTTCTCTTTCACTTCTTCGTTAAACCAGTGCCCCACCACCTCGTGGCCCATGGACATTCGCACTTTTACCACTCCGGTAATATCGCGCAGAAATTCGTAATCCATAATGTGTTCCTCTGCTCCCGGCAATGCGCCATTACCGCATTGCGCCCATGCTGTAATTATCGCAGCACAACGGAAGAAAAAAAGCGGAACGGGCGGAAGGAATAGAAATAAAAATGCCCGGTGACGCAAGGTTCACCGGGCATTGATGCGTTTTTACGCAGAACAGGTCGGAGCCGTTACACCGCGGTCTGGAAAATCACGCCGTCGGCTTTCTCGGTGTACTGGGAAAGCTGATCGAAGTTCAGATAACGGTAGGTATCCACGGCGGTTTTATCCACCTGCGCAACGTAGGTCTGGTACTCTTCCGGCGTCGGCAGTTTGCCGATCAGCGCCGCAACCGCCGCCAGTTCCGCAGAAGCCAGATAGACGTTCGCCCCGGTTCCCAGACGGTTCGGGAAGTTACGGGTTGAGGTAGAAACAACCGTCGCCCCGTCAGCCACACGCGCCTGGTTCCCCATGCACAGTGAACAGCCTGGAATTTCAATCCGCGCGCCGCTCTTACCAAAGACGCTATAGTAGCCCTCTTCGGTCAACTGCGCGGCATCCATACGGGTTGGCGGCGCCACCCACAGGCGGGTCGGCAGCTGGCCTTTGTGCGCATCCAGCAGTTTACCTGCCGCACGGAAGTGACCGATGTTGGTCATACAGGAACCGATAAAGACTTCGTCAATCTTCTCGCCCTGCACATCAGACAGCAGACGCGCATCGTCAGGATCGTTCGGCGCGCAGAGGATCGGCTCTTTGATATCAGCCAGATCGATCTCGATCACCGCCGCATAATCGGCATCCGCGTCCGCTTCCAGCAACTGCGGGTCCGCCAGCCATTTTTCCATGCCCTGAATACGGCGCTCCAGGGTGCGGCGATCGCCGTAACCTTCCGCAATCATCCACTTCAGCAGAACGATGTTGGAGTTCAGGTACTCGATAATCGGCTCTTTGTTGAGCTTAATGGTACAGCCTGCCGCAGAACGCTCCGCAGAGGCATCGGTCAGCTCAAACGCCTGTTCCACTTTCAGGTCCGGCAACCCTTCGATTTCCAGAATACGGCCGGAGAAGATGTTTTTCTTACCTTTCTTCTCAACGGTCAGCAGACCCTGTTTGATCGCGTACAGCGGGATCGCGTGTACCAGATCGCGCAGGGTGATACCCGGCTGCATTTTGCCTTTGAAGCGCACCAGCACTGATTCCGGCATATCCAGCGGCATGACGCCGGTCGCCGCCGCAAACGCCACCAGGCCAGAACCCGCCGGGAAGGAGATGCCAATCGGGAAACGGGTATGGGAGTCGCCGCCGGTACCAACGGTATCCGGCAGCAGCATACGGTTCAGCCAGGAGTGGATTACGCCATCGCCCGGACGCAGAGAGACGCCGCCACGGTTCATTATGAAATCCGGCAGCGTGTGGTGCGTAGTTACGTCAACCGGTTTCGGATACGCTGCGGTATGGCAGAAAGACTGCATCACCAGGTCAGACGAGAAGCCCAGGCACGCCAGGTCTTTCAGTTCGTCACGGGTCATTGGGCCAGTGGTATCCTGAGAACCTACGGAGGTCATTTTCGGTTCGCAGTAAGCGCCCGGACGGATACCGGCAACGCCGCAGGCGCGGCCCACCATCTTCTGCGCCAGCGAGTAGCCGCGAGCGCTTTCCGCCACGTCTTTCGCCTGACGGAACACATCGCTGTGCGGCAGACCCAGCGCTTCACGCGCTTTGGTGGTCAGGCCGCGACCGATGATCAGCGGAATACGACCGCCCGCGCGCACTTCGTCGATCAGCACGTCGGTTTTCAGTTCAAAGCTCGCCAGCAGTTCGCCGGTTTCGTGATGGCGGACTTCACCTTTGTACGGGTAAACGTCAATCACATCGCCCATATTCAGGTTATTCACATCCACTTCAATGGGCAACGCACCCGCATCTTCCATCGTGTTAAAGAAGATAGGCGCAATTTTGCCGCCAAGACACAGACCGCCGCCGCGTTTGTTCGGCACATTCGGGATGTCATCGCCCATGAACCACAACACAGAGTTGGTAGCGGATTTACGCGAAGAACCGGTGCCGACAACGTCGCCCACGTAGGCTAACGGATAGCCTTTTTGCTGCAACGCTTCGATCTGTTTGATCGGCCCCACCACGCCAGGCTGATCCGGCTCAATGCCTTCACGGGCGTTTTTCAGCATCGCCAGCGCGTGCAGCGGAATGTCCGGGCGAGACCAGGCATCTGGCGCCGGAGAGAGGTCGTCGGTGTTGGTTTCACCGGTCACTTTAAAGACGGTAACGGTGATTTTTTCAGCCAGAGCAGGACGGTTCAGGAACCATTCGGCATCGGCCCAGGACTGCATCACCTGCTTCGCGTATTCGTTGCCCGCTTTGGCTTTTTCTTCTACATCGTAGAAGTTGTCGAACATCAGCAGGGTATGGGACAGCGCTTTAGCGGCAATCGGCGCCAGTTTGGCATCGTCCAGCGCGTCGATCAGCGGATGAATGTTGTAACCACCCTGCATGGTGCCCAGCAGTTCAATGGCTTTTTCTGGAGTAACCAGCGGGGAGGTAGTGTCGCCTTTCGCGACGGCAGCGAGAAAGCCCGCTTTTACATAGGCGGCTTCATCGACGCCAGGGGGAACACGGTTGATTAACAGGTCTAACAGGAATTCTTCTTCGCCCACAGGCGGGGTCTTCAGCAGCTCGACAAGTGCGGCCATTTGGGTTGCATCTAAGGGTTTGGGCACAATCCCAAGGGCGGCACGCTCAGCTACGTGCTTACGGTATTCTTCTAGCACGACGGTTCTCCTCGCTCTCATTGTCATAGTGCGGCGCTTTTGTATATGGGCGATTCTCTTCACGCTCCTGTGAGACAGCAGTTTGTAGGGTAAATGCCCGATACCGCAACGGGCAGAATAGCAGGATTTTAGTGGGGTGTTAATCTGTTTACAAAAAAGCAACATAAAAAAGTGGCTGAATCGTTACGCATGGTCTATTGCCCTTCGCCTTTTCAGGAAAGAGACATTTTCCCCTGCAACGTTTGCTCACATTATTTCGAACGCTAATCATCACCTGACGGTAGCGATCCCAATATTAGTCAAAAATTAAACTCCCGCCGCCCTATACTCACGCAACACCGCACCCGCTGGCGGCAGGCATAATGACCATGACGATTCTTCAGGAATCGGGAGAGATAAAATGACGTTGCCCTTTAAGCCCCATGTAATTGCGCTGGTATGCAGCGCAGGGTTATTTGCCGCTTCGGGTGTGTTGTATGTAAAAAGCCGCACGCCCGAAGCCCCGCTTCAACCCGCTCCCGTTGCCGTGCAGCCGCAGCCGACCGCCGCCGCGGAACCTGAAGCAAAAGCCGCGTTTACCGCAGCGCAAATCGATCAATGGGTCGCCCCGATAGCGCTCTACCCTGACTCGCTGCTTTCTCAGGTGCTGATGGCCGCCACCTATCCGGCGAACGTGGTTCAGGCGGTGCAGTGGTCGCATGACAACCCAACCCTGCAAGGCGATGCGGCAATACAGGCCGTCTCCGGTCAGCCCTGGGACCCGAGCGTGAAATCACTGGTGGCGTTTCCCCAGCTGATGGCGCTGATGGGCGAAAACCCAACGTGGGTGCAAAACCTTGGCGACGCTTTTCTGGCCCAGCCGCAGGACGTCATGGACGCGGTGCAACGGTTGCGTTTACTGGCGCAGCAAACCGGCTCGCTGAAATCCACGCCGCAGCAAACGGTTAGCAGCACGCCAAAGCAGAGCGCCGCCGCTAACGTACAAAGCACGACGCCGACGGTGATCAAAATTGAGCCCGCCGATCCACAGGTCGTCTATGTTCCCAACTATAATCCCGCGACCGTTTACGGCGCCTGGCCGAACACCGCTTACCCGCCCGTGTATCTGCCGCCGCCTCCCGGACAGCAATTCGCCGACAGTTTCGTGAAAGGCTTTGGTTATAGCCTCGGCGTCGCCACCACCTACGCGTTGTTCAGCAGCATCGACTGGGACGACGATCATCATCACCACGACGATGACCATCACCACCACGATGATAACGACCATCACGGCGGCAATGGCTACCAGCACAACGGGGATAACATCAATATCAATGTGAATAACTTCAATCACATTACCGGGCAAAATCTCAAAGGGCAGACAATGGCCTGGCAGCACAACCCAGCGTATCGCAACGGCGTGCCCTATCAGAACAACGCGGTGTCCCAACGTTTTCATCAAACCGATGTCAGCGGCGGGTTAAGCGCCACTCAACAGACGCCAGCCTCCCGCGACAGCCAGCGTCAGGCGGCGATGGCGCAATTCCAGCAGCACAGCCACGCGTCTCCCGCCACGCGAACCCAACCGCCTGCCACGACGTCCCGCGATGCCCAGCGCAAAGCGGCCTCGCAGCAGCTAAACCAGATTGCCCAGCGGAATAACTATCGCGGCTACGACACCCGGCAAGACAGCGTTCACAGGGAGTCGGTTCAGTCACATTCACTGTCACAGCAGCAACGGGAGACCGTTCACCAGCGCGTCGCATCCACCACGCCGCAGCAGCGTCAGACCTTCCGGCAGAACCATGCCAATGTGTTCAGCGGTAACGACAGCCGTTCGCCCTCCTGGCAATCTCAGCAGCAGCGCGGCCAGCAGAGTCGTCACGTCGGCAATCTCAATACTGAACAGCGTGCCGCTGCGCGTGAACACCTTTCCGAGCGCCATGAATTTCGCCGTCGTTAACCGGAGTCGATGATGAAAAAAATCCTGTTAAGCACCCTGCTGCTGTCGCTGCCGTTGTTGAGCTACGCGCAACAACGCTTCCCTTCGCCTGACGACGCGGCAACGGCGTTCGCGACCGCAGTCGCCACGCAAAACGAGGCGCAGTTGACTGCGCTATTGGGCGACAACTGGCGACAGTTTCTGCCGCAGGAAGGCGCCGACCCCGAAGCCGTTGCTCGCTTTAACCGCGACTGGAAAATCAGCCACCGTATCGTGCAGCAAGGCGATACCGCGCACCTGAACGTCGGGCGCGACGAGTGGCAACTGCCTGTACCGATGATGAAAGATGCTGATGGCTGGCATTTTGATATGGCGGCCGCTCAGGACGAGATCCTCACCCGCGCCATTGGCCGCAATGAACTGTCGGCGATAGAAGCGATGCGCGCCTATGTGGATGCCCAATACGATTACTGGCAACGCAAACAGAGGTTCGCGACAAAACTCATCAGTAGCAAAGGTCAGCAGGATGGACTGTACTGGCCGGTACAACCCGGCGAGATGCCCAGCCCGTTAGGCCCGGCATTCAGTCCTTCGGCACCCGGTGAGGGTTATCACGGCTACCATTTCCGCATTATTCCTGATAGCGAAAAGGACGGTTTCGCCCTGCTGGCCTGGCCGGTAATTTGGGGGAAGACGGGCGTCATGAGCTTTATGGTGAATCAGGACGATAAGGTGTATCAGGCGAACCTGGGAAGAGAGACGGAGAAGAACGTCGCGACAATCAATAAATTCAATGCCGATGCCCACTGGCAGACCGTTGAGTAAAAGCGGTTATCAAAAATTACAGGCCGGATAAGGCGTTGATGCCGCCATCCGGCAAAACCCGGGTCAGGATTTACCCCAATAAAAAAGCGGCCGCTAAGCCGCTTTTTCTTTATCCACTCAGAAGATTATTTCTTCTTCGCTTTCGGGTTCGGCAGGTCGGTGATGCTGCCTTCGAACACTTCGGCTGCCAGGCCAACGGACTCGTGCAGAGTCGGGTGAGCGTGGATAGTCAGCGCGATGTCTTCAGCATCACAGCCCATCTCGATCGCCAGACCGATTTCGCCCAGCAGCTCGCCGCCGTTGGTGCCGACAATCGCACCACCGATAACACGGTGAGATTCTTTATCGAAAATCAGCTTGGTCATACCGTCTGCGCAGTCAGAAGCGATAGCACGGCCAGACGCAGCCCACGGGAAGGTGGCGGTTTCGTAGCTGATGCCTTTCTCTTTCGCTTCTTTCTCCGTCAGACCTACCCATGCAACTTCTGGCTCAGTGTAGGCGATGGACGGAATAACTTTCGGATCGAAGTAGTGTTTCTTACCGGCGATAACTTCAGCGGCAACGTGACCTTCGTGAACACCCTTGTGCGCCAGCATCGGCTGACCGACGATATCGCCGATAGCAAAGATGTGCGGTACGTTAGTGCGCAGCTGTTTGTCTACGCGGATGAAGCCACGGTCGTCAACTTCTACGCCAGCCTTGCCAGCATCGAGGTTTTTACCGTTCGGCACACGGCCGATAGCCACCAGCACCGCATCGTAACGCTGTGCTTCTGCTGGTGCTTTTTTGCCTTCCATGGAAACGTAAATACCGTCTTCTTTCGCTTCAACGGCGGTCACTTTGGTTTCCAGCATCAGGTTGAATTTCTTGCCGATGCGTTTGGTGAAGACTTTAACGATGTCTTTGTCAGCCGCCGGGATAACCTGGTCGAACATTTCAACCACGTCGATCTCTGAACCCAGCGCATGGTACACCGTACCCATTTCCAGACCGATGATACCGCCGCCCATAACCAGCAGACGTTTCGGTACGGATTTCAGTTCCAGTGCGTCGGTGGAGTCCCAGACGCGCGGATCTTCGTGCGGAATAAACGGCAGTTGGATCGGACGGGAACCTGCTGCAATAATCGCGTTGTCGAAGTTGATCACGGTTTTGCCGTTCTCGCCTTCCACTTCCAGGGTGTTGGCCCCGGTGAATTTACCCAGACCGTTTACCACTTTCACTTTACGGCCTTTCGCCATACCAGCCAGACCGCCGGTCAGCTGAGTGATAACTTTCTCTTTCCAGGTACGAATTTTGTCGATATCGGTTTTCGGCTCGCCAAAAACGATACCGTGTTCAGCCAGTGCTTTGGCTTCTTCGATAACTTTTGCTACGTGCAGAAGAGCTTTAGAAGGGATACAGCCGACGTTCAGACAAACACCGCCGAGGGTGTTGTAACGTTCTACGATTACGGTTTCCAGACCTAAATCAGCGCAACGGAAGGCAGCAGAGTAACCTGCCGGGCCTGCCCCAAGTACCACGACCTGAGTTTTGATTTCAGTACTCATCATGACCTCTTAATTTATTCCCGGCGATCCCTGGTCTTGTCGCCCATCATCCACCGGGTCGTTCTATCCGCCCGTATTTTACAAAATTGTTAACAATTTTGAAACAACAAACGGCAACCGATTTGTCTTTCGCACGATAACCTCACTCACTTCATGAGATTACCAGAAAAAAGCCGGCCGTCAGGCCGACTTTTTTGCTTGCTTACATCACCAGACGGCGAATGTCAGACAGCGTGTTGTTGATGATGGTGATAAAGCGAGCACCATCAGCACCGTCAATCACGCGGTGGTCGAAGGAGAGAGAAATCGGCATCATCAGACGCGGAGTAAACTCTTTACCATTCCACACCGGTTCCATTGCGGACTTAGAAACGCCGAGGATAGCCACTTCCGGCGCGTTCACAATCGGCGCGAAGTGGGTGGTGCCCAGGCCGCCGATGCTGGAGATAGTGAAGCAACCGCCCTGCATTTCGCCAGCGGTCAGCTTACCATCACGCGCTTTCTTAGAGATGGTCGTCAGTTCACGGGACAGCTCAGTAATGCTCTTCTTGTTCACATCTTTGAACACCGGAACAACCAGACCGTTCGGCGTGTCAACCGCAACACCAATGTTGATGTACTTCTTCAACGTCAGGCGCTGACCGTCTTCAGACAGAGAGCTGTTGAAGCGCGGCATCTGTTCCAGAGCAGCGGCAACGGCTTTCATGATGAAGACCACTGGCGTGAATTTCACGTCCAGCTTACGTTTTTCAGCTTCCGCATTCTGCTGCTTACGGAACGCTTCCAGATCGGTGATATCCGTTTTGTCGAAGTGCGTAACGTGCGGGATCATCACCCAGTTACGGCTCAGGTTAGCACCAGAGATTTTCTGGATGCGGCCCAGTTCAACTTCTTCCACTTCACCAAACTTGCTGAAGTCCACTTTCGGCCACGGCAGCAGACCTGGCAGAGAACCGCCGGTTGCGCCCGCTGGCGCGGATTCAGCGCGCTTGATAGCGTCTTTCACGTAAGCCTGAACGTCTTCGCGCAGGATACGACCTTTACGGCCAGTACCCTTCACTTTCGCCAGGTTAACGCCGAACTCGCGCGCCAGGCGGCGAATCAGCGGGGTCGCGTGAACGTAAGCGTCATTTTCAGCAAACTCAGATTTGCCTTCCGCTTTTGCCGCAGGCGCAGCAGCCGGTTTAGCGGCCTGAGCAGGTGCAGCGGCAGGTGCCGGAGCAGCAGCAGCCGGAGCCGCGGCAGGGGCAGCGCCTTCCACTTCGAAGACCATAATCAGAGAGCCGGTAGACACTTTGTCGCCAACGTTAACTTTCAGCTCTTTAACCACGCCCGCGAACGGCGCCGGCACTTCCATAGAGGCTTTGTCGCCTTCTACGGTGATCAGCGACTGTTCAGCTTCAACTTTATCGCCGACTTTAACCATCACTTCGGTGACTTCAACTTCGTCGCCGCCGATGTCCGGTACGTTAACGTCTTTCGCGCCAGCAGCTGCTGCCGGAGCCGCCGCTGCTGGTGCTGCCGCCGGAGCTGGCGCAGCGGCAGGGGCAGCGCCCGCCACTTCGAAGACCATGATCAGAGAGCCGGTAGACACTTTATCGCCAGCGTTGACTTTGATCTCTTTAACCGTACCCGCGAACGGCGCCGGCACTTCCATAGAGGCTTTGTCGCCTTCTACGGTGATCAGCGACTGCTCAGCCGCAACGGTGTCGCCCACTTTCACCAGGATCTCGGTGACTTCAACTTCGTCGCCGCCGATATCCGGTACGTGTACGTCTTTCGCTGCCGCAGCAGCAGGAGCGGCTGCCGGAGCGGCTTCTTTCTTCTCTTCTGCCGGAGCAGGCGCAGCGTCAGCTGCACCGTCGGCGGAATCGAAAATCATGATAAGTGCGCCCGTCGCGGTTTTGTCGCCAACAGAGACTTTAATCTCTTTAACGACGCCCGCCTGCGGCGATGGAACTTCCATAGAGGCCTTGTCGCCTTCTACGGTAATCAGCGACTGTTCAGCTTCAACTTTGTCGCCCACTTTGACCAGGATCTCGGTGATTTCAACTTCATCAGCCCCGATGTCCGGTACGTTGATTTCGATAGCCATTATTCTTTTACCTCTTACGCCAGACGCGGGTTAACTTTATCTGCATCGATGTTGAATTTGGTGATGGCTTCCGCTACCACTTTCTTATCGATTTCGCCACGTTTAGCCAGCTCGCCCAGAGCCGCAACAACCACATAAGATGCATCCACTTCGAAGTGGTGACGCAGGTTCTCACGGCTGTCAGAGCGGCCGAAACCGTCAGTACCCAGTACGCGGTAATCATCAGCCGGTACATAAGTACGAACCTGCTCGGCGAACAGTTTCATATAGTCAGTCGATGCCACTGCCGGCGCGTCGTTCATTACCTGAGCAATGTACGGAACGCGTGGAGTTTCCAGCGGGTGCAGCATGTTCCAGCGCTCACAATCCTGGCCATCACGCGCCAGTTCAGTGAAGGAGGTGACGCTGTAAACGTCAGAACCTACGCCGTAATCTTTCGCCAGGATCTCTGCTGCTTCACGAACGTGACGCAGGATAGAACCGGAGCCCAGCAGCTGAACTTTACCTTTCTTACCTTCGAGGGTTTCGAGTTTGTAGATACCTTTACGGATACCTTCCTCAGCACCTTCCGGCATGGCTGGCATGTGGTAGTTTTCGTTCAGCGTGGTGATGTAGTAGTAAACGTTCTCTTGTTTCTCACCGTACATACGCTCCAGACCATCGTGCATGATGACCGCAACTTCGTACGCGTAAGACGGATCGTAAGAGATACAGTTCGGGATAGTCAGAGACTGAATGTGGCTGTGGCCATCTTCGTGCTGCAAACCTTCGCCGTTCAGCGTCGTACGACCGGAAGTACCACCGATCAGGAAGCCGCGCGCCTGTTGGTCACCTGCTGCCCAGCACAGGTCGCCGATACGCTGGAACCCGAACATGGAGTAGTAGATGTAGAACGGGATCATCGGCAGGTTGTTGGTGCTGTAAGAGGTCGCAGCGGCCAGCCAGGAAGAACCTGCGCCCAGCTCGTTGATGCCTTCCTGTAAAATCTGACCTTTCTCGTCTTCTTTGTAGTAAGCAACCTGCTCACGGTCCTGCGGGGTGTACTGCTGGCCGTTCGGGCTGTAAATACCGATCTGACGGAACAGACCTTCCATACCGAAAGTACGCGCTTCGTCAGCGATGATCGGAACCAGACGATCTTTGATCGACTTGTTCTTCAGCATCACGTTCAGGGCACGAACGAAAGCGATAGTGGTGGAGATCTCTTTGTTCTGCTCTTCCAGCAGCGCGCCGAAGTCTTCCAGGGTCGGCAGTTCCAGCTTCTCAGTGAAGTTCGGCTGGCGGCTCGGCAGGTAGCCGTGCAGTTTCTGACGCTGTGCGTGCAGATAAGTGTGCTCTTCAGAACCTTCCGGGAAGGTAATGTACGGCAGTTTTTCGATGTCAGCATCGGATACCGGCACATTGAAACGATCGCGGACGTAACGAACGCCGTCCATGTTCATTTTCTTAACCTGGTGCGCGATGTTTTTACCTTCGGCAGTGTCACCCATGCCATAACCTTTGATGGTATGGGCCAGGATTACCGTTGCTTTGCCTTTGGTTTCCTGCGCTTTTTTCAGTGCAGCGTAGACTTTCTTCGGATCGTGACCACCACGGTTCAGTGCCCAGATCTGCTCATCAGTCCAGTCAGCAACCAGGGCTGCGGTTTCTGGATATTTACCGAAGAAGTGCTCACGTACGTAAGCGCCATCTTTGGATTTGAAGGTCTGGTAGTCGCCGTCAACGGTTTCGTTCATCAGTTGGATCAGTTTACCGCTGGTGTCTTTACGCAGCAGCTCATCCCAACGACCGCCCCACATCACTTTGATCACGTTCCAGCCAGCGCCGTCAAAGATGCCTTCCAGTTCGTTAACGATCTTGCCGTTACCGGTTACCGGGCCGTCCAGACGTTGCAGGTTACAGTTGATGATGAAGACCAGGTTGTCCAGTTTCTCACGGGTGGCGATGGTGATAGCCCCTTTGGATTCCGGCTCGTCCATCTCGCCGTCGCCCAGGAAAGCGTAAACGGTCTGTTTGGACGTGTCTTTCAGACCACGGTGTTCCAGATATTTCAGGAATTTAGCCTGGTAGATCGCACCGATTGGGCCCAGACCCATAGATACGGTCGGGAACTGCCAGAATTCCGGCATCAGTTTCGGGTGCGGGTAGGAAGAGAGGCCTTTGCCATGAACTTCCTGACGGAAGTTGTCCATCTGTTCTTCAGTCAGACGGCCTTCCAGGAATGCGCGTGCATACACGCCCGGGGAGATGTGGCCCTGGAAGTATACCAGGTCGCCGCCATCCTGCTCATTGCGTGCGCGGAAGAAGTGGTTGAAGCAAACATCATAAACGGTTGCGGAAGACTGGAAGGAAGCCATGTGGCCACCCAGTTCGAGGTCTTTTTTAGACGCACGCAGTACGGTCATGATGGCGTTCCAGCGGATAGCTGAACGGATACGACGCTCCAGTTCCAGATTGCCCGGGTATTCCGGTTCATCTTCAACGGCAATAGTGTTTACATAGTTGCTAGCCCCTGCACCTGCCGCTACTTTCACGCCGCCTTTGCGGGCTTCAGAAAGAAGCTGGTCAATCAGATACTGAGCACGCTCAACACCTTCTTCACGGATGACCGATTCGATCGCCTGTAGCCAGTCGCGAGTTTCGATCGGATCCACGTCATTTGGGAAACGTTCTGACATGGGGGTATTCCTTATCTATCTAATACGTTGATTTGTCTGGAACCTGTCCCATTGAGCTTTCGCCAGAAAGCGCAATAAGACAGGTTCTGCGTTTAGTTGCCGCGCGCTATAATTTGCGCTTGATTTACAACATCTTCTGGTTAACGTTCTGCCAGAAAAATCACTAATTCTTTCGTTGCTCCAGACGGCGTAAGGCGCGTTCACGACGGCTTTCCTCACGGCTTCTGTCCAGGAGAATCTCTTCGATAAACGCCAGGTGACGATGCGACGCTTCACGCGCATCGATCGGGTTACCAGCGATGATCGCTTCAAAAATACGGGTGCGATGACTGCTCACCAGCGGAAGCATCTCCCGGCGCGCATACAGCAATTCAAAGTTCTGACGAACGTTTTGCGCCAGCATCGGCTCCATACACCTTAGCAGATGGAGCAGCACCACATTGTGCGCCGCTTCGGTGACAGCGATTTGATACTGGAGAACCGCGTCGGATTCGGCATCCAGATCGCCGGACTGTTGTGCAAGCTCGATGGCATGATGGAGTTCACGAATGCGGGTTTTGTCTTCATCCGTGCTACGCAATGCCGCGTAATAAGCGGCAATGCCTTCCAGCGCATGGCGCGTCTCAAGCAGGTCAAATTGGGATTCAGGATGATCGGAGAGCAGTTCTACCAGTGGGTCGCTAAAGCTCTGCCACAGACTGCTCTGCACAAAAGTTCCGCCGCCCTGGCGACGAAGCAGCAAACCCTTCGCTTCGAGACGTTGGATCGCCTCGCGTAAAGAGGGGCGGGAGACGTCGAACTGTTTAGCCAGTTCACGTTCCGGTGGGAGTTTTTCGCCGGGGCGCAAAGTCCCCTCAAGAATTAAAAACTCCAGCTGCTGCTCAATCACATCGGATAGTTTTGGTTGGCGGATTTTGCTGTAGGCCATGATTTCCTGTCTTAAGCCATTTGCCCGGAGTCAATTGGTCTTACCAATTTCACGTTCGTGACGCTAAAGTAACAAAGTATTCACCTTCTGTCCATACAGGTTTTGATTGAAATCAGTAAACCACGCACATTTTAACAAGATTACAGAAATAACGTTTCAAAGATGTAACTATGCACAAATGTTAAATTTACTCCCCTGGGAGTAGATTTAACGTAATTGAAACGAGGAAAAATTTTATCTGAACCGATTCAACTGCTTATTTAATGCTTTTATATTCATAAATAATGAATAAATATTTATCAGCTAAAATTTGAGGTGGGAGAGGTGGTATTTACAAATGGTTTCTTTTTATTCAACTCGTCATCGTCCCTTCATAAAGCAGGTGCATTAACGCCCGCATACCATTATTCTTTAGCCGACGAAAGACTTTCGGTAACAATTAAGATTTCATCAGCGTAAACATATTAATACAACAAATGGAATTGCAAACTTACACACGCGTCACTGCGTAGTTCAAAAATAACCACACACGAGGTTTCATGATGGAAGGTCAACAGCATGGCGAGCAGCTAAAGCGCGGTCTTAAAAACCGCCATATCCAGCTAATCGCCCTGGGGGGCGCAATCGGTACCGGGCTGTTTCTGGGCAGCGCATCCGTTATCCAGTCAGCAGGGCCAGGGATTATTCTGGGTTATGCCATCGCGGGCTTTATCGCTTTTCTGATCATGCGTCAGTTAGGTGAAATGGTGGTTGAAGAGCCGGTTGCCGGTTCGTTCAGCCACTTCGCCTATAAATACTGGGGCGGATTTGCAGGCTTCGCTTCCGGCTGGAACTATTGGGTGCTGTATGTGCTGGTTGCGATGGCGGAACTGACGGCGGTCGGGAAATACATTCAGTTCTGGTGGCCTGAAATCCCCACCTGGGTCTCCGCTGCGGCCTTCTTTGTGCTCATCAACGCCATCAACCTGACCAACGTGAAAGTGTTTGGTGAGATGGAGTTCTGGTTTGCCATCATTAAAGTTATCGCAGTGGTGGCGATGATCCTCTTCGGCGGCTGGCTGCTGTTTAGCGGCAACGGCGGCCCGCAGGCGACCGTGCGTAACCTGTGGGAACAGGGCGGCTTTCTGCCGCATGGTTTCACCGGGCTGGTCATGATGATGGCGATTATCATGTTCTCCTTCGGCGGACTGGAGCTGGTCGGGATCACGGCGGCGGAAGCGGACAACCCGGAGCAAAGCATTCCGAAAGCGACGAACCAGGTTATCTACCGTATTTTGATTTTCTATATTGGTTCGCTGGCGGTGCTGCTTTCTCTGCTGCCGTGGACGCGCGTAACGGCGGATACCAGCCCGTTCGTCCTGATCTTCCACGAACTGGGCGATACCCTCGTAGCCAACGCGCTGAATATCGTGGTACTGACTGCGGCGCTGTCCGTCTATAACAGCTGCGTATACTGCAACAGCCGTATGCTGTTCGGCCTGGCTCAGCAGGGCAACGCGCCGAAAGTGTTTTTAAGCGTGGATAAACGCGGCGTACCGGTGAACACCATTCTGGTTTCCGCACTGGTTACCGCGCTCTGCGTGCTGATTAACTATATGGCGCCGGACTCGGCATTCGGCTTGTTGATGGCGCTGGTGGTCTCTGCTCTGGTGATCAACTGGGCAATGATCAGCCTCGCGCACATAAAGTTCCGTCGCGCCAAACAGCAGCAGGGAGTGAAAACTCGCTTCCCGGCGCTGTTCTACCCGCTGGGTAACTGGGTCTGCCTGCTGTTTATGGCGGCGGTGCTGGTCATTATGCTGATGACGCCAGGCATGGCCATCTCGGTCTACCTGATTCCGGTGTGGATTGTCATTCTGGGCGTAGGCTATCTGTGTAAACAGAAAACCGCAAAAACCGTTAAAGCGCATTAATCCCCACGGCCCTCACTCGCAAGAGTGAGGGTTGCAACCTGCCTCACATTTTCCTCTGTATAGCCATTTTATCCATATCAGCGGCGTTATCCTGCAACGCAATTACTTCGCTTGCGCAGAATAATTCTCTACATCATCTGATGGGAGACGTTTCAATGGAAAAGGGTAAGCTGTCGATAAAAGAAAAAATCGGCTATGGCATGGGTGACGCCGGATGCAACATCATCTTTGGCGCCATAATGCTGTTTGTTAACTATTTTTATACAGATATTTTTGGGCTGGCTCCCGCTCTGGTCGGTGTATTACTCCTCTCCGTTCGCGTGATTGATGCCGTTACCGACCCGATTATGGGCGCAATCGCCGATCGTACCCAAAGCAAATACGGGCGATTTCGTCCCTGGCTGCTGTGGATTGCCTTCCCTTATGCGCTGTTCAGCATCCTGATGTTCACCACCCCGGAATGGACATATAACAGCAAGGTTATCTATGCGTTTGTCACCTATTTTCTGCTGTCGATTACCTACACCGCCATCAATATTCCCTACTGCTCATTAGGCGGCGTCATCACCAACGATCCGCAAGAGCGCGTGGCCTGCCAGTCATACCGTTTTGTGCTGGTCGGGATTGCCACTCTGCTGTTGTCATTAACGCTGCTGCCGATGGTGGAGTGGTTTGGCGGCGATAATAAAGCCAAAGGCTACCAGATGGCGATGACCGTACTGGCGATTATCGGCATGTGCATGTTCCTGTTCTGCTTTGCCACCGTTCGTGAACGCATTCGTCCCGCCGTTCCTACCCATGATGACATGAAGAACGATTTCAAAGACGTATGGAAAAACGATCAATGGGTGCGCATCCTGCTGCTGACATTGTGCAACGTCTGTCCGGGTTTTATCCGCATGGCGGCAACCATGTATTACGTGACCTGGGTAATGGGGCAAAGCACTCACTTCGCCACCCTTTTCATTAGCCTTGGCGTGGTGGGAATGATGATCGGCAGTATGCTGGCGAAAGTGCTGACCGACCGCTGGTGCAAACTGAAGGTCTTCTTCTGGACCAATATCGCGCTGGCGCTGTTCTCCTGCGCCTTTTACTTCTTCGATCCAAAAGCCACTACGCTTATCGTGGTGCTCTACTTCCTGCTAAACATCCTGCATCAGATCCCTTCCCCGCTGCACTGGTCGCTGATGGCAGACGTCGATGACTACGGCGAATGGAAAACCGGCAAGCGCATCACCGGCATCAGTTTTTCCGGCAACCTGTTCTTCCTGAAACTGGGTCTGGCGATTGCCGGAGCAATGGTCGGTTTCCTGTTATCCTGGTATGGCTACGACGCTGGCGCCAAAGCGCAGAGCGATACGGCAATCGGCGGTATTGTTCTGCTCTTCACGGTGATCCCCGGCGTCGGCTATCTGATCACCGCCGGCGTGGTTCGCCTGCTGAAAGTGGATCGCGAACTGATGAAACAGATTCAGAAGGACCTGGAAAAACGCCGCGCCAACTACCGCGAGCTCAACGATGACCCGCAATTTAACGTCGCTGAAACAGTAAGGAAAGCCTGATGCAAAACTGGCCCAACCCGTTTATTGAACAACGCGCCGATCCGTTTATTCTTCGCGACGGCAACCATTATTACTTTATCGCCTCGGTGCCGGAGTATGACCGGCTGGAGATCCGTCGGGCAAACTCGCTGGAAAACTTACGCACCGCCTCCCCTGTCGTCGTCTGGCGTAAACCTGAAAGCGGCCCGATGTGCGAGCTTATCTGGGCGCCAGAGATTCACCGCATCGACGGCAAGTGGTACATCTATTTCGCCGCCGCGCATACCCAGGCGCTCGACAAACTGGGAATGTTCCAGCACCGCATGTTTGTCCTGGAGTGTACAGATGCCGACCCACTCAGCGGCGTCTGGGAAGAAAAAGGTCAGATCAAAACACCATTTGATACCTTCGCGCTGGATGCCACGACTTTTAGCCATCAGGGAAAACAGTGGTATTTGTGGGCGCAGAAAGCGCCGGATATCGCCGGAAACTCCAATATATATCTTGCCGGGCTGGAAAATCCGTGGACGATCAAAGGCGCGCCGGTGATGCTCAGCAAGCCGGAATATGACTGGGAGTGTCGGGGTTTTCGCGTCAATGAAGGGCCTGCGGTTATAACGCACGACGATAAGCTGTTTATCAGCTATTCCGCCAGCGCCACCGACGAAAACTACTGTATGGGTCTGCTGTGGATTGATATACATGCCGATCCGCAAAATCCGGCAAACTGGCACAAATCACCGCGTCCGGTCTTTACCACCAGCAATGAAAACCGCCAGTATGGGCCAGGGCACAACAGCTTTACCCAAACGCCGGAAGGCGATGATGTACTGGTCTACCATGCGCGAAATTATACGGAGATTGAAGGCGATCCGCTGTACGATCCGAACCGTCATACCCGCCTGAAGCTGATTCGCTGGGACGAAAACGGAATGCCAGATTTTGGCATCCCGCCTGCGGATACAGTCTGAGCACGTTGCCCGGCGGCGCTGCGCTTACCGGGCCTATAAATGAGTGATGCCGTAGGCCGGATAAGCGCAGCGCCATCCGGCAAAACGACATTACACCAGCGCTCCGTAAATGGTCAGAAATGCGATCGCCACCACCACCGCCAGAGACGTTTTCTTCGCCATTGAGACAGCGGCTTTCGGCGTTTCAACCTTATCCGTGTGCGGCTCGCGGGCCAGCGAGAACTGTGCCAGACGCGTCAATACCTGGTACTGAGACGTGCGCAGATCCGCCAGCGAAACAAACCAGGCGGGCAGCGCCTTCTCGCCATGCCCCAGCAGCGCATAAACCACGCCAGCCAGACGCACCGGAATCCAGTCCAGAACATGAAGAATCGCGTCAATGCCAGACTGCAAACGTTGATGCGGCGTTTGATAACGCGCCAGCCAGGACTGCCAGGCGCGCAGAAACGCATAGCCGACCAGCGTCACCGGCCCCCACGGGCCGCCGACAATAAACCAGAACAGCGGCGCCAGATAGAAGCGGAAATTTATCCAGAGCAGCGCATTTTGCAGCTCGCGCAAAAACTCCCGTTCGTTGCAGTCTGGCGGCACGCCGTGGATCAGCGTCAGTTCGTTAGCCATCGCTTCACGGGCATGGGCATCATTACGGGAAGCCGCGTTCAGGTACGCGTGATAATGTAGACGAACCTTCCCTGCGCCAATACACAACACACCAATCAGTATCCAGACCACCAGCGTGGGAGCGTTAAACAGTAAACCTTCCAGCGCACGCAGCAGCAGGAACGTCACCGCCATCGCAACAATCGTCATCCCCAGCGTACGCACCATCGAAAAATGCGTCGTCCGGCGGAACAGGACCTCCAGTCGGTGGTCGAGGTGCCAGTGCTCACCCAGCTTGAACAGGCGCTCAACAATCAGCACCAGTAATGTCGTAAACAGCGTCATGTCATCTCCTTGTGTGACGAGGCGGTGACCAGCGCGCGAAACTTCGCCCAGTCGAAAGACGGACCGGGATCGGTTTTACGCTCAGGCGCAATATTGCAGTGTCCGGTCATGTTGTCGGCTATCGCCGGGTAAAGCGCAATCAGCGTGCGCGTCACGGCGGCCAGTTGCTGATACTGCGCATCGGTATAAGCTAGCGTGTCCGTTCCCTCCAGCTCGATACCAATGGAAAAATCATTACAGCGCTCACGCCCCTGATAGTTCGACACGCCCGCATGCCAGGCACGCTTGTCGAAAGGGACATACTGCACAATTTCGCCATCACGGCGAATCAGACAATGTGCCGAAACGCGCAAATGGACAATCTCGGCAAAAAAAGGATGGGCAGCGGGATCGAGTGTTCCGGTGAATAGCGCATCAATCCACGGACCACCAAACTCGCCTGGCGGCAGGCTGATATTGTGCACCACCAGCAAAGAAGGGGTTTCGTCATCCGGGCGGCAGTCAAAATGGGGAGAGGGGACGCGTCGCGCCTCCGCCAGCCAGCCCTTGTCTAACAGCATACAGAACCTCCTTTTATATGGTGCAGTTATCCGGTTCAGAGTAGCATGTTTCTACCTTATGATTCGTTACCAATTTGGAGTTTTATCATGCCGCCTCGCCGCTACAACCCCGACTACCGACGTGACGCGCTGTTGGAACGCATAAATCTGGATATCCCCACCGCTGTCGCCCAGGCGCTGCGTGAAGATTTAGGCGGAGAAGTTGACGCAAATAACGATATTACCGCGCAGCTTTTACCGGAGAACACCCGTTCTCACGCCACGGTGATTACCCGTGAAGATGGCGTATTCTGCGGAAAACGTTGGGTAGAAGAGGTCTTTATTCAACTGGCCGGCGATGATGTCAGCATCACCTGGCGCGTACAGGACGGCGACAGCATTAAAGCCAACCAGCCGCTGTTTGAACTGGACGGCCCGTCTCGCATCCTGCTGACCGGCGAGCGCACCGCGTTGAACTTTGTTCAGACGCTTTCCGGCGTCGCAAGCGAAGTCCGTAAATACGTTGATTTACTGGCGGGGACAAAAACGCAACTGCTGGACACCCGCAAAACCCTGCCGGGTCTGCGAACCGCATTAAAATACGCCGTATTGTGCGGCGGCGGCGCGAATCACCGTCTGGGGCTTTCCGACGCCTTTCTGATTAAAGAGAACCACATCATCGCTTCCGGCTCAGTGCGCCAGGCGGTCGAGAAAGCCTTCTGGCTGCATCCTGATGTGCCGGTTGAAGTTGAAGTTGAGAATCTGGATGAGCTGGACGACGCGCTGAAAGCGGGCGCAGACATCATCATGCTGGATAACTTCGAAACGGATCAGATGCGTGAAGCGGTGAAACGCACCAACGGACAGGCGCGGCTGGAAGTTTCCGGCAATGTCACTGATGAAACCCTGCGCGAATTTGCCGAAACCGGTGTGGATTTTATCTCCGTTGGCGCGCTGACCAAACATGTGAGAGCGCTCGATCTCTCCATGCGTTTTCGCTAACGCCGGATTGTCATGCCTGATGGCGCTTCGCTTATCGGGCCGACAAACGATGTAACGCCCTGCCGATAATGCCCGATGGCGCTCCGCTTATCGGGCCTACAAATGATGCAACACCCTGCCGATAATGCCCGGTGACGCTTTGCTTATCGGGCCGACAAATGATGCAAATCCGTAGGCCGGATAAGGCGTTTACGCCGCCATCCGGCACATTTTTTCGGGCTGCCTCGCAAACCTGTTGCCTTGCTATGCAACCCGCCAACAATCTTCTGAATCCCCTTTCCCGTTTCGATTTTTGCCGCTCGCGAATTATCCCCTACGTTTGCCAAAGTAGCGCCTGTTAACTCAAGGAGCAGACAATGGACAAACAACGCGGATTTACGCTTATCGAACTGATGGTGGTGATCGGCATTATCGCCATCCTGAGCGCCATCGGCATTCCGGCCTACCAGAACTACCTGCGCAAAGCCGCACTGACGGATATGTTGCAGACATTCGTACCTTACCGTACCGCCGTCGAACTCTGCGCGCTGGAACACGGCGGCATTGCAACCTGCGACGCCAGCAGCAACGGCATCCCCTCTCCGACCACCACCCGCTACGTCTCTGGCATGAGCATAGAAAAAGGCGTGGTAATGCTCACCGGGCAGGAGAGCCTCAACGGTCTGAGCATCACCATGACGCCCAACTGGGATAACGCCAACGGCATCACCGGCTGGACGCGCAGTTGCAACATCCAGAGCGACAGCGCGCTGCAACAGGCCTGTGAAGATGTTTTCCGCTTTGACGCCAGCTAAGGAGAAAGCAATGAACATCACGCAACTTACGGCGCTGTGCCTGCGTCATCAGGGAATATTGCTCGATGCCGATAACGAGGTGGTTCACGTCGCGGTCGTAGATTCACCGTCCCATGAACTGCTGGACGCCCTGCACTTTGCCACAACAAAGCGGATCGACATTGTCTGCTGGACTCGTCAGCAAATGGAAGGCCATATGCATAAGCCGCGGAAAATGCTCCCGGCCGTCATCGCCGACGATAGCCGCACGGCGGCGGAACTTTTGCAGCAGACGCTGGAATCCGCGCTGGCAAAACGCGCTTCCGACATCCACATTGAACCTGCGGAAAACCACTACCGAATCAGGCTGCGCGTGGATGGCGTACTTCATGCCTTGCCCGGCGTGTCATCCGTCACTGGCGCGGCACTGACGGCAAGGTTAAAGGTACTGGGCAATCTGGATATTGCCGAACATCGACTCCCGCAAGACGGGCAATTTACCGTGACGATTGCGGGCAATGCGGTTTCATTTCGTGTCGCGGTCATCCCCTGCCGGGACGGTGAGAAAGTGGTACTGCGGTTACTTCACCAGGTCGAGCAGGCGCTTGATCTCAACGCGTTAGGCATGCCTGATACGCAACTCGCCCTGTTCATGCAGGCGCTACGGCAACCGCAGGGACTGGTTCTGGTGACAGGCCCTACCGGCAGTGGAAAAACCGTAACGCTCTACAGCGCGCTACAGGCGCGCAACACCCAGGATGTGAATCTCTGTAGCGTAGAGGACCCGGTCGAAATTCCTGTCGAGGGCCTTAATCAGACACAAATTCATCCGCGCGCCGGACTTACCTTTCAGAGCGTATTACGCGCGCTGCTGCGTCAGGACCCCGACATTATAATGGTGGGCGAAATCCGTGATGGCGAAACGGCAGAAATTGCGATTAAAGCCGCGCAAACCGGCCACCTGGTGCTGTCCACGCTGCATACCAACTCCACCAGTGAAACGCTGATACGTTTACAACAGATGGGCGTCGCGCGTTGGATGATCTCATCCGCCCTGACGCTGGTCGTCGCCCAGCGACTGGTCAGAAAATTATGTCCGTACTGCCGTCATCTTGCCGCAGAGCCTGTCTCGCTTCCCGCCGCGCTATGGCCTACCACGCTTCCCCGCTGGCAAGCGCCCGGTTGCGAACGTTGCTACCACGGATTTTATGGGCGTACCGCACTCTTCGAGGTTTTGCCTGTTACGCCCGCATTGCGACAGTTGCTAATCAACAATGCAACCGTTGAGGCGCTGGAGTCCTGCGCCCGACAGGAAGGGATGAGTACGCTTTTTGAGAACGGCTGTCATGCGGTTGAACAAGGATTGACGACCTTTGAAGAACTCCTGCGCGTTCTGGGGCTACCCCATGTCAGCTAAACAGCTTTGGCGCTGGCAAGGGATTAACGCCACGGGCCATTCGGAAGAGGGGGCCTTATGGGCTGACGATCGTGCCGCACTGCTCGTTGCTCTGGAGCATCAGCACATCATGCCGATACGCGCAAAACGCTTGAGCATTAAAGCGGCACACTGGCGCGCAGAGCAAAGCGCGGAGATCGTCCACCAACTGGCGACGCTTCTCAAAGCGGGGCTTACGCTTTCCGAAGGACTGACATTGCTTGCCGGGCAGCATCCCAGTCGACAATGGCAGGCGCTGCTGCAAACACTGGCCCATAACCTGGAGCAAGGCGCCCCGCTTTCTTCCGCGCTGGCGCAATGGCCGCAGGTCTTTCCTCCACTCTATCAGGCGATGATCCGTACCGGGGAGCTTACCGGAAAACTCGATGAATGCTGCCTTGAGCTGGCACGTCAGCAAAATGCCCAAAAACAGCTTGCTGACAAAGTCAAAAAAGCGCTGCGTTATCCCATCATAATTCTGACGATGGCCGTGATGGTTGTTTTCGCCATGCTGCACTTTGTCCTGCCAGAGTTTGCCGCTATTTACCGGACATTCAATACGCCGTTACCGGCACTGACGCAGGGCATCATCACACTGGCGCAGTGGAGTGCCCAATGGGGCTGGCTGATGGCACTGCCCGGTGTCGCAATGGGGGTAATCTACGGTTTAATAATAAAAAAACCGTACTGGCAGATTCAACGCCAGCGTCTTCTGCTGCGCTGTCCCGTTATTGCACGCCTGGTCAGAGGCCAAAAACTCACGCAGATTTTCACCATCCTGGCATTAACGCAACGCGCCGGAATTCCCTTTTCACAAGGGCTGGAAAGTGTCGCAGAAACCCTGAATTGCCCTTACTGGTCTCAGCGTTTAGCTCAGGTTCATCGCGATATTCATGCCGGAAAGCCGGTCTGGCAGGCGCTTAAAAATGCCGGTGAGTTCAGCCCATTGTGCATACAGTTGGTCATGACCGGTGAAACTTCCGGCGCGCTGGATGCAATGTTGCATAACCTTGCCCGGCACCACGGTGAGAATACACTATCGCTGGCGGATAACCTGGCGGCGCTACTGGAACCCGCCTTGCTTGTTATCACAGGGGTCATTATTGGTACGTTGGTCGTGGCAATGTATTTGCCCGTTTTCCATTTGGGGGATGCGATGAGCGGTATGGGATAATGCTGGCGCATTGTGCTGCGCCAGCGCAGGGGATTACAGACTATTGAAAACGCGGTTTTCTTGTTCCTGTACCCGAATAAACGTCGTGCGTTTCGTCAGCTCTTTCAGACGGGAGGCGCCAACGTAGGTACAGGCTGAACGCAGGCCGCCGAGGATATCACGCGCGGTGTATTCCACCGGGCCACGCAGCGGCAGCTTAACGGTTTTCCCTTCTGCTGCACGATATTGCGCAACGCCACCAACGTGACGGGTCATAGCGGATTCAGAACTCATGCCATAGAACAGCATAAATTTCTCGCCATTCTCTTCAACAATTTTACCGCCGCTTTCTTCATGGCCTGCCAGCATACCGCCCAGCATCACGAAATCCGCGCCGCCGCCGAACGCTTTTGCGACATCGCCAGGCATGGTACAACCGCCATCGCTGACAATCATACCGCCCAGACCATGCGCGGCATCGGCGCATTCAATCACCGCAGAAAGCTGCGGATAGCCCACGCCAGTTTTCACACGCGTGGTACATACGGAGCCAGGGCCAATCCCGACTTTTACAATATCCGCGCCGGAGAGAACCAACTCTTCACACATTTCACCAGTCACCACGTTACCGGCACAAATGGTTTTTGTCGGCCATGCTTCACGCGCCTTTGAAACAAACTGCACGAAGTGTTCGGAGTAACCATTTGCCACATCAATACAAACAAAGTTCAGTGCCGGGCTCTGCGCCAGAATCTGTTTGGTTTTTTCGAAATCAGCATCGGAGGTGCCTGTTGAAACCATCACATGCCTGAGAACATCCTCAGAAGCGGTACTGGTGAAGGCGTTCCAGTCCTCAACGGAATAGTGCTTATGTACGGCAGTCAGAATGTCGAACGATGCCAGAGCGCTTGCCATCTCGAAAGTCCCGACGGTGTCCATATTGGCCGCGATAATCGGCACGCCGGACCAGGTCTGACCTGAATGTTTAAAGGTGAATTGACGTTCCAGTTCAACATCAGAACGACTTTTGAGAGTAGAGCGTTTAGGGCGGATAAGAACGTCTTTGAAACCTAATTTCAGATCTTCTTCGATACGCATGTGCGGATTCCTGGGGTTAATGGCAAAAAAGCGAAACTCACAACTCCAGTGACGTTATCATACGCACTAATCAGGCTTGCGCAAGACTGCGAAATTCTCTTTTTTTACGCTACAATCCCATAAATTTACCTGGCGAATAGTAGATAATGCCTACAGTAATATCGCCTTCGTGCGCTCAACTTTTAACCATTTGATTATCAAACCTAAATCCCAGGATCTGGACTTATGAGGTATACAGTAGCCTTAACCGGCGGCATTGGCAGTGGTAAAAGCACCGTTGCGAATGCATTCGCTGACCTCGGAATAAACGTTATCGACGCCGATATTATTGCGCGTCAGGTGGTTGAACCCGGTCAACCCGCCCTTATGGCGATCGCTGAACATTTTGGTTCTGCACTTATCGCGCCAGACGGTTCGCTACAACGCCGGATGTTGCGCGAACGTATCTTTGCCAGTCCTGAAGAGAAATCCTGGCTGAATGCCCTGCTCCATCCGTTAATTCAGCAGGAAACCCGGCGTCAGTTTCAGCAGGCAACGTCCCCTTACGTGCTATGGGTTGTGCCCCTGCTCGTCGAAAATGCGCTGTATAAACAAGCCAATCGCGTTTTGGTGGTCGACGTGACGCCCGAAACGCAGCTCTTGCGGACCATGCAGCGCGATGATGTGACGCGTGAACATGTTGAACAAATTCTGGCTGCCCAGGCAACGCGTGAAGCACGCCTTGCTGTGGCAGATGATGTTATTGATAATAATGGCGCACCGGACGCTATCGCGTCGGATGTCGCCCGCCTGCACGCGCGCTATTTACAGCTTGCGTCGCAGTTTGTCTCACAGGAAAAACCGTAATGCACACCCAGGTCCTTTTTGAACACCCTCTCAATGAGAAGATGCGTACATGGCTGCGCATTGAGTTTCTGATTCAGCAACTCTCCGTCAATTTGCCCCTCGCAGATCATGCGGACGCCCTGCATTTTTTCCGTAACATCGGTGATTTGCTGGATGTGTTCGAACGTGGTGAAGTGCGGACCGAGTTGCTAAAAGAGCTTGAGCGTCAGCAGCGCAAACTTCAGGCCTGGGTTGAAGTGCCAGGGGTTGACCAGAGTCGAATTGAGGCTCTGCGCCAGCAATTGAAGACGGCGGGCAGCATTTTGATTTCTGCTCCGCGTATCGGGCAGCAGCTACGTGAAGATCGCCTGATTGCTCTGGTTCGTCAGCGCCTGAGTATTCCGGGCGGTTGTTGTAGTTTTGATTTGCCGACCCTGCATATCTGGCTGCATTTGCCGCAGGAACAGCGTGATGCGCAGGTTGAAACCTGGATTGCCAGCCTGAATCCGCTCAATCAGGCATTAACGCTGATCCTGGATTTAATTCGTAATTCCTCGCCGTTCCGTAAGCAAACCAGCCTGAATGGTTTTTATCAGGACAATGGCGATGATGCCGACCTGCTGCGTTTGCAACTGGCGCTTGATTCACAGCTCTATCCGCAAATTTCCGGGCATAAGAGCCGCTTTGCGATTCGCTTTATGCCGCTGGATAGCGAAAATGGGCTGGTGCCTGAGCGCCTCGATTTCGAACTGGCATGTTGTTAAGGAGTAAAGATGTCAGAAACTATCACCGTTAGCTGCCCAACCTGCGGGAAAACCGTTGTCTGGGGCGAAGTGAGTCCGTTCCGTCCATTTTGTTCTAAACGCTGCCAGTTGATCGATCTCGGCGAGTGGGCCGCTGAAGAGAAGCGTATTCCAAGCTCTGGCGACTTGTCAGAAAGCGACGACTGGAGTGAAGAGCAGAAGTAATTCAACTAAAACGTAGGGCGGGCAAGCGTAGCGCCCCCGCCATAATTTGCCGGATGGCGGCGTTGCCTTATCCGGCCTACAAACACCATTAGCCAGCAATCAGCTTTTCAATTACTGGCGCATTCGCGGGCGGGAAATCTTCCGCATTCAGAGCATTTTGCGCAATCCACCGCCCCGGTTGCCCCTCTTTTCCCCACGGTTCCCCTTCCCAGTGATCAACTAACCAGAACCACAGTGTGATGTGCCTGTCCGGGAACTGATATTCCAGCTTTTCAAATAGCGTCGCCCCACGCGGGGTGATCCCCACTTCTTCCTGCAACTCCCGGAGCAGCGCCTGCTCCGGCGTTTCGCCCGCTTCGATTTTCCCGCCGGGAAACTCCAGTTTGTTGGCCATATGGGCATCGGCCGCACGTTGGGTAATAAAAATTTCGTGGTTCGGGTTGCGAATAATCCCGACAGCGATTTGCAGTTTTTTCATACGGTTACATCCATAAAAAAGGCGCAGTCACCTGCGCCTCATTGTCTTTATTCAGACCTTAGCTCAGACGGCCGTGGCACTGTTTGTATTTTTTACCGGAACCGCAAGGGCAAGGATCGTTACGACCCACTTTACGATCGCCCGTTTGCGCTGCCAGAGCGGCGGCCGCTGCGCTGTCGTCATCCTGATGACTGAGCTGCTGCATCTGCGCTAAACGCTCAGCTTCTTCGCGGCGCTGTTGTTCCATCGCCTCCACTTCTTCAGGCATACGAACCTGAACTTTGCTCAGCGTACTGACCACTTCATACTTCAGCGATTCCAGCATTGCTGCAAACATGGAGAAGGACTCGCGTTTGTATTCCTGCTTCGGATCTTTCTGCGCATAGCCACGCAGGTGGATACCCTGACGCAGGTAATCCATCGCCGCCAGGTGCTCTTTCCACAGCGAATCAAGAGTTTGCAGCATGACGCCTTTTTCGAAGTGACGCATCATCTCTGCGCCAACTACTTCTTCTTTACGCTGATACACTTCGATTGAGTGCGCCAGAATACGCTCACGCAGCGTCTCTTCGTGCAGCTCCGGCTCTTTATCCAGCCACTCGGCAATTGGCATATCCAGATCGAAGTCGTTTTTCAGACGTTCCTGCAAACCCGGAATATCCCACATCTCTTCCAGCGACTGCGGCGGAATGTACGCATCGATCGTCACTTTAAAGACGTCTTCACGAATGCTGTTGATGGTTTCGCTGACGTCGCTGACATCCAGCAGTTCGTTACGCTGGGTGTAAATAGCGCGACGCTGATCGTTCGCGACATCATCGTATTCCAGCAGTTGCTTACGAATATCGAAGTTGCGGCTTTCAACTTTACGCTGCGCATTAGCAATCGCTTTAGTCACCCACGGGTGCTCAATGGCTTCACCTGGTTTCATACCCAGTTTACGCATCATGCCCGACACACGGTCAGAGGCAAAAATACGCATCAGCGCATCTTCCATTGACAGGTAGAAACGGGAAGAGCCCGCATCGCCCTGACGACCGGAACGACCACGCAACTGGTTGTCGATACGGCGAGATTCGTGGCGCTCAGTACCGATGATGTGCAGACCGCCAGACGCCAGCACCGCCTCATGACGAACCTGCCAGTCCGCTTTGATCTGCGCGATCTGCTCTGGCGTTGGGTTTTCCAGCTCCGCCACTTCAGCCTGCCAGCTACCGCCCAGCACGATGTCCGTACCACGACCGGCCATGTTGGTGGCGATAGTGACCGCAGCCGGATAGCCCGCCTGCGCGACAATCGCCGCTTCGTTGGCGTGGAATTTGGCGTTCAGAACGTTATGCTTGATGCCCGCTTTGGTCAGCTCATTAGAGACCACTTCAGACTTCTCGATCGAGATCGTACCCACCAGCACTGGCTGGCCGTTCGCGGTACGCTCTTTGATGTCTTCAATGATCGCCTGAATTTTTTCCGCTTCGGTCATGTAGACCAGATCCGGCATATCCTTACGGATCATCGGACGGTTGGTCGGAACCACAACGGTATCCAGCTTATAGATGGAGCTGAATTCGAACGCTTCGGTATCTGCGGTACCGGTCATACCGGCCAGTTTCTCATACAGACGGAAGTAGTTCTGGAAGGTAATGGATGCCAGCGTCTGGTTCTCGTTCTGGATTTCCACGCCTTCTTTCGCTTCCACAGCCTGGTGCAGACCGTCGGACCAGCGGCGACCCTGCATGGTACGACCGGTGTGTTCGTCAACGATGATCACTTCGCCATCTTTAACGATGTAATCCACATCGCGGGTAAACAGCGCGTGCGCGCGCAGCGCGGCGGTTACGTGATGCATCAGCATGATGTTGCCCGGAGAGTACAGGGACTCGCCTTCATCCATAATGCCTTCTTTCACCAGCAGTTCTTCGATCAGCACCAGACCGCGTTCCGTCAGGTTGACCTGACGCGCTTTCTCATCAACGGAGAAGTGGCCTTCACCCTGGAAAGTATCAGAGTCTTCTTTCTCCTGGCGAATCAGGTGCGGGATGATCTTGTTTACTTTCTTGTACATTTCCGAGCTGTCTTCAGCCGGGCCGGAAATGATCAGCGGCGTACGCGCTTCATCGATCAGGATGGAGTCGACCTCATCCACCAGCGCATAGTGCAGTTTACGCTGTACGCGCTCTTCCGGGCTGAACGCCATGTTATCGCGCAGGTAATCAAAGCCGTATTCGTTGTTGGTGCCGTAAGTGATGTCGGCGGCGTAAGCTTCACGTTTTGCTGGGGCAGGCATGCCCGGCAGGTTAATACCGACGCTCATCCCGAGGAATTCAAACAGCGGGCGGTTGTTTTCAGCATCACGTTGCGCCAGATAGTCGTTCACTGTGACGACGTGTACGCCCTTACCGCTTAACGCGTTCAGGTAAGCAGGCAGCGTTGCGGTCAGGGTTTTACCTTCACCAGTACGCATTTCCGCGATACAGCGATCGTTCAGCACCATACCGCCCAGCAACTGGACGTCAAAGTGACGCATGCCGAATACGCGCTTACTCGCTTCACGAACCACGGCGAACGCTTCCGGGATCAGGCTTTCAACGCTTTCGCCTTTCTCCAGACGCGCGCGGAACTCTGCCGTTTTCCCTTTCAGTTCGTCATCAGAGAGTTTTTCCATCTCCGGTTCCATGGCATTGATGATGCCGACCGCTTTACGCATACGACGCAAGGTACGATCGTTACGACTACCGAATACTTTGGTTAACAATTTGATTAGCATAATAAAATCTCAAACGCCCCGCGATGCGGAGTCTCTATAATTAGTTGAAGGTTTTTTGTTTTTAGCTGAGACGTTGAGGGCCAGCGCGGATTCCCTGCGCCTGACTTATCCAGGCGGGAACGCTAAATGAGGCCTGAGGCGTAAAGTGCGCACGGGCGACGCGACGTACAATCGTTGGCGGTGTGCCTTCCTGCGTCAGCATCGCGCTGAGCGTGTTCAGTAACGCAATATGGTGCGCCTGAAGTGGCGAAGACTCTTCAGCAACCGGCAGCGTTTGCGGCGCCATGGCAAAAGAGAGATGGCGGATAACCGTGCGAATCGCATGCTGATGCCAGTAGTCGACGGTAAAATTCGGGCGGCGGTTACTCGCCTCCAGCAGCGCGAGCTGGCTGAAGTTAACCTTAGCGGATTGATCGTGATTACTGGCGGTCGCTTTCGCCGGCGTATTAGGCTCGGCTGCGTTACTGAGAGCGGGCAGACCAAAGCTAGCCGCGACCATCCCCAATAAGAGATGCGGCCAGAAGTACCGTCTACCTAACTGTCGCCAGCGCGTCAGTATTCCACTCACGTCATTGCCACCCTGATATGCCCGGCATGTGGGCTTACGAATTCAAAACGTTTTTTGCGCACAAATCTTACCATTAAAGCGTACGCTCTACAGCAGTAATGACATGGCGCTGAGGATAAAAATGCTTAAGAAAGCAGCGAACGCACTGTATTTCGGTTCAGCGGCAGAGAAAAAGGCGAAGGCAAACGCCGGACGGAAGAGATAAAAAAACGACTGGCTTACCTGGCCGGAGAGGGTGCCAGATTAACCAGTCGAATTTATGCGACAGGTATACACTTCATCCTTCAAGCTGCCTCTTTGTTGGCTGCCTTCTCTCACCCCAGTCACGTACTGGTTGTACGTTCCTGGGAATTCGCTCAGTTGCCGTCTTGATGCAACTTGAATGATTTTGTGTATAGCTATTATGCCAGTACAGTCGAAGGCGCTTTGAAAGCCAACGGCAGTTCTGCGTCGTCCTGGAAGGTCACATATTCCCAGGCTTCCTGTTTCGCCAGGACAGCCTGCAACAGTTTGTTATTCAATGCGTGACCGGACTTATACGCGGTAAACGCACCAATAATGTTGTGACCACACATGAACAAATCACCGATCGCGTCGAGCATTTTGTGACGAACAAATTCGTCTTCAAAACGCAGACCGTCTTCGTTCAGTACGCGATAATCGTCAACAACGATGGCACAATCGAAGCTGCCGCCCAGGCACAGGCCACGGGACTGCAAATATTCGATATCACGCATGAAACCGAAGGTACGCGCACGGCTGATCTGGCGCATGAACGCGTCCGCAGAGAAGTTCATCGCATAGCGCTGGCTGCTGGAATCAATCGCCGGATGGTTAAAGTCGATGGTGAAATCCAACGTAAAACCATTGTACGGCTTAAATTCAGCCCACTTGTCGCCATCTTCGACGCGAACCGTCTCTTTGATGCGTACAAATTTTTTGGCGCAGTTCAGCTCATCAATACCCGCATCAAGCAGCAGGTAGACAAACGGAGCAGCACTGCCATCCATGATCGGGATTTCCGGTGCATCGACTTCGATAACGATGTTATCGATACCCAGACCCGCCAGAGCAGCGTTAAGGTGCTCTACGGTTGAAATCCGTACATCATGCTCGTTGACCAGACACGTACAGAGCATGGTATCACGCACAGATTTGGCATCGGCCGGGAAATCTACCGGTGGATTCAAGTCGGTGCGACGATAGATGACCCCGGTGTTGGCCGGCGCAGGGCGTAAGGTCAGGGTGACTTTCTTGCCGGTATGTAAACCGACACCTGTCGCCTGAACGATACGTTTAAGTGTCCTTTGTTTGATCATCGTATAATCTCGCCAAATTACCTATCCAACCGAAGTGTACTATACATTCGGCGGGCCAGTTTAGCACAAAGAGCCGTGAATCCCAAATTCCAGCCAATTCTTAATCGGCTTGCTTACGCAGGAACGCAGGGATATCCAGATAATCCGGTTCTTTTGCCGTTTGCGGCGTATTGTCGTTCACCACTTTTGCGACCGGCTTCTGCTCTTGCGTCAGCGGCGCCATGCCGTGCTGCTGGTAACGATCCATCACCGGCTGCTGTACCTGTTTGTTGGTCACCAGGGTGATTTCAGGACGCTTGTCCATACCAATACCGGTTGCCACAACGGTGACGCGCAGTTCGTCGTTCATATCCGGGTCCAGAGAAGTACCGATAACCACGGTCGCGTTATCCGACGCAAAAGCACGGATGGTGTTACCGACGGTTTCGAACTCATCCAGACGCAGGTCGAAGCCCGCAGTGATGTTAACCAGCACGCCGCGCGCGCCAGACAGATCGATATCTTCCAGCAGTGGAGAAGAGATCGCCATTTCTGCCGCTTCTTCCGCACGATCTTCACCGCTTGCCACGCCGGAGCCCATCATCGCGTAGCCCATTTCGGACATCACGGTGCGCACGTCTGCAAAGTCGACGTTCATCAGACCCGGGCGGGTAATCAGCTCAGCGATACCCTGAACCGCGCCTTTCAGCACGTCGTTCGCCGCGCCAAACGCATCCAGCAGGGAGATACCGCGCCCCAGCACTTTCAGCAGTTTGTCGTTCGGGATGGTGATCAGCGAGTCCACATGTTTGGACAGCTCAGTAATACCCTGCTCCGCGAATGCCATGCGCTTCTTGCCTTCGAAGTTGAAAGGCTTCGTCACCACGGCAACGGTCAGGATACCTAAATCTTTTGCCACTTCCGCAACCACTGGCGCTGCACCGGTACCGGTACCGCCGCCCATGCCTGCTGCGATAAACACCATGTCTGCGCCGTCAAGCGCTGCACGCAGTGCTTCACGATCTTCGTCCGCCGCATTGCGACCGACTTCCGGGTTTGCACCCGCGCCCAGACCTTTGGTGATGCCGCTACCAATCTGAATGGTCTGCCCAACCGCAGTCTTACGCAACGCCTGAGCGTCGGTATTCACCGCGAAGAATTCAACACCTTCGATGCGCTCGCGCACCATGTGTTCAACGGCATTACCGCCGCCGCCACCGACGCCGATGACTTTAATCACCGCGTCGTTGGTCAGTTCCATAGGTTCAAACATAGTTTCTCTCCGTTTTGTGCCTGTCGCCTGAGACCGTTAATAGTCGCCGGTCTCATAAAAATTAAAACTCTTTTCGCAGCCAGCTATTAAGTCGCTTGATCCACGAGCCAACTGATGCCGTAACACGTTTTTCCACTTCCGCTTCGCCACTTAAGTGGGACTCTTTCCCGTAGTGAAGCAGCCCCACCGCCGTTGAGTAGTACGGCTCCTGGGCATAATCCGTCAGTCCGGTAATATTCAGCGGCGCGCCAATACGCACTTGCGTATGGAACACGCGCTGAGCACAGGCAGCAAGACCTTCAATTTGCGCCGCGCCGCCGGTTAATACAATCCCCGCCGCCAGATGATGTTTCACACCCTGCTGGCGAAGCTGTTCCTGTAATTGCAAAATCTCTTCGTTGACCAGGTTGAGCAGCTCGGTGTAACGCGGCTCAATCACCTCCGCAAGCGTCTGACGTTGCAGACTACGCGGCGGACGACCGCCCACGCTCGGCACTTCAACGCTTTCGTCTTTGCCGACGATAGAACCCAGCGCGCAGCCGTGACGCACTTTGATGGCTTCAGCATCGCTCGGCGGCGTACCGAAGGCATACGCGATATCGCTGGTCACGACATTCCCTGCGTAAGGGATTACCTTGGTATGGCGCAACGCCCCGCCAGTATAAACGGCGATATCCATTGTACCACCACCGATATCAACCACGCAGACGCCCAGTTCACGTTCATCTTCCGTTAAAACGGAGTAACTGGCCGCTAACCCGGCAAATATGAGTTGGTCAACTTTCAGGCCACAACGTTCCACCGCTTTAACGATGTTTTTCGCCATGTCGTTGTGGCATGTGATCAAGTGCACTTTTGCCTGCATACGCACACCGGAAAGGCCAACCGGATTCTTAATGCCTTCCTGGTAATCGATCGCATATTCCTGCGGAATGACATGCAGTACACGATGCTCATCACGCACGCGCACCGACTTCGCGGTATGCACGACGTTTTCCACATCTTCCTGCGTCACTTCTTCTTCGGAGATCGGCACCATACCAATTTCATTCTGACAGCTAATGTGCTTGCCAGAAAGCGCCAGATACACCGAGGAGATCTGGCAATCCGCCATCAGCTCCGCCTGGTCAATGGCGCGCTGTACACACTTCACCACTGACTCGAGGTCATTCACCCCGCCTTTATCCATACCTCGCGACGGGCAACTGCCCACGCCAATGATATTGACCATACCGTCGGGCAGAACTTCCCCTACTAAAGCGGCAACCTTCGCGGTGCCAATCTCCAGTCCTACTACCAGTTTTCTGTCCGTCGCCTTGATCATTGTTGTTCTGCCTGTGCCTGATTCTGTTGCTGATTAGATTCCTCTGGAGGTAAGGGTGCCCACCCTACTGCCGCCCCCGAGTCATAACGCAAATCAACGTAGCTTATCCGTTTGCCATCGGTTTGCGCCTGCTGCTGTAAAACCGGATAAAGTTCTACAAAGCGAGCCAAACGTTTCATCGTATCGCCCCTGCCGAGGTTGAGCTTAATATCGTTATTCAGCGTCAACTGCCAGGAACGACGCGCGGTCATTGCCGCTTCCTTCAGGGTGAATCTGTCCTTAGCCAGCACCTGCCCCATATCGCGATACCCCTGCAACACTTCACTCGCGCTGCCTTCCGGGCCATACAACATGGGTAATACCTGTTTACTGGTTCGCTCTGCCGGTACGCTGAAGGTATTGCCTTCGGCATCAACCATATGCTGATCATTCCAACGCGCAATCGGCACATATTCAACCAGATGAATCTTCAATTCATCAGGCCATTGCTTTCTGACGCTGGCCTGTTTAATCCACGGTAAACGCTCTATCTGGCTCTGGATAATGTTCACATCCTGAGTCATAAAAGTACCCGGCGCACCCAACGCCAGAATCGACTGGCGGATGTCATCATTGCGCGTGTAATGCCGTTCGCCGGTTAACACCAGTTTCGACAACGGCAAACGCTGCGCGTCTTCCATCCAGCCCAACACAACCCAGCCGCTGACAAACACGGTGCAGAGCACCGTCAGCAGGAACAGTATTCCTGCAAGACGCGTTCCATTATTGCGCCGTGAAGAAGACACCTCTTCATCACTGTTTCGCGTGTTCAGCGCAGCCTGCGACATATCAGTCCGCCAACTCCAGAATTCGTACCACCAACTGCGAGAAGCTCATGCCCGCCTGACGCGCCGCCATCGGCACCAGACTGTGGCTGGTCATACCCGGCGAGGTATTCGCTTCCAGCAGATAAAACTGGCCATCGCTGTCCAGCATGACGTCGATGCGGCCCCATCCTTTGCAACCCAACGCGGTCCACGCTTTCAGGACCAATGTCTGCAAAATAGCCTCTTGTTCCTCTTCCAGACCTGCCGGGCAGAAATATTGTGTCTCATCAGAGAGATACTTCGCCTCATAATCATAGAAGGTTCCGGCGGGTTGGATACGAATTGACGGTAAAATTTCTTCACCGAGTATCGCAACCGTAAATTCCGGGCCACTGAGCCATTTCTCAATCAGTACTTCTTCATCATGCTGAAAAGCCAATGCTAATGCTGCCTGCAAAGCATTTTCTTCTACCACTTTCGACATGCCGACGCTGGAACCTTCACGGCTCGGCTTCACAATCAGCGGCAAACCCAGCGCAGAAATTCGCGTTAGCGCGTCGTCGCTAAGCCCTTTTTCAAACTCAGCGCGCGTCAATGCCACCCACGGCGCAACCGGCAATCCGGCGCCCTGCCACAGCAATTTGCTGCGCAGTTTATCCATTGAGATTGCTGAAGCCATCACCCCGCTGCCGGTATAGGGCAGGCCAATCAGATCCAGCATCCCTTGCAGCGTGCCATCTTCGCCGCCGCGACCATGCAACGCAATAAACACCTTCTGAAAACCCATTGATTTCAGCAGGGTGACATCAACCTCTTTCGGGTCGATCGGATGCGCATCCACGCCGCCTTCGCGTAACCCGGCCAGCACCGCCGCACCGGAATTCAGCGAAACATCACGTTCGGCGGAGGTTCCACCCAACAGGACCGCGATTTTATCAGCCATGTTGCTCCTCCTCCTGGGCTTGCGGCTTCAGTTTGATTTCAGCTAAGGTGCGCGCAATTTTGCCGATATTTCCCGCGCCTTGCACCAAAATCAAATCATTACCGGTTAATACCGGCGCCAGCATTTGCGCAACCTGCGCCGGATCGGAGACCAGAATCGGGTCAATTTTACCGCGACCGCGAATCGTACGGCACAGCGAACGGCTGTCCGCTCCCGGAATTGGCGCTTCGCCTGCGGCGTAAACATCCAGCATTAACAGCGCGTCAACCTGCGTCAGCACGTTGGCGAAATCGTCGTACAGATCGCGCGTACGCGTGAAGCGGTGCGGCTGGAAAACCATCACCAGATTTTTATCCGGCCAGCCTGCACGCGCGGCCTTAATGGTGGCGTCGACTTCCGTTGGATGATGGCCGTAATCATCGACCAGCATCGCCTTCCCTGCTTTACCGTTTACCGGTTCAAGCGGGAATTCGCCGAGGAAATCGAAGCGACGCCCGGTACCCTGGAAGCTTTCCAGCGCGCGCAGAATCGCCTCGTCGTCAATTCCTTCTTCGGTCGCCACCGCCACGGCAGCCGCCGCGTTCAGCGCATTGTGGCGGCCCGGCGCATTCAGCGTCACCTGCATTGCAGGTTTATCCTGACGCAGCAGCGTAAAATGCCCCTGCGGCCCAACCTGCTGGTACTCTTCCACACGCACGTCAGCGTCGTCGCTAAAACCATAAGTTGTGGTCTGACGGCCCACGCGCGGCAGCAGCTCGCGGATCACCGGATCGTCAACACACATCACTGCACGACCATAAAACGGCAAATTGTGCAGGAAATTAATAAAGGTCTGCTTCAAATTTTCGAAGTCGCCCTGGTAAGTATCCATATGGTCGGCTTCAATATTGGTGACAATCGCCACCATCGGTTGCAGATGCAGGAACGACGCATCGCTCTCATCCGCTTCCGCAATCAGATAACGGCTGTGGCCTAAACGCGCATGCACGCCAGCCGCTTTCACCAGCCCACCGTTGACGAAGGTCGGGTCCAGCCCCGCTTCCGCGTAAATGCTGGAGACCATCGCGGTGGTCGTTGTTTTACCGTGCGTCCCGGCAATGGCGATGCCGTGACGAAAACGCATTAACTCCGCCAGCATCTCCGCGCGACGGATCACCGGAATACGCGCTTCATGCGCCGCGACAATCTCCGGGTTATCCGCAGAGATCGCGCTGGAAACCACCACCACGCTCGCATCGCGCACGTTTTCCGGGCGATGATTGAAGAAAATGGTGGCGCCGAGGTTCGCCAGTTGCTGCGTAACCGGATTCGGCGCTAAATCAGAACCACTGATCTGATACCCTTCATTGGCCAGAACTTCGGCAATACCGCCCATACCGGCACCACCGATGCCGACAAAGTGGATGTGCCGAACGCGACGCATTTCGGGCACGATAGAACGCAGTTTTGCCAGTTGTTGTGTATTCATTCTTTACGCCATTCACTTCTCAATTCATGCGGTGCAAAAGGCACCGCCACAATTACGCCCGGGCAGCCCGGCTCACTTCATTTGCAACACGCTCGGTGGCATCTGGAATAGATGCAGCGCGGGCACGTTCTGCCATGGTTAATAACGTTTCTCGCGACCACCCGGACAGGGTGCTGGCGACGGCATCCACAGTAAACTGCGGCTGCTCAAAAATTTTGGCGGCCCCCGCTTTCTCCAGCGGCAGGGCATTCCAGTACTGCTGCCGGTCTTTATGCTGAAACGGCACAAACAGCGCGGGTAAACCAGCGGCGGCAATTTCACTCACCGTTAACGCGCCAGAGCGGCAAACGACAACATCCGCCCACGCATAGGCTGCGGCCATGTCATCAATAAATTCCGTCACCTTATGCTGCGGTTGCCCCGCCCCGGCATAAGCCTGCTCTACGGTCTGCTGCGCGCCTTTACCGCTTTGATGCCAGATAGTGACCGTATCGCCCAGTTTTGCCGCAACCTGCGGCAGCGTCTGGTTTAATACCCGCGCCCCCTGAGAGCCACCCACCACCAGCACGCGAATCGGCCCTTCACGTCCGGCCAGGCGTTCTTGCGGCAAGGGGAGCGCCAGTACGTCAGTACGTACCGGGTTTCCGACCACGTCCGCTTTCGGAAACGCGCCGGGAAAAGCCTGCATCACCGTCGTGGCGATTTTCGCCAGCCACTTATTGGTCAACCCCGCAATGCCGTTTTGCTCATGCAGCACAACCGGAATACCCAGCGACCACGACGCCAGACCGCCGGGGCCAGAGACATAGCCGCCCATGCCGAGCACCACATCAGGCTTAAACTGCTTCATGATCGCCCGCGCCTGACGCCAGGCGTTAAAAATACGTAGCGGTGCCGCCAGCAGCGCTTTCACGCCTTTTCCGCGCAAACCGGAAATACGAATAAAATCAATCTCAATGCCATGCTTCGGCACTAAATCCGCTTCCATACGATCGGCGGTTCCGAGCCAGCGTACTTGCCAGCCCTGGTCCATTAAATGGTGCGCGACGGCCAGTCCCGGGAACACATGTCCGCCAGTACCGCCCGCCATCACCATTAACCGCTTCGGTTGACCACTCATCGTGAACCTCGTGTAAACGCCTGCGCTTTTTCCAGACGCGTTTCATAATCAATACGTAACAAAAACATGATGGCCGTCGACATGATCAGCAAACTGGAACCCCCATAACTGATCAGCGGCAGCGTCAGACCCTTCGTTGGCAGCATGCCTGCCGCCGCGCCGACGTTGACCAGCGCCTGGAAGCTGAACCAGATTCCAATCGAGCAGGCCAGGAACCCTGAAAAACGGTGATCAATCTCCAGCGCCTTACGGCCAATCGACATCGCGCGAAAAGCGACGAAGAATACCATTAAAAGCGCCAGTACCACACCGATATAACCCAGTTCTTCCCCAATAATGGCGAAGATGAAGTCAGTATGCGCTTCCGGCAGATACTCCAGTTTTTGTACCGAGTTCCCCAGCCCCTGCCCCCACATCTCACCACGGCCAAATGCCATCAGGGATTGCGTCAGCTGGTAGCCGCTACCAAACGGATCTTCCCAGGGGTTCCAGAAAGAGGTCACACGGCGAATACGATACGGTTCGGCGAGGATCAGCAGGATCACCGCCGATATCCCCATGCCGATGATGGCAATGAACTGCCATAACTTCGCCCCAGCGAGAAACAGCATCGCCAGCGTGGTAACGAACAGCACCACCACCGTCCCGAGATCGGGCTGCGCCAGCAGCAAAATCGCCAGCACCAGAATCACGCCCATCGGTTTTAAGAAGCCGCGCAGGTTATTACGCACTTCATCAACTTTGCGCACCAGATAGTTGGCGAGGTAGCAGAACAGCGACAGTTTGGTAAATTCCGCAGGCTGAATACGCAGCGGCCCCAGCGCAATCCAACGCGATGCCCCGTTAACTGAGCTACCCACCACCAGCACGATCAACAACATGATGATCGACGCGATCAGCATCGTGGTGCTGTACTTTTGCCAGAACTCCATCGGTAAACGCAGCGTGATCATCGCCAGGCAAAACGCCAGGAGTATGTACAGCGCGTCACGCTTGGCAAACAGGAAAGGATCGTTCGCCAGACGTTGTCCGACAGGCATTGACGCCGACGTCACCATGATGAAACCGATCGCCGCCAGGCCAAATGTCAGCCAGAGCAACGTGCGGTCATACATGATCAGGCTATCGTCGTCTTTATCGCGCGACGCCATCACCCAGCCTTTAAGCGCCGTAAAGACCCATACCAGGATTCCAAATCCCGGCAGGCGCGGCATTCTCAGGCGAGGGAGAGATAAACGCATCAACCTAACTCCTTCGCCAGACGGGTAAAGACATCGCCCCGTTGCTCAAAATTCTTAAACTGATCGAGGCTGGCGCAGGCCGGAGACAACAGAACCATATCGCCCGGTTGCAAACGCGGCGCCAGCAGACGCATCGCCTCTTCCATCGTCTCAGTTTGTTCTGCGATTTCCGGGCGCAGCGCCGCCAGCTGCGCGCCATCACGACCAAAGCAGTACAGGCGAACGCGATCGCCGCCCAGGTAACGGGTGAGCGAAGAGAAATCCGCCGATTTACCATCGCCGCCGAGCAGCAGGTGCAGCGTACCGTCTACGTGCAGGCCATTCAGCGCCGCTTCCGTGCTGCCTACGTTGGTGGCTTTGGAATCGTTAATCCAGCGCACACCGTTATGCTCCAGCGCCAGCTGGAAGCGATGCGCCAGGCCGGTAAAGGTCGTCAACGCTTTCAGGCTGCTGGCACGCGGTAAACCCGCCGCATCGGCCAGCGCCAGCGCCGCCAGCGCATTGGTGTAGTTGTGCTGGCCGGAAAGCTTCATCTCTTTCACGTTCAACACTTTTTCACCCTTCACCCGCAGCCAGGTCTCACCCTGCTGGCGATTGAGGTGATAATCCCCCATGTTGACGCCAAAACTGACGCAACGCGCATCCGCGCCGCGTACCGGCATGGTCAGCGCGTCATCGGCATTCACCACGCAAACTTTCGCATTCTCATACACGCGCAGTTTTGCCGCGCGATACTGTTGCAGACCAAACGGATATCGGTCCATATGGTCTTCGGTAACGTTCAGGATGGTTGCGGCAACGGCCTGTAGGCTGGATGTCGTTTCCAGCTGGAAGCTGGAAAGCTCCAGTACGTACAGCTCGCGAGCGGCGTCCAGCAGCATCAACGCAGGCAGACCGATGTTACCGCCAACGCCCACGTTCACGCCCGCCGCTTTCGCCATCTCGCCTACCAGCGTGGTCACGGTGCTTTTACCGTTCGATCCGGTGATCGCCACGATCGGCGCCTGCGCTTCGCGACAGAACAGTTCGATATCGCCGACAATCTCAATACCTGCATCGGCGGCAGCGCTCAGTGAAGGATGCGCCAGAGCAATACCTGGGCTGGCGACAATCAGATCCGCCGCCAGTAGCCAGTCATCATTCAGGCTGCCGACGTGACGCTCTACCGCTTCCGGTAATTTGTCCAGACCCGGCGGCGTCGCACGGGTATCCATTACGCGCGGCGTTACGCCGCGCGCCAGGAAAAAGTCCACGCAGGAAAGTCCGGTCAATCCCAGACCAATAATGACGACTTTTTTACCCTGGTAATCAGCCATGATTAACGTACCTTCAGCGTTGCCAGGCCAATCAGGACCAGCATCAGCGAAATAATCCAGAAGCGCACGATAACGCGCGGTTCCGGCCAGCCTTTCAGTTCATAGTGATGGTGAATCGGCGCCATGCGGAAGATGCGCTGCCCGCGCAATTTAAAGGAACCGACCTGCAAAATGACTGACAGGGTTTCCACCACAAACACGCCGCCCATAATCACCAGCAAAAACTCCTGACGCAGCAGCACCGCGATGATGCCCAGCGCGCCGCCCAGCGCCAGCGACCCGACGTCTCCCATAAAGACCTGCGCCGGATAGGTGTTAAACCACAGGAAGCCTAAGCCCGCGCCGACAATCGCCGTACAGACAATCACCAGTTCACCGGCATGGCGTAAGTACGGAATATGCAGGTAGTTGGCGAAGTTCATGTTGCCGGTTGCCCACGCCACCAGCGCAAAACCGGCGGCGACGAATACGGTCGGCATAATCGCCAGGCCGTCCAGGCCATCGGTCAGGTTAACCGCGTTGCCCGTTCCGACGATCACGAAGTACGCCAGCAGCACGTAGAACAGACCCAGTTGCGGCATCACGTCTTTAAAGAACGGCACCACCAGTTCGGTGGCCGGCGTGTCTTTCCCTGCCAGATACAGCGCGAACGCCACGCCCAGCGCAATCACCGACATCCAGAAATATTTCCAGCGAGCGATCAGCCCTTTGGTGTCTTTACGCACCACTTTGCGGTAATCATCGACAAAACCAATAATGCCGTAGCCCACCAGCACCACCAGCACGCACCAGACGTACGGGTTAGACGGGTAAGCCCACAGCAGGACGGAGACCACAATCGCCGTCAGAATCATAATGCCGCCCATTGTCGGCGTACCGCGCTTGCTAAAGTGCGATTCCGGGCCGTCATTACGCACGACCTGGCCAAAAGACAATTTTTGTAAGCGGGCAATCATACGCGGGCCCATCCACAAGGAGATGAACAGCGCGGTCAGCAGGCTGACGATGGCGCGAAACGTCAGATAGGAAAAGACGTTAAAGCCGGAATAATATTTGACCAAATGTTCGGCCAGCCAAACTAACATGTTCCATTCTCCTGTAATGCGCGTACTACCTCTTCCATGGCGGCACTACGTGAACCCTTCACTAAAATGGTAATAATCTGATGCTCCGCAATCAGCGTGTTAAGACGCGCGACCAGAGCCGATTTATCCGCAAAATGTTCGCCAACGCCGCTGGCATTGCCGATCGCCTGACTCAGTTTTCCTGTACTCAGCACGCTGTCGATACCCGCCGCTTTTGCCGCTTCACCGACCTGAACATGGCATGCTTCGCTTTCCGCGCCCAGCTCCGCCATATCGCCGACCACCAGCACCCGGTAGCCCGGCATTTCAGACAGCACCTGCACAGCGGCGGTCATCGAACCGACGTTGGCGTTATAGGAGTCATCAAGTAACAGCTGGTTGTCATTCAACTGGATGGGGAACAGGCGCCCCGGCACGGCTTTCAGGTTAGCCAGACCGGTTTTTATGGCGTCAAGGGTAGCTCCTACTGCCATCGACAGCGCAGCCGCCGCCAGCGCGTTTGCAATATTGTGGCGACCAGGCAGCGGCAGCAGGACATCAATGTCGCCCGTCGGCGTTTGCAGCGTGAATTCCGTACCGTGCGAGGTCACATGGATATTGGTCGCGGTAAAATCGCTGTTGGCGGCATTCGGTGAAAAACGCCACACTTTGCGATCGCCAATAATACCCTGCCAGTTCAGCCAGTCGTTGTTATCAGCGTTCATAATGGCGATCCCATTCACCGGCAAGCCGGTATAGATTTCGCCTTTCGCTTTCGCCACGCCCGCCAGCGAACCAAATCCTTCCAGGTGCGCTGCCGCCAGATTATTAACCAGTGCCGCTTCAGGACGCGTCAGGCCGACGGTCCAGGCAATTTCGCCCTGGTGATTGGCGCCTAACTCAATGACGGCATAGTCATAATCGTTGTTTAACCGCAGCAACGTCATCGGTACGCCGATATCGTTATTCAGATTGCCCGCGGTGTATAAGGTGTTGCCACACTGACTCAGAATGGCGGCGGTCATCTCTTTAACGGATGTTTTGCCGGAGGAACCGGTTAACGCCACGACGCGAGCAGGAACCTGCGCCCGAACCCATGCGGCCAGTTCGCCGAAGGCCAGCCGCGTATCTTTGACGATCAGCTGCGGCAGATCGCAATCCAGCGGGCGACTCACCAGCAGCGCACCGGCGCCGCCCGCTTTCGCGTTATCCGCAAAATCGTGGGCGTCGAAACGCTCGCCTTTCAGCGCCACAAACAGGCAGCCCGGCGTCACTTTACGCGTATCGGTCGTGACTGCGTCAATCGTCAGGTCGGCGCCCTGTAATTCGCCGTGCAGAATACCGGCCAGTTGGCTGAGCGTTACGCTAATCATGCGATCACCCCCAGCAGACGCGCAGCCGTCACGCGGTCGGAGTAATCAAGGCGTTGAGTACCGACAATCTGGTAATCCTCATGCCCTTTACCCGCGACCAGAACCACGTCGTTTTCTTTCGCCTGCATAATGGCGCAGGTCACCGCCTCCGCGCGGCCTTCCATCACTTTCGCGTGCCCGGCATCCAGCATACCCGCCAGAATGTCGTTAATGATCGCGCGCGGCTCTTCGGTGCGTGGGTTATCGTCCGTCACGACCACCACGTCCGCGAACTCTTCGGCAATCGCCCCCATCAGCGGACGTTTACCTTTATCGCGATCGCCGCCGCAGCCAAAGACGCACCACAGTTGACCAGTACAGTGCAACCGCGCAGCCTGCAACGCTTTTTCCAGCGCATCCGGTGTGTGGGCGTAATCGACCACCACCGTAGTTTTGCCCGGCGCGCTGAACACCTCCATCCGCCCGCAAACCGGTTGCAGTCGAGGGGCGGTTTTCAGCAGATCCGCCAAGGGGTAGCCAAGCGCCAGCAACGTTGCCAGCGCCAGCAGCAGGTTGCTGACGTTAAACGCGCCCATCAGACGGCTTTCAATCTCGCCTTCGCCCCAACTGGAGTCGAAACGGATCGTCGCGCCGCTATCGTGGTACTTCACCTCAACCGCTTTCAGCCAACGTCCGTGGCAGTTCGGGTTGATATGATCCTCCATAGAGACCGCAACGGCATCCGGCAACCTCACCAGCCATCGGCGTCCGACTTCATCATCGGCATTGATAATAGCCTCGCCGTAATGGTGCGTTGAATAGAGCATCCATTTCGCCGCTTCGTAATGTTCCATGTCACCGTGATAATCAAGGTGATCGCGGCTTAAATTCGTGAAAACAGAGGCGGCAAATTTCAGCGCGGCGACCCGGTGCTGCACCAGACCGTGAGAAGAGACTTCCATTGCACCGAATGTTGCGCCCTGCTCAACCAGACCGGCCAGCACATGCTGTACGTCAACGGCGGAACCGGTTGTGTTCTCCGTCGGGATCACTTTGCCCAACAGGCCATTACCCACCGTTCCCATTACCGCGCTGGTTTCGCCAAGTAGTTGGCTCCACTGCGCCAGCAGTTGCGTGGTGGTGGTTTTTCCGTTCGTTCCGGTCACGCCGACCAGACGCATATGTTCAGATGGCTCGTGGTAGAAGCGGCCCGCCAGTGCAGATAAACGCTCGTTGAGCTGGCTCAGATAGATAACCGGCACACCGTGCATTTCACGGATTTCCCCGTCGGTCGCCTCATCTTTGGCCTCTGCAATAATGGCAGCCACACCTTGCGCTATCGCCTGCGGGATATATCGACGCCCGTCCGCCTGATGACCCACCACTGCCACAAAGAGATCGCCCGATGCAGCCACACGGCTGTCGAGTGTCATCTCCCGCAGTGCTCGCTCCGGTGCGCCAGGCACCCACGGAGCGAGAAGGTCGCGCAAATTACGATCTGCCACCTGTTCCCTCGCCTTGGTTAATTACAAATTCACTTTTTTCGCCCGTTGCCAGCGCATCCGGTTCGATGTTCATGGTGCGCAGTACGCCGCCCATAATGGCACCGAATACCGGCGCGGAAACGGCGCCGCCGTAGTATTTACCCGCCTGCGGATCGTTGATAACAACCACCAGCGCGAAGCGCGGCTGACTCGCAGGCGCAACGCCTGCGGTATAAGCAATGTATTTGTTGATGTAGCGGCCATCCGGCCCCACTTTTTTCGCCGTACCGGTTTTAATGGCGATGCGATAACCTTTGATCGCCGCCTTCACGCCGCCACCGCCCGGCAGCGCCACGCTTTCCATCATGTGGACGACGGTACGAACGGTCGCTTCCGGGAAGACGCGCTCGCCCGGTACAGGAGGATCAACTTTGGTAATCGACAGCGGACGATAAACGCCGTAGCTGCCAATCGTTGCGTAGACTCGCGCTAACTGTAACGGGGTTACCATTAGCCCATAGCCGAAAGAGAAGGTGGCCCTCTCTATGTCAGACCACCGTTGTTTTTGAGGATATAAGCCACTGCGTTCTCCGACCAACCCCAAATTGGTCGCCTTTCCTAGCCCAAAACGTGAGTAAGTATCTACTAACGCTGAGGACGGCATCGCTAACGCCAGCTTAGAAACGCCGACGTTACTCGACTTCTGTAAAACCCCGGTCAGGGTCAATTCGCTGTAACGCGCCACGTCTTTGATTTCGTGACCATTAATTCGATATGGCACCGTGTTCAGCACGGTGTTTTCACGCACGACCCCGCGCTGTAACGCGGTCATCACCACCATCGGTTTGACGGTTGAACCGGGTTCAAACACGTCCGTGATGGTGCGGTTACGCATAGCGTCTTTCGGCGTACCGGTCAGGTTATTCGGGTTGTAGGACGGGCTGTTCGCCATTGCCAGCACTTCGCCAGTATTGACATCCACCAGCACGGCGCTGCCTGACTCCGCTTTGTTGAAGGCCACGGCGTTGTTCAGTTCGCGATAGACCAACGCTTGCAGGCGCTCATCAATGCTCAGCGCCAGATTGTGCGCGGCCTGGCTGTCGGTAGAAGAGATATCTTCAATAACCCGGCCATAGCGGTCTTTACGTACAATACGTTCGCCAGGCTGGCCGGTCAGCCACTTATCGAAGCTCTTCTCAACCCCTTCAATCCCCTGGCTATCGACGTTAGTGAAGCCAATGAGGTGAGCGGTCACTTCCCCGGAAGGATAGTAACGGCGGGACTCTTCGCGCAGATGAATGCCTGGCAGCTTCAGTTTTTTGATGTAGTCGCCGAGATCCGGGTTAACCTGACGCGCCAGATAGATAAAGCGGCCTTTCGGGTTCGCATTAACGCGAGCCGCCAGTTGGTCGAGCGGCATTTTCAGCGCGTCCGCCAGCGCTTTCCAGCGGTTGTCCAGCGTGATCCCGCCTGCATCATGCAGCTCTTTCGGGTCCGCCCAGATGGCTTTTACCGGCACGCTCACCGCCAGTGGGCGACCAGAGCGGTCGGTGATCATGCCGCGAGAGGTGGAGACTTCCTGTACACGCAAAGAGCGCATGTCGCCCTGACGCACTAACATGTCAGGCGCAATAATTTGCAGCCAGGCCACGCGCCCCAGCAGGAAACCCAGCGCCAGCAGAATACAGCCGCACAGCAACGCAAAACGCCAACTGACAAAGTTGGCTTGTTCTTCCTGGCGTTTTGGTTTGAGCGTCTTTGCCGCTGCTTTCATGCGTCGCGTTTATCCTTATTTTTGCACTACGATATTTTCTTGTGAGGGATCGACATGCTGCATCTGCAACTTTTCCGTTGCGATCCGTTCTACCCGGCTATGATCGCCGAGCGCGTTTTCTTCAAGAATCAGGTTGCGCCATTCGATATCCAGCGCATCACGCTCCAGCACCAGTTGCTCGCGCTGTGCGGTTAACAGGCGCGTATGGTGCGCCGTTGTCACGACGGTGACCGCCGTTAAAATGATGCAAATGAACAGGCAGAGTGGCAGCTTCCCAAATCGCAAAAGATCGTCACCGATCACGCCAGGCAAAGCATGGCGATTGGTGATTCCCGTCGATCCCTTCACTTTGCTCAGGGCTTCTGTCACTCTGCTGATCATGCGTTCGTCCTCTCTGCAATACGCAGAACTGAACTACGGGCGCGTGGATTTTCCGCCACTTCTTCTTCGCCCGGCATCAACTTGCCTAATGCTCTTAGCTCACGACCGCCCAGTTTTTTGAGCTGCTCTTCCGTCATCGGCAACCCTGCTGGAACCTGTGGACCGCGGCTTTGCTCACGCATAAAGCGCTTCACAATACGGTCTTCCAGCGAGTGGAAACTGATAATGGAAAGCCGCCCACCCGGGGCCAGCACGCTGAGCGAGCTTTTTAGCGCCTGCTCTATCTCCTCCAGTTCACTGTTCACCCAAATGCGCACCGCCTGGAAGGTACGGGTCGCGGGATGTTTGAATTTGTCCTTCACCGGCGTCGCCGCTGCGACCACTTCCGCCAGTTCTTTGGTGCGGGTCATGGGCTGTTCGCGGTTGCGCTCCACAATGGCGCGGGCAATACGTTTCGCAAAACGCTCTTCGCCAAAGGTTTTCAGCACCCAGGCAATATCGGCTTCTTCCGCCGTTTGCAGCCATTCTGCGGCAGACTGACCGCGCGTTGGGTCCATACGCATATCCAGCGGGCCATCGCGCATAAAAGAAAAACCACGTTCAGCATCATCGAGTTGCGGTGAAGAGACGCCAAGATCAAGGAGAATCCCGTCGATCTTGCCGATAAGTTCGCGCTCACTTACATAATCAGCAAGCGCAGAGAAAGGTCCATGAATGATGGAGAAGCGAGGATCATTGATGGCCTGGGCTTCGGCAATAGCCTGCGGATCGCGATCGATCGCCAGCAAACGTCCCTCTTCGCCAAGCCGGGAGAGGATCAGACGTGAGTGGCCGCCGCGACCAAATGTCCCATCAATGTAGATGCCGTCAGGGCGAATGTTCAGACCGTTTACGGCCTCGTCCAACAGCACCGTAGTGTGTTTAAAATTTTCCATCATCATTATAGAGACAAGTCCTGCAGTCGTTCCGACAAGGTTTCGGTTACTGACTGCTCAGCGTCGATATCTTCCTTGACCTGTTGATACCAGGTCGTTTCATCCCACAGTTCAAACTTATTGAACTGTCCAACCAGCATCACTTCTTTCGTCAGCCCGGCATGTTGCCGCAGAATTGGCGCGATCAATAAGCGACCCGCGCTATCCATCTGACATTCGCTGGCATGCCCCAACAGTAAACGCTGCACGCGGCGCTCAACCGGGTTCATGCTCGACAGACGCGATAATTTTTGCTCGATAATTTCCCATTCAGGCAAGGGGTAAAGCAGCAGGCACGGGTGATGGATGTCAATGGTACAAACCATTTGACCGGTAGCGTTCTCGATCAGTTGATCCCGGTAACGGGTGGGCACAGATAAGCGCCCCTTACTGTCGAGATTGACTAACGTTGCTCCCCGGAACATGCCAGCCTCACCCCTTATTACCACTTTGCCCCACAAATTCCCACTTAAAGGAGTTTACGGAGCGGAGGAAAAGCTTGTCAAGCAAGTCAGGACGCTTACCGGAGTAAAAAACCCAATGTATACGGCTAATATCAGCGTTGATTAAATTCCGTCCAACGAGCGAAGCAAATTAACGTCATGAATATTTGTAAGAAAAAAGATCCAAAAACTCATCACCGTTTAAAACGACTCAATATCATCTGATAAAAATATAAAGTGTCAGTTTGCGACGCGAGCGGCATTTTAGGACAATATGCAGCGAGATAACAGTACCTGTTTATCGCTCTCTACGCCCCGCACCGACAAGCCAGCCGCGACGTGAAGGCCACATCGAAAAAAAGTGTTTGTTAATTCGGCAATTCGTCGCCCGCATGTAACAAAATAATACAAAACGGGTTCAATACGACGCCTCAATAAACCTGAAGTCGGTATCGACAGGTTTAAAATCAGCATATTTGAAAGATAAGTCAGATAATTCTAAGGAATAATCTTAATTATGGTGTGAGTATTGTTGGCAGGTGAATATTTGCCCGGTCAGCGACAACGCGCCGGGCGATTTGCCGGATGGCGGCATAACCGCCTTATCCGGCATACAGAAATGGACTAACTGCGGCTAAGAATACCGCGGCGGTACAAATTACGTTTGATTCGCGTTAAACCTGGCTTCGGTTTACGCGGCTCATCCAGGCTGGCCAGGACGATCTCCAGGACGCGTTCAGCAACATCACGATGACGCTGTGCGACCGCCAGAACCGGACACTGCAAGAAGTCGAGCAGTTCATTATCGCCAAAGGTGGCGATCGCCAGGTTGGAAGGCAGCTTCCCGTCACGACGTAACGTTACATCCATCACGCCCTGCAAGAGCGCAAACGATGTGGTAAACAGCGCCTGTGGCATCGGGTGAGTTTCCAGCCATTTTTCGAACAGCTGCGCCGCCGCTTCCCGCTCGTAGCTGTTGGCATACAGATAGTGTACTTCGCGCGGATCGTCTTTCCATGCGGTACGGAACCCCTGCTCGCGCAGGAAACTGACGGACAGCTCCGGCAACGCGCCCAGGTAAAGCACCGTTTCCGCCGGGAATTTACGTAACTCTGCCGCCAGCATTTCCGCATCATCCTGATCCGCCCCGACAACGCTGGTGAAATGTTCGCGATCCAGCGCGCGATCCAGCGCCACGATGGGGAAGGAACCATTGGCCCAGCGCTGGTAGAACGGATGCTCCGGCGGTAACGAGGTCGATACAATGATCGCATCCACCTGGCGTTGTAGAAGATGTTCGATACACCGCATTTCGTTATCCGGCTGATCTTCTGAGCAGGCAATCAGCAGTTGATAACCGCGCTGGCGCGCCTGGCGCTCCAGGTAGTTTGCGATACGGGTATAACTCGTGTTCTCCAGATCGGGAATGACCAGTCCGATAGAACGTGTGCGTCCAGCACGCAGCCCGGCGGCCACAGCATTCGGGTGGTAATTATGCTCACGCACCACCGCCATGACTTTCTCGACGGTCTTGTCGCTCACGCGGTATTGCTTTGCTTTTCCGTTAATAACGTAGCTTGCAGTCGTTCGCGATACACCGGCCAGCCGAGCGATTTCATCCAGTTTCACAATTGCCCCTTGCGTAAAATGTACAAACCATAACCATTGTGACGGCATGGGTTAAATTTCTTAACATCTAAGCGCAGAATAGTGACTGCGGCAACCGCTTTTATTCCGGGTTACCACTGATTTCGCAAAAAAAAGCCAACGGGTAGCGTCGGCGGAGGTTGAGACGTCACCTGTAGGCCGGATAAGCATTAGCGCCATCCGGTAGGGTATAATGGCCTGATGACGCTTCGCTTATCAGGCCTACAATTGAAAGATAACACAATGATTAACGCATGATCTTGTCGCCGCGCGAAAGCCCGACAACGCCGGAACGGGCAACTTCAACAATTTTCGCCACTTCACGCAGCGTCGCCAGAAACGCGTCCAGCTTATCGCTGGTGCCTGCCAGCTGGACGGTATAAATAGAAGGCGTGACATCAATAATCTGCCCACGGAAAATCTCCGTGTTGCGCTTCACCTCTTCCCTTCCGTATCCGCTGGCCTGAATCTTCACCAGCATGATTTCTCGCTCAACGTGCGCGCCCTGCCCAAGTTCGCTTACGCGCAGAACATCCACCAGCTTGTGCAGTTGCTTTTCAATTTGCTCCAGAACTTTCTCATCGCCAACCGTCTGGATGGTCATACGCGATAACGTCGGATCGTCGGTCGGCGCGACGGTAAGGCTTTCAATGTTGTATCCACGCTGGGCGAAGAGGCCAATCACACGCGACAATGCACCCGACTCGTTTTCCAGCAATACTGATAATATCCGGCGCATAATCAGGTCCTCTCCGTTTTGCTTAACCACATTTCATCCATCCCGCCCCCACGAATCTGCATCGGGTAGACATGCTCACTGCCATCGACGGTGACATCGACAAACACCAGACGATGGTTACGCACATGTTCCAGCGCTTCGCCCAGTTTGCTTTCCAGTTCATCAGGACGCGTGATCTGGATACCGACGTGGCCATAAGCCTCGGCAAGGCGTACAAAATCCGGCAGCGATTGCATATAAGATTGCGAATGACGCCCGGAGTAGATCATGTCCTGCCACTGTTTCACCATTCCCAGATAGCGGTTATTCAGGTTGAGCACCAGCACCGGCAGTTCATATTGCAGCGCCGTCGACAGCTCTTGGATGTTCATCTGAATGCTGCCATCTCCCGTGACGCACACCACCGTTTCATCCGGCAGCGCCATCTTCACGCCCAGAGCCGCTGGCAGGCCAAAGCCCATCGTGCCGAGACCGCCGGAGTTAATCCAGCGACGCGGCTTATCAAAGGGGTAGTAGAGCGCGGCGAACATCTGGTGCTGGCCGACATCAGAAGTGACATACGCATCGCCTTTCGTCAGACGCCAGATAGCCTCGATCACCGCCTGCGGTTTAATGCTCTCGCTTTGGGTGTCATATTTCAGGCACTGACGGGCGCGCCAGCGTTCAATGTGTTGCCACCAGTCGCGAATATCATCCAGCGGCTGCTGCGCGACTTCCTGCGGCAGTAATTCCAGCATTTGCTCCAGAACCAGGCGCGCATCGCCCACAATGGGAATATCCGCCGTCACGGTTTTAGAGATAGACGTCGGATCGATATCGATATGCAGCACGGTCGCATTCGGGCAGTATTTCGCCAGATTATTGGTCGTGCGATCGTCAAAACGCACCCCGACGGCAAAAATCACATCGGAATGATGCATGGTCATATTGGCTTCATAGGTGCCGTGCATCCCCAGCATCCCTAACGACTGACGATGCGTGGCCGGGAATGCGCCCAGCCCCATCAGCGACGAGACGACCGGCAGGTTGAGCGCTTCAATGGTTTGCCGCAGTTGTTCATGACAACCCGCATTCACTGCACCGCCGCCGACGTAGACCACCGGTTTTTTTGCCGCCGCCAGCGTTTGCAGCGCGCGCTTAATCTGCCCTTTATGCCCTGTCGTGGTCGGGTTATAAGAGCGCATACTGACCGACTCCGGCCAGACGTAAGGCAACTTTTTCGCCGGATTCAGAATATCTTTCGGGAGGTCCACGACCACGGGTCCAGGACGCCCGCTTGCCGCCAGCCAGAACGCTTTTTTCAGCACCTGCGGGATGTCTTCCGTCTGTTTAACGAGGAAGCTGTGTTTCACCACCGGACGTGAGATCCCCACCATGTCGCATTCCTGAAAGGCGTCATAGCCAATCAACGACGTCGCCACTTGCCCGGAAAGGATGACCAGAGGAATGGAGTCCATATAGGCCGTAGCAATACCGGTGATCGCATTCGTAGCGCCTGGCCCGGAAGTGACCAGAACGACCCCGACTTCACCTGTTGCCCGCGCCAGACCATCCGCCATATGCACAGCCGCTTGTTCATGACGGACAAGCACATGATCGATACCACCGACCGTGTGCAGCGCATCATAAATATCGAGGACCGCGCCCCCGGGATAACCGAATACCTGCTTCACGCCCTGATCGATGAGCGATCGGACAACCATCTCGGCTCCAGACAACATCTCCATGGCTTGCTCCACTATTATGATGATTTACCTTTTGCTAACACATTAACTGCTCGCCATGACGCAGGCAATTCAGGCTGATGTCGTCGTTCGAAGATAAATAAGAATAAATGAGATGAAAGCGCAGAAGAAACGGCGAATTACACCAGGATAAGCAGATGTGATGATAAATAATCGCTTAAAAATGGGGACTTACAGCAATATCGCCATTTTTTGCGATATGCGTAAAGCGCCTGGATGCGCAATTCAGTATAAAATTTCACACACAGACGAAAAAGCAGAATAAACCAGATATTTCACTCTGATTTATTCCGCCCGTACTCACTTTTGACAGACAGAAACCAATAACTCTTCCATCCATTGATGACCCTTATCCCGACCCGCGGCATCATGCCAGGAAAGATAACAGGTTCGGCTATTCAGTTTTAAAGGCAACGGTAATATCTGTAACGCTAATGACTCGGCAAATTCATCGGCTAACCAACGCGGCGCAACTGCCACCAGTTGCGTTTGAGAGACAACATTAAGCACGCTGATCAACGCCATTCCCTGATAAGCAATGCAGCTTTGTCTGTCTGGCGTGTCATACCACGGCTGGCTAAATGAGGCATAACGATCGAGTGAAACGACCGCATGTTGTTCATTATAAACATCGCTCTCCAGCAACGGACCGCTGATACGCGGATGTTTTCTGCTGGCGACCAGCACCATTTCATCTTTAAATAACGATACGCTGGTAAACTCAGGACGGCGAAACTCTTCATACCCAATAACAAATTCCGTTTCCTGATAACGCAGCTGATGTTCCGTATTTTGATTTAACGATGATTTAAAAACGACATGAATATTCGGCGCAATCTTTTCAACGCGATTATAAATAAGCGACGTCAGAATATTATCCAGCGGGCTGCACACGCAAAGATGGAATACACGCTCGCTACTGGCGGGTTCAAAACCTGAACCGGGCAACTCATTTTGCACCAACTGTAACGCCTGGCGAACGGAACCAAATAGCTGATAAGCGCGCGCCGTTGGCTGGATACCGCGTCCGTACCGGACAAACAGCTCGTCATTAAACATGACTTTCAGACGCGCCACCGCATTACTGACTGCGGGCTGCGACATCCCCAGGGAGTGGGCCGCCCGCGTGATATTCTGCTCTTGCATCACGGCATCAAAGACGGTCAGTAAATTCAGATCAACCATACGAAGCTGAGGCTTAACCATTTCTATCGGATGCGGTTTATCTATTTCTATCTCTGGCATAGTTAACTCCACTGTCACACTAAACTCCCTTTTTCTTGACGAAATGCAGAAATAATCTCAGGAAATATGATTTATCATGCATATAAAATAAGAAAAAGAGAAAACATAAAAATTAGGAAAACATAAAGGCATCGTTCAGGAAAAGGCGAAAGCCCATGCCAGTACAATACGGCAGAGGCCACAGCACGATGATTCATAATGTTTAAATTACAAAAGCAATATAAACATAAGCGTGGCGAATACACAATCATGCTTTTGGTGAATAATAAATTAAGTTTTAATTAATTGTTTATATTAGTTGTGCTTTTACTCTTAACAATAATTTATCAATAACGTGTGCAACGGATTCATTAATTTATTCACGAAAGATATAAAAATAAATAAAATCAAAAAGATAAGTACGACCTTTGCAATACCTTTACCCCCCTTTCAGCTTGCTGTAGTTGCAAATAAACATGCTCAAATATGTCAAACAGTGAAAAGTATGTACGCACCTCCTGTCGATTTATTTTGCATTCGCCTGAAAGTTCAGCACAATTAGCTAAAGTACAGAACGCAAGATCCCCTCTGCATGGGAGGGTTTATCTGCAACAGGGTTGACATCGCGCAGCGTATCCAGTACCACTAAAAGCATATCGCATTCATCTGGAGTTGATTTAATGATTCGTATCGCTCGCTTTAACGGTCTACTACTACTAAACGCATCTTCGTTGCGCGGTAGACTGGTGAGCGACATTCAGCATTAAGTCAGCATCAGTAAGATTAAAAACCCGCGCCGTTGCGCGGGTTTTTTTATGCTCGAAGCAAGGCGCCCTAAAGAGACAAGGACCTAAACCATGAGCCAGCAAGTCATTATTTTCGATACCACTTTACGCGACGGTGAACAGGCGTTACAGGCTAGCCTGAGTGTGAAAGAAAAGCTGCAAATTGCCCTGGCCCTTGAACGTATGGGCGTCGATGTGATGGAAGTAGGTTTTCCCGTCTCTTCACCTGGCGATTTTGAGTCGGTACAGACTATCGCCCGCCAGGTCAAAAACAGCCGCGTTTGCGCGTTAGCCCGCTGCGTGGAAAAAGACATCGACGTCGCGGCAGAATCACTGAAGGTCGCGGACGCTTTTCGCATCCATACCTTTATCGCCACCTCGCCGATGCATATCGCCACCAAGCTGCGCAGCACGCTGGATGAAGTGATTGAGCGTGCTATCTATATGGTTAAGCGTGCGCGTAATTACACTGATGACGTGGAGTTCTCATGCGAAGACGCAGGTCGTACCCCGATTGACGATCTCGCTCGCGTCGTGGAAGCGGCGATCAATGCGGGCGCGAAAACAATCAACATTCCCGATACCGTGGGCTACACCATGCCCTTCGAGTTCGGCGGTATTATTTCCGGGCTGTATGAGCGCGTACCGAATATCGACAAGGCCATCATCTCCGTACATACCCATGATGATTTAGGTCTGGGCGTCGGCAACGCGCTGGCGGCCGTCCACGCGGGCGCGCGTCAGGTTGAAGGCGCCATGAATGGTATCGGCGAACGTGCCGGTAACTGCTCGCTGGAAGAAGTCATCATGGCGATCAAGGTACGCCAGGACATTCTGAATGTGCATACCCGCATCAATCACCAGGAGATCTGGCGCACCAGCCAGTTGGTCAGTCAGATCTGCAACATGCCGATCCCGGCGAACAAAGCGATTGTCGGCAGCGGCGCGTTCGCCCACTCCTCCGGCATTCACCAGGACGGCGTGCTGAAAAACCGTGAAAACTACGAAATCATGACGCCAGAGTCTATCGGCCTGAACCAGATCCAGTTGAACCTGACCTCTCGCTCCGGGCGTGCGGCCGTAAAACACCGTATGGATGAGATGGGCTATAAAGAGAGTGAATACAATCTGGATAACCTGTACGACGCTTTCCTGAAGCTGGCGGATAAAAAAGGTCAGGTATTCGATTACGACCTGGAGGCGCTGGCCTTCATCAATAAACAACAGGAAGAGCCAGAGCATTTCCGTCTGGACTATTTCAGCGTGCAGTCCGGCTCTAACGATATCGCCACGGCCTCCGTCAAACTGGCCTGCGGCGACGACATCAAAGCGGAAGCCGCGAACGGCAACGGCCCGGTCGATGCCATTTACCAGGCCATCAACCGCATCACCGATTACAACATCGAACTGGTGAAATACAGCCTGTCGGCGAAAGGCCACGGCAAAGATGCGCTGGGCCAGGTGGATATCGTCGCCAACTATAACAGCCGTCGCTTCCACGGGGTCGGTCTGGCGACCGATATCGTCGAATCCTCCGCGAAAGCGATGGTGCATGTCCTGAACAACATCTGGCGCGCCGCCGAAGTCGAAAAAGAATTGCAACGCAAAGCTCAGAATAAAGAGAACAATAAGGAAACCGTGTGATGTCGAAGAATTACCATATTGCTGTTTTGCCGGGTGACGGTATTGGCCCGGAAGTGATGGCGCAAGCCCTGAAAGTCCTGGAAGCCGTTCGCAGTCGTTTTGCCATGCGCATTACCACCAGCCATTACGATGTCGGCGGCGCCGCTATCGACAACCATGGTCAACCGCTGCCGAAGGCGACCGTTGAAGGCTGTGAACAAGCGGATGCCATTCTGTTTGGCTCCGTCGGCGGCCCGAAATGGGAAAATCTGCCGCCGGACAGCCAACCGGAACGCGGCGCATTGCTGCCGCTGCGTAAACACTTCAAATTGTTCAGCAACCTGCGTCCGGCAAAGCTGTACCAGGGGCTGGAAGCCTTCTGTCCGCTGCGCGCCGACATCGCGGCCAACGGTTTCGACATCCTGTGCGTACGTGAATTAACCGGCGGGATCTATTTTGGTCAGCCGAAAGGCCGCGAAGGTAGCGGGCAACATGAAAAAGCCTTCGATACCGAGGTGTATCACCGTTTTGAAATCGAACGTATCGCGCGCATCGCCTTCGAATCGGCGCGTAAACGTCGCCGTAAAGTTACGTCGATCGACAAAGCCAACGTCCTGCAAACGTCCATTCTGTGGCGTGAGATCGTCAATGAGGTCGCCAAAGCGTACCCGGATGTCGAACTGGCGCACATGTACATCGACAATGCCACGATGCAGTTGATTAAAGATCCCTCTCAGTTTGACGTGCTGCTGTGCTCCAACCTGTTTGGCGACATTCTGTCTGACGAATGCGCGATGATCACCGGCTCAATGGGGATGTTGCCTTCCGCCAGCCTGAACGAACAGGGTTTCGGCCTGTATGAACCGGCGGGCGGTTCTGCGCCGGATATCGCCGGGAAAAACATCGCCAACCCGATCGCGCAGATCCTGTCGCTGGCGTTGCTGCTGCGTTACAGCCTGGATGCCGACGATGCGGCAACCGCCATTGAAAGCGCCATTAACCGCGCATTAGAAGAAGGTATTCGCACCGGTGATTTAGCCCGTGGCGCTGCCGCTGTCAGTACTGATGAGATGGGCGACATCATTGCCCGTTATGTCGCCGAAGGGGTGTAATCATGGCTAAAACGTTGTATGAAAAATTGTTCGATGCGCATGTGGTCTATGAGGCGCAGAACGAAACCCCGCTGCTGTACATCGACAGGCATCTGGTGCATGAAGTGACCTCCCCGCAGGCGTTTGACGGTCTGCGCGCCCACGGTCGCCCGGTTCGCCAGCCGGGTAAAACCTTCGCGACGATGGATCATAACGTCTCTACGCAAACCAAAGACATCAACGCCTCTGGCGAGATGGCGCGGATTCAGATGCAGGAGTTGATCAAAAACTGCAAAGCGTTCGGCGTGGAGCTGTATGACCTGAACCACCCGTATCAGGGGATCGTCCACGTAATGGGGCCGGAACAGGGCGTGACCTTACCGGGGATGACCATTGTTTGCGGCGATTCCCATACCGCCACGCACGGCGCATTCGGCGCGCTGGCGTTTGGCATCGGCACCTCCGAAGTTGAACACGTTCTGGCGACGCAGACCCTGAAACAGGGCCGCGCAAAAACCATGAAGATTGAGGTGAAAGGCACGGCTGCGCCGGGTATTACGGCGAAAGATATCGTGCTGGCGATTATCGGTAAAACCGGCAGCGCGGGCGGTACGGGCCATGTGGTCGAGTTCTGCGGCGAAGCAATTCGCAATCTGAGCATGGAAGGTCGTATGACCCTGTGCAACATGGCGATCGAGATGGGTGCCAAAGCCGGTCTGGTCGCGCCGGATGACACCACCTTCAACTACGTAAAAGGGCGTCTGCACGCCCCGAAAGGCAGCGATTTTGACGATGCCGTCGCATACTGGAAAACCCTGAAAACCGACGACGGCGCAACGTTCGATACCGTCGTGACCCTGCAAGCGGAAGACATTGCGCCGCAGGTTACCTGGGGAACCAACCCGGGTCAGGTTATCTCCGTCAACGACAACATCCCCGATCCGGCCTCGTTTGCCGATCCTGTCGAGCGCGCAAGCGCCGAAAAAGCGCTGGCCTATATGGGGCTGAAACCGGGCATTCCGTTAACCGACGTGGCGATCGACAAAGTGTTTATCGGTTCCTGCACCAACTCGCGTATTGAAGATTTACGCGCGGCGGCGGAAATCGCCAAAGGGCGTAAAGTTGCACCGGGCGTTCAGGCTCTGGTGGTTCCCGGCTCCGGCCCGGTAAAAGCGCAGGCAGAGGCGGAAGGTCTGGATAAGATCTTTATCGAAGCCGGTTTTGAATGGCGTTTACCAGGCTGTTCCATGTGCCTGGCGATGAACAACGACCGTCTGAATCCGGGCGAGCGCTGCGCCTCCACCAGCAACCGTAACTTTGAAGGTCGTCAGGGGCGCGGCGGACGCACGCATCTGGTTAGCCCGGCGATGGCTGCCGCTGCCGCCGTCACCGGTCATTTCGCCGATATTCGCAGCATCAAATAAGGAGCACACCATGGCAGAGAAATTTACCCAACACACCGGCCTGGTCGTCCCGCTGGATGCTGCTAACGTCGATACCGACGCGATTATACCGAAACAGTTTTTACAGAAAGTCACCCGCACCGGTTTTGGCGCGCATCTGTTCAATGACTGGCGTTTTCTGGATGAAAAGGGTCAGCAGCCGAACCCGGAGTTCGTGCTGAACTTCCCGGAATATAAAGGCGCATCGATTCTGCTGGCGCGGGAAAACTTCGGCTGCGGTTCATCGCGCGAGCACGCGCCGTGGGCGCTGACCGATTACGGCTTTAAAGTGGTCATCGCGCCGAGCTTCGCGGATATCTTCTATGGCAACAGCTTTAACAACCAGCTGCTGCCGGTGAAACTGAGCGATGAAGAGGTCGATGAACTGTTCGCCCTGGTGAAAGCCAATCCGGGGATTAAATTTGAAGTGGATCTGGAAGCGCAGGTAGTAAAAGCGGGCGATAAGTCCTACAGCTTTAAAATCGACGACTTCCGCCGCCACTGCATGTTGAACGGTCTGGACAGCATCGGCCTGACGTTGCAACACGAAAGCGCAATTGCGGCATACGAAGAGAAACAACCGTCGTTTATGCGCTGATTCTCAGCATACCTGCCGGATAGCACTTCGTTTATCCGGCCTGCCACTCTGTGTAGGCCGGATAAGGCGAAGCCGTCATCCGGCATTTTTTACACATCCTTCACCCGCCCGGTCATCACCAGCGCCACCAGCGAAATCGCCGCTATCACCCAGTAAACAGCGAAATGCCCGTAGCTTTGCGCGACCGCGCCCTGAATCACCCCGGCCAGAATCACTCCCGTGGAAATACTGTTGGTAAACAGCGTGGTGGCTGAACCGGCGCGGCCAGGCATTAAATCCTGAAACCACAGCATGCCAATCCCCGCCACAATGCCGATAAACACCGCGTTAAACAGTTGCAGGATAAGCAACGCCGTCTGGCTGTGAAAGAAAATCAGGCCAAGATAAAACAGTACCCCCGCAGCCACGGCGATAACCATCATCCGCCGCTTACCGAAGCGCTTCACCGAGTAGCCTGCCAGAATCATCGCCGGGATCTCCAGACCTGCTGCGGTTCCCATCAATATTCCGGCCAGTTTATCCGGTAAACCCAGCTCAAGGCTTATCCATAGCGGCATATCAATGATGTACATGGTGTTGCAGGTCCACATCAGCGTGGAGGCGATAAACAGCATACGGACGTTTTTATCCTGCCAGCCGCCCGCTTCCGTGACCGGAACATCGGCAGGCTGCTCAACGCGCGCCACCGAGGGCAGAATAAAAGCAATCAATGCCAGGCTGATGGCGAATATGCCGGCGGCAATGGAAAACATCGCCGTGAAGCCATAGTTCAGCGCCAGCATAAAAGCCAGCGGCGGGCCAATCACCCATGCCAGTGAAAGCTGCGCACGCATTACCGAGCTGAACATCACCACTTCACGCGCGGAGTTATCGGCATATTCCCGCGCCAACGCAAATAGCTGCGGCATGGCGGTATTGGCCAGCGACGCGAATAACACGCCGCAGGTGATCAGGGTGAGATAATGGCGATTGAAGGCGAACAGTAGCGCGTTGCCAATCGCCATCAGGCAGCAGAACATAATCAGCTTACGGCGATCGCCTTTACTGTCCGAGCGTTTTGCTAATGCAAGGCTGACCAGAATCCCGGCAATCGCGTTGACCGTGTAAAAAAGGCCGACCCAGAACGGCTGCGCACCGACTTCACGACTCAAAAACAGGCTCAGCGTCGGTGCCTGCAACGCTCCCGCCACGCCCATCATAAAGGCAACCAGCATAAAAGCGGCATAAACACCGTTGAGGCGCCGTCCCATCGTCATTAACCAGAGCATACTTTCCCTTTTTATGGCTAAACGCAGCCGAAATGAAAAAAGCCAGCAGGAATTATCTGCTGGCGCGGCGATAAACACCAATACTCAGTCACACATGATGTCTGCAATTCGGAAATCCGAGGTCAGGCAGTCACCTCCCATTGCATCAGTTCTTCAAGCATCTTTAAGCGCTGCGGCGCGCTCGGACAAGCCAACCAGGACAACCCTTCTGTCGCGGTAAAGTACTTCAAATAAAACTGACGCATCGAAGACCTCTCCATATTGCTTCATCGGAATCCATTATTGACCTAATATGGGGATAGTAAAATTGCTGAGTTTTGCGCAGGAGTTCCCCTTTTATGTCTTCAGGTCGTCTGCAACAACAGTTCATCCGTCTGTGGCAATGCTGCGACGGCAAAACGCAAGACACCACGCTCAACGAGCTGGCGGACCTGCTGAGCTGCTCCCGCCGCCATATGCGTACGCTGCTGAATACCATGCAGGAACGTGGCTGGTTGACGTGGGAGGCGGAGGTCGGACGCGGGAAACGCTCCCGTCTGACCTTCCTCTATACCGGGCTGGCGCTACAGCAGCAGCGGGCGGAAGACCTGCTGGAGCAAGATCGTATCGACCAGCTGGTACAACTGGTGGGCGACAAAACCGCCGTGCGGCAAATGCTGGTGTCCCACCTGGGGCGCAGCTTTCGCCAGGGGCGGCATATTCTGCGCGTGCTCTACTATCGTCCAATGCACAACCTGCTGCCTGGCACCGCATTGCGTCGTTCAGAAACCCATATCGCCCGGCAAATTTTCAGCGCACTGACGCGCGTAAATGAGGAAAATGGGGAACTGGAAGCCGATATTGCTCACCACTGGCAACAGATTTCCCCTTTGCAGTGGCGTTTTTTTCTTCGTCCGGGGATTCACTTCCATCACGGACGTGAGCTGGAGATGGAGGATGTCATTGCCTCACTGACGCGCATCAACGCCCTGCCGCTCTACTCGCACATTACCGAGATAGTCTCCCCCACCGCCTGGACGCTGGATATTCACCTGTCGCAGCCGGATCGCTGGCTGCCGTGGCTGCTGGGTCAGGTTCCGGCGATGATCCTGCCGCGGGAGTGGGAAACGCTGAATAATTTCTCCAGCCATCCGATCGGCACCGGCCCTTACGCGGTGATGCGTAATACGCGCAACCAGTTAAAAATCCACGCCTTTGATGATTTCTTCGGCTATCGGGCGCTGATTGATGAAGTGAACGTCTGGGTATTGCCGGACATTGGCGACGAACCGAACGGCGGTCTGACGTTAAAAGGGCCGACCGAAGATGAAAAAGCCATCGAAAGCCGGCTGGAAGAGGGCTGCTACTATATGCTGTTCGACGCCCGGACGAATCGCGGCGCGAATCAGGAAGTCAGAGAGTGGATAAGCCGCGTGCTCTCCCCCAGCAATTTGCTCTTCTATGCCGACGAGCAATACCAGCGCCACTGGTTCCCGGCTTACGGATTACTGCCCCGCTGGCACCATGCCCGCCCGGGACACGGCGAAAAACCCGCCGGGCTGGAGACAATCACGCTGACCTACTACCACGACCACATCGAACATCGGGTGATCGCGCAGATCATGAGCCAGCTGCTGGCTGAACATCAGGTCCATCTGGATATCCATGAGATCGACTACGATCAATGGCATGCGGGGGAGGTCACAAGCGACATCTGGCTCAACAGCGCCAACTTTACGCTACCGCTCGATTTTTCCCTGTTTGCGCACCTGTGCGAAGTCCCGCTGTTGCAGCATTGCATCCCGCTGGACTGGGAGGGCGACGCCGCGCAGTGGCGAAACGGCGAGATGAACCTGGCAGTGTGGTGCCAGCAATTGCTCGCCAGTAAAGCGATCGTCCCGCTGATCCACCACTGGCTGATCATCCAGGGGCAGCGCAGTATGCGCGGGCTACGTATGAACACCCTCGGCTGGTTTGACTTTAAATCGGCATGGTTTGCGCCACCCGACCCATGATTGCCGCTTAGCAACAAAATCACTACACTAACGCCGTCCTCAACGGGGTGCTGATAAACATACGCAAAACCATTCGTGAAGTGTATGGGCTGAGAAAATACCCGTCGAACCTGATCCGGATAACGCCGGCGAAGGGATTTGAGACTGCTTCTCAAGTCCTTTGCCACCCACTTTATGAGGTGCAAAGTGTTAAAAAAATGTCTTCCCTTGCTACTCCTGTGCGCAGCGCCTGCCTTCGCCAAACCTGTTCTGACCGTCTATACCTATGACTCCTTCGCTGCCGACTGGGGGCCTGGCCCGACAATCAAAAAAGCCTTTGAAGCTGACTGTGATTGCGAACTGAAGCTGGTGGCGCTGGAAGATGGCGTTTCGCTGCTTAACCGCCTGCGAATGGAAGGGAAAAACAGCAAAGCCGACGTGGTGCTTGGCCTGGACAACAACCTGCTGGAAGCCGCCACGCAAACCCGCCTGTTCGCGAAAAGCGGCATTGCGCCTGATGCGGTTAACGTGCCAGGCGGCTGGCATAACGACACATTCGTGCCGTTTGATTATGGCTACTTCGCCTTCATCTATGACAAAAACAAACTGAAAAACCCACCGAAAAGCCTGAAAGAACTGGTAGAGAGCGATCGGAAATGGCGCGTGATTTATCAGGACCCGCGCACCAGTACACCGGGGCTGGGTCTGCTGCTGTGGATGCAGAAAGTCTACGGCGATAACGCGCCGGAAGCCTGGCAAAAACTGGCGGCCAAAACGGTCACCGTCACCAAAGGCTGGAGCGAATCCTACGGCCTGTTCCTGAAAGGCGAAAGTGATCTGGTGCTGAGCTACACCACCTCTCCAGCGTATCACATCATCGAAGAGAAGAAAGATAACTACGCCGCCGCCAGCTTCAGCGAAGGTCATTACCTGCAAGTGGAAGTGGCTGCGCGCACTGCCGCCAGCAAACAGCCGGAACTGGCAGAAAAATTCCTCAAGTTTATGGTTTCACCAGCATTCCAGAACGCCATTCCTACCGGCAACTGGATGTATCCGGTCGCTGACGTCGCCCTGCCCGCAGGATTTGAACAACTGACGAAGCCATCCACCACGCTGGAATTTACGCCTGCGGAAGTGGCATCCCAGCGTCAGGCATGGATTAGCGAATGGCAACGCGCCGTCAGCCGCTAATTCCCGGCTGGCTGATACCCGGGCTTTCTGCCGCCGCGCTGATGGTGGCAGTGGCTCTGGCGGCATTTCTGGCGCTATGGCTTAACGCGCCGCAGGGTGAATGGTCGTCGCTGTGGCAGGACAGCTACCTGTGGCACGTCGTGCGCTTCTCGTTCTGGCAGGCGTTCCTGTCGGCGCTGCTCTCCGTCATCCCGGCGATTTTCCTCGCCAGAGCGCTCTATCGTCGCCGTTTTCCCGGGCGTCTGGCGTTATTGCGCCTGTGCGCCATGACGCTGATTTTACCGGTGCTGGTCGCCGTTTTCGGTATCCTCAGCGTCTACGGTCGTCAGGGCTGGCTGGCCTCGCTGTGGCATACGCTGGGGCTGGAGTGGCATTTCTCGCCCTACGGCTTGCAGGGGATTTTACTGGCGCACGTCTTTTTTAACCTGCCGATGGCAAGCCGCCTGCTGCTTCAGGCGCTGGAAAACATTCCCGGCGAACAGCGACAGCTCGCCGCGCAGCTAGGTATGCGCGGCTGGCACTTCTTCCGCTTTGTTGAATGGCCGTGGCTGCGTCGTCAAATCCCGCCGGTGGCGGCGCTGATTTTTATGCTCTGTTTCGCCAGTTTCGCCACCGTGTTGTCACTTGGCGGCGGCCCGCAGGCTACCACTATCGAGCTGGCCATCTATCAGGCGCTGAGCTACGACTACGATCCTGCCCGTGCGGCCATGCTGGCGCTAATCCAGATGATATGTTGTCTGGCGCTGGTGCTGCTGAGCCAGCGGCTGAGTAAAGCCATTGCCCCCGGCGTCACGCTGGTGCAAGGCTGGCGCGACCCTGACGATCGGCTCCACAGCCGCCTGACGGACAGCCTGCTGATCGCCCTGGCGCTGCTGTTGCTTCTCCCGCCGCTGCTGGCGGTTATTATTGATGGCGTCAATCGCAGCCTGCTGGACGTGCTGGCGCAACCCATTTTGTGGCAGGCGCTGTGGACCTCTCTGCGCATTGCGCTGGCGGCGGGAGTGCTGTGCGTTATCCTGACGATGATGCTTTTATGGAGCAGCCGCGAACTGCGCGCCCGCCAGCAGGTACTGGCAGGTCAGGCGCTGGAACTGAGCGGGATGTTGATCCTTGCTATGCCCGGCATCGTGCTGGCGACCGGCTTCTTTTTACTGCTCAACAACAGCGTTGGGCTACCGGAGTCGGCTGACGGTATTGTGATTTTCACCAACGCGCTAATGGCGATTCCCTATGCGCTAAAAGTGCTGGAAAACCCCATGCGCGACGTGACCGCACGTTACAGTATGCTGTGTCAGTCATTGGGCATTGAGGGATGGTCGCGACTGAAGGTGGTGGAACTGCGCGCCCTGAAACGCCCTCTGGCGCAGGCGCTAGCCTTTGCCTGCGTGCTCTCCATCGGTGATTTTGGCGTGGTGGCGCTGTTTGGCAACGACGATTTCCGCACGCTGCCGTTTTATCTGTATCAGCAAATTGGCTCCTATCGCAGCCAGGACGGCGCAGTTACCGCATTATTACTGCTGATGCTCTGCTTTATGCTGTTTACCGTTATCGAAAAATTACCGGGGCGAAATGTTAAAACTGACTGATATCACCTGGCTTTATCACCATTTGCCCATGCGCTTTACACTGTCGGTAGCGCGCGGTGAACAGGTGGCAGTTCTAGGGCCAAGCGGCGCCGGGAAAAGTACGTTGCTGAATTTAATCGCCGGGTTTCTGACACCGGCCAGCGGCACAATAATGATTGAAGGTCAGGATCACACCACGACACCGCCCTCCCGCCGTCCCGTTTCCATGCTGTTTCAGGAAAATAATCTGTTCAGCCACCTCAACGTGCGGCAGAACATTGGGCTGGGGTTAAACCCTGGGCTAAAGCTGAACGCGGCTCAGCGGGAGAAGCTGCATCATATTGCACGCCAGATGGGGATCGAAAATCTGCTGGAGCGCCTGCCGGGCGAGCTTTCCGGCGGGCAACGTCAACGCGTGGCGCTTGCGCGCTGCCTGGTGCGCGAACAGCCGGTATTGCTGCTCGACGAGCCGTTTTCCGCTCTCGACCCCGCCCTGCGTCAGGAGATGCTGACGCTGGTCAGCGACGTCTGCCGCGACCAGCAATTAACCCTGCTGATGGTGTCGCATAGCGTGGAGGATGCCGCGCGCATTGCGTCACGCTCGATTGTCGTGGCCGACGGGCGTATCGCATGGCAGGGCAAAACGGATGAGTTATTAAGCGGTCAGGCCAGCGCCTCGGCATTGCTGGGCATTAAAGCGTAATGGGATGCCCGGCGGCGTTACGCTTACCGGGCCTACGGACAGGCATCCGTTGTAGGCCGGATAAGCGTCAGCGCCGTCCGGCAAAAGATTCCTCAGTAACCCACGACTTTACGCAGAATATCGATATACACCGGCATCAGTGGATGACGAAGCAGCATCACCAGCGCGACAATGCCCGCGCCGAGCATCACCGGCGCCAGCCATAACAGGCGGCCTCGCGGTAAAAACGGCGTTAAGCGATCGGCGGCGGCCTTACCGCTACGCCATAACCGCCAGCACAGCCAGGCCGCCAGCCACAGCAGCAGCGCCGTTGCCAACAACAGCCATTTGAAGTAGCCGCTCTGCATATCGGCCGGAATGTCGATCGCAGCGCCCGCCAGAATCCCCGGCAAGAAATAGAACGGCGGCCACAGCACGCAGCCAATAATATTCGGCACGATAAATTTCGCGACGGGCAGATCCAGCATACCCGCCACCATCGGCACCAGTGGCCGCGTCGGGCCGACAAAACGCCCAACCAGAATGGTGAACATGCTGTGTTGATGCAGCGCGTGTTCGGTTTTGTCCAGCAGCGCTTTGTTCTTTTTCATAAAAGACCAGCGGTGCAGCGGCTTTTTGAAGCGCCAGCCCAACCAGAAGGAGATCCAGTCCCCCAGCAGGCAACCGATAATGCCCGCCAGCCACGCATGCCAGAAATTCAGCTCACCGCTGCCGATAAGCGCCCCCAGCCCCGCCATCATCACCGTACCGGGCAGAATCAGACCGACCAACGCCAGCGACTCCAGAAAGGCCACCAGCGCCACCGCAATTAGCGAGTACAGAGCGGATTGGAGAATAAAGTGTTCCAGCAATGCTTGCATAATGTGTCCGTCAGATTTACGAAGCAGCGATTCTGCTAACCCTCACCCGCTTCGTCAAGTCGCCAATTGTCTGAATAGATTACGCGTTATGACATCTTTGCAGACACATCATTCACTTTTTATTCACAACCAGCGCGGAACTCGCTCGGGCTGGCCCCGGTACATTTTTTAAAGACGCGAGAGAAATAAAGCTGATCGTCAAACCCGACATTGCGCCCGACGGTGGCTATCGGCATCCGCGTCGTGCTGAGCAGCAGCTTCGCCTGGCTGATGCGCTGATCCTCGCGCCAGCTCAGTACGCTAATGCCTAACTGTTGGCGGAACAGGTGCGACAGGCGGGACGGCGACAGACAGACGTGCTGCGCCACGCTGGCAATATCAAACTGGCTGTCCGCCAGATGATCGCTGATGTACTGACAGGCGTCGCGCACCCGGCTGTCCATCGGCGGATGCAACGATTCATTGATCGCCTCCATACGTCGCAGCAGAAGCTGCTCCAGCAGGTTAATCGCCAGCAGTTCAGAGTAGCGCCCTTCCCCCTGCCCGGCATTGATGATTTGACCAAAAAGCTCATTAAAGCGCGGCTGGTGCGCTTCGTCAGGGCGGAAAAAACCGGTCTGCGCAAAAATCGTCGGCCAGGTGAGCCACTCCTGCCAGTAGGCGCGCGGTCGGAAGTACACCCACTGGTGATACCATTCGCTCGCATTGGGATGGCGACCGTAGTGGTGTACCTCGCCAGGCGGAAACAGCAAAATATCCCCCGGACGGCAGACAAACTGTTTGCCGTGGTTATTGATCACCCCTTCCCCGCGAATCGTAAGATTAAGGATATATCCCTTCATCCCCAGCGGGCGGTCGATAAAAAAATCCAGATAGCCGTTCGCCTCAATGGGCGTCAGCCCGGCAACCAGATGCGCATTAAACGAATAGCCCGGCAGCAGGGGATCATTTTGCGTTTCAGCCATAAATTCAATACTCCCGGCGTTCTGAGAAGAAACCAATTGTCCATATTGAGTGAGACATCTTCACCTTCCCCTCTGCGCCCCGCCGTCATTGCGGTTACGGACCATCAACCCCGCTTGCGAAAAGAGATTTGTAACAAAGGCCGATTGCGAAGGCGATAAAAACGGGTAACAAAAGTGTCTATAACTACGACAGAAATGTCCACATTGAATATTTGCACGGCGTCACACTTTGCAATGCCATAGCATTTTAATCCATAAGATTAGCGGATCCTGCCTGACGGTTTTTATCCCCGCTATCTACTGTTTCTCCATACCTGTTTTTTTCGATGGAGTAAGACGATGGCGATTGCAATTGGCCTCGATTTTGGCAGTGATTCAGTTCGTGCTCTGGCGGTGGATTGCGCCACCGGGGAAGAGATCGCCACCTGCGTAGAGTGGTATCCCCGCTGGCAGGAAGGGCGCTATTGCGACGCCCCGAACAACCAGTTCCGCCATCATCCACGCGACTACATAGAGTCAATGGAAGCCGCATTGAAAAACGTTCTCACGACCCTGAGCGCGTCACAGCGTGGCGAGGTGGTCGGCATCGGCGTCGACAGCACCGGCTCCACCCCCGCCCCCATTGATGCCGACGGCCACGTACTGGCGCTGCGTCCTGAGTTCGCCGAAAACCCGAATGCGATGTTCGTCCTGTGGAAAGATCACACCTCGGTCGAAGAAGCGGAAGCCATCACCCGCCTGTGCCATACGCCGGGCAAAACCGATTATTCCCGCTACATCGGCGGCATTTACTCCAGCGAATGGTTCTGGGCGAAAATTCTGCACGTTACGCGTCAGGACAGCGCCGTCGCGCAGGCCGCCGCCTCCTGGATTGAGCTGTGCGACTGGGTGCCTGCCCTGCTCTCCGGCACCACGCGCCCGCAGGATATTCGCCGTGGTCGCTGTAGCGCCGGACATAAATCGCTGTGGCATGAGAGCTGGGGCGGTTTGCCGCCCGCCAGTTTCTTCGATGACCTCGATCCCATCATCAACCGCCACCTCGCCTGGCCGCTGTTTACCGACACCTTCACTGCCGATCTGCCGGTTGGCACGCTGTGCGCGGAGTGGGCGCAACGCCTCGGCCTGCCGGAAAGCGTGGTCATTTCTGGCGGCGCGTTTGACTGCCATATGGGCGCGGTTGGCGCGGGCGCGCAGCCGAATGCGCTGGTGAAAGTGATCGGCACATCGACCTGCGACATTCTGATTGCCGACAAGCAGAGCGTCGGCGACCGCGCGGTGAAAGGCATTTGCGGCCAGGTAGACGGCAGCGTCGTGCCTGATTTTATTGGTCTGGAAGCGGGACAATCGGCGTTCGGCGATATCTATGCCTGGTTTGGCCGCATTCTCGGCTGGCCGCTGGAGCAGCTTGCGGCGCAGCATCCTGAACTGAAAGACCAAATCGCCATCAGCCAAAAGCAGCTACTCCCGGCGCTGACCGAGGCGTGGGCGAAGAATCCATCGCTGGATCATCTGCCCGTGGTGCTCGACTGGTTTAACGGTCGTCGCACGCCGAACGCTAATCAGCGTCTGAAAGGGGTGATTAGCGATCTGAATCTCGCCACCGATGCGCCAGCGCTGTTTGGCGGCCTGATCGCCGCCACCGCCTTCGGCGCACGCGCCATTCAGGAATGCTTTACCGAACAGGGCATTGCCGTCAACAACGTGATGGCGCTGGGCGGCATCGCCCGTAAGAATCAGGTGATCATGCAGACCTGCTGCGACGTGCTCAACCGTCCGCTACAGATTGTCGCCTCAGACCAGTGCTGCGCGTTAGGCGCCGCCATTTTTGCCGCCGTCGCCGCAAAAGCGCATGTCGATATCCCTGCCGCACAACAAAAAATGGCCAGCGCCGTAGAGAACACCCTGCAACCGCGCCCGGAACAGGCTCAACGCTTCGAACAGCTTTATCAGCGCTACCGGCAGTGGGCGGTCAGCGCTGAACAACACTATCTTCCGACTGCCGCCCCGGCGCCAAAAACCCCGGTCAGCCAGGCAACCCTGACCCATTAAGGACACGACAATGACGATTTTTGACAACTATGAAGTGTGGTTTGTGATTGGCAGCCAGCATTTATATGGCTCTGAAACGCTGCGCCAGGTTACTCAGCATGCCGAACATGTGGTAAAGGCGCTGAATACCGAAGCGAAACTGCCCTGCAAACTGGTGCTGAAACCGCTGGGGACGTCGCCTGACGAGATCACCGCGATTTGTCGTGACGCCAGTTATGACGATCGCTGTGCGGGCCTGGTGGTCTGGCTGCACACCTTCTCGCCCGCGAAAATGTGGATTAACGGGCTGAGTATTCTCAACAAGCCGCTGTTGCAGTTCCACACCCAGTTCAATGCCGCCCTGCCGTGGGACAGCATCGACATGGACTTTATGAACCTGAATCAGACCGCGCACGGCGGACGCGAGTTTGGTTTTATCGGCGCGCGTATGCGTCAGCAGCACGCGGTAGTGACCGGTCACTGGCAGGACAAACACGCGCACGCGCGTATCGGCTCATGGATGCGCCAGGCGGTCTCCAGGCAGGATACCCGCCACCTGAAAGTGTGCCGCTTTGGCGACAACATGCGTGAAGTGGCCGTGACCGACGGCGATAAAGTGGCGGCGCAGATCAAGTTCGGCTTCTCGGTGAATACCTGGGCAGTGGGCGACCTGGTGCAGGTCGTGAATGCGGTTAGCGACGGCGACATTAACGCGCTGGTGGATGAATACGAAAGCCACTATACCCTGACGCCCGCGACGCAAATTCACGGCGACAAGCGGCAGAACGTGCTGGAAGCCGCGCGTATTGAACTGGGCATGAAGCGCTTTCTGGAACAGGGCGGCTTCCACGCGTTCACCACGACGTTTGAAGATTTGCATGGCCTGAAGCAGCTTCCAGGGCTGGCCGTACAGCGCCTGATGCAACAGGGCTACGGTTTCGCTGGCGAAGGCGACTGGAAAACCGCCGCGCTGCTTCGCATCATGAAAGTGATGTCTGGCGGTTTGCCGGGCGGCACCTCATTTATGGAGGATTACACCTACCACTTTGAGAAGGGCAACGATCTGGTGCTCGGCTCGCACATGCTGGAAGTATGCCCGTCTATCGCGGTGGAAGAAAAACCGATCCTCGACGTGCAGCACCTCGGCATCGGGGGTAAAGACGCGCCCGCCCGTCTGATCTTCAACACCCAAACCGGCCCGGCGATCGTCGCCAGCCTGATCGACCTCGGCGATCGCTATCGTCTGCTGGTCAACTGCATCGACACCGTAAAAACGCCGCATGACCTGCCGAAACTGCCGGTCGCCAACGCGCTGTGGAAAGCCCAGCCGGATCTGACCACCGCATCCGAAGCGTGGATTCTCGCCGGTGGCGCGCACCACACCGTCTTCAGCCATGCGCTGGATCTGAACGATATGCGCCAGTTCGCAGAGATGCACGATATCGAAATCACCGTCATCGATAACGATACCCGCCTGCCCGCCTTTAAAGACGCGCTGCGCTGGAACGAAGTTTATTACGGTTTCAAACGTTAACAGTTGCCGGATAGCGGCGTAAATGCCTTATCCGGCCTACAGGTCGCACCAACCTTGTAGGCCGGATAAGCGCAGCGCCATCCGGCGTGGAGACAGCTATGTTAGAAGATCTCAAACGTCAGGTACTGGAAGCCAATCTGGCGCTGCCAAAACACAATCTAGTGACTCTCACCTGGGGGAACGTCAGCGCCGTCGATCGCGAGCGCGGCGTCTTCATCATTAAACCTTCCGGCGTCGACTACAGCGTGATGAGCGCAGAGGATATGGTGGTGGTCAGCATTGCCACGGGTGAAGTGGTGGAAGGAACGAAAAAGCCCTCCTCCGATACGCCGACCCACCGTCTGTTGTATCAGTCTTTCCCGTCGATTGGCGGCATCGTCCACACCCATTCGCGCCACGCGACCATCTGGGCGCAGGCCGGGCAATCCATCCCGGCGACGGGGACGACCCATGCGGACTATTTTTACGGCACGATCCCCTGCACGCGCAAAATGACCGATACGGAGATCAACGGCGAATATGAATGGGAAACGGGCAACGTCATCGTCGAAACCTTTGAAAAACAGGGTATCGATGCCGCGCAGATGCCGGGCGTGCTGGTGCATTCACACGGTCCGTTCACCTGGGGAAAAAACGCCGAAGACGCGGTGCATAACGCCATTGTGCTGGAGGAGGTCGCCTGTATGGGCATCTTCTGCCGCCAGCTTGCGCCACAGTTGCCGGATATGCAGCAAACGTTGCTGGATAAGCACTACCTGCGCAAACACGGGGCGAAGGCCTATTACGGGCAGTAATGGATAGCCCGACGGCGCAACCATACCTGTATAAAACCACAGCAAAACGTTCCGAACCAGGCTATAATCATGCCTGGTTTTTTAATGAGTACGCAGCGTGGCGCAGGCAGGTTTTATTTTAACCCGGCACTGGCGGGATACCCCGCAAGGAACGGAGGTCTCATTCTGGCTGGCAACGGACACCGGTCCTTTGCAGGTCACGCTCGCGCCGCAGGAGTCGGTCGCGTTTATCCCTACGCATCAGGCCGCCCGCGTCACCTCGCTGCTGCGCACAGAAAACGGCTATCGCCTGACGCCGCTCAATTTGCAGGATTTTCATCGCCAGCCTGTCTCGGGGTTGTACTGCCGCTCGCACCGACAGCTGATGCGTCTGGAAAAACAGCTGAAAGAACAGGGCGTAACGGTCTATGAAGCCGATGTGCGCCCGCCGGAACGTTACCTGATGGAGCGGTTTATCACCGCTCCCGTTTGGCTGGAGGGCGACACAAAAGACGGCGCGATCGTCAATGCCCGCCTGAAACCGCACCCAGACTACCGTCCCCCGCTGAAATGGGTATCGCTGGATATTGAAACCACCCGACACGGCGAGCTGTACTGCATTGGCCTGCAAGGCTGCGGGCAACGCGTCGTTTTTATGCTCGGCCCGGCGAATGGCGATGCCTCAGCGCTGAATTTCCAGCTTGAGTATGCGGCGAGCCGCCCGCTGCTGCTGGAAAAACTCAACGACTGGTTTGCCCGGCACGATCCCGATGTGATCATCGGCTGGAACGTGGTGCAGTTTGATTTACGCGTCCTGCAAAAACATGCCGAGCGCTATCGTATCCCTTTACGTCTGGGGCGCGACAACACCGAGCTGGAATGGCGCGAGCACGGTTTCAAGAACGGCGTGTTTTTCGCCCAGGCCAAAGGGCGGTTGATCATTGACGGCATTGAGGCGCTCAAATCCGCGTTCTGGAATTTCTCATCATTTTCACTGGAAACCGTGGCCCAGGAGCTGCTTGGCGAAGGGAAATCGATCGATAATCCCTGGGACAGAATGGACGAAATTGACCGCCGTTTCGCCGAAGATAAGCCCGCGCTCGCCACATATAACCTCAAGGACTGCGAGCTGGTGACGCAGATTTTTCATAAGACGGAGATCATGCCGTTTTTACTGGAGCGCGCCACCGTTAACGGTCTGCCCTCTGACCGCCACGGTGGTTCTGTCGCCGCCTTCGGTCATCTCTATTTTCCCCGTATGCATCGCGCCGGTTACGTTGCGCCGAATCTCGGTGAAGTCCCGCCGCATGCCAGTCCTGGCGGTTACGTGATGGACTCGCGCCCTGGTCTGTATGACTCCGTACTGGTGCTGGATTATAAGAGCCTGTACCCGTCGATCATCCGCACATTCCTGATCGACCCGGTTGGGCTGGTGGAAGGGATGGCGCAACCGGACCCGACACACAGCACCGAAGGCTTTCTTGACGCCTGGTTCTCGCGAGAAACGCACTGTCTCCCGGAGATCGTCACGCAGATCTGGCACGGGCGCGATGAGGCCAAACGCCACGGCAATAAACCGCTGTCCCAGGCGCTGAAGATCATCATGAATGCGTTTTACGGCGTGCTCGGGACGACGGCCTGCCGCTTTTTCGATCCCCGACTGGCCTCGTCGATCACCATGCGCGGCCACGCGATCATGCGTCAGACCAAAACGCTGATCGAAGCGCAGGGCTATGACGTGATCTACGGCGATACGGATTCCACTTTCGTCTGGCTGAAAGGCGCGCATTCTGAAGACGAGGCGGCAAGGATTGGCCGTGAGCTGGTGCGTCATGTGAATGACTGGTGGAGGCAATCCCTGCAACAGCAAAAGCTGACCAGCGCGCTGGAATTAGAGTTTGAAACCCACTTCCGCCGTTTTCTGATGCCGACCATTCGCGGGGCGGACACCGGCAGCAAAAAGCGCTATGCCGGGTTGATTCAGGAAGGCGAGAAGCAGCGAATGGTATTTAAAGGGCTGGAGACCGTGCGCACCGACTGGACGCCGCTGGCGCAGCGATTCCAGCAGGAGCTTTACCTGCGTATCTTCCGCCAGGAACCCTATCAGGAGTATGTCCGGGAAACCATCGATAACCTGATGACGGGCAAGCTGGATGAACAGCTGGTTTACCGCAAGCGACTGCGCCGCCCGTTGAGCGAATATCAGCGTAACGTTCCGCCGCACGTTCGCGCCGCCCGGCTCGCCGATGAACAAAACATCAAGCTGGGGCGCCCGGCGCAGTATCAGAACCGCGGTACGATCAAATACGTGTGGACGACTAACGGCCCTGAGCCGCTGGATTACCGGCATTCACCGCTGGATTACGAGCACTATTTAACCCGCCAGCTACAGCCGGTCGCAGAGGGAATACTTCCCTTCATCGATGATAATTTTGCTACACTACTCACAGGACAACTGGGGTTATTTTGACGCGTGACGAATGCGCCGCCATCCATTACCATAGCGCCCTTTCCATTCCTGGACCCAATTAACACTGCTGCCATTCTATTTTGGTAGCGGGTGATTATTGCCTGCAATTAAAGATATAGAGCCGAACATATATGCCTTTTACACTTGGTCAACGCTGGATCAGCGATACAGAAAGCGAACTGGGACTTGGAACCGTCGTCGCGATGGATGCGCGAACTGTCACCTTACTTTTCCCGGCGACAGGTGAAAACCGTCTGTATGCGCGCAGTGACTCCCCCGTGACCCGCGTGATGTTTAACCCTGGTGATACGATTACAAGCCATGAAGGCTGGCAGCTACAAATCGATGAAGTAAAAGAAGAAAACGGTCTGCTTGCCTATACTGGCACCCGCCTTGATACCGAAGAAACCGCCGTCACGCTGCGTGAAGTCCTGCTCGACAGCAAGCTGGTTTTCAGTAAACCGCAGGATCGCCTGTTCGCCGGGCAAATCGACCGGATGGACCGATTCGCTCTGCGCTACCGCGCACGTAAATTTCAGAGCGAGCAGTACCGCATGCCGTGGAGCGGCCTGCGCGGTCAGCGCACCAGCCTGATTCCCCACCAGCTCAACATTGCCCATGATGTCGGCCGCCGCCACGCGCCGCGCGTCCTGCTGGCGGATGAAGTGGGCTTAGGAAAAACCATCGAAGCCGGGATGATCCTGCACCAACAGCTGCTGTCTGGCGCGGCGGAACGCGTGCTGATCATCGTCCCGGAAACTTTGCAGCATCAGTGGCTGGTTGAAATGCTGCGCCGCTTCAACCTGCGCTTCGCGCTGTTCGACGACGAGCGTTACACCGAAGCCCAGCACGATGCCTACAACCCGTTTGAAACCGAGCAACTGGTTATCTGCTCGCTGGACTTCGCGCGTCGCAACAAACAGCGTCTGGAACATCTGTGCGACGCACAATGGGACCTGCTGGTCGTCGATGAAGCTCACCACCTGGTGTGGAGCGAAGACGCGCCAAGCCGCGAATATATGGCGATTGAACAACTGGCGGAACGCGTGCCTGGCGTCCTGCTGCTGACCGCAACGCCGGAACAGCTGGGAATGGAAAGCCACTTCGCCCGCCTGCGTCTGCTCGACCCGAGCCGTTTCCACGACTTCGAACAATTTGTCGAAGAGCAAAAAAATTATCGCCCGGTCGCCGACGCTGTCGCCATGCTGCTGGCAGGCAACAAGCTGAGCAACGAAGAGCTGAACATGCTCGGCGACCTGATTGGCGAGCAGGACATCGAACCGCTGCTGCAAACGGCAAACAGCGACCGCGATGGCGCGCAGAATGCCCGCCAGGAGCTGGTCTCCATGCTGATGGACAGACACGGCACCAGCCGCGTACTGTTCCGCAACACCCGTAACGGCGTCAAAGGCTTCCCGAAACGCGAGCTGCACACCATCAAGCTGCCGCTGCCAACGCAATATCAGACGGCGATTAAAGTCTCCGGCATTATGGGCGCGCGTAAAAGCGCGGAGGACAGAGCGCGCGATATGCTCTACCCGGAGCAGATTTATCAGGAATTCGAAGGGGATAGCGGCACCTGGTGGAACTTCGACCCGCGCGTGGAGTGGCTGATGGGGCATCTGACCAGCCACCGCTCGCAGAAAGTGCTGGTGATCTGCGCGAAAGCCGCCACCGCGCTGCAACTGGAGCAGGTGCTGCGCGAGCGCGAAGGCATTCGCGCCGCCGTATTCCATGAAGGCATGTCCATTATTGAACGCGACCGCGCCGCCGCGTGGTTTAGCGAAGAAGACAGCGGCGCGCAGGTTCTGCTGTGCTCGGAAATCGGTTCTGAAGGCCGTAACTTCCAGTTCGCCAGCAACCTGGTGATGTTTGACCTGCCATTTAACCCGGATTTGCTGGAGCAGCGTATTGGCCGTCTGGACCGTATCGGCCAGGCGCACGATATTCAGATCCACGTTCCGTATCTGGAAAAAACCGCGCAGTCCGTGCTGGTTCGCTGGTATCACGAAGGGCTGGATGCCTTTGAGCACACCTGCCCGACCGGTCGCGCCATCTACGATACGGTGTATCACGATCTGATCGCTTACCTGGCGACGCCTGAAAACACCGACGGTTTTGACGCGCTGATCAAAACCTGCCGCGAGCAGCACGAAGCGCTGAAGGCGCAGCTGGAGCAAGGGCGCGACCGTCTGCTGGAGATCCACTCTAACGGCGGCGAGAAAGCGCAGGCGCTGGCAGAGAGCATTGAAGAACAGGATGACGACACCAGCCTGATCGCCTTCGCCATGAACCTGTTTGATATCGTCGGGATTAACCAGGATGACCGTGGTGAAAACCTGATTGTGCTGACGCCTTCCGATCATATGCTGGTGCCGGACTTCCCTGGCCTGCCGGAAGATGGCTGCACCATTACGTTCGAGCGTGATGTGGCGCTGTCGCGTGAAGATGCGCAGTTTGTTACCTGGGAACATCCGCTGATTCGCAACGGCCTGGATCTGATTCTGTCTGGCGATACCGGCAGCAGCACGATTTCGCTGTTGAAAAACAAAGCGTTGCCGGTGGGAACGCTGCTGGTGGAACTGGTGTATGTCGTTGAAGCGCAGGCACCGAAACATTTACAGCTTAACCGTTTCCTGCCGCCGACGCCGGTGCGCATGCTGCTGGATAAAAACGGCAATAACCTGGCCGCGCAGGTGGAGTTTGAAACCTTCAACCGCCAGCTGAGCGCCGTTAACCGTCATACCGGCAGCAAGCTGGTCAACGCGGTGCAACAGGACGTACACGCGATTCTGCAACTGGGCGAAGCGCAGGCGGAGAAATCGGCCCGGGCGCTGATCGACGCCGCACGTAGCGAAGCGGATGAAAAACTGTCTGCCGAACTGTCGCGTCTGGAAGCGCTGCGCGCCGTTAACCCGAACATCCGTGACGATGAACTTGCGGCGATCGACAGCAACCGTCAGCAGGTAATGGAAAGCCTGGATCAGGCCAACTGGCGTCTGGATGCCTTGCGTCTTATCGTCGTCACGCATCAGTAACGGAGCAAAAAATGGGGATGGAAAACTACAATCCGCCGCAGGAGCCCTGGCTGATTATCCTGTATCAGGATGAGCACATTATGGTGGTCAACAAGCCCAGCGGCTTGTTGTCCGTGCCGGGCCGCCTTGAGGAGCACAAAGATAGCGTGATGACGCGTATTCAACGCGATTATCCGCAGGCGGAGTCGGTGCATCGTCTGGATATGGCGACCAGCGGCGTGATTGTAGTGGCGCTGACCAAAGCGGCGGAACGGGAACTGAAACGCCAGTTCCGCGAGCGTGAACCGAAAAAACAGTACGTTGCGCGCGTGTGGGGGCATCCAGCCCCTGCCGAAGGGCTGGTTGATTTACCGCTGATCTGCGACTGGCCGAACAGGCCGAAACAGAAAGTGTGCTATGAGACAGGTAAGCCTGCGCAAACCGGGTATGAGGTGGTGGACTTCGCTGCGGATAACACCGCACGGGTGGTGCTTAAACCGATTACCGGGCGTTCTCATCAGCTACGTGTGCATATGCTGGCGTTGGGACACCCCATTCTCGGCGATCGCTTCTACGCGTCGCCAGAAGCGCTGGCGATGGCACCGCGTCTGTTGCTGCATGCCGAAACGCTAACCATCACCCATCCCGCGTATGGCAACAGTATGACCTTTAAAGCCCCGGTAGATTTTTAAATTCTGTGCCCATTTGTGCCGGGGGCGCTTCGCTTACCCGGCCTACCGTTCTCAACGTAAGCCGGATAAGACGCTTTACGTCGCCATCCGGCAAAACCATTATTTAAAACCTTTCTGCTCTTTAATCATTTCATACGCTTTCTGAATTTCCTGCGCTTTTTGCTTCGCCATCTCCATCATCTCCGGCGGCAACCCTTTTGCGACCAGTTTGTCCGGGTGGTGCTCGCTCATCAGTCTGCGGTACGCGCGTTTAATGGTTGTCGCATCATCTGTCGGCTTAACCCCCAGCACATTGCAGGCATCTTCCAGCGTAGGGCCACGCTGCGCCTGCTGCCAGCCGCCGCCGGCCTGCTGTTGCTGATAACCGCCGCCAAACTGCGCCCCGCCCTGCATCATGCGTAAGAACTGATCGAACTGAGCGCGGGAAATCCCCAGCTCCTCGGCGATAACGTACAGCACTTCCCGCTCGTTCGGGTGGAGCGTTCCATCCGCAAACGCCGCCTGAATCTGAATTTCCAGAAACATCCGTATCAGATCAAACCGCCCAAAGCAGACGCTGCGAAACTGGCGCATTTTTTCACGTAACGGGTAATTATCCGATTTTCCCACGCGAAACGCGTGTTGGGCGGCGGTACGTGATTCGCCGTGTAAGTTCATCCGGTCCATCAACTGGCTGGCAATATGAATATCCGCTTCCGTCACGCGCCCTTTCGATTTGGTTAAATGCCCCATGACCTCAAAAGTGGTGGCGAAAAACAGTGCCTGCCGTTCACGCTGATTGGCGAACCACGCCATTTTGCGGCTGCGGGCTTTGTCGAACATGTGGCCTATCAGCAGACCTAATACCACGCCCCAGAAGCCGCCTCCCATCATCAGCGCCACTGCGACACCTACAATCTTTCCCCAGTACTGCATAGACTCCCCAAATCTTTACGCTGACAGTGAGGCTATGTCCCACAATATAGAGTGCTTTTCCTGGAATGAAGGCTGCGGTCAATTGTGGGACATCGCCTATAATTTGCATTATCATACCTGTCATTCAATGCCGTGCCTAACACCACAGACACATACCCATTGGATTTCACGTTGCAGCAAGACCGCCGCACAGCCGCCAGACGCTTATCCAGGCAAGTCGCCGGGGCATGCGAATAACGTCCACGAAAGCGCAACCTGAAAGACGACGGGTAGAAAAGGGACAGGATTAACACTAGCGTAGTGAAGATGAGTACGTTAGTCTCTGACCGTTTGTCACGCGCAACGCTACTGATGATGGAACAATAAATACAACGTATGAAAAAACGTATTCCCACTTTCCTGGCCACCATGATCGCCAGCGCCCTTTATAGTCAGCAGGGCCTGGCCGCCGACCTTGCCTCGCAGTGCATGTTGGGTGTGCCAAGCTACGACCGTCCTCTGGTGAAAGGCGAGACGAACGAATTACCCGTGACGATCAACGCCGATCACGCGAAAGGGAACTACCCGGACGACGCGGTATTCACCGGTAATGTCGATATCAACCAGGGTAACAGTCGCCTGCAAGCTGACGAGGTGCAACTCCATCAAAAAGAGGCGCCAGGCCAGCCGGAACCGGTGCGTACCGTCGATGCGCTCGGCAACGTCCATTATGACGACAATCAGGTTATTCTGAAGGGGCCGAAAGGCTGGGCGAACCTGAACACCAAAGACACAAACGTGTGGGAAGGCGACTACCAGATGGTCGGCCGTCAGGGGCGCGGGAAAGCGGACCTGATGAAGCAGCGTGGCGAAAACCGCTATACCATTCTGGAAAATGGCAGCTTTACCTCCTGTCTGCCAGGCTCCGATACCTGGAGCGTTGTGGGCAGCGAAGTGATTCACGATCGTGAAGAGCAGGTAGCGGAAATCTGGAACGCCCGTTTTAAACTGGGTCCGGTTCCCGTCTTTTACAGCCCTTATTTACAGCTACCGGTCGGTGACAAACGCCGCTCCGGTTTCCTGATCCCGAACGCGAAGTACACCACCAAGAACTATTTTGAGTTCTACCTGCCGTATTACTGGAACATCGCGCCCAATATGGACGCCACCATTACGCCGCATTATATGCACCGTCGTGGCGGTGTCATGTGGGAGAATGAGTTCCGCTACCTCAGCCAGGCGGGCGCGGGTTTAATGGAGTTCGACTATCTGAATTCCGATCGCGTTTACGACGATGAGCATCCGAACGACAGCAACTCCCGTCGCTGGTTGTTCTACTGGCGTCATGGCGGCGTGATGGATCAGGTATGGCGCTTTAATGTCGACTATACCAAGGTCAGCGACTCCAGCTACTTCAATGACTTTGACAATAAATACGGTTCCAGTACCGACGGTTACGCCACGCAGAAATTCAGCGTCGGCTATGCCGTGCAGAACTTTGATGCCACGGTGTCGACCAAACAGTTCCAGGTATTCAGCGATCAGAATACCAGCAGTTACTCCGCTGAGCCGCAGTTAGACGTTAACTTCTACCAGAATGACGTTGGTCCATTCGATACGCGTATTTACGGCCAGGCCGTGAAGTTTGTGAACACCCGAGACAACATGCCGGAAGCGACTCGCGTTCACCTGGAGCCAACCATCAATCTGCCGTTATCGAATCAGTGGGGCAGCATCAATACTGAAGCGAAGCTGCTGGCGACGCACTACCAGCAAACCAATCTGGACTCGTACAACAACAATTCGCGAAACGTCAATAAACTCGATGAGTCGGTTAACCGCGTAATGCCGCAGTTCAAAGTCGATGGCAGGATGGTGTTTGAACGCGATATGACGACGTTGGCACCTGGTTACACCCAGACGCTAGAGCCGCGCGCGCAGTATCTGTACGTTCCCTATCGTAACCAGAGCAGCATCAATAACTACGACTCCTCATTATTGCAGTCCGACTACAGCGGCCTGTTCCGCGACCGCACATATGGCGGTCTGGACCGTATCGCCTCCGCAAACCAGGTCACGACCGGCGTCACATCGCGTATTTATGATGATGCCGCAATTGAACGTTTTAATGTTTCCGTGGGTCAAATCTACTATTTCACGGAGTCTCGCACCGGCGATGACAACATAACCTGGGAGAATGACGACAAAACGGGCTCACTGGTTTGGGCGGGCGACACCTACTGGCGTATCTCCGACCGCTGGGGACTGCGTAGCGGCATTCAGTACGACACGCGTCTGGACAGCGTCGCGACCAGCAGCAGTACGATCGAATACCGTCGCGATGAAAATCGTCTCTTACAGTTGAACTACCGTTATGCCAGCGCGGAATATATTCAGGCTACGCTGCCGTCTTATTCCACTGCGGAGCAGTATAAAAACGGGATTTCCCAGGTCGGTGGCGTTGCCAGTTGGCCGATTGCCGATCGTTGGTCTATCGTAGGCGCTTACTACTTTGATACCAATGTGAATAAGCCTGCCGACCAGATGCTCGGCGTGCAGTACAACTCCTGCTGCTATGCGATTCGCTTCGGTTATGAGCGTAAGCTGAACGGTTGGGATAACGATAAAGAACACGCTGTTTATGACAACGTGATCGGCTTTAACATTGAATTGCGTGGTCTGAGCTCCAACTACGGTCTCGGCACCAAAGAGATGTTGCGTTCGAACATTTTGCCGTATCAAAGCTCTCTGTGATTTGATTGATTTACCACGTAATCCGCATTGCGGTTAATTGAAATGGAAAAAGTATGAAGAACTGGAAAACGCTGCTTCTCGGTATCGCCATGATCGCGAATACCAGTTTCGCTGCCCCGCAGGTGGTCGATAAAGTCGCAGCCGTCGTCAATAACGGCGTCGTGCTGGAAAGCGACGTTGATGGCTTAATGCAATCAGTAAAACTTAATGCGGGTCAGGCTGGTCAGCAGCTTCCTGATGATGCCACGCTACGTCATCAGATCCTGGAACGTTTGATCATGGATCAAATCGTTCTCCAGATGGGTCAGAAGATGGGGGTGAAAATCTCTGATGAACAGCTGGATCAGGCTATCGCCAATATCGCTAAACAGAACAACATGACGCTGGACCAGATGCGCAGCCGTCTGGCTTACGATGGTCTGAGCTACTCAACCTACCGTAGCCAGATCCGCAAAGAGATGATCATCTCCGAAGTGCGTAACAACGAAGTGCGTCGTCGCGTCACCATCCTGCCGCAGGAAGTGGATGCGCTGGCCCAACAGGTCGGTAACCAGAACGATGCCAGCACAGAGCTGAACCTGAGCCACATTCTGATCCCACTGCCGGAAAACCCGACGTCGGATCAGGTAAGCGAAGCGGAAGCCCAGGCGCGCTCGATTGTTGATGAAGCGCGTAACGGCAGCGATTTCGGCAAACTGGCGATCACCTACTCAGCCGACCAGCAGGCGCTGAAAGGCGGCCAGATGGGCTGGGGACGTATTCAGGAGCTGCCGGGCATTTTCGCGCAGGCGCTGAGCACGGCGAAAAAAGGCGACATCGTTGGCCCGATTCGTTCCGGCGTTGGCTTCCACATTCTGAAAGTGAACGATCTGCGTGGCCAGAGCCAGAGCATCTCCGTCACTGAAGTTCATGCCCGCCATATTCTGCTGAAACCCTCGCCGATCATGACCGATCAACAGGCGCGCCTGAAACTGGAAGAGATCGCAGCAGACATTAAGAGCGGCAAAACGACCTTTGCTGCCGCAGCGAAAGAGTTTTCACAGGACCCGGGTTCTGCCAACCAGGGCGGCGATCTGGGCTGGGCGGCGGCGGATATTTTCGATCCTGCCTTCCGCGACGCGCTGACCCGCCTCAACAAAGGCCAGATGAGCGCCCCGGTGCACTCCTCCTTTGGCTGGCACCTGATCGAACTGCTGGATACGCGTAACGTTGATAAAACCGACGCGGCGCAGAAAGACAGAGCTTACCGTATGCTGATGAACCGTAAGTTCTCGGAAGAAGCGGCAACCTGGATGCAGGAACAACGCGCCAGCGCTTACGTTAAAATCCTGAGCAATTAATGGCTACGGTTCAACGCGTTGTTATCACTCCCGGCGAACCCGCCGGGATTGGTCCTGACTTAGTCGTTCAGCTCGCACAGCGTGAGTGGCCGGTCGAACTCGTCGTCTGTGCAGATGCCCGTCTGTTAACCGATCGGGCCGCGTTGCTCGGTTTGCCCCTCTCGCTTCTTCCCTACTTGCCAAATCACCCTGCAAAACCGCAATCCGCCGGCACGCTGACCCTGTTGCCGACAGCGCTTCGCGCTCCTGTCACCCCAGGTCAACTCAGCGTTGAGAATGGGCAGTATGTGGTGGATACGCTGGCGCGCGCCTGCGACGGTTGTCTGCAAGGGGAATTTGCGGCGCTGATCACCGGGCCGGTTCACAAAGGCGTCATCAATGACGCTGGCGTACCGTTTACCGGACACACGGAGTTTTTTGAAGCGCGTTCGCAGGCGAAGAAAGTGGTGATGATGCTGGCCACCGAGGAGCTGCGGGTCGCGCTGGCGACAACGCACCTGCCGTTAAGAGCGGTTGCCGACGCCATTACCCCCGCTTTGCTGCATGAGGTGATCGGCATTCTGCATCATGATTTACGCACGAAATTCGGCCTTGCCAATCCGCATATTCTGGTGTGCGGGCTAAATCCGCATGCGGGTGAAGGCGGCCATATGGGAACCGAAGAGATCGACACGATCGTTCCGGTACTGGATGATCTGCGCGCTCAGGGGATGCGCTTAAGCGGCCCTTTGCCCGCCGACACGCTTTTCCAGCCTAAATATCTCGATCATGCCGATGCCGTGCTGGCGATGTACCACGATCAGGGTCTCCCCGTGCTAAAATACCAGGGATTTGGTCGCGGCGTGAATATCACGCTGGGCCTGCCTTTTATTCGAACATCCGTAGACCACGGCACCGCGCTTGAACTGGCGGGTCGGGGGCAAGCGGATGTCGGCAGTTTTATTACGGCGCTTAATCTCGCCATCAAAATGATTGTTAATACCCAATGAATAATCGAGTCCATCAGGGCCACTTAGCCCGTAAACGTTTCGGGCAAAACTTTCTCAACGATCAGTTTGTGATCGACAGTATTGTCTCCGCCATTAACCCGCAAAAGGGTCAGGCAATGGTCGAAATCGGCCCCGGTCTGGCGGCGCTGACGGAGCCTGTCGGCGAACGTCTGGACCAGCTCACGGTGATCGAACTTGACCGCGATCTGGCCGCGCGTCTGCAAACGCACCCGTTTTTGGGGCCGAAACTGACGATTTATCAGCAAGATGCCATGACCATGAACTTTGGCGAGCTGTCTGAGAAGATAGGTCAGCCGCTGCGCGTATTCGGCAACTTGCCCTACAACATCTCCACCCCGTTGATGTTCCACCTCTTTAGCTATACTGATGCCATTGCCGACATGCACTTTATGTTGCAAAAAGAAGTGGTCAATCGTCTGGTTGCAGGGCCAAACAGTAAGGCGTATGGTCGATTAAGCGTCATGGCGCAATATTATTGTCAGGTGATCCCGGTGCTGGAAGTGCCACCATCCGCCTTCACGCCGCCGCCTAAAGTCGATTCCGCCGTTGTGCGTCTGGTGCCTCACGCGACGATGCCGTATCCGGTGAAAGACATACGCGTGTTGAGCCGCATCACCACCGAGGCGTTTAACCAGCGTCGTAAAACGATTCGCAACAGCCTCGGCAATCTGTTCAGCGTCGAGGTGCTGACGGAACTGGGCATTGACCCGGCATTGCGAGCGGAAAATATCTCTGTCGCGCAATATTGCCAGATGGCGAACTATCTGTCAGAAAACGCGCCTTCGAAGGAGAGTTAAGCATGATCAATTCGCCCCGAGTGTGTATTCAGGTTCAGAGCGTCTACATTGAAGCACAATCTTCACCTGATGATGAACGTTACGTATTCGCATACACGGTAACCATCCGCAATTTGGGGCGAGCGCCAGTGCAGTTGTTGGGGCGTTATTGGCTGATAACCAATGGTCATGGCCGCGAAACCGAAGTACAGGGCGAAGGTGTGGTTGGCGTGCAGCCGCACATCGCGCCCGGAGAAGAGTACCAGTACACCAGCGGCGCCGTTATTGAAACGCCGCTGGGCACCATGCAGGGTCACTACGAAATGATCGATGAAAAAGGCGTCGCCTTTACTATCGATATTCCCGTGTTCCGACTCGCCGTTCCAACACTTATTCATTAAAACTAAAGCAATGGCAACATACCTCATTGGCGACGTTCACGGTTGCTACGACGAACTGATCGCATTGTTACACCAGGTGGAATTTACCCCCGGTTCAGATACCCTGTGGCTTACCGGCGATCTGGTCGCTCGCGGCCCTGGTTCTCTGGAAGTGCTCCGCTACGTGAAATCACTGGGCGACTGCGTGCGTCTGGTGCTTGGCAATCACGATTTACATCTGTTGGCCGTCTTTGCGGGCATTAGCCGCAATAAGCCGAAAGACAGGCTGACTCCGCTGCTGGAGGCGCCAGACGCCGACGAACTGCTCAACTGGCTGCGCCGTCAGCCGCTGTTGCAGGTCGACGAAGAGAAGAAGCTGGTGATGGCGCATGCGGGCATTACGCCGCAGTGGGATTTACAGACAGCGAAAGACTGCGCGCGCGATGTTGAAGCCGTGCTGTCGAGCGACTCCTACCCCTTCTTCCTCGACGCGATGTACGGCGATATGCCGAACAACTGGACGCCGGAGCTAACGGGTCTGGCGCGGCTGCGTTTTATCACGAATGCCTTCACCCGTATGCGTTACTGTTTCCCGAACGGCCAACTGGATATGTACAGCAAAGAGTCGCCGGAAAACGCCCCTGCGCCGCTGAAACCCTGGTTCGCCATTCCGGGACCGGTTAGCGAAGCATACAGCATTGTCTTTGGTCACTGGGCGTCGCTGGAAGGTAAAGGGACGCCGGAAGGCATTTATGGTCTGGATACCGGCTGCTGCTGGGGCGGGGATTTAACCTGCCTGCGTTGGGAAGATAAGCGCTACTTCGTGCAGCCGTCGAATCGTCATCTTGATTCAGGCAAAGGCGAGGCGGTAAACGCCTGAGCGTTATTTTGTAGGCCGGATAAGGCGTTTACGCCGCTATCCGGCATTCACGCCACATTATTGCCTGATGGCGCTTCGCTTATCAGGCCTACAAATCCGCATTACAACATGCCGGATTAACGACGCTCCAGAATCTCGAAGCAGTAGCTGTGAGAATTCTGCTCATCGGCGTCGTGGAACTCGCTGAAGACCGATTCCCAGTCATCCGGTTCGTAGTCCGGGAAATGGGTGTCCCCTTCCACTTCGGCATCAATATGCGTCAGATACAGTTTCTGCGCTTTCGGCAAGAACTGTTCGTACACGCGTCCGCCGCCAATCACCATAATCTCTGGCGCATCGCCGCAGGCGGCAATCGCTTCATCGACCGATTTCACCCACTGCACGCGATCGTCAGTGCCAGGCTGGCTGCTGATGACGATGTTTTTACGCCCCGGCAGCGGTCGTCCGATGGATTCCCAGGTATGGCGCCCCATAACCACAGGCTTGTTTAAGGTGTTACGTTTAAACCAGGCGAGATCGGCAGGCAGGTTCCACGGCATGGCGTTTTCCATGCCGATAACGCGATCTACCGCTAACGCCGCAATCAGACTGATCATTGAATATTTCCTGGATACAAAAAATTGTCGCCACTATACGGAAAGAGCAATCTTTCGTCGACTAACGAAAAGAGGAATAGCACGAAAATTTTCCGTTCTGCTGGCAACCCGACTTATTTAAAGCGGTGTCAGCTCGCAGCAATCAGACGCGCCATCCGGCCTACGATGGTTTGTAGGCCCGGTAAGCGCAGCGCCACCGGGCAAATTGCCGGATGGCGGCATAAACGCCTTACCTGGCCTACGTTGACGGTTTCACTTCCGGCTCATCATCTGCGTCACCCGTATGTTTACCTTCATCCGTGCCTTGCCAGCCGTGGCGTTGAATTAACGATAAATGTTCACGGTCTTCAGTAATAATCTCGCTCAACATAGCGCTGGTGCGTTTATAGACAGCCGCGCGGGACGTTGGATCGTTTTCCCCTTTCGCCATCTCTTCCACCATCTGCGTATTAAAACGACGGAACAGATCGGCACGCTCGCGCGCCTCGTAGCGTCCCAGCCCTAATTTCTCCAGCGCCTGACGCCCTGTTTTTAACGCGCCTTCAAACGTTTCACGCTCCGGCATATCAACACCGGCCTGTCGCAGACGGATGTAGTGATCGACATCGCGGGCGCGGGCAATAATTTGCAGGTCGGGAAAATGGGCTTTTACCATTTCTGTCAGTTGTAAACTGGTTTGCGGATCGTCAATCGCGTTGATCAGCACTTCCGCTTTCGCCGCACCGGCGGACTCCAGCAAATCCATGCGCGTCGCGTCACCGTAAAAGACCTTCATGCCAAATTTGCGCAGCGTTTCAATATGATCCGGGTCATGGTCGAGAACCACCATTTTTACCCCGCTCGACAGCAGCAAACGCCCCGTAATCTGCCCAAAACGGCCAAATCCGGCGATGATCACGCGCGGTTGCTCCGCATCGATCTCATCCGCTTCACGCGCTTCGCCGGTTGCGGATTTTTCCAGACGGCTCAGGAGCACCAGAAAAATGGGCGTCGCCGCCATTGAGAGCGCAACGGTGAGCGTCAAGGCCTTCGCCCATTCCGGGTCGAGTACATTGGCCATTTGCGCCGCGCCGAATACCACAAAGGCAAACTCACTCCCCTGTCCTAATAATACGGCAAACCAGAGACGTTGCTTATTCGGCACCCGTAGCGGCCTGGCGACCAGCCACAGCATTACCGTTTTAATGACCAGGAAACCGACCAGCAGGATAAGAATGCGTAACGGATTATCGATCAGCGTGCCAAAGTCGATAGACATGCCGACGCCGATAAAGAACAGCCCCAGCAGCAGCCCTTTAAATGGCTCTATGTCGCTTTCCAGCGCATGCCGGTATTCCGAGCTTGCCAGCAACACGCCCGCCAGAAACGCCCCCATCGCCATCGACAGCCCCACTTCTTCCAGCAGCAAGCCGAAGCCAAAGACCAGAAACAGGGCCACGGCGCTGAACACTTCACGCAAACCGGAACGCGCGACAAAACGCAACGCCGGACGCGTGACATATCGCCCTAACAGCACCACCAGCGCCAGCGCTCCCGCCACTTTTAACGCAGACAGCGCAAAGACGCCCAGCGTCGTTGAGGCGCTGCTGGCGGCCAGTAAGGGGATCATCGCCACCAGCGGAATAGCGGCAATATCCTGAAACAGCAGCACGGCGAATGTGCTACGGCCCATTTGCGAGACGGTCAGGTTACGCTCATCCATCGCCTGCATCGCAATCGCCGTGGAAGAGAGCGCCAGCGTCATGCCGATCAGCTCCGCCACCTGCCAGCGCAGACCGAGGAACATACAGAACAGGCCAATCAACCCACCGCATACCACCATCTGCAACGCGCCGCCGCCAAAAACCGACGCACGCAGTTTCCACAAACGCTGCGGGTCCAGCTCCAGCCCAATCACAAACAGCATCAGCACCACGCCAATTTCGGCGAAATGGAGAATAGCTTCAGCGTCCGTCACCAGACGCAGCCCCCACGGGCCGATAATACACCCGGCAATGAGGTAGCCCAGCACCGACCCTAAGCCCAGCCGGACGGCAATCGGCACAATCAGCGCGGCCGACCCCAGGTAAATCAGCGCCTGTATCAGCGTATGGCTATCCATGATTTGCCTCCTGCCACGCCAGCAAACGTTGCTTGTAGTGGCGCGCCTGCGCCTGGAGCGTTTCGTCATCACAGACAAACGTACAGTGCATCGCGAAAGGCGGCAGCCAGTTGAGCCCACAATAGAGCGCGGTAGCCTGTAACGGCTGCGAGAGCACGTCAAAGCCCGGATAGGCGCCAATAGCGAAGTGGCTTTCGCCTCCGCCGGTCGTCACGGCCCACATCAGATCTTTGCCCCGGAGCGCCGTGCCGCCATGCCCGTAGGCCCAGCCATGCGCGAGGACTTTGTCCATCCAGAGTTTGAGTAAAGGGGGAACGCTGTACCACTGCATTGGATGCTGCCAGATGATAAGACGCGCGCGCGCCAGCGCCTGCTGTTCGGCGGCAACATCAATATTGAAGTCAGGGTAAAGTTGATAGAGCGAGCGAATTTCGACGCCATCCAGCGTCCTTGCCTGTTCCAGCATCCGTTTATTCGCATGCGAGTGCTGCGGATACGGATGGGCATAAATAATGAGGATCATGAAGTAGCCTGTTATTTTACATCTCTGTTTTATCACAGAGTGTAGTCAGTAATTTAACAGGCTAATAGTGAATATTATTGAGCAGCTAAATGGATAAAACTGAATTAATTATCCAGTTCGCTCATGTTCTTCACCTGATCGCGGTTGATCTGTTCCGTTTTACCGGTTTCTGCGTTTTTGTAGGACACCAGTCCGGTATCATCATCGACCTGTGGTTTACCATCAGTGACGATCGTTTTGCCGTCGGTGGTTTTTATGGCCTGGTTTGATGAACAGCCCGCTACGGTAAATACCGTCGCAGCGGCAAAAAGAGACGCAATAAGAAGTTGTTTTTGCATGGTGTTCTCCCTGCTTTTCAGTCATTTTCAGTGGCATACCCATTAACTATAGACTAACTGACTGACCTTAAAAGAAAATACAGAACACTCTGAAGATATCCCCTAGCACAGGGGCTTGTTGCGAATCGTCATACTGCTCGTCTGGGCAAGCGTCAGTCCACGCGTCTCCGGCGCAAAGGCGATGGAAATAAGCAGACCGATAAGTGAAATTCCCGCCCCCATCAGCATGACGTAGCTGATCCCATATCTGGTGATGAAGATCGGCAGCGCCCACGTTGAAAGGATGGTGCCAATTCGACTCAGGGACATAATGACGCCCACGGCAGACGCGCGAATATCCGTCGGGAACAGCTCATTCGGGTAGAGCCACTGAAGGTTCCCCGGGCCGCCGGAGAAAAAGGCGTACACCGCAAAGGCCGCAACCACCAGCCAGATCCCCATTTCTGGGATCAGCCCCAGCACAGCCAGCGCCAGCGTCATCATAACAAAGCTGCCGATCAGCAATGGCCGTCGCCCTATGCTGTTCAGCCAGTACATCGGCGGAATACAGCCCAGCATAAAGAACAAACTGATCACCACATTACCCAGCGCCGCGCTTTTCCCGACGCCCAGCCCCAGCAGGCCGACAATCTGCGGGCCAAAGGTATAGATGGCGAACATCGGGATGACCTGGCAGGTCCAGATGGCGGCGACAAACAAAACAAACGGGAAGTGACGGCGATTAAACAGCTGTAAGAAGCGCGTCTCCTGGGGCGGTTCTTCATCGAACGCCACCGGCTCGCCAAACAGTTTAATCATCATCTCCTCGCACTCTTTCACCCGCCCCTTACGCAACAGCCAGCGCGGTGATTCGGGAAGATCGAAGCGTCCGATCAGGATCATAATGCAGGGAATTGCCGCGCTCCCCAGCATCCAGCGCCATCCGCCCGCCACATCGTACAACCAGTAGCCGACCAGATCGGCGCAGGTGGCGCCGACGTACCACATCGCGGCAATAAAACTGATCGAGAAGGCGCGCTGGCGGGTGTTGGAAAACTCGGTGATCATCGAGGTAGCGATAGGATAATCCGCGCCAATCACCACCCCAATCAGCACGCGCATGACGAGCAACTCCATCGGCGATGAGACAAACATCGTCGCTACCGATATCACCCCAATGGCGATGATATCGATGAGGAACATTTTACGTCGCCCCACTTTGTCTGAGATATAGCCGAACAGCGACGTACCGACAAACAACCCGGCCAGCGTGCCTGCCCCCAGTAACCCCAGCCACTGCGCATCCAGCTTCAGCGCAGGCGTGAGCTGCTCCAGCGCCACGCCAATCATGACCAGTACGTAACCGTCCAGGAACGGCCCGCCGCTTCCCCACAGCATAATTCTGCGGTGAATAGAGGAGAATTTAATGTCGTCAAAGTTCCTGGGCTGCTGCATAGCCGCGTCCTGTTTTGTTTTCACTTGATGCCTGATGGCGCTACGCTTATCAGGCCTACGAATCACGTATTTTGTAGGCCGGATAAGACGCATCAGCGACGCCATCCGGCATCAACCTCAGCCGTAGCGAAATTCCACGCCAAAGGTGCCGCGCGGGTATTCCCATTTTTCCAGCGCCGTCCCCAACCCGAGAATTCGACAGGTGCCGCACTCCAGGCACCCGGCGTAATCAAAACGCACGCTGCCGTCGTCCTGCTTTTTATACAACCCGGCCGGACACGCCTTGATCAGCACCTCCAGCGCCTGCTTATCCGGTTCGGTTTTCAGGATGATGTGCGGATTGTCTTCATCCACATTGAATTTATTGACGCCCAGTTTGACGTCCACATTGACGGGAGAAGTCATAATACGGTCACTCCTTTGATGCCATCCTTCATCAGGTTGATGAAGCCCACTTTCTTCGCGTGGCGCAGGATTTTTTTACGCACAGGGACGGGCGCGCTGCCATCGACGGTAAACAGATCGCGGGCAATGCCCACCGCCATTTCAGGGTAGCGCGTGAACATACGCGGGTTGTCCAGAAACGCCGGTAAGCGCTGGTACATACGCATATCCCGCATCGGCCCGTTGTCGAGATGCTGTCGATATTCCGCCAGCCCCTGTCGGCTGAAATCGTTGCTCTGCATGGCCGAAAGTACGGTCTTCGCCGCCGCTTCCCCTGCCGCGACGGCCAGATCCATACCGCGAATCGTAAAACCGAGGTTCATACACATACCGGCGGCGTCACCGGCAATCAGCACGCCGTCGCCCACCAGCTCCGGCTGCATATTCATTCCCGCTTCCGGGACGACGTGCGCGGCGTACTCCAGCAGTTTTCCGCCCGCAATCAGCGGCGCCACCGCCGGATGCTGTTTAAAATCTTCCAGCATTTGTGGAACCGACTTTTTCGCCTCTTTCAGATGATGCAGACCGCAAACCAGCCCCAAAGAGAGGGTCGTTTTATTGGTATAGAGGAAGCCGCCGCCCATCAGACCGTCGGTCGGAGAACCGGCAAACAGACAGGCCGCGCCTTCATTTCCCTGTAATCCGAAGCGATCCACAATGACCGATTCAGGCAACTCAATTAACTCTTTTACGCCTACCGCGACATGGGCGGCATCTACACGTTTCGCCATTCCCAGTTTTTCCGCCAACAGCGAGTTCACGCCATCAGCGAGAATGACCGTTTTCGCTTCAATAACGTCGCCATCCGCCTCAACGCCCACCACTTTGCCGTCGCGCTGAACAAGATTATCCACGCGGATGCCGGTTATCAGCTGCGCGCCCGCCTCTTCAGCCTGTTCCATCAGCCAGGCGTCAAATTTACTGCGCAATACGGAATAAGAGACCTGCGAAGGCGCGGCATCCTCACCATTAACGTAATCCACCGCCATCGCCCCTTTTTCGGTCATAAAAGCGAGTTTTTCATGGGTGATCACGCGTTCAACCGGGGCATGCTCAGCAAAACCGGGGATAATGCGCTCCAGACTGTGCGCGTAGATGCGCCCGCCGGTGACATTCTTCGCGCCAGCGGAATTGCCGCGCTCAATAACCAGCACCTGCGCCCCTTCACGGGCGAGCACCAGCGCCGCGACGGAACCCGCCAGCCCGGCCCCCACGATGATGGCATCAAAGATATCTTCGGACATAAGAACTCCAGATTTACCTGTCAGCGGCAGGGCCGATACCCACAAGCCCTGCCCGAGTGGATCAGCGTGCTAAAGCGCTCGTAAGCGCAGGCAGAATCTTCATCACATCGCCGACAATGCCGTAATCAGCGTATTGAAATATCGGCGCATTTTTATCTTTGTTGATGGCGCAGATGGTTTGTGAACCGTTCGCACCCACCATGTGCTGGATCTGCCCGGAAATGCCCACCGCGAGGTAAAGCTCTGGTTTAAGCATCAGGTTGGAGATGCCGACATAACGCTCGTGCTCCATCCATTTTTCGTTTTCCGCCACCGGACGAGAACACGCCAGTTCCGCGCCAATGGCCTGACACAGCGCCTGGGCCAGCGAGATATTCTCTTTGCTGCCGATGCCGCGCCCGACGCTAACCACCAGTCGCGCTTTATCAAGATCGACCGTGTTGCTCTGGCGCGCCTGCGTTGCGGTGCGCGTTACGACGACATCTGGCGACTGCCACTGCACGTCATGCGACTCGCCGTGGCGGGACACATCCGCCTGTTGCGCCTCGAACGTGCCGCTGCCGACAGTGATCACCGCATACGGTGATGTAATGGTCTCTTCGCCAATCGCCAGCCCGCCGTAGACCATATGTCGGACGGTCGCATGGCCCTCCTGCTGCGTTACCGCACTGGCGTCGTTAGAGACGGCCGCCGCGAGACGAAATCCCAGCTTTGCCGCCAGCAGTTTGCCACGGCGGGTATTAGGCAGCAGCACCAGACCCGAATCCCCCTGCTGGCGAATCGTCTGCGCCATCACCCCGGCATAATCTTCCACCATGCGGTCGTCCGGTTTACCGCGTAAATGCCAGATGTGATTCGCCCCCAGTTGGCGTGCCGTCTCGCCCTCGGCGTCGTGCTGCACAAACGCATGAATCTGCTCGCCTGAAGCCAGTGCGCCGCTCATCAGTTCCGGCAGACGAGAAGGGGTATCGCTGAATACCCAGACATGAGAAAACGTGTTCATAATATCCCCCGGTAATTAAATGATTTTGCGCAGATGTTCGGCGAACGCGGCGATCTGTTCTTCACCATCGCCTTCAATAACGATGCGCTGACGCTCGCGTTGTTTCGGTGCGGCGACCTTCTGGACGGAGTACGCGTCTGGCGCACTGAAACCAATATCCGCCGCAGACCAGACCTGCACCGGTTTTTTCGCCGCGCCCAGAATCGCTTTCATCGACGGGATCTGCGGAGCGTTAATGTCTGTGGAGACCGCCACCACCGCAGGCAGGGGAATACTCAGGGTTTCAATTTCATCTTCCAGTTCACGCTCAACGGTAAGCGCACTTTCCGTCAGGGAGAGGATTTTGCTCACGCCGTTGATGGCCGGAATGTTCAGCGTTTCACCCACCAACAGGCTGACCTGCTGGGCATAAAGGTCGGAGGAACCGTCGCCGCAAACGATCAGATCAAAGCCCAATTTTTGCGCGGCGGCGGCAAGCGCTGCGGCGGTGCGTTGCGGCAAAGCCTGTTCAAACTGGTCGTCTATCACCACGACCAGTTCATCTGGCCCACGGGAGAGCACATCTTTACGCCCTTTGGCGTTGGTCAGCGCCTTGCCGCCTACGCTCATGGCAATCACCTGGGCATCGCTTGCCTGCTGCTTTAACTGGCAGGCAGCTTCAATCGCATTCAGATCGTACTGACTGATTTTGGCATCCGCTTTGCTGATATCTAATGAACCATCGGCATTATTGATCGCAATATCCTGCTCATCAGGCACGCACTTGTAACAAGTAATTATCTTCATTGCATCTCCAGAAATCATGAAGGAAACGTCATCCATATCGGCGGTGTTAAATACAGATATCACGCTCTTTAATTCGGAAATAAAACTTTAATCACCAATATTGAAAATGTCACACGCTGATATTTACAACTTTCAATATTGTTAAGCACCTCACTAATATTGAACAGCACCCGTAGAACATAAAAATTTTCAATATTGCTTGATGGATCACCAATATTGAATGAGAGATGCGCGCAATTCGACCAAAATACATCACATCTAATTGTTTTAAATTGATTTTATTTGAAAATAAGGGTCAAAAACACCAGACAAAAAAGTGTGATCAACATAACGGATTACCGCAAAATGAATACCCATTATGAGTTACTCGCCAAAGCGACTCTGAGGTCTAACTGTCATCAGATTATTACTAAGAAAAATAAACAAAATATAACAAACGGGAACGTAACATAAATTTCGTTTTGACACTGGAATTGACTCATGAAAAATGAAAAGAGAAAGTCCGGGATTGAACCTAAGGTTTTTTTCCCGCCGTTAATAATTGTAGGGATACTTTGTTGGCTAACCGTCAGAGATCTCGACGCTGCGAATATTGTTATTAATGCCGTCTTCAGTTATGTCACAAATATCTGGGGTTGGGCATTTGAATGGTACATGGTGGTGATGCTTTTTGGCTGGTTCTGGCTGGTCTTCGGCCCTTACGCTAAAAAAAGATTAGGTGATGAACCGCCGGAATTCAGCACCGCCAGCTGGATTTTCATGATGTTCGCCTCCTGCACTTCCGCCGCCGTGCTGTTCTGGGGCTCAATCGAAATTTATTATTACATCTCGACGCCGCCCTTTGCTCTGGCACCTGGCTCCAACGGCGCCAAAGAGATCGGCCTCGCCTACAGCCTGTTTCACTGGGGGCCGTTACCGTGGGCGACTTACAGCTTCCTCTCCGTCGCGTTCGCCTACTTCTTTTTTGTTCGCAAAATGGACGTGATTCGTCCCAGCTCGACGCTGGTGCCTTTAGTGGGCGAGAAACACGCGAAAGGGTTATTCGGTACTATTGTCGATAACTTCTATCTGGTGGCGCTGATCTTCGCGATGGGCACCAGCCTCGGTCTGGCGACGCCGCTGGTGACAGAGTGTATGCAGTATCTGTTCGGCATCCCTCATACGCTGGAACTGGACGCCATCATCATTACCTGCTGGATCGTTCTGAACGCCATTTGCGTGGCCTGCGGCCTGCAAAAAGGGGTGAAAATCGCCAGTGACGTGCGTAGCTATCTCAGCTTCCTGATGCTCGGCTGGGTGTTTATCGTCAGCGGCGCCAGCTTCATCATGAACTACTTCACCGATTCCGTCGGTATGCTGTTGATGTATCTGCCACGCATGTTGTTCTACACCGATGCGATCGGCAAAGGCGGCTTCCCGCAGGGCTGGACCGTTTTCTACTGGGCATGGTGGGTCATTTACGCCATCCAGATGAGTATCTTCCTCGCGCGTATTTCCCGCGGCCGTACCGTGCGCGAACTGTGCTTTGGGATGGTGCTCGGCCTGACCGCCTCCACCTGGATTCTGTGGACCGTTCTTGGCAGCAACACCCTGCTGCTGATGGATAAAAATATCCTCAATATTCCACAACTTATCGAACAGCACGGCGTGGCGCGCGCCATCATCGAAACCTGGGCCGCACTGCCATTCAGCACGGCTACGATGTGGGGATTCTTCATCCTCTGCTTTATCGCTACCGTCACGCTGATTAACGCCTGCTCCTACACGCTGGCCATGTCCACCTGCCGCGAAGTGCGCGACGGTGAAGAGCCGCCGCTGCTGGTACGTATCGGCTGGTCGGTGCTGGTTGGCGTTATCGGCATCGTCCTGTTAGCGCTCGGCGGGTTAAAACCCATTCAAACCGCGATTATCGCCGGAGGATGCCCGCTGTTCTTCGTCAACATCATGGTAACGCTCTCCTTTATCAAAGACGCCAAAGTGCACTGGAAAGATAAATAAACTCAATAAACTCCTTACAAATGAGGCTGGAAGATGGATTTTAATTTGAATGACGAGCAGGAACTGTTTGTCGCCGGTATTCGTGAACTGATGGCCAGTGAGAACTGGGAAGCCTACTTTGCCGAGTGCGATCGCGACAGCGTCTACCCGGAACGTTTTGTGAAAGCGCTGGCGGATATGGGCATCGACAGCCTGTTGATCCCGGAAGAACACGGCGGCCTGGAAGCCGGTTTCGTCACCGTTGCCGCCGTATGGATGGAACTGGGGCGTCTGGGCGCGCCAACTTACGTGTTGTACCAATTGCCGGGAGGTTTTAACACTTTCCTGCGTGAAGGGACCCAGGAGCAAATTGATAAAATCATGGCGTTCCAGGGGACCGGCAAGCAGATGTGGAACTCGGCGATCACCGAACCGGGAGCGGGATCGGATGTTGGCAGTTTAAAAACTACCTATACCCGTAAAAATGGTAAGGTTTATCTTAACGGCAGCAAGTGTTTCATCACCAGTAGCGCCTACACCCCCTACATCGTGGTGATGGCACGGGACGGCGCCTCCCCGGACAAACCGATTTATACCGAATGGTTTGTCGATATGAGCAAACCCGGCATCAAGGTTAACAAACTTGAGAAGCTCGGCCTGCGCATGGACAGCTGCTGTGAAATCAATTTTGACGATGTTGAGCTGGACGAAAAAGACATGTTCGGCCGGGAAGGTAATGGCTTTAACCGCGTAAAAGAAGAGTTCGACCACGAACGTTTCCTGGTGGCTTTAACCAACTACGGTACGGCGATGTGCGCGTTCGAAGACGCTGCGCGTTACGCCAATCAGCGCGTGCAGTTTGGCGAGACGATCGGCCGCTTCCAGCTGATTCAGGAGAAGTTCGCGCATATGGCGATCAAATTAAACTCCATGAAAAACATGCTGCTGGAAGCCGCGTGGAAAGCGGATAACGGCACCATCACCTCGGGCGATGCCGCGATGTGTAAATACTTCTGCGCCAACGCCGCGTTTGACGTGGTAGACAGCGCCATGCAGGTATTGGGCGGCGTCGGGATTGCGGGCAACCACCGCATTACGCGTTTCTGGCGTGACCTGCGCGTTGACCGCGTCTCCGGCGGCTCTGACGAAATGCAGATCCTGACACTCGGCCGCGCCGTGCTGAAGCAATACCGTTAAACATTGCCCGGTGGCGCTGCGCTTACCGGGCCTACAAAAAATGCAGGAATTTATTTATGAACCGTTTACCGATGCCCACTTTCGGGCCGCTCGCCGGATTGCGGGTCGTGTTCTCCGGGATTGAAATCGCCGGGCCGTTCGCCGGACAAATGTTCGCAGAATGGGGCGCGGAAGTGATCTGGATTGAAAACGTCGCCTGGGCCGATACCATTCGCGTCCAGCCGAACTATCCGCAGCTTTCACGCCGAAACTTGCATGCTCTCTCCCTTAACATCTTCAAAGATGAAGGTCGGGAAGCGTTTCTGAAACTCATGGAAACCACTGACATCTTCATCGAAGCCAGCAAAGGCCCGGCGTTTGCCCGTCGCGGAATTACCGATGACGTGCTGTGGGAACACAACCCCAAACTGGTGATCGCCCACCTTTCCGGTTTCGGTCAGTACGGCACGGAGGAGTACACCAACCTCCCGGCTTACAACACCATCGCCCAGGCCTTTAGCGGTTACCTGATTCAGAACGGCGATGTCGATCAACCCATGCCCGCATTCCCGTATACGGCGGACTATTTTTCCGGGATGACCGCCACCACCGCCGCGCTGGCGGCTTTGCACAGAGTGCGTGAAACCGGCAAAGGCGAAAGCATTGATGTGGCGATGTATGAAGTAATGCTGCGCATGGGTCAGTACTTCATGATGGATTACTTCAACGGCGGCGAAATTTGCCCGCGCATGACCAAAGGCAAAGACCCCTACTACGCCGGATGCGGGCTGTATAAATGCGCAGACGGTTACATCGTGATGGAGCTGGTCGGCATTACGCAGATCAACGAGTGCTTTAAGGATATCGGCCTGGCGCACATTCTGGGTACGCCAGAGGTGCCGGAAGGCACCCAGCTTATCCATCGCGTTGAGTGCCCTTACGGGCCGTTAGTCGAGGAAAAACTGGATGCGTGGCTGGCGACCCGTTCCATCGCCGACGTGCAGGCGCGTTTCGCCGAGCTGAATATCGCCTGCGCGAAAGTGCTGACCATTCCAGAACTGGAAAGCAACCCGCAGTACGTCGCCCGCGAATCCATTACCGAGTGGCACACGATGGATGGTCGCACCTGTAAAGGGCCAAACATCATGCCGAAATTCAAAAACAACCCAGGGAAAATCTGGCGTGGCATGCCGTCGCATGGCATGGACACCGCCGCCATTCTAAAAAACATCGGTTACAACGAAGCAGATATACAGGAACTGGTCAGCAAGGGTCTGGCCAAAGTTGAGGATTAAACGCAAAGCGCTAACCGGTTTATCCGGTTAGCGCGCATGCCTATTTTCGAACGGATAACAGTGCAATGGATATCGTTGGCGGACAAAACTTACGTCAGATGTGGGACGACCTGGCCGAGGTATACGGAAATAAAACGGCGCTTATTTTTGAATCCAGCGAAGGCGTTGTCCGGCAATTCAGCTACGCGTCGCTGAATGAAGAGATCAACCGCACGGCGAACCTTTTCCTCGCCTCAGGCATTCAGAAAGGCGATAACGTCGCGCTGCATCTGGATAACTGCCCGGAGTTCTTTTTCTGCTGGTTTGGTCTGGCCAAAATTGGCGCCATCATGGTGCCGATCAATGCCAGGCTCCTGCGCGAAGAGAGCGCCTGGATTTTACAAAACAGCCGCGCGCAGCTCATCGTCACCAGCGCTGAATTTTATCCGATGTATCGCCAGATACTGCTTGAGGACGATACCCTGCTCAATCATATCTGTCTGATTGGCGAAAATGCGCCCGTTGAAGATAACGTTAGCCATTTTTCTCAACTGAAAGACCAGCAGCCTGCCACATTGTGCTATGCGCCGCCGTTATCCACTGACGACACGGCGGAGATTCTGTTTACGTCTGGCACCACCTCGCGGCCCAAAGGCGTGGTCATAACCCATTACAACCTGCGTTTTGCGGGTTACTACTCCTCCTGGCAGTGTGCGCTGCGTGAAGATGACGTCTATCTGACGGTGATGCCCGCCTTTCATATTGACTGTCAGTGTACTGCGGCAATGGCGGCATTCTCCGCAGGCAGCACCTTTGTGCTGATCGAAAAATACAGCGCCCGCGCGTTCTGGGGACAGGTACGAAAGTATCGCGCCACCGTCACGGAATGTATTCCGATGATGATCAGAACGCTGATGGTGCAGCCCGCCTCCCCGGAAGAGAGGCAGCATTGTCTGCGCGAAGTGATGTTCTATCTCAACCTTTCCGTGCAGGAAAAAGACGCTTTTATTGCACGTTTCGGCGTCCGGCTGCTGACCTCTTACGGGATGACGGAAACCATTGTCGGCATTATTGGCGATCGTCCCGGCGATAAACGGCGCTGGCCATCCATTGGTCGCCCTGGATTTTGCTATGAGGCAGACATCCGCGATGAGCAGAATCGCTCGCTGCCCGCCGGAGAAATCGGTGAAATCTGTATTAAAGGCGTGCCGGGAAAAACCCTCTTTAAAGAGTATTACGCCAGGCCGGAAGCCACCGCCAAAGCGCTGGAAGCCAACGGCTGGCTGCATACCGGTGATTCCGGCTATCGGGATGAGGAGGGATTTTTCTATTTCGTTGACAGGCGTTGCAACATGATTAAACGCGGCGGCGAAAATGTCTCCTGCATCGAACTGGAAAACATTATTTCGGCTCATCCCAAAATTCAGGACATCGTTGTTATTGGTATTCACGATTCGATCCGCGATGAAGCCATTAAAGCCTTTGTGGTGCTCAATGAAGGTGAAACATTAACGGAAGAGGAGTTTTTCGCTTTCTGTGAACAGAATATGGCGAAATTCAAAGTCCCCTCTTTTCTTGAGATAAGAAATGATCTGCCCCGAAACTGTTCAGGAAAAATAATTAAAAAGAACCTGAAATAAGCATTCTTACCCGTCCGATTTTAAATAATGGAGTGAAGATATGAGTGAATCATTACATTTGACCCGTCACGGCCCGATTCTGGAAATTACGCTGGATCGCCCGAAAGCGAATGCAATAGACGCAAAAACCAGTTTTGAGATGGGCGAAGTTTTTCTCAATTTCCGTGACGATCCCGAATTGCGTGTGGCGATCATCACCGGTGGCGGCGAAAAATTCTTCTCCGCAGGCTGGGATTTAAAAGCGGCGGCCGAAGGCGAAGCCCCGGACGCCGATTTTGGCCCCGGCGGGTTTGCCGGTTTAACCGAGATCTTTGACCTGGATAAACCGGTGATTGCCGCCGTTAACGGCTATGCCTTCGGCGGCGGGTTCGAACTGGCGCTGGCGGCGGATTTTATCGTCTGCGCCGATAACGCCAGTTTCGCGCTGCCTGAAGCAAAGCTCGGCATTGTGCCTGACAGCGGCGGCGTGCTGCGCCTGCCTAAGCTGTTGCCGCCTGCTATCGTCAACGAAATGCTGATGACCGGCAGACGAATGGACGCAGAAGAAGCCTTGCGCTGGGGAATTGTGAACCGGGTTGTCAGCCAGCAAGCGTTAATGGACAGCGCCCGCGAACTGGCGCAACAGCTGGTGAACAGCGCGCCGTTGGCGATCGCCGCCCTCAAAGAGATCTACCGCGCAACCAGCGAAATGCCGGTGGAAGAAGGCTATCGCTACATTCGCAACGGCGCATTGAAGCACTACCCGTCGGTACTGCACTCTGAAGATGCGCTCGAAGGCCCGCAGGCGTTTGCCGAAAAACGCGATCCGGTCTGGAAAGGCCGCTAGCGCCGCGCTGCCGGATGGCGCTAACGCTTATCCGCCTACTGCCGTAGGTCGGATAAGGCGCAGCCGCCATCCGACAACAATCACGGAGGAATAACCATGAGCTATTACGCCTTTGAAGGCCTGATTCCGGTAGTACATCCAGAGGCGTACGTGCATCCCAGCGCCGTGTTGATTGGCGATGTCATCGTCGGTGCCGGCGTCTATATCGGCCCGCTTGCATCGCTGCGCGGCGACTATGGGCGTCTGATTCTTGAGGCGGGCGCTAACCTTCAGGATAGCTGCATCATGCACGGTTATTGCGATACCGACACCATCGTGCATGAAAACGGGCATATCGGGCACGGCGCAATCCTTCACGGCTGCGTGATTGGTCGTGATGCGTTAGTGGGCATGAACAGCGTAATCATGGATGGCGCAATCATCGGCGAAGAGAGTATCGTTGCCGCCATGAGTTTTGTAAAAGCAGGTTTTGTCGGCGCGCCCAGGCAGCTGCTGGTTGGCGCGCCTGCACGCGTCAAACGTGATGTCACGGATGAAGAGCTGCACTGGAAACGGCTCAACACGCAGGAATATCAGGATCTCGCGGTACGCTGTCGGGCATCGCTATGTGAAACGCAACCCTTAACCCAGGTCGAAAAGAACCGGCCGCGCCTGAAAGGCACGACGGAGGTGAAGCCAAAATCGGCGTAGCGCTTTGTGCCGGATGGCGCTGGCGCTTATCCGGCTTACGGGTCAACACGCCGTTGCAGGCCGGATAAGGCATTTACGCCATCATCCGGCACACCGACATTACCGACGCATACTTTTTGATAGCATCATCTGCCATTTCTGCTCGCGGTTTAGCTCTGCGGGCGGAACCGGCATTCGCGGGGTTCTCTCCGCTTTTACCATCTTCTCCTGCGCACTATGACCCAAACGTGCATAGAGCTGCGCGTCAATACGCTTAATACGCACCAGGCGTTGGCACTGGCATCCTCGCCCTTCCAGCTGATTAGGGATCGTCCTGGTCTCGCACTCTATTTCCCCCACTTCAGAAAGAATATACGAAACCGTATTAATCGCTTTGCAATAATCCATATTAAATTGCTTCGCGATCTCTTTGGCGCTCACCCACCGGTTTTCTGCCATTACCCAATCAGCAATTAACAAATAAAGTGGTTTCTCAACATATTTTTCACTCATAAGCACACCATTTTACAAATTAAAAATCTTGCTACGGTTCGTTATGGCCTGAATATAAATAATGCCATTAACCATAAATAAATTGTGGATATAGGGGATAGTATGCGACTTAATTGTTGATTAGTGTGAGCGAAATCGTGCTTGTTACATTGAAAACCACATCAAAGAAGCGTATGTGACCAGGAATGACCTTATGGCGTAAAAAAAGGTTCCTTTGCAGGAACCTTTTTATATCACCAGATAAATGCGTCTGCCGCTTACTTCGTAATTTGCGCGTGCATTTCCTGTACGGAGATCACCTTTTCAGTCGCATCGGCGTTCAGCGCCATCGTCGTGGCGAAGCCGCCGTTCAGGGTCGTGTCGTAATGCACTTTATACTGCAACGCGCTGCGGCGAATCAGTTTAGAGTCCTCAATCGCCTGACGACCTGCGGTGGTGTTGATGATGTAGGTGTATTCGCCATTCTTGATACGGTCCTGAATGTGCGGACGACCTTCGTGCACCTTGTTGACCAGACGCGGATTGATACCCGCCTCACCCAGCACAATCGCCGTACCGTGAGTCGCATCCAGTTCGAAGCCCTGTTTCAGCAGCTTCGCCGCCAGGTCCACCACACGTTCTTTGTCGCCTTCACGAACGGAGAGCAGCGCACGGCCCGATTTCTTCATCGTCGAGCTGCTGCCAAGCTGCGCTTTGGCGAACGCTTCAGCGAAGGTGCGGCCAACGCCCATCACTTCCCCGGTAGAGCGCATTTCTGGCCCTAACAGCGGGTCAACGCCCGGGAATTTGTTGAACGGCAGCACCACTTCTTTCACCGAGTAGTACGGCGGGATGATTTCTTTCGTCACGCCCTGCTCGGTCAGCGATTTGCCCGCCATCACGCGCGCCGCCACTTTCGCCAGCGGTAAGCCGGTCGCTTTGGAGACGAACGGTACGGTACGCGCCGCACGCGGGTTCACTTCAATCAGGTAGACTTCGTTGTCTTTCACCGCGAACTGCACGTTCATCAGACCACGCACCTGCAACTCAAAGGCCAGCTTCTGCACCTGCTGGCGCATCACGTCCTGAATCTCTTTGCTTAACGTGTAGGCCGGCAGAGAACATGCGGAGTCACCGGAGTGCACGCCCGCCTGTTCGATGTGTTCCATGATGCCGCCAATCAGCACCATTTCGCCGTCGCAGATAGCATCCACATCCACTTCCACCGCGTCATCAAGGAAGCGGTCCAGCAGTACCGGCGCATCGTTAGAGACGCTGACTGCGGTCTGGAAGTAACGACGCAGGTCAGCTTCGTCGTAAACGATTTCCATCGCGCGGCCGCCCAGCACGTAGGACGGGCGAACCACCAGCGGATAGCCAATCTCTTTTGCCTTCTCAACGGCCTGTTCAATCGCCGTCACGGTGGCGTTAGCAGGCTGTTTCAGTTTCAGACGGTCAACCGCCTGCTGGAAGCGCTCACGGTCTTCCGCGCGGTCAATCGCATCCGGGCTGGTGCCGATAACCGGCACGCCTGCCGCTTCCAGCGCGCGCGCCAGTTTCAGCGGAGTCTGGCCGCCGTACTGTACGATGACGCCTTTCGGTTTCTCGACGCGCACGATTTCCAGCACATCTTCCAGCGTGACCGGCTCGAAGTACAGGCGGTCGGAAGTGTCGTAGTCGGTGGAGACCGTTTCCGGGTTACAGTTGACCATAATGGTCTCGTAACCGTCTTCGCGCAGCGCCAGCGAGGCGTGTACGCAGCAGTAGTCAAATTCAATCCCCTGGCCGATACGGTTCGGGCCGCCGCCGAGCACCATGATTTTGTCGCGGTCCTGGTTCGGATTCGCTTCGCACTCATCTTCATAAGTGGAGTACATGTAGGCGGTGTCGGTAGCAAATTCCGCTGCACAGGTATCCACGCGCTTGTAAACCGGGTGCAGGTTGAACTGGTCGCGCAATTTGCGCACTTCCGCTTCGCGCACGCCCGCCAGTTTAGCCAGACGCGCATCGGCAAAGCCTTTGCGCTTCAGCATCCGCAGGAAGTCAGCGTCAAGACCGGTGATGCCAAGCTCTGCCACTTTCTCTTCCAGACGAACCAGTTCCTCAATCTGCACCAGGAACCAGCGGTCGATGTTGGTCAGGTTAAAGACGCCATCGACAGACAGCCCCGCGCGGAACGCATCAGCGATGTACCAGATACGCTCGGCGCCCGCATCTTTCAGCTCGCGACGAATTTTGGTCAGCGCTTCCGGGTCATCCAGACTGACTTTCGGGTCAAAACCGGCGGCGCCTACTTCCAGACCGCGCAGCGCTTTCTGTAAGGATTCCTGCTGAGTGCGGCCAATCGCCATCACTTCGCCGACGGATTTCATCTGGGTGGTGAGACGGTCGTTGCTGCCCGCGAATTTTTCAAAGTTGAAGCGAGGAATTTTGGTGACAACGTAGTCGATGGACGGTTCGAACGATGCCGGGGTACGGCCACCGGTGATGTCGTTCATCAGTTCGTCGAGGGTGTAACCCACCGCCAGTTTTGCCGCCACTTTAGCAATCGGGAAGCCGGTGGCTTTTGACGCCAGCGCCGAAGAGCGGGAGACGCGCGGGTTCATTTCGATAACAATCAGACGACCGTTTTTCGGGTTCACCGCAAACTGAACGTTGGAACCGCCGGTTTCCACGCCGATTTCACGCAGTACCGCCATCGAGGCGTTACGCATGATTTGGTACTCTTTGTCCGTCAGCGTTTGCGCCGGAGCCACCGTGATGGAATCACCGGTGTGGATGCCCATCGCGTCAAAGTTCTCAATGGAGCAGACGATAATGCAGTTGTCGTTCTTATCACGCACCACTTCCATTTCGTACTCTTTCCAGCCAATCAGCGACTCATCTATCAGCAGTTCGTTGGTTGGGGAGAGATCCAGACCGCGCGCGCAAATTTCTTCGAACTCTTCGCGGTTGTAGGCAATACCGCCGCCGGTGCCGCCCATCGTAAAGGATGGACGGATAATGCACGGATAACCGACGTCAGCAGCAACAGCCAGCGCCTCTTCCATCGTATGCGCAATACCGGAGCGGGCAGTGTCGAGGCCGATTTTCTTCATCGCCACGTCGAAACGGCGGCGGTCTTCGGCTTTATCAATCGCATCGGCAGTGGCGCCAATCATGGTCACGCCGAACTCAGCCAGCACGCCCTGACGCTCCAGCTCCAGCGCGCAGTTCAGCGCCGTCTGGCCGCCCATCGTCGGCAGCACCGCATCCGGGCGCTCTTTCTCAATAATTTTACGCACCACTTCCCAGTGAATCGGCTCGATGTAGGTCGCATCGGCCATTTCCGGGTCGGTCATGATGGTCGCGGGGTTAGAGTTCACCAGGATGACGCGATAACCTTCTTCACGCAGCGCTTTACACGCCTGGGCGCCAGAGTAGTCAAACTCACACGCCTGGCCGATAACAATCGGGCCCGCACCCAGAATCAGGATACTTTTTATGTCTGTACGTTTTGGCATGGCTCTGTTTACTCCTGATTATTTCGCGGACTGACGGTACTGCTCAATTAACTCGATAAAGTGGTCGAACAATGGCGCGGCATCATGCGGGCCAGGGCTCGCCTCAGGGTGCCCCTGGAAGCTGAACGCCGGTTTATCGGTACGATGAATCCCTTGCAGAGTGCCGTCGAACAGCGATTTGTGCGTCACTCGCAGATTTGCAGGCATAGAAGCCTCATCCACCGCAAAACCGTGGTTCTGCGCCGTAATCATCACGGTATTGTTATCGATATCTTTTACCGGATGGTTACCGCCGTGGTGGCCGAACTTCATCTTGATGGTTTTCGCGCCGCTCGCCAGCGCCAGCAGCTGATGGCCGAGGCAGATGCCGAAAACCGGAATATCGGTTTCGAGGAATGCCTGAATCGCCTCGATAGCGTAGTCGCACGGCGCCGGATCGCCAGGGCCGTTAGAGAGGAAGATACCGTCCGGGTTCATCTTCAGCACCTCTTCGGCGGAGGTCTTCGCCGGAACCACCGTCAGGCGGCAGCCTCTGTCCACCAGCATACGCAGGATGTTGCGTTTCGCGCCGTAGTCGTAAGCCACAACGTGGAACGGCAGGTCAGTTTCTGATTTGGCTTCCGGCAGGTCGTCTGCAAGCGTCCAGCTTCCCTGCGTCCAGCTATAGGATTCAGCGGTGGTCACTTCTTTCGCCAGATCCATTCCGTTGAGGCCCGGGAAGGCTTTCGCTTTCTCCAGCGCCAGTGCCGCATCCGGGTTATCACCCGCAATAATGCAGCCGTTCTGTGCGCCCTTCTCACGCAGCAGGCGCGTCAGCTTACGGGTATCAATATCGGCAATCGCCACGATGTTATGGCGTTTCAGGTAAGAAGAGAGGTCTTCAGTATTGCGGAAGTTGCTGGCAATCAGCGGCAGATCGCGAATGACCAGACCTTGCGCATGAACCTGAGAGGATTCTTCATCGGCTTCATTGGTGCCGACATTACCGATATGAGGATAAGTAAGAGTGACAATTTGGCGGGAATAGGAAGGATCAGTGAGGATTTCTTGATAACCGGTCATTGAAGTATTGAAAACGACTTCCCCAACCGCCGAACCTGTTGCCCCTATGGCCCGACCGTGAAACTGGGTTCCGTCTTCCAGAACCAATAGCGCTGACTTAATCAAAACACCCTCCAGAGAATATTCACTCACTTTATTTGCATATTAATTCATTTGTATAACCTGAATCAATGCAAATCTGCTTACCCGTGGATTTCTGGCAAACGGCGGCATTCTGAAGATAAGGCGGGTAAAAGTCAACTTAAAGGCGGTATTTTTTGTATTGTTTTACGACTCAGGCAAGGATGTTCTGATTTAACAGGCAAAAAGATCAGCTAACTTGTCCTGGAAAACGCTTGCGTGGCTGAAAGAATGCTTTATGAAACCAGTGAGAAGGAAAAAGTGGACCATTTGGTCAAAATTTACATAAAAGCAACAAATAAACAGAAGAAAACAGATAAATTCACGAGTTTAAATAAAAAACAGAAAGATAATGCTAAAAATAATAGGGCAATAAATTATTGCCCTATGTAATCAACAAATTATGATTACCATAACCACATCACGAAGGGTAAAAACCAGCTATAAATTGTTTAAATCCAGCACATCTCGCATATCAAAAAGACCATTTGGCTTTGATTTTAGCCAGATAGCCGATCTGACCGCGCCATTCGCAAACGTCATACGGCTGGAGGCCTTATGCGTGATTTCAATACGTTCACCAATATCAGCAAACATCGCAGTATGTTCACCCACAATGTCGCCGGCACGAACCGTCGCAAAACCGATGGTGCCCGGCACGCGTTCGCCGGTATAACCTTCACGACTGTATATCGCGCACGCTTTCAGATCTTTGTCCAGCGCGTGGGCGATCGCTTCCCCCATCGCCAGTGCGGTGCCTGACGGCGCATCCACTTTATGGCGATGGTGCGCTTCGATAATTTCAATATCGGTATAGTCGCCCATCACTTTCGCCGCTTTCTCAAGTAGCTTCAGCATGACGTTAACACCGACGCTAAAGTTGGCGGCGAACACAATGCCGATATCCTGCGCGGCATCGCGAATGGCCTGCTTGCCTGCGTCATCAAATCCCGTCGTGCCAATGACGATGCCTCTACCGTGCTGACGGCAAAACGCCAGGTGCGCCAGCGTCCCTTCCGGGCGAGTGAAATCGATAAAGATGTCAAAATCATCTTTTACCGCTTCGAGGCTACTTTGCACGGTGACGCCCGTTTTCCCTGCGCCTGCTAATTCACCGGCATCGCTGCCCAGTAATGAAGAACCTTCCCGCTCCAGCGCCGCGCCGAGTTGAACGCCGTCCATCCCCAGGGCGGCCTGAATCAGCTGACGTCCCATGCGTCCCCCGGCTCCCGCGATGGCAACGCGGATTTGTGCATCATGCATAGCTATTCTCTTTTGTTAATTTTGCGTAAATCGTTTTCAGATTAACCAGCGCCACGCCGCGCCGCTAGCCAAAAACGTCGATAATTAGAATTTAATGATAAACAGGGAGAGATATCAGTAAAAGCTATATGCGGGAAAAGCGGGACGCCGCAGGCAACTCGGCCTGCGATCAAGAGCAAATGGACGCTATTCAATGGAATAGTTAATGATGAGCTGCCCTTTCTTCATTTTGATCCCACCGATCATTATACGACCAAGTTGGCCGAGCGAAGTGACATGTGTTCCTCCACAGAAGTACATCGGAAGTTCGCCAAACCCCACTTTACGTCGCTCACCGTCAAACTCAATTCGACGGGCATAATCCTTCGCCTGCCACTGCTCAATACACGCCAGCAGATTTTCAGCATCAGGAAGACGAGCATGTTCACCTGCTGAAAAGGTAATGCGCCCCTCACCCGGCCAGTGGTGCGCTTTCACTGGCGACCAACCCCATGTTTCTCCCGCACACCCGATAAGATGGCCTGCTGAATGCAGACGAGAGTTGAGCAAACGTGTCTGTGCATCGACTTTTAGCTGCACCACTCCCGCTGCAACGGGTTGCGGCAGAATATGTATAATTTGATTATCACGTAACATGATTCCGCAAACTGGAATATCCGCAATCCAGCCTTTGTCTGCGGGTTGTCCACCTCCCTGAGGGTGGAATAATGTTTTATCGAGCGTAACGGCATACAGGCCATCCATTTGTGGAGAGCACCCCGTCACACATACCATGCCTTCTGTATCATCGGTGTTGTAATAAAGACGTTCTGTCATATGTCCTCCTGTCGTGAAGGGCAGTATATTATTTATCCCGGAGCAGATAATCCGCCTGCCCGGCAATGAATCTTTGCCTGAGAAACACAAATGAATTTGACACTCCTTCCCGATCTGGCCACTTTTGTGTTGATTGTTGATCACGGTAGCTTTTCTGCCGCAGCGCGCGCAGCAGGTGTGACCCCATCAGCCATGAGCCGCAGCGTTTCACGCCTTGAACGCGAAACGGGCAGCCAGTTGTTGCATCGTTCAACACGTAAGCTGGCATTAAGTGAAACAGGAAAGATGGTGTATGAACATGCAAAAATGATGCTGGAAGCAGCGCGACAGGCCATTGATTCCGGGGGAAGCGTACAACACGTTCCTCAGGGAAAGATTACGCTCAGCGTACCCAAAGCCGTCGGACGCTTCGTTATTCATCCACTGATCCCGCAATTTCTTGAACGTTTTCCCCTGGTTGATGTTTGCCTGAGGCTCGAAGACCGCTATATGGATCTCATTGATGATGGTGTCGATCTGGCGCTGCAAATCACCAATACCCCCTCGCCCGGGTTGCATGGCAAGCCGTTAATGCCAATCACCCACATCCTCTGCGCCACGCCAGAGTATCTGCAAAAGCAGGGGACACCGACGCACCCGGAAGATTTACGTCAGCACAGTTGCATTAGCCTCGGAGAGACGCCAACGGACTCACGCTGGAAATTTCGTAAACAAGGCAAGACAGAAGTCGTTCAAACAACGGGGCGCTATGCGGCTAATCATACGGGTGTAAGACTGGACGCAGTAAAGCGCCATCTGGGAATTGGCAGTCTCCCTGCATTCACGGCCAGAGAAGCGTTACAAGACGGCGAAATCATGCAGGTGTTGCCGGAGTGGACGTTTATCAGCAACTACTCCGGCGAGCTATGGCTTTTGTGGGCTGGAAACAAGCATATGCCTCTCAAAATACGGGCCATGATTGATTACCTTAGCCAACAACTAAAATCCTAGCCTAGGGCGCCAGCGCCAGCACGTCGGCGACCCACTGCTGGAAGCCAGCCACATCAATCTCCAGCGCCACCTGCACGTTAGGGCTTTTACCCAACCGGCCTTCAATATCAACAACCGTTGTGCCTGCGGTGTATTCCCCCTGCGTCTCTACCGCGACAAAACAGGGTTTAACGGTGAACAGATCCGGGCGAACCAGCCAGGCGATGGCGCAGAGATCGTGCATGCGCAGCCCGGTGTTCATGCTGCCGCTGCGGTAGTGGCTAAACAACGCATGCAGCATTTTTCCCGTCCGGTTAAGTTCGGGCAGTTTTGCCAGATAATCCGGCGCCAGCAGGGCCTGGTTGGTCACATCCAGCCCGCACATCACAATCTCTACCCCACTCTGGAAAACGCGGGAAGCGGCTTCCGGGTCGACGGCAATATTGAATTCGGCGTTCGGCGTAAAGTTCCCCCGCCCCGCAGAGCCGCCCATGATCACCAGACGACGAATGTTAAAAGCGCATTCCGGGTAGTGAGTCAGCAGCAGCGCAATATTGGTCAACGGGCCGATCGCGACCAGCGTGACGGGTTCCGGGGCGCTCATCAGGGCATCCCGAATGGCGATAAAGGCCGGTTTTGCCAGTGGCTGGCAATCATGGGCGACAAAGTCATAGCCTTCCATGCCCGACTCGCCGTGGACGTAAGCAGCATCGCGCAACGGGCGCAGCAGCGGCGTGGCGGCCCCCTGCGCCAGCGGGATATCCACGTTCCAGAAATGCAGCAGTTGCAGCGCGTTGCGGGTGGTTTTCTCTACGGAGACATTCCCCGCGACGGTGGTCATCAGTTGCAGGTCAAGCTGCGGGGCAAACAGGGCAGCGGCAATGGCGGCGGCATCGTCGATACCCGGATCGGTATCCAGAATAATGGGCAGGCGCATGTTTCCTCCATAAAAAGATGACAAGCTCCAGGGTTGGCATCCGATTATTGGCAAACCTTTTGCCGGTTGGCAAGCGACCGACCGACAAAAGGAGACGAAACAAAATTTGTCATTAATCCCATACGCCAAAACGTGTTGGCTCATCGTATTAATGCGCCGCCGCAAAGGCCTGTAGCGGGGCTTCCATGATGACATTACTCAGATGGCCAATGTGCTCAATCTCCACCTCAATACGATCGCCTTCCTGCATGAATAACGGCGGATTCCTCTTTTTCCCTACGCCGCCCGGCGAGCCCGTAATGATGACGTCACCGGAATTAAGACGGGTGAAAGTGCTTATATACTCAATTAATTCAGCAACTTTATGGATCATACTGCTGGTGTTATCTTCCTGTACCATGCGGCCGTTGAGCCAGGTGCGGATCGCCAGCTGATGCGGATCGGGAATTTCATCGGCAGTGACCATCCACGGGCCAAAAGCGCCGGTCTGCCGCCAGTTTTTCCCCGCAGTAAACCAGCTGTGCTGCCAGTCGCGTGCGGAGCCATCCATATAGCAGCTGTATCCGGCGACATGGTCAAGCGCATGGTTGCGGGAGATATTCTCGCCACCGTTACCGATGATCACCGCCAGCTCTCCCTCGTAATCAAACTCATGCGAATGACGTGGCTTGAGTACCGGCATGTTGTGCCCGGTTTGCGAATCCGCAAAACGAACAAACAGCGTCGGCGCGGGGTCATGCTGATCGAACTCCTGGCGCTTTTCGGCGTAGTTCATGCCGACACAGAGTATTTTTTCCGGTCGCTCTATCACCGGTAAAAAGGTGATTGCATCCATTTTTAGATCGACCGGCGTCTGCGCGAAGCGCCGCGCCTGCTCCAGACCATCCCCCTGCAATAGCGCCTTCAGGTCCCGATACTGGTCGCCGATGCGGTTCCCCAAATCAATAACGCCTCCGGCAGTAACGATGCCATAGCTGCGAGTACCCTGATAAAGAAAGCTTGCGAGTTTCATAATTATCAATCCTGCATACTTCAATTAAATAAGAAAGTTACCCAGCACCAGCAGCGAAATGGAAACATTTATCGCCCCGCCGATACGCGTCGCAATTTGTGCGAATGGCATCAGGCTCATGCGGTTGCCTGCGGTTAAAATCGCTACGTCGCCCGTACCGCCTTGCCCACTCTGACAGCAGGAGACAATGGCGACATCAATAGGATGCATACCGATTTTTTTACCAACAAAGAATCCTGTCGCGACCAGTGCAGCAACGGTACTGATAATGACCAGAAGATTGGTCAGGGTGAAGGCGTTCACCAGCTCCTCCCACGGCGTAATGGCGACGCCAACCGCGAACAGAATGGGGTAAGTCACCGAAGTCTGGAAGAATTTGTACACCACCTGCGAGCCTTCAAGAACGCGGGGCGATACGCCGTTAACTAACTTGACCAGTACTGCCACAAACAACATGCCAACCGGTGCGGGCAAGCCAATCAGCTTGTGCCCTAACATCCCCAGCATATAGAGCAGTATCGCCAGCAGCGCGCCTGCGGCAATCGTGGTCACATCCGTTTTGCCAGAGACGCCTTCCGCCAGTGACGGCGATTGTTCATCGGCATTCGCACGGTTTGGCATCAATTGACCTTCGCCGGTCAGATGCGGGAAGCGCTTGCCCAGTTGGTTCAGGCAGCCGGAGATGATAATGGCGGTCAGACTGCCCAGCATTACCATCGGTAAGATACGACCGAGCGCCACCCCTTGATCCATGTGTAACAGGGTCGCATAGCCGATTGAAAGCGGAATGGCGCCTTCGCCAACGCCGCCGGCCATGATGGGCAAAATAATAAAGAAGAAAATCTGAAAGGGTTCGAGGCCAAGCGCCAGGCCGACGCCCATACCAACAACCATGCCGACGATTTCACCGCATAACATTGGGAAGAAAATACGCAGAAAACCCTGAATCAGCACGGTGCGATTCATACTCATAATACTGCCGACGATAATGCAGCAGATATAGAGATACAGGATATTGGTAGATTTATAGAATTTGGTCGTCGACTCCACCACCACATCCGGCAGCAGGCCATAGTAAACTAACGCGGAAGGGATAAAGGTCGCGCAAATTGCGGCGGCCCCCAGTTTGCCGACGATGGGCAAACGCTTTCCAAACTCTCCGCAGGCAAAGCCAAAAAAAGCCAGCGTGGCGACCATCACGACAATATCGCTCGGCAGCTTCCCGCCCAGGCAATCAATCGCGATTAATGCACCGGCCAACAAAAACATCGGTAATGGAATAATACCGATTTTCCATGTATCCATAATGTGCCACCAGCGCTCTTTAAGTGACAAGCGCTGAATGTTTAACGGTTCATGAGTAACAGAGAAAGAATCATCAGTCGTGCTCATTATTAAGCCCTCGGTTATTTTTCAGGGTTAGTTTATGAGCTTCAATATTTACTTTGTGTGAGTACTGACGAATTCAAAAAGAAGTTTTAATGGTCTCTATAGTTTTAATGGTTTCTATTATTTTATGTGATTTACCTCTTATTTAACGCCGTGGTTTTTATGGTTTCTTTTCAGCGCGTATTTAAAGCAACGTTTGGTAACACCGTTGCACCTGCGCGCTGCCTACCGCAATATATTCTGCTGTGCAAAAGATCACAGGTTTCTGGCAAAACCGCTTCATTCAGGCCAAAAGATGATACAGTGACGTATCCCTGATGACGATGCCTGAACATTATGAAAGTTTCATTTCAGATCAAACTGTTTATATCGCTGATTGCTTTTTTCTCCATATTATTTGCCTTACTGGGTGGATACTATTATATGCACGTAGAAAAGCAGCTTTATCAGGAGATGGGAGCCAGGGCGAAAATACAGGCGGAAGAAATTGCGCTTATTCCGAATTTGCGAAAAGAAGTCGTGGAAAGAGATACCACGGCGATTCATCAATTTATGCAAAAAATAGCCGCGCATAGCGACGCCAGTTTTATTGTTATCGGAGATAAAGAAGGCATCCATCTGTTTCATTCGGTTTATGCCGACAGAGTAGGAAAAAAGCTGGTTGGCGACGATAACACTGAAGTGCTTCACGGAAAGAGCACCACGACAATTCGCCGTGGCGGCCTGGGCATCTCCCTGCGCAGTAAAGCGCCCATTGTTGACGATCAGGGCGAGGTTATTGGTATCGTCTCCGTTGGATACCTCACCAGTTACCTCAACACCATTACGGTGAATAAAGCCGTCAGTATCCTGGTTGCCGCCATCCTGCTGCTGATATCCCTTTTTGTCTTTTCCTGGTTCTTCACCCGCAGTATTAAAAAACAGATTTTTTCACTGGAGCCGCGAGAGATAGGCCTGCTGGTTCGTCAGCAAAAAGCGATGATGGAATCGATTTATGAAGGGGTAATCGTCATTGATAATAATTTGCACATTGAGGTGATCAATCAGGCTGCCCGCGAGCTGCTGGGTTTAGGCCAGCCTGCGCAGGCGATACGCGGGCAACACATTACCGAAGTGATTACGCCATCCCCCTTCTTCCTTAAAGAGGTGATGCTGAAGAATGACACTCATGATGAAATCTGCCGTTTCAATGAATTGACGGTTATCGCCAGCCGGGTGCGCATCATGCTGGAGAACTCGCTTCAGGGATGGGTGATAACCTTCCGCGATCGCAATGAAATAGACAGTTTGAGCGCTCAGCTAAGCCAGGTAAAACGTTACGTAGATAATTTGCGCATCATGCGCCACGAGCAGCTCAATTGCATGACGACCCTTTCTGGTTTACTGCATATGGGTCGTTACAATGAAGCCATTGATTATATTCAGGCTCAGTCGGAACATGCCCAGGAGCTGCTGGACTTTATCTCATCGCGCTTCAGTTCACCGACGTTGTGCGGCCTGCTGTTAGGTAAGGCGGCAAGAGCGGGTGAAAAAGGGGTGGAACTGAATTTCGATCCCAGCTGCCGGATGGATAGGCCTTTTCTGCCACTTGCAGAATCAGAACTGATTTCGATCCTGGGCAATTTACTCGATAACGCGATCGAAGCAACGCAGCGATCGCCATTACCGCATGCGCCAGTGGACGTGCTGATCAGACTCAACGAGCATGAGCTGATTATCGAAGTGGCCGATCAGGGAGTCGGTATTAAACCGGAGATTCGCGAGCATATTTTCGAACGTGGCGTCACCACGAAAACCCGGGGCGATCATGGCATTGGATTGTATCTGATTGAAAGTTATGTCACTCAGGCGGGAGGGGTGATAGAAGTCGCTGATAATTCGCCGCGCGGCGCCATATTTACGTTGTTTATTCCCGCTACGGGAATTTCCCGCAGTCCCGTACAGGAACTGGAAGGTACCGATTATGCAACCTGAACTTATCGATGTCCTGATCGTTGAGGACGAGAACGAACTGGCGCAGCTGCACGCTGAACTGATCGACAAACATCCGAGACTCCGACTGGCAGGCATTGCCTCCACGCTTGCCGATGCCCGGCAAAAACTCAACCAGCTGCGGCCTCAGCTACTGCTGCTGGACAACTATCTACCGGATGGTAAGGGTATTACGCTCATCAGCGATCCGTTAGTCATGAACACGAATTGCTCAGTGATCTTTATTACTGCCGCCAGTGATATGGATACCTGTAGCCTGGCGATTCGCAACGGCGCGTTTGACTATATTCTGAAGCCAATCTCGTGGAAACGGCTCAGCCAGTCGCTGGAACGTTTTGTCCAGTTTGCCGAACAGCAGCGGGTATGGAAAATTGTCGATCAGCAAAACGTCGATTCACTCTACCTGTTACAGGCGAAGAATTACCGTCAGGAGAATAGCAGTAAGGGGATTGAAGAAATCACGCTGGCGCTGGTGCAGAAGCTTTTTACAGAAAACAGCACGCGCAGCTTCTCCGTTGACGATGTGGTTGCCGGAACGGGGTTAAGTAAAACCACGGCACGCCGCTATGTTGAACACGGTGTCGAGACGGGTTTTCTTCGCGTCGAAATGCTGTATGGCAAGCCAGGGCATCCGCGCAGGATGTATCGCCTGAGCGAAACGTAATGGCATAAAAGATGCCGGTCGGATAGCAGACCGGCGTCAAAGCGTAATTACTCTACTTCACGAACATCCACACGCAGTTCTTTCGGCACTTCGAAAACGATGTTCTCTTCGCGGCCTTCCAGCGGAATGGCTTCGCCGCCGCCAAGCTCTTGCAGGCGAGCGATCACATTCTGCACCAGAATATCCGGTGCGGAAGCGCCAGCGGTCACGCCAACGCACTTCGCCTCTTTCACCCAGGCTTCCTGGATATCGGTGGCATCGTCGATCAGAAACGCCGCTTTCCCCATACGCTGCGCCAGTTCAGCCAGACGGTTGGAGTTGGAGGAGTTTTTCGAACCGACCACCAGCACAACATCGGCCTGTTCCGCCAGCGCGCGCACCGCTTCCTGGCGGTTCGTCGTGGCGTAGCAAATGTCATCTTTACGCGGCCCGACAATTTTCGGGAAGCGTTGACGCAGCGCGTCAATCACATCAGACGTGTCATCGACGGAGAGCGTCGTCTGGGTCATAAAGGAGAGTTTGCCTTCGTTTTTGACATCAAGCGACAGAACGTCGTCCGGCGACTCAACCAGATACATGCCCCCTTCCGGGTTGCTGTACTGCCCCATCGTCCCTTCCACTTCCGGGTGCCCGGCATGGCCGATCAGGATTGACTCTTCGCCGCGACGACTGGCGCGCGCCACTTCCATATGCACTTTTGTTACCAGCGGACAGGTGGCGTCAAAAACGGTGAGATCGCGGCTTTTCGCCTCGTTACGTACCGCCTGGGAAACCCCGTGTGCGGAGAAAATCAGGATCGCGCCGTCTGGCACTTCACTGATCTGCTCGATGAAAATCGCCCCGCGCTCACGCAGGCTATCCACCACGTAGCGGTTGTGCACCACTTCGTGACGGACATAAATTGGCGCGCCGTAAATAGCCAGCGCGTTTTCTACAATGCTGATAGCGCGGTCTACACCTGCGCAAAAGCCGCGCGGGTTGGCCAACAGGATCTGCATTTTACGCCTCCAGTGCCGGATCGATTTCCAGCACTTCAATCTCAAAATGAACGGTATGCCCGGCCAGCGGATGGTTGAAATCGACGGTAATCGAGTCACCGTTAATTTCGCGGATCACACCAGGCATCTCACTGCCGTCCATTGCGGTAAAGAGCATAATTGCCCCCACTTCAGGCTCGCCCGCGTCCATAAACTCGCGGCGAGAGAAGTATTGAACCAGGTCCGGGCTCGGTACGCCAAACGCGGCATCCGGCTCCAGAGAAAACGTGGTTTTGTCGCCGTCTTTCAGTCCCAGAAGATGCTGCTCCAGCCCTTCGGACAGGGAGCCGTCACCCAGGCGGAATAGCGCTGGCTTACCATTGTTACGCGTTGACTCAGCGGTAGAGCCATCGTCAAGCTTTAAGGTGAAGTGCACCAGCACCGCACTGTTACTCTGTACTGATTTAGACATGCAGGTTTGCTCACTTGTTTTGGGTCACCTGTTTGCCCGGTGGCGCTTACGCTTACCGGGCCTACAAGAGGCTTGTTTTGGGCTACCTGTTTGCCCGGTGGCGCTACGTTTACCGGGCCTACAAGAATCGCGCTATTTTGTAGGCCGGATAAGGCGCTTACGCCGCCATCCGGCATTTTATTACGCCTGCTTTTTCGGCAGGAAACCCTCCAGCACAATCAACGCCGCACCGATACAAATCGCGCTATCGGCCAGGTTAAAGGTGGCGAAATGCCAGTCGCCGACATAGAAGTCGATCATATCGACAACGAAGCCGTGCCACAGACGGTCGAACAAATTGCCCAGCGCACCGCCAATGATTAACGCATAAGCGATGTTGTTCAGCTTTTGCGTCGCCTTCGAGCGATACATCATCACCATCAGGATAACGCAAATACCGATGGCGATACCGGCAAAGAACCAGCGCTGCCAGCCGCCGCTGTCGGCTAAGAAGCTAAACGCCGCACCATAGTTACGCGCGTAGTGCAGATTAAGCGACGGGAACAGCGACACCGTATCCCCCAGAGCAAAGTTCTGGAGGATCAGGTACTTGCTGCCTAAATCGATAATCAGCACGACCACCACCAGCCACAGCCAGCGCAGTCCTGTTGAACAAAGAGGCTTACTCATCAGGCAAACTTACGTTTTTCGCCATCACCGGCGATGTTGCTGACACAGCGGCCGCAGATCTCTGCGTGTTCCGCTACCTTGCCGACATCCGTGGTGTAGTGCCAGCAGCGTGGGCACTTCTCACCTTCGGCTTTACTCAACGCGACTTTCAGCCCTTTGAGCAGTTCGCTCTGCTGCGCATCAGCAGAAGCCTCCGCATAGTCAGCGACTTTCGCGCCAGAGGTCAACAGGACAAATCGTAATTCATCGCCCAGTGCAGTCAGCTTCGCCGCCAGTTCCGGTTCAGCGTACAGGGTGACAGCCGCTTCGAGAGAACCACCGACTTTCTTGTCCGCACGCGCCTGCTCGATAACCTTGTTCACTTCGCCACGCACTTTCAGCAGCTCGTCCCAGTAAGCGTCATTCATCGCTTCGGTTTCGCCTAAGCCAAACAGACCTTCATACCACTCACCGGTAAAGACGTACTTCTCACGATCGCCTGGCAGATAACCCCAGATTTCATCTGCGGTGAAGGACATGATCGGCGCCATCCAGCGCACCAGCGCTTCTGCGATATGGTACAGCGCACTCTGGCAACTACGACGCGCCACGCTGTCGGCTTTCGCGGTGTACTGGCGGTCTTTGATGATGTCGAGGTAGAACGAGCCCATCTCAACGGAGCAGAAGCGCATCAGACGCTGTACCACTTCGTGGAAATCATAGGCTTCGTAGGCTTTCAGGATATCGTCCTGCGCCGCTTTCGCGCAGCCCACCGCCCAGCGATCCAGCACCACCATCTCTTCCGGTTTCACCATATCTTTTACCGGATCAAACCCGTTCAGGTTCGCCAGCAGGAAGCGCGCGGTGTTACGGATACGACGATAGCTGTCGGCAGCGCGTTTCAGGATCTCGTCGGAAACGGCCATTTCGCCGGTGTAGTCGGTAGACGCCACCCACAGACGCAGAATATCCGCGCCCAGTTTGTTCATCACATCCTGCGGAGAAACGGTGTTACCGATGGATTTGGACATTTTGCGGCCCTGACCATCCACGGTGAAGCCGTGGGTCAGTACCTGACGGTACGGCGCTTTGCCCTTCATCGCAGTGGAGATCATCAGGGAGGACATGAACCAGCCGCGATGCTGGTCGGAACCTTCCAGATACATATCCGCCGCATGACCGGCAAACTCAGGACGCACATCGACCACAGAAGCGTGCGTCGAACCGGAGTCAAACCAGACGTCCAGCGTATCCGGCACTTTTACGTACTGGTCAGCGTCGTCGCCGAGGATCTCTTTCGGATCGAGGTCCCACCATGCCTGAATGCCGTCCACTTCAACGCGCTTCGCCACTTCTTCCATCAGTTCGATGGCGCGCGGGTGCAGCTCTTCGGTGTCTTTATGTACGAACAGAGACATCGGCACGCCCCAGGTACGCTGACGGGAAATACACCAGTCAGGACGGTTCGCAACCATTGATTCAATACGTGCCTGACCCCAGTCCGGGATCCACTGTACGCCTTTGATCTCTTTCAGCGACTGCTCGCGCAGGCCTTTCTGATCCATGCTGACGAACCACTGCGGCGTCGCACGGAAGATGATCGGCGTTTTGTGACGCCAGCAGCACGGATAGCTGTGTTGCAGCTTCTCAACGTGCAGCAGCGCGCCTTTTTCACGCAGCAGCGCAACGACGATATCGTTCGCTTTGAAAACGTTCACACCATCGAGCGTCGGATACGTGCCTGGCAGGTAAGCGCCGTCCGGTCCGACCGGGTTAGCGGTTTCCAGACCGTATTTTTGACCGATGACATAGTCGTCCGGGCCATGACCAGGCGCGGTATGCACCGCCCCCGTACCGGCATCCAGCGTGACGTGATCGCCGAGGATCGCCGGAACGTCGAAGTCCATAAACGGATGGGTAAAGCGCAACAGCTCCAGCTCCGCGCCTTTTACGGTGCCGAGGACGGTATAGTCAGCCGCGCCAAGGCGCTGCATCACGCTTTCCACCAGGTCTTTCGCCAGAATCAGCGCCTGGCCATCAATTTGTACCAGCGCATAATCAAAATCCGGCGCCAGAGAGATCGCGCGGTTCGCAGGTAACGTCCACGGGGTGGTGGTCCAGATAACCAGCGAGATCGGGCCATTGACGCTGGAAACGCCAAACGTCGCTTTCACCGCATCCTGGTCAGCGGCGTGGAACGCCACGTCGATAGACGGAGATGTTTTGTCATAATATTCAACTTCCGCTTCCGCCAGCGCGGAACGGCAGTCCACGCACCAGTGCACCGGCTTCGCGCCTTTATGCAGATGGCCGTTGCCGATGATTTTACCCAGCGCGCGAATGATGTTGGCTTCAGTTTTGAAGTCCATCGTCAAATACGGATGCGACCAGTCGCCCAGCACGCCCAGACGGATGAAGTCTTTACGCTGGCCGTCAACCTGGGTGGCGGCGTATTCGCGACACTTCGCACGGAATTCCGCAGCCGTGAATTTTTCGCCCGGCTTACCGTATTCCTGCTCGACTTTCAGCTCGATCGGCAGACCGTGGCAGTCCCAGCCCGGAACGTAAGGCGAGTCAAATCCCGCGAGTCCTTTGGACTTCACGATAATGTCTTTCAGAATCTTGTTAACCGAGTGACCAATATGAATGCTGCCATTCGCATAAGGAGGGCCATCATGCAGAATGAAGGTTTTTTTGCCTTTTTTGGCCGCACGAATGATGCCGTACAGGTCATCATCGGTCCAACGCGCCAGCATTCCCGGTTCACGCTTGGCGAGATCGCCGCGCATCGGGAACCCTGTTTCCGGCAAATTCAGGGTTGATTTATAGTCACTCATCAGATTCTCGGTTCCGTATTTAAAACTCGTATAGGCATTAAGCCGGTTTTGATAGCCCAAAAAAATCGCGGGCAGTTAACTCATCACGCGCAATCTGCGCTTTTAGTTCATCCAGCGACGCGAATCGCTGTTCGTTGCGTATTTTTTTACGCAGTATTACATCTATATGGCGACCATAGAGGTCCATTACAACGTCCAGCAGATGCACTTCTAACTGTTGGCGTACGCCTGCCACTGTCGGACGCGTGCCGATATTGGCAACGCCAGGCATGGGTTTATCACCCAGCCCCATCACTTCCACCGCATAAACCCCTTTTACCGGGGAGACCTGACGACGCAGCGGTAAATTCGCCGTCGGGAAACCAATGGTGCGCCCTAACTCATCGCCGTGGACGACACGCCCGGAGATGGTAAACGGATGCCCCAGCAAACTTTCAGCCAGCGGCAGGTTGTCCTCCGCCAGCGCCTGACGCACGGCCGTACTGCTGATGCGTACGCCACCTTCGCAAAAGGTCTGCGTGTTGGTGATGTCAAAACCGTACTCCGCTCCGGCTTTCTGTAATAACAAGAAATCGCCTTCGCGACCAGCGCCAAAACGGAAATCATCACCGACAGCGAGGAACCGCACGCCGAGACGCTTCACCAGCAGATCGCTGATAAAGTTTTGTGCGGTCAGGGCGGCAAAGCGGCGATCGAAGCGTACGCACAGCACGTAGTCCACGCCGCATTCCGCCAGGTAACGCAGTTTTTCCCGCAGGCGGGTCAGGCGCGCAGGGGCCTTTTCCGTAGCGAAGAGTTCCAGCGGCTGCGGTTCGAAAATCATTACCATCACTGGTAAACCCCGCTTGCGCCCTTCTTCCCGCAAGCCCTGCAGCAATGCACGATGGCCACGATGCACACCGTCGAAATTACCAATAGTCAGCACACACCCATGCGGGGCCTGACTGAGATTATGTATGCCGCGTATCAGCTTCATGTCTGGCTCAAAACAGTGAAAATCGTCAGAGTATACCTTGTACAGCGGTCAAGGTTAACCGACGATTGCCCCTGTGAAACATAAAGAAGATTGTTTTCATTGTTATGGGGCAAATCAGAACAAGAAACTGCCCATTCAATGTAATTTTTATCGTGGAAAAGCTGTATTCACGACCCGCAAGCTGGTAGAATCCTGCGCCATCACTACGTAACGAGTGCCGCCATATTAACGGCGCTTATTTGCACAAATCCATTGACAAAAGAAGGCTAAAAGGGCATATTCCTCGGCCTTTGAATTGTCCATATAGAACACATTTGGGAGTTGGACCTTGGCTAATATCAAATCAGCTAAGAAGCGCGCCGTTCAGTCTGAAAAGGCTCGTAAGCACAACGCAAGCCGTCGCTCTATGATGCGTACTTTCATCAAGAAAGTATACGCAGCTATCGAAGCTGGCGACAAAGCTGCTGCACTGAAAGCATTTAACGAAATGCAACCGATCGTGGACCGTCAGGCTGCTAAAGGTCTGATCCACAAAAACAAAGCTGCACGTCATAAAGCAAACCTGACTGCACAGATCAACAAACTGGCTTAATCGCCCGCTTGTTATCAGCTTTGTAAAAAAGCCCGCGCAAGCGGGTTTTTTTATGTCTGCCGGATGGCGGGCAAACGCCTTATCCGGCCTGTAGCGCTTACCCTTTGTGGCTAAATAGCGCCGAATAATCCGCGTGACAAATACGCTGTACGGCCGGGTGCTGAATCATCCTCTCGGCAAAAATGGCGTGATACTCTTCCATGACGTTTTCCACACGGCCAATCTCAACGATCGACTCATCGGCGTAAAAGTCATGCGCATAGAGCGTCGGCGCGACGAAAATCGCATTGTGGGTAGCGCCAAACGCTTTCATCAGCGCCGCATCATCAAACTCGCCGAGGATTTCGACATTTAAGCCCTGCGAATTAAACCAGTTTAATAATTTGCGACCGAGCATAGAGCGACGGCCAGGGATCAGCAGCCGACGCTCTTCCAGACACGCCGGGAAGGGTTTTGCAGGCAGTGGTTTCGTACACCAGAAGCTCACGCTGCATTCACCTATCTTCACCGAAAACAGCCCTTCCTGCTGGGTAGAGTCGATTGGGCAATCCGAGATAATCATATCCAGCTTATGCTGGCTAAGCTGCTCAAGCAGCATCTCATGGGTGGATTCAAAACAGCGCAAATGAATTTGTTCGTCGTCAACCACGGCCGCATCCAGCACATTGCTGACCAGACGTTTTGACAACGCATCCGCCACGCCGACATCAAACAGCAGGTTAGACTCTTTGCGGTAGTTAACGATATCCAGCATTTCCTGGCTTAAGGTAAACATTTTGTCCGCATAGCGAAACACCAGTTCCCCTAATTCACTGGGCTCCAGCCCACGCCCTTTACGCTTGAATAATTTTCCCTGCAAGCGCTCCTCAAGGGCTTTGATCTGACCGGTGATAGTTTGCGGCGTCAGGTAAAGCGCTTCTGCCGCCCCGACAACGGAACCTTCTTTATACACATGCCAAAAATAATAAAGGTGGTTGTAGTTAATATGAGACATGCTCACTCCTCTCCCTGATCTGTGTCGCAAGGGGGGCCACATCAGCCCCCCAACCCTCTGTCCCCACTCAGACCACCGGGCTTAAACGTGTACGTAACCAGCTGTAGCCGATCACTGCCGAAAGCAGAGAACCAATCAAAATCCCCAGCTTCGCCCAGTTAATCAGTGCCGGATCTACACTACCAAACGCCAGACTGGCGATGAAAATCGACATCGTAAAACCGATCCCGCACAGAATACCGACTGCCATTATTTGCTGAAAACGTGTTCCTTCCGGCAGCTTCGCCAGTTTGAGACGCAGCGCCAGCCAGCAAAACAGGCTAATCCCCAGCGGTTTACCGATCAGCAACCCGGCAATGATTCCCAGCGGGAGTATTGAGGTCAGCCCGTCAAGCGTTACCCCCTGTAGCGAGACGCCCGCATTGGCGAAGGCGAACAGCGGCAGAATCAGATACGCCACCCACGGGTGCAGCACATGTTCCAGACGCTTCGCCGGAGAACGACCATGCTTCTCCTTCAATGGGATGAAGAAGCCGACGATCACCCCGGCAAGAGTGGCATGAACGCCAGATTTCAATACGGCAGTCCACAGCACCACGCCGACCAGGATATAAACCCCTGTTCGTCTGACATCACACAGGTTCAGCACGGCCAGAAGCACAATCGCAAATGCCGCCACCCCCAGCGAGACCATCGAAAGATCGCTGGTGTAGAACAGCGCAATGATCACAATCGCGCCCAGGTCGTCAATAATAGCCAGCGCCATCAGGAATATCTTCAACGCCAGCGGCACCCTGCTGCCCAGCAAGGCCAATACGCCCAGCGCAAAAGCAATATCCGTTGCCGCCGGGATCGCCCAGCCTTCGCGCGTAATCGGGTCGGAATAGTTAAAAGCCAGATAGAGCAGCGCCGGAACAATCATACCGCCAATGGCGGCAATCACCGGAAACGCCGCCTGACGTAAACTGGCAAGCGAGCCCTGCATAAGCTCACGCTTGACCTCCAGACCAATCAGCAGGAAAAATACCGCCATTAGCGCGTCGTTGATCCACAGCAGCATATTTTTGTTGATCTCAAGCGCCCCAACCCGTAGCTGAACGGGCGTCTCCAGAAAGGCGTGATACCATCCGCTGGTGAATCCGCTGTTCGCCATCAGCATAGCCAGCACAGCGGCGATAATGAGAATGATGCCCCCGGAGGCATCACTGCTAAAAAAACGATGCAGGTGTTTCACTTTTTATTCTCTCAATATAATCAAACCTCGTGGCGTCTATCTTACCTCGCATGATCTATCGTTAAAATTAGATTATTTATGGTGAAATGTTCGGTTTTTACGAAATAAAATAATCGCCGCCGACAAACAAAAAAAGCCCGGGATTGTGCAATCCCGGGCTTTTTATGCAATGTAACAGCGGTGATTAACGCGTCAAATCATCGAAAAACTTCTTCACACCGTCGAAGAAACTCTTCGAACGCGGACTGTTTTTCTCGCCTGTCGGGCCACCGAAGCTTTCTTGCAGATCTTTCAGCAACTGCTTCTGCTTCTCGTTCAGACCTACCGGCGTTTCAACCACAACACGGCACAGCAGATCGCCCTGTGCGCCGCCGCGTACGGATTTCACGCCTCTTCCGCGCATACGGAACAGCTTGCCGGTTTGCGTTTCGTGCGGCACTTTCAACTTCACACGGCCATCCAGCGTCGGGACTTCAATCTCGCCACCTAACGCCGCCATTGCAAAGTTAATCGGCACTTCGCAATACAGGTTGTTGCCTTCACGCTCGAAGATCGGGTGCTGCTTCACCTGCACCTGAACGTACAGATCGCCCGCTGGCGCACCATGCTCGCCCGCTTCACCTTCGCCGGAGAGACGAATACGATCGCCGGTGTCCACACCCGCCGGGATTTTAACCGACAGGGTTTTGGTTTTCTCTACACGACCATGACCGTGGCATTTGTTGCACGGATCTTTAATCAGCGTACCGCGCCCCTGACAGTGCGGGCAGGTTTGCTGCACGGCGAAGAAGCCCTGACGCATCTGCACCTGACCAGAGCCATGACAGGTTGGACAGGTCTGCGGCTGAGTGCCTGCTTTCGCACCGCTACCGTGGCAAACGTCGCACTCTTCCAGCGTCGGAATACGGATCTCTTTGGTCACGCCACGTACGGCTTCTTCCAGGGTGAGATCCATGTTGTAACGTAAATCAGCACCACGCGCTGCGCGCTGACGACCACGTCCGCCGCCAAAGATATCGCCGAAAACGTCACCAAAGATATCGCTGAAGTCAGCGCCGCCGCCGAAGCCGCCGCCAAATCCACCACCGCCTTGTTCAAACGCGGCGTGCCCGTACTGATCGTATGCCGCACGTTTTTGCGCATCGGTCAGAACTTCGTAGGCTTCCTTTATCTCTTTGAACTTGGCCTCGGCCTCTTTATCACCCTGGTTACGGTCCGGGTGATATTTCATGGCCAGGCGCTTGTACGCCTTTTTGATTTCACGCTCTTCCGCTGTTTTGGAAACGCCTAAAATCTCGTAATAGTCTTGCTTAGCCATCTTTTTTTTATCTGCCCCTAACATGCGTGCACGGGCGGAGAGGAACCCTCTTCGCCCGTGCCAGTATTTTACCCGTTCAAAGGGCGATTATTTTTTGTCTTTCACTTCTTCAAACTCAGCGTCGACAACATCGTCATCTTTCGCGTTGTTTGCAGAAGCGTCAGCGCCGCCAGCCTGCTGCTGTGCATGCTGCTGCTGAGCGATTTCCATCAGTTTCTGGGAAGCCTGCGCCAGTTCCTGCATTTTCGCTTCGATAGCCGCTTTGTCTTCACCTTTCAGCGCCGTTTCCAGCGCGCTCAGTGCAGACTCGATAGCCGTTTTGTCGTCTGCTGGCAGCTGATCGCCCGCTTCCTCAACCTGCTTACGCGTGCTGTGCAGCAGATGGTCGCCCTGGTTGCGCGTCTGAACCAGCTCTTCGAACTTACGGTCAGATTCTGCGTTCGCTTCAGCATCGCGAACCATTTTCTGAATTTCGTCCTCGTTCAGACCAGAAGAAGCCTTGATGGTGATCTTCTGCTCTTTACCGCTGTTTTTGTCTTTCGCGGAAACGTGCAGGATACCGTCAGCATCGATATCAAAGGTGACTTCGATCTGCGGCATACCGCGCGGCGCCGGGTTGATGCCATCCAGGTTGAACTGACCCAGAGATTTGTTATCAGACGCGCGTTTACGCTCACCCTGCAACACATGGATGGTTACCGCTGACTGGTTGTCTTCAGCGGTAGAGAACACCTGGCTGTGCTTGGTCGGGATAGTGGTGTTTTTGCTGATCAGCGCCGTCATTACGCCGCCCATGGTTTCGATACCCAGAGACAGCGGGGTAACGTCCAGCAGCAGAACGTCTTTCACATCACCGGTCAGTACGCCGCCCTGCACCGCTGCGCCGATAGCAACAGCTTCGTCCGGGTTAACGTCTTTACGCGGTTCTTTACCAAAGAACTCCGCCACTTTTTTCTGCACCATCGGCATACGCGTCTGACCACCAACGAGGATAACGTCGTTGATATCAGATACGGACAGGCCAGCATCCTGCAACGCGACTTTCAGCGGCTCGATGGAACGGTTCACCAGGTCTTCGACCAGGCTTTCCAGTTTCGCGCGAGTCACTTTGATGTTCATGTGTTTCGGACCGGTGGCATCTGCGGTGATGTACGGCAGGTTCACGTCGGTCTGCTGTGCGGAAGAAAGCTCGATTTTCGCTTTTTCTGCCGCTTCTTTCAGACGCTGCATCGCCAGCGGGTCGTTACGCAGGTCAATGCCCTGATCTTTCTTAAATTCTTCAACCAGGTAGTTGATCATACGGCTGTCGAAGTCTTCACCACCCAAGTGGGTATCACCGTTGGTTGCCAGAACTTCGAAGGTTTTTTCGCCGTCAACTTCGTCAATTTCGATAATAGAGATATCGAAAGTACCACCACCGAGGTCGTAAACCGCGATAGTACGGTTGCCGACTTCTTTATCCAGACCATAAGCCAGCGCGGCGGCGGTTGGTTCGTTGATGATACGTTTTACTTCCAGACCTGCGATACGACCGGCATCTTTCGTTGCCTGACGCTGAGCATCGTTGAAGTAGGCAGGTACGGTGATAACAGCTTCAGTTACCGGTTCGCCCAGGTAATCTTCTGCGGTTTTCTTCATTTTTTTCAGCACTTCAGCAGAGATCTGCGGCGGTGCCATTTTCTGACCTTTCACATCAAGCCATGCGTCGCCGTTATCGGCGCCGATGATTTTGTACGGCATGATGGAAACGTCACGCTGAACTTCTTCGTCCTGGAAGCGGCGGCCAATCAGGCGTTTAATCGCAAACAGGGTGTTTTGCGGGTTTGTCACTGCCTGACGTTTAGCCGGCTGACCAACCAGAGTTTCACCATCCTGGGTATAAGCAATGATAGAAGGCGTGGTGCGATCGCCCTCGGCGTTCTCCAGCACACGTGCAGTTGTGCCATCCATAATCGCTACACAAGAGTTGGTAGTACCCAGGTCGATACCAATAATTTTACCCATCTAAACGTCTCCACTAAAAATTCGGTCATCATGTGGTTGTGAATCTGTAATAAGGGCGAAACGTGCGGTTTCAACTACCCTGAATCGTTTTTTTTCAGACTCACTCACTGCGGTTGACTACAAGATGGGGTCGTAACCCACGTCATCAAGGGGGGCATGAAAAATTTTTTTTGCGAAAAACGATAATTTTCTTCACCGGGCATACGGAAAACACCTCTGCCTGTGCGGCGGTTAAGCCTTTTTCTTCCGTGATCGTCATCACAAGGGGAAATATTTCATTTTCCCCCTATTAGATCATAGACAGCCTCTATTCCCCTGATTATCATGCCGCGCCCCGAATACGGTATCGGTTGTTCGGGGAAACTATTTCACCATTCGATTAATGATGATTTTGAGGAATTATGGGCAACACTAAGTTGGCTAACCCGGCTCCGCTGGGCCTGATGGGCTTCGGCATGACCACCATTCTGCTTAACCTGCACAACGCGGGTTTCTTCGCTTTAGACGGCATTATTCTGGCGATGGGCATTTTCTACGGCGGTATCGCGCAAATTTTTGCTGGCCTGCTGGAATATAAAAAAGGCAATACCTTCGGCTTAACCGCATTTACCTCTTACGGTTCTTTCTGGCTGACGCTGGTCGCGATCCTGTTAATGCCGAAAATGGGTCTGACAGAAGCGCCGAACGCGCAGTTCCTGGGCGCCTACCTGGGGCTGTGGGGCGTGTTCACACTGTTCATGTTCTTTGGCACGCTGAAAGCCGCTCGCGCGCTACAGTTTGTCTTCCTGAGCCTGACCGTACTGTTCGCCCTGTTGGCCTTCGGCAACATCGCGGGTAATGAAGCGGTGATCCACGTTGCGGGTTGGATTGGCTTAGTGTGTGGCGCCAGCGCCATTTACCTGGCGATGGGCGAAGTGCTGAACGAACAGTTTGGCCGCACCATCCTGCCAATCGGTGAAGCGCACTAATCTTCCGTTATCCCCCCGACCGGGGGGATAATTTTTACAGCTGTTGTAATTCTGCCTGCACATCCGCATCGCGATAATAAATATCCTGTCGCAACCAGACGCCCAACCCCAGCCCCACCAGTGACAACGCCAGCACATACCAGGCCGGCGCCATTGGCGACACGCCCATCAACATGGTGACCGCAATTGGCGTCAGGCCGCCAAAAATGGCATACGAGACGTTGTAAGAAAAAGAGATGCCGGTGAAACGCACTTCCGCCGGGAAGGCTCGCACCATTACGTACGGCACCGCGCCAACAACACCAACACACAGCCCCACCAGTCCGTATAATAAAAACAACTGCTCGGGATGCGCACCAGACAGGTGATAGAAGATCCAGCTTGAGCAGGCCAGCAGAAAACTGCCTACAATAAAGGTTTTGCTGGCGCCAACCCGATCGACAATGAACCCTGCCAGCAGGCATCCCACGCACAGCATAATGGTCGCCACGCTATTTGCCTGTAAAGTTAACGCGGGCGCAAACCCGTACTGCTTTTGCAACCAGACCGGCGACATCAAAATCACGACGACAATGCCGGCCGATAACAACCAGGTCAGCAGCATCGAAATCGCCACCGCTTTTTTATGTTTCACCACTACCGCTTTGACGGGCAATTCCTGCGCGAGCGTTTTGCGCTGCTGCATTTCAAGGAAGATGGGCGTTTCCTGCAACCAACGACGTAAATACATCGCAATCAGACCAAATACGCCGCCGAGCAGGAAGGGAATACGCCAGCCATAATCATGCACCGCCTGCTGGGTCATACTGGTATTCACCAGCGTCGCCACGACAGAACCAAGCAGGATACCGACCGTCAGTCCCGCAGTCAGCGTGCCGCAGGCGATGCCGATACGGCGCTCCGGCACATGTTCAGCCACAAACACCCACGCTCCCGGCACTTCGCCGCCAATCGCTGCGCCTTGCAAAATACGCATCAGCAGCAATAACAACGGCGCAAGGATGCCCATTGAGGCGTAAGTCGGCAGCAGGCCAATCGCCAGCGTTGGAACAGCCATCAATAGAATACTCAGGGTGAACATCTTCTTGCGCCCTACCAGATCGCCAAAGTGCGCCATGATAATGCCGCCCAGCGGGCGCGCCAGATAACCGGCGGCGAAGATCCCAAACGTCTGAACCTGACGAAGCCACTCAGGAATATCGGCGGGGAAAAATAGTTCGCCCACAACCGCTGCGAAGAAAACAAAGATGATGAAGTCGTAAAACTCGAGCGCGCCGCCGAGAGCGGCAAGTGAAAGAGTCTTATAATCCTGGCGATTCAGAGGTCGTGTGTGTTGTGACATAGCAAACCATGAGTCAGTGGAGTTATTGAGGGCGCTTATCGATATGTGTAAATCAAAAATTACTATATCGTAAAAATTCAATACTCCACCACCTGCGTAATTTATGTCACAGAAAGGCCAACTTCAGGCGTTTATGTCGCGTCTGGCATTTTTCGGGCGGAAAGATGCTACCACTTCCGCTGCGGTTTCCACATAAGGCCCTTCAAGCAACTGTACACAATACGGTACGCTTGCGAAAATTCCCGGCACAACAACCTTACCCTCGGCATCTTTCACCCCTTCCAGGGTCTCTTTGATGGATTTTGGCTGCCCCGGTAAGTTCAGGATCAGCGCCTGCTTACGGATCACGCCAACCTGGCGGGAAAGGATCGCCGTAGGAACAAAGTGCAGGCTGATCTGGCGCATCTGCTCGCCAAAGCCGGGCATTTCTCTGTCGGCGACGGCCAGAGTCGCGTCAGGCGTGACATCACGACGCGCTGGCCCCGTACCGCCCGTCGTCAGTACCAGGTGACAGCTCATTTCATCCACCAGCTCACACAGCGTTTGCTCAATGATCGCCTGCTCATCCGGGATCAGTCGGGTTTGCACGTCAAAAGGGGTAGTCAGCGCGGAGGCCAGCCACTCTTCAAGAGCAGGAATGCCTTTATCCTGGTATACGCCGCTGGACGCGCGGTCAGAAATGGAAACTAAACCAATACGTAAGGTGTTCATGATTATTCCGTCTAAACAGTCTCGTTAAACAGAATGATACACTGCAAAGGGAAGGACAGACAGGTTTCAGAAGAGGTAGCGTGACCAGAAACCTGTCTGGTCACGCCGAATGATTACAGCAGATCGCCGATCATTTTTTCCAGTTTTTCCTGGTCAATAGCAAACTTACGGATACCGTCCGCCAGCTTGTCTACCGCCATCGGGTCCTGGTTGTGCTGCCACAGGAACTCAGACTCGGTGATGCGTTCTGGACGCGCTTTCACTTCGCCAGAGAAGGACAGTTTACGTTCGATAGCGCCTTCGCTTTCCGCCAGCTCTTTCAGCAGCGCCGGAGCGATGGTAAGACGATCGCAACCCGCCAGCTCCAGAATTTCGCCGACGTTGCGGAAGCTCGCGCCCATCACCACTGTCTCATAACCGTGCTGTTTGTAGTATTCGTAGATTTCCGTAACGGAAACCACGCCCGGATCTTCTGCCGGAGCGTACTCTTTCTTGTCGGTATTGGCTTTGTACCAGTCAAGAATACGGCCCACGAACGGAGAGATCAGGTATACACCCGCTTCCGCACAAGCACGCGCCTGCGCGAAGGAGAACAGCAGAGTCAGGTTACAGTTGATACCTTCCTTTTCCAGCTGTTCAGCAGCACGAATCCCCTGCCAGGTAGACGCCAGTTTGATCAGGATGCGATCGTTGCTGATGCCCGCGTCGTTGTAGAGCTTGATGATGCGTTTTGCTTTGGCGATAGACGCGTCGGTGTCGTAGGACAGACGAGCGTCAACTTCGGTGGAGATACGGCCAGGGACCAGTTTCAGGATCTCCAGACCAATGTTCACCGCCAGCTTGTCGGCCGCGTCAAAAATCTGCTGCGCGCGATCGCTGCTCTGCTGTTTCGCCCAGGCAACGGCATCGTCAATCAGCTTACGGTATTCCGGGATCTGTGCTGCGTTAAGAATGAGAGAAGGGTTGGTTGTGGCATCCTGCGGCTGGTACAGCTTCATTGCCGCGATGTCTCCGGTGTCGGCCACCACGGTGGTGAACTGACGAAGGGAGGTCAATTTGTCCGTCATGATAGTGTTTCTCTTTAAACAGCTTGTTAGGGGGATGTAACCGGTCTGCCTTGATGATAACACGACGCACTCACAGCGCAACCGCAGACAATGCGGTTATCCCACTCCCCTCTTTGTTTGCCCCTTTTCAGCCCCTCGCCAGGGCTGCGCGCAATTAAAGGATATTGCCATATAGTATGGTAGACTCCCCCCATTCAATAGCCTGACAGGGTCTATACTGTTCGTGAATTGGTAACGCTTACACTGGAACCCAAAAGCGTACCGGCATCAACAAGAGGGATGTTAATGCCTGATTTCTTCGCCTTTATTAATGAAATACTCTGGGGATCGGTAATGATCTACCTCCTGCTTGGCGCAGGGTTTTGGTTTACTTACCGTACCGGATTCGTTCAGTTTCGCTATATCCGCCAGTTTGGCAAAAGTCTTAAAAACAGCATACATCCCCAGCCGGGCGGGCTTACGTCATTTCAGGCGCTGTGTACCAGCCTTGCCGCGCGTATTGGCAGCGGCAACCTGGCAGGCGTTGCGTTGGCTATCGCCGCAGGCGGGCCCGGCGCCGTATTCTGGATGTGGGTATCTGCGCTTATCGGCATGGCGACCTCGTTTGCCGAATGCTCTCTGGCCCAGCTCTACAAAGAGCGCGACAGCACAGGACAGTATCGCGGCGGCCCGGCATGGTATATGGCGCGTGGCCTGGGTATGCGCTGGATGGGCGTTCTCTTCGCGATTTTCTTACTCATTGCGTATGGTCTGATTTTTAATAGCGTACAGGCGAACTCCGTCTCGCGGGCGCTCGCTTTTGCCTTTGACATACCGCCCATTATCTCCGGTATCGTGCTGGCGCTGGCGGCCTTTTTTGTCATCGTTCGCGGCATTAAAGATGTCGCAAAACTCATGCAATGGTTCGTCCCTGCAATGGCCCTTCTGTGGACGCTCACCGGTTTAGTGATTTGCCTCTGGCACATTGAACAGTTGCCCGACATTATCGCATCGATTGTGAAAAGCGCATTCGGCTGGCAGGAAGCCACTGCCGGGGCGGCCGGATATACGCTCAGCCAGGCGATTACCAGCGGTTTCCAGCGCGGCATGTTCTCCAACGAAGCGGGAATGGGTTCTGCGCCTAACATTGCGGCCGCCGCCTCATCCTGGCCGCCGCACCCTGCCGCGCAGGGAATTGTGCAGATGATCGGCGTCTTTACCGATACCATTATTATCTGCACCGCCAGCGCAATGATTATTCTGCTGGCAGGCAATGGCGCCTCGCATATGCCAACGGAAGGCATCCAGCTGGTGCAACAGGCAATGATTTCACTAACCGGCGAATGGGGCGCAAGCCTTGTCGCGTTTATTGTGGTGTTGTTCGCCTTCAGCTCGATTGTCGCCAACTACGTTTACGCCGAAAATAACCTGATTTTTCTGCGTCTGGACAGTCTGCGAATGCGCTGGGCGCTGCGTATTGTCACCGTCGGGATGGTCGTGGCGGGCACGTTACTCAGCTTTCCGCTCGTCTGGCAGTTGGCCGACATTATTATGGCCTGTATGGCCATCACCAACCTGACGGCGATTCTACTGCTCTCGCCGGTGGTACATACGATCGCCAGCGACTATCTGCGACAGCGTAAGCTCGGCGTACAACCCGTGTTCGACCCGTTCCGCTACCCTGAAATTGAGCAGCAACTGGCGCCGGATACATGGGATGAGTTGCCGCGTCACTAGCGCGGCAATCACAACCATCGATCAAATCGGTCGGTTTTTTTGCTAAAGTCGCAGTAAATTTCCTGCAAGGACTGGATATGCTGATTCTGATTTCACCTGCAAAAACGCTCGATTACCAAAGCCCGCTGGCCACGACGCGCTATACGCGGCCTGAACTGCTGGATTACTCCCAGCAGTTGATCCGCGAGGCGCGCAAGCTCTCGGCGCCGCAGATTGGCAAGCTAATGGGCATTAGCGACAAACTGGCCGATCTGAATGCCACCCGTTTTCATGACTGGCAGCCTGACTTCTCCCCTGAAAACGCCCGCCAGGCGATTCTGGCGTTTAAAGGCGACGTCTATACCGGACTACAGGCGGAAACGTTCAGCGAAGCCGATTTTGATTTCGCGCAGCAGCATTTGCGTATGCTTTCCGGGTTGTACGGCGTCCTGCGTCCGCTGGATCTGATGCAGCCTTACCGTCTGGAGATGGGTATTCGCCTTGAGAACGCCAAAGGGAAAGACCTTTATCAGTTCTGGGGCGATGTGATTACCGATAAGCTGAACGAAGCGCTGGCTGCGCAAGGCGATAAAATCGTCATCAACCTGGCCTCGGATGAATATTATAAATCCGTGAAGCCGAAGCAGCTGAATGCGGAGGTTATCAAGCCCGTGTTCCTTGACGAGAAAAACGGCAAATTCAAAGTTATCAGCTTCTACGCCAAAAAAGCGCGCGGCCTGATGAGCCGTTACATCATTGAAAACCGGCTGACGAAGCCGGAACAGCTCACCGCATTTAACAGCGAAGGCTATTTCTATGATGAGCAAGCGTCAGGAAAAGGCGAACTGGTGTTTAAACGCCACGAGCAAAACTGATGCCCTGAAGCGCAGGCCGGATAAGACGCCTTTTGTCGCTATCCGGCGCTAAAACCGCATAACTGCCTGATAGCGCTACGCTTATCAGGCTTGCGTGCTTAATGGCGGTGGTCGTCGCGGCGATCATCATGACGATGCTCGTCATGCTTATTATGATGCGGTTGCGGACGTGGTCCATGTGGCTGCCAGCGGTTTTCTCGCCACTCATAATGCTTCTGCCACCAGCCGTGGTCACGCCAGTGACCGCCATCCCAGTAGTTACCGTGGTTATCGCGATCGCCAATCTGAAGTTTAACTGCCGGTACGAGGGTAATTTCGGCAGCCTGTGCTGCGAGGGGAGCCACCAGCATCATGGAAAGTGCAAGAAGCACGGGTTTCAACTTGTTCATGAGGTACTCCTTTTTACCATTGCCCGATTTGGGTCGATGAAAGGAGATTACTTGATGAGAACGCGGGTTGTTATTCTCCGCAATCCTAATCTCTAAGTTACCGCATTTATTGAGAATTACTCCTTTTTACCTGCTAAATTTCTCCTTATTTTCTCCATAAAAAAGCCGGATGGCGGCTAACGCCTTATCCGGCCTACAATAGCTACAATAGCCCCGAAGCGCCACCGGGCACAACTGTTAGCCGCGTGTCATCATCAGCTTACGCAATTCGGCAAAATCGGCAGGCAGATTATGCGAGAGCAGCGGCAGATCGGCACGATCCGCCAGCTCTTTTGGCAGATCCAATGTTTCACCAAGAATCGCCTCCACACTCTCTTTGAATTTCGCCGGATGCGCGGTCCCGAGGAACAAGCCATACTCCCCCGGATGCAGCTGATCACGCAGCGCGCGGTACGCCACGGCAGCGTGCGGTTCAGAGGTATAACCTGCCGCTTTCAGTTCGCGCATGGTCTCCTGCGTCGTCTCATCGTCAACCGCAGCGTAGCCCAGCTCCGTCAGACGCCAGATTTTACGGCGGAACAGCTCTTCCACGCGCGGCCAGTTATTGGGCTGGCTGACATCCATCGCGTTCGACAAGGTAGCCTGCGTCGCTTTTGGCGACCACTGCCCCTCTTTCAGGAAGCGCGGCACCGTATCGTTGACGTTAGTAGCGGCGATAAAGCGTTTCACCGGCAGGCCGAGCGACTTCGCCAGCAGCCCCGCCGTCAGGTCGCCAAAGTTACCGCTGGGCACGGAAATCACTAACTGATTACGCGCGTCCTGCGGCAGTTGAGCGACCGCTTCAAAGTAATAGCAAATCTGCGCCAGCAGACGGCTGATGTTGATGGAGTTCGCCGAATTCAGCCCCAGCGCCGCCTTCAGTTCTTCATCATCAAACGCCTGTTTTACCAGCGCCTGGCAGGCATCGAAATCACCGTCAATCGCAACCGTTTCGATGTTGCCGCCCAGCGTACAGAACAGTTTTTCCTGCAACGGGCTGATCTTGCCGCGTGGGTAGAGGATCACGACGCGTACATTTTTCAGACCGTAGAATGCGTGAGCAACTGCCGCGCCGGTATCGCCAGAGGTCGCCGTCAGGATAGTCACCGGTTTGTCGCCGCTGATGTGCGTCAGCATTTGCGCCATAAAGCGACCGCCAAAATCCTTAAAGGCCAGCGTCGGGCCGTGGAACAACTCCAGGCACCCGACATCGCCTTCCACCTGACGCACCGGCGCCGGAAAAGCGAATGCCTCGCGGACGCGCTCTTCTAAGATTTCCTGCGGGATCTCATCCCCGATGAACGCGGAAAGGATCTTTGCGCTACGACTCACAAAGTCCTGATTCAGCATCTCATCAACTTCAGTCAGGCTAAATTCCGGCAGGTCGTGCGGGAAAAAGAGCCCCTGATTCTTGCCAAGCCCCTGCGTAACGGCCTGCGCAAAGCTGACCTGCTCATTATGATCTTTCAGATTGTAGAGTTTCATTGTTTATCCCAGTACTCGTGCGCCCGCCGTATCCAGCTGACAAATATGAACAAAGCCTTCCTGATTTTGCAGGTAATTTTTACCCAGCCAGTCTGCTACACGCTGCGCCGTATCCGGCTTATCACAGAGCGCGAAAAGCGTCGGCCCGGACCCGGAAATACCGCTGGCCAGCGCGCCAATTTCCGCCACCGCCTGACGCGCCTGGCTGAAGCCCGGCAGCAGACGAGCGCGGTACGGTTCGGCAATCACATCCTTCATCAGCTTCGCAGCAAGCTGCGGCTGACGGGAATAGCAAGCATGAATAAACCCGGCCAGATGCCGCCCGTGGGCGATACAGTCCTGACGGCGATACTGCGCGGGTAAAATCGCCCGCGCTTCAGCCGTCGAAACGTTAATCCCCGGATAGGCCAGTACCCACAGCCACTCATCAAATCCTGGCACCTGCTGGCTGATAATGCCGTTTTCTTCGATCATCAACTGCATGCCGCCGAGAAAGCACGGCGCGACGTTATCGTAATGAATGCTGCCAGAGATACGCCCTTCCAGTTCCCCCATGATCGCCAGCAGACGCGTGTCGTTCAGCGGTTTGCCACAGAACTCATTCATCGCCACCAGCGCGGCGACCACGGAACAGGCGCTGGACCCTAACCCGGAACCAATCGGCATGTTCTTTTCCAGCGTCATCGCCACCGGAATCTGTTTACCTAACTCCTGGCAAAAACGCTCCCAGCACTGATAAACGATATTTTCACGCGGCGCTGACGGCAACTTGTCGGCAAAACGCCCTAAATTATTCAGCGTGAAGCTTTCTGCCGCATCCACCGAGACCACATCGCCCAGCAGTGAGCCATCAACCGGCGTGACGGCCGCCCCAAGCACATCAAATCCGACACTCATATTGGCACTGGAAGCCGGAGCATAGACTTTCACCATTTTAGACTCCTAACTTCCATGAAAGGGTGCGCAGCAGATCGGCAAAAACACCCGCCGCCGTTACATCGTTCCCCGCACCGTAACCGCGCAGAACCAGCGGCAGCGGTTGATAATAGTGACTGTAAAACGCCAGCGCGTTCTCCCCGTTTTTCACTTTAAACAGCGGATCGTTGCCGTCAACCTCGGCGATCTTCACGCGACACACGCCGTCGTCTTCAATGTTGCCAACATAGCGCAATACTTTGCCTTCATCACGGGCTTTCGCCACACGGGCGGCAAACGCGTCGTCAAGCTGCGGCAGATTGGTCATAAACGTGGCGACATCGCCGGAATCGTCGAAACCTTCCGGCAGCACCGGCTCAATCACGATATCGGACAGTTCCAGCTCACGTCCCGTTTCACGAGCGAGGATCAGCAATTTGCGCGCCACGTCCATCCCGGAAAGATCGTCACGCGGATCGGGTTCGGTATAGCCCAACTCGCGCGCCATCGTGGTCGCGGCCGAAAGGCTCATGCCTTCATCCAGCTTGCCGAAAATAAAAGAGAGCGATCCAGACAGGATGCCGGAGAAGTGTTGCAGTTCGTCACCCGCGTTCAGCAGGTTTTGCAGGTTCTCGATAACCGGTAAGCCCGCGCCTACGTTGGTGTCGTACAGGAACTTACGTCGGGATTTCGCCGCGGCAAAACGCAGTTGATGGTAGTAATCCATCGACGACGTGTTGGCTTTTTTGTTCGGCGTTACCACATGGAAGCCTTCACGCAGGAAGTCGGCGTATTGATCCGCCACCGCCTGGCTGGAGGTACAGTCAACAATGACCGGGTTAAGCAGGTGATACTCTTTCACCAGGCGAATTAAGCGCCCTAAATTAAACGGTTCTTTCGCTTCCGCCAGTTCCGCCTGCCAGTTATCCAGGTTCAGGCCATGCACATTGGTCAACAGCGCTTTCGAATTCGCCACGCCGCAGACGCGCAGGTCGATATGCTTGTTTTTCAGCCAGGACTGCTGGCGTTTCAGCTGCTCAAGTAACGCGCCGCCAACGCCGCCAACGCCGATAACGAACACTTCAATCACCTGATCGGTGTTGAACAGCATCTGGTGGGTAACACGTACACCCGTTGTGACGTCATCGTTATTCACGACCACCGAAATCGATCGTTCGGACGAGCCCTGCGCAATCGCGACAATATTGATATTCGCGCGCGCCAGCGCCGCAAAGAACTTCGCCGAGATGCCACGCAGCGTGCGCATACCGTCGCCAACCACCGAGATGATCGCCAGACGTTCAGTCACCGCCAGCGGCTCCAGCAACCCTTCTTTCAGTTCCAGGTAGAACTCATCCTGCATTGCACGCTGGGCCCGCGCGCAGTCGCCCTGCGGTACGCAGAAACTGATGCTGTATTCAGAAGAGGATTGCGTGATCAGCACCACGGAGATCCCCGCGCGGGACATTGCCGCGAAGACGCGCGCCGCCATCCCGATCATCCCTTTCATTCCTGGGCCGGAAACGCTGAACATCGCCATATTGTTCAGGTTCGAGATCCCTTTCACCGGCAGTTCGTCTTCATCCATGCTGGCGCCGATCAGCGTACCAGGAGCTTGCGGGTTTCCAGTGTTTTTAATCAGGCATGGGATTTGGAACTGAGCAATGGGGGTGATGGTGCGAGGATGAAGGACTTTGGCGCCGAAGTAAGAAAGCTCCATCGCCTCCTGATAGGACATCGATTTCAGCAACCTGGCGTCCGGCACCTGGCGCGGATCGCAGGTATACACGCCGTCGACGTCAGTCCAGATCTCACAACAGTCGGCGCGTAAGCAGGCAGCCAACACCGCAGCGGAGTAATCAGAACCGTTGCGGCCCAGCACGACCAGCTCGCCTTTTTCGTTACCGGCGGTGAAACCTGCCATCAGCACCATGTGGTCAGCCGGAATGCGGCCCGCCGCGATACGGCGCGTAGATTCGGCGATATCAACGGTCGATTCGAGGTAATGCCCGACCGCCAACAATTTTTCGACCGGATCGATAACCGTCACGCCATGACCGCGCGCTTCCAGCAGGCCAGCCATGATCGCGATCGACATCTTCTCGCCACGGCAGATCAGCGCAGCATTGATGCTATCCGGGCACTGGCCCAGCAGGCTGATTCCGTGCAGGATATGTTTGATTTGCGCAAATTCTTGCTCAACGAAAACTTTCAACTGCGCCAGCGGGAACCCCGGCTGAGCGGCTGCAAGACCCGTAAGAAGTTCGGAAAAAATACGTTCGGCATCGCTGATATTCGGTAAAGCATCCTGACCGCTGATGGTCTTTTCAATCATCGCCACCAGATGGTTAGTAATTTTGGCGGGGGCAGAGAGAACAGTCGCTACCTGCCCCTGCCTGGCATTGCTTTCCAGAATATCGGCAACACGCAGAAAGCGCTCTGCATTTGCCACTGATGTACCGCCGAACTTCAACACTCGCATGGTTGTTACCTCGTTACCTTTGGTCGAAAAAAAAGCCCGCACTGTTCAGGTGCGGGCTTTTTTCTGTGTTTCCTGTACGCGTCAGCCCGCACCGTTACCTGTGGTAATGGTGATGGTTGTGGTAATGGTGGTGCTGATGCGATTCATGGATGTTGTGTACTCTGTAATTATTATCTGTCTGTCTTGTATCTTTAAAGGGTTAAAGTATCTCGTGACCTAAGTCAATAAATTTTTAATTTGATCACATTCCGCAACATGTTCACGAGCTGCTGCTTGCGCATTTATTTTCAACCAATACGGAATGAAGTAACCTCTTGAAACCAGATTTAAAATCTTACATTAAGTAATTTAACAAGATTTTATTTTGTTATATTTTTCTCAATATCATGCAATAAACGGTGCAGCATGGCCGTGTCGCGCTGCCCTGACAGCCCCAGTCGTTGTTGCAGCCAGTCCGCCAGTTTGATGTCATCAGCAACATCCAGCGTCGCCAGTAACTGCGAAACGCGTGTGCGTAACGCCTGCAATTGAGGCGCGTCAGTCGCCTCTGTTTGTTTCGCCGGTTGTTGCATTAAGCCTGCTAATTGATAGCAATACACCATTACCGCCTGCCCTAAATTGAGTGAAGGATAATCAGCAACCATTGGCACGCCGGTTAAAACGTCCGCCAGCGCCAGTTCTTCGTTCGTCAGGCCCGAATCTTCCCGGCCAAAAACCAGCGCCGCATGGTTCATCCACTGCGATTTTTCCTGCAACAGCGGCAGCAGTTCTGCGGGCGTTGCGTAGTAGTGGAACTTCGCGCGACTGCGGGCCGTGGTGGCGACAGTGAAATCAACATCGTGCAGCGCTTCCGCCAGCGTTGGATAAACACTAATATTATCAATAATATCAGCGGAACCATGTGCGACCCAACGGGTCGCCGGCTCCAGGTGCGCCTGGCTGTCGACAATACGCATATCGCCAAAACCCATCGTCTTCATTGCCCGTGCCGCCGCGCCAATATTTTCCGCTCTGGCAGGCGCGACCAGAATAATTGTTACACGCATTTCGATTCTCTTTTTGACCAGCCGCTGGCAATAATGTGACCAATGTCAACATATTACGCAGCACGAATTTACAATTTTTTAACGAAAACCGTTGAAAAACCATTTCACATTCAGTAAAAGGCACTAAACTATTTCTTATCTTTACTATTGCGTTTTATGTTAAGAAATACTACATATCCTTCTGTTTATTTAGGGTAATTTAATTTAGAATGAATCATACCTATTGGATTCATTACATTTATTAGTTGGCATGCGCAACTAGTTGGATTATTGCAAATTTGTGATGAACGCTAGCATTTGGATACGATGATTTCATCAAACTGTTAACGTGCTACAATTGAACTTGATATATGTCAACGAAGCGTAGTTTTATTGGGTGTCCGGTACGTCTTAGCCTGTTATGTTGCTGTTAAAATGGTTAGGATGACAGCCGTTTTTGACACTGTCGGGTCCAAAGGGAAAGTACCCACGACCAAGCTAATGATGTTGTTGACGTTGATGGAAAGTGCATCAAGAACGCAATTACGTACTTTAGTCATGTTACGCCGATCATGTTAATTTGCGACATGCATCAGGCAGGTCAGGGACTTTTGTACTTCCTGTTTCGATTTAGTTGGCAATTTAGGTAGCAAACATGCAGACCCCGCACATTCTTATCGTTGAAGACGAGTTGGTAACACGCAACACGTTGAAAAGTATTTTCGAAGCGGAAGGCTATGATGTATTCGAAGCGACAGATGGCGCGGAAATGCATCAGATCCTCTCTGAATATGACATCAACCTGGTGATCATGGATATCAACCTGCCAGGGAAAAACGGTCTTCTGTTAGCGCGTGAACTGCGCGAACAGGCTAACGTTGCGTTGATGTTCCTGACTGGCCGCGATAACGAAGTCGATAAAATCCTCGGCCTCGAAATCGGCGCAGACGATTACATCACCAAGCCGTTTAACCCACGCGAACTGACTATCCGTGCGCGCAACCTGCTGTCCCGTACTATGAATCTGGGTACGGTCAGTGAAGAGCGCCGTAGCGTCGAAAGCTACAAGTTCAACGGTTGGGAACTCGACATCAACAGCCGTTCTTTGATCGGCCCAGATGGTGAGCAGTACAAACTGCCACGCAGCGAATTCCGCGCCATGCTTCACTTCTGCGAGAACCCGGGCAAGATCCAGTCTCGTGCAGAACTGCTGAAGAAAATGACCGGTCGCGAGCTGAAGCCGCATGACCGTACTGTTGACGTGACTATCCGTCGTATTCGTAAGCATTTCGAATCCACGCCGGATACCCCGGAAATCATCGCGACCATTCACGGTGAAGGTTACCGTTTCTGCGGTGATCTACAGGACTAATCGGTTACCACCGGCAGCAAAAACGGCGCAAAACGCGCCGTTTTTTATTGTCTGTCAATGGCTTATCCGGCCTGAACGGGAATCACTTCCAGAGACGCGTCAGGAACGTTACCGCCACGGCATAACGGGCACCGCGCTTATGGCATTTTTTGGCGACCCTTCAACGACCTTGTCAGAATAGGCCAGATACGCCAGCGTATTGCGTTTGGCATCATAAAAACGCACGACCTGTAATTTTTTAAACACCAGCGACGTGCGCTTCTGGAAAACGACATCCCCTTGCGCTTTCCCGTTCTTAATTTTATCGCTCAGCTCAATCGGCCCTACCTGCTGACAGGAGATCGCCGCGTCGGAGGTATCTTCGGCCAGTCCCAGGCCGCCTTTAATCCCCCCCGTTTTCGCCCGACTTACATAGCACGTCACATTTTTGACGTCGGGATCGTCAAACGCTTCGACGACGATTTTATGGTCAGGCCCAAACATTTTAAATACGGTATCGACGGAACCCACCTGTTCTGCATGCGCAAACTGCCCCAGCATCAACAGAATTGAGGAAAGTATTAAGCTCTTGTATTTCATATTGTTACCATTCATAAAAGTTACACTGCGCAATTATTCGACACGTCTGGATAAACTGTTTACAGATCACAGGATTAGAATAATCATGCTTTAGTGTGCCCCAAAAAAGCACAGATGAGCAAAAAAAACACCGAATGCTAAAACAGCAAAAAATGCTATTATCCACTTACCTGATGTCAGGTGCTCGTTGTGGAAAGGATGAGGATATTTTATGGATCAGGCTGGCATTATTCGCGACCTCTTAACCTGGCTGGAAGGCCATCTGGATCAGCCTCTGTCGCTTGACAATGTGGCGGCAAAAGCAGGTTATTCCAAGTGGCACCTGCAAAGAATGTTTAAGGACGTGACGGGCCATGCTATTGGCGCTTACATCCGCGCTCGCCGCTTATCTAAATCCGCCGTGGCCCTGCGCCTGACGGCGCGTCCGATTCTGGATATCGCGTTGCAGTACCGCTTCGATTCTCAGCAAACCTTTACCCGCGCGTTTAAAAAGCAGTTCTCTCAGACGCCGGCGTTATATCGCCGTTCTCCAGAATGGAGCGCCTTTGGCATTCGTCCGCCGATGCGTCTGGGTGAGTTCGCCATGCCTGAACATCAGTTTGTCACCCTGGAAGATACGCAACTGCTCGGCACCACCCAGAGCTATTCCTGTTCGCTGGAGCAAATCTCCGATTTTCGACACGAAATGCGCGTACAGTTCTGGCAAGACTTTCTCAGCCAGGCGCCAACGATTCCTCCGCTGCTCTACGGCCTTAACGAAACGCGCCCCAGCCTGGAGAAAGATGACGAACAGGAGGTGTTCTACACCACCGCGCTACCGCAAGAACATGCCAACGGGTATGTGCCGTCAGCGCAGCCTGTTACCCTACAGGGCGGCGAATATGTGATGTTCACCTACGAAGGTTTAGGAACCGGGGTACAGGAGTTTATCCTGACGGTATACGGCACCTGTATGCCGATGCTGAACCTGACCCGCCGTAAAGGGCAGGATATAGAGCGATACTACCCGGCAGAAGATGCCAAAACAGGCGGTCGCCCTATTAACCTGCGTTGCGAATTCCTGATCCCCGTTCGCCGTTAACGCTGTAGCTCATCTAACGCAGGGGCATCGAGATGCGAGACGTCCCCTGCCGTTTCAACGACCCAACCAGGCGCCAGCCACAAACTTTCCTGATAATCGACGCGGGAAATAGAGCAATTACGCAGACGTAACCGACGCTCCGCCCAGGCCGGTAATCCCAGAATGGTGCTGACCAGGCAACCCAGCGCGATACCGTGACTGACCAGCAGCGGGCGGCTGCCCTGCGGCAGTTCCAGACAGGACGCGAGAGCGGCATTGACGCGATCGCTCAGTTCCTGCATGGATTCGCCATCAGGAATGCGCCCGTCAACCGTGCCGTTCACTAACTGGCGACGCCAGTTCTCTTCTTCTTCGGTGAGGGTGTCGATGTGTCGTTTTTCCAGCACGCCCATGTCCAGCTCACGCAGACGGGCGTCGAAAGTGATATCGCAACCGCATGCCTGGGCGATGATTTCAGCCGTGCGGCGGGTGCGACCGAGATCGCTACTGACGATATGGGTGATGCCGAGCGTTCTGGCGCGTTCTCCCACTTGCATAGCTTGTTGCTCACCTTTAGCGGTCAGCGGACTGTCAGACTGGCCTTGAATACGTCGCTCGGCGTTCCACTGCGTTTCACCGTGGCGAACAAGGTATACCTGTAACATGCTTTTTATCCGTTATACTGCGATGACATTCATTTCTGAGTAATTCTGATTATGCACCATGTTGTCTCAGCAACCACCAATCCCGCTAAAATTCAGGCAATTCTGCAAGCATTTAACGAGATTTTCGGTGAAGGATCCTGCCATATTGAGTCCGTCTCCGTCGAGAGCAGCGTGCCGGAACAACCTTTTGGAAGTCAGGAAACGCGCGCTGGCGCACGGAATCGGGTAGAAAATGCGCGCTGTCTGCGTCCTCAGGCCGATTTTTGGGTGGCTATCGAAGCGGGGATTGATGATGACAGTACGTTCAGTTGGGTGGTAATAGAGAATGCCGCCCAGCGAGGCGAGGCGCGATCGGCAACGCTGCCGCTTCCTGCGGTTATCCTTGAAAAAGTTCGTCAGGGCGAAGCGCTCGGCCCGGTGATGTCGCAGTATACCGGTATTGATGAGATTGGCCGTAAAGAGGGGGCTATCGGGGTGTTTACCGCCGGAAAACTGACCCGCTCCAGCGTTTATCACCAGGCGGTGATTCTGGCGCTCAGTCCGTTTCATAATGCGGTGTATCGGTAGGGCTCGCGATCCACGCCGGATGGCGGCTTCGCCTTATCCGGCCTACGTTCACCGTTTCTGTAGGCCTGTCATCAGGCGTGAACGTTCATCATTCCTGTAGGCCTGATAAGCGTAGCGCCATCAGGCGAAATTACCTTTCGCTCTTGAGCAACACCTGCTCCAGCCACTGGCGTAACTCTACCGGTGCGGACTTCAGGCTGTTGGAACCGCGCGTAATGGTGGCGATGCCCGCCCCCAGCTCATTTTTAAGCTCGCGCTGGCTCATTTCACCGCGTAACAACTCTTCAATGATACGCACGCGCGTTCCCAGCGCCTCACGCTCATCCGGCGTCAGCATCAAATTGAGTAAGGGAAGATGCAGGTCTTCCGCACAAGCGTGCTTGAGCAGCTCAACAAAGCGTAACCACTCCTGGTGACGCTGTTCTGCCATCGCTGCTGAATAGGGTGATTGCTGAGTCATAGAATGTCGCCATCGTTGCAGGGGGAAACGTATCTGCCTCCCCCGATTGTACTCTTTAACGAGTACGATAGCATAACATAACCGATGCGATCAGTAACGGCGCTGCCATTCTGCATCATTCATCAACGTTGGTTTATCGCCCATGAAGTAGCGATAGTAGGCATCATAAGCCAGCACGTTCTTCACGTAGCCCCGCGTTTCTGAGAACGGAATACTTTCAACAAACGCGACGGCGTCGATGCGCCCTGCGCTGTTGCCAAGCCAGGTACGAACGCGCCCCGGCCCGGCATTGTAAGCCGCTGAAGAGAAAATACGGTTATTACCAAACTGTTGATAAACGTATTGCAGGTAACTGGTGCCAATGTTGATGTTCGTCTCCGGGTCAAGCAGCTGGCTAGGGCTGCTGTAGCCCGGTATCGAGAACATTTTCACCGTATGCGTCGCCGTGCCCGGCATAACTTGCATCAGACCGCTGGCTCCTACCGGGGATTTCACTTTCGGATTCCAGGCGCTCTCCTGACGCGCAATCGCCATAGCGTAACTTTGCGAGATCGCTTTGCCGCCGGTGTAACGGGCGAAAAGATCCTTATACGCCAGCGGGAAACGCTCTTCCAGATGATCCCACAGTTTCCCTGCGATCGTCGCCTGTACGCTCAGATCCCACCAGTGGTTATTGAAAGCATAACGCGCCAGCTGCGCCTGCTCCGACTTCGTCCTGCTGGAGACCAGATTCGCCCACTCGCTGCGCGCCGTATTATCCAGGTTCCAGTACATCAGTTCGCGTACTCGCGCCATTTCCGCGCCCTGCGTAAGCGAAGCGTCCACTGTCGTCGGCGCTTTGTCGATCTTCAGCACATACGCTTCACCCAGCTTTTGTGCGGCGACCATCGGGTAGAAACCACGCTGTTGCATCAGCGCATGGAGGATCTCTTTTGCCTCTGCCTCACGCCCGCGTTCAAGCAACAAATCCGCCTGCCAGTAGCGCCATTCATCCTTCTCCTTCGCTTCCATCGGCAGTCGGGCAAGCCAGGTATTCAGCCCACGACGATCGCCGGTGCCCAGCGCCATCCGCACGCGGCGTTCCACCAGCGTGGTGGATTGCGAGCGCATAATCGCATCATCGCGCCACTTCGCCTGCGCATCGGTCACATCGTTCCCCATCAGCCGCCAGGCGACGATATCGCGCAGTTCCTGAGTTTGCTCCTCATTAAGCTGCTGGGCCTGCACCAGTGACGGGATCATCAAACGCGCATTCTCTGCGTCCTGCCGCGCGACGCTGGCAAAGGCCACTGCCGCCATCTGACGGGTAAAATCGGTCGCGCCGGTCGTACGCGCAAAAGTCATCACGCTATTGGGATCGTTCGCCAGCGCGATGATCGCCGAAGCAATGGTCTGGTACTGCGCAGGCATCTGCCCGGCCAGCACCGTTACCAGCCCCGTATTGCCTGCTTTCATCGCCAGGCGGATGCGCTCCAGCCAGGCCAGCGGGTCCTGGGTGCCGGAAGCGCGCCAGACGCTGAACAGTTTGTCACAGGCGTTCGGCTGGCTTTTCCCGGTCAGCCAAAGCGCTTTCGCCCCCTGCCAGGCCTCTTCCGTCTGCCCGGTATTCCATTTCGCGTAGTAGTAATTACATTGCGCTTCGGTGGTGCCCGGCTTCTCGGGGCTGAACGCTAGCAGTCCACGCCAGTCTTCACGACGCGCCAGCTCATTAACGAAACGCGATTGCAGCGTACGCGCAGGAGGAAGCGTAGGGTTGGCGCGCACAAACTGAGTAACGGTGACCGCAGGCTGGTTCATCAGATCGTCGGTGATCTGGCGATACTCAAGATAGGGATACAGCGGGTAATTTTTCAGGCCAGGCATCATCTGCTCAACGACATCCATCTGTCGGTTATCCCAGGCCTGTTTGATTTGCGCATAGCGATTGCGCTGCTCATCCAGAGAATCCGCTCGCGCCGCCTGACTTACCGTCAGCAGGCATACGCTGGCGGCGATAAGACGCCAGGTAAATGGTTTGGCTTTGTCCACAAGCTCTTCCTCTTGTCGTAATACATCAATGCAGCATCATGCCGCGTAATGAATTTATGCTAACCAGACATTGCTAAATGCGCCACGTTACGGACACTTTTTTACTTTTATTGCGAGTGAGAGTTGCTGGCTGGGATTAGCCCGGGAAAAAGGCTACACTTCGCCTTTGAAAATTATTCTTCATCACGATAAACCTATAGAGGCGAAGTCCAACGTGGCTCAATTCGTTTATACCATGCATCGTGTCGGCAAAGTGGTTCCGCCGAAACGTCATATTTTGAAAAACATCTCGCTGAGCTTCTTCCCTGGGGCGAAAATCGGCGTACTGGGTCTGAACGGCGCCGGTAAGTCTACCCTGCTGCGCATTATGGCTGGCATCGATACAGATATTGAGGGCGAAGCTCGCCCACAGCCAGGCATCAAAATTGGCTACCTGCCGCAGGAACCTCAGCTCACCCCTGAACACACCGTTCGCGAATCGATCGAAGAGGCGGTGGCCGAAGTGGTCGGCGCCCTGAAACGTCTGGATGAAGTGTACGCGCTGTACGCCGATCCAGATGCGGACTTTGACAAGCTGGCCGCCGAACAGGGCAAGCTGGAAGAGATCATCCAGGCGCATGACGGCCACAACCTGAACGTACAGCTGGAGCGCGCCGCTGACGCCCTGCGTCTGCCGGACTGGGATGCCAAAATCGCGAATCTTTCCGGTGGTGAGCGCCGCCGCGTCGCGCTGTGCCGTCTGCTGCTGGAAAAACCGGACATGCTGCTGCTCGACGAACCGACCAACCACCTGGATGCGGAATCCGTCGCGTGGCTGGAACGCTTCCTGCACGACTTCGAAGGCACCGTTGTGGCGATTACCCACGACCGTTACTTCCTCGACAACGTGGCAGGCTGGATCCTCGAACTTGACCGTGGCGAAGGGATTCCGTGGGAAGGCAACTACTCCTCCTGGCTGGAACAGAAAGATCAGCGTCTGGCGCAGGAAGCCTCTCAGGAAGCGGCCCGCCGTAAATCCATTGAGAAAGAGCTGGAGTGGGTGCGTCAGGGTGCTAAAGGCCGTCAGTCTAAAGGCAAAGCCCGTCTGGCGCGCTTTGAAGAGCTGAACAGCACCGAATACCAGAAACGTAACGAAACCAACGAACTGTTTATTCCACCTGGACCACGTCTGGGCGACAAGGTCGTTGAAGTCAGCAACCTGCGTAAATCCTACGGCGATCGCCTGCTGATCGACGATCTCAGCTTCTCAGTACCGAAAGGCGCGATTGTCGGCATCATCGGTCCGAACGGCGCGGGTAAATCCACCCTGTTCCGCATGATGTCCGGTCAGGAACAGCCGGATAGCGGCACCATCACGCTGGGGGAAACCGTAAAACTGGCTTCCGTTGACCAGTTCCGTGACGCGATGGATAACAGCAAAACCGTGTGGGAAGAAGTTTCCGGCGGGCTGGATATCATGAAGATCGGCAACACCGAAATGCCAAGCCGCGCCTATGTGGGCCGCTTTAACTTCAAAGGCGTCGATCAGGGTAAACGCGTGGGCGAACTGTCCGGCGGTGAGCGCGGTCGTCTGCATCTGGCGAAGCTGTTGCAGGTTGGCGGCAATATGCTGCTGCTCGATGAACCGACCAACGACCTGGATATCGAAACCCTGCGTGCGCTGGAAAACGCCCTGCTGGAGTTCCCGGGCTGTGCAATGGTTATCTCGCACGACCGTTGGTTCCTCGACCGTATCGCCACGCACATTCTGGATTACCAGGATGAAGGCAAGGTGGAGTTCTTCGAGGGTAACTTTACCGAGTACGAAGAGTACAAGAAACGCACGCTGGGCGCCGACGCGCTGGAGCCGAAGCGTATCAAGTACAAGCGTATCGCTAAGTAATGTATCAGATGCCGGATGGCGCTACGCTTATCCGGCCTACAGACTTATCCGGCCTACACCTTGTGGGCCGCCATCCGGCGCTTCAGGCTTAACCCTGCTCGCCCATCATCTCTTTCACTAACTCCACGCAGCGCAAAAATCGACCATCGTAATCGGCCTCTTCTACGTGGACGAAATTGATGTTGTTCTCCCGCAGCATATCCACCAGCAGATTCTGGAACTCTTTACGATCCACCGAACTGCCCAGACTCCGTAACCCATCCGCGACCCAGGGCGTATTGTTCTCCAGCAGGATCACCAGATCAAAGCGGTATTCATCGATCAACGCCTGTACAAACGGATGCTCGCGCCCTTCGTATTTTTTACAAAAGGCCTGCGTGGTAACGAAATCGGTATCGATAAAGGCCACTTTATTGGCGTATTTCACCGCAAAATCAATATATTGTGCATGGCCCAGCGCGATCTTATCGTAATCAGAATACTGTAACGCCATCTCGTCACCGCCCAGATGTGAGAAGACATAGTCGCGCCCGTACTCCCACGCGCTGGTGGTATTAAAAATATTGGCGAGCTTGTTCACCAGCGTGGATTTCCCGCTCGACTCCCCGCCTAATATCGCCACGGTGCGCACGAAAAAGGGCTTCACTTCCGTCGGAATGTATTCCCAGTAGCGGAACGGGTTTTCACGGATCTGCGCCCCGCTGATACTCATAAAGGTTCGTTTCGGATCGACCAGCACCGTTTCAATAGCCAGGTGTTCGAGATACTGCGGCGCATCGGCTTCCTCGGACGTGTAGATCCAGTTGGGCTGAATCCCCTTCTCTTCCATAAAGGCTTTGATGCCGTTGCTCCACACATCCCAGCCGTGCGGGTACGGCTCCATCCCTTCCTCATTGAAGGCATGAATACGAATATTCTTCTGATATTTAAAGGTCTGTAGTAGCCAACGCAGACGATCCGACACGGTAGGCTGTTGCGACATGGCGCTGTCTTCAAACAGTTCGCGGTCACGGGTATCGTCATAACCCATAATGATATGCAGTTCATCCACCTGGCTACAGGCGCGCTGAATCAAATAGATATGCCCGGTATGCAGGGGGTAGAACTTGCCAAACACCACGCCGATGTTTTTCCGCTGCCGGGGAAACTCCAGCCCCAAAAAACGATGCAGCGCCTCCAGCTTTTGCGCACTGGGGCTTTTAATCTTCGCGTTCAGAAGTTGGCTCAAATACCCTTTGGTCATGCCGCTGGCATCCGCCACCTGTTGAAGGGTACACCCCTTTTGCTTGATCGCGGTTTTGAGATAGTCGAACGATGACACAAGAGCCTCCTGCTAAAAAACGCGTAACAATGCCTGATGGCGCTTCGCTTATCAGGCCTACAACATCAATCCGTAGGCCGGATAAGACGCACTGCGTCGCTATCCGGCAAATTATACAACATCAGTGCATACAGATGATTATAAGTCGTCAAACACACTTAACGCATCCGCAAGCTTTTTAACGCCAAAAACCTGCATCCCTTCCGGCGGCTTTTTCGGCACGTTGGCAGCCGGTACGATAGCGCGGCGGAAACCGTGTTTAGCCGCTTCAGAAATACGTTCCTGACCGCTGGGCACCGGGCGAATTTCCCCCGCCAGCCCCACTTCGCCAAACACCACCAGATCCTGCGGCAGCGGCCTGTCGCGCAGGCTGGAGACCATCGCCAGCAATAGAGCGAGATCCGCGCTGGTCTCCGTGACCTTCACGCCGCCCACGACATTGACGAATACATCCTGATCGGCCATCTGCAATCCGCCATGACGGTGCAGCACCGCCAGCAGGATCGCCAGACGGTTTTGTTCCAGGCCGACCGCCACACGACGCGGATTCGCCATCATCGAGTGATCGACCAGCGCCTGAATCTCTACCAGCAGCGGGCGCGTCCCTTCCCACACCACCATGACCGAACTGCCGGAAGTCACCTCATCGCCACGGCTTAAGAAAATTGCGGACGGGTTGCTGACTTCACGCAGCCCCTGCTCCGTCATCGCAAAAACGCCCAGCTCGTTTACCGCGCCAAAACGGTTTTTATGGCTACGCAGCGTGCGAAAGCGGGAGTCAGCGTCGCCATCCAATAGCACCGAGCAGTCAATGCAGTGCTCCAGCACCTTCGGGCCAGCCAGCGAGCCGTCTTTAGTCACATGACCAACCATCACGATAGCCACGCCGCGCGTTTTGGCAAAGCGCGTCAGATAAGCGGCCGTCTCACGCACCTGGGCCACGCTGCCCGGCGAGGACTGGATATCCGCCATATGCATCACCTGGATGGAGTCGATCACCATCAGCTTCGGTTGTTCTTCTTCCGCAATCAGGCAGATCTGTTCAATACTGGTTTCTGACAGCATATTCATGTTAGCCGTCGGCAATCCCAGCCGATGCGCGCGCATCGCTACCTGTTGCAGGGATTCTTCGCCCGTGACGTACAGGGTTTTCATCTGCTCGGCCAGTTTGCAAAGCGTTTGCAGCAGCAGCGTGGATTTCCCCGCACCGGGGTTGCCGCCAATCAGGATGGCGCTGCCGGGCACGACACCGCCGCCCAGCACACGGTCGAACTCTTTAAACCCGGTGGAAAAACGCGGCAGCTCCTCAAGGCTGATGTCAGACAATTTCTGCACCTTTGCCACACCTGCGTTACCGGCATAGCCGCTGAGTCGCTCATTACGCGCCACCGTTGGCGACGCGGCAAGACGCACCTCGGTGATGGTGTTCCAGGCATGACAGGCGCTGCATTGCCCCTGCCAGCGCGGATAATCGGCCCCGCATTCATTACAAACAAAGGCGCGTTTTGGAGCTTTTGCCACGGTTTACCTCTTTATTTCATGCAGTTGCCGGATGGCGCTGGCGCTTATCCGGCCTACAGTCACTTTTCCGTAGGCCCTGCGCCATCGGGCAATTCAATCATTTTTGATTCATACTGCCGGAGAGAATGCAGAACACCCCCATCAGGTCAGCGTGACGAATCGTGATTTCCGTCTTTTCATTCACTTTCGGTTTGGCGTGGTACGCAATCCCCAGCCCGGCCGCTTTAATCATCGGCAGATCGTTAGCGCCATCGCCAATCGCCACCGTCTGCGCCACGGGAATTTCATACTCCTGCGCCAGGCGGGTCAGCGTGTTAGCTTTGTACTGGGCATCGACGATATCGCCAATGACATTGCCGGTAAATTTCCCGTCGATGATCTCCAGCTCGTTCGCCACCACCGTGGTTAAACGCAGCTTTTCACGCAGGTATTCTGCAAAAAAGGTAAACCCGCCGGAGGCGATCGCCACTTTCCAGCCGAGCGTTTCCAGCTTCAGCACCAGTTGCGTCAGACCCGGCATCAACGGCAAATTCTCGCGCACCTGGCGCAGAATATCGGCATCCGCGCCTTTCAGCGTCGCCACACGGCTGCGTAAGCTGGCGGTAAAATCCAGTTCGCCGCGCATCGCGCGTTCCGTGACTTCCGCAACCATTTCGCCCGTCCCGGCCAGCTTCGCGATTTCATCGATGCATTCGATCTGAATCGCCGTCGAATCCATATCCATAACCAGCAGACCTGGCGTACGCAGATGCGGAATTTTGCCCAGCGGCGCGACGTCCAGCCCGGCGCCGTGCGCCAGTTTCGTCGCGCGCGGCGTTAAGGAACCCGCCAGACGAATCACCTGATAATCTTCGACGCACCAGGCCGCCACGATCACCATCGCCGCGCCCAGCTTGCTCTGGTACTGCGTTAAGCGCTGCTTATCCAACCCGCGACCGTACAGCAGCCAGCCGCTACGGCCTGCGTGGTAATCCAGTGGCATCACCTCGTCACCACTTAATGAAAGGGGTAAACCAGGCCACAAAGAAACATCTTCAGGCAGATCGCACCAGGTAATGTTAGGCATTAAAGCTCCTGTAAAATCGTTCGGGTCGGGAATCATCCTGGGGAAAATAACGCATGAGGCTACCCTGTAACCATCGCTTCTGGCAACATTAAGCCTCAAATTTTCAGCAGGTGGAATATGGCTCGCGCAAAACTGAAATTCCGGCTTCATCGTGCAGTGATTGTATTGTTCTGTCTCGCACTGCTCGTCGGGCTGATGCAGGGGGCGTCCTGGTTCAGTCAAAACCATCAACGGCAGCGCAATCCGCAGCTCGAAGAACTGGCCCGCACGCTGGCGCGCCAGGTGACCTTAAATATCGCGCCGCTGATGCGCACCGAAACGCCGGATGAGAAGCGGATCGCCGTCGTACTCCGCCAGCTAACGGAAGAGAGCCGCATTCTGGATGCCGGTGTCTACGACGAGCAAGGCGATCTCATTACGCGCGCAGGCGAAAGCGTCAATGTGCGCGACAGGCTGGCACTGGACGGTAAAAAAGCGGGCGGCTATTTTAATCAGCAGATTGTCGAACCTATTCAGGGTAAAAATGGCCCGCTGGGCTATCTGCGCCTGACGCTGGATACGCATACGCTGGCGACCGAAGCGAAACAGGTCGATAACACCACCAACATTTTACGCCTGATGCTGCTCCTGTCACTGGCAATTGGCGTGGTGCTCACGCGCACCTTGCTACAGGGCAAACGCACGCGCTGGCAGCAATCGCCTTTCCTGCTCACCGCCAGCAAATCCGTACCGGAAGAGGAAGAGAGCGAGAAGAAAGAACCATAGGATAGCCGCCGCTTTGTCGTTAATATAGTTGAGACCACGAAAAGGAATGCTGCCATGACGACATTACGTCTGCTTATCTCTGACTCTTACGATCCCTGGTTCAACCTGGCGGTTGAAGAGTGTATTTTTCGCCAGATGCCCGCGACACAGCGCGTTTTGTTCCTGTGGCGCAACGCTGATACGGTCGTCATCGGGCGGGCGCAAAACCCGTGGAAAGAGTGCAACACCCGGCGCATGGAAGAAGACAATGTCCGGCTGGCGCGTCGCAGCAGCGGCGGCGGCGCGGTGTTCCACGATCTCGGCAATACCTGTTTTACATTTATGGCCGGGAAGCCGGAGTACGACAAAACGATCTCCACCGCGATAGTGCTCAATGCGCTGAACGCGCTGGGCGTTACCGCAGAGGCTTCCGGTCGTAATGATCTGGTGGTGAAAACGCCGGAAGGCGACCGCAAGGTTTCCGGCTCCGCCTATCGGGAAACCAAAGATCGCGGCTTCCACCACGGCACATTGCTGTTGAATGCCGATCTCAGCCGTCTGGCGAACTACCTCAATCCTGATAAGAAAAAATTACAGGCCAAAGGGATCGCCTCCGTACGCGGGCGCGTCGCCAATCTGGTCGAACTGCTGCCTGGTATTACCCATGAACACATCTGCGACGCCATTACCGAGGCGTTCTTCAGCCACTACGGCGAACGCGTGGAAGCCGAAATAATCTCTCCAGATAAAACACCGGATCTGCCCAATTTTGCCGAAACGTTCGCTCGCCAGAGCAGTTGGGAATGGAACTTCGGCCAGGCGCCAGCCTTTACGCATCTTCTGGACGAACGCTTTATCTGGGGCGGCGTTGAACTGCACTTCGACGTTGAAAAAGGGCACATCACGCGCACTCAGGTTTTTACCGACAGCCTTAACCCTGCGCCGCTGGAAGCGCTGGCAGGCCGTTTACAGGGGTGTCTGTACCGTGCGGATATGCTGCAACAGGAGTGTGATGCGCTGTTAGTCGATTTTCCAGAGCAGGAAAAAGAGCTACGGGAATTGTCGGCGTGGATTGCGCGGGCGGTGCGTTAACCCTCTCCAGGACGTGCCCGTTTACCCTTAACAAGGGCGGCACGTTACTTTCTCAATAACCATCAGCAATGCATTAAAAGCCTGCCGATTAACGCTCAGGCTGGCATATTATTTATCAATAATATTCACCACATGAATATATAAACATACAATCTCGCCATATTCCAACCGCATACAAAATAGCAGCAACTCTAAAACAAAAAATAACAAAGATCACCAGAAATCAGTTTTAAATAAAACTAAAACCACTGTCTGCTGTGTCCAGATAATATATTACTTCTGGAATATAACTCTATCCCAACCATATTCCATAGCTATCTGGTTGATATAAAACGTATTCAGAAGGCAAGTAACATGCCTTTTCGTACCATCACACAATTCAAGTTAAGGATCAACAAATGAAAAAAGCACTTCTTGCCACCGCAATCGCGGCACTGACCATGTCTAACGCATGGGCGGCCGACGGCGCCACCACTGAACTGCGCGTAACGGGGAAACTGCTGGTCGGTGGCTGTACCGCGACAGTCAACGGCGGCAACGCACTTGACTTCGGCTCGCATCTGATCAGCGACCTTAGTTCAACGGCCGTCAACGATATCGCCACGAAAGACACCGATCTGGTCATCGAGTGCCCCAGCGCCACGAAAGTAGGCTGGACGCTGACCGATAACAAAGCGGATAGCAACGCAGAGATCTGGATAACCGGCATCATTAAAGGTAAAGGAGTCTCATTCGGCGTAGGTAAAACAGCAGGCAATGTCAACATTGGCGCCTATGCCGTATCCATCGATTCTGTCAAGGCTGCAAGCGCGAAAGCCGTCAATGGCGAAGACACTTTTGACGCTGACTATATTGTAAGCGCCGCCGCAAGTACGGGTTTGTGGGCTAAGGCGACAACGGAAACTTCTTTTCGGAACCAGGAAGGGACGCAGGATATCATCACCGTCGGCGCCAAAGGCACGCTGGAACCAGCAGCCTATAACAATGCAACTTATCCGCTTAAGGTTTCTCTGGCTGTAGATAATACCACCAAACTGGCCATTAGCGATGATACCGATATTTCAGGTTCCGCCACCATTACCCTGAGATATATCTAATCACATCGTTATTAATCATATCTGTACAACAACTCCCTACATGGATGGGTGGGGAGTTTTTCCAATAGAAGGAATTACAATAATGTCTGACAAATCTTGTACCGTTAAAGCGTATATATTTGCCGCCACGCTTCTCTGTTTACCTTTATCTCAGGCTTATGCGGCAGGAATGGTTCCCGCCTCCACACTACTGGTTATTGAAGAAAGCCATAATGGCGGAACGATAAATGTCAAAAACAGCGATACGGTTCCGATGTTGCTGTACACCACAATAGAAGATGTAAAAGATGACAGTGGCATCACCGTCAACGTCACCCAGCCCGTCGTACGCGTGGAACCCGGTCAGGAACAGCAGGTCCGCTTTATTATGGAAAGCAGCGCCCCGCTAACCAAAGAGCACTATAAACGCGTCACCTTTGAAGGCATCCCGCCATCAGGCGTGTCTAAAGGCGCAATGAAAGTTAACTTCAATCTGCGTCAGGATCTGCCGGTATTAATTCGCCCCAAAAATTTACCGGTCGTCACCGATGCGTGGAAGCTGCTGAAATGGTCCGGCTCCGGGCAGCATATTAAAGTCAGCAACCCTTCCGCCTATGTGGTGCGCCTGGCGCAACAGGTGATTTTTTTACCTTCGCAAACGGCCGGGGAAATCGCAAAAACCTATATTTTACCCGGAGAAGTTCTGGATGTAACCGTCAAGAAATCCATCATTTCCGATCAATCTGTACGCTTCTTCCCGGCCAGCCGCTACGGCATCGACATACCCAATTTCACTGCGCCGTTAACACCATAATCAATAAAAAACGGGGACAAAGTAAGTGTATATGAAAGGAATCAACCTGCTGTCTCGCCATATTCAGATCGCGTTATATTCATGTACGTTATTAACCTCAACGGCGTTAGCCCGTGAGGTAACGTTCAGTACCGATATACTCAATACGCGCGGCATCAGTAAAAATATCGCAAATTACTTCGCAGAAGAGCCGCGTTTTTTGCCCGGTGTACATAGCGTTCTAATCAACGTAAACGGGTCAGAAAAAGGTTCGCTGGGCGCCAAATTTGACGAACAAGGGCAACTCTGCGTAGATGACGATTTTCTGACAGCGATCGGGCTACGTCCTCTGGGGATTTCCCTGCAAGAACACTGTCATGACCTGCAAAAAGATTATCCCTCCGCCGTCATAAAGTCCCTTCCCGGTAAGGAGATGCTGGAGTTAACTGTCCCGCCCGACGCACTGGAAAATAGCGCGTCCCGGGAGAAAAACTATAGCCACGGCGGCAGCGCCGGGCTGCTCAACTACAGCCTGTTTTCCACGCGAAATGAATACAACGGCGGCGACAGCCATAACTACACGCAGGGCGATCTCGAAGCGGGCGCCAATCTGGCCAACTGGGCATTGCGCAGCCGCTATTTTCTGCTGGACTCTGACGGCGATCGCAGCGCTAAAAATTTATTCACTTATGGCGAACACGTTTTTGAAGCGCAACAGATGCGTGTCCAGGTTGGGCAGATCAGCTCCAGATCGGCGCTATTTTCTGGAACATCCCTCAGCGGCATTCAGTTACTCCCCGAGTCCAGCATGATCTCTGATAATTCAGGCGTCACCGTGACGGGGATTGCCCGCACGAACCAGGCGCGAGTAGAAGTCCGCCAGGCGGGGCAGCTTGTTTATTCCACGCTGGTAAACGCGGGGGCATTCAGGCTGGACAATGTCCCCATCCTGTTAAATAACGCCGATCTTCAGGTCAGCATCGTCGAAACCGACAACGTCACAACCAGTTTCATCGTACCTGCCTCCTCAATCAACCTGAACGGCCTTCCGCGACCACAAGGGCTTATGATGTCAGTAGGCCAGGTGCGCAACGTCGACAGCGATTACAGCGACCCCTGGGTATATAACATTTCAGACGGCTGGCGCCTTACCCCACAAACAAGTTTGCTGGCGGCGGGGGTTCTTGCCGAGGATTATCAGGCAAGCGGTGCAATGCTGGAGTGGAGTTCAAACGAGAAATGGCAAGTATTTGCCAGTCTGCTGGGCAGCCGTGAATCCTTCGGCGATACGCGCAGCGGTATAAAGGCGGAAATTCAAAACCAGCTGACACTTCCCGGCCATGTCTCTGTTGGGGTCAGCACCGCGCGTTATTCTGACGACTATCGCGAGTTGTCCGAGGCGATGGACGACGACAGCGCAAGCTATCAAAGCAGCTATAGCGCCAATGTGAACTGGAGCGGCAGAACAGCAGGAACCTTCTCGTTAGCCTATAGCTATAATCAGGCCACGGATGATTATGAAGACTCCAGTTACGTGAGTCTTTCATGGGGAAAAACATTTAAATACGCGTCAATAAACGTGAACTGGCAGCACTCTGTTAGCAACGATAACGATAATGACGACATCAACGATGACAACTATGACGATGATGTGTTTTACATCAACCTCAACATTCCTTTCCAGTCGCAGTCGATTAACGCATATATGCGTAATCAGGGCGACCGAACGACATATGGCTTACGCAGCAGTGGCCCTCTCAGCGACAATACCAGCTATTCCGTTTCGGCGGATCGCGATATCGGAAACGATCTCAACACCCTCAACGGCAACATCAACAGCAACCTGCACTACACGCAGATGAGCGTTGGCGCAACAACCAACAATGACGATCAGCGTACCTACAGCGCAATGCTGTCGGGCGGCATTGCCCTGCATCGCCAGGGGGTAACCTTCTCCCCCTATACCATTAAAGATACCTTTGGCATTGCCCACCTGAGCGAACCGGAAAGCGGCATCGAAATCGCAACGCCACAAGGCCCGGTCTGGACAGATTTCTGGGGGCAGGCCGTGGTGCCAGGACTGACGGAGTGGCGTAAGTCACGTATTGAGGTGAATGCAAATACGCTGCCCAAAAATATGGATCTGGCTAACGGAACAAAGCTACTGGTGCCCGCTCATGCCACCGTCAGCGACCTGGATTTTAACGTGCTAAACACCCGTCGCGTCATGCTGAAGATAAAACAGCAGGATGGCTCCTGGCTTCCTAAAGGCACGTCTGTTGTTGATGAAAAAGGAAACTACCTGGTCAGCGCAGTGGACAGCGGCCGCGTCTTTATTAGCAATATTGACGAAACGCCAACGCTCTATAGCGTTGATGACAATATGAACCGTATCTGCAAAATCACTTACACATTAAGCAATGTGCAGAATAAAGAGGCGTTTTACGAAACGGCGGAGGGTATTTGCCAATGAAGTCATACGGAAAGTGGATCATTGCATTATGTACGTTAGCAGCGCTGGGGTCACGCATGGCATGGGCAGATGAGAACTGCCAGGTATCGCTCTCTCGCGCTACCGTGGCCTTTCCCCCGATGCAGCGAAATGACAACGTCGGCTCACAGCAAAACTGGTTTAAAATGCCCTCGCGCGATATCAATGTCAGCATCTATTGCCCGCAACCACAGGTGATGGCGCTATTTGTACATGGCGCCGCAGGCCCACAAGGGCGATTTCTTTTCGGTAACGGCGGGGGGCTGGCGTTGAAAGCCAGCCAAATGATACTGGATGGTCGCAGCTATATGATCGGGAAAACAACCGATCGCAATGAGTTCATTCCCGCAGACGGCCATGCCGATACACAGCTGCTGCACAATAATGAAGCCATTATCGCTATCGAGAACAATGAAGCCGCGCGCGGGCAGCAGTTGAACTTTACGTTAACGCTAACGCCAGTGCTGAACGAAAAGCAGTTCCGTAACGTCAGCGACAATACTGAGATGGAGAGTAATTTAAGCTGGGAGTTGCTAACGCATTAATCGCCAAAGGGCGGTAAATAAACAGGCAAGAAAAAGGGGCAAATTGCCCCTTCAGAGTGCTGACAAAGGATTGTGCAGCATTTATGTCGGGTGGCGGCCAGGCCTTACCCGACCTACAAATCACGTAAAATATTTTGTAGGCCTGATAAGCGAAGCGCCATCAGGCGTAAGGGGCAAAGTGCCCCCTTCTTTTTTACGCTTTATCGCCCAGCAGAACAGATTCCAGCGCGATTTTGATCATGTCGTTGAAGGTCGTCTGACGTTCAGCGGCAGTGGTCTGCTCGTGAGTACGGATATGGTCAGACACGGTGCAGATGGTCAGCGCTTTCGCACCAAACTCAGCCGCTACGCCGTAGATACCTGCCGCTTCCATTTCCACGCCCAGGATGCCGTATTTTTCCATCACGTCGAACATTTCGCCGTCAGGAGAGTAGAACAGATCGGCGGAGAACAGGTTGCCCACGCGTGCGTCAACTCCCAGCGCTTTCGCCGCGTCTACCGCGTTGCGCACCATGTCAAAGTCAGCGATCGCCGCAAAATCATGATCCTTGAAGCGGATACGGTTAACTTTGGAATCGGTGCAGGCACCCATACCAATCACCACATCGCGCAGTTTCACATCGTTGCGTACCGCACCGCAGGAACCGACACGAATGATTTTCTTCACGCCGAAATCGGTGATCAGCTCTTTGGTATAGATGGAGCAGGACGGGATACCCATACCGTGACCCATGACGGAGATCTTACGGCCTTTGTACGTCCCGGTGAAACCTAACATGCCGCGAACGTTGTTCACTTCACGCACGTCTTCAAGGAAAGTTTCAGCAATGTGCTTCGCACGCAGCGGGTCGCCCGGCATCAAAACGACGTCAGCGAAATCACCCATTTCTGCGTTAATATGTGGAGTTGCCATCTTTTATCCTTATCTCGTTGTTATTGCCTGATGGCGGCTACGCCTTATCAGGCCTACAAAACCGTAGGCCCGGTAAGCCTGCGCCACCGGGCAATTGCATCACAGCATGTTTTTGCCGTAGTCCATCGGCGACGTACCGAAGTACGTTGCCAGCGTCTGACCGATATCCGCGAAGGTTTCACGGTGACCGAGCGAGCCCGCTTTCACTTTCGGGCCATAAATCAGCACCGGAATGTGCTCGCGAGTATGGTCCGTACCGGTCCAGGTCGGGTCGCAACCGTGGTCGGCGGTCAGGATCAGAATGTCATCTTCACCGACCAGTTCCATCAGTTCCGGCAGACGACGGTCAAACAGCTCCAGACCCGCAGCATAGCCCGCTACGTCGCGGCGATGCCCCCAGGAGGAGTCGAAATCAACGAAGTTGGTAAAGACGATCGTCTCGTCGCCCGCTTCTTTCATCTCTTTAAGGGTGGCGTCGAACAGCGCGTCCAGGCCGGTGGCTTTCACTTTTTTGGTGATGCCGCAGTTGGCGTAGATATCCGCAATCTTACCGACGGAAACCACATGCCCTTTTTTCTCGTCGACCAGTTTCTGCAAGATGGTCGGCGCCGGCGGTTCAACGGCCAGATCGTGACGGTTGCCGGTACGCTGGAAGTTACCGGCCTTATCGCCGATAAACGGACGCGCGATAACGCGGCCAATGTTGTAGCCGCCTTCGGTCAGCTCTTCACGGGCGATTTCGCACAGCTCGTACAGTTTATCCAGCCCAAAGGTCTCTTCATGGCAGGCGATCTGGAATACGGAGTCAGCGGAGGTATAGAAAATCGGTTTACCGGTTTTCATATGCTCTTCGCCCAACTGATCCAGAATGACCGTACCGGAAGAGTGACAGTTACCGAGATAACCCGGCAGGTTGGCACGTTTTACCAGCTTATCCAGCAGTTCCTGCGGGAAGCTGTTTTCGTGGTCGCTGAAGTAGCCCCAGTCAAACAGAACCGGAACACCCGCAATTTCCCAGTGGCCAGACGGGGTATCTTTACCGGAAGAGAGCTCGTGCGCCCACGCGTACGCACCAATCACTTCCGCATTGCCGTCCATACCCGCAGCAATTTTACCGGTAGAACCTTCATGCGCTTTCACCAGACCCAGGCGGGTCAGGTTAGGCAAATTCAGTGGGCCTTTACGGCCATTGTCGGCCTCGCCCCTGGCGCAGGCTTCTGCAATATGGCCCAGGGTATCTGAACCTACGTCGCCAAAGCGATCCGCATCTTCAGTTGCACCAATACCAAAGGAGTCCAGCACCATAATAAATGCACGTTTCATCTTGTTCTCCATACATCTTGCGCTGCAAAAAAGCGATCAGATCAGTATACAGCTATTCGGTAATACGACGATAGACTGTCGGTGTAATTTCAGGCGCTTTGTCGTCAAGGCTGATTGCCGCTTTGACGGCTTTCGCCGCTTCCTGCCAGCTGGCTTCGTCTTTGGCGTGGATAACAGCCAACGGACGCTGCCCGTCAACGCTGTCGCCCAGACGCGCCATGTCGGTAAAGCCGACGCTGTAATCAATGGTGTCCGACGCCTGGCGACGACCGCCGCCCATTGAGACCACCGCCATGCCCAACGCGCGGGTGTCCATCGCGGATACAAAACCTTCAGTATCGGCATAGACAGCTTTGCTGAGCATCGCCGTCGGCAGGTATTTCGCGTAGTTTTCCACGAAATCGCTCGGCCCTTTCTGTGCCGCTACCATGCGACCAAAGATTTCCGCCGCTTTGCCGTTATCCAGCACCGCCTGTAGTTTCACTCGCGCATCAGCGTCATCTTTCGCCAGCTTGCCGGAGATCAGCATCTCCACGCACAGCGCCATCGTGACGTCGAACAGACGCGGGTTGCGGTATTCACCTGTCAGGAACTGCACCGCTTCGCGCACTTCGACGGCGTTACCGGCGCTGGAGGCCAGCACCTGGTTCATGTCGGTGAGCAGCGCAGTTGTGCGCACGCCTGCACCGTTGGAAACGCCAACGATGGCTTCAGCCAGCGCGGCAGAGAGTTCGTAGGTCGGCATAAAGGCGCCGCTGCCCACTTTCACGTCCATCACCAGCGCATCCAGCCCTTCCGCCAGTTTTTTCGCGAGGATTGAAGCGGTGATCAGCGGGATGGAGTCCACCGTCGCGGTAATGTCGCGGGTGGCGTAAAAACGTTTATCCGCCGGTGCGAGCGAACTGGTCTGCCCAATAATCGCCACACCCACGTCTTTAATGATTTCGCGGAAACGGTTGTCGTCCGGGAAAATATCAAATCCCGGGATCGCTTCCAGTTTGTCGAGCGTACCGCCGGTATGACCGAGGCCGCGCCCGGAGATCATCGGAATGTAGCCGCCGCAGGCCGCCACCATAGGGCCAAGCATCAGCGAAGTCACATCACCCACGCCGCCGGTGGAGTGTTTGTCGACAATGGGGCCGTTAAGGTTGAGACTCTTCCAGTCCAGAACGGTTCCTGAATCTCGCATCGCCATGGTCAGCGACACACGCTCAGGCATCGACATATCGTGGAAGAAAATGGTCATCGCCAGAGCGGCAATCTGCCCTTCAGAGATGGTGTTATCACGAATACCATTGATAAAGAAGCGGATCTCTTCGTCGCTTAACGGATGACCATCACGTTTTTTACGAATAATTTCTTGTGCGAGAAACACGGTAACCCCCAGGGGAAAAGAGTAGAAGGCCATTGTAGGCCGGGTAAGCAACGCGCCACCCGGCAGTCGTATTGATGCCGGATGGCGGCTGCGCCTTATCCGGCCTACGTCACTACAACTCCGGCAATATAAGGCTTAGTAGCTGCTTGCGCTCTTGCCGTCCCCGTGACCCAGCGCTTTCAGCAGGCTTGCCAGCAGGCTGGATGCGCCGAAACGGTAGTGACGGGAATCCGCCCAGTCAGCGCCAAACAGTTCGTCAGCAATGGCCAGGAACTGCTGTGCATCTTCAGCGGTACGCACGCCGCCAGCCGGTTTGAAACCAACGGTTTTGGAAACACCCATATCGCGGATCACTTCCATCATGATGCGTGCGCTTTCCGGCGTTGCGTTAACCGGAACCTTACCGGTAGAGGTTTTGATGAAATCCGCACCGGCTTTGATGGAAATTTCAGACGCTTTACGGATTAACGCTTCTTCTTTCAGTTCACCGGTTTCGATGATCACTTTCAGCAGCACGTTTGCCGCCGCACAGGCGTCTTTACAGGCTTTCACCAGATCGAAGCCCACCTGCTCGTTACCGGCGATCAATGCGCGGTACGGGAATACCACGTCAACTTCGTCCGCGCCGTACGCGATGGCTGCGCGGGTTTCTGCCAGCGCGATGTCGATGTCGTCATTACCGTGCGGGAAGTTGGTGACGGTCGCAATGCGGATATCCGGCGTGCCCTGCTCTTTCAGAGTCTTACGCGCAATCGGAATAAAACGCGGGTAGATGCAGATAGCGGCAGTATTCCCAACCGGGGTTTTCGCCTGATGACACAGCGCGATCACTTTTTCATTGGTGTCGTCGTCATTCAGGGTGGTCAGGTCCATCAGTTTCAGCGCACGCAGGCTGCTTGCGGTTAAATCAGTCATTACATTCTCCTGGCTCATCGCCGGTATAAAATTTCACCTTGCGAGTTTGTTAGTATTCTAACATCCGCTCGCCATTACACTTCGATATACATCACAGTTAATGAAAACTACGTACAAATTTGCATTACTGTAACGAGATCTACTTCAAATAAATGACCTTTCCCGGCCTCGCGAGTGGGCAACAGGCGCATCCTGATCAAAAGCCATCATCACGCAACTTCCTACAATGGCGCTTAACCTTCGGCACAAAAAGGAAACGAAGATGCCCACTTCATGCGAAACCGCGCTGCAACATCGTTGCCAGCAAATTGTGACCAGTCCGGTGCTCAGCCCCGAACAAAAACGTCATTTTCTGGCGCTGGAAGCTGAGAACGCTTTGCCTTATCCGGCCTTGCCCGCAGAGGCTCGCCAGGCGCTGGACGACGGGGTTATCTGCGATATGTTCGAAGGTCATGCCCCGTTCAAACCTCGTTATGTTTTGCCCGATTACGCCCGTTTTCTGGCTAATGGCTCACAGTGGCTGGAGCTGGAAGGCGCAAAAGATCTGGATGACGCACTATCTTTGCTGACCATCCTCTACCATCACGTTCCTTCCGTAACATCGATGCCGGTCTATCTGGGGCAACTGGATGCGCTGTTGCAGCCGTATGTTAAAATCCTAACACAAGACGAGATCGATATTCGAATAAAACGTTTCTGGCGCTATCTCGACAGAACGCTGCCGGACGCCTTTATGCATGCCAATATTGGCCCGGCCGACACGCCTGTCACCCGCGCTATTTTACGTGCCGATGCTGAGTTAAAGCAGGTTTCACCTAACCTGACGTTTATCTACGATCCCGATATCACACCGGATGATTTACTGCTTGATGTCGCTAAAAACATTTGTGAATGCAGCAAACCGCATATTTCTAATGGCCCGGTAAATGATAAAATTTTCACAAAAGGTCAATATGGCGTCGTCAGTTGTTACAACTCTCTGCCGCTTGCGGGCGGCGGCAGCACGCTGGTCAGGATCAATCTGAAAGCCGTTGCAGAGCGCAGCACCTCTGTCGATGACTTCTTTACGCGCACGCTACCGCACTACTGCCAGCAGCAGATCGCCATCATTGATGCCCGATGTGACTTCCTCTATGAACAATCACATTTCTTTGAGAATAGCTTCCTGGTGCAGGAAGGGTTGCTTGATCCCGGACGTTTTGTACCGATGTTTGGGATGTATGGCCTGGCCGAAGCGGTAAACCTGCTGTGTGAAAACGCGGGGATGAACGCGCGCTACGGGAAAGACGACGCGGCCAATGCGCTGGGCTATCGCATCAGCGCGCAGTTGGCCGATTTCGTCGCAAACACGCCCGTTAAGCATGGCTGGAAACAGCGGGCGATGCTGCATGCCCAGTCAGGCATCAGCTCCGATATCGGTACGACGCCGGGCGCGCGTTTACCGTACGGCGATGAACCCGACCCCATTACCCACCTGCAAACCGTCGCCCCCCATCATGCGCACTACCATGCCGGGATCAGCGACATCCTGACGCTGGACGAAACTATCAAGCGGAATCCTCAGGCGCTGGTGCAGCTTTGTCTGGGCGCGTTCAAGGCCGGCATGCGGGAATTTACCGCCAACGTCAGCGGCAACGATCTGGTGCGCGTTACCGGGTATATGGTGCGCCTGTCGGATCTGGAAAAATATCGCGCCGAAGGATCGCGAACAAACACCACCTGGCTGGGGGAAGAAGCCGCGCGCAATACGCGCATTCTGGAACGACAAGCACGCGTAATAAGTCATGAACAGCAGATGCGCTTCCTAACGCAAAATCATTCGAGAGGCATCGAGGCGGCAAGCGAATGAACCCCCAGGAGCGTACACGTAGTACGTGACTGGGGTGAATAAGTGCAGCCAACAAAGAGGCAGTTCGAAGGATGAAGTGTTTAGTCAGTAAAATCATACCGTTCTCCTGCGTGGACGGCCCCGGCAGTCGTCTGGCTCTGTTCTTACAAGGGTGCAATCTGCGCTGTAAGAATTGCCATAATCCGTGGACGATCGGGCGCTGCAACGACTGCGGTGAGTGCGTTCCCCAGTGCCCTCATCAGGCGCTGGGCTTCAGCGCGGGGAAAGTGGTGTGGCAGGCTGACGTCTGCGAGCAGTGCGATACCTGTTTGCGGATGTGCCCGCAGCAGGCCACGCCGATGGCGCAGACGATGAGCGTCGATGAAGTGCTGGACCATATCCGTAAGGCGTCGCCATTTATTGAAGGCATCACCGTCAGCGGGGGCGAAGCCACCACCCAGTTACCGTTTATTTGCGCGCTGTTTGCCGCGATCAAGGCCGATCCGCAGCTGTGTACGCTGACGTGTCTGGTCGACAGCAACGGCCTGTTGAGCGAAACCGGCTGGCAGAAACTGCTGCCCGTTTGTGATGGCGCGATGCTCGATCTAAAAGCCTGGGATAGCGCCTGCCATCAGCGTCTTACCGGGCGGGATAACGCGCAGATCAAGCACAGCATCAGGATATTGGCGGAGCATGGCAAGCTGGCCGAGCTACGGCTACTGGTGATTCCTGGTCAGGTGGATTACCTGCAACAGATAGCGCCGCTGGCCGCGTTTATCTCCCGTCTGGGCGATATTCCCGTCCGGTTAAACGCTTTCCATGCACATGGGGTGTATGGCGAAGCAAAAGCGTGGCCGGGCGCAACGCCTGACGACGTGCAACAACTGGCAAACGCATTATGGGCGCACGGGGTGCATAACCTGATTTTCCCAGCTTTATATTTATGAATCGCCGGATGGCGGCTGCGCCTTATCCGGCCTACAAATGATGTCGACCCGTTGGCCGCCTTATCCGGCCCACAAATGATGTCGGCCCGTTGGCCGCCTTATCCGGCCCACAAATGATGTCGGCCCGTAGGCCGGATAAGACGCTTTTGCGTCGCATCCGGCAATCAGAGACGAAATAGCGCCGTCGTATTGCGATACAGCGTTTCGGCTATCACCTCAGAGGGTTCATCGCGTAGCGCACACAGCTCGCTGAATACCCGTGCCGCCTGTTCCGGGCGGTTTGGCTGCCCCTGAAAACCATTTAACGGCATATCCGGCGCGTCGGTCTCCAGCAGCAATGCGTCCAGCGGCAGTTGCGCCATCACATCACGCGTTTTACTGGCGCGCGGATAAGTAATCGTGCCGCCAACGCCAATTTTGTAGCCTAACTGAACAAAGCGTTCCGCCTGTTGCAGACTGCCGGAAAAACCGTGTACCACCCCGGTTCGCGCCAGGGCGTGGTGTTTGAGATGCATTGCCAGCTTGTCATGGGTGCGACGCGAGTGAAGGATCACCGGCAGATCGTAGCGTTTCGCCAGTTTAAGCTGCGCCTCCAGGAGCCGCTCTTGCTCATCAAACTGAGGATTATCGCGGTAAAGATCCAGCCCGATCTCCCCTACCGCCACGACTTTCTGCGGGCGTTGATCCAGTGCCTGTTGCAGGCGATCCAGACTGTCATCTGCGTGCTGCTCAATAAACACGGGGTGCAGCCCCAGCGCCGCGAACAGCGGCGGGAAGCGCTCCGCCAGCGCCAGCACACGTGAAAAACAGGCCGCAGCCGTCGCCGGAACAATGATTTTGCCAACCCCCGCATCAGCGGCACGCTGGATGCTGGCCGCTTCATCACCGGTGAAAGGCGGAAAATCAAAATGACAATGCGTGTCGATAAATCGGCAACTCACGCCAGATCCTCATTATTGAAGGTAGTGTCGTTGGCCTGCGCCGCGCCGCTGACCGTTGCTACGTGCATATCGTTGGCCACCGCCGCCGGAGGCACCACCACCGGGCCAGGAATGGCAATCTTCGGCGTGTGGCGGGAGAGCGGCGGTTTCTCCGTCAGCAGTTTCCCCACCGTCGCCAGAAAATAGCGCCCGCACAGACGTCCGATTTTGTAATCTTCGCGCAGCGCAGGAAGACGGCTGCCCAACGCCATGCTTTGCAGAGGTTTCGGCGGGTAGATTTCAATGATACGCAGCTTACCCGGCGGCTTCTCAATAAAACGCTGAATGGCGCTATAGCTGGTTTCGTGGTGCTGTACCAGATTCACCAGCGGCTGCAAACTGCTCTCCCCCAGCCAGCGCTCCATGCGCTTAAACCACTGTGGCGTATAGTACATTTGCGAAGGCACCGTGCGGATCACCACAATCGTTTTCGCGCCACGCTTTGCCGCCTCCTGTACCGGGATCGCATCGCTGATCCCGCCGTCCAGATAATTGATGCCATCCAGCGCCACGCCTGTACGGTAGAACCCCGGAATCGCGCTGGTCGCACGAATAATATCGAGCCAGTTTTGCTTCGTTGGCGAGAAATAGTTCGCCGTGTAGTCATCCCCACGACAGGCGCACATATAGAAGGATTTTCCGCTATCGAACAGACGCGCGGCGGTGTCCATCGCCAGCGGCATCTGCCCGGATGTCGCGTCCACCAGCCAGTCGAGATCGATCAGGTTCCCCCCGCGAACAAAACGCACCGGATCGAAGAACTCCCGCTTCGTGGTGTAACGCATAATAACTTTGCGCCCATAGCCGGGCTGGTTACAGAGATAGGCGGAAAGGTTTTGCGCCCCGGCAGAGGTGCCGAGGTAGAGGTCGAACGGATTGAACTTCGCGCGCATAAACTCATCCAGCACGCCAGCGGTAAAGATTCCCCGCTGCCCTCCGCCCTCGCACACCAGAGCCATTCGGCCTGGTCGGAACGCGTTTAATGATAATGGCGCAATATTGCCGAGCGTCACGGGTATTCGCTGCCCCACCTCTGCCTTCCTGTGTTTTATTTTATAGAATGACAAAGTAACGCAAATTCGCGATAGCTAAAACCGTAAAAGCCAGTCCGATGGACTGGCTTAGCATGAATCATGGGTATTACGGGTGACGTGCTAGGGTCGTTTACGGCCCATAAACAGGCTGATCAGGAACAGGACAATCCCGACGACGAAGACAATTTTCGCTGCGCTTGCCGCGGTGCCTGCCAGTCCACCAAAACCCAGAGCGGCGGCAATTAACGCGATAACCAGAAATATAATGCCCCAACGAAACATAAGCTTCTCCTTTACCATAGTTAATGTCGACCGCTTGATATGAGCGTTCAGGTTGCTCATTCGCGATATTTTTAGTGTGGTGTACATTGCGCCTCCCGACAAACGTCGGGAGGGCGAATTAAGACGAATTACTGAGTTTTCAGGTCATTTTTGACGCTTTTCACACCATCAACCGCTTTTGCGATACTTTCAGCACGGTCTATTTGCGCCTGAGAATCTACGGTTCCTGAGAGCTGCACCACGCCGTCGGTGGTTTCGACTTTCACTTTGCGGGAAGGCACGATGTCATCCGCCAACAGTTTCGCTTTGATCTCGCTGGTAGTGGCCGTATCTCCGGCATAGCCTTTCATCGTGCCGGACTTGCTGTCGCGAACATGCAGTTTGTCGCTGACGGAGGTCACACCCTCAACGCCTTCCGCCACTTTCACGGCTTCTTCAGCCTGAGCCTGGCTTTCAACAAAGCCGCTTAATGTCACCACTTTGTTATCGGTTTTGACCGAGATATCGGTGCTCTTAATACTTTCATGATCCACCAACGCCGCTTTCACTTTTGCGGTGATGGCGCTGTCATCCATGAAGTTACCGACTTTATTCATAGAGCTATCGACTTTCTGTCCCGCGCTTTCTGCGCTGGACTGTGCCTTATCCAGCGTAGAGGTTTCCGCAAATGCAGAACCGGTCGCGACAGCGGAGGTCAACATTACGGCCAGGAGAGTTTTAGAAATCTTCAGTCTTGTCGTCGTCATCGATTCATTCCTGTATGGATGGCAGCCGTCACAATCAACATACTTATGCAGAATCGCGGCGCTAATCCCATCTTTATTCAGTTATTAATATCGCAGACAAGATAAATGACGGCCTTAACAACCAGTATTCACGCATTGAACAGTGTTAAAAGTCGTCATTTATGTCATCACTTTGTTAAATATAGATCACAATCGCAAAATCGCTTGCTGATACGCTTAAAAAACAAGCAACCATAAGAAAAACTGAGGGATTTAAGAACATTCCGCAAGCGGTTAAAAAGGCAGGGAAAGTAACAGGGCGCGCCGGATGACGCGCCCTGGAGGGACAATTAGTGCTCGCGCGTTTTGCGGAACTGAACGTCAGGATAGCGTTCCTGCGTCAGGTTCAGGTTAACCATTGTTGGTGCGATATAGGTGAGGTTATCACCACCATCCAGCGCCAGTTGTACTTCGTTCTTACGCTTGAACTCTTCGAATTTCTTCGCGTCAGTACATTCAACCCAGCGTGCGGTGGCGACGTTGACGGACTCATAGATAGCCTCAACGTTGTATTCGCTCTTCAGACGGGCAACCACCACGTCAAACTGCAACACGCCGACGGCGCCCACGATCAGATCGTTGTTGGCGATCGGACGGAACACCTGTACCGCGCCTTCTTCAGACAGCTGAACCAGCCCTTTCAGCAGCTGTTTTTGCTTCAGCGGATCTTTCAGACGGATACGACGGAACAGCTCCGGCGCGAAGTTCGGAATTCCGGTGAACTTCATCATTTCGCCCTGAGTGAAGGTGTCGCCAATCTGAATGGTGCCGTGGTTGTGCAGGCCCAGAATATCGCCCGGATACGCCTCTTCAACGTGGGAACGGTCGCCCGCCATAAAGGTCAGCGCATCAGAAATCACCACGTCTTTGCCGATACGTACCTGGCGCATTTTCATGCCTTTCTCGTACTTACCGGAGACCACTCGCATAAACGCCACGCGGTCGCGGTGTTTTGGGTCCATATTGGCCTGAATCTTAAACACGAAACCGGTGAACCTCTCTTCTTTCGCTTCTACCGTACGGGTATCGGTCTGGCGCGGCATCGGCGCAGGCGCCCACTCCACCAGGCCGTCCAGCATATGGTCAACGCCGAAGTTACCCAGCGCAGTACCAAAGAAGACCGGGGTGATTTCACCTGCCAGGAACAGCTCATGGTCGAACTCGTTGGACGCGCCCTGCACCAGTTCCAGCTCGTCGCGCAGCTGCTGCGCCAGGTCTTCCCCTACGGCAGCGTCAAGTTCCGGGTTATCCAGACCTTTTACAATGCGCACTTCCTGGATGGTGTGGCCTTTACCGGTCTGGTACAGGTAAGTTTCGTCTTTATAAAGGTGATAGACGCCTTTAAACAGCTTCCCGCAGCCAATCGGCCAGGTGATCGGCGCACAGCCGATTTTCAGCTCGTTCTCAACTTCATCCAGCAGCTCCATCGGGTCGCGGATGTCACGGTCGAGCTTGTTCATAAAGGTGAGGATCGGCGTATCGCGCAGGCGGGTCACTTCCATCAGCTTACGGGTACGATCTTCGACGCCTTTTGCCGCGTCAATCACCATCAGACAGCAGTCCACCGCCGTCAGCGTGCGGTAGGTATCTTCCGAGAAGTCTTCGTGCCCGGGGGTGTCCAGCAGATTGACCAGGCAATCATGATACGGGAACTGCATTACCGACGTGGTAATAGAAATACCGCGCTGCTTTTCCATTTCCATCCAGTCAGATTTTGCATGCTGGCTGGAGCCACGGCCTTTTACCGTCCCGGCAGTCTGGATAGCCTGTCCGAACAGCAATACCTTCTCAGTGATAGTGGTTTTACCGGCATCCGGGTGAGAAATAATGGCAAAAGTGCGGCGCTTAGCCACCTCTTGCAAATAAGGAGACAACGTCATAGTTCAATCTTCTTGAGTAAGCGCGGCGTCTGACCACGCATGTTGAATACGAAAAATTGCGGCTATTTTACCCATCAACGGGGGGGAGGCAATCAGTGTTTACACAGGAGTTGCTCCAGTTCGCTTAATGACGCCACGGTCCAGGTCGGTTCAATGCCCGCAGGCTGCTCGCGATGGTGCGCATTCAGCCAGCAGGTGGAAAGCCCGGCGTTAATGCCGCCGAGAACATCAGACTCTGCGGTATCGCCGACCATTAACACGCGAGAGCGGTCAGGGCTGCCCGCCTGCTCCAGCGCGTAATCAAAGATGCGTGGATCGGGCTTCGCCACGCCCACTTCTTCAGAAATAACCAGCAGATCAAAACGATCGCGAAGCCCTGTTCGTTCAAGGCGAATTTGCTGCAATGAGGTGAATCCGTTGGTGATGATGCCCATCTTCACCTTACCGTGCAGGGCGTTAACCAGCGAAACTGCGCCCGGCAGCGGTGCGCAAATCTCCGCCATAGCATTCATAAACGCATCATTTAACTCTTCAGGCGGGACGTTCAGCTGCTCGCCCCAGCCGACAAAGCGCTGGCGCTGAAGCTGAAGCGAAGTGATAGCGCCGTTCTGATAATCCACCCACAGCGGTTTATTGACGGCCTGGTAGTCCTGAAAATCTTCAGCGGTAAAGGTGACGCTATAGTCGAGAAACATCCGCTGTAAGCCGGTAAACGAGTCAAATGTAAACAGCGTTTCGTCGGCATCAAAGAAAATCCAGTCCCACTTCATCATTCCACCTTGTCTTACATACTGATTGGCAATGCCATGATTATCGCGTCCTCACGCCCGTCAGCCGTCGGGTAGTAATTACGGCGCACCGTTGCCTCATTAAAACCTAAACTTTCATAGAGTGCGATGGCGGCGGCATTTGAGGCGCGCACCTCCAGCCATAACGTCAGGACGCCGCGTTTTTCCAGTTCATCAATCAGATGTTCCAGCAGTTCTCGCCCCAGCCCCCGACGCTGAAAATCCGGGTCGACCGCAATATTGAACAGCGTCGCCTCATCCAGCACCACCTGCGTAATCGCGAACGCAGCCATCTTTCCGCCGACCGTCAGTTGATAGTTGAGGTAACGTTCGCCCTGATTGCTGGCAAAGGTTTTTTCACTCCACGGAAACGCATGGGCGCGTTTTTCAATCAGAAACGCAGCAGGTAAATCAGTCGGATTGAGGGAAGAAATCGTGTTCATATGCGCAAATTTGTTGCCATAGTGCGGCGCGTGCCGTTGGGTTTGCCCGTAATTCATTAAACGCAGGACTTGTCACCTGAGCGCCTTCCAGCAGCAAAGGCTCTTCAGTACCCAGCCGCCAGCTGTTGCACCGGCTGCCTTCCGGCAGCATGGCGACGCGGTCAGGCGTCAACGGTAATACCTGGTCGGGACTGACGGTCAATGCGCGCAAAATATCGCTCATCAAAGGTTCGGTCAGCGCCGGTAATTCTTCCGCCACGACCACCAGACGAACGTGCGCCGGAAGGGAAATCGCGATTTCCCCCTGTAGCGCGCCAGGGCGACGCAGCGACCACTGGGTAATGCCCAGTTGCTGTAATTGCCAGTCTCGTCGGGATGTCATAGCGAAACGCTCCTGTCTGTCAGGGGCGCAAATATAGCAAATTCGTCGAAACTGCGCCAACAAACAACTATAATCGCCGCCAGGAACAATAGAGGAACCTTTCATGTCTGCTTTTACCCCGGCAAGTGAAGTCTTGCTGCGCCACAGTGATGATTTCGAACAAAGCCGTATTCTGTTTGCCGGAGATTTGCAGGATGACCTGCCAGCCCGCTTCGAAAGCGCCGCCAGCCGCGTGCATACGCAACAATTCCACCACTGGCAGCTGTTAAGCCAGCTGATGGGCGAGAAGGCGCGCTTTAGCCTGGTCGCCCACGCTGACGACGTCGCGGACTGCGACACGCTGATCTACTACTGGCCGAAAAATAAACCTGAAGCCCAGTTCCAGTTGATGAATATCCTGTCGCTGCTGCCGCTCGGCACCGACATCTTCGTGGTGGGCGAAAACCGTAGCGGCGTTCGCAGCGCAGAGCAAATGCTGGCCGACTACGCGCCGCTGAACAAAATCGACAGCGCGCGCCGCTGCGGGCTGTATCATGGCCGTCTGGAAAAACAGCCTGTCTTTGATGCGGAAAAATACTGGGGCGAGTACCGCATTAACGATCTGACCATCAAAACGCTGCCCGGCGTTTTCAGCCGCGACGGTCTGGATGTCGGCAGCCAGTTGCTGCTTTCCACGCTGACGCCACATACCAAAGGCAAAGTGCTGGATGTCGGTTGCGGCGCAGGCGTGCTCTCTGTGGCCTTAGCCAGCCACTCGCCAAAAGTGCGTTTAACCCTGTGTGATGTTTCCGCGCCTGCCGTTGAGGCCAGTCGCGCAACGCTTGCGGCAAACGGCGTTGAGGGTGAGGTGTTCGCCAGTAACGTCTTTTCTGACGTAAAAGGGCGTTTTGATATGATCATCTCTAACCCGCCGTTCCACGATGGAATACAAACCAGCCTGGATGCCGCGCAAACGCTGATTCGCGGCGCGGTTCGCCACCTCAACAGCGGCGGTGAGTTACGTATCGTGGCTAACGCCTTCCTGCCCTACCCGAAAGTGCTGGATGAAACGTTTGGCTTCCACGAAGTGATTGCGCAAACCGGGCGCTTTAAAGTTTACCGCACGGTGATGACGCGCCAGGCGAAGAAGTAGAGTGGTCATCGTAGGCCGGATAAGGTGCCTGCACCGCCATCCGGCATGGTTTGCGGATGCCGGATGGCACTTCGCTTATCCGGCCTACGGTTAGCGCCCATTTTTGCAGCAATCAATCCATCCTGCGTAATTAACTATTGACGAAAAGCTGAAAACCACTAGAATGCGCCTCCGTGGTAGCGATTCTTTTTAAGAATCGATGGTATGCGAAGGTGGCGGAATTGGTAGACGCGCTAGCTTCAGGTGTTAGTGTCCTTACGGACGTGGGGGTTCAAGTCCCCCCCCTCGCACCAAAACCACGTTGATATTGCTCGCACTGGGCGAAGGTGGCGGAATTGGTAGACGCGCTAGCTTCAGGTGTTAGTGTTCTTACGGACGTGGGGGTTCAAGTCCCCCCCCTCGCACCAACGAGGCGATATCAAAAAAGTAAGATGACTGTGCGAAGGTGGCGGAATTGGTAGACGCGCTAGCTTCAGGTGTTAGTGTCCTTACGGACGTGGGGGTTCAAGTCCCCCCCCTCGCACCAATTATCTTATTTCCCTTCTCTGTTTTACGTCTTGTTTGTTCATCCCTGATTCAAATTCATCATAACCAGCACCATGCCGCTGATCAGCGCGACACATGACGGCAGCAGGACGAAATGCCGTAAGCGTTTGTGATACAGCATCAACGAAGTCAGCAGTAACCCTAATACAATCAGTACCTTCCATGCGTCAATGGAGAGGCCGGCAAACGCCAGTCCGGTAATAAAAATACCCGGCAACAATATCCCCCATCCACTGCCCAGTGTACGCTGCAACATGGCTTTACCTCTGATACCGATAATGATAACCAATAGCATATGATAAAATTTCTCATTTGTCAGCAGTTCGTCACACTTCCTTGTATGAGATTGTCTTAACAATTGATGACATGAATTCAGCAAGGTGATAGATTGGGCAGTGGTTAACTTACAAACAATAAAAACGTTTATTTATGCGGGCTTTTTCCCGCACGTTATTTTTCATTTTGGCCCCAACCAGCGTAATTCATAGATAAATAACGACATTCAGATATGACAGCTCAATCCTGGCGCGCACTACGCACCAAAAAATATCAATTCTCTTTACGCCTTTTTCTGTTTCTCAATGCGGTGTCCGGGCTGTTTACGCTTGTCTTTCCTCTTTATGAGGTCAGGGCTGTTTCAGTCCCGGCAATACTGCTCTTTGTTGCAAGTACGTTACTTCTGATATGGCACGGAAAATATACGCATAAAAAGATTAATATCCCCTTTATTTCTGTTATATCAGGCATATTGTGGGCCTGGCATATCACACTGAAATATAATGCTATGAACCATAGCGATTATACTTTTCTACTCATCGCCCTTCTCTGCGTGTTATTTATTGGCTCCATCGCCTTTGCTAATAATATCATTGCGTTTACGTTCCATTCATTGCCTTCCGTTCTGGCCTGCCTGTGGCTTAATGGCAGCGAACACGGCATACGGATTATTTATCTCATGGCGCTCCCGATGGCGGGTATTGCCATCCAGCATGTTATTCAAAAACGCTATGACGATTTCGCTCAACAGCTGATGTACAAACTGCTGGAAGAGAGAGAAACGCTGAACGGGCTGAGTATGCTCGATCCTTTGACTGGCCTGTATAATCGCCGCGGCCTGCAAAATAAGCTGAATACGCTCCTTGCTCTGGAAACGCACGAAGAACACTACGTATTGCTGCTGGATATCGATCACTTCAAAGCTTATAACGATCACTATGGGCACATGATGGGCGACCAGGCTCTCATTCGCGTTTCAGCCGCGATTCGTGACGCTGTCCGTTCCCGGGATATTGTCACCCGTTTTGGCGGCGAAGAGTTTATGGTCCTGCTGACCGCGACCGATCCACAGGAGGCGCGCACGACCGCCGAACGTATTCGCCAGAAGGTCTACGATCTCAAAATCCCACATATGTTTAATGTCAGCGTGGCGACCAATGTCACCATCAGCGTTGGCATCGCGCCGCTACTGGGTCAGGACATGGAGGCTGCAATCGTCAAGGCGGATAAAGCGCTGTATGAAGCCAAAAACCTGGGGCGCAACAACATTCTTGCGAGTGACGAACTGCGTACGGTCTGACACAGGGCGATATCATCGTGCTACCGCGCACAGCGTCACGACAAAGCGCTTGCCATCAGCTATCGCCATCATTAGGATTAGCAATCATTATCATTTAGATTACTATCCTTATATACAGCGCTATGCCTTACCGTTCCGCACCGATCATTGAAGATGTCACCTGGCGAGCCCATCTCCAGCCTGAGATGCCCTCGCTGGCTGAAGCCGTGCGTGAAACGATAACCCGGACGCGCGAACATCTGCTTGATTTTATTCGGCTGGACGAACCGCACCCAACGGGCGCCATGACACTGGCGCAGTGGGCTCGACCGGGTACGATGCGCTCCCTGCTGGCTATCTATTCCGACCATATTTATCGTCATCAACCGACGCAACCACGCGAAAATAAGCCGCTCATTTCGCTTTGGGCGCAATGGTATATCGGTCTGATGGTACCGCCTCTGATGCTTGCCCTGCTCACCCAGGAAAGGGCCATTGACGTTTCGCCCGAGCACATGCACGTTGAGTTCCACGAAACCGGACGCGCAGCCTGTTTTTGGGTTGATGTGCATCAGGACAAGCGGGCAACCGCGCATTCTCCTCAACAGAGAATGGAAACGCTGATCGTCTCTGCGCTGATGCCGGTCGTTCAGGCACTGGAATCAACCGGCGATATTAACGGTAAGCTTATCTGGAGTAACACCGGGTATCTGATCAACTGGTATCTGACCGAAATGAAACCGCTACTTGGCGAAGCATTGCTGGCAACGCTGCGCCAGAGCTGCTTCTTCGAAAAGCAACTTTCCAGCGGCCAGGATAACCCGCTGTGGCGTACCGTCGTCCCTCGCGAAGGTCTGCTGGTGCGCCGAACCTGCTGTCAACGCTACCGGTTGCCAGACGTTCAGCAATGCGGTGACTGTACGCTGAAATAAACAAGGCGCCGCAGCGCCTTGCTCAACACGTCAGGCCATCTGCTGGCTCTCCTCTTCTGCACGCCCGGCCTCTTCTGCCTCTTGCGCCAGAAGCTGCTTCTCATAAACCTTAAAGAACGGGAAGTATATGATGGCGGACACCAGCGCCAGTATGACCACCAGGATCGCCGCACGATAGTCCCAGCCCAGTGCCCACGCAGCGCCAACCGGTGCGGGCGCAGTCCACGGCACCACGGAAATCACCCGCCCAATCAGATCCAGCTTCATCGCCGCCCACGCCAGCACGGCGTTCACCATTGGCGCCAGCAGGAACGGGATAAAGAACACCGGGTTCATCACAATCGGCGTCCCGAAAATAACCGGTTCGTTGATATTAAAGATACTCGGCACGACGCTTAAGCGGCCAATAGAGCGCAAATGTACGGAACGGCTGCGTAAATAACAAATCACCAGCCCCATCGTGGCGCCAGAACCGCCAATGACGATGAAGAAAGTCCAGAAGGCTTCCATGAAAATGTGCGGCAACGGCGCCCCCTGCGCCAACGCGGTCTGGTTCATACCGAGATTGGTCAGCCAGAACATTTGCAGCATCCCGGAGACAATCGCCGCTCCGTGAATCCCCGCAAACCACAGTAGATGCCCAATCAGCACCGCCAGCAAAATAGCGGGCAACGAATCCGCAGCGGAAACCAGCGGTTTAAAGATCGCCATGATCGCCTGTGGGATCAGCATATCGAACTGCGACTGGATCGCCAGGCTCAGCGGATACAAGGTCAGAACCACCACCAGCACCGGGATCAGCAGATCAAAGGAGTTCTTGATCATCGGCGGCACCTGGTCGGGCAGGCGAATGCCAATGTTATGCGCCTTCAGGAAGCGCATCATTTCAACACAGTAAATCGCCACCAGAATCGCGGTAAAAATCCCCGTTCCGCCCAGGCTGTCAACCGGCATAGTGCCGTTTGTTTTCGGCGCGGCAACCAGCAAGAAGGCCATGATCGAGAGCATGGCGCACATAAACGGATCTAACTGATGCGATTTAACATAGTGTTTGCCCAGGTTATAGGCAATGGCCGCACAGATATAGATGGACATGATCCCCATCGTCATATCAAACGGCGTCAAAATCTGGCTTTCAAACTGTTTCGCCAGCGCCAGCCAGCCACGGGCAAATCCCCAGGTGGTGTCCGGTGAGAAAGGAGGATAGGCGAAAACCAGCAGGAAGGAGCCGACAATCATAAACGGCATTGCCGAAATGAAGCCATCACGAATAGCCATAACATGACGTTGTGAGGAAATACGTCCGGCAACGGGACTCACGTAGTTTTCGACAAACCGAAAAATCACATTAAACACAGCATGGTTGGTAGACATAGCGTTCTCCTGTCAGTCAAAACAACATAGACGTGCTGGCAACAGCACCGCCGTGTAAGGGTCCATTACTACTTTTCGCGACCGCGCCGGGGAGAACACCAGCGATACAGCAGAGAGAATGAAGTTTCATAAATGGCTCTTATTATGTGATACAGAGGAAGTGACAGGTTCAGTATTAATCCCCGCCCGCCGGACTGCAACCGGTTACTGTAACCGGTTTCCGTGAATGTGAAGACGATCGAAAAATCGCTCATGCTGCTGGTTTATTACATAAATTATTTACAGTGGCGCTTTCCTTATGACAAATTACGCCACGCGGTTTTCTGAAAAACAGGACTGCTAATACAGCGTCAGGAGAAAAGAATGAGTCTGCAATCGGTACGGCAGTTTCTGGCCGAACGTGCCCCGGATATTGAAATCATCGAATTAAATCAGAGTACGGCGACGGTGGAACTGGCAGCGAAAGCGCACAATGTTGCGCCAGGACAGATAGCGAAAACGCTTTCGCTTAAGGTGAAAGACGACATTATTCTGGTTGTCGCCAAAGGCGATGCCCGCCTGGACAATAAGAAACTCAAGAGCACGTTTGGCGCAAAAGCGCGAATGCTCAGCAGCGATGAAGTCGTGATCGCCACAGGGCACCCGGTCGGCGGTGTCTGCCCTTTCGGGCTGGAAACGCCTCTGCCCGTCTATTGCGACGTCTCATTAAAACATTATGCTGAAGTCTTACCAGCAGCAGGGGCAACGCACAGTGCAGTCCGAATTTCCCCCGACAGAATGGCAGAACTCACTTCAGCAACCTGGATTGATGTGTGCCAGTGATGCTATTTGTGCCCGGGCGATAAACCCGGCACAAGCAACCTGTAAATACAGAGCGACTACAGAATTACGCGGATAAGCGACCCGGCTTTTCGGCGCGCAGAGACAGCAGGATATCCGCCGCATCAAGCAATCCGGCATCTGAGCTGACGCCCAGTTTAGACATCACATTAAATTTATGGGCGCGAATCGTCTTGATATTGCGTTCCAGCTGGACGGCTATCTGTGGCATCGAATAACCATTCGACATAAAACGCAGAATTTCACGCTCAGTGGGGCTTATCATTCGACTCTGATTGAGATACCAGAGGTTCAGAGTGTGTTCCGTCACCTCTCGCTTACTGTTCAATAATAAAAAGAGCTTTTCCTGCAAACTGGCCAGTGACGACGCTTTACTTAAGACCCCATCTAACGGCGAAGGCGACAGCGAATCAATTAACCGGGCTTCCGCATCATCATCCGCGATGACCAGTCGGCGCACACGAGGAAAATTCACAGCCAGTTCCGCCAGATAAGCCAGCCCCATCCGGCGATCTTCCCGCATCGCAGAAAGTGAAAAAATAACGACGGAAAAGGGAGTACTTAACATCGCTTTCTGGAAAGCAGATTGAGTTGGAAAAATATGAAGTTTATATTGGCAATCAGGAAACGCGTCAAATAAACTCTTCATTCCAATACTGCTCATTACGCACTTCTCTATGAGTGCGACATTTCCCTTGGCAATTCGGTTTTCCATTCAGTAGCATCTCCATAAACTGAAGGTAAATTCAATTCTCTTGCTCCCTGAGAACTGTTTATCCAGGCATACATCTCAGCATTGCTGTGTATTGACAGACGTCGCATCGCACTGTTTTTCTGCGCGCTAATCGTTTTATTACTCTTCTTAAGCAACATCGCTATCTGATTAATCCCCCAACCCTTACCCAGAAGCCGTAACACTTTCCGTTCCGACAGCGTAAGAACAACCGGACGATGGCCAAAACTCGAGACATCTGGCAGAGCGGGAGATAGCAGCGTCTTACTGATCCTGTCCGTATGGGCATTGCCTGCTTCAATCACGTTTACCAGATTCTCAACCGGTTCAACGTCAGACAGCAACGTACTGAAGGGGCTCATCAGAAGCTCAATCGCCTGTGAGTAAAACGCACGGGAAACAAGAAATACCCAGTGAATATCATGGTATTGAGATAATAAAGCGTAAAATTGCTCGCAGACAGCGCGGGGATGTTTACATTCTCCCGTTAAATCCGTAATCACTACATCGGAGCGGCGCAGCTGCATTAATGTCAGTTCTTCTACGGAACGGCAGTACATCAGTTCATAAGCAGGGAAATGGCCCTGCACCACCTCTTTTAACCCCGTCTGTATAACAGGTATTTTACTGATAATAATTATGTTTTTGCGGCATCCTGGCAACATATCTCCTCCATATCCACAGGTCTCCCCTCCTGTTCACTCATTAATAAATAATATAATTAATGAGAAAAACAGACGTGGTAATAGACGAAGTGAATTGTTTATCCTTGGCTTTTATTTGAAATGTTATAGCAATAACGACTCTATACAATGATCCGCATAGTATAAAATCACCAAACTATTATTGCATAATTACCGCTAAAAATAATTGCGGTACAATTAAATTAACTAAATTAGATCATTAGCATTTCTAACATATGCAAGGGGAATTTAATAAACTCACGCTATGTTTCGCATCAGATAATTATGCTTTCAGGAAGCACAAGAAAAGAATATCGTCTCATTAATTTCAGAGGTTACAGACGATACTTCATTCCCTGTCATTCACGTTCGACGTAAGGCATTCAATATACTGCAATTATGACATTCAGCGACTGATTGTCTGGCATCCTGCCTCTTTTTTCATCACAAAATTGATCTTAGCCAGAGCCAAAAGGGTCGGGCTTCATGATACAAAGAAGACTTTCGTCATTCAGATGGTACGCAACGCGTCTTTTCAGTCAGGGCGAGTCATGCAAACAGAGCAGTCGTTACAGCGAACGGTTACACGGTTATGTATTCAATGCGGGCTTTTTTTACTGCAACACGGCGCGGAGAGCGCGCTGGTTGATGAACTCTCCACCCGCCTGGGGCTGGCGTTAGGGATGGACAGCGTGGAAAGCGCCATCTCCTCCAACGCTATCGTTCTCACCACCATTAAAGATGGGCAGTGTCTGACATCGACACGTAAGAACCAGGATCGCGGCATTAATATGCACGTTGTCACGGAGGTGCAGCATATTGTCATCCTGGCCGAACATAATTTGCTGGATATAAAAGGCGTAGAGAAGCGCTTTAGCCAGCTCAGACCGTTGCGCTACCCGCGATGGCTGGTGTCGCTGATGGTCGGGCTTTCCTGCGCCTGTTTCTGCAAACTGAATAACGGCGGATGGGATGGCGCGGTGATCACCTTTTTCGCCAGCATGGTGGCGATGTATATTCGCCAGATGCTGGCGCACCGGCATTTACACCCACAAATCAACTTTTGCATCACCGCTTTTGTCGCCACTACCATTTCCGGCCTTTTGCTTCGTTTGCCCACTTTCAGCCATACCCCGACCATCGCCATGGCCGCCAGCGTCTTACTGCTGGTGCCGGGGTTTCCGCTGATTAATTCCGTCGCGGATATGTTTAAGGGCCACATTAATACCGGTCTGGCGCGCTGGGCGATTGCCAGTCTGTTAACGCTGGCGACGTGCGTCGGCGTGGTGATGTCGATGACGCTGTGGGGGCTACGCGGATGGGTGTAATCGATTTTCTTCTGGCGCTGATGCAGGACATGATTCTCTCCGCAATCCCGGCAGTGGGCTTTGCGATGGTGTTCAACGTGCCGCACCGGGCGCTCCCCTGGTGTGCGCTGCTCGGCGCGCTGGGCCACGGCTCACGCATGGTGATGATGACCGCCGGGTTTAATATCGAATGGTCGACATTTATGGCCTCGCTGCTGGTAGGGAGCATCGGCATTCAGTGGTCACGCTGGTATCTGGCGCACCCCAAAGTCTTTACCGTCGCAGCAGTCATCCCGATGTTTCCGGGGATATCCGCCTATACGGCAATGATCTCCGCCGTCAAAATCAGCCACTTTGGCTACAGCGAACCGTTGATGATCACATTGCTGACCAATTTCCTGAAAGCCTCCTCTATTGTCGGTGCGCTTTCCATCGGGCTTTCCGTTCCCGGTCTGTGGCTGTATCGCAAACGCCCACGGGTATGATGCTTTTCTCCCTGCACTCAGGCAGGGTGAGGCTGCTTTCCCTCACCCTGCCGATATCTCCCGTCTGTGTGTTACTATAAAAACAGTATTCCTTCTCGGTTGTGGTTCCCTGTTGAGAAACATTATGTCTTCCAGAATTTTGACCCCGGACGTCATCGGTATTGACGCCTTATTACACGATCACAACGCGGTGCTGGCAAAATCGGCAAGCGGCGCGGTGGCGGTCTTCGCCAATAACGCGCCCGCGTTTTATGCCGTGACGCCGGCACGTCTGGCGGAACTGCTGGCACTGGAGGAAAAGTTATCGCGCCCGGGAAGCGATGTCACACTGGATGCTCAACTCTACGAAGACTCCCAGGCCGCGCCTGTGGCTGTTCCGCTGGGGAAATTCGCCATGTACGCAGACTGGCAGCCGGATGCTGACTTCCAGCGGCAGGCCGCGCTGTGGGGCGTCGCGCTAAGGGAACCCGTCACCGCCGAAGAGCTGACCTCGTTTGTGGCTTACTGGCAAGCGGAAGGTAAGATTTTTCACCACATCCAGTGGCAGCAAAAGCTGGCGCGCAGCGTGCAAATCAGCCGGGCCAGTAACGGCGGTATGCCGAAACGTGATGTGAACAACGTCAGCGAACCTGACGACCATATTCCACCTGGTTTTCGAGGGTAACGATGAAAAACGTTGGCGACCTGATGAAACGTCTGCAAAAAATGATGCCAGCAAATGTTGAGCCTGCATTCAAAACGGGCGAAGAACTGCTGGCATGGCAGAAAGAGCAAGGCGAAATGCGTGCGGCAGCGCTGGCGCGTGAAAACCGGGCGATGAAAATGCAGCGCACGTTCAACCGTTCCGGCATCCGTCCGCTGCATCAAAACTGCTCGTTTGATAACTATCGTGTTGAGAACGACGGGCAGATGAACGCGCTGAGCAAAGCGCGGCAGTACGTCGAAGAGTTCGACGGCAACATCGCCAGCTTTATCTTTTCGGGCAAACCCGGCACCGGGAAAAACCATCTCGCGGCGGCAATCTGCAATGAACTGCTGCTGCGCGGAAAATCGGTTTTGATCATTACCGTCGCCGATATTATGTCCGCGATGAAAGGCACCTTTAGCAATCGCGAAACCAGCGAAGAGCAGTTGCTCAACGATCTCAGCAATGTGGATCTGCTGGTGATCGACGAGATCGGTATGCAGACCGAATCCCGCTATGAAAAAGTGATCATCAACCAGATCGTCGATCGCCGCTCATCATCCAAACGCCCTACCGGAATGTTAACCAACAGCAATATGGATGAGATGACCAAACTCCTTGGCGAGCGCGTAATGGATCGTATGCGTCTGGGAAACAGTCTGTGGGTGATCTTCAACTGGGAAAGCTACCGTAGCCGCGTCACCGGCAAAGAGTATTAAGACCATTCCGACCCAGGCAAGCGCTATACTGCGACGAAAGGTACACACACACGAGTCATAACGATGAAAACCACAAAACGTCTTCTGTGCTGCGCGGTTGCCGCCAGCGCGTTTATCGCCACCAGCGCCTTCGCCGCGTCCTGGCAGGATTCTCTCTCCAGCGCCGCCAGCGAACTGAGCAAACAAAGCAGCTCTTCACAGCAGGGCGGCATGTCGCTGTCTTCCCTGACCAGCCTGCTGAATGGCGGCAATCAGGCATTAAGCGCTGATAACATGAACAACGCGGCAGGTATTTTGCAGTATTGCGCGAAACAGAAACTGACTTCCGTTACCGATGCGGAAAACGTTAAAAACCAGGTGCTGGATAAACTGGGACTTGGCGCCGCCGAACAGAAGCAGGACACCAATTATCTGGATGGCATTCAGGGTCTGCTGAATACCCAAAACGGCGAACAGCTTAGCCTGGATAACATTGGCAGCACGCCGCTGGCGGAAAAAGTGAAAACCAAAGCCTGCGACCTGGTGTTAAAACAGGGGATGAACTTCATTTCCTGATGCGCCAACATGCCGCGTTTCAACCGTTTAGCGTTGAGCGCGGCCTGACCTCTCTCTTTCTACTTCTCTCTGTCTCGCCTTCCCCGCATCACGGGAAGTGACGACGATCAAAAAAGCCAGGTTCTAAACCAATTCTTAATCACTGCACATTTTAATGTCACCATAATTGCAGCAATATGACATCGCCATTACATTGTATGTCCTGAAAAGAGATTACGCCGCCTGCCGAATGCAGATTTATTGAGGATCATCAGTTGTCTGAGTTACTTTCCATCGCCCTGTTTCTCGCGTCCGTGCTGATTTATGCGTGGAAAGCGGGTCGCAACACCTGGTGGTTTGCCGCCATTTTAGCGGTACTTGGGCTTTTTGTTGTCTTAAATATCACGCTCTATGCCAGTGATTACTTTACCGGTGACGGCATTAACGATGCGGTTCTCTACACGCTGACCAACAGCCTGACGGGTGCCGGCGTCAGCAAATATATTCTGCCCGGCGCCGGTATCGTACTTGCGCTGGCCGCCGTATTTGGCGCGTTAGGCTGGGTTCTGCGCAGGCGTCGCCACCATCCTCACCATTTCGGCTACAGCCTGTTGGCGCTCTTACTGGCGCTGGGATCGGTGGATGCCAGCCCGGCATTTCGCCAGATCTCCGAACTGGTCAAATCCCAGTCGCGCGATGGCGACCCGGACTTCCCGGCTTATTACAAAGAACCGTCGAAAACGATCCCGAATCCGCAGCTCAACCTGGTCTATATCTACGGTGAAAGCCTGGAGCGCACCTATTTTGATAACGATGCCTTCCCGGATCTCACGCCGGAACTCGGAGCGCTGAAAAACGAAGGGCTGGATTTCAGCCACACCATGCAATTGCCGGGCACAGATTACACCATCGCCGGAATGGTCGCCTCGCAGTGCGGCATCCCGCTGTTTGCGCCGTTTGAAGGCAACGCGTCGGCTTCCGTATCCAGCTTCTTCCCGCAGAATATCTGTCTGGGCGATATCCTGAAAAACTCCGGCTATCAGAACTATTTTGTGCAGGGCGCAAATCTGCGTTTCGCCGGAAAAGACGTGTTCCTCAAATCCCACGGTTTCGACCACCTGTATGGTGCGGAAGAGTTAAAAACCGTGGTGGCAGACCCGAGCTATCGTAACGACTGGGGTTTTTACGACGATACGGTGCTCGACGAGGCATGGAAAAAGTTTGAAGAACTCTCTCGCTCCGGCCAGCGTTTCTCGCTGTTTACGCTGACGGTGGATACTCACCACCCAGACGGGTTTATCTCACGCACCTGTAACCGCAAGCGTTACGACTTCGACGGTAAGCCGAACCAGTCCTTTAGCGCCGTCAGTTGCAGCCAGGAGAACATCGCCGAATTTATCAATAAAATCAAAGCGTCGCCGTGGTTTAAAAATACCGTCATCGTGGTTTCCTCCGACCATCTGGCGATGAACAACACCGCGTGGAAGTACCTGAACAAACAGGATCGCAACAACCTGTTCTTCGTGCTGCGCGGCGACCAGCCTCAGCAGGATACGCTGGCGGTGAAACGCAACACGATGGATAACGGCGCGACCGTGCTGGATATTCTGGGCGGGGATAACTTTATCGGCCTGGGGCGCAGCAGCCTCTCCGGTCAGTCGCTGTCGGAAGTCTTCCTGAACAGCAAAGAGAAGATCCTGGCGATGAAGCCGGACATTATTCGCCTGTGGAACTTCCCGAAAGAGATGAAGGATTTTACCGTCGATCGGGATAAAGACATGATCGCTTTCTCAGGGAGCCACTTCCGCCTGCCGCTGCTGTTGCGGGTGTCGGATAAGCGCGTCGAACCGCTGCCGGAAAGTGAATACTCCGCCCCGCTGCGTTTCCAGCTGGCTAATTTTGCCCCACGCGATAACTTCGTCTGGGTCGATCGCTGCTACAAAATGGCGCAGCTGTGGGCGCCGGAGCTGGCGCTCTCCACCGACTGGTGCGTTTCACAAGGGCAACTGGGCGGGCAACAAAGCGTCCAGCACGTCGATAAAGCACAGTGGAAAGGCAAAACGGCGTTTAAAGATACGGTTATCGATATGGAGCGTTACAAAGGCAACGTTGATACGTTGAAGATCGTCGATAACGATATTCGTTACAAAGCCGACAGTTTTATCTTTAACGTGGCTGGCGCGCCGGAAGAGGTGAAGCAGTTCAGCGGGATTTCACGACCGGAATCGTGGGGGCGCTGGTCTAATGCGCAACTGGGTGATGAAGTGAAGATTGAATACAACACGCCGTTACCGAAGAAATTCGATCTGGTGATCACCGCCAAAGCCTTTGGCGCGAATGCTAATCGCCCTATTCCTGTTCGCGTAGGCAAGGAAGAACAGACGCTGGTGTTAGAGAACGAAGTCACCACAACAACGCTGCATTTTGATAACCCGTCAAATGCCAGTACGCTGGTGATTGTGCCGCCCGACCCGGTATCGACCAATGAAGGCAATATTCTCGGCCACTCCCCGCGTAAGCTGGGTATCGGGATGGTTGAGATTAAAGTGGTGAATGCCGAAGGCTAAACTTAGTACAGGCTCGATAACACAACGTTTATCGGGCCTGCGCAATCCACGCTATACTCCCGCTCATGAAGATGACTTTTCGCCCTACCACGCTGGCTGATATCACCGTCATGCCCGCCATTGAACGCTCTGCGGGTCAACGCTTTCGGGACGTGCCTGCGCTGGCATGGATAGCCGACGGCCCTGTTATTTCAGTTGAACAACACCGGGAACACGCCGCAAAAGGATTGAGCTGGCTGGCGCTGGCCGATGAGCGTCCTGTCGGTTTTTTACTGGCCGAAGCGCTGGATTCATCGCTGTTTATCGCCGAGGTGTCTCTGCTGTGTGAATGGCAGGGAAAAGGCATTGGCCGTCAACTGATTGCGTTCGTCGCGGAGCAGGCGCGCAGCAGCGGTTTTGATGCGCTGACGCTTACCACCTTTCGGGACGTGGCGTGGAATGCGCCGCTCTATGCGCGAATGGGATTTGTGGTGCTGGATGATGAGCGCCTGTCGCCAGGGTTACGTCAAAAGCGAGAGGAAGAAACGGCGCACGGTCTGGCGTATGAATCACGCTGCGCCATGCGCCTGAGGCTGGTCTGAAGCGCCCGATGGCGGCTGTCGCCTTATCGGGCCTACAAGCACCGCATCCATACCGTATGCCGGATTCATCCGGCATCACAGCAGCTCCCTACCCGTAGGCCGGATAAGCGCCAGCGCCATCCGGCAACACAGCAGCCTCCTACCCGTAGGCCGGATAAGCGCCAGCGCCATCCGGCAACACAGCAGCCTCCTACCCGTAGGCCGGATAAGCGCCAGCGCCATCCGGCAACACAGCAGCCTCCTACCCGTAGGCCGGATAAGCGCCAGCGCCATCCGGCATCACAGCAGCTCCCTGCCCGTAGGCCGGATAAGCGCCAGCGCCATCCGGCATGACGGCTTAGAAGGTTTCCCAGTTATCGCCGCTATCCGCGACGGCTGCTTTACGCGGCAGTACAGACGCAGAAGCCGGTTTCACCGCTGCGGCATCACGCGCACGCTGCTGTTCCTGCTGAATGCGGAATACGGCAACGGCCTGCGTCAAGCGGCTGGCCTGCTCTTCCAGCGCGGCAGCGGCGGCGGCAGACTCTTCCACCAGCGAGGCGTTCTGCTGGGTAACGCGATCCATCTCCGCTACCGCCAGGCCAACCTGGTCGATACCACGGCTTTGCTCATCAGATGCCGAGGCGATTTCCCCCATGATATCGGTCACACGCGTCACTGCGTTCACGATTTCATCCATCGTTTCACCGGCGCTTTCGACCAGCGTTGAGCCCACATCCACACGGCTGACGGAGTCTTCAATCAGGCTCTTGATCTCACGCGCCGCCTGCGCACTGCGTTGCGCCAGGTTGCGAACTTCACCCGCTACCACGGCAAAACCACGACCCTGTTCACCCGCACGCGCCGCTTCTACCGCCGCGTTCAGCGCCAGGATGTTGGTCTGGAAAGCAATACCGTCGATCACACTGATGATGTCGGCAATTTTCTGCGAACTGGAAGCAATATCACGCATCGTTTGCACGACGTTATCCACCACTTTACCGCCTTTCTGCGCGGTTTCAGACGCGCTCAATGCCAGATGGCTGGCCTGACGCGCGTTCTCGGCGTTCTGTTTCACCGTGGCGGTCAGCTCTTCCATGCTGGCGGCGGTCTCTTCCAGAGAGGCGGCCTGCTGTTCAGTACGGGAAGAGAGATCGTTGTTGCCCATCGCGATTTCGCTGGCGCCGCTGTAAATCGCATTCGCGCCGTTACGCACATCACCGACGGTACGAACCAGCTCGCCCTGCATATGACGCAGGCTCTGCGCCAGTTGTCCCATTTCGTTAGAGCCTTCCACATCAATGCGTTTCACCAGATCGCCGTTCGCAATATGACGAATACTTTCGATCAGACGGTTCATCGGCGCGATCAGAGAGAGCTTAATGCCGAACCAGACGGCGACGATCACCAGCAGCACAACGATTAACACGCTCGCCAGTACCCACATCGCCTGGCTGTATGAACGGTTATTATCTTCTACCGCAATGTCATACAGACGATCGTTCTGCTGCATGTAGTTAACATACTGCTTCTCAAAACCGTCCTGATAACCCTGAGTGGGCTGATCGAAGAAGTCGTTGATCTTACCTGCGCCCAACAGCTGGATCAGCTCCGCCAGCGCATTATGGTAGATATCATAGTTACGCTTGATCTCCACTGCCGCCGTTTCACTCTGGCGCGGATCGCGAGGCAACGCCTCGTACTCAGCCCAGTGTTTTTCCGCCAGTTTCAGAGAGGTCGTCGCAATTTGCATCAGATCGGTAACGGTCGCACCGCTGCCAATATTGTTCTGATCCATCATGTAACGGATACCCGCCCGGTTCAGGGTGTTTCGCGTTTGCAGCAGCGCAACCCAGCTGGCGTTCAGCGTGGACTGTTGCTGACGAATGGTTTGCAGAACGGTGAAGTTCTCTTTGTCATTCTTCAATGAGTTAAAGAACAAACCGCCTGAGGTGAGTTGTAAAAGGCCAAATATTGCCAGGACCAGCAGCAAGCTGGTCACAATCTTGATTCGTTTTAACATGTTTTCTCTTTCCGCTAGACAGATACCAGAATTTTCGGCCTGGAAAGGGAAAACTTTACCGAATTCGTACTGGTTGGGACGATATCAGCACGAATGATTCGCCGTTCACGATCGACGAAAAAGAAATGCTGGATTTTAATTAGTGATCTCAATCACATAAATGACCGCATCCCTCCGTCGGAAAAACCACTCACTGACACTCCTGACCGCTTAAGCCCACATATAACCACTCACTTATTTACCTTACTTTACGCGCGCGTATCTCTGGCAGGATCACCTCAGCATAGCAGTCAATTTACCTCCTCAAACACAGACTCAAACCCAACGGCTTCGGCCAATTATTAATCTTAAAAACCAGGTTTTACTATGGATACGAAAAAGATATTCAAGCACATACCCTGGGTGATTCTTGGAATCATCGGTGCATTCTGCCTCTCGGTAGTCGCCTTACGCAGAGGTGAGCACGTCAGCGCCCTGTGGATCGTGGTCGCTTCCGTCTCTGTTTATCTGGTGGCTTATCGCTACTACAGCCTGTACATCGCCCAGAAGGTGATGAAACTCGACCCAACGCGTGCTACGCCTGCGGTCATTAATAACGACGGCCTGAACTACGTCCCGACAAACCGTTACGTACTGTTTGGTCACCACTTTGCCGCTATCGCTGGCGCCGGCCCGCTGGTCGGCCCGGTTCTGGCCGCGCAAATGGGCTACCTGCCGGGTACGCTGTGGCTGCTGGCGGGCGTAGTGCTGGCCGGTGCGGTACAGGACTTCATGGTGCTGTTTATCTCTTCCCGCCGTAACGGCGCGTCTCTCGGTGAGATGATCAAAGAAGAGATGGGCCCGGTGCCGGGCACCATCGCCCTGTTTGGCTGCTTCTTAATCATGATCATCATCCTCGCGGTACTGGCGCTGATCGTGGTAAAAGCGCTGGCCGAAAGCCCGTGGGGCGTCTTCACCGTTTGCTCAACCGTACCTATCGCGCTGTTTATGGGGATCTACATGCGCTTCCTGCGTCCGGGACGTGTGGGTGAAGTCTCCGTTATTGGTATCGTGCTGCTGGTTGCCTCTATTTACTTCGGCGGCGTAATTGCGCACGACCCGTACTGGGGCCCGGCGCTGACCTTTAAAGACACCACCATTACCTTCGCGCTGATCGGTTACGCGTTTATTTCCGCACTGCTGCCGGTATGGCTGATCCTCGCCCCGCGCGACTATCTGGCAACCTTCCTGAAAATCGGCGTTATCGTCGGTCTGGCGCTGGGGATTCTGATCCTCAACCCAGAGCTGAAAATGCCAGCGATGACCCAGTACATCGACGGTACCGGCCCGCTGTGGAAAGGCGCGCTGTTCCCGTTCCTGTTCATCACCATCGCCTGTGGCGCGGTATCTGGCTTCCACGCGCTGATCTCTTCCGGTACGACGCCGAAACTGCTGGCTTGTGAAACCGACGCGCGTTTCATCGGCTATGGCGCAATGCTGATGGAGTCCTTCGTGGCGATCATGGCGCTGGTTGCGGCATCTATCATCGAACCGGGTCTCTACTTCGCGATGAACACCCCACCGGCGGGCCTCGGTATCACCATGCCGAACCTGCACGAAATGGGTGGCGAGAACGCGCCGCTGATTATGGCGCAGCTGAAAGACGTCACCGCGCACGCGGCGGCAACCGTCAGCTCCTGGGGCTTTGTGATTTCTCCTGAGCAGATCCTGCAAACCGCGAAAGACATCGGCGAACCGTCGGTACTGAACCGCGCAGGTGGCGCACCGACGCTGGCGGTCGGTATCGCTCACGTATTCCACAAAGTGTTGCCGATGGCTGACATGGGCTTCTGGTATCACTTCGGTATTCTGTTCGAAGCGCTGTTCATCCTGACCGCGCTGGATGCAGGCACCCGCTCCGGCCGCTTTATGTTGCAGGATCTGCTGGGTAACTTCGTCCCGTTCCTGAAGAAAACCGACTCTCTGGTTGCTGGCGTCATCGGTACTGCGGGTTGCGTCGGTCTGTGGGGCTACCTGCTGTATCAGGGCGTGGTTGATCCGCTGGGCGGCGTTAAGAGCCTGTGGCCGCTGTTCGGTATCTCCAACCAGATGCTGGCCGCCGTGGCGCTGGTTCTGGGCACCGTGGTACTGGTTAAAATGCAGCGCACCAAATACATCTGGGTTACCGTTATCCCGGCAGTATGGCTGCTGATCTGCACCACCTGGGCGCTGGGTCTGAAACTGTTCAGCACCAACCCGCAGATGGAAGGCTTCTTCTACATGGCTAACCAGTACAAAGAGAAGATTGCCAACGGCAGCGACCTGACCGCACAGCAAATTGCCAATATGAACCACATCGTCGTGAACAACTACACCAACGCAGGCCTGAGTATTCTGTTCCTGGTGGTGGTGTACAGCATCATCTTCTATGGGTTCCGTACCTGGCAGAAAGCCCGCACCATCAACGGTCGTACCGATAAAGAGACGCCGTATGTACCGGTGCCGGAAGGCGGCGTGAAGACCTCTTCACACCATTAATCGGATGCCGGGTGGCGCTACGCTTACCCGGCCTACAAAATGCAGTTAACGTAGGCCGGATAAGGCGCAAGCCGCCATCCGGCAAAACCAACGCCCGGTTCGCTGGGCTTTATTCATATCTGGATGAGAAAATGTTTGGTAACTTAGGTCAGGCAAAAAAATATCTCGGCCAGGCGGCGAAGATGTTGATTGGCATTCCAGACTACGACAACTATGTCGAGCATATGCAAACCAACCATCCAGACAAGCCGTACATGAGCTATGAAGAATTCTTCCGCGAGCGCCAGCAGGCACGTTACGGCGGCGACGGAAAAGGCGGCATGCGCTGCTGTTAATGGAGGCACTGATGACCCCGATTGCAGTTACCCTACTCACCGGTTTTCTCGGCGCGGGTAAAACCACCCTGCTGCGCCACATTCTTAACGAAAAGCACGGCTACAAGATTGCCGTTATCGAAAACGAATTCGGCGAAGTTTCCGTTGACGATCAGCTGATTGGCGACCGCGCCACCCAGATCAAAACCCTGACCAACGGCTGCATTTGCTGCACCCGCTCCAGTGAACTGGAAGACGCGCTGTTAGACCTGCTCGACAACCTCGACCAGGGCAATATCCATTTCGACCGTCTGGTGATTGAGTGTACCGGCATGGCCGACCCCGGCCCGATTATTCAGACCTTTTTCTCCCATGACGTGATTTGCCAGCGCTACCTGCTGGACGGCGTGATTTCGCTGGTCGATGCGGTACACGCCGACGAGCAGATGAACCAGTTCACCATCGCCCAGTCGCAGGTCGGTTATGCCGACCGCATCCTGCTGACCAAAACCGACGTGGCGGGAGTTAGCGAAAAACTGCGTGAACGCTTAGCGCGCATCAACGCCCGCGCCCCGGTTTACACCGTCACGCACGGCGATATCGACCTCTCCTTGTTGTTCGACACCAACGGCTTTATGCTGGAGGAGAACGTGGTCAGCGCCACACCGCGCTTCCACTTTATCGCCGACAAACAAAACGATATCTCATCAATTGTGGTGGAGCTGGATTATCCGGTAGACATCAGCGACGTTTCCCGCGTCATGGAAAACCTGCTGCTGGAGTCCGCCGAGAAACTATTGCGCTACAAAGGAATGCTATGGATTGAAGGCGAACCGAACCGCCTGCTGTTCCAGGGCGTCCAGCGCCTGTACAGCGCCGACTGGGACCGCCCGTGGGGCGACGAACAGCCGCACAGCACGCTGGTGTTTATCGGCATTCAACTGCCGGAAGATGAGATCAGAGCCGCGTTTGCGGGGCTGAAGAAGTAACCCTCATTCTGGATTGCCCGGTGGCGCTGCGCTTACCGGGCCTGGAAATCAACTACGTAGGCCGGATAAGGCGCAGCCGCCATCCGGCACTCACTCCCCCTCCCCCCACTCACTCAGTAATCACAAACCGTGTCGCTGCAAAGCAGTTGAGGATGCGGTGGACCAGAAACACCATCGTCAGCGTCGCTACCAGCGCGACGGTGACTGAAGTGATGCGGTACAGATCGCTGAACACCAGATCGCTGTCCGGGTGCAGGTTCTGGCCGAACATAATGCCGATGGTGGTGATACTGGCAAAGCCGACGCCCGCGCCGACCTTTTCCATCACATGCAGACGAGCGCTGAAGCCTAGCCCGAGACCGATTAGCGGCATCATCAGCAGCATATGGTTGCTGAAGTCATAAATAAGCAGTTGCACCAGCAGAATATAGAGACAGGCCAGCACCACGCCGACGACGCGCCAGATAGAGCTGATCACCGCGCCACGATAGTGCATCGGAAACAAAATCAAAATTCCCGCCATCAGCGCCGACAACGAATCGCTCAAATCGCAGATCTGGAAAATCACAAAGATCATCGTCGCCACGGTGCCGGAAAGCAGCGACTCATGGCGAATACGGGCATCATCTTTCTCAATACGCGGCGGCGGCTGACGCGGTTCGACATCCGGGATCAGATAGTGCAGCAGCGCGCTCAGGGCTACCGCCATCACGCAGGCCTCCATATTGGAGAACATCAGCGTATGCCAGTTGGTGCCAGGGTAACTCATAAAGTTGAGCATCGTGCTCTGGCACACCACGCCCATCGAACCGAGCAGAAACAGCGGCCCCTTGCTCATAAAACGAAAGCGCATCACGTACAGGCCAAACACCACCAGCGTCATAATTACCGGCCACTGCGAGAGATAGCCGACAATCAACACCATTTCAACGCAGTTCACCGCCGCGCTGAATACAAACTGACGAGCCACATGGCGGTTAAACACCGGCACCAGCGACAACAGCATCAGCGGATAAACCACAAAAAACACGCCGTACTGCACGTTGTAGAAGGTCGAGATACTCAGTGCTATCGTCCCGGCAACGGAAATACGCACGGTCTGGCGAAAATCATTGGCGGTGTAGACAATATTCCCGTGCGGCGTAAAGACGTGGGCCAGGGTGTTAATAGACATAGTGAAGCCAGCTTACCAGGTGGATCTGCGCCCCTGCAAAGGTGCGGGCAAACATCCCCTCGCTGTTATACAACTGCACCGTAGCGCGAGCGCCGGTCGGCAGGGGGTTCTCCAGCGGGGTATCCAACGCAACGTGAATGCGCATACGCTGGGCATCGCGCACCCAGCGCGTCGACTGTTCCGGCTGCGACAGCTGTCCGTTAACCGCTTCCTGCCCGGCCAGAATCCCGGCGTCGCTGCTGGTCACATGCGCAGGAAACACTTTGCCCGGCATGGCGTCAAACACCACTGCGGCATCGGTATTTACGCGGGTGTGACGCAGGCTTTTCTCACGAAAATCGGCCACAATATCGGTCTGGTTACTGACCAGCGCCATCAAAGGCGTAGCGGCGGTGGCGTAAAGTCCAGGGTTGAGCTGGAGATTGCTCACCGTCCCGTCGGTTTCCGCCCGCACCTTCGTCCAGCCCAGGTTCAGTTGCGCCTCCTCCAGCGCATTGCGGTATTTTTGCAGCGTCACATTGCGACTGTCGTCGCGTTCACCGCGCTGGATCAGCAGGTTCTGGATACTGGCATTCAGCGCAGCCACCGACTGCTCGCTGGTCTGCCAGGTGGTGCGCACTTTATCCAGATCCGACTGCGAAACATTCTGCATCGCGCTCAGCCGCTGATAGCGGTCAAACGTGAGCTTATCGTTGCGGGCAGTGTATTGCGCGGTGCGCAGGTTGGCGCGCGCAGAGGCGATCTGCGCATCCAGCTGTTGGTTGCTCAGCTTCGCCTGCTCAAAGGCAATCTGTGCGGCCTCAACTTTATTGATAAACGGCGTTGGGTCCAGTTCATACAACAGGTCGCCCTTTTTCACCTGGCTATTGTTGCGTACGTAGACGTGAGAGACATAGCCGGAGACGCGCGAGGAGACCGGCGTCACCACACGCATCACGGTGGAATCCGGCGTCAGCGGGATCCAGATATCGGCAACAATAAACCAGGCGAATATTGCAAGGAAAGCGGCAATACTCACCCTTACCCAACGGGCAAATTTTTGTTCTGGGGTCATCATAGTTTTTTAGAGTTAATTATCTTCTTCGCGGATTAACCGCAGATTGCAGGCGATTTGATTTAATGTGGCGCTGAAGGCGGCAAGTTCCGCTTCCGGGATAGTGCGGGTGACGCGTTGCTGATAGGTCTCAATCACCCGGTTCAGTTCTTCCAGCCTTGAACGGCCTTGCGCTGTCAGCGTCAGCAGGCGGATGCGTTTGTCATATGGCGATGTTGAACGCACCAGATAGCCCTGTTTTTCCAGTTGCGTGAGGGTACGCATCAGCGGTGGCAGCTCAATGCCCTGCACCTCCGCCAGTTCGCTGACCGAGACGTTGTCTCCCAACTGATGCAGTTGCATCAGTACCGTCCAGCTTGACTGCGTCAGGCCGGTATCGGTGATGGCAGCATCAATAATTGCACGCCACTGGCGTACCACCATTGCCATGCGCATCCCCATCGGACGGCGGGCAAACAGCTCATCTTCAGTCATCTCTCTTTCCCCTCTTAGCAGATGGGAAAATAATACTTATCAGGATAAGTATCAAGAAACAGCTGATAAGGAAGCATCAATTGATAAATTACGTGAATGTAAAAAAGGCCGGACTGAATACAGCCCAGCCTCTGTGATGTTACGGTGGATCACTCAATCTGATCCCGTCGCAGCCCCACATCCTTTAACTGTTCATCGTTCATGCGTTGCAATACGCGCTGCGTCTGCGCCCGCAGTCGCCATCTTTTTATTGCCTGCCAGACCTGAACAAAACCAATAAACGGCTGTTTTGCGCGATTCTCGTGAAATTCCATACTCCACCTCCCCACCTGGTCAGAGGCTTTATCTTCCCGGATCTTCACCACCACAATACAGATTCAAAAAATACTTTTCTTTGCCATACAGATTGGCTAAAACGGTATCTGAACGCGATTTCGACCACCGTTCTGTACTGGTTTTTCCATCTGTATGGCAAGAGTGAGGGATACAGCATGACGCGTTACCAACATCTGGCTAATCTGCTGGCCGAGCGTATTGAGCAAGGGCTATATCGCCACGGGGAAAAATTGCCCTCGGTGCGTAGCCTGAGTCAGGAGCATGGGGTGAGCATCAGTACCGTACAGCAGGCATATCAGACGCTGGAGACGTTGCAGCTCATCACTCCACAGCCGCGTTCCGGCTACTTTGTCGCCCCGCGCAAGGCGCAACCGCCGGTGCCGCTGATGTCACGCCCGGTACAGCGACCAGTAGAGATCACCCAGTGGGATCAGGTGCTGGACATGCTGGAAGGGCACAACGACAAATCAATCATTCCTTTCAGCAGCGGCGTCCCCGATATCCACCAACCCAGCCTGAAACCGCTCTGGCGCGAGCTAAGCCGCGTGGCGCAACATAACCTGGGGGCGGTGCTGGGCTACGATGAACTGGCCGGATACCGCGAACTGCGGGAACAGATCGCCCGCCTGATGCTTGACAGCGGTTCGGTCGTCAGCGCTGATGATATCGTTATCACCAACGGTAGCCAGAGCGGTTTGTCGCTGGCGCTGCTGACCGTCTGCCAGGCGGGTGATATTGTCGCCGTCGAATCCCCCGCCTATTACGGCACCATGCAGCTCCTGCGCGGCTTAGGAATAAAAGTCATTGAAATCCCGACCGACCCAGATACCGGTATCAGTATTGAAGCGCTGGAACTGGCGCTGGATCAATGGCCGATTAAAGGGGTTATCCTCGTACCAAACTGCAATAATCCCCTCGGGTTTATTATGCCGGACGCACGCAAACGGGCAGTGCTCAGCCTCGCGCAGCGCCACGATATTGTGATTTTTGAAGATGACGTGTATGGCGAGCTGGCGACGGATTACCCGCGCCCCCGCACCATCCACTCCTGGGATATCGATGGTCGGGTGCTATTGTGCAGTTCGTTTACCAAATCCGTCGCGCCGGGCCTGCGCGTAGGCTGGGTCGCTCCGGGTCGTTACCACGATCGTCTGCTGCATATGAAATACGCCGTCATCGGCACCAACGTTCCCGCCACGCAGCTGGCGGCGGCCACCTTCGTCCGCGAGGGCCACTATCACCGTCATGTCCGGCGAATGCGCCAGATCTACCAGCGCAACATGGAGATCTATACCTGCTGGGTACGCGAATATTTTCCCTGCGGGATCTGCGTCACCCGACCAAAAGGCGGCTTTATGCTATGGGTCGAGCTGCCGGAGCATATCGATATGGTCTGCGTCGCCAGACAGCTATGCCGCCTGAAAATCCAGGTCGCGCCGGGGTCACTGTTTTCCGCCTCCGGGAAGTATCGCAACTGCGTGCGCATCAACTGTGCGTTACCGCCGAACGAGAAACATCGTGAAGTGATGCAAAAACTTGGAGAGGCGGTGAAAGTGGCGATGGAATAAGCCCGCCCGGCAGAACGGCGTTTACCGGGCCTGTGATGCGCTGGCGAATATGTGTTTAGTGGTTCAGTGCGATAACCTCTTCAACAGCAAGTCCGGTGATACGTAAAACCGTATCGCGATCGATGCCGTCTTCCAGCATTGTACGCGCGATACGCTGCGCCTCAGCCCGTTGGCCTTGCTGTAAGCCTTGCTGCATACCCTCCTGGCGACCCGCTTCATGTAATCGTTCAGCTATCGTCATCAGACTCTCCTTGTGTTGGGGGGAACGTTCGGCCACCTCGTGAATAAACTGGCTAAAACGAGATGCATCGCCGCACTGCATCATATAATTAAACAGCACTTTAAGCTGGCTGTCGGTAGTGTATCCCATCACCAAAAGTGAGGCCAGTTGCTCCACCAGCTCCATCAGGTCACGCTGGCGGATATGTTTTTGTATCAACTCCAGCAAGGCAATACGCCGATGTTGCATGATCTCACTATCCGGCGTCACGGTGATATCCACCAGCGGAAAGGCCGCAGCATAAAGCCGCCTCGCCAGTTCCGGGTCGGCAAACTCATCCAGCCAGCATAAGGAATAGGGATAGGGGCTGTCGATACCGTGATAAAACAACATCGGCACCACCAGAGGGAGTCGTTTATGCCCGGCATCCAGGTGATGTTGCATCGCGGCAATCGCATAACGCATCAAACGAAACGCCATATGCGCATCCGGTGAACTCTGATGCTCAATCACAACATAAATATAGCCATCTCCCCCTGTCGTTTTCAGCGACCAGAGCACATCAGAATAATAAGCGCGCAAATCCTCCTCGATAAAGCTCCCGGACTCCAGCTTCAGCGTGCTCAAGTCACAAAGCTCAAGCAGCGCAAGAGGAAGATGGATTTCAAGAAAATCACGTGCGGTGTTGGGGTGACATAAAAACGTTTTGAAAACCGCATCATGCGGAGTGGATGTCGTTCCTTTTTTCATGGCAATCCATCGCGTGTTAAACAACCCGGCGTCACCTTACCTTGTCAGGATGCCAACGACATTCGGTATTATGCGTTGCTGCGAGGCGCTATCAACGATAAATTCACCTTTCTGCAAGGCGTACATTTTTTCTGAATACGCCACGCAGAAATGTTTCACTGTACCCGTTCAGGGTTTTCTCCGACATGGAGTGCGATTTATATGCAACGGATACGTCAATTCTTCTCCCGGCGCGCGACAACGCTATTTTTCCCGATGGCGCTGATTCTGTACGACTTTGCCGCCTATCTGTCGACGGATTTGATTCAGCCGGGCATCATCCATGTCGTGCATGATTTCAATGCCGATGTCAGCCTGGCTCCGGCATCCGTCAGTCTCTATCTGGCCGGAGGGATGGCATTGCAGTGGTTGCTCGGCCCGCTTTCCGACCGGATTGGCCGCCGACCGGTGCTGATTACGGGCGCGCTTATTTTCACCGTTGCCTGCGCCGCCACGCTCCTTACAACGTCGATGACGCAGTTTCTGGTCGCGCGTTTCATTCAGGGCACCAGCATCTGTTTTATCGCCACGGTCGGTTACGTTACCGTGCAGGAAGCCTTCGGCCAGACCAAAGCCATAAAACTGATGGCGATCATCACCTCAATAGTTCTGGTTGCGCCGGTTATCGGCCCGCTCTCAGGCGCTGCGCTAATGCACTTTGTTCACTGGAAAGCCCTGTTCGGCATTATTGCACTGATGGGGCTGATCGCCCTGTGCGGCCTGGCGCTGGCGATGCCAGAGACGGTACAACGCGGCGCGGCGCCGTTTAGCATTCCCGCCGTCCTCCGCGATTTTCGCCATGTCTTTCACAACCGGATTTTCCTCTTCGGCGCCGCAACGCTTTCGCTGAGCTACATCCCGCTAATGAGTTGGGTGGCGGTCTCGCCAGTAATCTTAATCGACGCGGGCGGCATGACTACCGCGCAGTTCGCCTGGGCGCAGGTGCCGGTGTTTGGCGCGGTAATCATCGCCAATATGATGGTCGCTCGGGTTGTGAAAGATCCTGGCGATCCGCGTTTTATCTGGCGCGCACCGCCGATACAGCTTGTCGGTCTGGCCATCCTGATCGCAGGAAATCTGTTGTGGCCTCATGTCTGGCTGTGGTCAGTGCTGGGCACCAGTCTGTACGCTTTTGGCATCGGGATGATTTTCTCGACGTTGTTCCGCTTTACGCTGTTTTCCAACACTCTGCCTAAAGGCACCGTCTCAGCGTCGCTGAATATCGTCATCCTGACAGTCATGGCCGTCGCTATCGAAGTCGGACGCGGGCTGTGGTTTAACGGCGGCAAGATTCCGTTTCATCTGTTGGCGGTGGTGGCAGGAATTGCGGCGGTGTTCACATTGAAAGGGCTATTACAGCGCGTGCGTCAGTATGAGGTAACAGAACTGGCAACTGAGAAATAAACTCATGCCTGATGGCGCTACGCCAGAAGGCCTTCACCGCAGGTAGCCCGGGATGAACTTTTGCACGATCCCCCCGTCTGGCTCTATCCTTAACGCTATGAATAAAATTGCTGAACTCAAACGCGCCAAACGACTGGCGCTCTCGCTGCTGCTGATTGCCGCCGCCACGTTCATCACGACGCTTTTCCTGCCGCCAAATTTTTGGGTACTCGGCATTAAAGCCATTGCGGAAGCGGCAATGGTGGGCGCACTGGCAGACTGGTTCGCCGTCGTGGCGCTGTTTCGTAGGGTGCCGATCCCGTTTATCGCGCAGCATACCGCCATTATCCCGCGTAATAAGGATCGAATCGGCGAAAATCTTGGCCAGTTTGTGCAGGAGAAATTTCTTGATACCCAGTCGCTGGTCGCGCTCATTCGCCGTCATGAACCGGCCTTGCTGATCGGCAACTGGTTCAGTCAGCCGGATAACGCCCGGCGGGTTGGGATGCATTTGCTGCAAATCATGAGCGGTTTTCTCGAACTGACGGACGACGCCCGTATTCAGCGCCTGCTCAAGCGGGCGGTACACAAAGCGATCGATAAAGTGGACTTCTCTGGCACCAGCGCGTTAATGCTGGAGAGCATGACCAAAAACGATCGTCATCAGGTACTGCTGGACACCCTGATCGCGCAGTTGATCGCCCTGCTTCAGCGCGACAGCTCACGCGCGTTTATCGCACAGCAAATCGTGCGCTGGCTGGAGACGGAACATCCGCTAAAAGCGAAAATTTTACCGACCGAATGGCTGGGGGAACACAGCGCAGAACTGGTTTCCGATGCGGTGAATTCGTTGCTGGATGATATCAGCCACGACCAGGCGCACCAGATCCGCCATGCCTTCGATCGCGCCACTTTTAAGCTGATCGACAAACTCAAAAACGATCCAGAGATGGCCTCCCGGGCGGAAAGCATCAAAGCGTACCTGAAAGAAGATGAGGCGTTTAACCATTATCTTGGTGAACTCTGGGCTGATTTACGCCAGTGGCTGAAGGCAGATATTAACGCTGAGGGTTCCCGCGTGAAGCAGCGGATCGCCCATGCCGGGCAATGGTTCGGCGAAACGCTGGTGGCGGATGATGCCCTTCGCGCTTCGCTCAACGGCCATCTGGAACAGGCTGCGCACCGGGTCGCACCGGAATTCGCCGCGTTTCTGACGCGCCACATCAGCGACACGGTAAAAAGCTGGGATGCCCGCGATATGTCACGCCAGATAGAGCTGAACATCGGCAAAGATTTGCAGTTTATCCGCGTCAACGGCACGCTGGTCGGCGGCTCCATCGGGCTGGTGTTGTATCTGCTGTCACAAATACCGTCCCTGCTGACGTTACCCAACTTTTAAGCAGATCAATAAACACCTGGTTTTTACAGGGTTATAATGCGTGGTCTTTTCATTGTCTCCCGTGTTACGGGGAAGGAAAACCATGTCGCTTATCACCGATCTACCCGCCATTTTTAACCAGTTCTCCGACGCCCGTCAGAAAGGCTTTCTCACCGTCATGGATCTTAAAGAACAGGGGGTTCCACTGGTCGGCACCTACTGCACGTTTATGCCGCAGGAGATCCCGATGGCGGCGGGCGCGGTTGTCGTTTCCCTGTGTTCAACGTCGGACGAAACCATCGAAGAAGCCGAAAAGGATCTGCCGCGCAATCTGTGTCCTCTGATCAAAAGCAGCTACGGCTTCGGCAAAACGGACAAATGCCCCTACTTTTATTTTTCCGATCTGGTGGTGGGCGAAACCACCTGCGACGGCAAAAAGAAAATGTACGAATACATGGCCGAATTTAAGGCCGTACACGTCATGCAACTGCCCAACAGCGCCAATGACGCCGCCTCCCGTGCGTTATGGAAAGCAGAGATCCTGCGTCTGCAACAGGCTGTGGAAACACGTTTTGGCCACCCTATCAGCGAAGCCGCCCTGCGCGACGCGATCGTATTGAAAAACCGCGAACGCCGCGCGCTGGCCAATTTCTACCGCGTCGGCCAGCTTAATCCTCCTGCTCTTAGCGGCAGCGATATTCTGAAAGTGGTGTACGGAGCGACGTTTCGTTTTGATAAAGAAGCGCTTATCGACGAGCTCAACGGCATGGCTGACCGCGTGCGCCAGGAGTGGCAGGACGGCAAGCGGCTGGACGCCCGCCCGCGTATTCTGATCACCGGCTGCCCGATTGGCGGCGCGGCAGAAAAAGTGGTACGCGCCATTGAAGAAAACGGCGGTTGGGTCGTCGGATTTGAAAACTGCACGGGGGCAAAAGCCACCGAACAGTGCGTTGAAGAGACGGGCGATGTCTATGACGCGCTGACCGACAAATACCTCGCAATTGGCTGTTCCTGCATTTCGCCCAACGACCAGCGGCTGACGTTGCTCAGCCAGATGGTAGAGGAGTATCAGGCGGACGGCGTCGTGGATGTGATTTTGCAGGCCTGTCATACCTATGCCGTTGAGTCTATGGCGATTAAGCGCCACGTACGCCAACAGCACAACATCCCTTATATCGCCATCGAAACGGACTACTCCACTTCGGATATCGGGCAACTCAGCACCCGCGTCGCGGCCTTTATCGAAATGCTGTAAGGAGCGCCCGTGACGTATTCGATTGGCATTGATTCCGGCTCCACGGCGACAAAAGGCGTTTTGCTGGCGGAGGGCATTATCACACGCCGTTTCCTCTGCCCCACGCCGTTTCGCCCCGCCGATGCTATCCACCAGGCGTGGGAAGCGCTAAGCGCAGGGCTGGACACGCGCCCGTTTCTGACGCTAACCGGCTACGGACGCCAGCTGGTTGATTTTGCCGATAAACAGGTGACGGAAATCTCCTGCCACGGGCTGGGGGCGCGCTTTCTGGCTCCTGAAACCCGCACGGTCATCGACATTGGCGGCCAGGACAGCAAAGTTATTCAACTGGATAACGACGGTAATCTCACCGACTTTCTGATGAATGATAAATGTGCCGCCGGAACCGGGCGTTTTCTGGAGGTGATTTCGCGCACCCTCGGCGCCAGCGTGGATCAACTGGATACGATCACCGACGGCGTTGAGCCTCATGCCATCACCAGCATGTGCACGGTTTTTGCCGAGTCTGAAGTGATCAGCCTGCGCTCTGCGGGCGTTGCGCCAGAAGCTATTCTTTCCGGCGTGATCAACGCGATGGCCAGACGTAGCGCCAATTTTATCGGGCGACTGTCTGCCGGGGGACCTTTGCTGTTTACCGGCGGCGTCAGCCACTGTGCGGCATTCGCGCGTATGCTGGAAAAACACGTTGCGATGCCGGTTTACACCCATCCTGACGCGCAGTTTGCCGGGGCCATTGGTGCGGCGCTGATTGGTCAACGCCAGAGAAAACGCGGATGACGGAATATCTGTTTTTATTTCATTCGACGGTGGGCGTCATTCAGACCCGCAAAGCGCTTCAGGCTGCGGGAATGACCTTTCGGGTGGCGGATATTCCGCGCCAGCTACGCGGCGGCTGCGGGTTATGTATTTACCTGCACTGCACCCCCGGCGAAGAAACGCGGTGGATTATCCCCGGTCATACCGAATCCATCTATCGCTGCGTGGATGATGGCTGGCACTGCGTAAAAACGATCGACGCCTGCTGAATTTCCCAACGCGTATACCTTGCCGGGCTCTCACATACCCTCTATTTTTTACTTTTTATTATCATTTACACATGTAATATAACAAACACAAATTAACGCGCTAAGTGAGAGCAAGTATGGTTCAGGGCAATGCCGATTCAAACCGTCATGCCATCAGTACGGCACTCTTCGGCTTAATGGTACTAACGCTGGGAATGGGGATCGGACGTTTTCTGTATACCCCGATGCTACCGGTCCTGCTGTCTGAAGGTCAGTTTACCTTCGCGGAGCTTTCCTGGATTGCCAGCGCCAACTACGCGGGGTATCTGGCGGGCAGCCTGTTGTTCTCCTTCGGCGCCTTTCACCTCCCCTCTCGCTTACGGCCAATGCTGTTGACATCGGCGGTAGCAACCGGGGGATTAATCCTTGCGATGGCGATATTTACGCAACCTGCCATCGTGATGCTGATCCGTTTTCTGGCCGGGGTCGCCAGCGCCGGAATGATGATTTTTGGCTCGATGATCGTCCTGCAACATACCCGTCACCCGTTTGTGATTGCGTCGCTTTTCTCCGGCGTTGGCGCCGGTATCTTGCTGGGCAACGAGTATGTTATCGCCGGTTTACGCTATGCGCTTTCTTCCCATGCGCTGTGGTCAGGCGCAGCCGTTATCTCCACCGTGTTACTGCTGCTCCTGGCGTTCCTCATCCCTGCCCGCGCCCACGCGTTGCCGCCCGCTCCTCCGGCGCCGACGCATCATCCGCTGATGCGCTGGTGGCAACTGGCGCTGCTGTATGGCTTCGCCGGATTTGGCTACATCATCGTCGCCACCTATCTGCCGCTGATGGCGAAAAACGCGGGCTCGCCGCTACTCACCGCCCATCTCTGGTCACTGGTGGGACTGGCGATCGTTCCCGGTTGTTTTGGCTGGCTGTGGGCGGCAAAGCGCTGGGGCGTATTACAATGCCTGACGGCGAATCTGCTGATTCAGGGGGTCTGCGTCATACTCACGCTCGCCAGCGACGCACTGCCGCTTCTTATTATCAGCAGCATTGGTTTTGGCGCAACGTTCATGGGGACAACCTCGCTGGTGATGCCGCTGGCACGGCAACTGAGCGTGCCGGGGAATATCAATCTGTTGGGTCTTGTCACGCTTACCTACGGCATCGGTCAGATCGTCGGCCCACTGTTAACCAGCCTGCTAGGCAGCGGCACGGAGGCGATCGCCAGCGCAACGCTTTGCGGCGCTGCGGCCTTATTTTTCGGCGCCGTCATCAGCATGATTCAACTTGTTAAGCAGCGGCAGTTTACGCAAAAAAGAGAATGCTGAAGAGCGCTGATGGCAAGCAGAGTGAACAGGTTGCCCATTAACAACCCTGACATAGCAGGTTTACCCCTGCGCTTAACCGTGATACGGTCATTTTTATGAATAAACAGACTGCGATTCCCCAACGCCATAACCGCTGGTGGCTGCCTGACTAAAGGCGGCACGGTTCTGTTTTATCCCCGTATTAATAGCCGCCGAAAGGCGGCTATTGCGTTCCAGAGACGTCTTTCGGTTTTTTCACGTAAAGGAGTCTTTGATGAACACAAAACCCACCATTCTGACCGGCGATCGCCCTACGGGCGCCCTGCACCTCGGGCACTACGTTGGCTCACTGCGCCAGCGCGTTGCTTTGCAGCATACCCATCAACAATTTGTGCTGATTGCCGACCTGCAAGGGCTGACCGATAACGGTACGAACCCGCAAAAGATCCGCGACAACATCCCGGAAGTGCTGGCGGATTATCTGGCCGCCGGGATCGACCCTGAACTCACCACGCTCTGCCTGCAATCCGCCTTACCTGCACTGGCGGAACTGACCATGCTGTATATGAATGTCGTCACTGTCGCCCGCGTAGAGCGTAATCCGACGGTGAAAAATGAAATTGCGCAGAAAGGCTTTACCCGCTCGTTACCGGTCGGATTTATGGTCTACCCCATCAGCCAGGCGGCGGATATCACCGCGTTTAAAGCGGAATATGTGCCCGTAGGAGACGATCAGTTGCCGATGATCGAGCAGACTAACGAAATCGTACACAAGATGAACAGCCTGCTGCCTGCCCCGCTGCTACGCCACTGTCAGGCGATTCTGAGCGACACCGGCCGCCTGCCCGGCATTGATGGCGGCGCTAAAATGTCAAAATCTCTCGGCAATACCCTGCAACTCTCCGCCAGTGAAGAGACGATCCACAAAGCGGTTAGCGCCATGTACACCGATCCTCACCACCTTAACGTCAGCGATCCGGGTCAGATCGAAGGAAATGTCGTGTTCACCTGGCTGGATGCCTTTCACCCGGACAAAACGAAAGTCGCGGCGATGAAAGCGCATTATCAGCAGGGCGGGCTTGGCGATCGCACCTGTAAAAACGAACTGGAAGCCTGTTTGCAGGAGTTGATTGCCCCAATGCGCGAGCGGCGGGCAACCTATATTCAGGATAAAGGCATGCTGATGCAGATACTGCAACAAGGCAGTGAACGGGCGCATGAGGTCACACAGACAACGCTACAGGAAGTGAAACGCGGGCTGGGATTGCCCGTACTATTTTAACGCTTGTCAACCCGGCGGCAGGGTTGCCGATCGTGTTACTCCACCACATTTTGCAGAGTGAACAAAAAGCTTTACACCGCGCACACGATAAGAACGATGCGGCGATCTTTTACGCAATGCCTGCGCTGACTAAAATAGCGCCTGCATTTTAAACAGAGGATTGTTGTTATGTTGTTCTGGAAAAAGATGGTGAAGAAGATCGACGCATTCTCAACGTTGATTCCACCACGCTACTTCCGGGTGTAAATCCAGGCAGGCCTGTCAGCGACAGGCCTGATTGCTTTTATGAGTTTTATTCTTGCGCAGTCCGCATTTTCTTAACACCACCACCCACACCCTCAGCCAGGCGTAACGATAAACCAGCGGATGCTGTAACCTGAGTAATGTCAGAAACATAGTGCCTCCCGCTAACGGAACGTCGGCAGCAAACCAAACACATCCATCACCACCGTCAGATACACAATCCCTCCGCCGACAATCACCAGATTCAGCACCGTATTGTTACAGGGGGCGGTATAACGCGCCGTGGCAAAACGCTTACGGGACGCTTTCACCAGAAATGGCGGCAGGATCACGCTCCAGATGGTAAACGCCAGTCCCGCATAGCCAATCGCGTGGACAAAACCATTCGGGAAAAAGAAACAGACGGCAGCGGGCGGGAAATAGGTCACCAGCGCGGTTTTCAGTCTGCCGATGCCGTTATCCGGGAAGTGGAACAGATCGGCAATATAATCAAACAGACCCAGCGTAGCGGCCAGCAGCGAACTGGCAACGGCAAAGTTACCGAAAAAGGTCAGGATTAAATCCATATAGCGACTGGTAAACAGCCCACTGATGGCTTCCACAAACACATCAATATTGCCGCCTTTGGCAATGATCGGCGAAAACTCGGCGCGGCTGATATTGCCCATCGTCACCGCCAGCCAGAAGATATAGAGCAGCACGGCAAACAGGGTGCCAATCACGATGGAACGCGTAATATGGGATACGCCGTGGGTGCCATACAGTTTCACCAGACTCGGCACATTGCCGTGAAAACCAAAGGAGATAATGCAGAACGGCAGCGTCATCAGAATATAGGGCAGATATTGCGTATTCGGCAGTGCGATGGCGACGCTATCGACCAGTTTCGCCACCTCAATATGGCCGATTAGCCCGGAGAACGTGGCAAAGAACGCCACAAACTTACCGACGATCAGAATGGTGGTGATCCGCCCGACCAGCAGCGAGCTATACCAGGCGATTACGCCAACCAGCATACTGACGACAATAACGGAGATGTTTGCCGGGAAACGAAAACCGCTATATTTAAACACCGTCTGCGCCATCACCGCCGATGACCCGGAGATATACGCATAGGTTAAAATATAGAGTACAAAACCAAAGGCGATGCCAACCACGATATTCCACTTTCGCCCTAATAGATCCTGAGTAAAGGTGTTAAAACTGGCTCCGGCACCATAGTGAAGGTTCACTTCCACCAGCATCAGGCCGGTTAATAACATCATGATGGCAATAACGATTAGAATAACAGAGGCGCCGGGAAACCAGACTCCCGCCATCGCAATAGGCAGGGAGAACATTCCCCCGCCGACTACCGTTGCGATGACAAGCATCGTCCCGCTAATAAGTCCGGGGGAACTCTGTCGTTCAATGGCATTAATATCCATGATAAATGTTCCTGTTGACTATTAATTATAATTACGGCTGTCATTTGTACATCTTCGGATAATAAAAAACAAAAAGCCCCATTTAAAAATGGGGCTATCAATACCATTAAATATAATCAAAACGTGCAGTAAAGAAGCGCAACTGCTTAGGCTCATAAATAAACTTCAGCCCGCGAATATCCTCTTTATGCTTATAGAGTTTAATAATGCCATCGGCCACCACATCCATATGCGCATAAGTATAAACGCGGCGTGGAATAGTCAGGCGTACCGTTTCCAGTTTTGGCCGGTGGTGATCGCCCGTCTCTTTATTACGCCCTGCGGAGATGATGCCACGCTCCATGCTGCGCACGCCCGTTTCCATATAGATGCTTGCCGCCAGACTCTGCGCCGGGAACTGGTCCTGGGTCAGGTGTTCGCAGAAGCGACGAGCATCGAGGAATACCGCATGGCCGCCTACCGGTTCAACAATCGGCACACCTGCCGCCTTCAGCTTATCGCCCAGATAACGAACCTGCTTCACACGGTGCTCAATGTACTCAAACTGCATGGATTCACGCAGACCAATGGCCATTGCTTCCATGTCGCGCCCGGCCAGACCGCCGTAGGATGGCATCCCTTCATATACCACCACCAGCTCTTTAGCCGCCGAGAACATCTCATCATCGTTCATGCACAGGAACCCGCCGATATTCACCAGGCAGTCTTTTTTCCCGCTCATGGTACACCCATCGGCGTAGCTGAACATCTCATGGACGATCTCTTTGATGCTCTTGTTCTCAAAGCCTTTTTCCTGCTCTTTGATAAAATAGGCGTTCTCTACGCAGCGGGTTGCATCGTAGAAGACTTTAATGTCATGCGCCTGCGTCAACTCCCTGACGGCACGCATATTCGCCATCGAGACCGGCTGACCGCCCGCAAGGTTCACCGTCACCGCCAGACAGATATAGGCAATATTTTCGGCGCCCTTTTCGTCAATCAGTTTTTGCAGCTTTTTAAGATCGATATCGCCTTTAAAGGCGATATTCAGACCGGCATCGTGCGCCTCATCACGGACGATATCCACAAAGGTGGCGCCATTTTTTTCCTGATGATAACGCGTGGTGGTGAAATACATATTCCCTGCAACATATTGCCCCGGTTTAATCGCCAGCTGCGATAACAGGTTTTCCGCCCCGCGCCCCTGGTGAGTAGGAACAATATGTTTAAAGCCAAACAGCTCCTGAACCGTTCTTTCCAGATGATAAAAGTTTTCACTGCCTGCGTAGGCCTCATCACCAATCATCATCCCGGCCCACTGCTTATCACTCATGGCGTTCGTACCACTGTCCGTCAGCAGGTCGATATAGATATCTTTCGAGTTCAACAGGAAGGTATTGTAGCCCGCTTCCTGCATTTTTTGGATGCGCTCATCACGCGAGATCATAGATACAGTTTCAACGCTTTTAATACGGAAGGGTTCTGCCGGATAATTCATTTTGTTTCTCCAGTTAACAGTGGTCATGTTCGTATTAATGTGAAGTAAAGCATACCTGGTCCATCAATAAAGATTGATGGAATATAACTATCCGCCTCCTGATTCAGGGGGAGAAATAATGTGATGGCACTATGCAAGATTTAATTCATGAAGAAAATAGCTCCGTCAATATTCGCCATTGGCGTAAATCATAAAATCTGTAAATACGCGTGATTTAAATCACATACCATTTTTTTACTGACTCAATTTCAACAAGTTATTTTTTATCTTTTGAATTGCAGTTTCCCTCCAGACGCGGTAAAAGAGAGAAAGCAGTGAAAACTTAACTTTCCAGCCTCTTTTCCGCTCACATTGTCGATTTTGTATACCAGGCTATTGTGAGATTGCGATCACCCTCCGCGCTTAATTTTGTGACTAACATCACCAAAAGTGTAAAGTAAAGTTTACGATACGGATCGATTTCAGAGATTACGATTTGCTTCAGGGATGAGGTTCACATTTTTTGGCATGGATTTGGGGAGAGTAGATAAGCAGCAAAGTTCACGTAGTTTGAGAATAAAAAGAGACCGTCGAACACAACGTTGCCAGTGGTTTTGATGAAGAACATGACTCTCTGCTGACGAGGTAGGATTCGCTATCCAACAGACACGCAAACAATGTGGCCCATCATAAAAGTTTTGATAAAGGAACGATTGGACCAGACGAGACTATGCACATACAGATGTCGAAGATGATGAATGGAGGCAGGATTATCGACAGGCTGTTCTCGTGACTCAGCCATGCAACGGATCCATTATCGCAACGAAGCAGGCAATCAGGCTGGCTTTGTCCTTACACCTAACATCATGTCAGTCTGTGAACTGGTGGACAAGCACGCCACAAGGCTGGTGCTCAAAGAACTTACCACCAGACTCAGGGAGGCAGGTAAAGAGTTAACAGCACTAAGTATGGAAGAGCCAATCACTTCATCGCAACTGGAAGGCGCTAACACAACTACGCTTGTCGCGCGGGACATGCTAGAAAGTGGCAGAGCCCCCCGTACCGAAGATGAACACATGATCGCGGGTAATGCGCGGTTGATGGCCGAAATTCCGGAACTTATCCAGGAGCCATTAACACCAGATTTAATCCGCCGTTTCCATGCCATTGGCATGGGTGGAATTAATGACGAAAAATACAGTCCTGGAGAATTCCGCGATACCGATGATGTAGTGATTGCAGATTATGACGGTAACATTGTTCATCAACCGCCAGCGGCCACCGACCTGCAGGCACGTCTGCAAATGGTGTGTGACTTCGTAAACGACACAGAATCCTACGTTCACCCCTTGGCAAAAGCCTGTGTTCTTCACTTCATGCTCGTTCACGAGCACCCTTTCAGAGACGGTAACGGGCGTACAAGCCGTGGGCTTTTTTACTGGTACATGCTCAAATCAGAGTACGACGTATTTAAATATGTCTCTATCAGCCAGCTACTGCATGCCGCCCCGGCCAAATATGCCCACAGTTACCAGTACACTGAAACCGATGGTATGGATCTGACGCACTATCTTGAATATCAGGCCAGTATTATCCATCGTGCTATGACAAGGCTCTTACAGCATGTAGACGATCTGGTTGCCCGCGCTGCCCGAATTGATCATTTTTTGTATAAATCAGGGAGCTTATCGCGGCTGAGCGGACGGCAAGTCACACTACTTAATATTATTCTGGCTGAGCCTGGTAAGAAATATTCCGCAGCAGGCGTAGCGGAGGCGCTGGGCGTATCGGATAACACTGCGCGTAATTATTTGCGTACCCTGGCACGTGCAAGTCTCTTAACAGAGATGTCAGAAAACGACCAGAAAACGGTTTATAAGGTATCTCGGGAACTGAGCTGAATCTGGGAGAACAAGGAAAATAACGACATCACATAAAACGGCATCGTGAGTATTCACAAAGGCAGAGCTGTGGCAGGATAACTCTCTATAAATCAGCGATATTTTTACAGCGAGGAAGTGATGATGTCGGGGCTACATTCATGGCTGTTAGATAAGTCAACCAGTGACACCTATATGTTCATCAAGCGCTTGTCAGCCAACGATACCGGCGCGACGGGCGGACATCAGGTTGGCATTTACATACCTTCTGGCATTGTTGAACATCTTTTCCCTTCAATTAATCATACAAGGGATCTTAACCCGTCCGTGATGCTGAATGCGCATACCTCCTCACACAACTGCCCGGACAGCGAGGCCAGGGCCATTTATTACAATGGTCGTTTCTTTGGTAAGACCCGAAATGAAAAGCGTATCACCCGATGGGGGGGAGGAAAGAATCCTCTGCAAGACCCGGAGAATACGGGGGCGCTGGCGTTATTGGCGTTTGATCACCATCAGGGATCTGATAGCCAATTTGTTGATATTTGGGTGTGTCATAACGCAGAAGAAGAAGATATCGTTGAGTCATCGCTCGGAGAAATTGTTCCTGGATCGTTGGTCTATGGTCCCGCAAATGAGATTCTGGGTGGTCTGGCTTTAAAAGAACCAGTTTCCAGTGGGTATCGTCTTCCGGAAGAGTGGAGAACAAATTTCCCTTCAGGTAAGGAGATTATCCAGTATGCAGCAGCTCACTATTCCCCAAATGTCATAGGCCCGGATAAGCAACTGATTGAACGTCGTCGTGTTGAGTACGAAATTTTCCTACTGGTGGAGGAAATGCATGTACTGGGTATAGTTCAGTCTGGGTTTGGTTCCGTAAATGAATTTATTGCACTGGCGAATTCCGTGAGCAACAGACGAAAATCACGAGCCGGAAAATCACTTGAGCTGCATCTTGAACAGCTTTTTAATGAGCATGGACTGAAAACTTTTGAGACTCAGGCCGTTACAGAAGGAAATAAGAAGCCAGATTTTTTATTCCCCTCTGCGCAAGCTTATCACGATGAAGCTTTTCCAGAGCAGAAGCTGCGTATGCTAGCGGTAAAAACGACCTGTAAAGATCGCTGGCGGCAGATATTAAATGAGGCAGACAGGATTCAGGATATTTATCTCTTTACCCTTCAGGAAGGTGTTTCTGTTGCTCAATTTCAGGAGATGCAGCAGGAAAGGGTCAGGTTGGTTGTACCCAGTAGCCTTCATGATAAGTACCCGAAAGCTATCCGGGAATATCTTATTTCGTTAGAAACATTTATCGATGAAACTAAATCATTGTATGTCGATTAAATAATTTGATTCTGTTTCCCCCCGGATAAATTCCGGGGGATCTGTTTATATTATTTTTTGGTCGCCTTGCTTGCAGCGGCTTTCATAATATAAGGCTGAAGCAGTTTTGCCACGGCTTCAAAAACGGGAACGACCACTGAGTTCCCAAACTGTCGATAGGCCTGAGTATCGGAAACGGGGATTCGGAATGGCTTGCCTCCGGGTTGCTCAAATCCCATTAATCTTGCGCATTCATGGGGCGTCAGTCTTCTTGGCCTTTGTTCCTGATTCTCTGGATTAGAGAAATCGATTTCGCCGAGTTCTTTATCCCATCCTCTGTCGATGAGAATTTCAGATCCATCTTTATGGTAACGAGCGGATAATGTTCTCGCGACGCTATTTTCATTATTCGGATCAACCAGACCAAAACCGAACCCATTACCTTTGGCGGCATGCTTTTTAGCATAGTTATAGAGATATTCCCATAACTTAGGGCTCAGGATATATTTACTGTCAACCGCAGGGTCCAGAAGCTGACCAAATGTTGGTCTTTTCTCAGGGTAGAATTTATGAATATTCTTTAAAGTGAATCCCTGATGGATATTAAGGTCACGGCGGAATCCGACCAGAACAATACGCTCACGATGTTGTGGCAGGAAATTTTTACCATCAATAATTTTAGGATCATCTTTCCCTGTGATATTGGCATCAGCGACTTCATAGCCTAATTCATCAAGGGTATCCATAATGACTTTAAACGTTTTGCCTTTGTCATGGCTCTTAAGGTTTTTCACGTTTTCCAGCACAAAAATGGTTGGTTGCTTAGCCTTGATTATGCGGGCAACATCGAAAAAAAGAGTGCCCTGCGCTTCACATTCGAATCCATGTGCGCGTCCGAGAGAGTTTTTCTTACTTACACCCGCCAGACTGAATGGCTGGCAGGGAAAACCGGCCAGCAGGACGTCATGATCCGGGATGTGTTGATCGATATGGGCGTAGGCTTTCTCTTCTGAGATGCCTTCTTCTCCGCTTAGCGTGACTTCGCGGATATCCAGATTGAATGTGTGTGCGTCTTCATCGTTGTACCAGTTTGCTTTGTAGGTACGTACCGCTTCTTTATTCCATTCGCTGGTAAAAACGCATTGCCCGCCGATGGCCTCGAATCCTTTACGGATACCACCAATACCAGCAAACAGGTCAATAAAGCGGAAGTCATAGTCAGGATGATGAGCAGGTTGCTCCGGCAGCATTTTCCGTAACAGCGCTTCTTCAGCCATGGTGAGCGATTTTGGCTCACACTTGCCATTTACCCAGCGGTTAAGCGTTTCGCGGCTCCACTCATTTTTACCTATTTTTCTTAGCAGTTCTGCGACATACTTCTGGTCGTAAATTTCAAGTACCCGATCAATCAGCTTCCTGTCGCGCTCTTGTTGTTGTTTTTCTTCAGCTTCTGCTTTTTCGAGCAGTTCCTGCGCAAATAAATCGAATTCAGACATAACGCCTCCTCGGGGTTTATGGGTGAAAATATATCACTCATTTGACCCAGATGAAACGATTTATTCTGGATATTTGATCAGTATATGGATTCAACGGAGCGTACAAATTATGAGAGCTAGCCAATAGTGTTGCCAATTGTTGTGGGGGGCGTACATACAAGCTGCGCAGTGAATCTTACAGTATCGGCATACATAATTCTTCGCTAAATCATATGGTTCCTATATCACAACCGGTAATTTAGCCATCTTATCCTAAAGAAATAGCGATAAGATGGCTTATATAATCGCCGCTCTAAACCTGACGCCTCTCAAGGCTATTATAAATTGCCTCAATCTCGCCCTTCAGGTTATCACCGCAATAAACCATCGATGTATCGTATCGTTCATATCGCGCTTCACGTGTCGCACTAAACCAGTTGAATGATCCCACGCACAGCAAACCATCATCACCAATAACAATTTTACTATGAACACGATTGACCAGTTTTGTCGCAATACCAAGGGCGTTCAGTTTCTCCAGCGCCGCTTTGAGGTTCTGCTGCTTCTCTTTTCGCTTCTCAAAATCATTATGTTCAGTGTTGTAGCTTCTGTCAGTGACAATCGTGACGTTAATACCACGTGAACACGCCGCAATCATAGAATCAAGAAAACCGGTTTGCTCCAGTTTTTGCCAGGTCAGCCATGGAGAAACTATCGTGATGTGTTTACCGGTATTTTCAAACGTCTGATTCAGGAAATTATCATGCTGCTCCACACCATGGAGTGTGTAAATTTTGGTCTCGGAAGTTTTTAAATCCTTACGCTCTTTATAATCAAAAGTGAGCGCATTCTTCTCTGACTCAAAGAGATATTTTGCCAGTAATTCCCGCGGAGATGAAGCTGGCTGAATCTCAAACAGGTCCATATCGCCGAAGACCAGGAAACTGTCCTTCGCACGGGAGACAGCAACGTTCAGCATGCTGTTATCGCTATCAATAAACCCGCCGTCTTCATGCTTTGAATAGACTGGCGAGAATATCACAATCGCTCTTTCCGCTCCTTGAAGAGAGTGCACGGTGCCCACTGTGAGCGACTTTTCATTCGCGCCTGTACTGATACCTTGTTTACCCAGCGCCTGTTTGATGGTGGATACCTGCGCGCTAAAAGGCGTCACGATACCGACAATTTCATGAAGCGCTTTGCCGTAATGCGTTTCAATATCTTGCTGGTTCTCTGTAAGCCAGGCAGCTATCGTTTCAGCCTCAGGCAAATTATATCGACTTCCGCTACTTGCCAACTCTCCTTTACCATCAATATGGAGATAACCCATTGCGGGCATTAAATTGCTCTCTTCAAGCCCTCTTTTAGGCAACAACTTACCGTGATAGCAGAGCGTATTACAGTATCCAATAATATTATCGAAACACCGGCGGTGTTCATATAAGTACATCCCGCGAGCCAGTTCGGGATCATATTGATAGCGCGAAGCACACTGCGCTATTTTCATAACGCTGCCAGATGCGGCACTTTTGCCAAGCTCTGCGATTGCCGTATATTTCTCAGTAATCTCTTCTTGCGTACTCCCAGAAAGAATTTTTTCCGCCAGCATGTTACCTATATCAATAGCGGGAGCAATACTCCATATTGGCGGGATCTGTTCCGTATCACCAATCACTAATGCCTTTTTGGCTAAGGCAAACGAAGCAGCGGCCACTTCAGGAAGCACCTGCCCGGCTTCATCGACAATGAGTAAATCAGCGAAGTCATATAAATAGCTTTTCTCGAATTTACGTTGTCCTTTGTGTTCACTTATCTGCATATTGCCGGGCAGCATATAGCAGGTCATGACCACACATGGGGTAAGTTTCATTCGGCGTTGCCATCGGGCGGCTACCCCTTTAGCACCTTTCTTGCCCTTTTCTTTCTGCAGGTCATCAATGCTGGCCATATCCATCAGCCAACGGCCTTCCCAGTAGTGAGTCGTCAGTAAGAATGCAGGGAAGCGAATCTGCGTATCAGCCAGTTCATCGACCTGTGAGAAGCTCAGTTCCTCGTCGCCCTCATGCCCTAAATCAAGTGCCAGCCTCTGCCATTCCTGAGCTACCTGCTGTTCTTTAAGAACAATTTCATGGGTGGAGTCAATCTGCTGCCGGTAGGTTGTTTGCTCGCGCTCAGCGGAGTTGAGCAGTCCATCTATATTACGTTCGATGGTTTCAGGATCAGACCACTGATTTCCCGCAATCAGCGCACCTAATTTATCTTCGAGAAACAGTTGTATTTGGTACTGCCGCTTACTGCGAACCGCTGGTAGCCATGAAAATAATGAATAGATCAGTGATTCACTGGCCCGATATTTTTTCCATTCCGCTTTAGCACTCTTCAGTAGAGTGACTTTTTGTTCTTGCCCGGAAAGTAATTTATTTAAATTATCGAGATATTGCTCAATGTCGTTAGCAATAAGCTCTCGCGCCGCCCGAACCAGGCTTAACGTTTGCCATGTTGCGTTCAGCCTTACCAGTTGTTCGGATTTTGCTGCCAACTGACCATGCAGGAGTTCAATTACCTTTTCAGGGGATGAACAATCTTTTTCAGGGAAGGCTGCTTTAGCTTTCTCGAGATAAAACAGCAGTGCATCCTCTACATACTCTTTTGACTCAACCTGGTTGAAGAAATCTTCAGTTTGATATTTTTTGGCTGCCTCGGCTTTACGAGTGCTTGAGGGAAAATAAGCGCCGAAGCTTTTCAGCTCTGGCAACCATCGTCCGGCCATTGCACCAGTGCCCTGGGAAAAATCTTTCCCGAACGCCTCGATAATGTTCGTTACAGCCTGGTTATTCGTTGAAGTCGCGATAATAACCGGAGGTTCCGCTTTTTCGAGAGCCGCTCGGGCCCACTGCGTGGCGATGATAGAAAGCACCAACGTGGTTTTTCCGGTTCCCGGTGGACCATTGACGGCAAGGATATCGCCATGTCTTGCATCAAGAAAATGGCTTAAGGCATCGCGCTGAGCCTTTGCCAGCGGAAACTTATCCCCGGAGTGTCCAAGTCTGTCGCTGAATTTTGCTTCCGGAGGAAGTAATGACTCTGCAGCATGAACCTCTCGCGAGGCGAAGCGATTGAAGAGCGGCACATCCTTTTTGCAAATAAGCAGGTGATCATAAAGCGAAAGGATATGGAAACTGGCGCCGCCAGATTGCGCCGTTTTAACAATATAACCGTGCTCAGCGAGTTCATATTGCTCGGGATTTTTAATCCAGTCGCCGACAACGTTCTTCAGTAGCCTCTCTGAATCATCCAGATATTGACGCCAATCCTGCTGCCAGGCTGCATATCGTGCTTCTCGTTCTTCATCTGTTTCGGCAGTCTTATCAACGCTGTAATCAACGTTGATAGAGAATGACGTATGTGTCGTTTTGTATTTGTCATACTGCTCAATCTCACCAATCGAAAATGCCCCTTTTGGCAAAGGTTCAAGCAGGTCTCTGGGAATGGAAGTCGCTGGAGTCGGATATAAAAAACCTTCACGGCTCAACAGGGCTGACGTCACAATCGGGGTAACAATATCAGGCGCACCAGCGGAACGGTCCTTACCATGCTGCAGTAACCGGAAATAAACCTTTGGCCGCAAGATGATATCGACTGTTTCGACGTCGTCTTTTTCTCCCTCAAAAAATTTACCGACGATCGCTTCGTCAAGACGTCCCGCCGCTATCTCATGCCAGTGAGTGAAATTTTTGGCGTCTTTGCGTTCAAAACTGCCCTTTCCTGACTCAGCATCTGCAAGCGAGTTGCGCCAGTATGAGGCAAACCCTAAAGCATTTTCATCCATTACCAGTCCTATGACTCAATGAAATCCATTGATTTATCGAATATAAAATCACCGTATGGATAACTATTGTCCACGTTGAAAGGCTGGCTGCAATGTTTTGTTCACGCTTCGATACAAATACTCGGGTTATACGGAGTTCAGGAGGCAACCATATCCTGCTGCATGGCACATAAAAGCTTTATAACCGAAGCAGCAGAGGATTACCGGTTGCACAGCATGCTCCAGAAGCCCGTGAGCCCTACTGGACAGCGTTCAATGCAATATTGGAACCTGTAAGTTCAGAAAATAGCGCTGTCGAAGATAGTTTATAGCTTAACTATCTCAATAAATTCTCCCGATGCCACTCCAGATAACAATACGATTCAACAGAAAACGCCTTTATTTTCTCCGGCAACAAACACTGCTCTTTAACGCTAATATCCAGCTCATTACTAATTAATAAGCGCCCATCGTTCTCAAACGAAATCCATCCCTGATCGAAAAGAATATCAATATGTGCGGCCAGTATAATTCCATTAAACGGATCAAGGCGTTCATTCCCATTCTCGCAGGCAGCCCACGGTTTTATATGGCTGGCACGCAGTAACGGCGCAAAAGTCGTTCCCGTAACAGGGCATGCCGGATACAACATGAGACAATTTTTCCGAAAGGTACCCTGCCCCAGCCGTGCCGCAATCAGCTGCTCGCGTACGGTATCTTCAATACTTTTATCTTGCTGAATAATAAGACAGTCACGTTGCGCCTGTTCATCTCCATCAGAAGATATCAACGAAAGAACGCGCTGCTCAATCGCACTGTCTGAAAGCACACTCAATCGCTGATGCACACGCTGCGCTGAATGAGAAAGCACAGCAGGAGCGCCCTGCTCGTCAAGCCAGCCGACACGCACATCACTAAGCCAGGAATCAAAACGGTCACGACTATTTTTCAGACTATTGTGAAACTCGCTGGCGGTTTTGCCCGCGCCAAAACGAGGATAAAACAAGGCAAAAGCCTCTTTCCATTTCTGAACACCAAGTCCCACAGGTGGTTGAGATTTACCGTACTTCGACAAATACCACGCCACTTCAAGCAAATCGTCTTCCGAGCTATTCAATGTTACATCCTGTTTTTCCAGCGTAAATCATCACCGGATTATGTCTGAAAAGATCGTTAACTAAACTGATCAGGTTAGTTGTTTTAGCAAAAACATCTCACACCGGTTTTCACCATCAACAAGCACTACACACAACCAACAACACAAAAAGGAACGCCCCATGCCCCCACACAAAATCCGCCAGGAGTGGCTGACGCTGGACGAGGCCGCAGAAGTCATCCGGCAGCACAATATCACTTTGCTGCCCGCCGACCTGATCCGCCATGCCCTGCACGGCGATCTGCCACTCTCGGTCTACTTCCCCTTGCCCGTACTTCTGAGACCACTCAATCCTCCTTGCCGCTTTGTCTGCCGATTCAGCAAACCTCCCTTTCCGCCTTCTCAGTGCAACAAACCCGGCAACCGCAAAGTGATGGCGAACTCTCCGCCGTGCAGACGCGGCCCGACTCTGCAACTGACCACCAGCCATCTGTGGAATTTGCCGTTAATTGGCCTTGAGCGCCTGCTGCTCCACAAGCAACTGGCGAAAACGTTGAATCGTCCTTGCCCCAAAGATACCCACTGCTGCAACCAGATTGGCATTGTGGTCTGCGATGAGAACGACAGCTACTACCAACTCTGTTGCCGCAAATCGTTGCGGGAGCTTTTACTGGAACTACTCGCCACGCAAAACAACCTCCAGGAAGAGCTGCATCTGCTGATTGGCCAGCTGTATGGTAATGGTCGCAATGACCTGAAATCCCGGCTTAGTCTGTCCGTCTGCTACCTGCAGGACACGCTGCCTCCTGACGCTCTGTTCGTCATCCGCCGCACTCATCTCGAGGCCTTCCTGACCCGTCATCAGCCGGAATCAAAGGAGCGGATCACCTCCGCGCTTTCCCGTTTGCTGTGGCTGGCCTGCAAGCACAACCCGCAGCTGGACGATGAAATGCTGGGGCATCCCTACAAACTGCTGAACATTTTCGAATGCTGGGCGCGTGAGGAAGGTATGCACCTGCCGCTGAGCCCCGAGACGTTGAAAACCGCACTCCAGCGCGGCGCACCGTCGTAACGCGATCAACTAACCATTTCAACTAACAACTCTCACTAACCCAGATAAGGATTTTTACTGCCTGGCAGGGACGCTGCTGCTTTGATAACCACGCCCATCGTGCTGATGTGAACGAATCTGGACACAGGAGGAATGGTTATGAATAGCGACAGATTTTTACGCTTACGCCAGGTGGAAGACAAAATCGGCTTCGGTAAATCGTGGATTTATCGGCAAATTCAGCTGCAACAGTTTCCGCCATTCATCCGACTCAACAGCCGCCACGTCGCCTGGCTGGAAAGCGAGGTGGATGCCTGGATCCACCAGCGCATCCGCCTCACCCGCGATGTCTGAATGCCGGAGGAAAATTATGTGCGCTTCACACCTGCTCAACCGCTGACTTCACGGTGCCAGCACTACCGGAGAACAGGAAATAGTCCAGGTCAGTCTGGAACAAATCCAGTCGTTCTCCCTCAATCCTCGCGTCACCCGCAACCCCGGCTATGACGTACTGAAAGCGTCAATTCTTGCCCGTGAGCTGGATAACCCACCGGTGTTGACCCGTCGCCCCGGTGATGAAAAATATATGCTCGCCAGCGGCGGGAATACGCGCCTCGCCATCCTCAATGAACTGTGGCAGGAGACGAAGGATGAGCGTTACCACCGCGTCTGCTGGCCGTTCAGACCGTGGCCGGAAACGCTGTCACCGCAGCAAGGCGAAGTCCAGTGCCTGATCGGCCATCTGGCCGAAAGCGACCTGCATAACGGATTGATGTTTATCGAACGCGCGGAAAGGATCCTGCACCTGCGCGATCTTTACCAGGAGGCAGGCATTGAATGCTCGACGCAGCTGGCGCTGGCGGAGCAACTCACCCGCGACGGCTATCCCGTCAGCCCGTCGCAAATCAGCCGGATGCTACAGACCGTAGACTGGCTGCTGCCCTGCATCCCCAACGCGCTATACGGCGGCCTGACCCGAAAGATTATCGATCGCCTGCTGGCGCTACGCAGCGCAGCGGAACAGGTGTGGGCAAAGCTGATACCGCTGGAGCGCCAGCCCGAATTTACCGACCTGTTCAGCACCGCCCTCGCCACCTTCAACGGCGAGCCGGAAGCCGTGGTACCACAACTGGTGCAGGACGAACTGCTCGGCGAGATGAGCTCATGGCTGTTTGACCAGCGCCCGCATAGCTGCGCAAAACGCCCACCGTCGGCCATATGACCGGAGAGTCTGCACGCGGCGACGGCATTAACGCGCTGTTCGATCTGCTGCCGGAAGGGGTGATTATGGCGCTGACCATCGTCGTCTGGCCGCAGGACCGGCTGGAGGAACATTTAAGTCGCCTCAGCGACCGCGCCATCGGCGAGAACGTCGAATCGGAGTACACCAAAAAAGACTGTCAGGAGGTGCGCCACTGGCTGAAGGACGGCCACAAACTCTACCGCAGCGCGCTGGCGTTTTATCTTTCCGCCCCGGATAACGGCGAACTGACCCGACGCGTGCGCAGCCTGAACAGTCTGCTGCTGAATGCGGGTATGGTCCCGGTACAGGAAAATGACGAACTCGCCCCGCTCAGTTCGTGGCTGCGCTGGCTGCCGATGTGTTTCGACCCAGCGCGGGACAAGCGCCAGCTCTACACCCGCTTCAGCTTTGTGCAGCACCTCGCCAACCTGCTGCCGCTATTTGGCCGCGAGAGCGGCACCGGGCATCCGGGCGTCAGCTACTTTAACCGGGGAGGCGGGATGTTGTGCTGGGATCCGCTCAACCGCGAGGACCGCGCCCAGAACAGGCACCTGTTATTGCTCGGCCCAACTGGCGCAGGCAAATCCGCCACCCTGAACGCCAAAATCGCGCAACTGATGGCGCTGCATCGCCCGCGCCTTTTTATCGTCGAGGCGGGCAACTCGTTCGGGCTGATGGCCGATTACGCCCGTGAGCATGGCCTGACGGTGAATAAAATCAGCCTGAAACCCGGCTCCGGCATCACGCTGCCGCTATTTGCTGATGCCTGGAAGCTGGCGGAAAGCGATGTGCCTTCAGCAGAACCAGATGATGACGATCCCGAAGATGCCGATAACGAACAACGCGATCTGCTGGGCGAGATGGAGATCACGGCCCGCCTGATGATCACTGGCGGCTAACTGAAAGAAGACGCCCGCCTGACTCGCTCTGACCGGGCATTAATTCGCGAAGCGATTCTGCACGCGGCCCGGCTCACCGCTCGCGAGCAGAGACAGACGCTGACACAGGATCTCCGCGACGCCCTGTTCACGCTGGCACAGGATGTAGCACTACCGGAATCCCGCCGTAACCGGCTGTGGGAGATGGGCGAAGCGATGAATATATTCTGCTCCGGGTTTGAGGGTGAACTGTTTAACCGTGAAGGCGAGGCCTGGCCGGAAGCGGATATCACTCTGGTGGATCTGGCGATGTTTGCCCGCGAAGGTTACGAAGCGCAACTGGCGATTGCCTATATCTCGCTGATTAACCATATCAACAACTTCGGCGAACGTGACCAGCATCTGGCTCGTCCCATCGTTAATATTACCGACGAAGCGCATATCATCACCGTCAACCCGCTACTGGCGCGGTTTCTGACGAAGGGTTTGAAGATGTGGCGCAAGTTGGGGATCTGGCTTTGGCTGGCAACGCAGAACCTGAGCGACTTCCCGGATGATGCGAAGAAACTGCTCAATATGATCGAGTGGTGGGAGCTACTGGTGATGCCACCCAAGGAGGTGGAGCAGGTTAGCCGCTTTAAATTCCTGACGCCGGAACAGCGACAGCTCCTGCTAAGTGCGACCAAAGCGCCGGGGAAATATACCGAAGGCGTGGTGCTTTCGCCGCGTGTTGAGGCACTGTTCCGCGTGGTTTCCCCTGCCCTGTGGCTGGCTCTGGGGATGACGGAGAAGCATGAGAAGGCAGAGCGCATGCGGATTATGCGGGAGTTTGGGTGTAGTGAGCTGGAGGCGGCGGTGAGGGTGGCAGAAAGGTGCTTTGTCAGTGGCTGAGTGAGCCACTTGAATCGAGTATCGCTTTATCCAAATTGCAATTCAATCTGACTGGCAGGCCTGTGCTAGACAACGGACATGAAAATGATCCTCGCGCATTAATAGGCCATGTAGATCGTTGCAGGTGTTAATTAACATAGGGTAATATCTTCAAAATCGATAAATTAAAGGTTTTCCTAAATGAGCAACGCTACTGATTGGATTTCTGCTGGAGCGAATATAGTGATGGCCGTCACTGCATTTATGGCTTATCGTGTCGGTCGAAATTACTTATTAAACTTAACTAATAATGACGCATACAAATTAGCATTTGAAATAAAGGATGAATTATTACCTAACCTAAAAAAGGCTGTTAGATTCATTTATAGATATAACTCAATAGAACGTTTATTAAATGAATTATTGAACGATAAAAAGATCAACACCAGAAAAATAAAAACCATTTTCAATCGTTCACTGGCGATTAGAGGTAGTTACTTAAACATAAAAAAGCAAGAGAAAAGTGTTAAACTTTCTTTAAGGAAGCTAGATGGGTACGGATGGGGTTCCATTGGGAAAAAAGAAGTCTTCCTTGAAGAAATTACAAATGCCTCATCATTGTTAGAAGCAACTTGCGATAAATTTGATGATGAAATTGATTCTTTTGTTTCTGCTGTATTTGGGGTCGAGTCCATAGAAGGAGATATCGAATTTGATATAAGCAAAGCCACTTTGGATGAAAATTATTCATTAGATACTAGACATATAAATAAATTATTAGACTTAATAACAAAAATAAGATCGTCAAGAGATAGCCTTGATCATTCATATGAAAAATACATGGCTAATGATAACTATATTGGGTTATTTTTCAAACGACAAAAAGGTCATATTTAAAGGTATTACCTAATTAACTGATAGCATGCTATATAGGAGTTTACAATAGATTACTTTAAACTTCGGCTCAATCAGTGGCAGTAGCTTTTTGCTAATTATAGCCATTTTAATACACATTTAAGTTAGTTGAAAATTAATTTTTACAACAAAGAGATTTTATATCATGAATCATGATGGATATAATTTAAAATTCGAAGCTGAAAATGGAAAATCAAAAAAACTAAAGGCTACATTTAATCAAGTTTCAGATATTAGAAAATTTGAGGTCGAGCTTTACTGGAAAAGGGCAACTTACTTCTGGGCATTAATAGTTGTTGCCTTTACTGGATACTTCTCTATTCTGTCATCAGAACATATACCAAGTAAGTTCTTTTTATCATTTGTGGTCTCGTGTATTGGTTTTATTTTTACTTTTGCATGGTTTCTTTCAAGCAGAGGGAGTAAATATTGGCAAGAAAATTGGGAGAACCACTTAGACTTGTTAGAGGATAAAGTAACTGACCCTCTATACAAAACTTTACTTGAGAGACCAGGTTACGAAAATCTCGCCGAGAAATTTATAACGGGCCCCATGAGTGTATCTGTTTCTAAAATTAATCAATGGGTCAGTTTTTTATAGTGTTCGTCTGGCTTTTATTAACAGCATTTTCTACTTATAACTCTTTATTTTCTCTTCATTTATCTTCGGATAAATGGTTAAAAATCATCCTATACATATTCATCTTAATTGCTACTTTATTCTCCTGCGTTATGATGTTTAGCTTCGGGAAAACTCACAAAGATAAGCACTCTCCGCTTGTCGTAGAACGGAAAACAGCAATTGAATAGGTAGCCTTACGTTGTGGGGATGAGTGTGAATAATCACTATAACTAAAGAAAAAATATTTACCAATTTAGTTCTCCTCCACGAGACGCAATTAATGCCACCTGCTATACAGGTGGCATTTACTGGGCTAGATTATGCTTAATTCATTTGAATTTATGTGATACAGTGATGCAGAAAAGCCCCGAGCAAGAAGTGGATTCTGCTTCTTAGACCGAAATTAGAATGGAGATTATTAACATGGAAATAACTATAGCTGAGTTTGTTCCCACCTTAAATGAATACGTAGATGTTCATATAAAAAACCCCGACCCCGAAATTAAAATAAAAGTGGATGATTTTTGTGACTTTCCTGGACCAGAAAATTGTCAAAGTAAAATAGAGAAAATAAAAAAGAAAAAAAGAAACTCCCTTTTAAACAGCTTTAATAAAAGAGTTGATGATGTAATCATGCTCAATAGATATGCACTGCATCAATACAATATAAATGCAGAGAAAATTGCCCCGTTATTTAAAAATTACGATGAACAGCATGGTGGAATGTTTAGCATTATTTATGACGAGCATGATGAAACTAAAGTTGATTGTGCTCGAATGGGCTTCATCAATTTCAACTATGTTTGCGAACTATTAACAGCAAAGAAAATTGCTGATGAAGGTTTGATAATTCATTTGTGGGCAACAATTGAACAGTTTGTTAAGCGAGCCATAATAATCATGGGAGGCGAGGAGAAAGAAATGCCTTTTAAATGGCATGAGCTGAAAAGATTATCTACCAAAAATGGGATTGATTTAGAATCCCTTCCATCATATGCCATAATTAATGAAATTAGAGTTGTTAACAATAAAATAAAACATCTTTATATAGTTGATGATGAACTTAGTAAATACCCTGGCTTTGAAAAATATAAAGGTAAAAAAATGAGTCTTGTCGACTACAGGACGCATGAATACGCTTTGGCAACATATCATTTTATGAATAGATTAGTTATGTTTATGGGACCGATTATAAGTTATGCGCCAGATAGAATCATTGATTAGCATAAATAAATTGAAAGATGCGATCATAAATAATACAAATAATGTCCTTTGTGCGCAATAACTCGAGTTCCTAGAAGCGGATATAACATCCGCTTCTCACTCAAGTAAAAATATATTTCCCAAAAAAGTAGCACCCTCTAAAACTATCCCTTGTTAAACTGTTCCTGCGGCGTTTCCCACTTTAGTAATCGCTCAACTGCCGTATCTACTGATAAGAGTTGACGGGCCAGTTGCAAACGCTCCATTACCAGTGCCTTCTTTTGCCCATCCAACATTGCCACATCCAGCTCCGCCTCACAAAAAAACTGCTCTATACGCTTATCTTCCGCCCACTGCACCATAATAGCTTTCAATTCGGCCAGACTGACGTTATATGCCTCTTTTTCCCTTCTGATCCGCTCCTTTTCCAGATATCTCTTCTCATCCAGCCCCCACTGGATCCGCCGTGCTTCAGCCTTAACTCTGGCCTCTTCCTGCTGCTTCTTAATCAGCGGAACAACATCATACATCGCAGAAATGATCTTCGGGATCTGGCTTACAAGCCCACACTGTTTTGTCTGCCGAAACTCAGTCTGCCATTTTGTTGATGAGTATGGCGAATAAAGCTGTAGCAGAAATCGTCCTGTAGGTAAATTATGTTTAATGACATAGCGAAACGGCTGTTCATGCTTTCCTCGCATCCAGCGGATGCCTGGTTTCATCGCGAATGTATTGACCATTAATCTCTTTTGCTGGAACATATTCCGTCATTTCAGCTAGGCTAAAGCCGAACAACATATCTTCAATGCAAATAATACTTGCTGAAAAAGGGCGCCATAAACTGTCGTAGCGCAAACCTCCCTCTTTTAGATCTTCTTTGATATCGATGCCCTGACAATGAAGTCCCTCAGCGCTTTCAGCCAATCGTACCCAATACCCTTGCTTTCCCAATGCAGCAAAGAACCGACTAAGAAAATCGATAGCACTGTTGAACCCCGTTTCTGAAACATTCAGATCGAGTAGCTTCTTTTTCGTTGGTTTGTAGTAGCCGTCTTTTGTGACGGAAGAGACGGGAAGGTAAGTTTTGAGATCATCAATCAGTGCATAGCCACTACCCGCCGTCCTTGCTCGCTTTCGCGGTGCTGGCATGGCTACTTTAGATGGTACTTTTGTGAGGGGCTGAACGGCCAAACTGGCTTTGCCTGAAGCTTTTTCTACCTTGCCCTTCTTCAAATCAGGCAATGCTGGCACCGCAGGTGCAGCCCCTTTCGCCAGCGCTTTCCAATAACCGGCAAGCGGCCTGGGTATCCGCATTTCTGTACATCGTTTTGCCAGTAACGTTGTACTAATGCCATATTGCGCGGCTATGCGCTCCGCAGGTTCGCGCCAGACGAGATTGTAGAGTGATTCCCGATCCTGGGGTAACGCATTGCGTGGATTGATATCTGACATTGGTCTCCCTCTCCTTTGGCCGACATTATCAGAAATCGTTGTCTGCGGGTGATTAACAGAAATCACTTTCCCCCATTAGATTGTAAGCATTTACAAAAAAATGTTCTGTTGGCAATACAGAGTTCCCCCACGCCATTTTTTCCACCCTGTGGTAAAGCCTGAACTGATGATATCGGCTCAGGAACATCGCCATGAATCTCCACCGGACATTGCTTTGCTTACTGATGATGATGACGTGCGCAGGTAAAGCCATCACTACCCCGGAAATTGCCGCCTCAGCCCTGTCGCCGACGTGCGTAAAATATCAGGTAGTCGGTGTCTGCTACTGGCTGTTCTGCACGCCGTTTGGCTGCTCGGTGCGCACGTCGATGAAGGTTCGCCATTTCCGCCCTGACCTGGTGGTATCAGCTTACAACGTGACCGGACAAAATCCGTGGTCCGAAATGTCGCCGTTAAGCTCGCCGCTGCCCGGTATCGCCGAAGCCGGTGGCGATACCAACCCCCGAGCTGTCGGGCAGCACAGCAAAGTCTGCTTTAAAAATGCTGATGCGATTGGCTTCCCTGTCGGTGATGCGCTGGCGAACTTCTTCGCCCAGTTTGGCTACGTCTGCGCTCCGTCATCACAGCCTTTTCTCCCCTACTTTCTCAGCACCCTGGATGCGCTCGCCTGGCGTAGCGGAGTACCGGAAATGTTCTACCCGGAGGCGTTAACGCCAGGACTACGCGAAATCAGCAAAGACGGCAATATGTGGGGCAATATCTACCCACGAGCCGGGGCGCTCAGCCAGACGCATGACTACAAGGCCGGGGCTGTCATTGCTCAACGCACCGCCGATCTGGTAACGCGCAGTGGTCAGACGCATGTTTATGTTCCGCTGACTGCCACCTCACACGATGGCTACTGGCCTCCAAATCCAGTTACGGAAAGCGACAGCAGTAACCACCAGTGGCAGATGCTGGTTCCCAAAAAATCTGCCTCCTGCGCGATCTTCCCGGATGGCTCCACCACCGACTCCTACGCCGATAAACTGGCAGAAGATGACGCATATGTCTGGACGCTGTGGCGACCCTATAAATGCTGTCCACGTCGTGGGCAGACCTTTCTTGGCAGCAGCGGAGGTTAACTATGCGCTCAGCCTATTGTCTTCTGTTCGTCGCCTTTCTCGCCCCTGCTGCCGACAAATATCAATACAAGCAACAGGGGGCAATCAGCGACTGGATGTATTACCGCATCGGCGGCGGTGCGGCCATCTCCCCACCGCCAACCCGGCGCAACACCTTCCCGCTGACGGCAGGCGTAATCTGGAACAGCGATATGATGTGCGGCAATTTCGATATCGATACCACGGTGCGCAACCAACCCAACGGCGTGACGGACGGCTTCCAGCAACTGATGGGCGAAGTTATCGAAAGCGCGACCAGCGCGGTCGCCAGCCTGCCTGCGATGGTGATCCAACGTGCCGATCCCCAGCTCTACGATCTGCTGACCAACGGCGTGCTTCAGGGACGGCTCGACTTCGATAAATCACGATTAAGCTGCCAGAAGATGGCAGGCAAGATGACCGATTATGTACTCGGCCCGGCCTGGACACAGAGCGCCCAGGCGGAGAACTATCAGGGAATTGCGGCCAGCGAAAAAGACGCTGTTCGTGCTGACCAGAGGGCAGTTGAAGAAGCGGCAGAGAAAGGCAAGCGCTGGGTTGGTGGCGAGCATCGCGGCGGTAAAGGTCAGCCGCCCATCAAACTGATACGCGATACGACGGTTGCAGGCTACAACATCCTCAACAATCGCAGCGCGACCAGCACCAGTTCGGTATCCAGCAACGACTGTCAGGGTGAACTTTGCCAGGTATGGAGCAAACCTGACGACGCAGCGCAATGGCTGACGCGGGTGGTTGGCGAACAGACCATTAACGTCGCCCCGGATAACGATCAATCCGGCGATACTGACCAGCAAAGCGGCGCACAATCTGGCGTCGGGCTGACACCGCTGATTCAGGAAGAACAGGATAAGATCCAGCCGCTGATTATCGATATGGTGAACCGCAGTCAGCCCGTTAATGATGAGACACTGGCGCAGGCCAGCGGTGGAGAGCTGCACCTGACACGCGGCGTGATTGAAGCGCTGCGCGACGATCCTGATGCAGCGGTACTTATCCAGCGGCTCTCCGGCGAACTGGCGCTCTCCCGCGTGATGGAACAGGCGCTGATGGCCCGGCGCACGCTGGTGGCGGGGATGCGCGAACCTAATGTTTCCGGTGAGAAAGAGGCCCAGACCGCGCTGACCCAGACCACCGTCCAGCTCGACCAGGAACTGTCTCAGCTTAAGCTGGAACTGGATATGCGCCAGTCGCTCGCAGATAACGCCGCGCTCACCATCCTTGAACGCCAGACAACGCGAACGAAGACCAAAGGCCAGGCTGTCGGCGTAGAAGACGACACCGACAAACGGGTGGACGATCTCAGCAAACCCACTGGCGGGGATACGCAATGAAGCGGCTGATGCTCTCCAGCACCCTGCTCCTAGTCTTTATGGCTGTGATGTTTTATCTGGTTACTGATAATACACCGCAGATTAACCACAGCGACCTGCTGCTCTGGCGCATAACGCTGTACGGCGTGATCTTTTGTACAGGCTGGCGTCTGTATGACCGATTTCCACCGTATCGCCCGGCCATCCGCCGTATCGCGCTATGGTTTATCGTACTGATCGCGCTCAATGAGATTGTGCCGGAGGTATTCCGGTGACGACCAACAGCTATCTGGAATACTTTCTGACGCTGCTCGGCTGGGTGATCAATAACGGGCTGTGGAATGCGATCAGCGCCACCGGGTTATTCGCCCTGCCGCTGCTGATTAAGCTGCTGGCGCTGTGGCTACAGGCCAGAAGTCAGGGAGCGGATGAGGGCAACAAAGCCGCGCTCTCTCTGATCTGGACCGAGCACCTGATGTACACCTCGTTGCTGGTGATTATGTTCACCTGCGTGCCAATGTTGAACATCGACCTCGATACCATCAAATATGACACCACGCGATCGAAACAGTGCGGCTGGTCGGTGCCACAGCCAGCCGACACCGGCTATCAGCCAATCATCAACGAGCTGGGCGGCAAAACCGCCGTCGTCCCGATCTGGTGGTACTTCATTCATGTGATCAGCAAAGGCATCACCAGCGCAACGGTTGCCGCCCTGCCCTGCCAGCCCGATCTGCGTCAGATCCGCTTTGAGGTGCAGCACACCCGCATTAAGGATCCAGCGCTGGCACAAGAACTGCGGGATTTCGTTGAGGAGTGTTACGCCCCTTCCCACGCCCGTCTGAAATTCCGCGCCGGAGAACTGGACGATGACACCAGTGACGATACGGCCTGGCTGGGATCAGCGTATTTTCTCAACACGGCTGGTTACTACGATAACGACCATGCGCTTTCACCGCACAGCGCCTGGCCGTACAGCGCATCACGCGATGCCGGGCTGGCCGATACTGGCGCGGGCGGCTATCCCACCTGTAAACAGTGGTGGGCCGACGACAGTATTGGGCTGAAAGCCCGTCTACTACAGCTCCCGGCCCCGGATATCTGGACAGCGTTTAAAAAGATCGGCCAGCCGCAGGCAGTTTATGAAGAGGCCGTGCTGCGCTCACTGGTCAGTGAACGAAATATGCAGGTATCGCAGAACGGGCGCGTTTATCCCGGCTATGGCGGCAATGTCGATGGCACCGTCGCCAATGCCGCCACCCGGCTGGCATCCAGCGCAGGAAATATCCTCGGCAGCATAGCCGCATTCCCGGCGTTCGACAGCGTGCGCCAGGCACTACCGATGGTGCAGGCGCTACTGCAAATGGCGCTGGTGATCTGTATTCCGCTGATAACGCTCTGTTCGGCATGGGACGTGAAGGTGGTGATGACGCTGACGTTTGTGCAATTTGCCCTGTTTTTCCTCACCTTCTGGTGGGAACTGGCGCGGTGGCTCGATAGCTGGCTACTGGATGTACTCTACAACAGCGATACCCACAGTAGCTGGAATCTCGCCGGGATCCAGAATACGCAGGATGACGTGATTATTAATCTGGTGATGGGGTCGATGTTTCTGGTGCTGCCAACGTTCTGGCTGGGTGCGATGACGTGGGCTGGAGTGAGAGTTGGCGTGGCGGTGAATGGGGCGCTGGCGGGCGGGGTTAAGGTGGCGCAGGATACTGGGAGGAGGGCTGGGGGGATGATTGGGAGGTGATTCGCCAACCTCACTTTCCTATACACATATAAAATGTAATGAAATATCTCTTTTTTGAGAATATACATTCTATATTTTAACATTCAGTCTCTTCCAAACATCTGTGTCACCTGATTTCCCAATGATTTTTGCATTGCCCTCAATCATTTTAGGTCAATTTACGACCAACCAATTAACTAACTTTGTGATATGTATGGGTTAACACCGTTGAACATCGGCTGGGTGTTGTTCATAATCCCTTCAAAAGGTCTGGGGATGGCCATGACCTCAGGGCGGTAGCGTGACCAAAGTTCATATCCATACCAATCATTTTTATTTAAAATATCAACTTATTCGAGTTGTTTTATTTAGTTCAAAGAAGGTATCAAATTGATAGTTATAGATTTTTTTTGTGGCTGTGGTGGAGCCAGTGAAGGGCTACGTCAGGCTGGCTTTGATATCGAGCTTGGATTAGATATTGACCAACAAGCATCAGAAACATTTAAAGCTAACTTCCCTGATGCAAAATTCATCCAAGATGATATTAGGAAAATCGAACCTCAAGATATCTCCGACATCATTGATATTAAAGCTAAACGGCCTTTGTTGCTGAGTGCATGTGCACCATGTCAACCATTTTCGCAACAGAATAAAAATAAAACTAGTGACGACTCAAGGAGAAATCTACTAAATGAAACTCATCGTTTTATTAGAGAACTTCTTCCTGAATATATTATGCTTGAAAATGTTCCTGGAATGCAAAAGATTGATGAAGAAAAAGAAGGCCCATTTCAGGAGTTTATTAAGCTACTTAAAGAGTTAGAGTATAACTATATATCTTTTATAGCGAATGCTGAGAACTATGGGATTCCCCAAAGAAGAAAAAGACTCGTGCTCTTAGCTAGTCGAGTAGGTAAAGTTACCCCACCAGAGATAACCCATGGTAAGAATAAAATCCCATTCAAAACTGTACGGGATTATATCCAGAACTTCACAAAGTTATGTTCAGGAGAAACCGACCCCAAAGATCCTTTACATAGGGCTGGAACACTGACCCCTCTTAACCTAAAAAGAATTATGCACACTCCAGAAGGAGGGGATAGAAGAAATTGGCCAGAAGAGTTAGTTAATAAATGCCATAAAAATTATGATGGTCACACAGACACTTATGGAAGAATGAGTTGGGATAAGCCTGCGCCTACACTTACGACGAAATGTAATAGTTACTCCAATGGTCGTTTTGGGCATCCTGACCCCACTCAACATAGAGCAATTAGCATAAGAGAAGCATCAAGATTACAAACATTTCCTTTAAGCTATGTTTTTAAAGGTTCGCTGAACTCAATGGCAAAGCAAATCGGCAATGCTGTACCTTGCGAACTCGCTAGACTATTTGGACTACATCTCATAGAAAATTGTACTAATAAGGATTCATAGATATATGGCTAAAATAAGAACAAAAGCCCGAGCTTTGGACATGCTTGGCAGACAACAAATTGCTGGTATACCTACTGCCTTGAGTGAGTTATTTAAAAATGCTCACGATGCCTATGCTGATAATGTCGAAGTTGATTTTTTCAGGAAAGAAAATCTTCTTATCTTGAGAGATGATGGATTAGGCATGACAACTGATGAATTTGAAGAGAGGTGGTTGACTATTGGAACCTCCAGCAAATTAATCGACGATGATGCAATTAATAAACCAGCAGTGGATAGTAATAAAGCCTTTCGTCCTATCATGGGAGAGAAAGGAATAGGCCGTTTATCTATCGCAGCAATTGGACCACAGGTGCTGGTTCTTACTAGGGCCAAAAGAGACAATGAGCTTAAGCCATTAGTTGCTGCATTTGTTAATTGGAGTTTATTTGCTATACCATCACTTGATCTTGATGATATAGATATACCAATTAGAACTATTAGCAACGGCGAATGTCTCAGTAAAAAAACTCTTGATGAGATGCTTGAGCAAGCAAGAAATAATTTAGACTCTTTATCACACAAAATATCAAAATCAAAAGTATCACAAATAAATACACAATTATCATCTTTTGAATTTGATCCTATTCTATGGGAAAAAAAATTAGGTGGGCTAAGACTATCTGGAGATGGCCATGGAACTCACTTCATAATAATGCCTACCGAAGAAATATTAATAGATGACATTTCCACGAGCGATAGCAATAAAACAACAGAGCAGTCTTCTCGCTTAGAAAAAGCTTTATTAGGTTTCACAAACACAATGTACAGTGATTCAAACCCTCCTATTATAGCTCGTTTTAGAGACTATCTGGAAGATGGTGAGTGCATTGACAGAATTAGCGAATCAATTTTTTTTACACCGCAAGAATTCAATATTGCAGATCACCACATTGAAGGATGGTTCAATGAATTTGGTCAATTCAGTGGTACTGTTTCTGTTTATGGTGAAAAGCCAATTCATCATGTTGTAACTTGGAAAAATAATAATCAATTAACCCAATGCGGTCCATTTAAAATAAAATTAGCGTATATTCATGGCCGGCTTCGTGATTCTCGCTTACCCATGGAGCTGTGGGCCCCTCTGAAGGAGAAAACAGATAGATATGGTGGTTTATATATCTATCGAGATGGATTAAGAATTTTGCCCTACGGAGATTCAGATACGGATTTTCTAAAAATAGAAAAGAGAAGAACGTTATCCGCTTCTGAATATTTTTTCTCATATCGACGTTTGTTTGGAGCAATAGAATTAACAAAAGAAAACAATGCTTCATTAGTTGAAAAAGCTGGGCGAGAAGGATTCATTGAAAATAAGCCATATAAACAGTTTAAAGAAATGCTTGAAAATTTCTTCATCGAAATCGCAAGAGATTTCTTTAAGGACGATGGCGATATGTCTGAATTATTTGTTGAGACAAAGCAACGTAGAAATGAAGAGCATGATTTGTTATCTAAAAGATCTAAACAAACTAAAGCTAAAAAAGACAGATTAAAGAAAGATCTGTATGATTTTTTTGATAAGTTAGATAATGATTACTGGAATATTGAAATAAATAAGCTAATAAATAAAAACGAGGAATATTTTTCCAGCACAGAAATAACAGACACCAATATAGATTATGTATACAATAAAATTAAAGAGCAAAATGATAATATCATAAAAAATCTACGTAATTCTGTAGATATAAGGAAACCCTCTGGAGTTGGATTAACAAAAGAGTTATCTAATTTATGGGATAGATATCAAATAGAAAGACAGAAAATACTGTCATCATTAAATGAGCTAAAAGATAACGTTGATAGAAAGCTTATAGAACTGGATAATAAAAATAATGATTTTCTCAACTTACGGAAGAGACTTGAAGATTCTTTGAATCTACAACAAAGTTACTATGACAAAGAACTAACAAAGTTATATAATGACGCTAAAAATGCTTTAAAAGATGTGCAATCTAAAGCAAATAGGCTAATTTCTGATAATAAGAAAAAACATAAAAGTGAACTAAAAAACATTTCTTATGAGTTCCAATCAACTAATCTCAATGGCAAAGATACTGCGTATATATTGGATGTAAAAAGAAATCTAGAAAGTAAAATTGAGAATACTTCAAACGAAGTGATTAATGAAATAAAAAAACTAACCGACCAGATTGCAATAATTAGTGATAGTACCACTTCAGAAAATTTATCATCGGCTCAAGTAACTGAAGCAATCGAAACTGAACTTGAACATTTACGAGACCAACAAGCAAATAACGCAGAGTTAATACTACTTGGCATGGCTCTTTCCGTAGTACATCATGAATTTAATGGTAATATTAGGGCAATTAGAAGTGCGCTAAGGGAATTGAAAGCATGGGCTGACAGAAATCCTAAGCTTGATATTATATACCAAAAAATCAGAACTAGTTTTGATCACTTAGATGGTTATTTAAAAACCTTTACACCATTGACAAGACGTTTAAGTCGCTCTAAAACAAATATAACTGGAACTGCTATTTTAGAATTTATCAGAGATGTATTCGATGATCGTCTTGAGAAAGAAGGAATTGAATTATTCACCACCTCAAAGTTTGTTAATCAAGAAATTGTAACTTACACATCAACTATTTATCCTGTCTTTATAAATCTAATTGATAACGCAATATACTGGCTCGGGAAAACAACTGGAGAAAAAAGACTTATACTTGATGCTACTGAAACAGGATTTGTTATTGGTGATACTGGCCCCGGAGTTTCAACTAGAGATCGAGATATAATATTTGATATGGGATTTACACGAAAAACAGGAGGGCGTGGAATGGGATTATTCATTTCCAAAGAGTGTTTATCTCGAGATGGGTTTACTATAAGATTGGATGATTACACTCCTGATCAGGGTGCTTTCTTTATTATTGAACCATCAGAAGAAACAAGTGAATAGCGGATATAAATAAATGACAAGCTCTACTGATTTTCATAAACTTTCTGAAGACTGCGTTCGCCGTTTTTTACATTCGGTAGTTGCTGTAGATGACAATATGTCTTTTGGAGCAGGTAGTGATACTTTCCCTACAGACGAAGATATTGATGCTTTAGTTGATCCCGACGATGAGCCTACACCAATAATAACATCATCAGCATTCCCAGGGGTAGAATCAACTAAATCAAAAGCAAAGGTAAAAAACCATCCTTTTGATTACCAAGCTCTAGCAGAAGCTTTCGCCAAAGATGGCATTGCTTGTTGCGGATTATTAGCTAAGAGTTTTAATGTTGAAGAAAGAGATATAATTACAGCATCATCCCGCAAGTCAGATATAACAATACTTGACTGGGATATGCAAAGCGATAGTGGGCAATTTGCTATTGAAATAATAAAATCGATAATCGTTTCAGATATAAATTCTGGAGGACGTTTACGTCTTCTTTCTATTTATACTGGTGAACATGTTACTGCTGTTATAACTAAGTTGAACAATGAGTTAAAGAAAACATACTGTAGCGTAATAAAAAATGATGATAGTATTTTTATTGAAGATAACTATGCACTCGAACAATGGTGTATAGTTGTTATTAGTAAAGACGTTTATGAAAAAGATCTTCCAAATATGTTAATAAAAAAATTCACTAACCTTACAGCTGGATTGCTATCCAACGCCGCTCTCTCTTGCATTTCTGAAATAAGAGAAAAAACCCATGGGATATTAACAAAATATAATAATAAATTAGACACTGCATATGTTTCCCACATCTTAAATTTAATGAACTCCAAGGAATCAAGGCCATATGCTTATGAAAATGCTCATGATTATGCAGTAGATTTAATTTCTGAAGAAATAAGATCAACATTGCAAATAAGTGAAAACTTAAAGAAATCTCTAAGCAAAAACTCCTTATCCCATTGGCCTATTTTTCACTATACAAAAAATGGTTGCAAGAATTTTCTATTAACTGGAAAAAAACAAAAAGACTTATCAGTAGAACATCTAAGGAATATACTCTCTGCTGATTCTTTAGAAGAAATTCAACATGCTATTGAACGCGCATCTTTAGGTAAAAAGGAATACTTAAGCCAAGATGGTGAAGAAGATAAAAAGTTAATGCAATTATGCTCCCTGGAAATCACGCGCAGGAATTTAAGATACCATTCTCATATAGATAATGTATCCTTAAAACAAGGAACTTTGCTTTTAGATGCATATAATTTTGTCTATCTATGCATACAACCATTATGTGATAGCGTCAGATTGCATGAAAAAGCCGATTTTTTATTCCTCAAGGGAACACTAGACGATAATAATTACAATTTGTTAATCGAAGATGAACATGGCGATTTTTATAAAATTAAAATGCCGGCAAAAGCTTCTAATATTATTTCATTTTCATTTAAGGTCGAAAATGGAAACGGCGTCATCATAGGGAAAAGGAACAACCTAGTTAATACTGACTATATCTCATTCGTTCCTTTACTCGTTGAAAAAATATCCACTCCAAAAGTATTGAAATGGATCGGGGAAATAAAAACAACGTACGCACAAAAAATAACAACTGATATTGTTGGCAATCTGTCAAGAATAGGTTTAGATCAACATGAGTGGTTACGAACAAAATCAAAAGATATATAAATAATTATATATGCCGTCGTTTTATAAAAACCGGCGGCATATATCTTTAGTTAGTCCATCATAGAAGTCAATAAATTTAGTTTTCCCTATATCTTATAGGAAACATATTTTATATTCTTAAAAACACAAACCTTATAAGATGGTATTTATGTGCTTTGCTTCCATCAATTACAACTGATATGTTGCCATATTGATTAATTTTATGTTACTTACCAAAATAACGGCATCTAAATATATCGTCATAATATAGTGCGCGTTCTAACTCTAATACTGAAAAATTCATTTGTTCTATTTTACGCTTACTGCAAATAGCATACAGTTTATCATATAGTGTTGCATCAATTGGCGCGGATGTCATCACGCCAAATCCTTGAGCATTATGATGCTCTAACATATCCCCTACATCAATCAATCTTGTTGCAGACAATGACTTCGAATTTGTTATCAGTTTGCACTGGAAAATCCATTTACGAGGGATATCTCCAGCAGTTCTTGGAATATCATACACTTCAATATCCCTCCCCCTGTAAGTATCCCTGCAAAACGAACCATTCACTTTTAGAGATCTTCTTACATATGATTATGTCCTCTAGGGAGATCGCCATGCGTAAAGCCCGATTCACTGAACACCAGCTCATTGCCGTTCTGAAGTCCGTCGAAGCCGGACGTACCGTTAAGGATGTGTGCCGTGAAGCCGGTATCCCTGAAGCCAGCTACTACAACTGGAAAGCGAAGTATGGCGGTATGGAAGCCTCTGATATCAAAAAGATGAAAGACCTGGAGGATGAAAACCGTCGCCTCAAACAGAGGTTTGCTGATCTCAGCCTTGAATGCCGGGCACTTAAAGACATCATCGAAAAAAAAGCTTTAAAACCAGCGATAAAGCGTGAACTCGTCAGTTATCTGACGGCGCAATTTGCCATGAGTTTACGCAAGGCCTGCAGGACGTTATCGCTGAGCAGGACGGTGTATTTTTACCAGACCGATACCCGGCGTGATGAACCGGTGATCCACGCGCTGACTGAACTGGCAGAACGCTACCCGCGGTATGGTTTTAAGAAGCTTTTCCAGTTGCTGTGCGGGCAGGGTAACACCTAGAACCATAAACGCGTTCACCGCATTTACTGCCTGCTGAAACTGAATTTTCGTCGCAGGGGAAAGCAGCGTCTGCCGGTCCGTAACCCGGCACCACTGGCCACACCTGAAGCACTTAACCAGAACTGGTCGATCGATTTTATGCACGATGCGCTGGTGTGTGGCAGACGCTTTCGGACCTTCAATGTGGTGGATGATTTTAACCGTGAAGCGCTGGCGATAAAAATCGACCTGAATATCCCGGCTCAGCGTGTCGTCCGGGTACTGGACAGGACGTGGTAAACCGCAGCTACCCTCTGAAGATGCGGATGGACAACGGACCAGAGCTGGTCTCACTGGCTCTGGCGCAGTGGGCTGAAGAGCATGGCGTGATGCTGGAGTTTATTAAACCGGGTAAACCGACGCGAAATGCTTTTATCGAACGGTTCAACCGGATATACCGGACAGAAATCCTGGATTTTTACCTGTTCAGGACCCTGAATGAAGTACGGGAAATCACGGAGCGCTGGCTGACGGAATACAACAGCGAGCGGCCTCATGAATCCCTGAAAAACCTGACGCCGGAAGAATACCGGCTGATGGCTGAAAAACCGGAAGTCTCAAAAAGTACGTGGAACTAAAACGGGTGTGCTTACAGACCCACAATTGAATTTCACCGCTTTTGCGAGCATGATCGCAATAACATCAGCCTGTTACCCGGTTCACTCCTATGATATCTCTCGAAACGCTGCAATCAGCCATCTCCAACGTTTCCGTGTGGCGTCAGGGTGACGTATGCGCGCCACACAAGCCGTTGCTGCTGTTGTATGTGCTGTCACAGTACAAAGCAGGCCATCCACGCTTGTTTAACTACGGCCTGGAGATCCACGTACCGCTCACTCGCCTGCTGAAAGAGTTTGGCCCCAAGCGGCGTACTGACTATCCCAATATGCCTTTCTGGCGGCTCAGAACTGACGGCTTCTGGGAAATTGCCAATGCGGAAGGCTGCAAACCCCGTAGAGGCAACACCCAGCCGACAAAGAAAGAGCTGATTGATAACCAGGTAGCGGGCGGCTTTAATGAAGCCGCTTACCAACAGTTACTTGCACACCCTGAAGTAATCGACCAACTGGCCCAGCAAATCCTGATGGACCGCTTCCCCGAAAGCATTCAGAGGATCCTCGCCAATCAACTGGGTCTGGATTTTATCGACCGATCAAAGAACCGCGATCCGCGCTTCAGAGACATCGTTCTCCGGGCTTACCATTCGCGATGTGCTTTCTGCGGTTACGACCTACGGCTGGATGGTGCGCTGGTTGGTATTGAAGCAGCCCATATCCACTGGAAAACCTATGGTGGGCCGTGTGTGGTAAACAACGGTCTGGCACTGTGTTCGCTGCACCACGATGCTTTTGATATGGGCGCATTCGGGCTGGATGAAAGCCTGACTATCCGCATCTCCGGCGGCGTCAGCCGTAGCCCGGTGGTGGACAACCTGTTCTGGCAACGCAACGGCCAGCAGTTGTATCTTCCTCACGACAAATCGCTGTGGCCCACTGAACAATACGTCGGCTGGCATCGTAAGCAGATCTTCAAAGCCTGAGACCGTAGCTTCGCAGGTATCATCGATTGCCCAAACTGCTTTATCCCCTACAACTGATAAATTGCTTTTAACCCCTATAGCGGATAAATCCTGCGCACTAAAGTGGATTCCAGAATAATGGCTCCCAAACTCACACTGAACAGCCTGACTCTTGATTATTATTAATACCGTATTAATCTGTACAAAGTCTGACCCGCAACCAGAGCCTTCAGGTTGCCACCCTACCCGGTGAGGCTCGCCTTTTCGTCCGCTCCGTATCATCCTCGCGGACAGCGCTTAGCGCCTGATACATCCTCTACCCCACCATGCAGGGAATCCCTCCCTGCCGGGCGGTGTTTCTCTGCTTTCATCACTGGAGAAACACTATGCCTACTTCATCTTGCCCTGAAGCAAAATCCTTATCGCTGTCTGTCTCAACTGAGGCCTGGGAAAAGGTAGTCAGTTTTCCACTCGATCCCTCTCAGGAAGACGACCGTCTCGAAAACCTGATTGTCGCCACCATGCTGACATTCAAAAGCGCAGGCCCGGACCGTAAGAGTATTAATTTCGGTCTGTACTGTTTGCCCGCTGACGGCTGCAGCAACGTACCGCTGATGACGCCACTACGCTTAACGCTTGAAGATAACCATCTGCTGGTTACTGCCCTTCATACCTGCTGATTGCCTCAGCATACTTCACTCCCCGTGCCGGGCGACTCCCGACCGGGAGCGCTGTACCCGGCTTCTTTATCATGAGGTTACGCTTATGAACAGAAGCAACGATCTTTACCAGAAAGTCACCGATGAAATTATCGCCGCGCTGGAGAAAGGCGTGATCCCCTGGGTTCGCCCGTGGCGGGAAGGGGAACCGGTGGTGCCGATGAATGCCTTATCCGGGCGGTTTTATCATGGCATCAACATTCCTCTGCTCTGGAACAGCGCTGAGCGACAGGGATATGAAAGCGATCGCTGGCTGACCTTCACTCAGATTCGCAATACGGGCGGTAACGTTCGTAAAGGTGAAAAATCTACACTGGCCGTGTTCTATCTGCCCCAACAGCGTGAGGTTGTTGACAGCAACGGGAACGCGGTTTTTGATGCTGACGGCAACCCCAAAGTGACGTCTTACGCCGTGGTACGCGAGTTCCGGCTGTTCAACATTCAGCAATGTGAAGGACTGCCGGAGGCGTTTTCACAGCCTGTTGTGATGGTCGATGACCCCATCGCCTCCGCTGAACAGGTTGCCCGACAAAGCGCGGTGACGATCACTCACCGGCGCCAGAACCGGGCGTATTACTCGCCGGGGCGCGACTGCATCATCATGCCGCATCCTGAGCAGTTCGCTTCACGTGAGGATTATTACGGCACGCTACTGCATGAACTGACGCACGCTACCGGACACGCTTCGCGGCTGAGTCGGGACGGCATCACTGCCGGAAACCATACCTTTGGCGATCCGACGTACAGTTTTGAGGAACTCGTCGCCGAAATGGGATCTGCATTTCTCTGCGCCCATGTCGGCATTCAGGCGAAACTACAGCATGACAGCTACATCGCATCGTGGCTCAAGGTGTTACAGCAGGACAAAAAAGCGATTTTCCGCGCCAGCGGGTTAGCGCGTAATGCCTGCGAGTATCTGCTTGAACGGGCGCAGCAGCCGTTAGCGCTGAGCGCATGACCTTCATATCAACGGCGGAGCATCCCTGCTCTGCCGTTTTTCTCCATTCCAATAAATTTGCGCAGCCCAATAAACAATTTCGCCCCAAATCTGACGGCACCAAAAGGCAAAATCCAAAGGGTGAAGGGGAAGAGAGTGAAGGGGTAACGGGCTTACCCGAAAAAGGGGAAAGGGCCATTATGCGGATATGGCTGACGCGCAAAAAGCAAAACACCACACCATCCACTGGCGAACCAGACGTCGCGGAGGGATGGCTGCATCCTGAATCCGCGCAAACGCTACTGGCTGAAACTACCCGCCAACAGTTGATCCAGTTTATTCGGCAGAGCACCGCCCTTCCCGCCTCACTGTTTGAACGCTTCTGGCTGATACCAATCCACCGCTTCGCAGAACTGGCGCAGTCGTTTCCGGCCTCGGAAAACCACCATCACGCCCACGCGGGCGGTCTGCTCGATCACAGCCTTGAAGCCGCCTGCTATGCCGCACGGCTGCGGCAGAGTTATCTTTTTCCACCTGATGCAGCGCCGGAAGATCAGGCCGCGCAGTCCGAACGCTGGACGACGGTTATCATCTGTGCCGCGCTGCTACACGATCTGGGTAAACTTGTCACGGATGTTGAGGTGGAGGACGCCAGCGGGCAACGCTGGTTTCCGTGGCATGGTCCACTGACCCAGCCTTATCGGTTCCGCTATCTGCCGCAACGTGATTACCTGCGCCATCCGGCTGCGGCAGCCCTTCTGCTCACCCAACTGCTCCCACCGGAAAGTCTCGACTGGCTCGCCGCCGATGCTGCTGCCTTGTCCACCCTGCTGCACTGCCTGAACGGACAGTATCAGTATGCCGGGCTGGCGGGTGAACTGGTGCAGAAAGCCGACCGGGCGTCGGTGGCGTTTAATCTCGGCGGCGATCCGGTCAAGGCCATCCATCGTCCGCAAACCTCGCTGCCACAGCAAATTATCACTGCCTTACGCGACCTGCTGGCAAATGAGTTTCGGCTCAACAACCCAAACGGCGGTTCTGATGGCTGGCTGAAGAAGCGCTGTGGCTGGTCAGTAAGAACGCTGCCGATGCTGTCCGTGGTTGGTTGCTGCGCCAGGGTATTGACGCCGTACCGCAGCATAACGTGCGGCTGTTCGATGATATGCAAGCACACCAGTTGCTCATTCCCTGTGAGGATAAAGCCATCTGGCATTGCCGGATTGAGGCCAGCGGCGGCTGGAGCAGTGAACTCACGCTGTTACGCTTTTCCCCTTTGCTAATTTGGGAAGATCCGCAACAGCGGCCCGCAGCCTTCATTGGAACCGTCACACCGATAACGGGAGTCCGAAGCGGAGATTGCAACGAACACCGAAGTAGAACAACCATCCCCTCTACCCGAACAGGACGATACCCCGCTATCAGGCGAAGCATTCTGGCAGTGGCTGGTGCGTAACGTTCAGGCTCAACATCTGGAAGTCAATGAACCTAACGCCCGGATCCATACCGTCGCCGGATCGGTGTTTCTGGTGACACCTGGTATTTTCAAACTCTGGTTGAGCGCCTGCGGTCAGAATGTCCCTGAAGAATACTGGCGGGAGGTACAGAAGAAGTTCCAGAATCTGAATCTTCACCGAAAACAAAAAAACGGCCTCAACATCTGGCACTGCGCCGTTGTCGGCCCACGCCGTTGTTCACGTCTGAAGGGATATCTGCTTGACGATCCCACGCCGCTTTTTGGAGATGACGTTCCCTTTAATAACCCTCATCTCTTGCTCAGTGAAGGAGAAGACACCCATGACCTTTGAACAGCTCCTGGAAGAGTATTTTTTTGCCCGTCTGTTGCGCCCTGAAACCCAGAGCTGCTATTGCACGGCGGTAAATCAGTTTACCCACTGGCGCAACGTACTGCCCGCCGAAGTCACACCGCATATGGTGCTGGAGTGGCGTCATTACCTGTTAAATGTGCGATGTATCAAGCCGGTGAGCTGGAACCACTATATGCGCCATATGCGAGCCTTGTATAACTTCGCGATTGAACAGGGATTACTGGAACAGTTCATCAATCCATTCCAGAAAACATCACTGCGGGAATCTCGTAAGAAAAAGAAAACCCTGACCCACGAGCAAATCCTCGCATCCCGTAAAGTGCTGAACCAATATATCGAACGGGAGAAAATGCAGCGTGGCTATCGTTCGCCTTTATATCCGGCATGGTGTTGGCTGACCGTGGTTGAAACCTTCAACTACACCGCGATCCGGCTGAATCAGCTTATCCATCTGCGCATTAAGGATGTCGATCTGGTCCATGACACGCTGTTTATTCAGAGCGAAAGCAGCAAAAGCCATGATGAACACATTGTTCCCATCGCCTCCCGGCTGCGGCCCTAGCTGGAGCATCTGCTTGAAGAAGCTAAAACGAGAGGAATGCGGGCTGACGATCAGTTGTTCAACATCAACCGCTTCAGTCGGCGAACGCTACGGCAGGGCAAAGCAATGACGGAAAACCAGGTCAGTTATTTCTTTTCCAAACTCAGCAATGCCTGCCACAGCCGTTTTTCATCGCACCGCTACCGCCATACCGTTGCCACAGAATTGATGCAGAAACCGGAGCAAAATCTGTATGTCACGCAGAAACTACTCGACCACCGCGATATTAAGGTGACGCTCAGCTATATTGAACACAATGTCGAGATGCTCAGAAGTTGCGTGGAGAGAGATTGACAAAACAGGGAGTGAGTGAAAAGATCCGGCCCGAGGCGTTATAAACAAAAAAAGCCGGAGATGCGGCCATTTTGTAGTTGCCGTCAACGTCCAGCTTCATTGTACAACGTACTGATTGTTGTAGATTTTCCGATTATCATTATCGTTTTTGGTGCGAAGGTCGGACTCGAACCTAAGTCTCTATAACCTGCTGTAATCACGTTCCTGTTAGCTGTTAAGAGAGCAATCGTAGGACCTTTTTGTTCTAGGGGCTACATATTAAGTTTGATCCGCTGGACGGAATCAAACCGAGTGTTCGTGGCGGCATAAAACATCAACGTGCCATACCTGCCTTTTAATGTTTCTGGAGGTCTGCCGAGTCGGGAGGAAAGAACATTTGTCAGCTATGTGGACGTTGAATAAACGCCACTGCGTTCGGATTTTGAAACCAGTTAGACCCCGGCAGACCTTGTTCAGAATAACTATTTAACTCAATGTTATTTATATGAATTAAGCCATTAAGAGCCAAAGCGAAACGCCACCGTAACGCCTACGTAACGCACCCGCATTTTGCTGTTTTATTCACTCTTATAGAAACAAAGGGCTGATGAAACATAAGACTATCAGCATCTAATGAACACTGTTCATCCATACAGCATGAAAATTCATAAACTTACACTTGAGCTACTTTCTCAGTTTGTCCCACCGAACCGCTGATACGATACCCCAGTTGCCGCTAGGATTAGGCCTACGCCATTTTGCTGTCTCCATGCTACGAAGATACTCAAGAGCTTCAGCAAACGTGCCAAAACGCTTCTGAGCCGCTTTATCACCTACGCCAAACGAACCATCACGGGTGCTCGCCAAACCGGGGTGAAAACAGGAACCATCGGCTGCGTATGGAACCAACAGTTCCGAGTCGTTATCTTCAGATGGGCCAGGCGCTAACAACTGCCACGGCTCAACGCTCAGAGCGTTAGCCAGCACCTCAATCGCATCCAGAGACGCATTAGAGCCACCACGTTCAATTCTGCTCATATAACTACGTGCAAACCCGCACCGATCGGCAAAGGCCTCCTGGCTCAATCCGGTGGCAATGCGCAGTTCTTTTACCCGCTCGCCAAACTGTATTCTCAGGGATTTTTTCATGCACTGAATGTGCAATTTTGACCACTGTAAGGCCACGCTCCATATGAGATATTTTGAATCCAATCTCACTTCAGCGAGCTTAGTCACTAGCATTCATCGGCTGTATCATGACAATCCTTTTTGATTCAAAACAAACACCAATGGTGACATTTAAAACCCAACAAGTATGATGATCATCATCGGTTGGGCGTCACCAGCGTTCGCTATCAGGCGCGATGTGGTTTGGAAAGTGAGGGAATCATGACGGGAGCAGACTTTTTATTACCGATTGCAGCGGGAGCCGCGATTAGCTGGGCCAGTTATAGTGTAGTTGCCCATGCTGTATCAAAGCAGCACATCAGCACGCTACGCGCAACTGTATGGGGTGCTCTGGGCACTCTCTCATTGGTGCTGGGCGTATGCGCCTTTTCTGCTGTAGGTGCTGAGCATCAGACAGCACGAAAAGATATCGTATGTGCAGATGACAACCCGGAATGCTATGCGAAAACGCACCATAACCCGGTCAGGGAGTGCAAAAAGGTAATGGATGAGAAAGCGAAGTTTCGCCATGTGTGGCAAGAAAGCGAAGCGCCTGTATTTAATACTTATCTCTGGCACGATGAGAACGCGAAGATTATTCAGGCATTTGGGCAACAAGCTAAGGTAGTTAACGGCTTGGGGATGCTAGCTCCGCTTCAATACTTTTGTGTTTTCAACGCAAAAACAGGAGAAGTCATTGCGGCCTCTTTCGAATAAAAATGTGAGGGAATTCACCCTCACATCAAAAATAAACTTATGTAATGGCCTCGCATTTAATTATTCATTTAAAGATTCAAGAAATGTCCAGCCTTTATGAGTAACATAATACATTTGTCCTTTTGCCCCTCTTTCAATCACAAAATCAAAGGATAACAGTTCGTTAAGTGCGCCCTCCCAACGGGCTACCTCTCTAGCCGAACTTCCACCAAAGGATTGATTTCCCGCTTGAATATCCGTGCCACCTAAATGCCTTATCACATAAATTGTTCCGCTATCATCGACACATGCCAATTTCAGCAAACTGAGTGCATCGGCGGACAAATTACTTTCTGGCAAAGATTGACTTGTATTCGCATCAGGAGAATTGTTAATGGTAGATATAAGAGAAGACAAATAAGGACTACTAGAAATAATTATCGAAAGTTGCCTACGGACTTTGTCTTTGAAATCAGATAAGTCATTAAAAGACTCTATCAATCCCTTTTGCATGCACTCAGTTTTGAACAATTTAAGAGACTCATATTGTTCTCTATCAAGGCTTTCAGGGGCAACAGGCTTTGAGGAAAAGTAAATCATTGCCGGTTTTCCCGCATTCAAATGACGGTGGATTTCTTCGACTGTTCCGCTGGCCTCGTTCCCAGTCGGTGAGCCTAGACGAGTCCAAAACACACCGATTAATAAATCACAATCTACTAATAATCTTTGATTAATCAACTCCTGAGGCCTAACTCCTAATTCGGGTGATGTATGAGTTTCCCATCCAATTGGTGTCAACATTACTTTTGAACGAGCTGAATTTATATCATTCCACTCATGGATCATTTCACGAATGACTTGTCTCTCTTCAGCGACATCACCAGGAGAAGCAATCATTACAGGGATAACAGTTGCTGTGTAAGCCATAAACTCTCCATATTCAATCGGTAATAGCTGCTACAGTCGCTCTTGAAACGCCATATTGACGCGCTAACGCACTGATACTCAAACCGCTATTCTTTTTCTCTAAAATCTCTCTACGGGCTTCTGACGCGATTTTAGGAGGTCTGCCCAATTTCTTACCTTCGGCTTTTGCTCGTGATAGTCCCGCCTGAGTGCGCTCAATCAGCAGATCACGCTCCATCTCCGCAACCGCGGCGAGCATAGATAATAGCAACTTCCCAGCGGCAGAAGTGAGATCTGTGTTACCAAGCTGGTGGACAAGAACCTTGATATTACGGTCAGCCAGCGCCCTTACCGTTTGCAGGACGTCAATCGCATCACGCCCCAGACGATCAAGCTTCGCTACCACCAACGTTTCACCATCGCGGATTTTATTGAGCATTTCAGAAAATGCTTTACGTTGCATTGCCGGAACCTTCCCGCTAACAACATCGGCAAACCAGTAATCAATTTGCCACCCAGCCTGCCCAAGCTCCAGCCGTTGGTTCTCAGTATCCTGCTGCGATGTCGAAACACGTCCGTAGCCAAAAGTTGCCATTGTTATCTCCCCATCTGACCCCTGCCAGAAAACGAGGCCAACATTAGGATGGCCTGCCAGAAAAGCCAAGGCTATTTTTCCAACAGTGTGAAAGCGTGCGATTGGGAGGTGCCAGAAAACGGTCGTTTGTTGGCGCTTAAAACGGATAAAGACATGTTAGGCTGAAACCATCACTTCATAAGGACAACCGAAATGATTAAAGACGCGATTTTTTCACCGTGCGGTCAATATCGCTACTCGTTATCACGAGTCTGGGACGAATCAAAACCATATGCCCGTTTCATAGGGCTAAACCCTTCATACGCCGATGCTGAGAAGGATGATCGCACCTTGAGCCGCTGCATATCGTTTGCCAAAAGCTGGGGCTACGGTGGCGTATACATGGCCAACCTGTTCGCATTCGTTCACACCCAGCGACATGAAATGATGAAAGCGTCTGATCCCATTGGCAAAGATAACGATAGTCACTTGATACGTCTTGTTAGCGGTGCCGGACTGGTTGTCGCCGCATGGGGAAATGAAGGAAGACACCTCAAACGCTCAACGACCGTCCGACAGCTATTGCCAGAGAGCACAATGTGCTTCGTCTTAAACGCTACAGGTGAGCCGAAGCACCCTTTGTATATGAAAAACGACAGTGTTCTCATACCTTTAGGTTAACATCGATAACTGCGTTCAGAATATGAACGCAGCCATATGATATATATGACTTTTCTTTAAAATGATGGTGTGCTAGCTTCTCTCCTGACACCTACCTCATGCGGTAAACCGGTCCGGGTAGGTGGAGATCACCGCTGTTTAGCGGAAGACGTCAGGATGGGAACTCTGCGTAACGTTGATTGTGGTAGGTAGGGCGCGCAAGCGTTTGATGCAGCCAAGCAGAGGGTGAAAGTAGCTATCGGCGGATTCTTGAGTAGCTTCTTTTGCGCATAATGCATCTTTCAAGAAAGGTCGTCACACCACGAGGAAGACTTGATCTTCATCTGGCAAGGGGAACCGAGCAACCTACAGGCTATCTTCTCAGATGGCCTTAGGGTTGATATGTCCGGCTTCCCCCCCGAGGAAGGGTTTACATCTTAAAGAACAAGTTATGTTTTAACATTTTTAACAATTACACTTCTCTGCTGTTTGGTGTATTATGGCGTTGCCGTCAAAAGTAAACCTGCCGTTTTTACCTCTCCTGCGTAACAACCAAATACGAACCAGAAGCTGCTAACGTTCAACGTGTTCGCGGTGTAAATGCAGCCAGATAAGTTGGGAGCGAAAAAGTGGATGCCCTAGGTTTGGAAGCGCCCCTCTCAGGCATAGCGTCCGAAAATTTCCACGGCGGCAGGCTTATCCTTATAGAGCCAAACAGACTCAAAAGTTAAGAAGCGCGGTAAAGCTTAAAGCTCGCCCAGATTTCTCATTGATTGCTCGAACTCCGCTACGCTTGTTTCAACTGGCTTCGCCAGTCACTCTATGAGAGCGCCGCGAATTCTGCACCATGATTTCGACTACCTTCTTTAAAACACTCGCCAGAGAGCCTTACAGCGCGTTTGAACGCATATCGCAGCTTTTGCTTACGGATGACTGTCTGATTAGCAGTAGCTTCATGGCCCAGTCCGGTTTACTTTATTGCTATCAACAAGGGAGCCGTCCAGAGGCGACGCGGAGATAATGCTTTGAGAACCGTCGAGATACTGCAATACACCTTACGCAAAGGCAGCGGTGCCGCTTTTCACGCCATTATGCAGGAAATCAGTGTTCCCCTACACCAACGCCACGGGATCGATGTTGTTTCGTTTGGTAACTCTCTGCATGACCCGGACTGCTATTACCTGATTCGCGCCTTTGTCAGCCCTAAAAGCATGACTACGGTTCTCGACGCTTTTTACGCAAGCGATGACTGGCGCAGCGGCCCGCGCGAAGACATCATTGGCAACATAGAGGCCAGCATTAAAACAGTGATGAATCTACCATCAGAAAGCGTAGAAGGGCTGCGGGTGCAATCGTAGGTCATCAAGTTTCACCAAACGCGTTTTGAGCGTCTCCAAATTCAGCACTATGAAATCCACCACCCTTAATAAAAAACGCGCCAGGAAGCGTCCCAGCGCATTCAAGCATCACTCAACTGAATAGTAACTGATTCAACCTGTTTGTTTGCCACGCTTTCTTCGCAACGCATCTCTGACAGCATCCAGCCCGTCAGGAATGTTGAATTCCGCTATATCAGGTAACGAAAAATCAATTTTCTCCACGACTTCAATCATATGAATTGGTTTGAGGTCTTTGCTATATCGCACTTCCGTTTCAGTTTCGCCGCGCACATGCCCAAGTAGCTGCGCTCGTAATTCTGAGCTAACGCCCTTCTCCTTGAGCAAAGTCGAAACTGAGTGGCGAAAAGAATGGAAAGATTTGCTTCTGTTCCTCTCGAGTTTCAACCGCCCCGCAAGCAACGATTCATTGAACCATGCGGAAACTGGCCTACCATAGCCTTTTGTTTTATGTGGTTTAAGCTCCGGGAAGAGACGGGTATACCCTGCATCTTTTAAGGCGTTCACGTAGTCGATGAAACCGAGACTAATCAGCTTTGAATGGAGCGGAATCTTGCGGCGAGCATTAGCGTTTTTGAGTTTCTTTCCGCTTTCATTATCGCTTTCAAGGTTCAAATAATAGACGCCGTCGTCTGCCAGAACATCACTCAGCAGTAACTGAGCGATTTCATTAACTCGCGCCCCCGTCATCAAGCCCAGCAAAGGTGCCCAATAGTTAAACGGGCAATATTGATGGAATCGCCCTTGCGCATTGCGTTCAACAGTTCCAGCCTCAAACCACGGTAACGAAAAAATCGCTTTAATTTCATGCGGTTCAAATATGTCAGTGTGATCCTGATCTCGCTCATCTTTATCATCGGATGGAAAAAAGTTTTCGCATGGCGATTTCAGTAGCTTACCGTCAGCAACAGCCCACTTCATTGCACCATAAATGCCGTTGATATACTTCCTAACGGATTCCTCAGTCATCAATTTATCGCCGCATTCTGCCGCTTTGGCGATTAACTGATCCAGCGTTTTCACTCCATATTTAGCTTTGACTAAATTACGGTTTGCTGGGATCGTGCGCAGTTTGCTCTCATAAGCCCGGAGGAAATCGCGATCAAAATCTTCCAACTGAATGTCACCCATCGCTTCGATCATAAAGCTGAAATAGTTACGGATATCACTTATAGCCGACTCCGATACCTTGCCCTTGCGCCGATGCTTTAGATATTCAGAGCATAACCACGACAGATTCTTAGTGTAATACTTTCGATTAACATACTCGTTATCGATAGTAGGGGCAGGAGCGGCAAGAGGCACGGTAGGATGAACACTAGCGACTGGAGGCGTGGTCTTAGCCAGCCAATCAAGCCTTAGGCTTTCTGCATGGACTTTATTGATCAAAAGCGTATCGGGTTTAATTACCGGCCAACCGGAGGTGAAAAACCAACCGCCTTTAGCGTCGCTTCCGGCAGTTTTGAACACCGAAGCTTCTGAATAACCGTCGCTAATAATGTTACGTAAATGTGCTGGTTGCGCAGTGAGTTGCAGATAGCCTTTAGCAACCCCCTCGATACCCTTCTCTTCGCCATAATTAAGAACGTAACTGCCATCAAGCGGGTCTAGCTCAGCCTCAGAGAGCGCTGCAACATAAAAGCCAGCCTGCCCCGTCGCCAGCCAGAATACGGGCAGATTACGGTTCATCACCGCCTGTATTAATTGCGCAACAGGCAACTCAACTGACTGAGCAAAGTTAGAAAGCGAGATCATACCCTCACCAGCAAGCAGCGGGGCGCAGTCACTTAAAGTTCGATAATCCAATTGTTCATACTCTTGTAAGGTCTGATACCAGACCGCCAACAGGAGCGCGGACTTCTGCTTTGCTTCATGAAGATCGTGAGTGCCTGTTGAAGTGTGAATCTCACACTGTCCTGCGTATCGACGAAAACGTTGGGGAATGCTAATGCGGACAACATAAATGCCGCTGGTTCGACGATAGAGTTTATATCGCTGAGACATCGCCTCGTATACCCTTTTGTAAGAGGGGCTACGCGATTTCAAGCAAAATTATGGATTAAATTGTTTTAAAACAACGACTTAGATAAGACTTGGTGCCGAAGGCCGGACTCGAACCGGCACGTATTTCTACGGTTGATTTTGAATCAACTGCGTCTACCGATTTCGCCACTTCGGCACTGAAGAGGTATGCGGAAAACGTTGTGGATTATACCTGTCACACGCCACCATGCAAGCGGTAGCATATGCCCGGCTCGCTAAGTGTTGAAAAAATCAGCACAACCCCACGGCTGGCACCTCCTTAACCCCTCCTTCTGCGAAGCGACTCCGTTTCCCATGCTCTACACTTCCAGTTCAACACCACACTGAGGGAAACACGATGTCTATTATAAAAAGCTATGCCGCAAAAAAGGCGGGCAGCGAACTTGAACTCTATGAATATGATGCGGGTGAACTCAAGCCGGAAGATGTTGAGGTACAGGTAGATTACTGCGGTATCTGCCACTCCGATCTGTCGATGATCGACAACGAATGGGGCTTTTCTCAGTATCCGCTGGTTGCCGGGCATGAGGTGATTGGCCGAGTCGTGGCACTCGGCAGCGCCGCGCAGGATAAAGGTCTGAAGGTAGGTCAACGCGTCGGGATTGGCTGGACGGCGCGCAGTTGCGGGCACTGCAATGCCTGTATCAGCGGCAATCAGATTAACTGTCTGGAAGGATCGGTGCCGACTATCCTCAATCGCGGCGGCTTTGCCGAGAAGCTGCGAGCAGACTGGCAATGGGTGATCCCGCTTCCAGAAAGCATCGATATTGAATCCGCAGGCCCTCTGTTGTGCGGCGGCATCACCGTCTTCAAACCACTGCTGATGCACCACGTTACCGCCACCAGTCGCGTTGGGGTGATCGGTATCGGCGGCCTCGGCCATATCGCAATTAAGCTGTTACACGCGATGGGCTGCGAGGTTACCGCATTCAGCTCCAGTCCGGCCAAAGAACAGGAAGTGCTGGCGATGGGCGCCGATAAAGTGGTCAACAGCCGCGATCCAGAGGCGTTGAAAGCGCTGGCAGGTCAATTTGATCTCATCATCAACACCGTCAATGTCGATCTCGACTGGCAGCCTTACTTCGAAGCGCTGGCCTATGGCGGCAACTTCCACACCGTTGGCGCGGTGCTGAAGCCGCTACCGGTTCCGGCGTTTACCCTGATTGCAGGCGATCGCAGCATCTCCGGTTCGGCAACCGGTACGCCGTATGAACTGCGCAAGTTGATGAAATTTGCCGGGCGCAGCAAGGTCTCGCCGACGACCGAGCTGTTCCCGATGTCGCAAATCAACGAGGCCATCCAGCACGTTCGTGACGGTAAAGCTCGCTACCGTGTGGTACTGCAAGCCGACTTTTGATTGCCTTCACCGGGCGGCATTCACTGCCCGGTTTTGCTCCCCCTTTTGGAATTCTTCTCGCAATCTCCGCAATTTAGCGGTGAAGAGTACGCCGCAGTTGCCTATACTCCAGGCAGGATAAATGGAGAAAATCTCATGAGTGCACCCCTGTTAATTGCCCGCACGCTGGAAAGCGAACTGTTCCTGTTGCCGGGCATGACCAACCGTCACGGGCTGATTACCGGCGCAACCGGAACCGGCAAAACGGTTACCCTGCAAAAACTGGCTGAGTCCCTATCAGACATCGGCGTTCCGGTATTTATGGCGGATGTGAAAGGTGACTTAACCGGCGTCGCGCAGGAAGGCGAACCTTCTGAAAAACTGCTCGCACGGCTGAAAAATATCGGCATCACCGGCTGGCAACCGCACGCTAATCCGGTGGTGCTGTGGGATATTTTTGGCGAAAAAGGTCATCCACTGCGGGCGACCGTCTCCGATCTTGGGCCGTTATTGCTGGCTCGCCTGCTGAACCTGAACGAGGTGCAGTCCGGCGTGCTGAATATTATCTTCCGCATCGCCGATGACCAGGGGTTGTTGCTGCTGGACTTTAAAGACCTGCGGGCGATCACGCAGTATATCGGTGATAATGCCAAATCCTTCCAGAACCAGTATGGCAATATCAGCAGCGCATCGGTCGGGGCGATCCAGCGCGGGTTGCTGTCGCTGGAACAGCAAGGCGCGGCGCACTTCTTCGGCGAACCGATGCTGGACATCAAAGACTGGATGCGTACCGATGCCAACGGCAAAGGCATTATCAACATCCTCAGCGCCGAAAAACTCTACCAGATGCCCAAACTGTATGCCGCCAGCCTGCTGTGGATGCTCTCCGAACTGTATGAGCAACTGCCGGAAGCGGGCGATCTGGAAAAACCGAAGCTGGTGTTCTTCTTCGACGAAGCTCACCTGCTGTTCAACGACGCTCCGCAGGTGCTGCTGGATAAAATCGAACAGGTCATCCGCCTGATTCGCTCCAAAGGCGTGGGCGTCTGGTTCGTCTCACAGAACCCTTCCGATATCCCGGACAACGTGCTCGGTCAGCTAGGTAACCGCGTACAGCACGCCCTGCGCGCCTTCACCCCCAAAGATCAGAAAGCGGTGAAAGCCGCCGCGCAAACCATGCGGGCGAATCCGGCGTTTGATACCGAGAAAGCGATTCAGGAACTGGGCACTGGCGAGGCGCTGATCTCCTTCCTGGATGCCAAAGGCAGCCCGTCAGTGGTTGAACGAGCGATGGTCATCGCGCCGTGCTCACGCATGGGGCCGGTGACGGACGATGAGTGTAACGGGCTTATCAATCACTCCTCGCTGTACGGCAAATATGAAGACGAAGTCGATCGCGAATCGGCGTATGAAATGCTACAAAAAGGCGTTCAGGCCACCACCGAGCAGCAAAACAATCCGCCAGCAAAAGGCAAAGAAGTCGCCGTTGATGACGGAATTCTTGGCGGGCTGAAAGAGATATTGTTTGGCAGCACCGGGCCACGCGGCGGCAAACGTGATGGTGTGGTACAGAGCGTCGCCAAAAGCGCAGCGCGTCAGGTAACGAACCAAATTATCCGGGGGATGTTAGGTAGCCTGATGGGCGGGAGAAAACGCTAACAGAAGGAATCCTGGTTTGCTAAGCGCAGCACCTGATGGCGCTGCGCTGTATCTGGCCGGATAGCGGCGTAAACGCCTTATCTGGCCAACAATGAGAGAGATCGATTTTACGACTTACGCATCATCAGCCAGAGGCTAATCAGGAAGAACGAGGCGCTTGGCAGCAGCGCGCCGATAATCGGCGGAATGCCATAAACCAGCGTCAGCGGGCCGAAAATCTGGTCCAGAACGTAGAAGACGAAACCAAAGCTGATCCCGGTCACCACACGCACACCCATCGGCACGCTACGCAGCGGGCCAAAAATGAACGACAGCGCCATCAACATCATTACCGCCACGGAAAGCGGCTGGAAGATTTTACTCCACATATTGAGCTGATAACGTCCGGCGTCCTGGCCGCTCGACTTCAGATACTTCACATAGTTATGCAAGCCGCTGATGGAGAGCGCATCCGGGTCCAGCGCCACCACGCCCAGTTTGTCCGGCGTGAGGTTGGTTTTCCAGGTGCCGCTCACGGTCTGCGAACCGGTGATCTGTTTCGGGTCTTTCAGGTCAGACTCGTCCACCTGCGACAGACGCCAGACCTTGTTGTCTGCGTCGAACTTCGCAGACGCGGCATAACGCACTGACTGTAAGCGACGCTGATCGTTAAAGGCGTAGATGCTAATGCCCGCCAGCTCTTCGTCGCCCTTCACCCGCTCGATATAGACGAAATTGTTGCCATCTTTCGCCCACAGGCCTTGCTGAGTAGAGAGCAACGAACCGCCGTACATTGCCTGCGCACGGTAGTTACGCGCCATCTGCTCGCCCTGCGGAGCGACCCATTCCCCGATGGCCATTGTCAACAGCACCAGTGGAATAGCGGTTTTCATCACCGACAGCGCCACCTGCATCCGGGTTAAACCCGAAGCCTGCATCACCACCAGTTCACTGCGCTGCGCCAGCATCCCCAGCCCCAGCAGCGCACCAAGCAGCGCCGCCATCGGGAAGAAAATCTGCACATCTTTCGGCACGCTGAGCAGGGTATACATCCCCGCGCCCAGCGCATCGTAGCTCCCCTGCCCGGCTTTTTTGAGCTGGTCAACAAACTTGATGATGCCGGAGAGCGACACCAGCATGAACAACGTCATCATGATGGTGGTGAAAATGGTTTTACCGATATAGCGGTCAAGTACACCAAACGGCTGCATTATACCGCTCCTTTACGCAGAAGACGGGCGCGCAGGCGGCGTACCGGCACCGTATCCCAAAGGTTCAGACCAACCGCCAACGCCAGATAGATCAGGTTGACCGCCCACATCCAGATAACCGGGTCCAGTTTGCCCTTACCGCCGTTCGATTTCAGGGAGGTTTGCAGGAGGAAGAACAGCAGATACAGCAGCATAGCCGGCAGCATCGACAGCACGCGCCCCTGTCGTGGGTTAACCACGCTCAGCGGTACAACCATCAGCGCCATCATAAATACGGTGAATACCAGCGTAATACGCCAGTGCAGTTCCGCACGGGCGCGATTGGTATCGGTCTGCCACAGCGTGCGCATATCCATCTGATCGGTATCGTTCGGGTCCAGCGCAACGGCCTGATGACCAATAATCGCCTGATAGTTCTGGAAATCGGTGATGCGGAAGTCACGCAGCAGGGCAGTACCTTCAAAGCGCGTCCCTTTGTTCAACGTCACAACCTGGGAGCCGTCGCGCAATTGCGTCAGATGTCCAGAATCGGCCACCACCACAGAAGGACGGGCGTTGCCTTTCGGGCGGATTTGCGCAAGGAATACATCTTTAAAATCGCTGCCGTCAACGCTTTCAATAAACAGCACGGCGCTGCCATTGGTCGCCTGCTGGAACTGCCCTTGCGCCAGCGCGGCCATGCCGGGATTGGCTTTTGCTTCCGCCAGTACCTCATCCTGGTGTCTGGATGACCAGGGCCCCGCCCACATGACGTTGACAGCGGCGACAACGCCGGTAAACAGCGCCAGCACCATCGCGGCCTTCACCAGCACAGCCCGGCTCAGACCACAGGCATGCATGACCGTTATTTCACTTTCGGTATACAGTTTGCCCAGCGTCATCAACAGCCCGAGGAACAGGCTTAATGGCAGGATGAGCTGCGCCATTTCCGGCACGCCCAGCCCCAGTAGCGAGAGCACCAGATTTGCCGGAATGTCACCGTCAACCGCCGCCCCGAGGATCCTCACTAGCTTTTGACAAAAGAAGATCAAAAGCAGGATGAAAAGAATCGCCAGTTGGCTTTTGAGCGTCTCCCGCACCAGATATCTTATGATTATCACTTTAAATACGCCCGTAAAAACTCGTCTTTTGCAGGAATTTAGCTTGTTTCATGGCTTAAACGTCATTTATTCTCTTGAGTCGTCGAAATCGTCGCTAAAATTATTATACTCAGCGGATTCGCCACTCAGAACGCGTTCTGACGTGCCAATGCCGTAATAACGTTAAGATTAACACGAAGTCACCGCAACTGCGGACATGAGTTACGAAAGCTTGCAATTCTAACTGTAGCCGCCGCCGTTGTCTTTAAGATTCAGGAGCGTAGTGCATGGAGTTCAGTGTAAAAAGCGGTAGCCCGGAGAAACAGCGGAGTGCCTGCATCGTCGTGGGCGTCTTTGAACCACGCCGCCTTTCTCCGATTGCAGAACAGCTCGATAAAATCAGCGACGGGTACATCAGCGCCCTGCTGCGTCGTGGTGAACTGGAAGGAAAACCGGGGCAGACCCTGTTGCTGCACCATGTTCCTAACGTTCTTTCCGAGCGAATCCTCCTCATTGGTTGTGGTAAAGAGCGCGAGCTCGATGAGCGCCAGTACAAGCAGGTCATTCAGAAAACCATCAATACGCTGAATGACACCGGCTCAATGGAAGCGGTCTGCTTCCTGACCGAACTGCACGTCAAAGGCCGCAACAACTACTGGAAAGTGCGTCAGGCTGTCGAAACGGCCAAAGAGACGCTGTACAGCTTTGATCAACTGAAGACCAACAAGAGCGAGCCGCGTCGCCCGCTGCGTAAAATGGTCTTCAACGTGCCGACCCGCCGTGAGCTGACCAGCGGCGAGCGTGCGATCCAACACGGTCTGGCGATTGCCGCCGGGATTAAAGCAGCGAAAGATCTCGGCAATATGCCGCCGAATATCTGTAATGCCGCCTACCTGGCCTCTCAGGCGCGCCAGTTGGCTGACAGCTACAGCAAGAACGTCATCACCCGCGTCATCGGCGAACAGCAGATGAAAGAGCTGGGTATGCACTCTTATCTGGCGGTCGGTCACGGTTCGCAGAACGAATCGCTGATGTCGGTTATCGAATACAAAGGCAACCCGTCCGAAGACGCGCGTCCGGTTGTGCTGGTCGGCAAAGGGCTGACCTTTGACTCCGGCGGCATCTCCATCAAGCCTGCCGAAGGCATGGACGAGATGAAGTACGATATGTGCGGCGCGGCGGCAGTGTACGGCGTGATGCGCATGGTCGCGGAACTTCAGTTGCCGATTAACGTCATCGGCGTGCTGGCAGGCTGCGAAAACATGCCTGGCGGGCGAGCGTATCGTCCGGGCGACGTGCTGACCACCATGTCCGGCCAGACGGTCGAAGTGCTGAACACCGATGCCGAAGGCCGCCTGGTACTGTGCGACGTGTTAACCTACGTTGAGCGTTTTGAGCCGGAAGCGGTGATTGACGTCGCGACCCTGACGGGCGCCTGCGTGATTGCGCTGGGCCATCACATCACCGGTCTGATGTCGAACCACAATCCGCTGGCGCATGAGCTGATTAGCGCGTCCGAACAGGCGGGCGACCGCGCATGGCGCTTGCCGTTGGGCGATGAGTTCCAGGAACAGCTGGAGTCTAACTTTGCGGATATGGCGAACATCGGCGGCCGTCCTGGTGGTGCTATCACCGCCGGTTGCTTCCTGTCGCGCTTTACCCGTAAGTACAACTGGGCGCACCTGGACATCGCTGGCACCGCATGGCGTTCCGGTAAAGCGAAAGGCGCAACCGGTCGTCCGGTGGCGTTGCTGTCGCAGTTCCTGCTCAATCGCGCGGGTTTTAACGGCGAAGAGTAAGTTTGCATGATTGCCGGATGGCGACGCATATGCGCCTTATCCGGCCTACATGGAGTATTTAACCGTAGGCCGGATAAGCGTAGCGCCATCCGGCTTCGCATTTAAATTCACCACAAGAAGCCCCATATATGAAGAATGCAACGTTCTATATTCTGGACAATGACACCACCGTTGATGGCCTGAGCGCCGTTGAACAACTGGTGTGCGACATTGCCGCAGAACGTTGGCGCAGTGGTAAACGCGTGCTGATTGCCTGTGAAGACGAAAAACAGGCCATCCGTCTGGATGAAGCGCTGTGGGCAAGACCGCCGGAGAGTTTTGTCCCGCATAATCTGGCGGGAGAAGGTCCGCGCGGCGGCGCGCCGGTGGAAATCGCCTGGCCGCAAAAACGCAACAGCAGCCCGCGTGATATTCTGATCAGCCTGCGTACTGGCTTTGCAGATTTTGCCACCGCTTTCACAGAAGTGATAGACTTTGTCCCTTACGAAGAAACTTTGAAACAACTGGCGCGCGAACGCTACAAAGCCTACCGCGTGGCTGGTTTTAACCTGAATACGGCAACCTGGAAATAATGGAAAAGACATATAACCCACAAGATATCGAACAGCCGCTTTACGAGCACTGGGAGCAGCAGGGCTACTTTAAGCCGAATGGCGATGAAAGCCAGGAAAGCTTCTGCATCATGATCCCGCCGCCAAACGTCACCGGCAGTTTGCATATGGGTCACGCCTTCCAGCAAACCATCATGGATACCCTGATCCGCTATCAGCGCATGCAGGGTAAAAACACCCTGTGGCAGGTCGGTACTGACCACGCCGGGATCGCTACCCAGATGGTGGTTGAGCGCAAGATTGCCGCAGAAGAGGGTAAAACCCGCCACGACTATGGCCGCGATGCCTTCATCGACAAAATCTGGCAGTGGAAAGCGGAATCCGGCGGCACCATTACCCGTCAGATGCGCCGTCTGGGCAACTCCGTGGACTGGGAGCGCGAACGCTTCACCATGGACGAAGGTCTTTCCAATGCCGTGAAAGAAGTGTTTGTCCGCCTGTACAAAGAAGATCTGATTTACCGTGGCAAGCGCCTGGTCAACTGGGACCCGAAACTGCGCACCGCTATCTCTGACCTGGAAGTGGAAAACCGCGAGTCCAAAGGCTCTATGTGGCACATCCGCTATCCGCTGGCTGACGGTGCGAAAACCGCAGACGGTAAAGATTACCTGGTGGTCGCCACCACCCGCCCGGAAACCCTGCTGGGCGATACCGGCGTAGCCGTCAACCCGGAAGATCCGCGTTATAAAGATCTGATTGGCAAATTCGTGGTGCTGCCGCTGGTGAACCGTCGTATTCCGATCGTTGGCGACGAGCATGCCGACATGGAAAAAGGCACCGGCTGCGTGAAGATCACCCCGGCGCACGACTTTAACGACTATGAAGTGGGCCGTCGTCATCAGCTTCCGATGATCAATATTCTGACCTTTGACGGCGATATCCGTGAAAGCGCGGAAGTGTATGACACCAAAGGCGAAGAGTCCGACGTTTACTCCAACGAAATCCCGGCTGAGTTCCAGAAGCTGGAGCGTTTTGCCGCGCGTAAAGCGGTGGTTGCCGCTATCGATGCCCTCAGCCTGCTGGAAGAGATTAAACCGCACGACCTGACCGTTCCTTACGGCGACCGTGGCGGCGTGGTTATCGAACCAATGCTGACCGACCAGTGGTACGTCCGTGCCGACGTGCTGGCAAAACCGGCGGTGGAAGCGGTAGAAAACGGCGATATCCAGTTCGTGCCAAAACAGTACGAAAACATGTACTTCTCCTGGATGCGTGACATTCAGGACTGGTGTATCTCCCGTCAGCTGTGGTGGGGCCACCGCATCCCGGCATGGTACGACGACGCGGGCAACGTCTACGTTGGCCGTAGCGAAGACGAAGTGCGTCAGGAAAACAACCTGGGCGCCGACGTTGCGCTGCGTCAGGACGACGACGTACTGGACACCTGGTTCTCCTCCGCATTGTGGACCTTCTCGACTCTCGGCTGGCCGGAAAACACCGACGCGCTGCGTCAGTTCCACCCGACCAGCGTGATGGTCTCCGGTTTCGACATCATCTTCTTCTGGATTGCCCGCATGATCATGATGACCATGCACTTCATCAAAGATGAAAACGGCAAGCCACAGGTGCCCTTCAAGACCGTCTACATGACCGGTCTGATTCGCGATGACGAAGGCCAGAAGATGTCCAAATCCAAGGGTAACGTTATCGACCCGCTGGATATGGTTGACGGCATTTCCCTGCCGGATCTGCTGGAAAAACGTACCGGTAACATGATGCAGCCGCAGCTGGCTGAGAAGATCGCCAAACGTACCGAGAAACAATTCCCGGACGGCATTGAGCCGCACGGTACTGACGCCCTGCGTTTCACCCTGGCGGCGCTGGCCTCTACCGGCCGCGACATCAACTGGGATATGAAGCGTCTGGAAGGCTACCGTAACTTCTGTAACAAGCTGTGGAACGCCAGCCGCTTTGTGCTGATGAATACCGAAGATCAGGATTGCGGCTTCAACGGCGGCGAGATGACCCTGTCGCTGGCAGACCGCTGGATCCTGGCGGAGTTCAACCAGACCATCAAAGCGTACCGCGAAGCGCTGGACAGCTTCCGCTTCGATATCGCAGCGGGCATTCTGTACGAGTTTACCTGGAACCAGTTCTGCGACTGGTATCTGGAGCTGACCAAGCCGGTCATGAACGGCGGCTCTGAAGCAGAACTGCGCGGCACCCGCAACACGCTGGTCACCGTGCTGGAAGGTCTGCTGCGCCTGGCGCATCCGATCATCCCGTTCATCACCGAGACCATCTGGCAGCGTGTGAAAGTGATTTCCGGCATTACCGCCGACACCATCATGCTGCAACCGTTCCCGCAGTACGATGCCTCCCAGGTGGATGAAGCCGCGCTGGCCGATACAGAATGGCTGAAGCAGGCGATCGTTGCCGTACGTAACATCCGTGCGGAAATGAACATCGCGCCGGGCAAACCGCTGGAACTGCTGCTGCGTGGTTGCAGCGAAGAAGCGATTCGCCGCGTGAACGACAACCGCAGCTTCCTGCTAAACCTGGCGCGTCTGGAAAGCATCACCGTGCTGCCAGCCGATGACAAAGGGCCGGTTTCCGTGACGAAGATTATCGATGGCGCCGAGCTGCTGATCCCGATGGCGGGGCTGATTGACAAAGAAGCCGAGCTGGCGCGTCTGGCGAAAGAAGTGGCGAAGGTCGAAGCTGAAATTGGCCGCATTGAAGGCAAGCTGGCGAACGAAGGTTTTGTCGCCCGCGCACCGGAAGCGGTGATCGCCAAAGAGCGTGAGAAGCTGGAAAACTACGCGGAAGCGAAAGCGAAGCTGATTGAGCAGCAGGCAGTTATCGCCGCGCTGTAACTTGATGGAAACGCCGGAGACCCTCTTCGGCGTTTTCTTTTATAAGGCATTTTTTATTCGTAGCAGCTTCCCGTCCGGCATGGTGATCCAGTAATACTCTATGTTGCTGAAAGAAAATCTTTCGTAAGATCCCGCGTCGAATTCCACGATTAGCAGCACATTTTTTTCAATACAATTTTCTTTTGTGTTTTTTTGTGGCGGAAAACAAAACAGATCACCATCGCCTGATTTCTCACCATCGATAAACCCGCCGCCAATATCCCAAAAAACAATATAGTAAGAGGCACTTGTTGGTATATGGTATTTTGCCTTCAGCTCATTTTTGTGCTGCAGATACCAGTGTATCCGTCCCCACTCGGTTAATGCAAAGTGGTTAACTGCAATATCATAAGCCTCAAAATCCATAAAACCACGTTCACTGCTAACATAAAGCCCATGAAAAAGCGTAGGATCATACTCAAATCTCTCGCCAACCCGAAGGATTGTCACAGGTCGTTGAGCCCAGAGGAGATAACCGCATATCAGCAACACCAAGCTACCGATAATGACGTTACGTTTCGGCTTCATACGCTTCCCTTAATATGCGCATGAGCATTTAAATTTGTCAGAAACGGCCTGTACGCATAGTCACGATGACGCTGTAGAAAAAACCAGATGCGGAAGAAGCGAAAGTTTTTATATAACGTATTGGTAATATCCTCTTTGCCCAGACCAAAATGATCCTGCCCTTTAAAAGAAAGTAATCCCTCCCATGACATGGCATAGCGCTGAAAACGCACCAGTTTGATTTGTTGTGTATAAATATCATGTACGCTTACCCCCAAACCATTTACCCTGTCGATATAACGGTTGAATTTTGGCAGTTTAGAATCTTGCATTTCTGATTTAAGTCTTACAAAGAAGAAATCATCCAGGCGTGCGTCCCGTTTACTATGCAATTGTTTATTGATCTCATCCCGAATTTTCATCAACATATCATTCGTTCCAACGCCCCTTATGACCTCCTCATACGCGCGATTTAGAAGTTCTCCAAACCATGGCTGCCCGTTACCGTAATGGAAATGATCAATCAGTTCCCCAATAATAGGAGAATATAACCCTTTAGCGAATTGTGCTGACAGTTCTTTCATCTCATCAAACAGAATATCTGCACAATGCTGGCGACTAATCGGCCTGCCTTGTGGTTGTTGATGGACGAAATCCAAAGCCTGCGAATTAAAAGTAGTCATCATATCAAATTGCAAACACCTGAACGGGTCAACCCGAGCAGAGATATCCTTCAACCCCAGAGTGTAAAAATCCCAGTCGTCCAAATCACCATACTGCATATCATCAATATGATAATCTTCAAAGCGATGGGATGTAGCAAATATCTCACGGGGCAGAGACATTAATAAATACATATCATTACTCATAATTCATCATCCTGACAAATAATATAATAAAGTTTAACTACAAGAGAAAAAATAAGATAATTTCAAAAAATAAAATTTGAGCAATCCGACATAAAAATAAAATTAATGATGAAAATTCTCCCCTGCCGTTATCTCTGTCTTGCATGATTGAAAAGAGGGTGGTATCAAATATAACTATGATGAATTTCTTTGATTGAGTAACAAAATGAGTTCCACACTATTCCCTTCTACACTGCGCCGGAGTTACTCTCCGGCGTTTTATTTTATGCGCTTTTTATTCTAACAAGCTTCCCGTCCGGCATGGTTATCCAGTAATACTCACTGTCACCGAAAGAAAATCGCTCATAACTTCCTGCATCGAAATCCACCTCCAGGAGCATATTTTTTTCGATACAATTTTCTTTTGTATCTTTTTTTGGGGAGAAACAATACAGATCGCTATCGCCTGACTTATCAATATCGATAAATCCGCTACCAATACCCAAAAAAGCAATACTGTATGAGGTACTCGTTGGTATACGGTATTTTCTCTTAAGTTCAGCTTTGTGGTCCAAATACCAGTGAATCCGCCCCCATTCGGTTAATGCCAGGTGGTCAACCGCAATATCATACCACTCCTTGTCAATAAACCCTCGTTTACTGCTGGTATAAAGTCCATGTAAATACATAGGGTCATCTTCGAGTTCGACTTCAGCCCGAAATATAGTCACCGGTCGCTGAGTCCAAAGCAGATAACCACATATCAGCAGTACCAGGCTAACGATGACGACTTCGCGTTTTGACTTCATGCGTTACTCTCAATACAAACATGGGCACTAAAGTTTGTCAGAAACGGCCTGTACGCATAGTCACGATGACGCTGTAGAAAAAACCAGATGCGGAAGAAGCGAAAGTTTTTATATAACGTATTGGTAATATCCTCTTTGCCCAGACCAAAATGATCCTGCCCTTTAAAAGAAAGTAATCCCTCCCATGACATGGCATAGCGCTGAAAACGCACCAGTTTGATTTGTTGTGTATAAATATCATGTACGCTTACCCCCAAACCATTTACCCTGTCGATATAACGGTTGAATTTTGGCAGTTTAGAATCTTGCATTTCTGATTTAAGTCTTACAAAGAAGAAATCATCCAGGCGTGCGTCCCGTTTACTATGCAATTGTTTATTGATCTCATCCCGAATTTTCATCAACATATCATTCGTTCCAACGCCCCTTATGACCTCCTCATACGCGCGATTTAGAAGTTCTCCAAACCATGGCTGCCCGTTACCGTAATGGAAATGATCAATCAGTTCCCCAATAATAGGAGAATATAACCCTTTAGCGAATTGTGCTGACAGTTCTTTCATCTCATCAAACAGAATATCTGCACAATGCTGGCGACTAATCGGCCTGCCTTGTGGTTGTTGATGGACGAAATCCAAAGCCTGCGAATTAAAAGTAGTCATCATATCAAATTGCAAACACCTGAACGGGTCAACCCGAGCAGAGATATCCTTCAACCCCAGAGTGTAAAAATCCCAGTCGTCCAAATCACCATACTGCATATCATCAATATGATAATCTTCAAAGCGATGGGATGTAGCAAATATCTCACGGGGCAGAGACATTAATAAATACATATCATTACTCATAACTCATCACCCTGGTAAATAATATAATCGCGTTTTACTCCGGGAGAAAAATTAAGATAAACTCAAATAATAAAACTTGAGCAATGCAACGAAAACAGCAGGTTAATGATAAAAATTTTTCTCAGAGAGAATAACAGTCTTGCATGTTCGAAAAGAGGGTGGTATCAAATATAACTATGATAATTTATCATTTAATTGAGTAATAAAATGAGTTCTACGCTATTTCCCCTTACGCTACGCCGTATTACCGCTGACGATAACGCCGCCATCGCCCGCGTCATCCGCCAGGTTTCCGCTGAATACGGCCTGACCGCTGATAAAGGCTATACGGTTGCCGATCCTAATCTGGATGAACTGTTCCAGGTTTACAGTCAGCCAGGCGCGGCCTATTGGGTCGTCGAGCAGAACGGTCAGGTGGTGGGCGGCGGCGGCGTGGCGCCGTTAGGCTGTAGCGAACCGGATATCTGCGAACTGCAAAAAATGTACTTTTTGCCGACGGTACGCGGCCAGGGGCTGGCGAAGAAACTGGCGCTGATGGCGCTGGAGCACGCGCGTGAGCAGGGGTTTAAACGCTGCTACCTGGAAACCACCGCATCCTTACGCGAAGCAATTGGCCTGTATGAACATCTGGGATTTGAGCATATCAGCGAACCACTGGGCTGCACCGGGCATGTTGACTGCGAAGTCCGCATGCTGAAAACGCTGTAAGTCACCCACTAGCCGGATAAGGCGACGCCATATCCGGCAATTTATGCAAACATTCTGCTTCTGAGTTAGTGGCGTACGCCGTCATCGTCTTCGTCGACGTAATCTTCATCGTCGCCGTCTTCACCCTCTTCGCCGTTCGGATCTTCGAAGTACGTACCCCAGCCGTCATATTCCACGTCAAATTTCTCAGCCAGGTTCATCAGTTGTTCAACCTGAGCATCAATCAGATCGGCATTCAGCGCACATTCGCTGAGGATATCGCAGCAAATCACCGTATCGCCTTCTTCCACTTCCAGCTCTTCTGGCTCGGTCACTTCATAACCGAGTTTGAACGCTTCTACGGCTGCTTTTTCCAGCGTTTCGAAGTCGTCAGCGGAAAAGTGATGCTCGATAGTGTACAGCGCATCTGGATCGCTGCCATCTTCAAGTAATTCTTCAATAATCAGCCGCGTCTCTTCACGCTGCTCTTCCAGTAGTTCCGGGTTTGCCATGGCTCGTTCCTCATAAATGTCCTGCCGATACTCTTATTGTCACACACCGCTGTCATTGCCTCCACCTTTCCAGGAAAGATTTGTTAAATGGGGTTGCAAATGCATAATCATCCATATAAATTGAATTTTAATTCAACAAATGGCCTTTGCCATGTGAGGGAACCATGTCTACGTTTTATCAGAAACATTTTTTGAAATTACTCGATTTCACCTCCGCTGAACTCACCGCTCTGCTGCAACTCGCCGCCAAACTGAAAGCCGACAAGAAAAACGGCGTAGAAGTCGCCAGACTGACCGGCAAAAACATCGCGCTCATCTTCGAAAAAGACTCGACCCGTACCCGATGCTCTTTCGAAGTTGCCGCATACGATCAGGGCGCTCTCGTAACGTACCTTGGGCCAAGCGGCAGCCAGATTGGGCATAAAGAGTCAATTAAAGACACCGCCCGCGTACTGGGACGCATGTATGACGGTATTCAGTACCGCGGCCACGGCCAGGAAGTGGTAGAAACGCTGGCGGAATATGCAGGCGTTCCCGTGTGGAACGGGTTGACCAACGAGTTTCACCCCACGCAGCTGCTGGCGGATTTGCTGACCATGCAGGAACATCTGCCGGGCAAAGCCTTCAATGAGATGACCCTGGTTTACGCTGGCGATGCGCGTAACAACATGGGAAATTCCATGCTGGAAGCCGCCGCGCTGACAGGGCTGGATTTACGTCTGGTGGCTCCGCAGGCCTGCTGGCCGGAAGCAAGCCTGGTCGCAGAGTGCAAAGCGCTGGCGCAAAAGAACGGCGGCGACATTACGCTGACTGAAGATATCGCAGCGGGCGTGAAAGGCGCGGACTTTATCTATACCGACGTATGGGTGTCGATGGGTGAAGCAAAAGAGAAATGGGCGGAGCGTATCGCACTGCTGCGTCAGTATCAGGTAAACAGCGCGATGATGGCGCAGACCGGTAATCCTCAGGTGAAGTTTCTGCACTGCCTGCCCGCATTCCACGATGATCAGACCACGCTTGGTAAGAAAATGGCCGAAGAGTTCGGTTTGCACGGCGGGATGGAAGTGACCGATGCGGTGTTTGAATCTCCGGCCAGCATCGTGTTTGATCAGGCGGAAAACCGGATGCACACCATCAAAGCGGTGATGGTAGCAACGCTGGCGAAATAACGATTACGTCTTATCCGGCCTACAGATCGTGTTCCCGTAGGCCGGGTAAGACGTTTTGCGTCGCCACCCGGCAATGCAACTTACTCGACCAGCAGCTTAACGACCGCTTTGCGTACCTGAGCTGGCGCCCCTACGGCGCACAGCGGCTTATGGACTTCCCCCGGGTAAAAGACCACAAAATCGCCTTCATTAAGGATCACCGTTTTCTCCTCTGCCCCTTCAGGCAAAAACGCGATGTCTTTATCCGCCAGCCAGTCAGTTTCCGGCGCGCCCGCAGGCTGGGTGCTGAAGGTCATTCCTTCCTGCCCCTTTAATACGATCTGAATATCGAGATAGCGCGCGTGATACTCCGCACGACGCTTTTCAAACGGCTCGGTCATGTCTTCCGAAACCAGATAAAACAGGCGATTGCCGTCGATATCATGCTTGCCCTTTGCCGTTTCATCCGTCACATGCGCTTTAATATGTTCAATGGCCTGACGCAGCACGTCCGGCAGCCAGGGTTGCAGATTGTGGATATTGCCAACGATCATCACAGATTCCTTAAATAAAACGACGTTTCATTTTTATGGTTATACGAAAAAAACCGCTGCCATACCACTTCTATTTCACGATGTTTTGCGTCAGCGCATGTTTATCGCTGAAGATGTTGTCCGACTGTTAATCGTCATCGAAGATTATGCATATTCTTTGCATAACTTTCCCCCTCCACTTTACAGTAAAAATCGTAATATGCTGTTATAAAAGGGTTTATCAGAAAAACACCTTGTTGATCACACTTCCTTTTCCCTGCATAACCTGCATTTATCACCATAGTTATTTTATGATTTACGTTAAGGTAAAAATAATAAAATAACCCTCCCGCATACCTATGCACAGACAAAAATAAAACATCATAAAATCAACAAGATAGAATTAAATAATAAATTTAGATCATCTACAAATAATTAACAAAAAAGAATAACAAGACATTTTATTGCGTAGTAATTCAGTTATTACTCTCTTTATTTTTCAATTTCTCTGACCTCGCTCATATATTAAATAAGAAAAATTAAATATCCCTTCCGATGTGAAACACATCACATTATCAGACCGAATTAGAATCAATGATGATTTCCGAAAATTAGCTGAACAGTAATGACTGCAAACAATTTAATTATTTGCAGCCACCACTTCTTTATTCCTGAAAATTGAGTAAAAGGTATCGTGATGGAAAAACATTATGTCGGTTCTGAAATCGGTCAATTACGTAGTGTGATGTTGCACCGCCCTAATCTCAGTCTGAAAAGACTGACGCCGTCAAATTGCCAGGAGCTGCTTTTTGATGACGTTCTGTCGGTGGAACGCGCAGGCGAAGAGCACGATATTTTCGCTAATACGTTACGCCAACAAGGCATAGAGGTGTTGCTGCTAACCGACCTGCTGACGCAAACACTGGATGTTATCGAAGCCAAAACCTGGCTGCTGGAAACACAAATCTCCGACTATCGCCTGGGCCCGACTTTCGCGGCGGATATTCGCGCCTGGCTGGCGGATATGCCGCATCGGGAATTAGCGCGCCATTTAAGCGGTGGGCTGACATATGGCGAAATCCCCGCCTCGATTAAAAATATGGTGGTTGATACACACGATATTAATGACTTTATTATGAAGCCATTACCCAATCACTTATTTACCCGCGATACCTCATGCTGGATATATAACGGCGTGTCGATCAACCCAATGGCAAAAACAGCGCGCCAGCGTGAGACCAATAATCTGCGGGCAATTTATCGCTGGCATCCACAATTTGCAGATGGCGAATTTATTAAATATTTCGGCGACGAAAACATTAATTACGACCATGCCACGTTAGAAGGCGGAGACGTGCTGGTTATTGGTCGCGGCGCCGTGCTGATTGGCATGTCTGAACGTACCACCCCGCAGGGGATCGAGTTCCTCGCCCAGTCGCTGTTTAAACATCGCCAGGCCGAGCGCGTCATCGCCGTTGAGTTGCCAAAACACCGTTCCTGCATGCACCTCGATACCGTCATGACTCATATCGACATCGACACCTTCTCCGTCTACCCGGAAGTGGTTCGCCCGGACGTCCAGTGCTGGACCTTAACACCGGACGGGCGCGGCGGGCTGAAGCGTACCCAGGAAAGCACGCTGGTACACGCCATCGAAAAAGCCCTCGGCATTGATCAGGTGCGTTTGATCACCACTGGCGGCGATGCCTTCGAAGCCGAACGTGAGCAGTGGAATGACGCCAACAACGTTCTCACCCTGCGCCCCGGTGTGGTGGTCGGCTACGAGCGCAACATCTGGACCAACGAAAAATACGACAAAGCGGGCATCACCGTTCTGCCCATTCCTGGCGATGAACTGGGACGCGGACGCGGCGGCGCGCGCTGCATGAGCTGCCCGCTGGAACGCGACGGCATTTAAGGAAGCGATTATGGACAACAAACCCACTCTGGTTGTCGCACTGGGCGGCAATGCGCTGCTCAAACGCGGCGAACCGCTGGAAGCGGATATCCAGCGCAAAAACATCGATCTGGCGGCAAAAACCATCGCCCAACTGACGCAACAGTGGCGCGTGGTGCTGGTACACGGCAACGGCCCGCAGGTTGGCCTGCTGGCGTTACAGAACAGCGCCTATGACCGCGTCACCCCCTACCCGCTCGATATTCTCGGCGCGGAAAGCCAGGGGATGATCGGCTACATGCTGCAACAGTCGCTGAAAAACCAGCTTCCGCAGCGTGAAATCAGCGTCCTGCTCACTCAGGTGGAGGTGGACACCGACGATCCGGCATTCCGCAACCCAACCAAATATATCGGCCCGGTTTATGACGGCGACCAGGCCAACGCGCTACAGGCGGAAAAAGGCTGGATTTTCAAAGCCGACGGAAAAGCGTTTCGCCGCGTAGTGCCTTCGCCACAGCCCAAACGCATCGTTGAGAGCGACGCGATCCGCACCCTGATCGCCCGCGACCATCTCGTGATCTGCAACGGCGGCGGCGGCGTGCCGGTAGTGGAAAAAGCCGATGGTTTTCATGGCATTGAAGCGGTGATCGACAAAGACCTCTCTGCCGCTCTGCTCGCCAGTCAAATCCACGCGGACGCGCTGCTGATCCTGACCGATGCCGACGCGGTGTACCTCGACTGGGGCAAGCCGACCCAACGCCCGCTGGCTCAGGTAACGCCGGAACTGCTCAGCGAAATGCAGTTCGATGCCGGTTCGATGGGGCCGAAAGTCACCGCCTGCGCCGAGTTTGTCAGCCACTGCCAGGGGATTGCCGGTATCGGTTCACTGGCCGACGGCCCGGCCATTCTCAGCGGTGACAAAGGCACCCTGATTCAACCCGAAACCGTCGATTACGACGCATAAGGCGATTTCTGCCGGATGGCGGCGGCGCCTTATCCGGCCTACAGCACGCGCATAACCGTAGGCCTGATAAGCGCAGCGCCATCAGGTAATTCATTTTAACAAGGACACTGTAATGGCTACTTCACTGAAAAATCGCAACTTTCTTAAACTGCTCGACTTCACTCCGACGGAGATCCAGTACCTGATCGATCTGGCCATCGAGCTGAAAGCGGCAAAAAAAGCCGGGCGCGAGAAGCAAACGCTGGTCGGTAAAAACATCGCGCTAATTTTCGAAAAAACCTCCACCCGCACCCGCTGCGCGTTTGAGGTCGGCGCATTCGATCAGGGCGCACAGGTGACCTATCTCGGGCCAAGCGGCTCGCAGATTGGGCATAAAGAATCCATGAAAGATACCGCCCGCGTGCTGGGCCGGATGTATGACGGCATTGAGTATCGCGGTTTTGGTCAGCAGATCGTTGAAGAACTGGGGCAGTACGCGGGCGTACCGGTGTGGAACGGCCTGACCGATGAATTTCACCCTACGCAGATCCTCGCCGACCTGATGACCATGCTGGAACATGCGCCAGGCAAAACGCTGCCTGAACTCAGCTTCGCTTACCTCGGCGACGCCCGCAATAACATGGGCAATTCGCTGATGGTCGGCGCGGCAAAAATGGGGATGGACATCCGCCTGGTCGCGCCGAAATCCTTCTGGCCGGACGACGCACTGGTGGCGCAGTGCCGCGATATCGCCAGCGTCACCGGCGCGCGCATTACGCTAACCGAGGATGTGGAGGAAGGCGTTTATGACGTGGATTTCCTCTATACCGATGTCTGGGTGTCGATGGGCGAACCAAAAGAGGCGTGGGCGGAGCGCGTCAGCCTGATGAAGCCATACCAGATCAACCAGCAGGTCATCAACGCCACCGGCAACCCCAACGTGAAGTTTATGCACTGCCTGCCCGCCTTCCACAACGAGCACACCAAAGTGGGCCGCGAAATCGAGGCCGCCTATGGCCTGAAAGGACTGGAGGTGACGGAAGAGGTGTTCGAGTCAGCCCACTCCATCGTGTTTGACGAAGCGGAAAACCGTATGCACACCATTAAAGCGGTCATGGTGGCGACGCTCGGCGACTAACCCCTCCGGGCATGTGCCGCCTGACGACGCATGCCCGTGTTATCTGGAGAGAACACCATGGGCAAATTTAAATTTCCCAGCGCGTATACCATCCTGTTTATTCTTATCGCACTGGTCGCTGTGATGACCTGGATTGTCCCGGCGGGCAAATACCAGATGGCGATGAACCCCACGTTGGGTAAAGAGGTTCCGGTCGCGGGCACCTATGCTCCTACCGAGTCGCATCCGCAAGGGATTACCGCCGTACTGTTGGCCCCCATTGACGGCCTCTACAACCACGAAACCTATACCGCAGGCGCAATCGATGTGGCGCTGTTTGTACTAATCATCGGCGGCTTTCTCGGCGTAGTGAACAAAACTGGTGCAATTGATGCGGGTATTGAACGCGTCACGGTACGGCTCAACGGCAAAGAGGAGTGGATGATCCCCATACTGATGGGACTCTTTGCCGCAGGCGGGACGATTTACGGGATGGCGGAAGAGTCACTCCCCTTCTACACGCTGCTGGTTCCGGTGATGATGGCCGCTCGATTCGATCCGCTGGTCGCGGCCGCCACCGTGCTGCTCGGCGCAGGTATTGGCACACTCGGTTCGACCATCAACCCTTTTGCCACGGTGATTGCCGCCAACGCCGCCGGAATCCCGTTCACTCAGGGTATGCTGTTACGCATCATTCTGCTGGTCGTTGGCTATGTCATTTGCGTGGTCTGGGTGATGCGCTATGCCCGCAAAGTGCGCAGCAACCCGGAGTTATCTATCGTGGCGGATAAAATGGAGGAGAACCGCGCTCACTTTCTTGGCAACCGTTCCAGCACGCTGTTGGAGTTCACCGCAACCCGCAAATGGATCTTGCTGATTTTCGCCGCCGCCTTTGCCGTGATGATTTACGGCGTCGCGGTTCTCGGCTGGTGGATGGCGGAAATTTCCGGCGTTTTCCTGGCGTCCGCGATTATCGTCGGCGTTATCGCCCGGATGAGCGAAGAGGCGTTCACCAGTACGTTTATCGACGGCGCGCGGGATCTGCTTGGCGTAGCGCTGATTATCGGTATTGCACGCGGCATTGTGGTGGTGATGGATAATGGCATGATTACGCATACCATTTTGCACAGCGCGGAAAATCTGGTATCTGGCTTGTCCACCACCATTTTTATCAATGTCACTTACTGGCTGGAAGTATTGCTCTCATTCCTGGTGCCCTCTTCCTCTGGTCTGGCGGTGTTGACCATGCCGATCATGGCGCCGTTAGCGGACTTCGCCCATGTGCAACGGGATCTGGTGGTGACGGCGTATCAATCGGCGTCCGGGATTGTGAACCTGATTACGCCGACGTCGGCGGTCGTAATGGGAGGTCTGGCGATTGCGCGCGTGCCGTATGTGCGGTATCTGAAGTGGGTCGCGCCGCTGCTGCTGATCCTGACGCTACTGAATATGGCTGTTTTGAGCGTTGGCGCAATGCTGTAACTCCCGCCGGATGGCGCTTCGCTTATCCGGCCTACAGGTTACGCATTCCGTAGGCCGGATAAGACGCTTTAGCGCCGCCATCCGGCAAACGAACGCAGCCAATACGCTTTCTTTTTTGACTGGCTTCTCACTTTCCTGCAAAACCGACCGGTTGATTCGTTATCAATGTGACAAACAGGATGAATTTCGCTAGTCCATTGATATCAATGACAAAGCAAGGTGCATATATGAAGGAATACAATGATTGCTCCGCCAAAGAACAGCAGCAACTGGCGGTATGTCAGCGCCTGATTACAGAAAAAAGTTACTTATCCCAGGAGGAAATACGTCGCGATCTGCAAAACCACGGCTTCGAAGGCATCAGCCAGTCGACCGTTTCACGTCTGTTGAAACTGCTCGGCGTCATAAAAATAAGAAATACAAAGGGACAAAAAATTTATTCCGTAAATCCGCAATTGCGCCCCGCTCCTGACGCTGCGCGATCGATATCCGAGATGGTGGTCAGCGTGGAACACAATAGCGAATTTATCCTTATCCACACGGTGGCCGGTTATGGCCGCGCCGTTGCCAGAATCCTGGATTATCACGCCCTGCCGGAAATTTTAGGTGTGATCGCGGGCAGCAGTATCGTCTGGGTCGCGCCACGGGTCGTACAGCGCACCGGGCTTGTTCACAAGCAAATTAATTATTTATTAAAAATGAATTCTTATTCATGAGAACCGTTTGCGATGAATAAAATGTGCATTAATCGCTTGATCCCATAACATAGCTGAGTATAATCGCGGACAATTTGCCGGGAGGAAGTATGGTTCAGTGTGTACGACATTCTGTCTTACCGCGTCTGAAAACAGACGCTGGACTGCCGTTTTTCTTCCCGTTGCTCACCTATTCCAGGCCCCTCATTGAGGGGCTTTTTTTTTGCCCAGGCGTCAGGAGATAAACATGGCTAACCCGCTATACCAAAAACACATCATTTCCATAAACGACCTCAGCCGCGATGACCTCAATCTGGTCCTAGCGACGGCGGCGAAATTAAAAGCCAATCCACAGCCGGAGCTGCTGAAGCATAAAGTGATCGCCAGCTGCTTCTTCGAGGCATCCACACGCACCCGCCTGTCGTTTGAAACCTCGATGCACCGCCTCGGCGCCAGCGTGGTGGGCTTCTCCGACAGCGCTAACACGTCGCTGGGCAAAAAAGGCGAGACGCTGGCAGATACCATCTCCGTTATCAGCACTTATGTGGACGCGATTGTGATGCGTCACCCACAGGAAGGCGCAGCGCGTCTGGCGACCGAGTTCTCCGGCAACGTGCCGGTACTGAACGCCGGCGACGGCGCAAACCAGCATCCGACCCAGACGCTGCTGGATCTGTTTACCATTCAGGAAACCCAGGGCCGCCTGGACAATCTGAACATCGCCATGGTCGGCGACCTGAAATATGGCCGAACCGTACACTCACTGACGCAGGCGCTGGCGAAGTTTGACGGCAACCGCTTCTACTTTATCGCGCCGGACGCGCTGGCGATGCCGCAATACATTCTGGATATGCTGGATGAGAAAGGCATTGCCTGGAGTCTGCACAGCGCCATCGAAGAGGTAATGGCGGAAGTGGATATTCTGTATATGACCCGCGTGCAGAAAGAGCGTCTGGACCCGTCCGAATACGCCAACGTCAAAGCGCAGTTTGTCCTGCGCGCCAGCGACCTGAACGGCGCGCGTGAAAACATGAAGGTTCTGCATCCGCTGCCGCGTATTGATGAGATCACCACCGACGTAGATAAAACGCCGCACGCCTGGTACTTCCAGCAGGCAGGAAACGGTATTTTCGCTCGCCAGGCGTTACTGGCACTGGTTCTGAATAGCGATCTGGCACTGTAAGGGGAAAAGAGATGACACACGACAATAAACTACAGGTTGAAGCGATCAAACGTGGCACCGTAATCGACCACATTCCCGCGCAGGTTGGCTTTAAGTTACTGACGCTGTTCAAACTAACCGAGACCGATCAGCGCATCACCATCGGCCTTAACCTGCCGTCCGGCGAGATGGGGCGTAAAGACCTGATTAAAATCGAGAACACCTTCCTGACCGAAGAACAGGTTAACCAGCTCTCCCTGTACGCGCCGCAGGCAACGGTAAACCGCATCGATAACTATGATGTGGTGGGCAAATCGCGCCCGAGCCTGCCGGATCGCATCGACAACGTGCTGGTCTGCCCGAACAGCAACTGCATCAGTCATGCTGAGCCGGTTTCATCCAGTTTTGCAGTGAAAAAACGCACAGATGACATTGCGCTCAAATGTAAATACTGCGAAAAAGAGTTTTCGCATTATGTGGTGCTGGCCAACTAATTGAGGTTGGTAATGGGTATCCGGCTCCCTATAATGGCCTGTACCTAATTTACCGCTGTAATTCAGGAGAAATCATGAGCAAAACTATCGCGACGGAAAATGCACCCGCAGCTATCGGCCCATACGTTCAGGGCGTTGACCTGGGCAGCATGATCATCACTTCCGGTCAGATCCCGGTTGATCCAAAAACCGGCAGCGTACCGGATGACGTGTCCGCTCAGGCGCGCCAGTCGCTGGAAAACGTAAAAGCTATCGTCGAAGCCGCAGGCCTGAAAGTGGGCGACATCGTGAAAACAACCGTGTTCGTTAAAGACCTGAACGACTTCGCGACCGTGAATGCGACCTATGAAGCATTCTTCACCGAGCATAATGCGACCTTCCCGGCACGTTCATGCGTTGAAGTTGCGCGTCTGCCGAAAGACGTAAAAATCGAGATCGAAGCGATCGCTGTTCGCCGCTAAGTCTCCTTAAAAATATGTCTGCGCCGGATGGCGGCTCCGCCTTATCCGGCCTACGGCAGTGTCGTTTGTAGGCCCGGTAAGCGCCAGCGCCACCGGGCATTGCGCCGGATGGTGGCTTCGCCTTATCCGGCCTACGGAAAGTGCCGTTTGTAGGCCCGGTAAGCGCCAGCGCCACCGGGCATTTATCACATCACCCCAAACAGTTTCGGCAGGAACAGCGAGATCGCCGGAATATAGGTCACTAACATCAACACCAGGAAGAGTACCGCGTAGAACGGCAGCATCGCCTTCACCACCTGCTCTATTTTCTGCTTACTCACCGCACTGGCAACAAACAGCACCGATCCCACCGGCGGCGTAATCAGGCCGATCCCAAGATTCACCAGCATGATCATGCCGAAATGCACCGGATCAATACCCAATGCCGTAGTGACCGGCAGCAGAACAGGCGTCAGGATCAGGATCAGCGGCGCCATGTCCATCAGTGTCCCGATCAGCAGCAGCATAATGTTAATGCACATCAGGATGACGTATTTGTTATCTGAAATACTGGTGAACGCCTCGGTAATGCGCATCGGTAGCTGCATGTAGGTCATGATGGCGCCAAATGCGGCGGCGAACCCGATCAGGATCATCACAATGGTGACCGTTTTTACCGTGCGGTACATCAGCTTCGGCAGTTCAGACCATTTGTAGTCGCGGTAGATAAACATAGTGACGAAGAAGGCCCACAGACAGGCGATCGCCGCCGATTCCGTCGCGGTGAAGATGCCAGAGAGGATCCCGCCCATGATGATGACAACCGTCATCAGCCCCCACAGCGTATCGACAAAAATCTTCAACGCCTGGCGAAACGGCACCCGCTCGCCTTTCGGATAACCGCGCTTATGGGCAAAACCGACGCACATCACCATCAGGGTAAAACTTAACAGCAGCCCCGGCAGAATGCCGGCGATAAACAGCGCGGCAATCGACACCGTACCGCCCGTCGCCAGCGAATAAATCACCGAGTTGTGGCTGGGCGGCGTCAGGATCGCCTGTACGGAGCCGCTGGCGGTGACCGCCGCCGCAAAGTCACGCGGATAGCCTTTTTTATCCATCTCCGGGATCATCACCGAGCCGATAGACGCCGTATCCGCGACGGACGAGCCGGAAATCGCGCCAAAAAAGGTAGACGCCACAATGTTCACCAGCGACAGCCCGCCGCGTATAAAGCCGACAAAGATGTAGGCGAAGTTCACCAGGCGACGCGCGATACCGCCCTCCGCCATAATCGCCCCCGCCAGAATAAAAAATGGGATCGCCAGCAGCGAAAATTTGTTCACGCCGCTGGTGAGCTGGATCATGACCGCTTCCAGGGGAATGTCGATATACCAGGCGCCAATGATCGCGCTAATGCCCACCGCGTATGCTACCGGCCCCCCAATCGCCAGCATAATGCCGAGCGTAAAGACGAGAATAAATGCATCCATCTGCTTTCCTTTATGAAATGGGGTCGCGCATTAATGGGTTGAGCCCAGCATGACGACAGGACGTTGATACTGCGAACCACGGAAAATTTTCTCGATAATGAAAAGTAGCGTGATGGCCGAGCCGACAGGCAACGGCAGGTAGTTCTCACCCGCTGATAACAGAGGAAATTCCGCCACCGGCTGTTCCCACAGGTCGTAGCACAGCAGGGAGCCGTACCAGAGGATAAACAGGCTGACGGCCATCAGCATCAGATCCGCCACGATAAAACAGATTCGCTGCGCGCCCTCGCTCAGGCGGTCGGTCACCATGCTGACGGCAATATGGGAACCCGCGCGATAGCTCACCGCTGCGCCAACAAAGGTGAATGTCACCATGCAAAGAATGGCGACCGGTTCCGGCCATGACAGCGCGCTGTTCATCACATAGCGCGCAAATATCCCGACGGGAATAACGGCCACCATAATCAACAGCGCCAATCCGGCAACCCACATTGAGATTCGGTAAAACAAATCCATTACCGACGAATAAAATTCACCCATGGTCGTCCCCTTGAATTAATCTTTAGGTTCAGGCGGATAAAGTCCTTACCCCGCCAGAGGTATTACTTCATATCCTGAATCCGTTTAATCAAATCCTGGCGATCTTTATAGGGTTCGCTGGCAGTTTAAAAAATGCCATGAATAGCGCTAACTGACAGGATAAAAGAGTGCCGGGCTTAACTTACAGTTATATATGACCTTTTACAGCGTAGCCTGCGCAGGCCAACGCATGTAAGAAAGTATTACGATAATTATGTTCATAAAATATGACTGAATGGAAATATTTTTAGCACGCTGTTTCATTTTTGCAATGAAGGTCTTTTTCCTGATAAAAAGATGTCTGAAAGAGGAGTAAAATTGTGATCCGTCACACTCTTTAGTATTTCAAAAAAAATAAAACAGGAACTTTCGTGAGGATATATTTTCGGAGTACAGAAAAACGTAATGGCTGCCGCAGCAGCCATTATTCTGGATTATTGCCAGCCGTAACGACGGCTATAAAAACCTTTCACTAATTGTGTCAATGTCATATAACCCGCGAGAATAGCGATCAGCCACGGGAAGTAGCTCAGCGGCAGCGCCTGTAATTGCAGATAGCCCGCCAACGGCGAGAACGGCAGCGCGATACCCACCACCATCACCACCAGCGTCATCAGCATCAGCGGCCATGCGGCGCGGCTCTGAATAAACGGTACGCGGCGCGTGCGAATCATATGCACAATCAATGTTTGCGATAACAGCCCGACGACAAACCAACCCGACTGGAACAGGGTTTGCGCTTCCGGCACATTCGCATGGAATACCCACCACATCAGGCAGAAGGTCAGGATGTCGAAAATCGAACTGATTGGCCCGAAGAAGATCATAAAACGCCCCAGATCGGCGGGATTCCAGCGTTGTGGCTTCTGGATCTGCTCGTCATCCACGTTATCAAACGGGATCGCCACCTGAGATACATCGTACAGCAGGTTCTGAATCAGTAAGTGCAGCGGCAGCATTGGCAGGAAGGGCAAGAATGCGCTCGCCACCAGCACGCTAAAGACGTTACCAAAGTTAGAACTCGCGGTCATTTTGATGTATTTCAGCATGTTGGAGAACGTGCGACGCCCTTCGATAACGCCCTCTTCCAGCACCATCAGGCTCTTTTCCAACAGGATGATATCCGCAGCTTCGCGGGCAATATCCACGGCGCCATCAACGGAAATACCGATATCCGCCGCACGCAATGCCGGAGCATCATTGATGCCATCGCCCATAAAGCCAACCACATGCCCTTCGCGTTTCAGCAGCGTGACGATGCGCTCTTTGTGCATCGGCGTCAGGCGGGCAAACAGCGTGGTGCGCGCGGCAAGTTCCGCCAGTTCATCATCGCTCAGCCCTTCGATATCACTGCCAGTCACCACATCGCCCGCATCAAGCCCGACTTCATGGCATACTTTCGCCGCCACCAGTTCGCTGTCGCCAGTGAGGATCTTCACGGTGATGCCGCTCTCTTTCAGCGCCTTCAGCGCCGGAGCGGTCGTCTCTTTCGGCGGATCGAGAAACGCAATGTAGCCTTCGAGGATCAGGTCAGACTCATCAATGCGTTGATAATCCCCTTCCCGCGCAGGCAGATACTTCGTGGCAACGGCTACCACGCGCAGCCCCTGGCGGTTCAGCGTATCCGTTACGCGCTTCACCCGGCGCAGCATGTTGTCATCCATCGGCACAATGTCGCCATTGTGGCGCACCTGGGTGCAGACGCTGAGGATCTCCTGCAACGCGCCTTTGCACACCAGTTGATGCACATCGGCTTCTTCCGCCACCACTACGGACATCCGGCGACGCTCAAAATCAAACGGGATCTCATCAATTTTCTGCCAGCGCCCGGAGAGCTGACGCGCAGACTCTTCATCCACGCCTTCCAGCACTGCGGTATCCAGCAGATTTTTCAACCCGGTCTGGTAGTGGCTGTTCAGCCAGGCGGAATGCAGCACACGTTCGCTGGGCTTGCCGGAGACATCCGTATGGTTCTCCAGCACAATTTTATCCTGAGTCAGCGTGCCGGTTTTGTCGGTGCAGAGAATATCCATCGCGCCGAAGTTCTGAATGGCGTCCAGGTGCTTAACAATGACTTTTTGCTTCGACAGTTTCACCGCCCCGCGCGCCAGCGTGGAGGTGACAATCATCGGCAGCATTTCCGGCGTCAGGCCTACCGCGACCGAGAGCGCAAACAGCGCCGCTTCCCACCAGTCGCCTTTGGTATAGCCGTTAATGATCAACACGATAGGCGCCATGACCAGCATAAAGCGGATCAACAGCATACTGACGCGGCTGATGCCTTTCTGAAACGCGTTTTGCTCGCTTTCCTGCTCGCTCACGCGGCCCGCCAGTTGACCAAACCAGGTCTCGCCGCCCGTCGCGATGACGATCGCCTGCGCCGTTCCGCTCACCACGTTGGTGCCCATAAAGCACAGCGTGTCGCATTCCAGAGGATTGCTTTGCTTAGGGTCGCGGGTCGTCGCCACTTTTTCTACCGGCAGAGATTCGCCCGTGAGCGAAGCCTGCGCGACAAACAGATCGCGCGCCTGAATAACGCGTAAATCCGCCGGGATCATATCGCCCGCCGCCAGCTTGATAATATCGCCCGGCACCAGTTGGTCGATGGGCAGCTCAACCCAGCTGTTCTCGCCTTTCTCATTGATAACGCGCAGCACCGTAGCGGTATTGCTGACCATCGCCTTCAACGCATCTGCCGCTTTGGTCGAACGTGCTTCCTGCACAAAATTCAGCAGCGTCGAAATCCCGACCATCAGCGCAATAACGCCTGCGGCAAACAGATCTTCCGTGGCATAGGAGATGACGCCGAGAATGGTCAGCAAGATATTGAAAGGGTTGCGATAGCAGACCCACAGGTGTCTCCACCACGGAGTCGGCTTCTGTGTGGGTAGCTGATTTTCACCGTATTTCTCGCGCGCATCCTCCACCTCTGCGACATTCAGCCCCTCAGGATGCGCATCGAATGCGCGCCAGAGCGCCGCTTCTTCCATCACCGCCATTTTCAGGCAGCGATCGCTCAATGACGGGGGAATCGGAGTATTCGCAACGCTCTGCGCACTGGGCAAGGGGTCGCGATGCACCAGACGATGAGGTAAATGACGGTTAAGGCGGGCAAACAGCTCGCGGGTGATATTTTTCAGCATAAGCAGTCCCTCCGCGCCGAAAAAGCGGCGCAGAAACATCTCTCAGGCGCGGCAAAGCCTTACCTGACGATAATTTAAAGCGATAACAGGGACGTCGGGAACGTCACTGCCTTACGTATCCGGTAAGACAGTGAAAAACAGGCTTACCGGAAAGGGCTATTTCTCCATCGCGGGAGAGGGGTGGGTTCGGGATCCATGCAGCCTCCGGTAAGTGAATGATTGGCGCCGCGCATTATACGCAGAAAACCATAAGGTTTGTGGCAATTATGGCGGTATGATACTGCCGTGTAATTAAACCAAACGTATACACAAAAACATTTAGCTTGAAGGATGAAGCGTATAAACCAGACTTTACCCATTGCCCCTGGCTTGAGTAAAGTTACTCTTTTTGACACAACTTGATGCGCACCACGGGAAAACAGGATGCAGAATCGGCTGACCATTAAAGACATTGCCCGCTTAAGCGGCGTAGGGAAATCCACCGTTTCCCGCGTGCTCAACAACGAAAGCGGGGTAAGTGAACGGACTCGTGAACGTGTGGAAGCCGTAATGAATCAACATGGTTTTTCCCCTTCCCGTTCCGCACGCGCCATGCGCGGGCAAAGTGATAAAGTGGTCGCCATTATTGTTACCCGTCTGGATTCCCTGTCAGAAAACCTCGCCGTCCAGACCATGCTGCCCGCGTTTTACGAGCAGGGTTACGATCCCATCATGATGGAGAGTCAGTTCTCGCCAGAACTGGTAGAAGAGCACCTGGGGATGCTCAGACGGCGTAACATTGACGGCGTGGTGCTGTTCGGTTTTACCGGTATTTGCGAGGAGATGCTTGCGCCCTGGCAGGCCTCGCTGGTGCTGCTGGCAAGGGATGCCAGCGGTTTTGCGTCGGTGTGCTATGACGACGAAGGCGCTATCCATACCTTAATGCAGCGTCTGTATGACCAGGGACATCGGGCGATCAGCTTTCTCGGCGTGCCTCACAGCGACGTCACGACCGGTAAGCGCCGTCACGAAGCCTATCTGAGTTTCTGCAAAAAAAATAAACTGCACCCTGTCGCCGCTCTGCCTGGCCTGGCAATGAAACAAGGCTATGAGCACGCTGCGGATGTCATTACACCAGACACCAGCGCGCTGGTCTGCGCGACCGATACGCTGGCGCTGGGCGCCAGTAAATATTTGCAGGAACAGCGTATCGATTCTCTGCAACTGGCGAGCGTCGGGAACACGCCGCTGATGAAATTTCTCCACCCGGAGATTATCACGGTTGATCCCGGTTACGCTGAAGCCGGGAAACAAGCGGCCTTACAGCTGATCGAGCAAATCAACGGCCGCAGCGATCCCCGCCAGATCGTCATTCCGTCTACCCTCTCCTGATTCTTTTCTGAACGGTAATTTGTGATCTTCGCTGCGTTTCGGGAACGTTCCCATTTTTTAATATTCACCGAAGATATACTCTTGCGCCAACAACGTAAGAGCTGCCGGATGGCGACGCTAAAGCGTCTTATCATCCGGCTTACAGGGACACATTTCATCTGCCACGGGGCTTTATGATGAGCAAAGTAAAACAAGCTGATATAGACCAGCTGATTGAACTGGTCGGCGGGCGAGACAATATCGCCACGGTGAGCCACTGCATTACTCGCCTGCGCTTTGTGCTGAACCAGCCAGCAAATGCCAGACCGAAAGAAATTGAACAATTACCGATGGTTAAAGGCTGCTTCACCAACGCCGGGCAGTTCCAGGTGGTGATTGGCACTGACGTTGGCGACTACTACAACGCGCTGCTGGCGACCACCGGTCAGGCGCACGCCGACAAAGAGCAGGCTAAAAAAGCCGCGCGGCAGAATATGAAATGGCACGAGCAGTTGATCTCCCACTTCGCTGAGATCTTCTTCCCGCTGCTGCCTGCGCTGATCAGCGGCGGTCTGATCTTAGGTTTTCGCAACGTGATCGGCGATCTGCCGATGAGCAACGGCCAGACGCTGGCGCAGATGCATCCCGCGCTGAAAACGATCTACGACTTCCTGTGGCTGATCGGCGAAGCGATCTTCTTCTACCTGCCGGTCGGGATCTGCTGGTCTGCGGTGAAGAAAATGGGCGGCACGCCGATCCTCGGTATCGTACTCGGCGTAACGCTGGTGTCGCCGCAGTTGATGAACGCCTATCTGCTGGGCCAGCAGGCTCCTGAAGTGTGGGACTTCGGCATGTTCAGCATTGCGAAAGTCGGCTATCAGGCGCAGGTCATCCCGGCATTGCTGGCGGGTCTGGCGCTCGGCTTTATTGAAACGCGCATGAAGCGTATCGTGCCGGATTACCTCTATCTGGTGGTGGTGCCGGTATGCTCGTTGATCCTCGCGGTCTTTCTCGCACACGCCTTTATCGGCCCGTTTGGTCGCATGATTGGCGATGGCGTGGCCTTTGCGGTGCGCCATCTGATGACCGGGAGTTTCGCCCCTGTCGGCGCGGCGCTGTTCGGCTTCCTGTACGCCCCGTTGGTCATTACCGGCGTACATCAGACTACGCTGGCTATCGATATGCAGATGATTCAGAGCATGGGCGGTACGCCGGTATGGCCGTTGATTGCGCTGTCGAATATCGCCCAGGCTTCCGCTGTGGTGGGCATTATTATCTCCAGCCGTAAGCACAACGAACGCGAAATTTCCGTTCCGGCCGCCATCTCCGCCTACCTCGGCGTGACCGAACCGGCGATGTACGGCATCAACCTGAAATACCGCTTCCCGATGCTGTGCGCCATGATCGGCTCTGGCCTCGCCGGGTTGTTATGCGGCCTGAACGGCGTCATGGCGAACGGGATCGGCGTCGGCGGCTTGCCGGGCATCCTTTCCATTCAGCCGAGCTACTGGCAGGTGTTTAGCATGGCAATGGCGATCGCGGTCGTCATCCCAATCGTGCTGACTTCCGTTATCTATCAGCGTAAGTACCGTCAGGGCACGTTGCAGATTGTCTGATTCTTCTTCGGGGCGCAGTTGCGCCCCATCGCATATGTAGGTTACAAGCATGAATACCCTTCCCCACTGGTGGCAAAACGGCGTTATTTACCAGATCTATCCCAAAAGTTTTCAGGACACGACCGGCAGCGGAACCGGCGATTTACGCGGCGTTACGCAGCGTCTTGATTACCTGCAAAAACTGGGGGTGGATGCTATCTGGCTGACGCCATTCTATGTTTCACCGCAGATTGATAACGGCTACGACGTCGCGAACTACACCGCCATCGACCCGGCCTACGGCACGCTGGATGATTTTGACGAACTGGCAGCGCAGGCCAAAGCGCGCGGCATCCGCATTATTCTGGATATGGTGTTTAACCACACCTCCACACAGCATGCCTGGTTCCATAACGCGCTGAATAAAGAGAGTCCGTACCGGGAGTTTTATATCTGGCGCGACGGTACGCCGGATGTGCCGCCCAATAACTGGCGCTCCAAATTTGGCGGCAGCGCCTGGCGCTGGCATGCCCAGAGCGAACAGTATTACCTGCACCTTTTCGCCCCGGAGCAGGCCGACCTGAACTGGGAAAATCCGGCGGTACGCGCTGAGCTGAAAAAAGTGTGTGAATTCTGGGCCGATCGCGGCGTGGACGGGCTGCGCCTGGATGTCGTGAACCTCATCTCCAAAGATCAGCGTTTCCCGAACGATCTGGACGGCGATGGTCGCCGCTTTTACACCGACGGGCCGCGCGCGCATGAGTTCTTGCACGAGATGAACCGTGACGTTTTTACTCCGCGTAACCTGATGACGGTGGGCGAAATGTCATCCACCACCCTGGAAAACTGTCAGCGGTATGCCGCTCTCGATGGCAGCGAGCTGTCGATGACCTTTAACTTCCATCATCTGAAAGTCGATTATCCCGGCGGCGAGAAATGGACGCTGGCAAAGCCGGATTACGTGGCGCTAAAAGCGTTGTTTCGCCACTGGCAGCAGGGGATGCATAACGTTGCCTGGAATGCCCTGTTCTGGTGTAACCACGATCAGCCGCGTATCGTGTCGCGCTTTGGCGACGAAGGCGAACTGCGGGTTCCGGCGGCGAAGATGCTGGCGATGGTGCTGCACGGTATGCAGGGTACGCCCTATATCTACCAGGGCGAAGAAATTGGCATGACAAACCCGCATTTCTCCCACATCACCGATTACCGTGACGTGGAAAGCCACAACATGTTTGCCGGGCTGCGCGCCCAGGGCCGGGAAGCCAATGATCTACTGGCTATTCTTGCCAGCAAATCCCGCGATAACAGCCGCACGCCCATGCAGTGGGATAGCAGCGCGAATGCAGGGTTTACGCAAGGCGAGCCGTGGATCAACCTCTGCGATAACTATGCGGACATCAACGTGGCGGCGGCGCTAAATGATGAAGACTCGGTGTTCTACACCTATCAAAGACTGATTGCCTTGCGCAAAACAGAGCCGGTCTTAACCTGGGGGAATTATCAGGATCTGCTGCCGGACAGCCCGCATGTATGGTGCTATCGCCGCGAATGGCAGGGACAGCGGTTACTGGTGGTCGCCAACCTGAGCAACGCCTGTCAGGCCTGGTTGCCAGAGCATCACGAAGGAAACTGGCAGGCGCTGATGCACAACTACGACGAGGTTGCCACCCGCCCTGCCGCCATGACGTTACGCCCGTTTGAGGCCGTCTGGTGGTTGCAAAAGTAATCACAACGGGATACGGACAGACCTGTCTGTATCCCGGATTATTCAGCCCACAGATATTTTCTCCGTCTTTCTGACAGCGTAAAAAAATGCCGCGTATAGTGATACTTAGAATGTACCATCATAAAATTTACACGCGCTAAAGAATAAAACAAAAATAGACCTGCCACTGACACTTATCATATAACCGGCAGGATATCATGAATAAACCTCTTATTAAGTTAAGTTTACTTTCAGCTTTACTCATTAGCAGCCAGGGATGGTGCGGTAATACCTCTGTTGATTTGCGTTTTGGTCATAATACCAATTCAGAAGCTAATGATTCCAGAATTAAAGTCATGCACCAGGCCGACAATGGTTTTTATTTCTCCGTTGAAGCTGCGCAAAACCATAACGATACGTTTTTTGGCGATACCGATCGCTACAGCTCCGATGATAAAGGCGTGACCGAAGCAGCCCAGGAAATAGAAACTCGCTGGCGCTTTGATTTAGGTGACGGTTACTCGGTCGCACCGGGGATGGTCACCGTATTTACGTCCAGTAATACCCATTATCGCCCTTTTATTCAGGGCTGGAAATCCTTCGATAATGGCCTTAACCTTTCTGCCCGTTATCGTTACAACACGGTGAACGATGCGCACAGCGACAGAGAGTTAGACGGCAGCGGTTATACGCGTCGTGAATCTCATCAGTTTGATATATGGTTTGCCTACAATATTGGTAACTTTGGCATGTCTTATAACCCCCGTTTCCGCTATCAGGATGGCGTCGATCAGGGGACGGGCGACGATAATTACTGGGAACATACCCTCGCATTCAACTACAAACTGGACGATGGCTGGACGCCGTACGTCGAGCTGGTCTCTCTTGATAAAACCTATATCAATGACGACGGTCATCATGAAAATGATTACGCCGTACGTCTTGGTATCGTAAAACAGCTTTAACGCGCTATGCCGCATCGTATTGCAGCAGATAACATCCGATGCGGTCTACTACCGTCAGCAGTTCCAGCTGGCCTTCTCGTTGATATAACGAGATTGCGTCAATATCAATATCCAGAGGCCAGCATAATGTTGAAATCGTCGCTAACGTGGATTCTCGTTTTGTAATCGCAATGATTTTTAATCCCTTACGTAACGCGTTTCGCGCCATTTCGACTAACGACGCCGTTTCACCCGATTTGCTGATCAACACCAGCGTACCTTTAGAGACACGCGTCAGCTGATGAACATCATTGAGAATGAGGTGCGGCAAGCTCGCCAGCGACAAAAAACGCGACAAATAATTCAGGCTGGTCAATGACGCGCCGCGCGCATATAAGAAGATATGGCTGGAATTAACCAGTATGTTGCACAGTTGTGTAATGGTCTCTTCTTTTTCATCACCAACAACATATCTTACGGGTTCGGCTATTAACCTGTCGCGAGAAAACTGATACCGTAGCTCGGTATAGCTCCGGTATCCCATTTTTTTACACACCCGATTAACGGATGTTGTAGTGGTGAATGTTTCGCTCGCAATCACCTTAGCTGAAATACCCGATATTTCATGAGCATGACACTGAATATACTCAAATATTAATCTTTCACTACCCTGAAAGGAATTCATAAAACCCACCCTTAACCTACGAATATAATATATTCTATCAATATCGTATTTATAACACTGGAATGCGAATCACACTCTATTCAACAGGTATGGTGATACGCAATTAGTACCATCAAACCTTTTATTGCCTTTTTTATTTCTCTTTATAATTTCTGCAATTCTATTGTTAGGGGTTTTACAATGACAAGGCAAAAAGTCGTCGCGATAACGGCATGCCCGACAGGCATCGCTCATACCTTTATGGCTGCCAACAAAATTGCAGCGTGGGGAGAAGAAAATAACGTCATCGTCAAAGTGGAAACACAAGGAAGCGATGGCGTCAAAAACAAGCTTTCCCGACAAGATATTGCCAGCGCAGATGCCGTCATTCTGGCAATCGATGTTCCCATCCAGGACGCTGAACGATTCGATAACGTTCCTCATCTCAAAATACGTACTCAGGAACTGATCAAAAACACCGATCGTTACCTGCGTCAGGCGCTGGCGATGGATAAAACCGTAACGGCCGCGTGTGAAGAACAGGAAGAGGCTCGCTCCGCCTGGCAGATCTTCATCGGCCATATTATGGCGGCGATCAGCTATATGCTCCCGGTCGTCGTCCTCGGCGGATTACTGATGGCGGTCGCCAAAATAACCGGGCAGTTTATTCCAATTGCCGGTACGCCGTTCGAGGTGCTGGATAAACTGGGCTTTATGGTGATCAAGTTCATGTACCCGGTTTTTGCCATGTACCTCGCGTTCTCTATTGCCGGTAAACCTGCGCTGATCCCCGGACTTATCGGCGGCATTATGTCCGACGAGGTCTATAAACGCTTTTTTGATCTCGACGGTTTTATGCCTTCAGGCTTCTTCGGCGCCATCGCCATCGGCTTTTTTGTCGGTCATCTGGTGCAGTGGCTCAACAATACTATTAACGTTCGCGCCCAGCTTACCACCATTAAAACGATGCTTATCGTGCCGCTGTGTACCGGCATTACGCTCGTCATCGTTATGCAGTACCTGATCAACCCCTTCTTTGGCGCAATCAACCAGGCGATGGTCGAGTTTTTCACCTCCGCTGGCGACACCGGGCGCGGTTTTTACGCCATGATGATCGCCGCAGGGACGGCCTTCGACCTCGGCGGCCCCATCAATAAAGCCGCTGGTTCGGTGGCGCTGGGGCTTAACGGCGTCAGCGAAACCTTCGATTTAACCGCCAGAGAGCTGGCGATCGTCATTCCATCTATCGGCGTCGGCCTGGCGGCGTTGCTGAATAACCGTTTTGGCCTGCCCAACGTGTTTAGCAGCGAAGAAAAAACCGTCGGCGGTACGTCTTTACTGCTGGGATTCATTGGTATTTCAGAAGGCGCCATTCCTTTCATCCTGAAAAATCCACGCCTGATTCCGGTCTTTATGGTCGGCGCGATGTCCGGCGCGCTTATTGCTATCGCACTCGGCGTGAAGCAATCGCTGCCGTTGCCTGCCATCTGGGGATGGCCGCTGGCGACAAATGTCACAGGGTATCTGATCAGCGTGTTTGCCGGTTCTCTTGTATGCGCGCTGGGCGTGCTCTTCGCCAGCCCTAAGATCGCCAAATAATTCAGGAAGTAGAAATGAGCAACATTCACGTCATCGCCCATACGCACTGGGATCAGGAATGGTATTTCACCTTGCAGGATAGCAATATTCTCGCGTCCTGGAATTTTGCGGATGTGATCCGAACCCTGGAACAGAACCCTGCGTATACCTGTTACCACTTCGACGGCCAAACCGCTGTCGTGGAAGATTTCCTGGCCGTCAATCCTCAATACTGCGAACGGCTGAAACAGCTGGTCGCCGACAGACGGCTTTTTATCGGCCCGTGGTACACCCAGACGGATACGTATAATGTTCATGGCGAATCCATCATTCGCAACCTGAAATACGGGATACTTTCCGCGCGTAAACTGGGCCATGCCATGATGGTCGGCTATTTACCCGATACGTTCGGCCATAACAGCCAGCTCCCGACCCTGCTTCGCGGGTGTAACCTTGATAACATCGTTTTCTGGCGGGGCATCAACCATGATACGCAGGTTGAAAAGAGTCAGTTCATCTGGCAAGCGCCGTCCGGCGCGCAGGTTATCGCTTGCGCCATGCCCTTCGGCTATGGCGCGGCAAAAAATATTCGTGCAGACGACGCGCATCTGCACGACAAAATATTCCCAATCGTTAACCACATCCGCCAACGCTCCGGCCTGAACGATCTGCTCCTGCCCTGCGGCGGCGACCAAGTCAATATTGATCCCCATCTGCCGGAGATACTGCGTATCGCCAGCGCATGTTCCCCTGAAGGCGATCGTTTTCAGATCTCCTCTCTGGAAGTGTACATTGACCGCCTTCGACAACAGGCATCAGGATATGATCGCTGGCAAGGGGAATTAAAATCTCCCCGCTATACCCGCATTCATAAAACAATCGGTTCAGTACGTTACGACATCAAAAAGAAGAATTATGATGTTGAACAGTTCCTGTTAGGCAAGCTCGAACCCACCATTGCGCTGGCGCGTTATCAGGGCATTGAGGTCAACGTGCAATGGGTTGACCAGATATGGAAAAACCTTCTGCGTAATCATGCGCATGACTCCATCGGCGGGTGTAACAGCGATGCCACCAATCGCGATATTCTCCATCGCCTTGAGCAAACGGAACAGCTTAGCCATAGCCTGTGGAATCTGGTCGTAAAAGAACTGGCGACCGCCAGTTGTGAAGAGAGCGATCTTTTCGTCATCAACCCCAGCGCCACCGCCTGGTCGGGCATTATCAAAGCCACATTATATAGCCGTACGGCCGGTATTGAACTCAGCCATCATGCGCGTCCTCTTCCGTTCAGCGTTCTCGAACGCACGCAGGTCTCCGGCGGGCGCACGGTTCAGGTTACTGTGCAGGGCGAAAAAGAGGTCGAACTTCCGCCTTATTACCGCTGGCAGGTCGCTATTGACGCGCCAGCGTTACCGCCGCTGGGTTATACCCACATTCAGGTGCAGGAATCGTCACGCATCGCGCCTGCAATGCGCAACTGCGCTGAAAGCGCCATTGAAAACAACGATTACCGGCTGGTGCTGCATGCCGGTTCGCTGTCGCTTCATGATAAGCGCAACGGCCGGGTAATATCCGACCTGCTGGCCTTTGAAGACTGTGCGGATGCGGGCGATAGCTATGACTTTTCGCCGCTGGAGGGTGATGTTCCGCAGCGCTGCCACACATTTACGCTCATTGCCTGCGAGAAAGGCCCGCACATTGAACGGATGACGCTAAGCGCCACGCTGATGCTGCCCCCTTCACTGGCGGCGCGAGCGGCGCAGGATGTTCAGCCCTACCCTGTACGCCTTGTCTGCGAGCTTCGCCAGCATGACGCTCAGCTTTTTATCGACGTTTCGCTGGAAAACACCGTCTGCGATCACCGCCTGCGCTTACTCATCAACAGCGACATTCGCACCACGGAATCCATCGCCTCTCAGCCCTTTGCCGTCATCCGGCGTCCTGTTGCCGATGCGCCTGCCGACTGGCGTCAGCACTATCGGGAAAAGCCGATCGATATTGAAACCAGCGAGGGCATTATCGCCATCGAGGAAAACAACCGCTCGCTCATCATCAATAGCCTGGGCATGAAAGAGTTTCAGATATGCCAGAACGGGACGGCGCAGATAGCGTTGACGTTGTTTAAATCAACGGGAGTCCTGGGACGTGACGATCTTGACTGGCGACCCGGACGCGCTTCCGGCATTAATAATACCGTCGTCAACACGCCCGACGCGCAGCTGCTTAAACCGCTGCATTTCAGCCTGACGCTGGCGCTTGCCGATCGGGCCGCCCCTGTGACGTTAAGGCATCTTGAAACCCGCGTGACGCGCCAGCCATTCACCTGGCAAAATCAGACGTTGAACACGCTGGACAACCGCCTGGAGCGTTTTACGCTCAATTTTGTTTCGCGCTCGCTGCCGGAAACATTCAGCCTGCTGACGCTTCCCGAACCGCTGATGCTTTCCGCAATCCCCCATGCCCATACGGTAGACGGAACAATAATTCGCATTTTCAATGCCGGAGAGCACCCGGTGCCGCTCCCGCCTTCGCTAAGAAATATTCCGCAAATCAATTATCTGGAAGAACCTGTCGCAGATTGCGCCACCATTTTGCCTTGCAGTACGTGTGATTTTCTTTTTACTCATCAGGAGCGTAACGAAAAAGTATGAGCCAGAACGCCCATCATACCTTCATCAAAAACACGTTAGCTCAGCTTTATCCCCATGCGGATCGGTACGCGCTGGCGGCGAAAATCGAGCAACTCTGTCAACGCTGGAAGCTACGGGAGCAAGCCGCCGCGCCTTTGGATCAGAGCCGGGTATGGATGATTGCTTATGGCGACAGTATCCATAGCGGGGACGCAAACGCTCTTGCCTGCCTGCATCAGTTTTCGACACGCTGGCTTAAGGGCGTCATCAGCGACATTCACCTGCTGCCCATGTTCCCGTGGACATCTGATGATGGCTTCAGCGTTAAAGATTATCGCCACATTGCGCCAGAGTTAGGCCAGTGGTCAGACATTGCAGCGCTGGCAGGCGATTTTAATCTGATGTTTGATTTCGTGATTAACCATATCTCTCAGCAAAGCCGCTGGTTCCAGGGCTATTTACACGGCGAACCGCGTTATCAGCACTACTTTATTAGCGCCGACCCTGACGATGACTACCATCTTGTCACGCGTCCACGCGCCCTTCCCCTGCTTACGCCATTCAAGCGCAAAACGGGGGAAACCGTACATATCTGGACGACATTCAGCGCCGATCAGATCGATCTGAATTTCCGTGAACCTGACGTGTTACTGGAAAGTATCGACATCCTGCTGGAATACGCAGCGCGCGGCGCGCGCGCAATCAGACTCGATGCGATCGGTTTTTTGTGGAAAGAGCGAAACAGCACCTGTATTCACCTGCCGCAGACGCATCTGATCGTTAAACTCTGGCGCGCCATTCTGGATACGACCTGGCCTGACTGCCTGTTGATTACGGAAACCAATGTCCCGCATCAGGAAAATATCAGCTACTTCGGCAACGGCGATGAAGCTCACATGGTGTATCAGTTCCCCTTGCCGCCGCTGACGCTCCATGCCTTTTTACGCGGTAACGCACGCTGGTTACGCCAGTGGGCGCAACGTCTGGAACAGGATGCGTTTCCCGACAAGACGACCTTTTTTAATTTCCTCGCCAGCCACGACGGCATCGGGCTGCGTCCCGTGGAAAATCTCCTTTGCGCAGAAGAGCGGCAGTTTCTGATAAGCGAGGTAGAACGCAAGCAGGGGCGTATTTCATGGAAAACCAACCCTGACGGCAGCCAGTCGCCGTATGAACTTAACATCAACTTTCTGAGCGCATTGAGCGAGCCAGGGGAAAGTCCCGACGACCAGCTCGCCAGATTCACCGCCGCGCACGCCATCCTCTTTATGCTGCGGGGCGTACCTGCGATCTATTATCACAGCCTCTTCGGCAGTGAAAATGACAACGCCGGGCTGCTCGAATCGGGCATAAATCGCCGCATTAACCGGGAAAAACTGGACGCTGCCACGCTCCATGAGCAGTTGCTCTCGCCGGAAACGAGACAATCCCGAATCTACGCGTCTCTGGCAAAGTTAGCGCGTATACGTCAGCAGCATTCCGCATTTTCTCCGTTCGCCTCGCAGCACGTTCCTGAATTGCCTGACGCACTCTTTGGCGTCGTTCGCCAGCATCCTACAGAAGGCGAAACGCTGTACTGCGTCGTGAACGTCACAGGAATACCACAATCACTTTCACTGCCTGTCACAGGAACAGATCTGCTGACGGGCGCAGCATTCAACGGCGCTTGCGAGCTTTCCGGCTGGCAAACGGTATGGATTCTCACTGATACGCAACCGGAGGCATAACATGGAGTTGTCCGCGCTTACGCATTCTGAACTGATTTTTATCGATCCGCCGCACCGCACTCCTGAAGCGGTGATCGGGGAGATGTCCGCCGCCCTGTTCAGGCAGGGCCTGATCAACGACAAGGCGATGTTTATTGATAGCGTCCTGCGCCGTGAAAGCGAAGGACCCACGGCGTTGGGAGAATCGCTGGCTGTCCCACATGGGAAATGCGGATCGGTTGTCCAGGCCGCATTTAGCGTCGCCCTGTTTCGCCAGCCCATCATGTGGCCGGGTCTTGAGGGTGACGAGGAGGTTCAGTTGGTATTTCTGCTGGCGATTCCCCCAGAAGAAGCAGGCAGTACGCATATGCAATTATTAACCCGACTAACCTCGTCTCTGGTGGACGATAAAGTGCGTGAATCACTCATCAACGCTTCCTCTGCCGAAGAGGTACTTGCGCTGCTCTCGCCAGATGCGCCTTCGGTTTCGCCAGAAACCGCCATTGTGGTGAAAAACACCCGGCTTGTCCCCCTGATTTTGGGAATCGTCGCTGTTGCTGCATTTATCAATGCGGGTATTCACTGGATGAACGCAACAGCGCAATAACCCCTCCTGCGTCAAACCGGTCGTTTCTTTTCGCGCCGGTTTGACGAACGCCTGGCTTAACGCCCGAATTTTGTTGAATTTTTACGCAATTTTTAAGTCCAAAAATTTACATTAAGCGCAAGCGCCCGCCATTCGTACTCTTAAATTTTTACTTTGTTCTGAATCAATAAAATCGTAAACATCTTTGATGCAAATCACTACATATAGAACTTAAAATGCAACCCGACCCAATATGTTGTATTAATCGACTACAATTGCTACAAACACAACACGACGCCATAACGGTGATGTTGTGGATAACGTGGGTCGGGATTGCGGGAAGTCGTTGGATAGAGAGATGAATAAACCCACGCAGACTTCCTCAGCCTCTGTGGATAACCTGTTCTTATAAATATGGAGTGATCATGACACCGCATGTGATGAAACGAGATGGCTGTAAAGTGCCGTTTAAATCAGAGCGCATCAAGGAAGCCATTCTGCGTGCAGCTAAAGCAGCGGGAGTCGATGACGCAGATTACTGCGCCACCGTCGCAGAAGTCGTTAGTAACCAGATGAATGAGCGCAGCCAGGTTGATATCAACGAGATCCAGACAGCCGTTGAGAACCAGCTGATGTCCGGGCCGTACAAACAACTCGCTCGCGCTTACATTGAATACCGCCATGACCGTGATATTCAACGTGAAAAACGTGGCCGTCTGAACCAGGAAATTCGTGGTCTGGTTGAGCAAACCAACTCCGCGCTGCTGAACGAAAACGCCAACAAAGACAGTAAAGTGATCCCGACCCAGCGCGATCTGCTGGCCGGTATCGTGGCGAAACACTACGCCCGTCAGCATCTGCTGCCGCGTGATGTGGTGCAGGCGCACGAGCGCGGCGACATTCACTATCACGATCTCGACTATTCTCCGTTCTTCCCGATGTTCAACTGTATGCTGATCGATCTGAAAGGCATGCTGACGCAGGGCTTTAAGATGGGGAATGCGGAAATCGAGCCGCCGAAATCCATCTCCACCGCCACGGCCGTAACCGCGCAAATCATCGCGCAGGTCGCCAGCCATATTTATGGCGGCACCACCATCAACCGTATTGATGAAGTGCTGGCGCCGTTTGTTACCGCCAGCTTCAATAAACACCGTAAGACCGCCGAAGAGTGGCAGATCCCGGACGCTGACGGCTACGCGCACGCCCGTACCGAGAAAGAGTGCTACGACGCTTTCCAGTCTCTGGAATACGAAGTGAATACGCTGCACACCGCCAACGGACAGACGCCGTTCGTCACCTTTGGTTTTGGCCTCGGCACCAGCTGGGAATCGCGCCTGATTCAGCAATCCATCCTGCGTAACCGTATCGCAGGTCTGGGTAAGAACCGTAAAACCGCCGTGTTCCCGAAACTGGTGTTTGCGATTCGCGACGGTCTGAACCACAAGTTTGGCGATCCAAACTACGACATCAAACAGCTGGCGCTGGAGTGCGCAAGCAAACGTATGTATCCAGACATCCTGAACTACGATCAGGTGGTGAAAGTGACCGGTTCGTTCAAAACGCCTATGGGCTGTCGCAGCTTCCTCGGCGTCTGGGAAAATGAGAACGGCGAACAGGTTCACGATGGCCGCAACAACCTGGGCGTCATCAGCCTCAACCTGCCGCGTATCGCGCTGGAAGCCGGTGGTAATGAAGCAACGTTCTGGAAGCTACTGGACGATCGCCTGGTACTGGCGCGTAAGGCGCTGATGACCCGTATCGCCCGTCTGGAAGGCGTGAAAGCCCGCGTTGCGCCAATCCTTTATATGGAAGGCGCCTGTGGTGTCCGCCTGAAAGCTGACGATGACGTTTCCGAGATTTTTAAAAATGGCCGCGCGTCAATTTCGCTGGGCTATATCGGTATTCACGAAACCATCAACGCGCTGTTTGGCGACAAACATCTGTACGACAGCGAAGCGCTGCGCGCTAAAGGTATCGCCATTGTCGAACGCCTGCGTCAGGCGGTGGATCAGTGGAAAGACGAAACCGGCTATGGCTTCAGCCTGTACAGCACACCGAGCGAGAACCTGTGCGACCGTTTCTGCCGTCTGGATACCGCCGAGTTTGGCGTGGTGCCGGGTGTGACTGACAAAGGTTACTACACCAACAGCTTCCACCTCGACGTGGAGAAGAAGGTTAACCCGTACGACAAGATCGATTTCGAAGCGCCATACCCGCCGCTGGCAAGCGGAGGCTTCATTTGCTACGGCGAATACCCGAATATTCAGCACAACCTGAAAGCGCTGGAAGACGTCTGGGATTACAGCTATCAGCACGTGCCGTATTACGGAACCAACACGCCAATCGATGAGTGTTACGAGTGCGGCTTTACCGGCGAGTTCGAGTGCACCAGCAAAGGGTTTACCTGCCCGAAATGCGGTAACCATGACGCCGCGCGTGTTTCAGTCACCCGCCGCGTATGCGGTTATTTAGGCAGCCCGGATGCGCGCCCGTTTAACGCCGGTAAGCAGGAAGAAGTGAAGCGCCGCGTTAAGCATTTAGGCAATGGGCAGATCGGTTAATCCGCTGTCACGTTAATGCCCGGTGGCGCTACGCTTACCGGGCCTACGGACTGCACTCTTACTGTAGGCCGGGTAAGCGTAGCGCCACCCGGCGTGGTTACAGACTATGAACTTTCACCAGTACTACCCCGTCGACATCGTCAACGGCCCCGGCACGCGCTGTACTCTTTTTGTTTCCGGGTGCGTGCATGAATGCCCTGGGTGTTACAACAAAAGCACCTGGCGGCTCAATTCGGGTAAACCGTTTACGAAAGAGATGGAAGACCAGATCATTAACGATCTGAACGACGCGCGGATTAAACGCCAGGGGATCTCACTGTCTGGCGGCGATCCGCTGCATCCCCAAAACGTACCGGACATTCTGAAACTGGTGCGACGCATTCGCGAAGAGTGCCCCGGCAAAGACATCTGGGTATGGACGGGTTATAAGCTGGATGAGCTCAACGCCGCGCAAATGCAGGTTGTGGATCTGATTAACGTGCTGGTCGACGGTAAATTCGTACAGGATCTTAAAGACCCGATGCTGATCTGGCGCGGCAGCAGTAACCAGGTCGTCCATCATTTACGTTGATCGCACTCTTTAACGCCGTTTCTCTGCTTCAGGATAAACAAATGTAATGCGTTATAGCATTACATTTGCATTAACATTCATTTCTGGAAAACGCCTCTCAAAAACGGCTCACGCACTCCATCGCTACCGCTTTGAACTCGGCAAAATTCTGGCTGGCACAGAGTCGCGTCATGGCGCGCTCACGCAGGAAAGTGACAAAAATATCGTAGATCGCCATTGCTTCTTCGTACTCGCTTTTACTGATGGCGAGTAAAAAGATGACGTGCGCCGTCTCATCTCCCCAGACGATGCCCTGCGGCGCGAGCACGGTATAGACCACCGTTTTCTTCGCCAGCAATCCCAGGGCGTGCGGCAGGGCGATGCTGTCGCCTAACATCGTGCTGACAATGGCTTCACGCTCAACCACCGAGTCGAGAAACTCCGCATCCACAAACCCCTCGCTTTGCAGCTGATCGCACAATGTCTTAAACAGCGTCTGCTGATCCATTGTTCCGTCGATAATGCGAAAGTGGGCGGCGTCGAAGTATTTGTTCAGCATCCACGGGCGGGTTCTGTCCACCAGCACCAGCTTGCCGATCTGCTCCAGCTGGTAGTCGGTAGGGAATGGCGCAATCATGACCACCGGCTTATCTTTTTCGCTGACGCGCGCGGTAGAGATGACAAAATCTTCGGCAATGCTGTCCCGCTGCTCATAGTCACGCAGAGTCAGGGTTCTCACGATCTCAATCTGCGGATATTTCCGCGCCAGCACCGCTTCGATCATACGTACCATCGCATTTCCCGCGTCACATACCAGCAGGATTTTAGGCTGCCGTTGATAACCGATGTTGTAACTACGCTCCAGCCCAACGCCGATATGCAATACCAGAAAACCAATCTCGTTTTCGCTGATGGTATATGGCGTGTATTTTCCCCAACCCGACACGGCCGCCAGCGTCATATCCCACGCCATAGGGTAGTGCTGCTTAATGTTTTCCAGTAGCGGATTGGGGATCATGATCTGATAGCGCACCCGCGTGATCATCGTTTTGATGTGGGTGAGCAGGTCGGCATGTAACTGTTTGTCATTCAACAGGTTATAGTTGTACTGCGTGTTGATAAAACGGAGGATATAGTTAACCAGCGCTTCATCGTCATCGGCATTGATGGCGCTGGGAGCAATCTCCTGCACCTGCCGTGCGGCAATGTGTACCTTCAGCCAGTTCTCTTCAGACGCCGACAGCGGTTTATCTGCCAGGTGTTGCAGCACCGCCGCAATATCCCGCGCCGCGAAGCAGACGTTGTCCTCCACCTCTTCCGTGGTAAATTCCGACAGCGGATACCCTTCGCTGATGCGCCGTACCGCGACGGCGCAATACAGGCGTAAAAACAGCTCGCCTTCATCTGTCAAACGAATACGAAAACGGGTAAATATTTCCTGCAAAATCGGCTGCAATTGCTCCGGCACACCCGCGTTAAGCGCCTCTTCCACAATCAGCGGGTTCGCCGGGTCCTGCTGCGCCAGCGTCCACAGGAGATCGGTCAGACACGCGCGGATCGCCATCTCGCTGCCGAACAATTTCATGCCGTGGCGCGGGCGGGTTTCCAGCGTCAGATGATAGCGGCGCAGCCACTCGCGAACTTCCGCCATATCATTTTGCAGCGTCGCGCGGCTGACGAACCACTCATCCGCCAGATCTTCCAGTTTGAGCGAGAAAGCGGACGTCAGGAAACGAACCACCAGATAGTGCACCCGTTCCTGGCTGGTTCGCGGGATGCGCAGCGTACTCGGCTGCTGCTCCCGCAGGGTTTGATAGCGGGTCGGATCGTCAATTCGGAGCTGATAACCGTTGCCCCGGCTCAGAACAAACTGCGCGCCATACTGCGTCAGCAACGCATTCAACGCAGTAATGTCCGCCCGCACGGTGCGCGTGGAAACCGACAACCGCTGCGCCAGCTCATCCTGCGGCAGCGTCTCGTTTTGCAACATATCAAACAGCTGTGCCAAACGTTGGTTGGGGAATCGCACGTCACTTACCTCACTCTTGCTATTAACCTACGCACGTCCGGGTAATGGCCAACAGCTGGCGTACATCGTCTGGACGGGTGTTGCCACTCACCTTATCAATAATCGAACTATAAATGTGAGGAATGATTTTGCTGACGCCGGCATCAAGCGCAATCTGCAAAATCTCGCCAAAGTTTTCCAGATCGATACCGCCAGTCGGCTCCAGCCAGAAGTCGTGACGGGCGCAGGCTTCCGCTACCGCTTTGTACTCATCACGGCATTTCAGGCCGCCCATCGGGAAGTATTTAATCGAGCTGCCGCCCATGTCTTTCAGCAGGGCAATCGCCGTCTCAACGGGAACAATGCCGTCCGGCGTTTTGCTGCTCAGCGGGCCGGTAGAAATTTTCACTCTGCCCGGCGTCCCCGTCGGGGAGACCAGACCGTTAACGACCGTTTCACTCTGCCCCAGCAGCGCGCGGCTGGTCGCCACGCCGGTAAAGACCTGATTAACGTGCTGCGGCTGCACCTGACGAGAGATTTCGCTCACCATCGCCGACTGGTTCGGATCGCCAGCCCCCAGGCCAACAGAGAGGGCATTGTCGATAAGCGCCGCATATTCGCGCATATCCGCCACCGCGCTGTCGACATCCGGGTAATTTTTGGAGAGCACGCCGACCAGCACATGGCCTTCCGCCGCCGCATAAATCTCACGGGCGTTCTCTTTGGAACCCGCCAGAACGTTCAGACAAACGCGGTCACGGTAAAAGTTAGGGGTCAGTTTCATGCTTTTTTCTCCTGATTAATCACGTCGCGAATACGGCGTGCCACAATCTCCAGTTGCGCCTGATTTACGCTGCGGACATCCGCCTCAATAATGCCTTCGTTAGCTTTGTAGCCACGGAAATAGATGGCGTACTCACCCTGTTTGAGGGCTTCCACCAGATCGCCGGTGGCAATGCCGGTCACGGCCTCATCGAATTTAATTTCCGTTCGCGCGATATCGCGTCCGGCGCTGTCCCACACCACGCGGGCGCTCACGCCATTAAGCGCATTCAGCGCATCAATAAACGGCGTCATTTTTTCGACCATCTCCGCGCCGCTCTCTTTCTGCGCGTTCAGGTAGAGTTCGATGGCGCAGGTCAGCCCGAGGATGCCCTCTTTGCCGACTTTCATGGCGCGGCCAATGCCCGCCGTCTGGCGTTTCACCCACTCGACGTACTGAGTTTTACCGAGCACCAGACCGCTGGTCGGCCCTTCAATCGCTTTCGCGCCGCTGTAGATCACCAGATCCGCGCCGACGCGGTAGTAACACTGCAAATCCTCTTCTGCCGCCGCATCCACAATCAACGGTAAATTGTGCGTGCGCGCGACTACCGCCGCCTGCTCTACGCTGAGCATGCTTTTCTGCACGCAGTGGTGAGATTTGATATAGAGGATCGCCGCCGTGCGCGGAGTGATCGCCGCCGCAAGCTGCGCTGCGGAACATTCGTTGGCATAACCGGCTTCGACCAGCTTACCGCCGCCCAGCGCCACCATCGTGCCAACCGGCGCGCCAAAGTTAACGTTGTGCCCTTTCGGCAATACAATTTCGTTATTCTCGATCGGAGTAACATGCAGGTTTTCCAGCAGCCAGTCGCTGTCCTGAACCAGTACCGCCGCTACCGACTGGGCAATCCCCGCCGAGGCGCAGGAGACGACCGTCGCCCCTTCCACATCCAGCAGTTTTGCAATGTACTCCCCGGTTTTATTGACCAGATCTTTCATCTCAAAGTACTGGTTCATGCCATCCATTGCCGCCTGCACCACTTCCGGGCGCGGGGTGGAAACACCGAGCGCGGTCATGCGCCCTGATGTATTAATCACTTGTTTCAGATTGTATTTTTCATAAATCGAAGTCACGTTCAGCACTCCCTTGTTCGGTTACATAGCCCTTACCCGCACGGATGGCGGCAAGCGGCACCAGCAATTTTTCAGCCTGTAAGCTGTCGTTTTCAGCGTCCACCAGCACGGTTGGCTGGCGCCTGAGCGTAAAGAGGGTCAAGTCGGCGTCCAGACCTGGCTCAAGGCGGCCCTTGCTTTTCAGGTTCAGGCCATCAGCGGCATTTGCCGTCACACAGTCGATGACCTGTGGCAGCGTCATGCCGATGGCGAGGAATTTCGACATCACGTTGGCAAGCGAATAAACCGGGCCATTGATGCGGTTACGACAGTAAATATCCGAGCTGATGGTGTGCGGCAAAATGCCTAAGCTAATCGCGCGCTGCGCGACCGCAAAGCTCAGGCTGGCAGTGCCGTGACCAACGTCCAGGCGCACGCCGCGCTGTAGCGCCCGGGTGATTGACGCGCGCAGCTCGCCGCCCGGCGTCAGAATGCGATTAGGTTTGCCGTTATAGCAGTGGGTGATGATATCGCCCGCCGTCAGACGCTCAGCGATCTCATCCAGATCCGGCGGATTGTTGCCGATGTGTACCATCAACGGCAGATCGCCGTTCTCTTTCTGCATCGCTTTGGCGCATTCCAGCGGCGTAATGCCGTTTTCACCCACCACGCTGCTGCTCATTCGCGCCTTCAGGCCCACAATGAAATTCGGATGGCGCTTCACCGCCTGTTTCACGGCGTCCGCATCGACATTGGCCATATTCGCCAGTTCGTTTTGTGCGATCAGCCCTACGCGGGAGATATTCAGCAACGCATAAACTTCAGTGGCTGCTTCACGGGTCAGCGTGTAGAAATCATCAATGTCGTCTGCGCCGGTACTGCCCGCATCAACAACGGTGGTGACGCCTGTCGCAATACCGACGCTGTCCGGCTCATCGTGATAAATCGGGGATTTCGGATAGCAGTGGACGTGGGAATCAATCCACCCTGCGCTAACGTAATACTCGCCGCGCAGATCGACGGTTTTCGCCGCCGGTTGCTGGATATTGCCCAACGCGGCAATTTTGCCGTCCTTCAGGGCGATATCGCTCACCGTATCGTCAACCAGACGCGCACGGCGCAGGAGTAAATCATACATCGCTCTCTCCTTTACCGGATGGCGGCGTAACCGCCTTATCCGGCCTACAAATCAACAGTTAGCTAATGGCAATCGGGAAGATCGAACCTAAAATCATGGCGCCGAGGATCGCGCCGCCGGTGATCGGCTTCTGCCAGAGATAGAACAGCAACGCCCCCAGCAAAGAACCCACGCCGATTGGAATCGAGGCGGTCATCGCGCTGAGGATGATCAGCGGCCCCAGGAAGCGGCCTGACGCATTACCCGCCCCCATCATCACGTCCGCCCCGTAGGTGGAGTCGCTCTGATTGATGGTGAACTTACGCGCCAGAATGATGACGTAGCCAATTGCCAGACCAATCACCAGACCGGTGATTAACGAGGCGACAAAGTTAGCGACCGGGAAAACGATCCCTGCGCCCAGCAGCAGCGCCGGAACCCCAAGACCGACGCCGGTCTGGATCGCCCCGCCGATGTCCAGAATCCCCACCAGCGACCCTTCGATAATGCGGGCAAACAGGAAGCTTGCGCCAAATGCGGCCACCGCGCCGTAAACGCCGGTGTCCATCCCCGCTTTCAGCATTGCCACAAAGGCCACTTCGTTAAACGCGCCGATACCGTACAGGTAGTACATATGCGTCCCGGCAAAAACACCGGATGAGAGCAAGCCTACAAAGATCGGGAACGACCAGTCGGCATACCAAAAACCTTTATTCTGTTCCATTATGATGGCCTCCGTTATTTGCCGCTGAGCGAGCCGTGGATCAGTTCGAGCCAGTTCGGCACGGTCATATTGAAGGATTCGATCATCTTCATATCGAAGCCGCGGAAGAAGCCGCTCAGGACAAACAGCGCCACAATGGCGACCATCATCACTTTGGTGACGTGGTTCCAGCCGCTCTCTTCAACGCCTTTGCCGATCAGAATACCCAGCACCAGACCCGGAACGGCGTTACCCATGATCAGCTGCGCCGCGCCGCCAAACACGGTGGCCCAGAAGCCTGATTTTTTCCCGGCGTCGATCGCCGCCAGCCAGAAGATAACCGGCATCACGGTATTCACCAGCAGGTTAGCCGCAGGCACCAATACCTTAACGGCGGTGACCTGCAACGCTTCCGGTACGGAAGAGGCGGTAAGGTTGAGGAAGGTCACGACGATCATGCCGATGATGCCGCAGGCAATCGCCATTTTCTTCGGATCGTGCAGCGTCTCGCCGACATTGCGGTTTTTGATCATCAGCGCTGCCGCGCCCCAGTTCGGGATGATGCGGTGATCGACATCCTGCGTGAATGAACCCGCCGCAACGGATGAGGCCCAGGCGTTGAAGAAGAAGCCCAGACCGAAGGAGAAGTGAGAAGCCGGGTCCCCTTCACAGGAGTTCAGTTCCCCCAATGTACGAAACGCGCCCATACCCTGTGTAGTCGGCGCATGAAACATGCGTGCAGCCCCGGCGCCCACACCGACGCCGACCAGGCCACCAATGATGAGCGATTTTATTAATATTATCAGGAACATATTTATGCCTTTTAATAAAGAATCAGCGTTGCGCGACGAAGTCCACCTTGTCGAGATTGATGGCAGTCACGTTGACGGTCACTTCCAGCTCCACGCTGTAGGTGCGTCTTTCCCGGCGCAAAAAGACAAATAAAAACGCTTCTTTGCGCACCGTTTCACGCGCTTGAACAACCTGCACATCCTGTGGCTCAATACGCAATAAAATATGCGGCGATGCTTTCATCACCGCGCCCTGAACGTGGTTCAGGGCATCGGCAAAGGCGCGCGCTTTGGCTTCGCCTTTACCGGTGACTCTCACCGTAGTGGTGAATTGTTCTTTCATACTTAAGCGCCGTATTTCTTCTGCCACGCCTGAACCAGACGCTCGCCAAGTTCTTCTTTATCCATAAAGCCGAATCCCAGCACGTTGCAGCCTTCGTTGATAGCCGTGACGCCTTCATCCACAGAGCGCATCCCGTATTTGGCTTTGTAGCCATACTTGTTTTGCGCCGTGATGGCGCCCGCGCCGCCGCTACCGCAAAAAGAGATGCCAAAGGTGGCGTTTTCCGCTTTCATCACGTCGCCCAGCTTCATATCCGCCGCCACGCCCGGCACCACCACCGCACGACCACCGGCTTTTTCCACACCTGCCGCCACTTTCTGGCCCTTACCTAGACGATCGCCAATTACGACTGTAATCTGTTCCATTTTTTGCTCCTTAAAGGTTGTCTTTCGCGACTTCGAAATGTACTGACAGCAGCCAGGCTTCTTCCTCTGGAAGGTTGCCAAACGCCGCCACGATGTCGCGGGCAAGCGCCATTGATTCGGCTGAAATTTCATCAAATAAACTGGCATCCACTTCCGGCAAAGGCTCGCCGGTCACTGACCGGTGCGCCATGGCGCGAACATGAGACGTCAGCATTTGTTCCTGTACGGCGTTGGGAATGATGTGATGTTCGCTGAGTAAGGCATACACCTGCGCCAGCATGCGATCGGCCAGTTCACCGATCTCCGTCACCTGCTCCCCCATGTCGTTCATTACTGCTCCGTTATTCACTCGTCTTACCCCGTTAATGGCTCTGGGTTAAAACTAACGGCAGGGGTTAAAAGTTTGTAGCGAGTTGTTTTCCACTTCGAAGTGGAAAGGCGAGTGGCGACAGTGATCTGTTCCACAGAAAAGGGGGATTTGGCGATTTATCGCTGAAAAACTGTGACATACGTCGCAAGGAAAGGCGGAAAAACCGATGAGAAAAAGCACATTCGCGCGATCGCCGAATGTGAAAAAGTGTGACGGGAATAGGGATTACTTATAGCCCAGGGGAAATGCCGGATGGCGACGCGATGCGTCTTATCCGGCCTACATCACGTTATTAACGATACTTCTTATGGTACGCGTTGCGGGTGGTTTTAAACGCTTCCGCCGCCGCTTGCGCCTCTTTGATTTTTCCTTCATTCGCCAGTTTTAATGCGCCGTCAATCTGACCGACCAGCGTATCTAAACCGTGGCGAAAATCCTTCATCTCCGGGCTATCCGGGGCTTTATCTTCCAGCTTGGGCGGCGTGCCTTTTTGCGCATCCAGCGCAGCGGCGCGCATTTTGCTTAACGCGTCTTTCAGTTCGGTCGCGTTATCCGTTTTTTCCACCACCTTCAGATTGTCGTTAAGCGTGTCCATATTGTCTTCAAGATCGGCAGAAAACACCGCCGAACTGAACGCCAGGGATGATATGGCAAGAACAGCTAACAGGTTTTTACGCATTGCTCACTTCCTCATTTTTATTATGAAAAGAAAACAAACGAGTGCTACTGCCCGGCGATTTTCATCTCCGGTAACAGCACGGAACCACACTGTATATTGCTACGCGTTTCAATATCGTTACCCACGGTGACGATATTGCGCCACATCTCTTTTAAATTCCCGGCGATGGTGATCTCGCTGACCGGATACTGGATCTCGCCGTTCTCAACCCAGAAACCGGCCGCGCCACGGGAGTAGTCGCCAGTAATGCCGCTCACCCCCTGGCCCATGAGTTCGGTGACGACCAGACCGGTGCCCATCTCTTTGAGCAGTTGTTCAAAGCTCAGCCCCTGCCCGGCAATGCGCCAGTTATGGATGCCGCCCGCGTGCCCGGTGCTTTTCAGCCCCAGTTTGCGCGCGGAATAGTTGGTCAGCAGCCACTGGGTCAGCACGCCGTCTTTCACAATGTCGCGACGCTCTGTGCGCACACCTTCGCTGTCGAATGGCGAAGAGGCCAGCCCTTTCAGCAGATGCGGGTGTTCTTCGATGGTCAGCCATTCCGGCAGAATTTGTTTGCCCAGCGAGTCGAGCAGGAAGGTCGATTTACGGTATACCGAGCCGCCCGCAATCGCGCCGACCAGATGGCCAAACAACCCGGTCGCCACTTCATTCGCGAAAATCACCGGCGCTTTCATGGTCGAGAGTTTGCGCGGCGCCAGGCGAGATAACGTACGGCGCGCGCACTCGGCGCCCACCCATTCCGGCGTTTGCAGATCGCCTAACGCACGGCCAATGGTGTAGGCGTAATCACGCTCCATGTCGCCCTTTTCTTCGGCGATGACACAGCTTGAGAGCGAATGGCGCGTGGAGCAGTACCCCTGCAACATGCCGTGGCTGTTGCCGAACACTTTGATGCCGTAATGGCTGTTAAAGCTGCCGCCTTCGGTGTTGGTAATACGTTTATCCGCCTGTAACGACGCCTGCTCCGCGCGAGCAGCCAGATCAATGGCTTCATCCGGGGTCACTTCCGCCGGGTGGAACAGGTCGAGATCCGGCGCCTCAAAGGCCAGCAGATCTTTATCTGCCACGCCCGCGCACGGATCCGGCGAAGTATAGCGAGCGATATCCAGCGCCGCCTGTACGGTACGGGCAATCGCCTGCGAGCTTAAATCGGTGGATGACGCGCTGCCTTTACGGTTCTGGTGATAAACGGTGATCCCCAGCGCGCCGTCACTATTAAATTCTACGTTCTCCACTTCACCATAACGGGTGCTGACGCTGATGCCGGTGGTCTTGCTGACAGAGACTTCCGCGCCGTCTGATTTGCCTGAGGCGAGCTCCAGGGCTGTCGAGACCGCTTCTTCCAGAATCTTACGCTGCGCTTCAACTTGTGAGATTACTTTCATCGCAAATGCCATACTGTAGAGAGAGTTTCTCTGAAGTCTAACAGAGAACCGTTTTTCAGTGCGCATCTTAACTGGTAACATTAGCCTCTTTTTTTAAGGAGCCTGACATGACAAAGCAGCCCGAAGACTGGCTCGACGACGTTCCCGGTGATGACATCGAAGACGAAGACGATGAAATTATCTGGGTCAGCAAAAGTGAAATTAAACGCGATGCCGAGGAGTTAAAACGCCTGGGCGCGGAAATTGTGGATCTGGGGAAAAACGCGCTGGATAAGATCCCGCTTGATGCGGATCTGCGCGCCGCCATTGAGCTGGCCCAGCGTATTAAGATGGAAGGCCGCCGCCGTCAGTTGCAGCTGATCGGTAAGATGCTGCGTCAACGCGACGTTGAACCTATTCGTCAGGCGCTGGATAAGCTGAAAAACCGCCACAACCAGCAGGTGGTGCTGTTCCATAAGCTTGAGCAACTGCGCGATCGCCTGATCGTTGAAGGTGATGATGCGGTGGAGGAAGTGCTGAGCCTGTGGCCGAATGCCGACCGTCAACAGCTTCGCTCGCTGATCCGCAACGCGAAGAAAGAGAAAGAAGGCAACAAGCCGCCGAAGTCGGCGCGGCAGATCTTCCAGTATCTGCGTGAGCTGGCGGAAAACGAAGAGTAATGCGTACGTGAGTTAAGTGTGCCGGATGGCGACGCAAAACGTCTTATCCGGCCTACAGCCTGGTGCATTGGTATTTGCCGGATGGCGACGCAACGCGTCTTATCCGGCCTACAGATTGTAGGCCCGGTAAGCGCAGCGCCACCGGGCATATGATTACTCCGTCGCCTCTGCCTTTTTCGCCAGGCCATCCAACAGTTTTTGATGGATGCCGCCGAACCCGCCGTTGCTCATCACCAGAATATGATCGCCAGGCTGCGCGGTTTTCACCACCATGTCGGCCAGCGCGTCCACATCTCCGCTCCAGTGCGCAGGCTGAACACAGGCATCCGCGACTTCCGCCACCTGCCACGGAATATGCTGCGGTTGCAGCAAGAACACTTCATCCGCACGCCCTAACGACGGAGCCAGATCGTCTTTGCAAAGACCCATCTTCATGGTGTTGGAGCGCGGTTCCAGCACCGCAAGAATACGCGCCGTACCGCCCACTTTACTGCGCAACGCCGCAAGCGTCGCCAGAATCGCCGTCGGGTGGTGAGCGAAATCGTCATACACCGTCACACCGTTGGCTTCACCGCGCAGCTCCAGACGACGACGGGCGTTGATGAACGATCCCAACGCGTTAGCCGCATCCGCAGGCATCACGCCAACATGACGAGCGGCGGCAATCGCCATCAGCCCGTTATTCATATTGTGTTCACCGACCAGCGACCACTTCACTTCGCCGACTTTTTCACCGTCCAGCCACACTTCCCAAACGGATGCATCCGCGTTCAGTTTCTTCGCCTGCCAGTGCCCCTGCTCGCCCACCAGTTCCTGCTCGCTCCAGCAGCCCATCGCGATCGTCTGCTTCAGGTTGATGTCGTGTTCCGGGAAAATAATGCGCCCTTGCCCCGGCACGATGCGCACCAGGTGGTGGAACTGCTTCTGAATCGCTTTCAGATCGTCAAAGATGTCCGCATGGTCGAACTCAAGGTTGTTGAGGATCAGCGTGCGCGGGCAGTAATGCACAAACTTGGAACGCTTATCGAAGAACGCGCAGTCGTACTCATCCGCCTCAATGACGAAGAAGTGACTTTCACCCAGACGGGCAGAAACGTCGAAATTGCCCGGAACGCCGCCAATCACGAAGCCCGGCTGATAACCGCAGGCTTCCAGAATCCAGGTCGCCATGCCTGCCGTGGTGGTTTTACCGTGCGTACCGGCTACGGCCAGCACCCAGCGATCGCGCAGAACAAAGTCATGCAGCCACTGCGGGCCGGACATATACGGAATGTTCTTTTCCAGCACCGCTTCAACACACGGATTTCCACGGGTCATGGCGTTGCCGATGATCACCAGGTCTGGCTGTGGGTCGAGCTGGCTGGCGTCGTAACCCTGAATTAAATCAATGCCCTGCTTCTCAAGCAGGGTGCTCATCGGCGGATACACATTGGCGTCCGAACCCGTTACTTCATGACCGAGCGAGCGCGCCAGCATCGCCAGACCGCCCATGAAAGTGCCACAAATTCCCAAAATATGAATGCGCATACGTCACTACCCTTTTTTAATCTGGGGGCCATTTTACGCACATGTCAGGCAAGTGAGAAACGCATTTCAGGATATTCCGTACTTTGCTGGCGCGATTCACCTGAGCGCGGCCGCTGAAATATTTGTTAAGATTGTTACGGTCGCTTTACTCCATATCAATTGCAGGGAAAGTGTTATGAAAACGTTAGGTGAATTTATTGTCGAAAAGCAGCACGAGTTCTCTCATGCTACCGGTGAGCTCACTGCTTTGTTGTCGGCAATAAAGCTGGGCGCCAAGATCATCCACCGCGATATCAACAAGGCCGGTCTGGTCGATATCCTGGGTGCCAGCGGTGCTGAGAACGTGCAGGGCGAGGTTCAGCAGAAACTCGACCTGTTCGCGAACGAAAAACTGAAAGCTGCACTGAAGGCGCGCGATATTGTGGCGGGCATCGCTTCTGAAGAAGAAGATGAAATTGTCGTCTTTGAAGGCTGCGAACACGCGAAATACGTGGTGCTGATGGACCCACTGGATGGCTCGTCCAACATCGATGTTAACGTCTCTGTCGGTACTATTTTCTCTATCTACCGCCGCGTAACGCCTGTCGGCACGCCGGTGACGGAAGAAGATTTCCTGCAACCGGGCAATAAGCAGGTGGCTGCGGGTTATGTGGTCTACGGCTCTTCAACTATGCTGGTTTACACCACCGGCTGCGGCGTACACGCCTTCACCTACGATCCGTCGCTGGGCGTTTTCTGCCTGTGCCAGGAGCGTATGCGCTTCCCGGAGAAGGGCAACACCTACTCCATTAACGAAGGCAACTACATCAAATTCCCGAATGGCGTGAAGAAGTACATTAAGTTCTGCCAGGAAGAGGACAAGTCCACGAATCGCCCGTACACCTCGCGCTATATTGGCTCCCTGGTGGCGGATTTCCACCGCAACCTGCTGAAAGGCGGGATCTACCTCTACCCGAGCACCGCCAGCCACCCGGAAGGGAAACTGCGTCTGCTGTACGAATGCAACCCGATGGCCTTCCTGGCTGAGCAGGCGGGCGGCAAAGCGAGCGACGGTAAAGAGCGCATTCTGGATATTACGCCGGAAAGCCTGCACCAGCGCCGTCCGTTCTTCGTCGGCACCGATCATATGGTGGAAGATGTAGAACGCTTCATCCGCGAGTTCCCGGACGCATAATTATCATTAATCGCACGGATGTAGGCCGGATAAAACGCGCAGCGTTGCCATCCGGCAATTTATTGCCCGATGACGGCTTCGCCTTATCCGGCCTACGTTCGGTTACGCTGCCTGTAGCTTAAATACGGCCATCGCCTCCAGCAGCGCATGGGACTGCTCTTCCAGCGAACGGGTGGCTGCGGAAGATTGCTGTACCAGCGCCGCGTTCTGCTGTGCGGTTTCATCCATCTGACTGACCGCGATATTCACCTGTTCAATGCCCCGGCTCTGTTCCTGAGAAGCACTGGCAATCTCACGCATCAGTTTGGTCATGCGCATCACTTCTGTCGCAATCTCATCCATCGTTTCACCGGCCTGCATCGCCAGATCGCTGCCCTCTCCGACATGCGTTTGCGAGTCGCTGATGAGCGCGCGGATCTCTTTCGCGGCATCGGCGCTACGGCTGGCGAGATTACGCACCTCACCGGCAACCACCGCAAAACCGCGCCCCTGTTCGCCGGCGCGCGCCGCTTCAACGGAGGCATTCAGCGCCAGAATATTGGTCTGGAAAGCGATGCTGTCAATTACGCCGAGAATATCGGCGATACGGTCAGAGCTACCGGAAATATCACGCATTTTCTCAATGACATAGCACACCATCTCACTGCCGCGATCGGCGGTGTCCGAGACTGATTTCGCCAGTTGGTGCGCCTGATCGGCATTCTCAGCGTTCAGTTTCACCGTCGCAGTCAGCTCTTCCATGCTGGCGGCTGTCTGTTCCAGCGAGGTGGCCGTAGACTCTGTACGTTGCGCCAGGTGCAGGTTGCCCGCCGTCAGTTCACGGCTGCCGGTATCAATTTGCGTGCTGGCGTCACGAACGCGTACCACGGATTCACTCAGCGCCGCACGCATCTCTTCAAGGGCGGTATTCAGACGGTTAAATTCAGAGCTGGCAAAATGGCTTACCGTCGGCGATAAATCCCCTGTCGCCAGACGCTCCAGTTGCTCAACAACATTATCAAGAGGTTTCAGGAGCTTATTACGCAACATCAGCCATACCAGCGCCAAGAGGCCGATGGCGGCCAGCGTCGCCCCCGTCATCACCCCATAATAGACCCAGGAAGTGATAATGCGGGTGGAGGCGTAGAGCCCCATACCGCCCGTCAGCAACAGGAGCAGGGTAAGTAAAGACAGTAAAACCAGTAAACTTGTACGAATAGAGAGGGATTTTGGCATCGTTATCTTTCCGGTTGTAGGGATATAGAATCTATCGACTACAACCGGAAAAAGTTTATACGTTTCAGGAAATTCAATATGTTACTTCGGTGTTGCGGCTGTGTTGACACGCGTAACCGGAGAACTCTGGCGATTCTCCCACAGCACCGTCAGACCACGCTGCAAGGCAATAAAAATAAACAACAAAATCCCGATAGCGATCTTCGTCCACCAGGAACTCAGCGTGCCATCGAAGTTAATATAGGTCTGGATCAGCCCCTGGATCGCCACGCCGAACAGCGTACCTAACACCGTCCCCACGCCCCCGCTCAGCAACGTACCGCCAATCACCACCGATGCGATGGCATCCAGCTCAACGCCAACGCCCGCCAGCGCATAACCGGCCTGGGTATAAATGGAGAAAACAATACCCGCCAGCGTCGCAAGCCCGGTGGAGAGCATATAAATACGGATGGTGGTGCTGCGCGTCGAAATCCCCATCAGGTTCGCCGACGCCGCATTTCCGCCAATGGCGTAAACCTGATTACCAAACCGCGTACGGTGGGCGAGGAAAATACCGATCACCACCACCGCCAGCATCAGCAGCCCCATTGCGCTCAGACGCCCGCCGCCGGGGATTTTCCACGCCAGGCTGGAGAGCGTATCGTAAATCGGGTGGTTAATCGGGATCGACTCCTCAGACACCAGATAACTGACGCCACGCAGGAAGAACATCCCCGCCAGCGTAATGATAAACGCCGGAATCTTCAGCGCATCAATCAGCAGCCCCATAAATGCCCCGAACGCACAGCCCATCGCCAGTACCAGCGGGAAGGCCAGCAGCGGCGAGATCCCCCAGTAGCCAATGGCCTTCGCCAGAAAAACGCCGGTAAACGCGATCACCGATCCCACGGACAGATCGATGCCGCCGGAGAGGATCACGAAGGTCATGCCAACCGCGATAATCCCGAGGAAAGCGTTATCGGTCAGGATGTTGCAGATAACCCGGGTTGAGGCGAAACCGGGGAACTGCGTCAGGCAATAGAGGTAGCCCAGCACAAAAACCCCGAGGGTGATCATCAACGGTAAGTTACGTTTTATCACGACCACGCACTCCTTTTATCAGACTGATAAAGCGCTGCGACTGCACAATCAGCACACATAACACCACGATGGCTTTGACGACCTGGTTCATCTCCGGCGGAAAGCCTGACAGCAGGATGCCGGTATTCATCCCCTGGATAATCAATGCGCCCACGACCGACAGCAGCAGGTTAAAGCGCCCGCCCATCAGCGAGCCGCCGCCAATAACCACGGCCAGAATAGCGTCCAGCTCCAGCCAGAGTCCGGCGTTGTTGGCGTCCGCGCCGCGAATATCCGCCGTGATGATGATGCCCGCAATCGCCGCACACAGGCCGCTCAGAACATAGGTGAGCATGACGATAATGCGGGTGTTCACCCCGGCATTTTTCGCCGCCCGAATGTTGATCCCCACCGCTTCAATGAACATCCCCAGCGCCGTTTTACGGGTCAGCAGCCAGAACACCACCAGGGTAAGCAGCGCGATAATCACGGGCGTCGGAAACAGCAGCAGCGAACCGCTGCCGAACCACGATAAGTTGGGTGAGTTAAAGGTGACGATCTGCCCGGAGGTGATGAGTTGCGCCACGCCACGTCCAGCCACCATCAGAATGAGCGTGGCGACAAACGGCTGAATTTTAAGGATCGCCACCAGAATACCATTCCACAAGCCCGCCAGTACGCCTGTTCCCAGCGCCGCGAGCAGCACCACCGGTAAGCTGTGCCCGGCCACCGTCATGGCGGCAGTGGTCGCCCCGGCAATCGCCATTACCGCCCCGACGGAGAGATCGATACCGCCAGTGGCGATCACCAGCGTCATCCCAATCGCCAGCAGCGCAACGGGAGCCGCGCGGTTAAGAATGTCAATCGGGCTGCCGAACAGGCGGCCGTCCTGCAAAATCACCTGCCAGAAATGCGGCGCCACCAGGCTGTCCACCAACAGCACCAGCAGCAATGCCACGATCTGCGGCATACCTGTCGGCCAGCGAAAACGTCGCTTCGGCGGTGTGGTTTGCGGGAGAGACTGAGGCATCACACTATTCTCCTTACGCCGCAATGGCGTTCATGATCGCCGGAACGGACAGTTCCGCCAGCGGGATCTCCGCCACCTGTTTACGATCGCGCATGATGATCACCCGATCGGCATAGCCCACCAGTTCCTCCAGTTCAGAGGAGATGACCAGCAGCGCCAGCCCGTCCGCACACAGCGTTTCGATCAGGCGGATGATCTCCGCATGCGCCCCAACGTCGATGCCGCGTGTCGGTTCATCCAGAATCAGGAACTGCGGTTTGGTCAGCAACCAGCGCGACAGCAACACTTTTTGCTGATTGCCGCCGGAGAGAAATTCAATCGGCTGTTCCGCACTGGGGGTACGAATACCCAACTGGCGGATAAAACGCTCGGCAATCTCCTGCTGTTCTCTGCGGGAAATCGGCCGCAGCCAGCCTCGCTGCGCCTGTAGCGCCAGAATGATATTTTCCCGTACCGATGCGGCGGCAATAATGCCGTCCGTTTTCCTGTCTTCCGGGCAAAAGCCGATCCCAAGGCATGAAGCCTGATGCGGCGATCGCAGGGTTTGCGGCTTACCTTTGATCATCGCACTGCCGCTGTCGGCCGGTTTGATGCCGAAGATCACCTCTGCGGTTTCGGTACGCCCCGATCCCAACAGCCCTGCCAGACCGACGATCTCGCCGGGGCGGACTTCCAGGCTGAACGGCGAGATGGTGCCCTTCCTGCCATAATCTTTAAAGGCAGCCACCGGTTTATCGCTCAGCAAGGTGCGCCCCGCCCGCTGTAGCGCATGGGTCTCCAGTTCGCGCCCCAGCATCATTTTCACCAGTTCGATCTGTGGAAGCTCGCGGGTTTCGCGGCAGCCGACAAAGCTGCCGTTGCGTAACACGGTGATCCGATCGCTCACCTGATAAACCTGATCGAGAAAGTGCGTAACAAAGATCAGGCTGACGCCGCGATCGCGCAGATGGCGCATCAGGCCAAACAGCATCTCAACTTCCTGGGTGTCGAGGCTGGCGGTGGGTTCGTCGAGGATCAGGACTTTCGCGGAGAGATCGATGGCCCGGCAGATAGCGACAATCTGCTGCATTGCAACGGAAAAGCGGTTGAGCGGCTCACGCACATCCAGCGAAAAGCCGTAAGAGGCCATCAATTCTGTAGCGCGTTTCTCCATTTCTTTGCGCCGCAGCAGGCCAAAACGCCGGGGTTCACGACCGATAAACAGGTTATCCGCCACCGACATATTGGGCAGAAGGTTAACCTCCTAGTAGACGGTTCCGATCCCCAGTTGCTGGGCATGCGCGGTATTCTTCGGTGAAATCGCCTGACCTTCCAGCCAGATAGTGCCGCGATCGGCATGGTATACGCCGGTTAATGCTTTAATCAGCGTTGATTTTCCCGCCCCGTTTTCCCCGAGCAGCGCCATGATTTCGCCCCGGCGCAGGCTAAAATCGACGTTATCCAGCGCCTTAACGCCGGGAAAGAATTTACTGAGTCCCTCGGTACGGAGGATTTCCTGATTTTGGTCGATGGTCATGGCATTCCTCCGGTTCGAAAGCACGGCCTTTCCGTAGGCCCGATAAGCGCAGCGCCATCAGGCAATAAATGCCGGATGGCGGCGTAACGCCTTATCCGGCCTACAGAAGACCAACAGCAAAATCAGTAGCCCATGTTTTTCTTCTTCTCTAACTCTTCTTTTGCGGTGTCAGGCAGGTACAGCGTCGATTTGGTGATGGTCAGCTTCTCAGGCATCGTGCCGTCTTTTTTGTATTTCTCCAGCGCATCGAAAGCGGGCCCGGCCATGTTCGGCGTCAGTTCAACGCTGGCATTGGCTTCGCCATCAATCATCGCTTTATAGATATCCGGCACGCCGTCGATAGAGCCCGTCAGAATATCTTTGCCCGGCTTCAGACCCGCTTCTTTAATCGCCTGGATCGCGCCGATCACCATGTCGTCGTTATGGGCGTAAACCATGCAGATGTTTTTGCCGTTGTTTTCCGCTTTGATAAAGCTCTCCATCACCTCTTTCCCTTTACTACGGGTAAAGTCGCCAGACTGAGAGCGGATGATTTTGATGTTTGGCGCTTTGGCGATGGCTTCGGCAAACCCTTTCTTACGGTCGATCGCCACGCTGGCCCCAACGGTGCCTTGCAGCTCAACAACGTTACACGGCTTGCCATCCACCTCTTTTACCAGCCAGTCGCCGATCAATCTGCCTTCCAGCACGTTGTCGGCGGTGACGGTGGTCATATAGAGCGATTTGTCTTTAACATCAATGGAGCGGTCGAGCAGAAAGACCGGAATTTCCGCATCTTTGGCTTCTTTTAAGACCGGTTCCCAGCCTGTCGCGACCACTGGCGCAATAAAGATGGCGTCCACGCCCTGAGCGACAAATGAGCGTACGGCTTTAATCTGGTTTTCCTGTTTTTGCTGACCGTCGGCAATTTTCAGCGTGATGCCGCGTTTTTCGGCCTCGCTCTTCGCCACGTTGGTTTCGGCGGCGCGCCAGCCGGACTCAGAGCCGACCTGCGAAAATCCTACGGTTAAGGGGGCGGCCATTGCCATAGACGACATGGCTGCCGAAACTGCTGTGACTAAAAGTAAGCGCTTCCACATAATGATGTCCTCGTAGCCCAGGTTATTGTTGGGTGAAAAGCATTCGCGAGGAAAACTATAGACAATAGGTGATGTAACGGATTGCGTTACATCACACTTCAAAAAAGTAAATAAAAGGTTAATCACAACTTTGTAATCGCTTTCATTCGCCTATGAAAAAAGCAGCTGTTGTTATGGATTTTCCTGTCACGTAAACCGTCTGAAAATCGCAGCCGGAGGGGAAAGAAGACGAAAACAAGCGAAGACTTTCAGCGCGAGTTGGCTATAATACTCGCCACTTGTTTGCCATATATATTTAAAGGAAACAGACATGAGCTTACTCAACGTCCCTGCGGGTAAAGATCTGCCGGAAGATATCTACGTTGTTATTGAGATCCCGGCTAACGCAGATCCGATCAAATACGAAGTTGACAAAGAGAGCGGCGCACTGTTCGTTGACCGCTTCATGTCCACCGCGATGTTCTATCCGTGCAACTACGGCTACATCAACAACACCCTGTCTCTGGATGGCGATCCGGTAGACGTTCTGGTCCCGACGCCGTATCCGCTGCAACCGGGTTCTGTGATCCGTTGCCGTCCGGTTGGCGTTCTGAAAATGACCGACGAATCCGGTGAAGATGCGAAGCTGGTTGCCGTACCGCACACCAAACTGAGCAAAGAATACGATCACATTAACGACGTGAACGACCTGCCGGAACTGCTGAAAGCGCAGATCACGCACTTCTTCGAGCACTACAAAGACCTCGAAAAAGGCAAATGGGTGAAAGTTGACGGCTGGGACAACGCTGAAGCGGCTAAAGCTGAAATCGTTGCTTCCTTCGAGCGCGCAGCGAAGAAATAAGTTCGTTTTCGCGTTAAGGCCAACGTCACTATTGGAGATCCTCATTTATTGAGGGTCTTTTTTTTATCCATCCTAAGCCACCTCCAGTGGCGGTGGTGAAGGACGCAGCGCCATCAGGCATCCGCAGCATGATTATGGCACCACATAAAACAACGCCACCCGAAGGTGGCGTGTTTTTTTATCAGCACTGGTCTCTGTCTAACCAGTTACCGCTTTCAATCAGCGTTAACCCTTCGACCGGACGTTGGTACACATACATCCATGCGCTTCCGTACGGTGTCTGGATTAACTGGCGTGCATATTCGCCGCCCCTGGTGCGCAAGGCATCAAGTTCGGCCAGCGTGGCGTTATCAATACGATAAACTTCACCGTGTACCGATCCGTTTCCCGGAACTGCGCCTGGATAGTGGCCCAGGCTATACAACTGGTAGTTATCGATACTGTAATCGCCCAGCAACTGGGCGTTGGTCATCCAGTGGCTGTTGCCCTGTTTGCGTCGTAAACTGCCGTAAACAAATATTCGCATTGCTAAAACTCGAACTGATAGAGCAAATCAAGTGCCTGATCTACGCCAGACACTGCTTCCAGATATAGCTTAGGCATCAGGCGATAACGTAACGTGAGCGTCGCCAAAGAGTCAAATATACCCACACCATATTTCACTTGCAGACCTGGCAGCACATATCCGCTGACCACAACCTGGGATGAGTCGCCCACCCCTTGCGTGTCCAGCGCCAGATTGCTTACGCCAAATGTCTCCCCGATTTTACCCACAACCTGACCACTTTGTGCAACCCCCAGACCAACAAGCATTGAGGTCATCGCCGCACTGTCGCTCTGATCGCTCTCCAGCCCCTGGCCGCGCAGCAGGTAAGACAGCGCCTCCTGCTGGGACATCGCCGGGTCAGAGAAGATTTCCGCTTTCGGCTCATCTGCGGTGCCAGTCACGCGCACCCCGGCAATAACGTCGTTCTCCGTCGATTCAGGATTACGAATCGCCTCGATGTTGAGCAGCGGCTGATCCGGCGGGCCAGAGAACAGCAGTTCCCCCTTACGCACGATCAGATCCTGCCCATACGCATGGAAGCGCCCGTCAGGAATATTGATCTGCCCGTTAAGCCCCAGTCCCTGTTTGTCCTGCGCAACTTTCAGGTCGCCGGTCAGACGCGCTTTCAGGCCAAACGCATCCATGCGGACGTTGTTCCCTACGTGGACAATCAGGTTGCTGTTGATCGGAATCGACGCGCTCTGCGGATTTTCAGGCTGTAAATCGTTATTGAGCATGACTTCATCGCTGGAGACGCCTACCGCGCTTTCCGGCAGTTCATGCACCACGATACGCGCCCACGGCACATCCACGCGTCCATCCAGCGTGAACAGGCTCGGCGTCGCCTCAAAGACCACATCCGGGGAAACATCCAGCCGCACCATCGGCGGCACGGTGATACGCACGCGGCTGCCTTTCGCCGCCACGCGGGCGCGCCAGTTATCTATCTGGCTCCAGTCGGCGTCGCCGCTCAGATTAATTTGCCCCTGCTGTGTGCGCACCACGCCTTGCAGAGTTGAGCGCGTACCGTTGAAATTCATCGCCAGTTGGCTTGGCTGCATATCAAACGGCATAAAGTTGCCATCCACATCCAGGCCGCTCAGCTGTAGCTGACCAAACATCTGTGGGCTTTGCACGTCGCCCCCCAGACGCAGGTTTGCGTTCAACATGCCCGCCGCTTTTTCGCCGCGCGAGAAGACAGGGTTGACCATCGCCAGGTTGAAGTTGCGGATATTGACGTTACCACCAATATTACGCCGCCCTTGCGGGTCGGTTATCTGTACCTGCCCGTCGAACTGGCCGTTATTGGTCAGACGGATCATCCAGCCTAACTGCGCCCGGTTATTGTGCAGATCGGCATTCAGGTTCAGCGTGTCGAAAGCCACCGGTAACGGCGCGTCATTGACCCGTTGCGTTACCTTCACGTTACGACCCGACAGTGTAACCTGCCCTTGCGGCAGCCCCTCTTTGGTGGTGTCCCACGCGACATCCGCTTTTCCGCTAAAGACGCCGCTGGCCTGCGTGGCGTCCGGCATAAACGGCTTCAGCATCGCCAGATCGAAACGGTTGAGATTCACCACCGCCCGTCCTTCTGCCCCGGCATCGATCGTTTGCGGTACGCACAGCTCCGCATTCGGGTTCGTCCAGCAGTGCGGCCCGATGCTGATTTTCTGTTCCTGGTTACGGTAATCCAGCGCAATGGCGCGCGTCAGCGACCACGGCCCCACCGGCGTCTGGAAGCGCGTATTGCTGAGCGTGCCTTTCCAGCGCGCTTCTTTACGGTCAAAACTGCCCGCAAGCGCAAGCTGCCCGGAGACCGGCTCGCCCTGAATCCGCAGTTGCAGTTCATGCTGCTTTTCGCTGCCTTTGGCATTCAGGGTGACGAGGTTGATATTGACGTCCGGCTGCGTAATCCGCTCAACGCGAACGTCAAGATTCCCGGCGATCTGGTCGGTGGATTTGATGTCCCCTTCCACACGCACCTGCGCCACCGACAGCTCCTGCCAGCGTAATCCGCGCGCGTTGATATCCGCCAGCAACTGCGGCGCATCGACCGTACCACGGACTTTCACCAGCCCTTTGGCGGTACCGCCCAGCCCCGGCAGCGCGTTATCCAGATTCGGCGCATCAATCGTGGCGTCGAGATTGAGATCCTTAATGCCCAGTTCACCTTTCACATCGGCGCTATTGCGTCCCAGCTCCAGATGCAGACCCGGAATGACCCACTGCATGTAGCTGTTACCCTTCAGAGAGCCGTTAACATTGACCTTGTTCTGCTTCACGTTACCGGTCAGTTTCAGCTCAGGCACATCCATCTGCCAGCTGCCGCCATAGAGGCTTCCCCGGGTTTTGATCAGGCCATTAAGCGTAGAAGGCCAGTCCGGGATCTCTTTCGCCGTGTTGATGCCGTCCAGCGTCAGTTCGCCGCGCCAGCTGATCGCCTGCTGCCAGTCGACCAGCGCTTTCAGCTCGGTTTTCCCTTCCAGCGCCGCCACGGTGAGCTTATCGAGATTGATCTGCTGTTCGTTGCCTTTTGCATCCAGGGTAATGGTGGCGGGCGGAATGTCCTGCCCCTTCACCGCCGTGCGCATCGACAACGTGTAGTCGGTCATCTTGCCGGTAAGTTTGAGTTTGATATCGTCGGCCTGGAACTGCTTGTCGCCGGTAAACGGCCAGTAAACCTGGCGGCTTGCCACTTCAACGTTCAGCGGCAACCCGGCCTCGGCGAGGCGCGTCTGGGCGCGCAGATCCATATCCACCGGCCCGGAGAGGTTAACGCCGATCTCCAGCTGTTCACGCAGCGCGCCGCCTACCTTCAGCTTCACCTTTTCGCCTTTCAGCGGATCGATATTCAGCGTGCTGTTGAGGGTGATATCCACCGGCCACGAGTTGGTCAACTGCGCCGTTCCGGTCGCATTGACGGTGCCCTGGTTGGCGTCGATATCCAGCGCATCCAGTTTCATATTGCCGTCGATGCTGCTGACTTTCAGCAGCATGTTGCGCACCGTCAGGTCAGTATCGCCCGTCACGCGCAGCTGTTCGCCCTTAAACTCCTCAATATTAAGGTTGAGCGGCAGATGCACATCGGCCATCTCCGGCAACACGGGCTTTGAGAACAGCTCCTTCAGCGTCTCGCCAAGCGGCTTTTCATCCGGTTGGGGATGGTCAATCTTCGGTTCAACCACCTCTTCCTGCGCCACTTCCGCCACTTTTGGCAGCGCGATTAACAGCCCCTGTAGCGAAGTGGGCTTCAGAGTCAGGGTTTTCTCCTGCCAGTTAAGGCCGGAGGTGAAATCCATCACCGAGACGGTCGTATCATCAATTTTGAGATTGATATTGCTGAGCGCCACGCGTGAAAGCGTGATGGGATACGGCGTGGAAAGATTCAGCGGCCCGCTGTCCTCTTCTTCTTCCACCGGTTCGGAAGGCGGCATTTTTTTGCTGTCGATGGCGACGTTGATGTCCTTCAACGACAGATCGTTAACACACAGGCTGCTGTCCCACAGGCAGCCGAGTTTCACCGCCAGGTGGATTTCACCGGCATTCACCGCCACGCCGGGCTGATCGTAACGAATATTTTTCAGCGACAGGTCACGCCAGCCGCCAGTTACCTGACCGATCTCCAGCCCCGGCACCCAGCGGTTCGCCGCGTTAAAGACCAGATGCAGCCCCGTCGTGGTGCCCACCAGGAACGCCACGGTTCCCAGCAGCAGCAGAATAAAAATCAGTACGCCGAGGCTTATTTTCTTCCATAAACTCATAATTCAGGCCCCAGACCGATGTAAAACTGTAAACCGTGTTCGTCTTTGTCACCAACCGGCACGGCAAAATCGAGCTTGATCGGCCCGACCGGAGACTGCCAACGCACGCCAACCCCGGCGCCGGTTTTAACGTCGCTCTTACGGATATCGCTGACGGCTTCGCCGCTGTCGACGAACATCGCCCCCCACCATTTTCCGGTCACGTTGTACTGGTATTCCAGCGAGCCCGTCACCAGCTTCGACGCCCCTTTCAGGTTGCCGTCGCTGTCTTCCGGCGAGATAGATTTGTATTTATAACCGCGAATACTGCGATCGCCACCGGCGAAGAAACGCAAATCCGGCGGCACTTTGTCGAAATCGCCAGTCTCAATCCAGCCCAGGTTGCCGCGCATCACGAAGCGATGGCGATCGTACAGCGAGCGAATCCAGACGTTTTGCGCCTGAAATACCGAGAAATCCACGTCCGAACCCCAGGCGGTGTTTGAGTAATCGATGGAGTAACGCTGGGAATCCCCCCACGTCGGCATCAGGCCGCCGCGCGATCGGGTACGACTGATCATCACGCCCGGATAGAGCAGCATGGTGGTGTTGGTGACGTTACCCTGCGTAAAGTGATCGAGGCTCCAGCGCAGATTGATGGCGCGCTGCCAGCCGCTGGAAAGGTCCCAGTAGCGGGAAACGGCAAGCGTGGAGGAGTCCGCTTCGGTGTCGTTGAGATCGGTGCGCTTAATCCCCCCCTGAACCAGATAGTATTGTTCCAGCGGGTTCTTTAAGAGCGGCATTTTATAGCTGAAATCGACCTGCTGCTCCGGGGCGGAGATACTGGCGCTGGTGGTCAGGCTGTGGCCGTAGGAGTTCATCCACGGTTTTTTCCACGTCGCCTTCACACGCGGCCCGACGTCGGTAGAGTAGCCGACGCCCGTTTCAATGGTGTTTTCAGTACGTGGCGACATGACGCCGTGCAGCGGCAATACTTTGGTTTCGCGCGCTTTATCAAATTCAGGCGCGACGACGACCGAGTTAAACCAGCCGGTGGCCGACAGACGGCGGTTCAGTTCCGCCAGGTCTTTCGACTGGTAGTAATCTCCCTCTTTGAACGGGATCAGGTTTTGCAGATACTCGTCACGAATCTGCGAACCTTCGAAAGTAACCTGGCCAAAGCGATAGCGCTCGCCGCTGTTGTAATCGATGTCCCAGAACGCCTGATGACGATCGAGCGACACGCCTAACTGGCTTTTATTAAATTCACTGTCGAAATAGCCTTTACGTAGCGCCACGCTGGTTAATGACTTTTTGAAGCCGTCATAGTCGCCATGATTCAGCACGGTTCCGATGGCCGGACGCGTTTTCAGCAAATCCAGATAATCCCTGTCGGTACGCGCGCCGCCGCGTAAAATCACTTCTGTTCCGCCGATGCGAACCGGTTCGCCTGGCGTCACTTTGGCGAGCAAGACCTGACGCCCCTTCTCCGGCGGCGGGCGCAGCTCAAAATCAATGGTCGGTTCGTAGTAGCCCAGCGCTTTTAACCCTTCGCGGATGGCATCATCAACGCGCGCGCGAAAACGCCGGTCCGGCGTCACTTCATCACTTTGAATCGTAGACAACTGCGCACGAACGTTTTTTTCCAGCTCGCCCGATAACCCCTCGACCTGTAAACGGACGTTTGCGGCTACGGCAGAACCGCTTAAGCACAGTAAGCTAACCCAGCATAACTGACGGATATATGGCACGTTTTCTCCTGAATATCCCTTATTCCCACCCCTGGAAGGAAATCACAATGCCGCTCCACGGCTTAACAAAAACCCAACAACCGGGATTGAAAAACAGACGACAACCCAAATATTTCTTATGTTTACTCTAGACGCATTCACTGTAACTATTGTGTGCAAAGACGCGTCTCGTTACAACCTTAACCCCAATTACTGATTTCGGGAGAATGGCCCATGAGTTTATTTGATAAAAAGCATCTTGTTTCACAAGCAGATGCCCTACCTGGACGCAATACCCCGATGCCAGTGGCAACTTTACATGCGGTAAACGGACACTCAATGACAAACGTGCCGGAAGGGATGGAAATTGCCCTCTTCGCCATGGGTTGCTTCTGGGGCGTCGAGCGTTTGTTCTGGCAATTACCCGGCGTTTACAGCACCGCAGCGGGATACACCGGCGGCTATACGCCAAACCCAACCTACCGGGAAGTCTGCTCCGGGCAAACCGGCCACGCCGAAGCGGTACGCGTCGTCTACGATCCGCAGGTTATCAGCTATGAACAATTGTTGCAGGTCTTCTGGGAAAATCACGATCCGGCGCAAGGTATGCAGCAGGGCAACGATCACGGAACGCAGTACCGCTCGGCGATTTATCCGTTAACGCCAGAGCAGAACGCCGCCGCACATGCCAGCCTGGCGCGTTTCCAGAGCGCGATGACTGCGGCAAACGACGATCGCCACATCACCACCGAGATCAACACCGCCACCCCGTTTTACTATGCCGAGGACGATCACCAGCAGTATCTGCACAAGAATCCGTATGGCTATTGCGGCATTGGCGGGATCGGCGTGTGCTTACCGCCGCAAGGTTAATTCAGCGCCTCTGGCGGCTTTACAGTTCCTTACGCTATACTAGCGACTGAAATTACCGGCCCACATCCTTCGGGCCGGTTTTCAATGTGTATATCACACGGATTTATCAACTTCCCCTTCCGAGGATCTGACCTGAACGGTCGGATAAGATATGTTAAACAGTATTTTAATTATACTCTGCCTGATCGCTGTGAGTGCGTTCTTCTCGATATCCGAGATCTCACTTGCCGCTTCACGAAAGATAAAACTCAAGTTGCTGGCTGATGAAGGCAACATCAATGCGCAACGCATCCTGAAAATGCAGGAAAACCCCGGGACGTTTTTTACCGTGGTGCAAATTGGCCTTAACGCTGTCGCCATTCTGGGCGGTATCGTCGGCGATGCCGCATTCTCTCCGGCCTTTCATTCGTTGTTCTCGAACTATATGTCGCCAGAACTCTCCGAGCAGTTAAGCTTCGTGCTCTCCTTCTCGTTAGTTACCGGTATGTTCATCCTGTTCGCCGATTTAACCCCGAAACGCATCGGTATGATTGCGCCAGAAGCCGTGGCTTTGCGTATCATCAACCCGATGCGCTTCTGCCTGTTCGTCTTCCGCCCCTTAGTGTGGTTCTTCAACGGCCTGGCAAACAGCATTTTCCGCCTGTTTAAAATCCCGATGGTACGTAAAGACGATATCACCTCGGACGATATTTACGCCGTTGTGGAAGCCGGGGCGCTTGCTGGCGTGCTGCGTAAGCAGGAACACGAGCTGATTGAAAACGTATTTGAGCTGGAATCGCGTACCGTGCCGTCTTCCATGACGTCGCGTGAAAACATCATCTGGTTCGATCTGCACGAAGATGAGCAAAGCCTGAAAAATAAAGTCGCGGAGCATCCGCACTCAAAATTCCTGGTGTGTAATGAAGATATCGATCACATCATCGGCTACGTTGATTCTAAAGATCTGCTCAACCGCGTTCTGGCAAACCAGAGTATGGCGCTTAACAGCGGCGTGCAGATCCGCAACACATTAATCGTGCCGGACACCCTGACCCTCTCTGAAGCGCTGGAAAGCTTTAAGACGGCGGGGGAAGACTTCGCGGTGATCATGAACGAATACGCGCTGGTGGTCGGGATTATCACGCTGAACGACGTGATGACCACGCTGATGGGCGACCTGGTCGGCCAGGGTCTGGAAGAACAAATCGTGGCGCGCGATGAAAACTCCTGGCTGATCGACGGCGGAACGCCGATTGACGACGTCATGCGCGTGCTGGATATCGACGAGTTCCCGCAGTCCGGCAACTACGAGACCATCGGCGGCTTTATGATGTTTATGCTGCGTAAAATCCCGAAACGCACCGACTCGGTGAAGTTCTCGGGCTATAAATTTGAGGTGGTGGATATCGACAACTACCGTATCGATCAGCTACTGGTAACGCGCCTCGACACCAAAACCAGCATCCTGGTCCCTAAACTGCCGGATAGCAAAGAGAAAGAAGAAGGCCCGGCATAAATGCCCGGCCCTGGAAACATCAACGGCTCCCATTGGGAGCCGTTTTTTTATACTACTTTAAACTACTGCATAGCACTTTGGTTAAGCCATCTCAGTTTGCAGACGCAGAACCTGACGGTTAACTTCGGACATCACAGACAAATGCTGCTTATCCTTCACTTTTGGGATAAGAATCTTGCCCTTATCAAACTCAAAAGCGCCAACGTCCTTGATATATAACCGTCCACGGAACAGGATCTTCACGTACTTCGCCACCTGTAGCGGGTTGTACCGTTGGAAAATTTTCATTGTTATCTCCTGCTGAGCGTTACGCCTTTGCGGTGCCACATTCGGCCCAGCTGTTCTAAGGCGCAAATTTTAATGCCATATGACTATAGACTATCTCTACGATGTTTCCAGTGTGTATAAGTTTATTTACCTTTTCATTACAGTTATTCAGAATTATCTATTCACCGATTCGCTGTCTTCAGTATAAGTCTTCATTTTTCGCAGGATTTGTGCGCCCGTCCGCAAACTGGCATCACGCTTGCGGGAAAAAGCATCATTCGCACATATGATTAAACCTCAGACCCAAGTGGTCGGATCACCTGCAAAAAATAAAGAAGGAAACCCCATGACCTTACGTAAACTGCTGGCGCTGTCGTGCCTGTTACTGCCGATGATGGCCTCCGCGCATAACTTTGAAACCCATCAGCGCGTATCACCGATTGGGATCGCCGATCGCGGCGAACTGATTCTTGATAACAACAAGTTTAGCTACAAAAGCTGGAATAGCGCGCAGCTCCCCGGGAAAGTTCGGGTGTTGCAGCACATCGCCGGGCGAACGTCAGCGAAAGAGAAAAACGCCGCGCTGATAGAAGCGATTAAATCTGCGAATCTCCCGCATGACCGCTACCAGACGACCACTATCGTCAATACCGACGACGCGATTCCGGGCACCAGCATGTTTGTGCGCAGCAGCATCGAGAGCAATAAAAAACTCTATCCTTGGTCACAATTTATTGTCGACAGCAATGGCGTGGCGCGTAAGGCATGGCAGCTTGAAGAAGAGAGCTCCGCCATTGTGGTGCTCGATAAAGACGGGCGTATTCAGTATGCCAAAGACGGCGGGTTAAGCCCGGCAGAGGTGCAGCAGGTGATCGCCCTGCTGCATAAGTTGCTGAATAATTAATAGATAGAGACCCGGAAGCCGGGGTTAAGGAACGATTCACGCGGAGTATAGTCCAGGGGTTTCCCCTGCCAGTTGTGAACGTGCGCCCCGGCCGCAGCGGCAACGGCATGGCCTGCGGCAGTGTCCCAGACGCAGGTCGGCCCAAAGCGCGGATATAACTGCGCCTGCCCTTCCGCCACCAGACAAAACTTCAGCGATGAGCCGATGGAGGTCGTCTGATGTTCGCCCAGCTGTTGCAGGTACTCTTGCAACTCGTTGTCGGCATGGGAGCGGCTAATCACCACCAGCGGCGGTCGCGCGTCGCGCACCTGAATCTGTTTACGTACGCCGCACTCTTCTTTCCAGGCTTTTCCTTCCGCAGCGCTGTACATCACTTTCATGACGGGCGCGTAGACCACGCCCAGAACCGGTTTACCTTTATCAATCAGCGCAATATTGACGGTAAACTCGCCGTTACGTTTGATGAACTCTTTGGTGCCGTCTAACGGGTCAACCAGCCAGTAGCGCTGCCAGTGCTGGCGCACATCCCAGGAGGGCGGATCTTCTTCCGACAAAACCGGGATATCCGGCGTCAGCGCCTGTAACCCTTCCAGTATCACCGCGTGGGCGGCAATATCCGCCGCAGTAACCGGAGAATCATCCTGCTTGTTGGTGATTTCAATCGGTTTGATTCCATCGTAGACCTGCATAATGGCATCGCCCGCATTCCGTGCAAGCTGGCATACATGTTCTAGCATTCTCCACCTCGTTTATGGCAGTGGCGTTTAACTCTTTGTTTTACTTATACCCCATCGTAAATGAATCCGCCATCTGTGATAGCGATTGCGGTTTTAATGGCTGAATTCATGTCATGATTCACAGTTCTGTAAGCAACAAGACTTATATACATTTTCTTTTGTGTTTCAGATCTAAAAAAGGATGCCCCTGATGATTAAGTTTAGCGCAACGCTCCTGGCCACGCTGATCGCCGCCAGCGTGAATGCGGCGACCGTCGATCTTCGGATTATGGAAACCACTGATTTGCATAGCAACATGATGGATTTCGATTATTACAAAGATACAGCGACCGAAAAATTCGGACTGGTACGCACAGCAAGTTTAATTAACGCCGCCAGAAATGAAGTCAAAAATAGCGTGCTGGTCGATAACGGCGATCTTATTCAGGGGAGTCCACTGGGCGATTACATGGCGGCAAAGGGGCTGAAAGCCGGTGATATTCACCCTGTCTACAAGGCGTTGAATACGCTGGATTATGCGGTCGGCAACCTCGGTAACCATGAATTTAACTACGGTCTGGACTATCTGCATAAGGCGCTGGCGGGCGCGAAGTTCCCTTACGTGAATGCCAATATCATCGACGTTAAGACCAAAAAGCCGCTGTTTACGCCTTATCTGATCAAAGAGACTGACGTGGTCGATAAAGAGGGCAACACGCAGACGCTGAAAATTGGCTATATCGGTTTTGTCCCTCCGCAGATTATGACCTGGGATAAAGCCAACCTGAGCGGCAAAGTCACCGTCAACGACATTACCGAAACTGCCCGTCAGTATGTGCCGGAGATGCGCGCCAACGGCGCTGATGTTGTGGTGGTGATTGCCCACTCCGGGCTTTCTGCCGATCCGTACCAGACGATGGCGGAAAACTCCGTGTATTACCTGAGCGAAGTCCCCGGCGTTGACGCCATCATGTTCGGCCATGCGCACGCGGTCTTCCCTTCCAAAGATTTTGCCGATATCAACGGCGCGGATATCGCAAAAGGTACGCTTAACGGGGTACCGGCGGTCATGCCGGGTATGTGGGGCGATCATCTGGGCGTGGTGGATCTGGTGCTCAACAACGACAGCGGCAAATGGCAGGTGACCGGTGCGAAAGCCGAAGCGCGGCCCATTTACGATGCCGCCGCGAAAAAATCGCTGGCCGCAGAAGATAAAAAACTGGTGGGTATCCTGAAAGCCGACCACGATGCCACCCGCGAGTTCGTTAGCAAACCGATCGGTAAGTCCGCCGATAACATGTACAGCTACCTGGCGCTGGTGCAGGACGATCCTACCGTGCAGGTGGTGAACAACGCGCAGAAAGCGTATGTCGAACACTTTATTCAGGGCGACCCGGATCTGGCGAAACTGCCGGTGCTCTCTGCCGCTGCGCCGTTTAAAGTCGGTGGACGTAAAAACGATCCTGCCAGCTTTGTTGAAGTGGAAAAAGGTCAGCTTACCTTCCGCAACGCCGCCGATCTTTACCTCTATCCGAATACGCTGGTCGTCGTAAAAGCCAGCGGCAAAGAGGTAAAAGAGTGGCTGGAATGTTCCGCCGGGCAGTTCAATCAGATTGATGTCCACAGCAGTAAACCGCAGTCATTGATCAACTGGGACGGTTTTCGCACCTATAACTTTGATGTGATTGACGGCGTGGAGTATCAGATTGATGTGTCGCAGCCTGCACGCTACGACGGCGAATGCCAGACGGTGAATCCGCAAGCGGAACGTATTAAAAATCTGACCTTCAACGGCAAGCCTGTCGATCCGAACGCTATGTTCCTGGTCGCGACCAATAACTATCGCGCCTACGGCGGCAAATTTGCCGGTACGGGCGACAGTCACATCGCCTTTGCATCACCGGATGAGAACCGCTCCGTGCTGGCGGCGTGGATTGGCGCGGAGTCGAAGCGTGCGGGGGAAATCCATCCAGCGGCGGACAACAACTGGCGTCTGGCGCCAGTTCACAGCGACACGAAACTGGATATCCGCTTCGAAACCTCGCCGTCCGATAAGGCTGCCGCGTTTATCAAAGAGAAGGGACAATATCCAATGAATAAAGTCGCTACCGATGACATCGGTTTTGCGATTTATCAGCTGGATTTGAGTAAGTAAAACCACGCCGGGTGGCGGCTTCGCCTTACCCGGCCTACGCGATCGACATGCCGTAGGCCGGATAAGCGCAGCGCCATCCGGCAAGCCGTTATACCGCTCGCTCTTTCCGCTGTGCCAGCACCTGCGGCAAATTGAGTTCGATCCAGTCTGCCAGCGCGGCGACCTTCTCACTCACCTGTTCACCCAGCGTCGTCAGACTGTACTCCACATGCGGCGGCACCACCGGGTACGACACCCGATGAATAAATCCATCCTGCTCCAGCGCCTGTAATGACTGCGCCAGCATTTTTTCACTCACGCCGCCCATCTTGCGGCGTAAATCGCTGAAGCGGTGCGTTCCATCACGCAGCGCCACAAGAATTAATACGCCCCAGCGGCTGGTGACATGCTTTAACACCTCGCGAGAAGGACACTGCTCGGCAAACAAATTGCCATCGCGAAGCTGCTGAGAAAGCGTCGGGTTCGTCATCTTTACACTTACCTTTTTGTACGTACTTACTAAAAGTAAGTTTAAGTGCTAGCTTAATGAAACACAAGACGAACACAGGGAGATCCCCCATGATTGCAATTACCGGCGCAACCGGCCAACTGGGCCAACACGTTATCGATACCTTACTGAAAACCGTTCCTGCCAGCCAGATTGCGGCGATTGTCCGTAACCCCGCGAAAGCTGACGCGCTAACCCGACTGGGCGTTACCGTACGCCAGGCAGACTACAGCGACGAAGCCGCGTTCACGGCAGCGTTGCAGGGCATCGACAGATTGCTGCTGATCTCATCAAGCGAAGTCGGGCAACGTGCCGCTCAGCACCGCAACGTGATTAACGCGGCAATAGCTGCAAACGTGAAATTCATTGCCTATACCAGCCTGCTGCACGCGGACCGTTCCCCGCTGGGCCTGCATGTTGAACATGTGGAAACCGAAAAAATGCTGGCGGATTCAGGCATTCCTTACGCCCTGCTGCGCAACGGCTGGTACACCGAAAATTACCTGGCGAGCGCGCCAGCGGCCCTGGAGCACGGCGTCTTTATCGGCGCGGCCGGAGAAGGCAAAATCGCCTCCGCAACCCGTGCCGATTACGCTGCCGCAGCCGCTCGCGTCATCAGCGAAGAAGGCCATGCCGGTAAAGTGTATGAACTGGCAGGCGACGAAGGCTGGACGCTGAGCCAGTTAGCCGCCGAACTGGCAAAACAGAGCGGGAAAAAGGTCGTCTATCAGAACCTGAATGAAGCCGATTTCGCCGCCGCGCTGAAAGGCGTGGGCCTGCCAGCGGGTCTGGCGGATATGCTGGCTGATTCTGACGCGGGCGCCGCAAAAGGCGGCCTGTTTGACGACAGCCATACTCTGAGCGCACTGATCGGTCGCCCGACAACCTCACTGGCGGAAAGCGTCAAAAGCATCCTGTAAGTGTTAAAAACAGGTTAATTGTTGTGGCATCCCTGCTGGCCATCTCTGATAATGAACAGATGGCTTTCAGGGAGAGACAACGTGCAAGGCGTACCCGAACAGTTTAGCGATGAGAAAGACAGCGCCCGCTTTCGCCATCTGGCGCAGGTGCCGGGGGTTGAGCTGTATCATGCGCATATCTCGCGTTACGCTTTCGAGCCTCATACCCACGAAGCCTTCGGTATCGGCGCGATTGAAGCCGGCGCCGAACGCTTTCGCTATCGCGGTACGCAGTACGTTGCCCCCGTTCACTCCGTTGTCACCATGAATCCCGATGAGCTGCATACCGGCGAAGCGGAAACCGCCGACGGCTGGCGCTATCGGATGATTTATCTCGATCCCGATCTGCTGGAAGAAGTGACCGGGGTTCGTCACTGGTGGTTTCATGAGGTCACGCGCCACGATCCGCTGCGCTCACGCCAGATCTGCACGCTGATCCACGGCCTGTGGCATACCGACGATCCGCTGGCGCAAAAAGGGCTGCTGCTCGATCTGATCGACACCTTCCAGCCGCTGGCGCGCCATGCGCCGGAAGTGCGGGAAGGCGGACATCGCTTTGAGCGCGTGCGGGACTATCTGCACGACAACTACATGCATCCGGTCACGCTTGACGAACTGGCGCGGGTCGCCTCATTAAGCCCCTGGCATTTTCAGCGTCAGTTCAAGGCTCATTTCCACGTTACGCCGCACCAAATGCTGATGGCGATCCGTCTGTGGCGGGCAAAGGCGTTTCTCACGCTCGGGATGCCCGCAGCGGATGTGGCGGCCGCCACCGGGCTAACCGATCAATCTCATCTCACGCGCGCCTTTACCCATCGCTACGGCATTACGCCAGTGCGCTATCAAAAACAGGTTTATCCGCGCTAATGCGCAATCTCATACAATACTGGCGCATTTCTCCTGCCTACACTTTTCGCAATGTGAAACGATGTGGATATCAACGATGATTAGCGGCGTGTTGTATGCCCTGCTGGCAGGGTTAATGTGGGGACTGATTTTTGTCGGACCGTTGATCGTACCGGAGTATCCGGCGGTATTGCAGTCGATGGGGCGCTATCTGGCGCTGGGGTTAATTGCTGTACCCCTGGCGTGGCTGGGGCGTGCGCGCCTGCGCCAGTTGACGCGCAAAGACTGGATAACCGCACTCGCGCTGACGATGATGGGCAATCTGATCTATTACGTCTGCCTGGCGAGCGCTATCCAGCGCACGGGAGCCCCCGTTTCCACCATGATCATCGGCACGTTGCCGGTGGTGATCCCGGTGTTTGCCAACCTGCTCTACAGCCAGCGAGATGGTAAGTTATCCTGGCGGCGTCTGGCGCCTGCGCTGGCGCTCATCGGCGTTGGCCTGCTGTGCGTCAATATTGCGGAGCTGAATCAGGGGCTGCCGGAGTTTAGCGGCTGGCGCTACGGTTCAGGTATCGCGCTGGCGCTGGTTTCCGTTGTGTGCTGGGCATGGTACGCGTTGCGTAATGCCCGCTGGCTGCGGGAAAACCCGGATAAACATCCGATGATGTGGGCAACAGCACAGGCGCTAGTGACGCTTCCCGTTTCGCTGCTGGGTTATGTTGCGGCCTGTATCTGGTTGGGTAAGCAGATGCCCGGCTTTCCTCTCCCCTTTGGCCCCCGGCCCGATGTCTTTGTCGCCCTGATGGTCGCCATTGCCGTGCTCTGTTCATGGGTGGGGGCGCTATGCTGGAACGTCGCCAGTCAAAAGCTGCCGACGGTGATTCTGGGGCCCTTGATCGTGTTCGAAACGCTGGCTGGCCTGTTGTACACCTTTATACTGCGCCAGGAATTTCCACCGCTGCTGACGGTAAGCGGCATTGCGCTGCTGATTGTTGGGGTGGTGATAGCCGTTAGAGCCAGGCCGCAGAAACCCGGCGTCGTCGTGGTTTCACAATCATAATGTGCCGGATGGCGCTGCGCTAATCCGGCCTACAAGATATTATCCTGTAGGCCGGAGCAGAGGTTAAACTTTAAACACCGCTACCGTCTGGGTCAGACGTGCCGCCTGCTCTTCAAGCGCTACGGCGGCAGTCGCCGACTCTTCCACCAGCGCGGCGTTCTGCTGCGTCACGCGATCCATCTCCGCCACCGCCAGGCCAACCTGGTCAATGCCGCGACTTTGTTCATCAGATGCAGAGGCAATCTCCCCCATGATGTCGGTCACACGCGTTACCGCACTGACAATTTCCGCCATCGTTTCCCCCGCTTCATGCACCAGCGCGGAACCCGCGCTGACCCGATTACCGGAGTCATCAATCAGCGTTTTGATCTCTTTCGCCGCCTGCGCGCTACGCTGCGCCAGCGTGCGCACCTCGCCAGCGACCACCGCAAAGCCACGGCCCTGTTCGCCCGCGCGAGCGGCTTCCACCGCCGCGTTCAGCGCCAGGATATTGGTCTGGAATGCGATACCGTCGATAACGCTGGTAATCTGCGCGATTTTGCTGGAGCTGGTGGCAATTTCATCCATCGTGCGCACAACGCCGTCCACTACGTTGCCGCCTTTCTGCGCCGTCTCAGAGGCATTTTTTGCCAGGCTGGACGCCTGACGTGCGTTGTCGGCGTTCTGTCTCACGGTTGCGGTGAGTTGTTCCATACTGGCGGCAGTCTCTTCCAGCGATGCGGCCTGCTGTTCAGTACGCGAAGAGAGATCGCTACTGCCTGTCGCAATTTCACCCGCACCGGTATAGATCGTGTCAGCGCCTTCACGTACCACGCTGACCGTGTTCGCCAGCGCCTGCTGCATCTCATGTACGTTATGCGCCAGCAGCGCCATTTCATTACTGCCTTCGGTATGGATATTGCGCGTCAGGTCGCCTGCCGCAATATGGCGGATATGTTCCATAACATCATGTAACGGTTTAAGTAAGACACGCTGCATTGCCAGCCAGCTAATCACGATCACCGCGACAACCGCCAGCATAACGGCCGCCAGAATCCACAGAATGCGCTGGTAGTCCTGTTCATTTTGTTGAATGCCCGCGTTCGTCAGTTCGGCCTGCGCGGCACGCCATTCCAGGTACACGTCCTGCATCGCCGTCTGTTTTTGTTCCGCATTCTGTTTGAACATCTCTTCCAGTTGTCCTGCGGCAAGGAAGGTATTCATTTTCGCCAGCGTCGCGGAGTAGATGCCGTACTGCTCTTCCAGACGGTCGGCCAGGTGTTCATCCAGCCCCGGCGTTTCTGGCAGCGCGTAGTATTTATCGTAATGACGCTGCGCATCAGCCAGCAGGGCATTCGCCGTCTTCACCAGTTCATTTAGCTGACCGCCGTTGATCTCATTGGCCATGCTACTTTGCAGGCGCAACATGCCGCGGTTAAGCGTGACGCGCGCCTGGTTCAGGCTGATCCAGGCATCGGTAAACTCCGCGACGTTCTGGCTGGAACGCTGCGATACGGTAAAATTTTGCTTATCGTTATTAAGCGCGCTGATAAAAACGCCCGCCGAAATAAGCTGCATCGCGCCGAGGGCGAGTAACACGATAATCAGTAAGGTTATAACTTTGATTCGTTTGAACATTTGTTGCCTTTTACTATGCAGGTATTGTCAGAGGTCTAACTATCGGCAGTGCCGCCAGCATATTTAATTTTGTCCGGCGGCTTGCCGCGCGTATTCCTGCCCTTTTCAATAAGATTCAGCATGTTAAGGCACAAACATTTTTTGTGATGGTCATCACATTTTATTCTGACCCGAAAGGGTTATATCTTCGGCCTAAAGATGCATTTAAAATACATCTTATATTATTGAGAATGAGGTAACGGCTATGTCTTTTCGCGATCAACCTTTAGGTGAACTGGCGCTCTCTATTCCTCGCGCCTCGGCGCTGTTTCGTAAGTACGATATGGATTACTGCTGCGGTGGTAAGCAGACGCTCGCGCGCGCTGCTGCACGTAAAGAGCTGGATGTAGAAGCCATTGAAGCAGAACTGGCACAGTTGGCTGAACAACCGATTGAGAAGGACTGGCGTACCGCGCCGTTGGCCGAAATTATCGACCACATTATCGTGCGCTACCACGACAGACACCGCGAGCAGCTGCCGGAGCTGATCCTGCAAGCCACCAAAGTGGAACGCGTTCACGCAGACAAACCCAGCGTACCGAAAGGTCTGGCGAAATACCTGACTATGCTGCATCAGGAACTTTCCAGCCACATGATGAAAGAGGAGCAGATCCTGTTCCCGATGATCAAACAAGGCATGGGAAGCCAGGCAATGGGCCCGATTAGCGTCATGGAAAGCGAACACGATGACGCTGGCGAATTGCTGGAAGTGATCAAACACACCACCAACAACGTCACGCCGCCGCCAGAAGCCTGCACCACCTGGAAAGCGATGTACAACGGCATTAATGAAATGATTGACGATCTGATGGAGCACATCAGTCTGGAAAACAACGTCTTGTTCCCGCGCGCACTGGCCGGGGAATAATGTGTTGCCGGATGGCGCTAACGCTTATCCGGCCTACAATCCGTAGGCCCGGTAAGCTTTGCGCCACCGGGCATCAAGATTAACGCACTCCTGCCATACGTTTCTTACCGATAAACAGCCAGCCCAGCCCCAGCGCAATAAACCACAGCGGCGTGACGATCAGCGCCTGACGGGTATCATCTTCCAGCGTCAGCAGCACCAGCACAAAGACGAAGAACGCCATACACACCCAGCACATCAGCTTACCAAGCGGCATCTTATAGATGGACTTCTCATGCAGGTGCGGACGCTGCTTACGGTACACCAGGTACGAGCAGAGAATGATGGTCCAGACAAACATGAACAGAATAGCCGACACCGTCGTGATCATGGTGAACGCGCCAATCACGCTCGGATTGATGTACAGCATCACCACGCCGCCCAGCAGACAGATACAGGAGAAGGTCAGCCCTTTCGCCGGCACCGCGCGCTTAGACAATTTAGCGAACGCTTTCGGCGCCACGCCCTCTTGCGCCAGACCAAACAGCATACGGCTGGTAGAGAACACGCCGCTGTTGGCGGAAGAGGCCGCAGACGTCAGCACCACGAAGTTAATCAGGCTGGCGGCGGCCGGCAGTCCTACCAGTACAAACAGCTCAACAAACGGGCTCTTGGTTGGTACTACCGAGCTCCACGGCGTGACCGACATAATGATGATCAGCGCAAAAACGTAGAACATGATGATACGAATCGGGATTGAGTTAATCGCGCGCGGCAAGGATTTCTCCGGGTCTTTGGTCTCTGCGGCGGTGGTGCCCACCAGTTCAATCCCCACGAACGCGAATACCGCTATCTGGAAGCCAGCAAAGAAGCCGCTGATCCCTTTCGGGAACCAGCCGCCATCATTCCACAGATGAGTAAACGACGCTTCAACCCCGGTCGGTGATTTGAAGTGCATCATAACCATCACCAGACCGACGACGATCAGCGCCACGATGGCGACAATCTTGATCATCGCGAACCAGAACTCCATCTCGCCGAACATTTTCACGGTCGCAAGGTTAAGGCTCAGCAGCAGAACAACGACCGCCAGCGAGGCGACCCAGTCGGAAAGGCCGGGAAACCAAAACTGCGCATAGGCGGTAATCGCAACGACGTCCGCCATCCCGGTGACTACCCAGCAGAACCAGTAAGTCCAGCCGGTGAAATATCCCGCCCACGGCCCGAGCAGGTCGGAAGCGAAATCACTGAAGGATTTATATTCCAGATTCGAGAGCAGCAATTCACCCATTGCCCGCATGACGAAAAAGAGCATAAAACCGATGATCATATAAACGAAAATGATCGACGGCCCGGCGAGGCTGATCGTTTTACCGGAACCCATAAATAAGCCGGTGCCGATGGCGCCGCCAATCGCAATAAGCTGAATATGACGGTTTGTGAGATTGCGCCGTAGCGACTGTTCAGCCGGTGCCTGTTCGTCGGCAACGACTTTTACCTGATCTACCATGTTTTTTCTTCCTGTACCTGTCTGTGTTGTGCAGGCTCTGCGGCCTTTAGTGCGTCATATGATACGACGATCCTGTTATCAGGACTCATCGATATTAGGTAAGAATCGGCGGGATGAATACTAAGATTTAGATATAATGTTAATTATATGTTTAAAGTGAGTGTCATATCACTCTGGCAACGCGAATTAGCTCACAAAAATACACGCAATAGCTACATTTGCAAGATAAAATATCGACATCTGGCTAACTTACGGTTTTCTTGCATATTTTCTGTTCCCCCCAACAAAGAGGGGAACAGAAGTCACTGCTTACAGGATTTCCAGCAGTTCTACGTCAAACACCAGAGTGCTGAACGGAGGAATGGACGCGCCCGCGCCACGCTCGCCGTAGGCCAGTTCCTGAGGGATAGTCAGTTCCCATTTGGAACCAACCGGCATCAGGGTCAGCGCTTCAATCCAGCCTGGGATCACGCCGTTCACCGGGAATTCAGCCGGTTCACCGCGCGCGACGGAGCTGTCAAAGACGGTGCCGTCGATCAGTTTGCCGGTGTAGTGTACGCGTACACGGTCAGTACGCGCCGGAATCGCGCCTTCACCCTGGGTGATCACGCGGAATTGCAGACCGGATTCGGTGCTGTTCACACCCTCTTTCTCACGGTTTTCTTCCAGATATTTGACGCCATCTGCCGCCATTGCCTGGAAACGTTCGCGACGTACGGCATCCGCACGTTCGTGAATTTCACGCAGCGCGCGATGCACCACATCAACAGGCACTGCCGGGTGTTTGCCTTCCAGCGCATCAGCGATACCTGCCACCAGCGCTTCAGGCAACAGACCTTCCAGACCGGATTCGCTCAGCTGCTGCCCTACCTGTAAACCAATGCCGTAGCTTGCTTGCGCTTCGATAGTGTCAAAAGTCGGGGTTGCCATCATATTTCCTTTCATCGGAGGTAAAGTAGCGGGCAGCATAGCAGCCACGTCTCTTCCGGTAAAACTTTGTCTCGGGAAGAGATGACAAATCGCGGGGAAAAAGAAACAATAAGAATAACCCATGCTGATGTCACGAAAGCGGGTATAACTACGAACATCATAGCGTTAGGCATCTATACTCTATGATTGAGGAACGAGACGCGGAGCAGGAGGAAAGCCATGCCCGGGCGCTTTGAACTAAAACCAACCCTGGCGAAAATCTGGCATGCACCGGACAATTTTCGCATCATGGACCCGCTGCCGCCTATGCATCGCCGTGGCATTATTATTGCCGCTATCGTGCTGGTGGTCGGTTTTCTGCTTCCCTCGAATGATACCCGCGATACGCCCGTCGTCACGCGTAATGTCCAGACAGATATCCAGTCACAGTCGCAACCGCCGACGGAAGCCGAACTTCAGGCGCAACTGGTCGCCCCGCAAAACGATCCGGGACAGGTCGCCCCCGTAGCGCCGGAACCCATCCAGGAAGGTCAACCGGAAGAGCCGCCGCAGACGCAGCAATCCCAGCCGCAAACACAGCCTTTCCAGCAGAATGGGGGAATTGACCAGCAGTGGCGCTCCTATCGCGTGGAGTCAGGTAAAACGCTGGCGCAGTTGTTCCGTGACCACGGCCTGCCGCCAACGGACGTTTACGCGATGGCGCAGGTTGAAGGCGCAGGCAAGCCGCTGAGCAATCTGAAAGATGGCCAGATGGTGCAGATCCGCCAGAATGCGAATGGCGTGGTGACAGGATTGACCATCGATACCGGTAATGACCAACAGGTTCTGTTTACCCGTCAGCCAAACGGCAGCTTTATTCGCGCCCGTTAAGCGCGCAAATTGCCGGATGGCGGCGTCGCCCTATCCGGCCTACGGCACCCGCGATTGCAGGCCTGATAAGCGGTAGCGCCATCAGGCGTTACCGCTTCACCTTGTTCACCCACCAGATCCCCGAACACACCAGCACCAGCGCAACCGCATATTTCAATTCAAAAATGTTTTCGCCGAGGAAAATCGCCGACAGCACCGCACCAGAAACCGGAATCAGGAAGTTAAACGGCGCAATCATCCCGACGCGGTTGTACTTGAGCAAAATACTCCACAGCGCAAAAGCAACAGACGAGAGCAGCGTCAGATAGCCCAGAATCGCCACAGAAGAGAGGCCGTGCACGGAGAGCGAGCCGCCGAAGGCATAGCCGCCAATCACCAGCGCCAGGCCGCCGATGCCAAGCTGATAGCCCGTCATCACCGTTGGGTCAACCGTCTGCGAAATACGTTTACCGTAAAGGGTCGCGGCAGAAAGAATAAAAGCAGCCAGCACCACGGAGCCATCACCCAACAGGCTAAAGCTGAAATCCATCAGCCCGCTGTTGAAGTTCACTACCATCACCCCGGCAAAGCCAAGAATACAGCCGAGGGTTTTGTTGTAGCTCAGTTTATCGTTCTGGTAGATGAAGTGCGCCAGCAACACGCTAAAAAAAGTGCCTGTGGCATTCATGATCGATCCCTTCACGCCCGTGGTGAACGCCAGACCGATATAGAAAAAGATATATTGCAGCGAGGTTTGCGTCAGCCCCAGCAGGGTCAATTGACCAAACTGGCGCGGGCTTAAGCGGCCGATCGGTTTACGCTGCGCCATCGCCAGCAACAGCAGCAATAACCCCGCGAACAAGAAACGGTATCCGGCAAAGACAATTTTTGACGGGATATCATCTGTCGCAATTTGAAAGATCTCGTACCCGCTTTTTATCGCCGGGTAGGCGCTTCCCCATAACAGACAACAAAATGCCGCCCCCAGATAGACAACGTTTTTACGCGCGAACAGGGGCTGCTGGTGGGTTATCTCCATTCCATCACCACTTTGAAATAATGTTTTATTTTTTATTATCCCGAAAAGGGTAAAGAATAGCCAGTGCGAAAAACAGGGGGGCAGAAAAGCAAAACGCCAGCGCAAGGCCGGCGTTTTTACGCGATAGAAGAATAAAACTTATTCCGCTACTACGTTTACAGTCAGTTTAGCGAATACTTCGCTGTGAACCTGGAAGTTCACTTCGTGCTCACCAGTGGTACGCAGAACGCCGTTCGGCAGACGAACTTCGCTCTTAGCCACTTCAACGCCAGCTGCTGTTACAGCGTCAGCGATGTCGCGAGTACCGATGGAACCGAACAGTTTACCTTCGTCGCCAGCTTTGGACGCGATGGTTACGGTTTCCAGGGCGTTGATTTTCTCTGCGCGTGCATTTGCAGCAGCCAGAACGTCAGCCAGTTTAGCTTCCAGTTCAGCGCGACGTGCTTCGAAGAACTCAACGTTTTTCTTGGTAGCAGGAACAGCTTTACCCTGTGGTACCAGGAAGTTACGAGCGTAGCCCGCTTTAACGTTAACCTGATCACCCAGGCTACCCAGGTTTGCTACTTTATCAAGCAGAATAACTTGCATTACCTTATCCTCTCAAAGTCGTATTAATGGACCGTGGCCGATTACTGATGACGATCAGTGTACGGCAGCAGGGACAGGTAGCGAGCGCGTTTGATAGCGCGAGCCAGCTGACGCTGGTATTTTGCACGGGTACCGGTGATACGGCTTGGGACAATCTTACCGCTTTCGGTGATGTAGTTTTTCAGCGTAGCGATATCTTTATAGTCGATCTCTTGAACGCCTTCCGCGGTGAAACGGCAGAACTTGCGACGACGGAAATAACGTGCCATATGGCTAGTCTCCAGAATCTATCAATTCAATCTGCTCGGCATGCAGAACCATTTTGCTCAGGCCGTTCTTTGCCTTGTGGCAAGAGATGAACCCCTGAACGGTTATGCGGCTGCCGACCGTTATACTGTGAGTAATGGCCTGGTTTTCGTGTCCGCTAACAATAACGGGCATTTGACACCACGCCTGCCGGTGAAACCCGGCTTCCTCCTGCACAGAACGATGCTCAAGCACGAACTGGCAGTGCGGAATTCCTGATGGACTGACCTTTCGAAGGGGCATCCTGCACACGGTGCCGGACAACGCCAGACGGTTGGTCATCAGAAATTACTCTTCAGAATCCCCAGCATCTGCATCATCTGCGGTTTCGTTTGCGAAATCATCGCGACGCTCACGGCGCTCGTCTTTCGCTTTAACCATCGGAGATGCTTCGGTAACAGCGTGCTTAGTACGCATTACCATGCTACGGATAACGGCATCGTTGAAGCGGAAGTTAGTTTCCAGCTCATCGATCACTTCCTGCGGCGCTTCAACGTTCAGCAGAACGTAGTGAGCTTTGTGCAGTTTGTTGATCGGGTAAGCCAGCTGACGGCGGCCCCAGTCTTCCAGACGGTGGATCTTGCCTTCTGCACCAGTGATTGCACCAGTGTAGCGCTCGATCATGCCCGGAACCTGTTCGCTCTGGTCAGGATGGACCATAAAAACGATTTCGTAATGACGCATCGAATTGCTCCTTACGGATTATTCAGCCTCCTGTCTGGGTCAGCCGAATCCCGGGGAGGCAAGGAACGTGTTAAAGGTCGGCTGAAAAATGACGCGTCATAATACTTGCGCCCATGAGGAAACACAAGTTGATTGCGCAAAAATTCACACGAAGCGCAAAGACAGGTTAACCATGTGATTTAAAATTAATCACATGGCATCGCGCCAATTTTTTGAACAACTGCATCAGAAATGGTCGCTATCGACTTCGCTGGTAGCGATTAAAATTAAATCAGAAGCAATTCACTTACAGGAGATATTGCTAACCAGACACAGCAGTCGAGGAGGTACAGTATGCGAGCGCGTGTTATGACCCTTCTGGCTGCGCTTTTGCTCAGTGCAAACGCGATGGCAGCCATCAAAATCGATAATCACCAGGCACGAAATATGGATGATGTGCAGAGCTTAGGCGTGATTTATATAAACCATAACTTCGCCACTGAAAGTGAAGCAGATCAGGCATTGAATGAAGAGACAGATGCGCGAGGCGCAACGTACTATCACGCCATCCTGACCCGGGAGCCGGGAAGTAACGGCAACATGCGCGCCAGCGCGGATATTTATCGCTAGCACCAGGAAAAACCAACGAGAACATTGCCATAGTTTGACTTGCCCCCTTCACCGGGGGCTTTTTTATGGCAAAAGCGGCCCCGGAATCAGGCCGGTAACATCCCGAAGGAAGTAATGATTCCAGGGCACGTGTCTTACTTTTGTCCGTAATAGGCATCAGGCCCATGCTTACGCATAAAATGTTTATTCATTAAATAATCGTCGATCGGGCTGAGCGCCGGATTGATACCGCGAGCAATCCATGCCATCCGCGCGACCTCTTCCATCACCACCGCATTATGCACGGCGTCATGCGCATCTTTGCCCCAGGAAAACGGCCCGTGCTGATACACCACGACGCCAGGCGTATGCAGCGGCTGACCGTCACCCAGCGTTTCGATAATCACATGGCCGGTGTTCAGCTCATATTCACCCTGCACTTCTTCTTCGGTTAACGCCCTGGTACAGGGGATATCGCCAAAGAAGTAGTCCGCATGGGTCGTGCCCAGCGCCGGGATCGCCAGCCCTGCCTGCGCCCACGCCGTGGCATGCGTAGAGTGCGTGTGCACAATGCCGCCCAGCGAAGGGTAACGACGGTACAGCGCCAGATGCGTGGCGGTATCGGAAGAAGGCCGCCACTGCCCTTCCACCACATTGCCCTGGAGATCCACCACCACCATATCATCCGCTTTCATGGTTTCATAAGCCACCCCGCTAGGCTTAATGACCACCAGCCCGCGCTCCCTGTCGATCGCGCTGACGTTGCCCCAGGTGAAAGTCACCAGGCCATAACGCGGCAAATCCATATTGGCTTCAAAAACGTGCTGCCTGAGTTTTTGCATTATGCTGTCTCCACCAGACCGGCGCTGGCCATACGCGCTTTCACCCAATCACGCGCTTTCGCCACCTCACGCGCCGGATCGTCCGACGTTTCACTCCACATCTCAATCAGGTATGGCCCGCAATACCCACTCTGCTTGAGCGTGGCGAAACAGCGTTCAAAATCGACGACACCTTCACCAAACGGCACGTTCTTGAACACGCCTGGCTTCGTATCTTTGACATGAACCGCGACGATATGCCCCATTCCAGCCTGCAACTCCATCTGCACATCGTTATCCCAGGCTGACAGGTTGCCGATATCAGGATAAAGCTGGAACCACGGGTTATTAAGATAGTGCGCATAACCCAACGCTTTGCTGATGGAGTTCATCAGAGGGTAATCCATGATCTCCATCGCCAGCGTGACCTGAGCACGGCTTGCCATCTCGACGCTCTCTTTCAGCCCATCACGAAAACGACGGCGCGTTTCATTGTTGGCCTCCTGATAGTACACGTCGTAACCCGCAAGCTGGATGACGCGAATACCGATGTCCTGCGCAAACTGAATGGCTTTACGCATGATCTCCAGCCCTTGCGCACGTACAGCATCATCTTCGCTGCCCAACGGAAAGCGACGATGCGCGCTCAGGCACATGGACGGCACCCGCACGCCGGTCTCCGCGATAGCGCTCACCAGCGCCAGGCGCTGCTCACGGTTCCAGTCGAGGCGCGCCAGGCGGGCATCGGTTTCATCGACAGACATTTCAACGAAATCGAAGCCCAGTTCTTTCGCCAGCCGCAGGCGATCCAACCAGCACTCCCCGGCGGGGAGCGCTTTTTCGTAGATGCCAAGCGGAGTCTGTTTAGACAGCATATCCGCTCCTTATCCCCACAACTGGGCGATAGAACGTTTGAACTGACGCGCGGCTTCAACCGGAGAGGCGGCGTCGCGAATGCTGCGACCAGCAATAAAGACATGGATTGGAATGCCCTTAAACAGCGGCAGGTCTTCCAGCGCCAGGCCGCCGGTCACAGTCACTTTAAAGCCCATATCAGAGAGACGTTTGATCGCGCTGATATCCGCTTCGCCCCAGGCCACGCCAGCGGCCTGTGCATCACGGCTACGGTGATAAACCACCTGCTGGATCCCCGCATCGCGCCACTCCTGCGCCTGCTCCCAGGTCCAGTAGCCGGTCAGTTCAATCTGCACATCGCCGTTAAACTCTTGCGCCACTTCCAGCGCGCCTTTGGCGGTGTTGATATCCGCGCAGCAGATAACCGTCACCCAATCCGCGTTGGCTTCAAAGCACATACGAGAAAGAATTTTCCCCGCGTCCGCAATTTTGGCGTCAGCCAGCACGATCTTATGCGGATAAAGCGCTTTCAGATCGCGTACCGCACGTACGCCTTCACCCACGCACAGGATGGTGCCAACTTCGATAATATCGACTTCTTCCGCGATCAGGCGGGTCGTTTCGTAAGCGTGGGACAGCGTCTGGTTATCCAGCGCAACTTGCAACATAGGTAATGACATTTCTATTCCTTACTTAAACTACCGCCGCAGTGGCGTTATCAATTAAATCCAGCACATCCTGCTCGGTACGGCAGGCGCGTAAACGGTCAAAGTTGGCTTCATCTTCAAACAGGTTGACGATTTGCATGATGCCGTCTTCCTGATGCGCGCGGGCATCCACTGCCGCCAGCGTGATGAGGATATCGACCGGGTCATTATCTTCGTGGTTGAAGACCATCGGCGTTTTCAGCGTCACCAGCGCGAAGCCGGTTTTTTTGACGCCCTCTTCCGGGCGGCCATGCGGCATCGCCAGGCCTGGCGCAATCACAAAATACGGACCAAAACGCTCTACGCCATCAAGAATGGCCTGGTAGTAACGCGGCTCCACAACATCCGCTTCCACCAGCAGGTCTACGCCGATTTTCACCGCCTCCTGCCAGGTGCTCGCTTCTGCATTCAGGCGAATGGACTTATTCTCCGCCAGCGAATCACGTAATTTCATGCTGCGTCCTTATTTCAGGTCGTTCGGAAAGTGCTCTTTGATCACTTCCATCAGTTTCGGACCAAAATCAGCGGCGGAAAGCATATTGCGCACACCCACCACATATTTATTACCGGAGACGGTGATTTCGCTGGCGACGTGCGTCGAGGCAATAATGATGTCCGCGCCGTTCAGCTCACTTTTGTACTCACCCACCGCGCAGCTATTTACCGTGTGCGCAACGCCCTGCTGCGTCAGAAACTGGTCAACTTTCATTTTCATGATCATTGAACTGCCTTGCCCACAACCACAAACAGCCAGAATACGTACGGTCATAATCGGAACTCCTTATTAAGCAGAGTGTTCTGCCAGTTGTTTTTCTGCATCTTCTTCAGCGCGCAATGTGCGCCCTGCGAAGAACATATAAGCCAGTGAAATCAGTATCATGACGCTCATAAACATCAGCCCGATGCTGACGAAGCCTTGCATCATCGGAGGCGCCAGAATCGACCAGTCCGCCATTCCCATCCAGGCGCTCATACCGGTCAGTTTCACCGCCCAGACGCAGCCAAAGATTTCGATCATGCCCATAACCAGGCAAATCTTGAGCGCCGCGCGCCAGCCGCCAAAGTGGTTAGCGAACACGCCAATCGTGGCGTTAGAGAAGAACATTGGGATAAAGCCAGGGATGATCAGAATGGAGGAGCCGCAACCTACCAGAATACCAACGGCGATCAGCTGACCAATCGTGCCCCACATAAAGCCCCAGACCACCGCGTTCGGCGCGAAGCTATAAATCGCCGCACAGTCAATCGCCAGCACAGCACCGGGGATCAGACGCTGAGAGATACCGTTAAATGCTTCGGACAGTTCGGCGACAAACATGCGCACGCCCTGCGTGATGATGAAAATAGCGACAGCGAACTGGAAGCCGGTTTGCAGGATATAGATAGACCAGTGCGTTTTACCCGCCATCGCCTGAACCACATCCAGGCCAAAAGAGAGCAGGATCGCGCCGAAGAAGATGGTCATGACAATTGCCGTGGAGACGATATTGTCGTGGAAGATATTCAGCCAGCCGGGCAGTTTGAGATCTTCAACGCTCTCTTCTTTTTTACCAAGATATGGCGCGACTTTATACGCCAGCCATGCGGCAAACTGTTGCTGGTGACCAATGGAGAAACCACAGCCGTCTGTGACTTCCTGCGTCGGCTTATACATCATATTGGAGGTGATCCCCCAATACAGGGACACCAGAACCGCCGTGCAGATAATGGTGGTCCACATCGGATAACCGAAGATGTAGAAGAACACCGCGATCAGCCCTGCCTGCTGGAACATGATATGCCCGGTAAGCATGATGGTGCGAATCCCGGTAATCCGGCGCAACAACACGTAGCCGATATTCAATGCCAGCGCTAACAGCACGGCATACCCGACCCAACTGTAGGCATCGCCCATGCGCTCGATCGTCGCCATCATGGAGGCGTAAGTATCAGAAATCGCGCCGTTGATGCCATACACCTCAGACATCTTCGCCACGACGGGCTTAAAGGTACTGGTCAGGATGCCGGACCCTGCCTGTAATAACATGAAACCAATAATGGTTTTTATCGTACCTTTGATAATAACGCTGACACTTTTGCGTAGGAGGATATAGCCCAGACAGGTGACAATACCCAGTAGCAGCGGAGCATTGGTCATAACCTGGTTAAAGAAAACGGTAAAGATGTTGTAGAGGATCTCCATAACGATCTCCAGTAGACGAAGTTGCTGAGCTCTGCGTACGCTCAGGTTGTTGTGTCACCACTCTAATTTTCAAAAGTAATCACAACAAGATTGAATTTGATTAATTGTGACGCACCACGCAAATAATTCCCACACTTCAGAAAAGGATTAACCCGACGTTAACCAGCAATCAATAAAACTCATTTTAATCAAATAGATATATTTAATTTCAATAGTTATACGCCCTTCATTACGTTCTCCTTTACTTCCAGACCGCCCTTCACAAGCAAAAATATGCCGTTGCCATCTTGAAAAAATAATGTCAGGATTAATCAAAACCAATCACACACTGATTCAATTTGAACAAACATGAAGGTAAATGCGATGAGTAAAGTGAAAAGTATCACGCGTGAATCATGGATCCTGAGCACCTTTCCTGAGTGGGGAAGCTGGCTGAATGAAGAGATCGAACAGGAACAGGTCGCGCCCGGCACATTTGCTATGTGGTGGCTCGGTTGCACCGGCATCTGGCTGAAATCAGAAGGCGGCACCAACGTATGCGTTGATTTCTGGTGCGGCACCGGCAAACAAAGCCACGGCAATCCGTTGATGAAAACGGGCCATCAGATGCAGCGCATGGCAGGGGTGAAGAAATTGCAGCCGAACCTGCGCACCACGCCGTTTGTTCTCGATCCTTTCGCGATTCGCCAGATCGATGCCGTGCTGGCCACTCACGATCATAACGATCATATCGACGTCAACGTCGCCGCAGCGGTGATGCAAAACTGCGCTGACGATGTGCCTTTCATCGGACCGCAAACCTGCGTTGACCTGTGGATTGGCTGGGGCGTGCCGAAAGAGCGCTGCATCGTGGTCAAACCAGGCGATGTTGTAAAAGTGAAAGACATCGAAATTCATGCGCTTGATGCGTTTGATCGTACTGCGCTCATCACGCTTCCGGCCGATCAAAAGGCAGCGGGCGTACTGCCGGACGGCATGGACGCGCGCGCGGTGAACTACCTGTTCAAAACGCCGGGCGGTACGCTGTATCACAGCGGCGACTCTCACTACTCCAACTACTATGCGAAGCACGGCAATGAGCATCAGATCGACGTGGCGCTCGGCTCCTATGGCGAGAACCCGCGTGGCATCACCGACAAGATGACCAGCGCCGACATGCTGCGTATGGCGGAAGCGCTGAACACGAAAGTCGTGATTCCGTTCCACCATGATATCTGGTCGAACTTCCAGGCCGATCCGCAGGAAATCCGCGTTCTGTGGGAAATGAAAAAAGATCGCCTGAAGTATGGCTTCAAGCCGTTTATCTGGCAGGTTGGCGGTAAGTTCACCTGGCCACTGGATAAAGACAACTTTGAATATCACTACCCGCGTGGTTTTGATGACTGCTTCACGATGGAACCGGATTTACCGTTCAAATCCTTCCTGTAATTGTTCTCCGATGCCGGGTTTTCCCGGCATTTTTCTATATTTACTTTAGTATTTTCAGGCTATTTCAAATATCATCTTTTAAAATCAATTCGTATCGGAATAGCTCATGACTGAAGCACAAAGACATCAAATATTGCTGGATATGCTGGCGCAATTGGGCTTTGTTACCGTCGAGAATGTGATCGAACGTCTGGGGATCTCCCCGGCCACGGCGCGTCGGGATATCAACAAGCTCGATGAGAGCGGAAAGCTCAAAAAAGTGCGTAATGGCGCCGAAGCGATCGCTCAGCAACGTCCGCGCTGGACGCCAATGAATCTGCATCAGGCGCAGAACCACGATGAAAAAGTGCGCATTGCTAAAGCGGCAGCGCAACTGGTGAATCCCGGGGAAAGCGTGGTGATCAACTGTGGATCGACCGCCTTTCTGCTGGGCAGAGAAATATGCGGTAAGCCGGTGCAGATCATCACCAACTATCTCCCGCTGGCGAACTATCTGATCGATCAGGAACATGAAAGCGTGATCATCATGGGAGGTCAGTACAACAAGAGCCAGTCCATCACGCTTAGCCCCCAGGGCAGCGAAAACAGCCTGTATGCCGGGCACTGGATGTTTACCAGCGGCAAAGGCCTGACCGCAGACGGTCTGTATAAAACCGATATGCTCACCGCTATGGCCGAGCAGAAAATGCTCAGCGTGGTCGGGAAGCTGGTGGTGCTGGTGGATAGCAGCAAGATCGGCGAGCGCGCAGGCATGTTGTTCAGCCGCGCCGATCAAATCGACACGCTGATTACGGGCAAAAATGCTAACCCTGACATTCTGCAACAGCTTGAAGCGCAAGGCGTTAGCATTCTGCGCGTTTAAAGATGCTGGCGGAAAAACGACACCGTTGCCGCCAGCGCCTCTGGCGTAATACGGTGGCGTACGCCTGCCTCCCACAGACAGGTCAGGTTCTGATCCCTGTTCGCCTGAATCAGCGCCTGTTGTAAGCGGAACGTTTCCACCGCAGGGACGACGTCATCTTCCTGTCCATGCCATAGCAGCAGCGGCCGGTCGGCCAGTTTTGGCAACTGATGCGCCACCTCCCACTCAGCCAGGGGAGCAATAATGTCGTCAAATTCTCGCTGTTGCTCCGGCGTCTCAGGAATTAATGGCGGAAAAAGCGTATGCGCCAGTCGGGTGAAATAACCCGACCCCATCAGGCTGGCGACGCATTTTACCTCCGGGTGGCGGGCCATGATCCCCAGCGCTGTCATACCGCCCATTGATGCGCCCCCCACGGCCAGACGTTCTTCCAGCACCCAGTTTTCCTGTTGAACTGCCGCACGTAACGCAGCGAATTCCTGCATGTTTTGCCGCAGAATCTGCCAGAATTGGGTCATTCGCCCCTGCGTATCACCGCTAAACCGCGCGCCATGCTCGGGCGCATCCGGCATGATAACCCGGAACCCGGCCTGCGCCAGGGCAACCGCAAAGTAGCTATAGACCAGGCTGGAAGAGGTAAAACCGTGGTAAAAAATAATACATGGAAGGGGCGTGTCACGTTTACCGTCAGGAAACGCGTGGAGTATGGAATGTCCTGCCAGGTACCGTGTTTCTATTTTTATCATATATCCCCCTTTCTCTGATATGCCACGGAGAAATACATAACTCAAGTTAATGAGTACGGCAATGATTCATAATGTTGAGAAGTGGATTACGCTTTCACCCTATTTTCATTCGAAAATCGCGTGAGAGATAACAATTTGGGAACATTCCCCCTAAAGGAAATTAATAAGGCACTACACTATGGCTATCAGTAAACGAGATAGAGTTATGCGACGGTTCGCCCCATTGATGCTGGTACTGTTTTTAAGCGCCTGTAGCGTATTGCAAGGGACGCCGCAACCAGCACCGCCAGTCGCTGACCATCCTCAGGAAATTCGCCGTGACCAGACACAAGGGTTGCAGCGCCTGGGAACGGTAAGCTCAATGGTTCGGGGTTCTCCTGACGATGCTGTGGCAGAGATCAGAGCGAAAGCCGCCGCCGCTAAAGCAGATTATTACGTTATTTTGTTGGTTGATGAAACCATCGTAACAGGCCAATGGTATTCGCAAGCCATCCTGTATCGTAAATAGCGGAAGGTTGAAATTTAGTCAGCTTTACATTGCTTTGCGCCTCTATGCGTTTACCTGTGCACAATGAAATCATGGGATGACCGCAATGGAATGCCCTGTTGAATGCGGGGTCACGTAAAAGGAGCTGACGATGAAACGATCTCTTGCCTTATCCTCACTGCTGCTTTCTGCCGGTCTGGTGAGTACGACGGCGCAGTCTGCCGAATTCGCCAGCGCGGACTGCGTAACGGGCCTGAATGAAATTGGTCTGATATCCGTGAGTAATATTTCGGGAAATCAGCAGGATGTGGAACGTATCATTGCGTTAAAAGCCGATGAGCAGGGCGCTTCGTGGTATCGGATTATCCAGATGTACGAAGAACAGCAGCCCGATAACTGGCGCGTACAAGCCATACTTTATGCGTAACAGATTGCCTGATGGCATAAACTTATCTGGCCTGCACCGATCGCAGGCATGATAAGACGCGCCCGCGCCGCCATCAGGCAAATCGTTATCGCAATCCCCCCGTTGCCCGCAGCAACAGATCATTTTGCACCTGTTCAGACAGGCGTAACACGCCGCGCGTGTCCAGCATCATTTGGCACCAGGCCTGTGCCAACGGCGGAGAAGCATAGCGCAGCATTTGCGCCCCGCAGCCGAGCAGGAACAACTGCTGTGTTATCTCCCGCCCCTGCGCTTCATCGGGTTTGCGCAAGCGCTGTTGCAGCTGACGTACCGCCCGATCATAATGCCGATCCTGCCCTTTGACCTCCGCAAAAGCCTCGTTGAGCAGCTCATAGACGCCGGTCTGTTTACTCAGCACCCGCAGCACGTCCAGACACATGACGTTTCCCGACCCTTCCCAGATGCTGTTGACCGGCATCTCACGATACAGGCGCGGCAGCTCGCTCTCCTCGCAATAGCCAACGCCACCGAGCACTTCCATCGCCTCGGCAACAAAGGGGATACCACTTTTGCAAATAGCAAACTTCGCGGCTGGCGTAAACAAACGCGCCCGGAGCGCTTCTTTCGGGTCGCCACGACGATCCCACGCGCGAGCCAGACGAAACAGCAGCGCCGTCTGGCCTTCAAGCTGGAGCGCCATACGACTTAAAACCTGCCGCATCATGGGCTGATCAATCAAAGATTTGCCGAACACCTGCCGCTGATGCGCGTGGTAAATCGCCACGGAAAACGCCCGGCGCATCATACTATGACTGCCCAGCGCGCAATCAAAGCGGGTCATCCCTCCCATCTTCAGTATGTGACGAATCCCCTCGCCTTCCTCACCCAGTAGCCAGCCTACCGCATCCTGAAACTCAACCTCGCAACTGGCATTAGAGCGGTTGCCCAGTTTGTCTTTCAACCGCTCAAGGCGAACGCCGTTTCGCTGCCCGTCAGGCAAAAAACGCGGGACAAAAAAGCAGGATAATCCGCCTTTCGTCTGCGCCAGCACCAGGTGCGCGTCGCTTTGCGGCACGGAGAAAAACCATTTGTGCCCCACCAGGCGCCAGGCGCCGTCGTCCAGTCGCTCTGCCCGGGTGGTGTTACTCAGCACATCGGAGCCGCCCTGCTTTTCCGTCATGCCCATGCCAATCAGCAGGCCGCGTTTTTGCCCACCGGGCAGGAGGTGTGAATCATAGCGATCGCTGCGTAACGGCGTTAACCAGTCGTGGAAGGGGGATGGCAGCATCTGTAGCAGCAGCGGCGTGGCGGCAAAAGTCATCGTAACTGGACACAACGTGCCCGCTTCCACCTGCGCATGCAGCATAAAACGCGCAGCCCGCGCGACAAATGCCCCCTGTCTGGCGTTCTCTTCCCAGGCCAGGTTATGCACGCGGTTAGCGCACAGGCCCTGCATCAGCAGATGCCAGGCGGGATGAAAACGAACATCGTCCAGCCGCTGCCCTTGTGGATCGTAACGCAGCAGTTCAGGTGGAAAGGCGTTCGCCAGCCGCCCCAGCTCCAGCGACTCCGCAGTGCCCAGTTGTTGACCGATGCTGGCGAGAAGATCGCTGTCCCAGCCCGCGCCTTCACGGGCGACCGCCTCGCAAAGCGCGCCATCAGACAGGAATAAATTGCTGTTGTTGAGCGGTGCCGGTTGGTTAAAAACGGTATGCGTTTGCCAGTGCATTGTGTTTCCCTCCGTCAATGGCAGTCGCATTAAGTATGGTCAGCCTGCGGGGGACGCGCCTGGGATAACGGTCACAAAAAAGCCATCCCGAGGGATGGCTTCATCAGTCAAAAGCGCTTAGCTGCGCTGTCGCACCGCTTCAAACAGGCAGATCCCGGTCGCGACGGAGACGTTCAGTGACGACACGCTGCCCGCCATCGGAATGCTGATCAGCTCATCACAGTGCTCGCGGGTCAGACGACGCATCCCTTCGCCTTCAGCGCCCATCACCAGCGCCATCCGGCCGGTCATTTTGCTCTGGAACAGCGTATGGTCAGCTTCGCCCGCCGTACCGACAATCCAGATATTCTCTTCCTGCAACAGACGCATGGTACGCGCCAGGTTGGTCACACGGATCAGCGGCACGCTTTCGGCTGCGCCGCAGGCCACCTTTTTCGCCGTTGCATTAAGCTGTGCAGAACGATCTTTCGGCACAATGACCGCATGTACGCCAGCGGCGTCTGCGCTACGCAGACAGGCGCCGAGGTTATGCGGATCGGTCACGCCGTCGAGGATCAGCAGGAAGGGATTGTCGAACTTCGCGATCAGATCAGGAAGATCGTTTTCCTGATACTGGCGTCCCGGCTTCACGCGCGCAATGATCCCCTGATGTACCGCACCCTCGCTTTTTTCATCAAGATACTGGCGGTTCGCCAGTTGGATCACCACGCCCTGCGCTTCCAGCGCATGGATCAGCGGCAGCAGGCGTTTATCTTCCCGCCCTTTCAGAATAAAGACGTCCTGAAAGCGCTCTGGCGCACGTTCCAGCAGAGCCTGCACCGCGTGGATGCCGTAAATCATTTCACTCATTGATGGTTCTCATTGATCAATTTTGCCGGGCGGCGCGATGCCTGCCCGGTCTACAGTACAAACGCCCTCTCCACGCAGGGGGAGAGGGGGAAATTACTCAGCTGACTTTTTCTTCGCCGCGCGCTTCGCTTTTGTCGCGGCAGCGATTTTCTGCGTCTTTGCCGATGGATTTTTGGCTTTCTTCTCTTTCTTCGCCTTACCTTTCGCTTTCTCGCCGCGGAAGGCGCTATCCGGTTCGAAATTCACCTTTTTGCCCACCTGACGACGCTTACCGGCATTTTTAGCCGTTTCGCCTCTTTTTGCTTTCTCACGCGCGGTTTTACCGACGTTGCGCGGGGCGCGTTCGCTGGAGATCAGGCTAAAGTCAATTTTACGCTCATCCATATTGACCGCTTCGACGCGGACTTCCACGCGGTCGCCCAGACGGTAGGTCTGGCCGCTGGATTCCCCCATCAGACGCTGCCCTACCTGATCGAAACGGTAGTAATCGTTATCCAGCGAAGAGACGTGTACCAGACCATCAATAAACAGCTCATCCAGACGAACAAAGAAGCCAAACCCGGTTACGCTGGAAATCACCCCTTTAAAGACGTTCCCCACCTGATCCAGCATGAAGTCACACTTCAGCCAGTCAGAGACGTCGCGCGTGGCTTCGTCAGCACGGCGCTCGGTCATAGAACAGTGCTGGCCCAGTTGCAGCATCTCTTCCATCGAATAGTGGTAGCCGCCCGTTTCCGTCGTATTGCCCTTATGCCCTTGCTCATGCGCCAGCAGATACTTAATGGCGCGGTGCAGCGACAGGTCAGGATAACGGCGGATCGGCGAGGTAAAGTGCGCGTAAGACTGCAATGCCAGACCAAAGTGGCCACGGTTTTCTGGATCGTAAATTGCCTGTTTCATTGAGCGCAGCAGCATAGTTTGCAGCATTTCCGCGTCAGGCCTGTCGGCAATCGACTCCAGCAGCTCCGCATAATCACGCGGTTCCGGCTTATTGCCGCCCGGCAATTCCAGCCCCAGCTCCGCCAGAACGGAACGGAAGGAGGTTATCGCCTCGGTGCTCGGCTTGTCGTGGATACGGAACAGCGCAGGCTCTTTGGCTTTCTCAACGAATCGCGCCGCCGAGATATTCGCCAGAATCATGCATTCTTCGATCAGCTTGTGCGCGTCATTACGCTGCGTCTGCTCGATACGTTCAATGCGACGTTCAGCATTGAAGATAAACTTCGCTTCTTCGCTTTCAAATGAGATGCCGCCACGCTCTTCGCGGGCGTTATCCAGCACTTTGTAGAGGTTATGCAGCTCTTCGATGTGCCTGACCAGCGGCGCATACTGCTCGCGCAGGTCCTGGTCACCCTGTAGCATATGCCAGACTTTGGTATACGTCAGGCGCGCATGAGAACTCATCACCGCTTCGTAGAATTTATAGCCGGTTAAACGCCCTTTTGATGAAACGGTCATTTCGCAGACCATACACAGGCGGTCAACCTGCGGGTTCAGCGAGCACAGACCATTGGAGAGCACTTCCGGCAGCATCGGCACAACCTGCGACGGGAAATAGACCGACGTCCCACGGTTGCGCGCTTCGCGATCCAGCGGCGTTGGCGGACGCACGTAATAACTTACGTCAGCGATAGCCACCCACAGGCGCCAGCCGCCACCGCGTTTCTTCTCGCAGTAAACCGCATCGTCAAAGTCACGGGCGTCTTCGCCATCAATCGTCACCAGCGGTAAGTCGCGCAGATCCACACGGCCTGCTTTCGCCTCTTCCGGCACCTCTTCTTTCAGGCCGGCGATCTGCTGTTCTACCGCCTGCGGCCAGATATAAGGAATTTCATGGGTGCGCAGCGCCATATCGACAGCCATGCCAGTGCCCATGTTATCGCCGAGAACCTCAACGATTTTACCGACCGCTTTAGTGCGGCGGGTCGGGCGCTGGGTGAGTTCAACCACCACCACAAAGCCCATGCGCGCGCCCATCACCTCTTCAGGCGGGATCAGGATGTCGAAGCTCAGACGACTATCGTCCGGCACCACAAAGCCCACGCCCGCATCGGTAAAGTAACGACCGACAATCTGGCTGGTTTTAGGCACCAGAACGCGCACGATACGCGCTTCGCGGCGGCCTTTACGATCGGCCCCCAGCGGCTGCGCCAGTACCTGATCGCCATGAATGCAGGTTTTCATCTGCTCACTGGAGAGATACAGGTCATCTTTACGTCCTTCGACACGCAAAAAGCCGTAGCCATCACGGTGGCCGATAACGGTACCTTTCAGCAGGTCGAGGCGTTCCGGCAGCGCATAGCACTGGCGGCGGGTGAAGACCAGTTGTCCGTCGCGTTCCATCGCGCGCAGACGGCGGCGCAGGGCTTCCTGCTGCTCTTCACCTTCAATATTCAGTTCCACAGCCAACTCATCACGGTTGGCTGGTTTTTCACGTTTTGTTAAATGTTCGAGGATAAATTCCCGGCTCGGGATAGGGTTCGCGTATTTTTCAGCTTCACGTTCCAGGAAAGGATCTTGTGACATGGCGGTTCCTCCGTTGTCAGCTCTGATGAAGATTTTCGTCACTCCACCAGCAATAATTTATAAAGCGGTTGATTCTCTTCAACCAAATCGGCAAGCGTGTAGTTATCCAGTTCCTTGAGAAAACTTTGCACGGCCTTCGAAAGTGCCTGCTTGAGTCGGCAGGCAGGAGTAATGTGGCAAAATTCGCTGCTGCAATTTACCAGAGATAAAGGTTCCAGCTCACGAACCACATCACCGATAACAATAACATTAGCCGGTTTACCCAGGCGGATACCGCCATTTTTTCCTCGAATAGCAGTAACGAAGCCCGCCCGGCTAAGTTGATTGATTATTTTGACCATATGATTACGGGACACGCCGTAGACTTCTGTCACCTCAGAAATACTGGTCATACGTCCTTCGGGTAGCGACGCCATATAGATTAGCGCACGTAATCCGTAATCGGTGAAACTCGTTAACTGCACATCAACCTCAGGAAAAGGGGAAAACGGGATAAACCAGGTTGTATTAATTACATTGATGATAAACCAGCCACCAGCCAGGTCGCTAATTTATTTCAGTTCGGGAAGGAAAAAAGCGAGGATCTTACGCTGTATTAAGCCGGATGGCGGCGAAAAGCGCCTTATCCGGCCTACAGTGTGAACAGGTCTGATAAGCGCAGCACCATCAGGCACTGCGCCATGACCCTAAATTATGCGTCAAACGGGTCACGCAGAATCATCGTTTCAGTACGATCCGGGCCGGTAGAAATAATATCAATCGGCACGCCGGTCAGTTCTTCGATACGTTTGATGTAGTTCAGCGCCGCCTGCGGCAGGCCGCTGCGATCCTTCACGCCAAAGGTGGACTCAGACCAACCCGGCATGGTTTCGTAGATCGGCTCGATGCCTTCCCAGTCATCCGCTGCCAGCGGTGTGGTGGTCACTTCACGGCCATCCGGCATACGGTAAGCCACGCAGATTTTCACCTCTTCCAGACCGTCCAGCACGTCCAGTTTGGTCAGGCAGAAGCCAGACAGGGAGTTGATCTGCACCGCACGGCGCACAGCAACGGAGTCCAGCCAGCCGGTACGACGACGACGACCGGTGGTGGCACCGTATTCGTTACCCTGCTTGCACAGGAACTCGCCGGTGTCATCAAACAGCTCAGTCGGGAACGGACCCGCGCCCACGCGAGTGGAGTAAGCTTTGATGATACCCAGAACGTAGTCCACATAACGCGGCCCCAGGCCAGAACCGGTCGCTACGCCACCCGCAGTGGTGTTAGAGGAGGTAACGTACGGATAAGTACCGTGGTCGATATCCAGCAGCGTACCCTGCGCGCCTTCGAACATGACGAAATCGCCACGCTTACGCGCCTGGTCCAGCAGATCGGAAACATCAACAACCATAGAGGTCAGGATGTCGGCGATTGCCATCACATCATCCAGCACTTTCTGGTAGTCAACAGCTTCCACTTTGTAGAAGTTCACCAGCTGGAAGTTGTGATATTCCATCACTTCTTTCAGTTTTACAGCGAAGGTAGCTTTATCGAACAGATCGCCAACGCGCAGACCGCGACGAGCCACTTTGTCTTCATAAGCCGGGCCGATACCACGACCGGTGGTGCCGATCGCTTTCGCGCCACGCGCTTTCTCACGCGCGTTATCCAGCGCAACGTGATAATCAAGGATCAGCGGACAGGCTTCAGACAGCAGCAGGCGCTCACGGACAGGGATACCACGGTCTTCCAGTCCTTTCATCTCTTTCATCAGCGCAGCCGGAGACAGCACAACGCCGTTACCGATGATGCTGGTAACATTCTCACGAAGAATACCTGATGGAATAAGATGGAGGACGGTTTTTTCACCGTTGATTACGAGAGTATGGCCTGCGTTGTGACCGCCCTGGTAGCGTACAACATATTTAGCCCGTTCAGTCAGAAGATCGACGATCTTTCCTTTACCTTCGTCACCCCATTGGGTGCCCAGTACGACGACGTTGTTACCCATTTTTCAAAATCACCGTTTGCTTAAAAATGGATTCTACCATCGCTTTTTCAGATATACAGCACTTTTTGCATGCTAAGATCGGCAAATACGACTACTTTTTGATCAGCCAATCGTTTTCCTCAACATGTAGTAGACAACAACTCCGGCAACCACAAGACCGCCGCCAAAACGACGTAAAACATTTTCCGGCAGTTGCGTCATGGCAGAGATCATTTTCTTCCAGGCGCGGGGATACAGCATCGGGCCTAAACCTTCCAGCACCAAAACGAGGGCAAGCGCCAGCCAGATAGTTGAATTCATCCATCGTCCTTATATAAAAAGAAAACCACCGCCTCCCTGAGGATGCCGGTGGTTTTGTTCATCTAAAACCGTTGATACGATTTTAACGTGTTGCCGTATTCGGTGTCTTCATGTAACGGAAGAAATCGCTGTCCGGGCTCATGATCATCACGTCCTGATTGCCTTCGAAGCTCTTCTCGTAAGCACGCAGGCTACGGATGAAGGCGTAGAAGTCCGGGTCCTGACTGAAGGCATCGGCAAACAGTTTCGCGGCTTCGGCATCACCTTCACCACGCGAAATGCGGCCCTGACGCTCGGCTTCCGCCAGCGTTCTGGTCACTTCATAGTCGGCGGTCGCGCGCAGTTTCTCCGCTTCTTCCTGACCCTGTGAACGGTGACGACGGGCTACCGCTTCACGCTCAGCGCGCATACGGTTGTAAATCGCCTCGGATACCTCGGTCGGCAGGTTGATCTGCTTGATACGCACATCCACCACTTCGATACCTAACGCCGCCATACTGTTCGGGTTGATCACCGGCACTTTGCCATTGGTTTCTGCCGCAACGCGTTCAGCCGCTTCGGCAATCGCGCTATCCGCCGCCGGAGTCGCCACTTCATCTTCCGTTCCCGCAGAACCGGAGTTCAGCGCGTCACGCACTTCCAGCGTTAAACGGCCACGGGAATCGGTCACGATGTCTTTCACATCCAGACGACCAATCTCAGAGCGCAAACGGTCAGAGAACTTACGTTTCAGCAGCACTTCGGCCTGAGAAACATCGCCGCCGCCTGTCGCCAGGTAGTAACGGCTGAAATCGCTGATGCGCCATTTGATGTAGGAGTCAACGATCAGGTCTTTTTTCTCTTTGGTTACAAAGCGATCGGCCTGGTTGTCCATCGTCTGGATACGCGCATCAAGCGTTTTCACCGACTCAATGAACGGGATCTTAAAGTGCAGGCCCGGCTCATAAACCAGCGGTTTGTTTTCATCGTCACGCAGAACTTTACCGAAACGCAGCGTAATTCCGCGCTCGCCTTCTTTGACAACAAAGACAGACATGTACAGCACTACCAGCACGATGATGATAATCGCAATAACTGACTTACGCATCGTTATTCCCCCTGACGCTGGTAGTCGTTACGCTGCGCGTTAGCGCGGCGTTGGTCCATAATATCGCCCTGACTGGTGGACGAGGTATTGCTTGCTCCGCTCGTGCTGGACGATGAAGCCGGCGGCAGACGCAGCAGATTGTTAGCCGTGCTGTCTTTTGCCGCAGGCGCGTTAGCGCCTTTCAGCATCTGATCCAATGGCAGAACCATCAGATTGCCGCCTTTGTCGTTGACCAGAACTTTACGCGTATGGCTCAACACTTTTTCCATCGTCTCGATATACAGACGTTCGCGAGTAATCTCTGGTGCGGCTTTATATTCCGGCAGAATTTTAGCGAAGCGAGCCACTTCACCCTGCGCTTCCAGGATGGTTTGGGTTCTGTATGCACGCGCTTCTTCAAGAATACGCTGCGCCTGACCGTTCGCACGCGGCTGAACTTCGTTGGTGTACGCTTCCGCTTCACGGATGTATTGCTGTTCGTTCTCACGCGCCGCGATAGCATCGTCAAACGCCGCTTTTACCTCTTCCGGCGGACGCGCTGCCTGGAAGTTGACGTCCAGCAGAGTAATACCCATGTTGTACGGACGAATGGTCTCTTCCAGTTCACGCTGGGTATCGCTACGAATAACGGTACGACCTTCCGTCAGAATGCGGTCCATCGTGTATTTACCGATAACCCCACGCAGGGCGCTGTCGGTCGCCTGACGCAGACTGTCATCCGCGCTGGTCACGCTGAACAGATAACGCTGCGGATCGGTCACACGGTACTGCACGTTCATCTCAACGCGCACAACGTTTTCATCAGAAGTCAGCATCACACCGGACGCCGCCAGTTCGCGAACCGCTTCCACGTTCACCGGGGTAACTTCATCGATAAACGTCGGCTTCCAGTTCAGACCCGGCTCAACCAGGTGACTGAATTTACCGAAGCGTGTCACCACGCCGCGTTCCGCTTCTTTGATGGTGTAGAAACCGCTGGCAGCCCAGATAATGACGATCGCTGCCGCTGCGATGGTAACGACACGACCTCCGATATGCGGGCGCGGCCCCTGCGATGAACTACCACCGCCAGAGCCTGTACCTTTACCGCCACCCAGACCACCGAGCTTTTTACTCAGTTTGCGGAAGATATCATCAAGATCAGGTGGCCCCTGATCGCGACCACCTTTGTTTCCATTTCCCTCAGAGTTGCCGCCAGGTTTGCTGCTTCCCCACGGGTCGCGGTCTTGTCCGTTATTACCGGGCTGATTCCACGCCATGTTTGTGCTCCATATTTGTTATGCGGTGATCCCCGTTGTCTTTCGACGAGAGGGATAAGGCGAAATTACTCCATGCTCCAGACGAGCCGCCATTAGATCACATAGTCGATCAACGCCGGTTCTTGTTTACAGAGGCGACGCCAGTCGACAATCGGCATGCGAACCTGCAAACTTACGCTGCCGTCCTCCTCCATCCACTCTTTTTCTATTGCCTGAAGTTGGTAAAACCGGCTTCTCAGACGCCCTTCCTGCGGCGGCAAACGCAACGTATGCTGCGCTACCTCGCCGGAAAGCCGCTCCGTCAAAGCCTGAAAAAGCTGTGGTATCCCAATCCCTGTTTGCGCGGAAAGCCAGACACGGATTGGTTTGTTCTCTTCATCCCTGTCGATACGCGGTTCAAAATCGTCCAGCATATCGATCTTGTTCATCACCATCAGGGTTGGGATCTCGTGAGCATCGATCTCTTCGAGAACCGTATCCACTGCGTCGATGTTTTCCTGTACGCGCACGTCAGCGGCATCAACAACGTGTAACAAGAGCGTGGCCTGCCGGGTTTCCTGCAAGGTCGCTTTAAACGCCGCCACCAGATCGTGCGGTAAATGACGGATAAACCCTACGGTATCCGCCAGTACGGTTTCCCCCACATCTGCGACATCGATACGGCGCAGCGTCGGGTCCAGGGTCGCAAACAGTTGGTCTGCGGCATACACCCTGGCTTCAGTAATCTGATTGAAAAGGGTGGATTTACCGGCGTTGGTATATCCCACCAGCGAGACCGTCGGGACATCCGCTTTTATACGCGACTGCCGCCCCTGCTCACGTTGCTTCTCAACTTTTTCCAGGCGCGACTGTATCTGTACAATACGATTACGCAGCAAACGACGGTCGGTTTCGAGCTGGGTTTCACCCGGACCGCGCAAACCAATCCCGCCTTTCTGCCTTTCAAGGTGGGTCCAGCCACGAACCAGACGCGTGGCCAGATGACGCAACTGCGCCAATTCAACCTGCAACTTACCTTCGTGGGTACGTGCACGCTGAGCAAAAATATCTAAAATAAGACCGGTTCTGTCGATCACGCGACATTCACACAAACGTTCCAGGTTACGCTCCTGGGCCGGGCTTAAAGCATGATCGAAAAGCACGACCGCAGCGTTAGACGCTTTCACGGCTTCCGCAATTTCAACTGCCTTACCTTCACCTACAAAGTACTTCGGGTGCGGTGCTTTACGGCTACCGGTAATCACCTGCATTGCTTCGACACCGGCGGAAGAGACCAGAGACTCAAACTCCTGGAGGTCTTCCATATCTTTGTCTTGCGAAAAATAGATGTGTACCAGTACCGCCTGCTCACCGGCATCATAACGGTCAAACAAGCGTCAACCCCTCGATATATATCAGCGGGGAACGCAGGTTCCCTGGCTCCCCGTGTGTAAAACAGCCAAAACCTTATTCGGTTTCTTCGCTGTCCTGTTGCGCAGAAGTACCCTGCGCGCTGCTACCGTGATGGTAGTTACTGCTGGTGCCGCCACCGGCATTGTTACTGTGATGAGAAACCGGGCGAGACGGGACAACAGTAGAAATCGCGTGCTTGTAAACCATCTGGCTGACCGTGTTTTTCAACAGGATCACGAATTGATCAAAAGACTCGATTTGACCTTGCAGCTTAATACCATTCACCAAATAAATAGAAACTGGAACACGTTCCCGACGCAGTGCGTTCAGGAACGGATCTTGTAAAGATTGCCCCTTAGCCATTCTCTCTTTTCCTTATATGCTTATTTGTACTTTGAACCTTTCGATTCTGAAAAATTGCGCACGATACGTCTCAATTGTACACATTCAGTTCGCGATAGCACCAACAACCTGCAATACTTCGTTTCGCGCCTGGTCAGGCTTTTCACTGTCAAGCCAGCGTACTCCTTCCCAACCACGCAACCAGGTTACCTGACGCTTCGCCAACTGCCTCGTGGCGCAAACACCTCTATAAACCATTTCATCATATGAAATTTCGCCTTCAATGTATGACCACATCTGGCGGTATCCCACACAACGAATGGAAGGCAAATCCGTATGCAAATCTCCACGGGCAAAAAGCGCCCGAACTTCTGCTTCAAAACCTGAAGCCAACATCTGATGAAAACGCTGCTCAATTCGCTGATGGAGCAGTTCACGGCTCGCCGGGGCGATGGCGAACTGATGCACCTGATACGGTAGAGCGTCTCCTGACGTTTGCGTCAGTTCCGTTAAAGTTTTACCCGAAATGAAAAAAACTTCCAGTGCCCGGGAAAGTCTTTGCGGATCATTTGGATGAATCCGTGCGGCAGCGACCGGATCAATATCCTGAAGCTGTCGGTGCAACGCATCCCATCCCTGCTCTGCCGCCTGTTGCTCAATTCGGGCTCTGACCTCGGGTTCCGCCGACGGTAAGGGCGAAAGTCCTTCCAGCAACGCCTTGAAATACAACATGGTGCCGCCCACTAACAGCGGAATACGCCCCGCCGCAGTAATCTCCGCCATTTCCGCTAACGCATCGCGGCGAAAATCCGCTGCTGAGTACGCTTGCGCCGGATCGAGAATATCCAGCAATCGGTGCGGAGCGGCCTTTAACTCTGAAGCCGTCGGCTTCGCCGTACCGATGTCCATCCCCCGATAAATAAGGGCGGAATCAACGCTTATCAACTCTACTGGCAAAACTTTACGCAATTCAATTGCTAACGCTGTCTTACCGGAGGCCGTCGGCCCCATCAAAAAAATCGCCTTTGGCAGGCTCGCCTTACTTACATCACTCATGTTTCAGGGCGTTCATCACCGAATGTAAATCAACAGGTTGTAACAGACCACCCGGCGGCGCCTTCACGAGCTGCGGACATAGCCGCTCTACATCAGCCAACAGCGTAATGGCCTGCGCCATCGTCCACTGCGGATGTTCACTCATCAAATTCCGCGCAATCCACTGTGCAATATTGCCCGCGTCAAACGCTGACTGCTGCGCGAGGTAGCCTATCAGTTCAGGAATCAAGATTTGTAAATTTTGTTGGCGTAAGGGTAAAGGCACTGCACGAATGGTCACATGCTGCGCATCTGACTGGAATTCAATCCCCAGATCCGTCAGTGGTGTTTGCGCTTTTTCCAGCGCGGATTTCTCCTCCGCCGACACTTTTAAGCGCAGCGGAATCAACAACGGCTGGGCGCAGACCGGCGTCTGCCCCGGCGTCAGTTGTGCCTGACGCAGCCAGCGTTCCGCCACGGGCAGCGCCAGCAGGTGAATATTGCCGTCACGCTCAAGCAATGCGCAATCCGCGCCGACAATGGTCAGCACGCGACCGAAACTCTGGCTATGCCCTGCCAGCGACGGCGCTGCCGTTTCTGCTTCCGGTGCAAGCGCCGGTTGTCGCGGAGCGGGCGTCTGCAACAGCTGGCGGTACACTTCGCCCTGCTGTTTCTGGTAGCCCGGCTGGGCATGCGGCCAACTGGCAGCAGGCTGACGTTCGCCGGTTGCCCCTGACGACGTGGAATAGCGCGGCGCGGCGGGTTCCCGCGCAGAGGCCGGTTCAGAGAAATGATTACGCCCGGCCGCCACGCGGTTTTCCGGGATATGACGCGGCGCAGGCGCTTCTTCCGCCAGCGGCAGCGGCGCATCAAGCTGCTGCTGTAGCACGCTCAATACGCCCTGATAGATGAAATCATGCACCAGCCGCGACTGGTGGAAACGCACCTCATGTTTCGCCGGATGCACGTTCACATCCACCTGATGCGGGTCAATCTCCAGATACAGCACAAATGCCGGTTGCCGATCGCCACCCAGTTTGTCTTCACAGGCCTGACGAATCGCATGATTGATTAACCGGTCGCGCATCATGCGGCCGTTCACGTAGCAGTACTGGATTTCCGCCAGCGCCGCCGTGGTATGGTGAGGATCGGCCACCCAGCCGCGCAGCGTCAGATCGCCGTGCTGCCATTCAATCGCCAGCGCCTGTTCCAGAAACGGTGCGCCGCAAATCGCGCCTAATCGACGTTCCTTCTGCCCGTCCTGCGCAACCGCGCGGTACTGGCGCACCATTTTACCGTTGTGCGACAAATTAAGGGTGACGTCGAAGCGCGCCAGCGCAATGCGGCGGATAATTTCGTCAATGTGATTGAACTCGGTTTTCTCGGTGCGCATAAACTTGCGCCGTGCCGGCGTGTTGTAGAACAAGTCCAACACCTCCAGCGTGGTGCCGACCGGATGCGCCGCCGGTTTTACCGTCACGTCCATATCACGCCCTTCGGCATAGGCCTGCCAGGCTTCCGCCTGTTCCGCGGTACGTGACGTGAGGGTTAAACGCGAAACCGAGCTGATACTTGCCAGCGCTTCGCCGCGAAATCCGAGGCTGATAATCGCTTCGAGATCGTCAAGCGAGGCGATTTTACTGGTGGCATGGCGAGCCAGCGCCAGCGCCAGCTCGTCTTTTTTAATTCCACAGCCATTATCGCGAATACGAATAAGCTTTGCGCCGCCGCGTTCGATATCAATATCGATCCGCGTCGCCCCTGCATCAAGGCTGTTTTCCACCAGCTCTTTTACAACCGACGCAGGTCGCTCTACCACCTCACCTGCGGCAATTTGGTTCGCCAGTTGCGGCGGTAGAACCTGAATCGGCATGTAAAATCCTTAGTTAATCAACGACTCGCCCGGCGACACCGCGCTGGCCGTTTGCGCCGGAGCGCTCTGCGGCCCGGATTGCACCGGATGCGCCTGGAAGTAGTTACGCAACCCTTGGTAAATCGCCTCTGCCAGCTGCTGCTGATAAGCATCGCTTGCCAGCAAACGCTCTTCGCCGCTGTTGCTGATAAAGCCCGTTTCAACCAGCACCGAGGGGATATCCGGGGAACGCAACACGCCGAGGCTGGCGTGTTCAGGGCGACGCTTATGCAGCGAACCAATGCGCTGCAACTGACCTAACATGTTTGTCGCCACATCATACCCTACGCGCTGGGAATGACCGAATTGCAAATCCAGCACCGCCTGGCTTAAGTAGGGGTCAGCCTGGCTGTTCGCCAGCACATCGCCCGCGCCGCCCAGCAGCTCAGACTGCTTCTCATGTTCTTCCAGCCAGTTCGCCATTTCGCTGTTGGCGCGACGGTTTGACAGCACCCATACCGAGGCGCCCGTCGCGTTGCGGTTTGGCGCGGCATCCGCATGAATGGAGACGAGGAAATTGGCGTTCTGCTTACGCGCCACGTCGGAGCGCCCCATCACGGAGATGAAATAATCCCCGTCGCGGGTCAATACGCCTTTGAACATCGGATCGTTATTCAACAGCGTGCGCAGCTTACGGGCGATAGCAATCGTCACGTTTTTCTCCCGCGTCCCGCCGGGGCCAATAGCGCCGGGGTCTTGCCCGCCGTGACCGGCATCAATGGCAATCACCACTTTGTCGCCGTTACTGGATGTCGCCCGCGCTGCCGGGCGCGTTACCGTATTGCTGCTGGTGACAGCGGTAGCGCGATCCTGGTTTGTTTTAAACGGATTTCGCGCAGGTTCAGTCGGACGCGGAGCGACCACCGGCGTCTCAACGCGTTTTGCGATGACAGGCGGTGGAGGTGGCGGCGGAGGCGTATCGGCGTTGATGGTAAAGACCACGGTATAGTTACCGCCGTTCTGTCGTTTCACAGCCTCGGTTTTACCGTTCTCCGTCAGATCGACAACCAACCGCAGCGACTGCGCGTCTTTCGCCGTACCGGAGCGAATCGCTTTTACCAGGTTGTTGCCGCTAAACTGCAACGGCAGTCCCTGAATCACGCCGGTCTGTTTGATATCCAGCGCGACGGTACGTTTACCTTCTTGCGAAAACGCGTAATCAGGATCGCCGATAAAACTGAACGTAATCCGCGCCTGCCGATCGCCGTTAGATACCTGAATATCGGAGAGACTGGCGGCTCCCGCCTGCGCGCACAGCAGGACCAGCGTTGCCACCACCCAATTTCTGATGCGATAAATCATCCCGCCACCCTTAAGGTTAACCGGCCAAACGCGCCAGCAACAAATCACCTGATGAGGAGACAGCACTAATGCGCGCCTCACGACCTTGCGCCTGGTAATCTATGTGTATTTCGACATCCGGGTCAGGCAGTACACCTTTACCTTGTTGCGGCCATTCCACCAGGCAAATGGCATCGTTGGCAAAATAATCACGGATCCCCATAAATTCCAGCTCCTCAGGGTCCGCAAGTCGGTATAAATCGAAGTGATACACCATTAAGTTATCGAGCGTATAGGGTTCAACCAGCGTGTAGGTCGGGCTTTTCACATTACCTTTGTGGCCCAACGCCTGTAGAAATCCCCGGCTGAAGGTGGTTTTCCCCGCCCCCAGGTCGCCGTACAAATAGATGACGGTCGCACCGTCACAGGCTTTCGCTACGCGTAGTCCCAGGTCTAAAGTCGCCTGCTCGTCAGGTAGCGGAATTACTCGATTCATCATGGTTTACGTCAATCACATCAGGGTTAACAATACGCTGTAGCGTAGAAAAGAGATCGGTTGCCAGCATGCCGCGGGTGCCATAACGCGCCGCTAAAACATCCGCCGCCGCACCGTGGGCAACACATCCCGCACACGCTGCATCATACGGGGAAAACTTCTGTCCAAGCAATGCGCCAATAATGCCGGAAAGCACATCGCCCATTCCACCGCTGGCCATCCCGGCGTTACCGGCATCAATAATGCCCAACGCATGCGATTGGGCGGCGACGACCGTTCCCGCACCTTTCAGCACCGCCACGCCGCCATACCGTTTTACCAGACGACGAGCTGAAAGTAAGCGATCACTTTCAATTTCTGCGACAGAACAACCCAGTAGCCGCGCGGCTTCCCCCGGATGCGGCGTGATCACGCGATTGTGACGTTTATCGGGATTGATTGCCAGCAGGTTCAGCGCATCCGCATCCCAGAGCATCGGTTTGCGAAAATCCTCAGCTTTCTGTAGCGCTTTTTTACCCCATTCCTGCTGTCCGAGCCCTGGGCCGATCACCACCACGTCCGCCCATTGCAGACTGTCATCAAGAGATTGAGGCGTCAGTTCATGCACCATCAGTTCGGGACGGGCGGTCAGCAACGGCGCGATATTTTCGCTGCGCGTCAGCACCCGCACTAATCCAGCACCGGCACGCAGCGCCGCTTCGCCGGTCATACGTATCGCTCCCGCCGTCCCGTGGTCGCCGCCAATAATGACCAGCCGACCATGATCGCCTTTATGCGACGTCGGGCGGCGTGGTGTCAGCCAGTGGGAAAGTTGCGAAGCCGCAAAGCGCTGGATACGAGCTTCTTGTCCTGCCAGCCAGCTTTCCAGCCCCAGCGCGTCAAAGTGCAGCGCTCCCACGACATCCCGCGCCTTGCCCGTCAGTAAACCGGGTTTCAGCGCAACGAAGGTAACGGTATGCGCGGCATTCATCACCGCACCAGGCGTGGCGCCCGTTTGCGCCAGCAAACCGGAAGGGATATCAATAGCCACCACCGGCGCTGGATGGCTGTTCGCTCGTTCAATAAGCGTAGAGAGGGCGGTGCGCGGAGCCTGCGTCAGGCCGGTCCCCAGCAGGGCGTCAATAATCACATCAATATGATCCGGCCAGATGATATCCGACGCATGAATGACGCCCCCGGCATTGAGCCACGCCTCGCGTGCCTGCGCTGCCTCTTCAGGAAGCGGCTTATCGCTCTCCTGCGCCAGTAGCGTCACCTCAATACCTGCGGCTTTCGCCAGCCTCGCCACCACGTAGCCGTCGCCGCCATTATTACCGTGACCGCAAAGCACCAGCCAGCGCCGTGAATCGGGATACGCGTCGCGTGCAACCTGAAATGCGGCTTCCCCCGCCCGCAGCATCAGCTCATACAGCGTCAGCCCTAAGCTGTCCGCCGCCTCGCGTTCCGCCCATTTGATCTCATCGGCGGGCCAGATGGAGTGTGGTATACTTGCGGGGTTTTTCTTCATTGTATGGTCCGTCATGTCAGAGCCCCTCGATCTCAATCAGTTAGCGCAAAATATTAAACAGTGGGGGCTGGAACTGGGCTTTCAGCAGGTCGGTATTACCGATACCGATCTCAGCGCCAGCGAACCCAAATTACAGGCATGGCTGGATAAACAATACCACGGCGAAATGGACTGGATGGCTCGCCACGGAATGATGCGCGCCCGCCCTCACGAATTATTGCCCGGCACGCTGCGCGTCATCAGTGTGCGCATGAATTATCTGCCTGCCAATGCCGCTTTCGCCAGTACCCTAAAAAATCCCTCTCTGGGCTACGTCAGCCGTTATGCGCTGGGCCGTGACTACCATAAGCTGTTACGTAACCGTCTCAAAAAACTCGGCGAGAGGATTCAGCAGCACTGCGTTTCGCTGAATTTTAGACCGTTTGTCGATTCTGCGCCCATTCTGGAACGTCCTCTGGCTGAAAAAGCCGGGCTTGGCTGGACAGGTAAGCACTCACTAATCCTTAACCGCGAAGCCGGTTCGTTCTTTTTCCTGGGGGAGTTGTTAATTGATTTGCCTCTCCCCATTGATGCGCCAGTTGAAGAAGGCTGCGGGAAATGCGTTGCCTGTCTGACCATCTGCCCGACCGGCGCAATCGTCGAGCCCTACACGGTGGATGCGCGCCGCTGCATCTCCTATCTCACGATTGAGCTGGAGGGGGCGATACCAGAAGCGCTTCGGCCATTAATGGGCAACCGGATTTACGGCTGCGACGATTGTCAGCTTATCTGCCCGTGGAACCGCTACTCGCAACTGACCGATGAAGAAGATTTCAGTCCCCGCAAGCATCTCCACGCGCCAGAGCTGATTGAACTGTTTGGCTGGAGCGAAGCCTGGTTTTTAAAAGTTACGGAAGGATCGGCGATTCGCCGCATTGGTCACTTACGCTGGCTGCGAAATATTGCCGTCGCGTTAGGCAATGCGCCCTGGGATAACGCCGTAATTACCGCCCTGGAAAGTCGCCGGGGTGAGCACCCACTTCTCGATGAACACATAGAGTGGGCGATTGCGCAGCAAATTGAGAAGCGAAATGCCTGCGTGGTGGAGGTGCAATTACCGAAGAAACAACGCCTGGTCAGGGTCATTGAAAAGGGACTGCCGCGCGACGCCTGAGTCATCCACAGCTTGTGTATAAAAATAAAAAGACATTGCGATTCAAGAGGGAAAAAATCGTCAAGTGATCGCATTAACATTTCGAAATGATAATTAATTTATTAATTTCAATAAGTTACAAAGTTACTATTCACCAGGCGAAGTTTTTTGTATTCCAGGAATAATGCCTGGACCTGTGGATAAGTCTGTTTACAAGAGTGTTTCAGAGGCAAAACAAAAGGTCCCCAACGTGAAAATACGCTGTGGATAATTTTATGGAGATAAGAATTTGGAGCGGGAAACGAGACTCGAACTCGCGACCCCGACCTTGGCAAGGTCGTGCTCTACCAACTGAGCTATTCCCGCTTAATCTTCGTCTTCCAGGCCGCTGCCTGAAATCCTGCGATTGGGTGGTGCGTATCTGCTGATACTTTCAAATTTTGGAGCGGGAAACGAGACTCGAACTCGCGACCCCGACCTTGGCAAGGTCGTGCTCTACCAACTGAGCTATTCCCGCTTAATCTTCGTCTTCCAGGCCGCTGCCTGAAATCCTGCGATTGGGTGGTGCGTATCTGCTGATACTTTCAAATTTTGGAGCGGGAAACGAGACTCGAACTCGCGACCCCGACCTTGGCAAGGTCGTGCTCTACCAACTGAGCTATTCCCGCTTAATCTTCGTTTTTCAGACTGTTATCTGAAATTCTGTGATTAAATTTGTTGCTGTCGTAATTCGCATTTCTGCGTCGTTACGGGAGGCGCATTATACGAGAAATCCTTTCTGCTGCAACCCCCTAAAACGCAATTTTTTCCGTTTTCGTTCTGAGTGTTGAATTTATCAGCAAAGCGTACAATTTAGCGCCAAATTCACCCCGCCGCAAGCACACCCGGCAGGCAAATCGTAAGCCGGATAAGACGCTTCGCTTCGCCATCCGGCAAATACGCCGTTTACAGCTTAATAAAATTCTCGCGGTAATAAGCCAGCTCCGCCACCGACTCGCGAATATCATCCATTGCCTGGTGCGTCCCCTGCTTGGTAAAACCGGCAAGGATTTCCGGCTTCCAGCGACGCGCCAGCTCTTTCAGCGTACTCACATCCAGATAGCGATAGTGGAAATAGGCTTCCAGTTCAGGCATGTACTTAAACAGAAAACGGCGATCCTGGCCGATGCTGTTGCCACAAATCGGTGATTTACCTGCCGGAACCCACTCTTTTAAAAATTCAATGGTCGCCAGTTCTGCGGCGCGATCGTCAAACGTGCTGGCTTTTACCCGCTCCACCAGACCACTTCCGGTATGAGTACGCACGTTCCAGTCATCCATTAACGCCAGTTGTTCAGCAGACTGATGCACCGCAATCGTCGGCCCTTCCGCCAGGATATTCAGGTTGGCATCGGTCACCAGCGTCGCGATCTCAATAATGCGATCGCGCTCGGGATCCAGGCCGGTCATCTCAAGATCTATCCAAATGAGGTTGTTTTCATTGGCACTCATGCTATTTTCCACCCTTCAGAGGTCACAGTCAGTGTGACTATATTCATCTAAAATAGCGTGTATCATAGATGTTTTGCCCATTGCGGGCGACCAGGAGCCAGTACGATTGAGTAAAAATAAACTCTCCAAAGGCCAACAGCGCCGCGTGAAAGCCAATCATCAGCGTCGTCTAAAAACGTCCACGGAGAAGGCAGACTTCGATGACAACCTGTTCGGCGAGACCGCTGAAGGTATCGTCATCAGCCGCTTTGGCATGCATGCCGACGTAGAATCCGCCAATGGCGAGATTCACCGCTGCAACATCCGTCGCACGATCCGTTCGCTGGTCACCGGCGATCGCGTCGTCTGGCGTCCGGGTAAAGCGGCGGCTGAAGGCGTCAACGTCAAAGGGATCGTCGAAGCCGTACACGAACGCACCTCCGTGCTAACGCGCCCGGATTTCTACGACGGCGTGAAGCCTATTGCCGCCAATATCAACCAAATCGTCATTGTCTCCGCCATTTTGCCGGAGCTGTCGCTCAATATTATCGACCGCTACCTGGTGGCCTGCGAAACGTTGCAGGTTGAACCGATTATCGTGCTCAATAAAATCGATCTGCTGGATGACGAAGGGATGGACTTCGTTAACGAGCAGATGGATATCTATCGCGACATCGGCTATCGCGTGTTGATGGTATCCAGCCATACGCAAGATGGCCTCAAACCATTAGAAGAGGCGCTAACCGGCCGCATCAGCATCTTTGCCGGGCAGTCTGGCGTTGGAAAATCGAGCCTGTTGAACGCCCTTCTGGGCCTACAGGAAGCGATCCTCACCAATGATGTGTCGGATAACTCCGGTCTGGGGCAGCACACCACGACCGCCGCGCGCCTGTATCACTTCCCGCACGGCGGCGATGTGATTGACTCCCCTGGGGTACGCGAATTTGGCCTCTGGCATCTCGAACCGGAACAAATCACCCACGGATTTGTCGAATTTCATGACTACCTGGGCCATTGCAAATATCGCGACTGCAAGCATGATACCGACCCAGGTTGCGCCATCCGTGAAGCGGTAGAAGACGGTAAAATTGCAGAAACCCGTTTCGAAAATTATCACCGCATTCTGGAAAGCATGGCACAGGTAAAAACACGTAAAAACTTTTCTGATATGGACGACTGACAACTACGCTAAGCATCGCTAGAATCGTCCCCTTTTTTCAGGATGCCGGCGTCAATGCCGGTTCAGGAACAACAATGGCCTGGAGGCTACCTTGTTAAACTCATTTAAACTTTCGCTACAATACATTCTGCCGAAACTATGGCTCACTCGCCTGGCGGGCTGGGGCGCGAGAAAACGAGCGGGCTGGCTGACCAAACTGGTTATCGATCTGTTCGTGAAATACTACAAGGTCGATATGAAAGAGGCGCAGAAGCCGGATACCGCCAGCTATCGCACCTTTAACGATTTCTTTGTTCGTCCGCTGCGTGACGACGTCCGTCCGGTGAATACCGATCCAAACGTACTGGTAATGCCGGCTGACGGCGTGATCAGCCAGTCAGGTAAAATCGAAGAAGATAAAATCCTGCAAGCGAAAGGTCACAACTACAGCCTGGAAGCGCTGCTGGCAGGTAACTACCTGATGGCGGACCTGTTCCGCAACGGTTCGTTTGTCACCACCTACCTCTCTCCGCGCGACTACCACCGCGTACACATGCCGTGCAACGGTATCCTGCGCGAGATGATCTACGTACCGGGCGATCTGTTCTCGGTGAATCACCTGACCGCGCAGAACGTACCAAACCTGTTTGCCCGTAACGAACGCGTGATCTGCCTGTTTGACACGGAGTTTGGCCCAATGGCGCAAATTCTGGTCGGGGCGACCATTGTCGGCAGCATCGAAACCGTCTGGGCAGGAACCATTACGCCGCCGCGTGAAGGCGTGATCAAACGCTGGACCTGGCCGGAAGGGGAAAGCGAAGGGTCTGTGGCGCTGTTGAAAGGTCAGGAGATGGGCCGTTTCAAACTGGGTTCAACCGTGATCAACCTGTTTGCGCCGGGTAAAGTCACGCTGGCTGAACAGCTACAAAGCCTGTCAGTGACCAAAATCGGTCAGCCGCTGGCCGTTTCTACTGAACTTTTCGTGACCCCTGAAGCGGAACCCGCGCCGCTACCGGAAGAAGAGATCAACGCCGAACACGACGCCAGCCCGCTGGTTGACGACAAGAAAGACGAAAGTTAAATAAAGGATCGCTGCTGTGCGCCTGATTATCACTTTTCTGATGGCCTGGTGCCTCAGCCTGGGGGCGTACGCTGCGACGGCCCCCGACGCCAAACTGATTGCCCAGGAACTGGAGCAGGCAAAAGCGGCAAAACCCGCTCAGCCAGAGGCCGTAGAGGCCCTCCAGTCTGCGCTGAACGCGCTTGAGGAACGAAAAGGTTCTCTTGAGCGCGCCGAACAATATCAGCAGGTTATCGACAATTTCCCTAAGCTGTCCGCGACGCTACGCGCACAGCTCAATAACTTGCGCGATGAACCGCGCAGCGTGCCGCCAGGCATGTCCACCGATGCGCTAAGCCAGGAGATCCTCCAGGTCAGCAGCCAGTTGCTGGATAAAAGCCGTCAGGCCCAGCAGGAGCGAGAGCGCGCCCGTGAAATCGCCGATTCGTTAAGCCAGCTTCCACAACAGCAAACGGATGCCCGTCGCCAGTTAAATGAGATTGAGCGGCGCATTGGCACCGCCAGCGGCAACTCCCCGCTCAACCAGGCGCAAAATCTGAGTATGCATGCCGAATCCGCCAGGCTCAAAGCGCAGGTTGATGAGCTGGAACTGGCGCAGCTTTCGGCGAATAACCGTCAGGAACTGGCGCGAATGCGCTCCGAACTGGCGGAAAAACAGAGCCAACAGCTGGATGCCTGGTTACAGGCATTACGCAATCAATTAAACAGCCAGCGCCAACGAGAAGCAGAGCGAGCGCTGGAAAGCACCGAACTGCTGGCGGAAAACAGCGCTGATCTGCCGCCGGGCATTATCGAACAGTTCAAGGTGAACCGCGAGCTGTCGCAGGCGCTTAACCAGCAGGCGCAACGCATGGATCTGGTGGCCTCACAGCAACGCCAGGCCACCAGCCAGACGCTACAGGTTCGTCAGGCCCTGAACACCCTGCGGGAACAGTCGCAGTGGTTAGGCGTATCGAATATGCTGGGGGAAGCCCTGCGCGCGCAGGTATCGCGTCTCCCGGAAATGCCCAAGCCGCAGCAGTTAGATACCGAAATGGCGCAACTGCGCGTACACCGTATGCGCTACGAAGACCTGCTCAACAAACAACCGCAACTACGTCAGATTCGCCAGGCCGACGGTCAAACGCTGACCTCTGAGCAGAGCCGCATTCTTGACGCCCAACTGCGTACCCAACGCGAGCTGCTGAATTCACTGTTGCAGGGCGGTGATACGCTGATCCTCGAACTCACCAAGCTGAAAGTGTCCAATAGTCAACTGGAAGACGCGCTGAAAGAGGTCAACGAAGCCACTCACCGTTACCTGTTCTGGACGTCTGACGTGAGTCCGATGTCGCTCTCGTGGCCTATCAGCCTCGTTCAGGATCTGCGTCGACTGATCTCACTGGATACGTTCAATCAGCTCGGCAAAGCCAGCATCATGATGCTTACCAGCAAGGAGACGTTGCTGCCGCTGTTTGGCGCGCTGGTGCTGGTTGGTTTTAGTCTCTATTCGCGCAAACATTTCACCCGTTTTCTGGAGCGTTCATCCTCCCGCGTCGGGAAAGTCACGCAGGATCACTTCTGGCTGACGCTGCGCACCGTGTTCTGGTCTATTCTGGTCGCCTCCCCGCTGCCCGTACTGTGGGCCACGCTGGGCTATGGGTTGCAGGAGGCATGGCCTTATCCTCTGGCCGTCGCCATCGGCGACGGGGTGACAGCAACGGTTCCGCTGCTGTGGGTCGTCATGATTTGCGCCACCTTTGCCCGCCCTAACGGTCTGTTTGTGGCGCATTTTGGCTGGCCCCGAAACCGTGTCGCGCGCGCCATGCGCTATTACCTGATGAGCATCGGGCTGATTGTCCCGCTCATTATGGCGCTGATTATGTTTGATAATCTTAACGATCGGGAGTTCTCCGCGTCGCTGGGGCGTCTCTGCTTCATCCTGATTTGCGGCGCGCTCGCGATTGTCACGCTGAGTCTGAAGCGCGCCGGTATCCCGCTGTACCTCGATAAAGAGGGCAGCGGCGACAATATGGTCAACAGTATGCTCTGGAACCTGCTGATGGGCGCGCCGCTCATTGCGATCCTTGCGGCCGCTGTCGGCTATCTGGCCACCGCGCAGGCGCTGCTGGCGCGACTGGAGACCTCCGTCGCCATCTGGTTCCTGCTGCTGGTTATCTATCACGTCATTCGCCGCTGGATGCTGATTCAGCGTCGCCGTCTGGCGTTCGATCGCGCTAAGCATCGCCGGGCCGAAATGCTGGCGCAACGTGCGCGCGGTGAAGAAGAACCCGCCCACTCCACCAGCCTCGAAGGAGCCGTCGAAGTGGATGAAAGCGAAGTGGATCTCGACGCCATCAGCGCCCAGTCGCTGCGCCTGGTACGTTCTATCCTGATGCTTATCGCCCTGCTGTCGGTCATTGTGCTGTGGTCGGAAATCCATTCCGCCTTTGGCTTCCTGGAGAATATCTCGCTGTGGGATGTCACCTCCACGGTGCAAGGGGTTGAAAGTCTGGAGCCGATTACGCTGGGCGCGGTGTTGATTGCGATCCTGGTGTTTATCATCACCACGCAACTGGTGCGTAACCTGCCCGCACTGCTGGAGCTGGCGCTCTTGCAGCATCTGGATCTGACGCCCGGCACCGGCTACGCCATCACCACCATCACCAAGTATCTGTTGATGCTGATTGGCGGGCTGGTCGGTTTCTCGATGATTGGCATTGAATGGTCGAAGTTACAATGGCTGGTCGCCGCGCTCGGTGTCGGTCTGGGCTTTGGTTTACAGGAGATCTTCGCCAACTTTATTTCCGGCTTAATCATCCTGTTCGAAAAGCCGATTCGTATTGGCGATACGGTGACCATTCGCGACCTTACCGGCAGCGTGACCAAAATCAACACCCGCGCCACCACCATCAGCGACTGGGACCGTAAAGAGATTATCGTGCCGAACAAAGCGTTCATCACCGAGCAGTTTATCAACTGGTCGCTGTCTGATTCGGTAACGCGTGTGGTGCTGACCATCCCAGCGCCGTCAGACGCTAATAGCGAAGAGGTGACGCAAATTCTGCTGACTGCGGCGCACCGCTGTTCACTGGTGATCGACAACCCGGCGCCGGAAGTATTCCTGGTTGACCTGCAACAGGGGATTCAGATCTTCGAACTGCGTATCTATGCCGCAGAGATGGGGCACCGTATGCCGTTGCGCCACGAAATCCACCAGTTGATTCTGGCGGGCTTCCATGAGCACGGTATTGATATGCCATTCCCGCCGTTCCAGATGCGCCTGGAAAGCCTGAATGGCAGGCAGACTGGAAGAACGCTGACATCCGCCGCCAGGAAAAGTCGCCCGGCGGGAAGTTTGTAAGCCGTAATAATGCCGGATGGCGGCTTCGCCTTATCCGGCCTACAGAACAGCAATGAACGCGTAGGCCGGGTAACGGCAAAAAGATTACTCCACCGCCCACTGGGGCTGGTTTGCCATCCGGCGGCTGTAGTTCTGATAAATCGCCATCGCTAACAGCGAGAAGAATATCGGGCCGCCGGTCATCCACAGCGCGCTATTCCAGTCCCCGGCTTCAATCACCGGCTGAATGATGGTAAACACATTCGCAAACGTCACCACCAGCACGACCACGCCCGTTGCCAGCATCGTAGAAACATGGGTTTTGAAGATCACAAATGGCCGTTCCAGGCCTTCGCGAGACTTAAAGAACGGGAAGGCCAGCGCGAGGAACAGGTACGGCAACGTCATCGACACGTTCGCCATCAGCGTCAGTTTGTTGTAAAACGCCGACGCGGTATCACCGCCAAAAGAGACCAGCAGAATAAACAGACTCACCAGCAGACACTGCATCCACATTGCGGTAGCTGGCATACCTGCCGCGTTCAGCGTCGTCATCGGCGCAGGCCACAGCGCTTTTGGCGTTCCCTGGATAATGGCCTTCAATGGCGAGTAGCTCAGCGTAAAGAACGCGCCGGTATAGGCAAGGAACATGGAGAGGCCAGTGATACGCGCAAACCAGACGCCGGTCGCCATTGCCGCTTCCGGCGACAGATGCAGCGCGTTACCCAACGTCATCCCCAGGCTTTTCATCAGAATATAGGTGATATTTCCGAGGTTAACGGAGCCATTACTTAATACCTGTTGCCAGTTGGTGCTAACGCCCCATAAAAATATCGCCAGCGAATAACCAACGGAAATAACAATTGCCGCAAAAACAATTCCTTTCGCAAAGTTCTTTTCCGGCTTTTCTGTTTTATCCACCAGGCCGCCTACCGCTTCAATTCCGCCGTAGGCAAAAATAGCGAAAACAACAAATGAGAGCATGGCCAGGCCGGATTGATATCCGGGATTGGGTGAGGAGACAAAATTAATATTTTCCGAAAAATGCCCACCATTTAATAACAAAATAGCGACACTCACTAACAACAAAACCAAATTAAGACACATCACGGCAATCCCCCCTACTGCCGTAATACGCGCAATTTTATTAATTCCCTTTGATGCGATACAGGTCACCAGAATCATCCAGCCGACGGCGAGCAGACCAACAACCTGCGTCGGTTCAAGCCCGGCGATCCGCCAGTGCTGCGTCATATCTGCACCAAACAAGAACGTAGAGAAAGGCACCCAGACTTTCGCCGCAGTGCTCACCATCCAGATAACATAGGAGGAGAACCACATAAAAGTGCCGATAAACGCATAACGCGGGCCAACGCTATTATTCATCCACGAATAGATTCCGCCCTCTTCTTTTCGATAAGCAGAACCCATTTCAGCCATCATTAAGGCAAATGGAATAAAGAATAATAATGCAGAAAAGATATACCACGGGATCGCGCTATACCCCATTAAATAAAACGCCGACGGGCTATTGGCAAAACCAAAAACGGACGTAAATATCATCAGGATGAGGCCAGCCAGGCTCATCTTCTTTATTGTCTGGTTCATGAAACCATCCCTTACTCTGGGCACGTTGGCTAAACGGCGCTCACCGGTTTGCACTGCCCCCTTGCAGAGGTCAGCAATAAAAATCAACACAGAATTGATACCTGAATGGTATCAAACATCCAGACTTATATTGTGGCTATAAGAGGGGAATTGAAAAAATGTGCTACAAAATGGCGCTCATTGCGCCATTTTGTTTCACAAAAGAGGGGTTTTCGGATTTATGCCCGATCAACGGTAAAAGCGATAACCTCAGCGAGGCTTTCCGCCCCCAGCGCCAGCATCACCAGACGATCCACGCCCAGCGCCACGCCGGAACAGTCAGGCATCCCCACCTTCAGCGCCTCCAGCAGATTGTTATCGATAGGCTGCTGCGGTAAGCCTCGCGCGGCGCGCTTACGGTTATCCTGCTCGAAGCGTTGTTGCTGCTCGCGCGCATCCGTCAGTTCGTGGAAACCATTCGCCAGCTCAATACCTTTGAAGTAAACCTCGAAGCGTTCAGCCACCCGATGGTCTTCAGTGCTGATTTGCGCCAGCGATGCCTGGCTTGCCGGAAAATGGTACACAAACGTCGGCTTCTCTTTGCCAATGTGCGGTTCCACGCCCATAGTAAACAGCAGTTGCAGCAGCGTATCGCGATCTTCTTCGGTATCCGCGATATTGCTTAAATCCAGCTTCGCCGCCGCTTCGCGCAGTTGAGTTTTATCCGCAGACAGCGGATCAATCTCCAGATGGCGCTGAAACACCTGCTGGTAAGAAAGACTCTCCGCAGGTTGACATTCCAGCACCTGTTGCAGCAGGTCGTCCACTTCGTTCATCAAACGGTACATGTCGTAGTGGGGACGATACCACTCCAGCATGGTGAATTCCGGGTTGTGATGACGCCCCATCTCTTCGTTGCGAAAGCTACGGCACAGCTGGAAAACCGGGCCGCATCCCGCCACCAGCAGGCGTTTCATGTGGTATTCCGGGCTGGTCATCAGATAAAGGTTCATGCCCTGAGAGTGGCCTGGGCCGACGAAACGCGTTTCGAACGGGAACAGATGAATGTCCGTTACCGTCGCCTGGCTCATGCAGGGCGTCTCAACCTCCAGCACTCCACGATCGGCAAAGAAACGACGGATCTCCGTCATAATTGCCGCACGTTTTAACAGGTTAGGAATGGACGCGCTCGGCTGCCAGGTTGCCGTTTCGCTCATGGTACTTTCTCCGATTTAAGACAAGGGCACGAAGTCTACTCGTAACACGCCAGTGAAACAAATTTTGTGCGGGAATAATGCGCTCCGCCGGAAAAGTAAAAAAAGTGAAGCCAGGTGGTTTAGTAATTAAATTAATCAGAATCAATGATAAATCGACCCGTTGATGCGCTAAAAAAATCGAACACGTCAAATTTCCCTCACATCCGTAAGACTATACTGTTGTACCTATAAAGGAGCAGTGGAAACGCGTTCGCAACCCGCATCAATCAGGAGTTCAATCTGATGGTGTACGGGGACGAAATAACAACAATCTGGAGGAATGTCGTGCAAACCTTTCAAGCCGATCTTGCCATTATAGGCGCCGGTGGCGCGGGATTACGTGCTGCAATAGCTGCCGCGCAGGCGAATCCTAACGCTAAAATCGCACTGATCTCAAAAGTGTACCCGATGCGCAGCCACACCGTTGCTGCCGAAGGGGGTTCAGCCGCTGTCGCCCAGGATCATGACAGCTTTGACTACCATTTTCACGATACGGTAGCGGGCGGAGACTGGCTGTGTGAACAGGATGTCGTGGATTACTTTGTCCACCATTGTCCAACTGAAATGACGCAACTTGAGCAATGGGGTTGCCCGTGGAGCCGCCGCCCGGACGGCAGCGTCAACGTACGTCGTTTCGGCGGTATGAAAATTGAGCGTACCTGGTTTGCCGCGGATAAAACCGGCTTCCATATGCTGCATACCCTGTTCCAGACCTCTTTGCAGTTCCCACAAATCCAACGCTTTGATGAACACTTCGTCCTGGATATCCTGGTCGATGACGGTCATGCCCGTGGCCTCGTGGCCATGAACATGATGGAAGGCACGCTTGTGCAGATCCGCGCCAACGCGGTGGTGATGGCTACCGGCGGCGCAGGCCGCGTGTATCGCTACAACACCAACGGCGGCATCGTGACCGGCGACGGTATGGGCATGGCGCTGGGCCACGGCGTACCGCTGCGTGATATGGAATTCGTTCAGTATCACCCGACCGGTCTGCCGGGTTCCGGTATCCTGATGACCGAAGGCTGCCGTGGTGAAGGCGGTATTCTGGTCAACAAAAATGGCTACCGCTATTTGCAGGATTACGGCATGGGCCCGGAAACACCGCTTGGCGAGCCGAAAAACAAATACATGGAACTGGGGCCGCGCGACAAAGTGTCTCAGGCGTTCTGGCACGAATGGCGCAAAGGCAACACCATTTCCACGCCGCGTGGCGATGTGGTTCACCTCGACCTGCGCCATCTGGGCGAGAAAAAACTGCTCGAACGTTTACCGTTCATCTGCGAACTGGCGAAAGCCTACGTGGGTGTCGATCCGGTTAAAGAGCCGATTCCGGTTCGTCCGACCGCGCACTACACCATGGGCGGCATCGAAACCGATCAGAATTGCGAAACCCGCATTAAAGGTCTGTTTGCCGTTGGCGAGTGCTCCTCCGTAGGTCTGCACGGCGCTAACCGTCTGGGTTCTAACTCTCTGGCGGAACTGGTGGTCTTTGGCCGTCTGGCGGGCGAACAAGCAATGGAACGCGCCTCAACCGCAGGCACGGCTAACGACGCCGCGCTTGACGCGCAGGTTGCGGGCGTTGAACAACGTCTGAAAGACCTCGTTAACCAGGAAGGCAACGAGAACTGGGCGAAAATCCGCGATGAAATGGGCCTGTCGATGGAAGAAGGTTGCGGTATCTACCGTACGCCGGAACTCATGCAGAAAACCGTGGATAAGCTGGCGGAGTTGCAGGAACGCTTCAAACGTGTTCGTATCACCGATACCTCCAGCGTATTCAACACCGACCTGCTGTACACCATCGAGCTGGGTCATGGTCTGAACGTAGCGGAATGTATGGCGCACTCCGCGCTGGCACGTAAAGAATCACGCGGCGCTCACCAACGTCTGGACGAAGGCTGCACCGAGCGTGACGACGTCAACTTCCTCAAACATACCCTCGCCTTCCGCGATGCTGATGGCACAACTCGCCTGGAATACAGCGACGTAAAAATCACCACTCTGCCACCGGCAAAACGTGTGTATGGCGCTGAAGCGGAAGCCGCCGATAAGAAGGAGAAGGCGTAATGTCTGAGATGAAAAACCTGAAAATTGAGGTGGTGCGCTATAACCCGGAAACCGACACCGCGCCGCACAGTGCTTTCTACGAAGTGCCTTACGATGAAGCGACGTCGTTGCTGGATGCGTTAGGCTACATCAAAGATAACCTGGCGCCGGACCTGAGCTACCGCTGGTCCTGCCGTATGGCGATCTGCGGTTCTTGCGGCATGATGGTTAACAACGTGCCAAAACTGGCGTGCAAAACCTTCCTGCGTGATTACACCAAGGGTATGAAGGTTGAAGCCCTGGGGAACTTCCCGATCGAACGCGATCTGGTCGTCGATATGACGCACTTTATCGAGAGCCTGGAAGCGATCAAGCCGTACATCATCGGCAACCCGCGTACGCCGGATCAGGGGCCAAACACCCAGACCCCGGCGCAGATGGCGAAGTATCACCAGTTCTCCGGTTGCATCAACTGTGGTCTGTGCTACGCCGCGTGCCCGCAATTCGGCCTGAACCCTGAGTTCATCGGCCCGGCTGCGATCACGCTGGCGCATCGTTATAACGAAGACAGCCGCGACCACGGTAAGAAGGAGCGTATGGCGCAGTTAAACGGTCAGAACGGCGTATGGACCTGTACCTTCGTGGGCTACTGCTCCGAAGTCTGTCCGAAACACGTCGATCCGGCTGCGGCCATTCAGCAGGGTAAAGTGGAAAGTTCGAAAGACTTTCTTATCGCCACCCTGAAACCACGCTAAGGAGTGCAACATGACGACTAAACGCAAAGCCTATGTGCGGCCAATGACGTCCACCTGGTGGAAAAAACTGCCGTTTTATCGCTTTTACATGCTGCGCGAAGGCACGGCGGTTCCGGCAGTCTGGTTCAGCATTGAACTGATTTTCGGCCTGTTTGCCCTCAAACATGGCGCGGAATCCTGGATGGGCTTCGTTGGCTTCCTGCAAAACCCGGTAGTGGTGATCTTAAACCTGATCGCCCTGGCGGCAGCCTTGCTGCACACCAAAACCTGGTTTGAGCTGGCGCCAAAAGCCGCCAACATCATTGTTAAAGACGAAAAAATGGGGCCAGAGCCGATCATTAAAGGTCTCTGGGTTGTTACTGCGGTTGTCACCGTAGTCATACTGTATGTTGCCCTGTACTGGTAAGGAGTCCGGGATGATTAATCCAAATCCAAAACGCTCTGACGAACCCGTATTCTGGGGCCTGTTCGGTGCAGGTGGTATGTGGGGCGCGATTATTGCGCCGGTAATGGTTCTGTTGGTGGGTATTCTGCTGCCGCTGGGACTTTTCCCGGGCGATGCGCTGAGCTATGAACGCGTACTGGCGTTCGCCCAGAGCTTCATTGGCCGCGCGTTCCTGTTCCTGATGATCGTCCTGCCGCTGTGGTGCGGTTTACACCGTATGCACCATGCGATGCATGACCTGAAAATCCATGTGCCAAGCGGCAAATGGGTATTCTACGGTCTGGCGGCGATACTGACCGTTGTTACGGCAATCGGCATCCTCACAATCTAAGCCATACGCCCTCTTATCTGCGCGATAAGAGGGCGCTTTTTTATTTCCCCTTCTCCCTTATTTTTCCCGCCAGGTTCTACACTTAGAAAAAACCGCTAAGGAAAATCCCATGCGTCTGCTGCCTGTCGTTGCCGCCGTTACCGCTGCGTTTCTGGTCATCGCGTGTAGCACGCCTGTCCCGCCCAGGGGCGTTACCGTTGTCACTGACTTTGATGCCAGACGCTACATGGGCACCTGGTATGAAATCGCGCGTTTCGATCACCGCTTCGAAAGCGGTCTTGAAAAAGTGACGACAACCTACAGTCTGCGGGACGACGGTGGCCTGAACGTCCTCAACAAAGGCTACAACCCGGACAGGGGCATGTGGCAGAAAACAGAAGGGAAAGCCTGGTTTACGGGCGACCCCAGCCGCGCCGCGCTGAAGGTATCGTTCTTCGGCCCCTTCTACGGCGGGTATAACGTCATTGCGATCGACAGAGAGTACCGCCATGCGCTGGTGTGCGGCCCGGATCGCGACTACCTGTGGATACTCTCACGCACGCCGACGCTCTCCGAAGAGATGAAGCAGCAGATGCTGGCCGTCGCGACCCGGGAAGGGTTTGATGTCAGTAAATTAATCTGGGTAAAACAACCCGGCGCTTAACGCTTTTCCCGGAGGATTAGTGAGCGCTGAGCTTCAGCCCAATAATCCCCGCTACGATCAGCGCAAGGCTCGCCAGACGCGCAGGACTGGCGGATTCGCCAAGCAGCAAAATGCCGGTGATGGCAGCCCCTACCGCGCCGATGCCCGTCCAGACCGCGTATGCCGTGCCAACCGGCAGGGTTTTCATCGCCCATGACAACAGCGCCATACTGACAATCATCGCCGCAATGGTAATGACGCTGGGCGTCAGGCGACTGAATCCGTGAGTATATTTCAGGCCGACCGCCCAAACGACTTCAAGCAGACCCGCAATGAACAAAATTATCCAGGACATATCTGGCTCCAGAAAAATGGGGCCGTCCCCGGTGAAAGATACATTTGCAGGTCGTCCTGCAAAGCAGAGGTGTGAGAAAGCATTTTTGCCTGCGAAAAAATCAAATTCAACCCTTTTATTTTCCGCCGTTGCAAAAGCATGAATTGGGCGCAATTCGCAGCGCAGTTCACGCATTCGACGCTCATCGGACTTCTCTATGATGAGACGCTTTCTGAGGTCAGGAAGCCATCGCCTACTTTTGGATGCGGAAAGTTTATGTTAAAAATTTTAGTGATTGACCGCTGCCATTTCACCCGCACAGGGATAGAGGCCTGGCTTAATCATTCTGGCTTATTTGATTCTTCGTTCCTGGTATCAGGGTTGAATAACCTGCTACTGGCAAAAGAGCATATTTCCCAGTGGAAACCTCATCTGGTTATCGCTGACTTATATAGTTTTTTCAACTACAGCCACTCTTTTAAGCCAGCAGCGCCGCTCCTGATGGCCTGCGGAGCCACGCCTTTAATTTTGCTGCAATCAGGCGGCGGACAGTACCAGGCCGATAGCGACCTGCTGTATCAGGTTCATGCCGTAGTATCGAAACAGGCCACGCTGCATGAGCTATCGCGGAATATTCAGGACGTGCTGCTTGCCCAGTCCGTTACTGACACGCCAAAAACCGCCACGCCGCTGCTTACGCCGCAGGAGGAAAAGGTGCTGACAATGTGGATGGAAGGTGCGGGAAACAACGCAATCGCGGCTGCGCTCGGTATTCACGGCAAAACGGTCTACACCTACAAACGCAATATCCGCATGAAATTGCATATGGATAATCGCTACTCGCCGTTTTTATCCTTACCGGAGCAAATCAATTAACGGTACGACGCCACGCCGTACCGTTCACATTTATTGCTGGGCTCTGGTCGCGGCGCCTGAAATGGCGCTGCCGCCTTCAGAGATATCCTGCCCAACGCCGCGTGTTGTATTACACGCAGTTAGCACGGAAGAAAGCACCAAAACAGAAAAGATCGCTGCAATTGTTTTCTTAACCATAACGTCTTCCTTTTCTAGCCAATGTTGTTTGTGTATAGCCACTTAAGCATAGACAAGATCCCGCAATGTGACGGGCGTTCGACGATTTTTTAAGACACCTGGAAGTAATTAGCTGGCAGCGTGAGAGATAGAATTGCCGAGATGTTTGATGTCTTCACCAAAGCCACGCGCGGTATTACAACCCGTCAGCAACGCGCCGGTGAAAAGAATGAGTGCTACAAGACTGATAAGACGTTTCATCATTCCTGCCCTGGAAAAGGTATGGCGCAGCTCAATGCCGCACCATAAATTCAACTTAGCAAATTGCTGACAAACTCCACGTCTGTTTTACCGAATGGCGTTAATACCCATGCGTTACGCAGTCGCCGTAGGCCCGATAAACTTGCGCCATCGGGCATTTCAGACGTTGTCATCAATCTTAATGTCAGCGTCTTATTTAACGCGGGATACGTATTCGCCAGAGCGCGTATCCACTTTGATCACTTCGCCAATCTGGACGAACAGCGGAACTTTAACCACTGCGCCAGTAGACAGCGTAGCCGGTTTGCCGCCAGTACCTGCGGTATCGCCTTTCAGGCCTGGATCGGTATCTACGATTTCCAGTTCAACAAAGTTCGGCGGGGTCACGGTGATCGGCTGGCCGTTCCACAGGGTCACGATGCACTCAGCCTGATCCAGCAGCCATTTCGCGCTGTCGCCGATCGCTTTGGCGTCAGCAGACAGTTGTTCGAACGTTTCGTTGTTCATGAAGTGCCAGAACTCACCGTCGTTGTACAGGTAAGTCAGGTTCATATCGACAACATCAGCACCTTCAGCAGAGTCGGTGGATTTGAAGGTTTTCTCTACACGAGTGCCGGTCAGCAGGCGGCGCAGTTTAACGCGTGCGAATGCCTGGCCTTTACCCGGTTTAACGAATTCGCTGGCTTCAACCGCATAAGGTTCGCCGTCCAACATGATTTTAAGACCAGCACGAAAATCGTTGCTATAGTACGTTGCCATAAGGCCCTCTGAAAATTGTTAACTGGTAGCTAAGCCACAAAATGGCGCATATTGTAACCCTAAATACCCCATCCAGAGAAGATTGGTTAGCGCAACTTGCCGATGTTGTGACCAATCCCGATGAACTACTGCATCTTTTGAATATAGACGCAGATGAAAAACTGTTGGCCGGACGCGACGCCAAACGCCTGTTCGCCCTGCGCGTACCGCGATCTTTCATCGCGCGTATGGAGAAAGGCAATCCCAACGATCCGCTTCTGCGTCAGGTACTTACCTCGCAGGACGAATTCGTAACCGCTCCCGGTTTTTCCACCGACCCGCTGGAAGAGCAGCACAGCGTCGTGCCCGGATTACTGCACAAATACCGCAACCGTGCGTTGCTGCTGGTAAAAGGCGGATGCGCGGTAAATTGCCGCTACTGCTTCCGTCGCCACTTCCCGTATGCGGATAATCAGGGCAACAAACGCAACTGGCAGGTCGCGCTGGACTACATCGCCGCACACCCTGAACTGGATGAGATCATCTTCTCCGGCGGCGATCCTTTGATGGCGAAAGATCACGAACTGGACTGGTTGCTTACGCAACTGGAAGCGATCCCGCACATCAAACGGCTGCGTATCCACAGTCGTTTGCCGATCGTGATCCCCGCGCGCATTACGGATGGGCTGGCAGCCCGCTTTGCGCGCTCTTCTCTGCAAATTCTGCTGGTGAACCACATCAACCACGCCAACGAAATTGACGACACGTTCCGTCAGGCCATGACGACGCTGCGCAACGCGGGCGTTACCCTGCTCAACCAGAGCGTACTGCTACGCGGGGTGAACGATAACGCGCAAACGCTGGCAAACCTCAGCAATGCGCTGTTTGACGCCGGCGTCATGCCCTACTACCTGCATGTACTGGATAAAGTTCAGGGCGCGGCGCATTTCATGGTGAGCGACGATGAAGCACGGCGAATTATGCGTGAACTGCTGACGCGGGTATCCGGTTATATGGTGCCCAGGCTGGCGCGTGAAATTGGCGGTGAGCCGAGCAAAACACCATTAGATTTGCAGTTACGCCAGCAATAATTGTTCAAACGAGTGTCCGGTTTCGGACACTCGCCCTTAAAATCGCTTATTTGAATCCGTTCATATAGCGCGACGCTTTCCATATTATGTTATTTTAATAACATAACACACCGAATATATTTCAAAATTATATATTGATTCAAATTAAGTTACCTGATTAATAATTGGTTAGGGAGAACCTTTATGGCGATGAGTATCAAAGGCGTTAATACAGGCGTTATTCGCAAAGCGAATGAGTTTATTGCGCTGGCATTAAAAATAAAAGAACCGAGGAATAAAGAGTCGTTGTTTTTTCTGACGGTGCTGGAATTAAGAGATCTGCTGATCGCTCTGGAAAGCCGGCTGCACCAGAAGCATCATCTGTCCCCCAACACTCGCCAACAATATGAAAAAGCACGGGATAGAGTCAGTAAAAAAATGCTTGAGAGCATTCCGGCCATTCAGGAAGAGGAACTCAAAAACGCAGATATTAATCGCCGGGTGAATACATTAACGCTGGTAGACGACCAGAGCGAAAACGTCATGCTTTCTTTTACGCTGCATGACGGTAAAACATGCGAGCTGATGATTAATGAATTACAGATTGACGTTCTGGTGCGCGCAATTATTCGCGCTATAGATAATGCCGGTATGCGTGAGCTGGTACTGCGTATTACATCACTACTGGATTTTCTGCCATTATATGATGCCGACTGTCTGGATAACGGTAATCTGGAATATGACGCCTACGCGCAACCTGAATGGAAGCACAATCTCTTCAGCCATTATCTGGCGGTGCTCTATCGTTATACCGATGAGACAGGTAAAACACATTTTAGCGGCGCCGTGGTGAAAAACCGCACCCCTTCTGGCAGCAAAGAGGCAGAGGCCATTTCACGCCGACTGCTTGATTTCAGCCCACGGCTGAAGAAGCTGGCTGGGAAACCGTGCCAGGTGTTTGTCAGAACGCTAACCGCTGATAAGACGCACAAACTCACTCAGGAGCAGTGCCTGCGCGCGTTGCATCATTTACGCGTACAGTCGGTCGAGAAAGCGAAAAACGCCTGATGGCGCTGCGCTTATCCGGCCTACGACCACATGCGCCTGTATAGACCCACTGTATTACACAAAATCATTCAACCTGCATCGCAGCGGCAAGCAAAGAAATCCCCAGCAGCACAGATAACTATGTGACTGGGGTTTCACAGCGCAGCCAACAAAGAGGCAGGTTGAAGAATGAAGTGTAATCAGTTAGGGCACTTATAAACCTGACCGTTCATTTCACTGGCGGTCGGGACAAAGCTGGACAACATTCCCTGCGTTGGGCTGCTGACGCCATAAATCACATTTCCGCCCATTGCCGCAGCCTGGTTACGCAGGTCGTTCGCTGCACCGCGCATGGAGCCGCCCTCTTCACCGTGCTGACCAGAAAGCCAGTTGCTTTGCTTACCGGTCGCAGTGCCGATCAACTGGCACTCTGCGCCAGGCTTGTCTTCCACAAAACGCACACTTTGCCCGGCAGCGGTCAGTTGGTTGCTGGAGCTACAACCCGCCATCAGCAGCGCAGCACCGACGATCCCTGCTAAATATTTTACGTGCATGTTATTCCCCATAATCAATGAGCTGGACGCCACTCACGTCGTCCATGTCTGAATCTTATACTAAAAAGATGACCAAAAGAAAAACCCCCGAACATTTCTGCCCGGGGGTTTCTAAATTCTGGGAGATGAGCCCCCAAATCATTCTGGTTGCAGGAAGGCGGCCAGTTTGTTAATCCCCAAGAGCTTACTCAAGTAAGTGACTGGGGTTAGCAAACGCAGCCAACGCATCTGCGGCCTGAAGGATGCAGGGTGTGGGCAATTACATCATGCCGCCCATTCCACCCATACCGCCCATGCCGCCGGCTGCGCCTAAGTCAGGAGCATCGCCTTTCGGCAGGTCAGTTACCATGCACTCGGTAGTGATCATCAGACCAGCCACGGATGCCGCGTACTGCAAAGCAGAACGGGTTACTTTGGTCGGGTCCAGGATACCCATATCGATCATGTTGCCGTATTCTTCGGTTGCTGCGTTGTAACCGTAGTTGCCGTCGCCGCTTTTAACGGTGTTAGCCACAACAGACGGTTCTTCGCCGCAGTTCAGCACGATCTGACGCAGCGGGGATTCCATTGCGCGCAGCGCAACTTTGATACCCACGTTCTGGTCTTCGTTCTGGCCTTTGAGTTCCGCAATTTTAGACGCGACGCGAATCAGCGCTACGCCACCACCGGCAACCACGCCTTCTTCAACCGCAGCACGGGTCGCGTGCAGGGCATCTTCAACGCGTGCTTTTTTCTCTTTCATTTCAACTTCGGTCGCAGCGCCAACTTTGATAACCGCAACACCGCCTGCCAGTTTCGCTACGCGCTCTTGCAGTTTTTCACGGTCGTAATCGGAAGTGGCTTCTTCGATCTGCTGACGGATCTGAGTGACACGGCCCTGGATCGCAGACTCTTCACCCACGCCATCAATGATGGTGGTGGTGTCTTTGTTGATCACAACGCGTTTTGCCTGACCCAGGTCTTCCAGGGTAGATTTTTCCAGCTCCATACCGATCTCTTCAGAGATGACGGTACCACCGGTCAGGGTTGCAATATCTTGCAGCATTGCTTTACGACGATCACCGAAGCCCGGCGCTTTAACCGCCGCCACTTTCACGATGCCGCGCATGGTGTTAACCACCAGCGTAGCCAGCGCTTCGCCTTCCACATCTTCAGCGATGATCAGCAGCGGTTTACCTGCTTTCGCAACGGCTTCCAGAACCGGCAGCATTTCGCGGATGTTAGAGATTTTCTTATCAGCCAGCAGGATGAACGGGCTTTCCAGTTCTACTGCGCCAGTTTCCGGCTTGTTGATGAAGTAAGGAGACAGGTAGCCACGGTCGAACTGCATACCTTCAACCACGTCCAGCTCATCCTGCAAACCGGTACCGTCTTCAACGGTGATCACGCCTTCTTTACCGACTTTGTCCATCGCTTCAGCGATCAGTTTACCTACGGTTTCGTCGGAGTTAGCGGAGATAGTACCAACCTGAGCAATGGCTTTAGAATCAGAGCACGGTACGGACAGGGTTTTCAGTTCTTCAACCGCAGCAGCAACCGCTTTGTCGATACCACGTTTCAGATCCATCGGGTTCATGCCCGCAGCAACGGCTTTCAGACCTTCAGTGATGATGGACTGAGCCAGTACGGTCGCGGTGGTGGTGCCGTCGCCTGCCGCGTCGTTCGCTTTAGAGGCAACTTCTTTCACCATCTGCGCGCCCATGTTTTCGAACTTGTCTTCCAGCTCGATTTCACGCGCTACGGAAACACCATCTTTCGTGATGGTCGGCGCACCGAAAGATTTATCCAGAACCACGTTACGGCCTTTCGGACCGAGGGTCACTTTCACTGCGTCTGCCAGTACGTTTACGCCGCGCAGCATTTTCACACGAGCGTCGTTACCGAATTTTACGTCTTTAGCTGCCATTTTCTCTTTCCCTTAAATTCGTATGTTCAGTGTCGTTCGCGGATTACGCTTCAACAATTGCCAGAATGTCGCTTTCAGACATGATCAACACTTCTTCATTGTCGATCTTCTCAGATTTCACACCATAGCCATCGTTGAAAATAACGATGTCGCCAACCTTAACGTCCAGCGGCTGCACAGTACCGTTATCCAGGATGCGACCCTTACCGACAGCGATGATTTCGCCACGCGTTGATTTACCCGCTGCGGAACCGGTCAGAACAATGCCGCCAGCAGATTTGGATTCAACTTCTTTACGTTTGACGATCACACGATCATGTAACGGACGAATACTCATTGATAGCTCTCCTTTGAGAAAGTCTTTATCAGTTATGGGTGACGCCGGCCCGTGAACGGTTTCCCGGCTAGTGACCAGAGAGATGGGGATGGGTTTTTGCCCCTTCAAGGGGGCAGATGAAAAAAAATTCTTATCAGCAGAAAATCGCGCGAAAACGGTAGCTCACCTCACATTTCATAACGATTTAAGGCAGCCCGTCATAAGTAAATCCGATTGTGTTACCATCGAAAATCTGCGCAGTTGCCCAAAAATTGGGCGTAACCGGATAGTGACTCATGAGTGGACTAAAACAAGAGCTGGGACTGGCTCAGGGCGTGGGCCTGTTGTCGACATCACTGTTAGGAACCGGCGTCTTTGCCGTCCCGGCGCTGGCCGCGCTGGTGGCGGGCAATAACAGCCTGTGGGCCTGGCCTGCGCTCATCGTTTTAGTCTTTCCTGTGGCGATTGTTTTTGCCATCCTGGGGCGTCATTTCCCCAGTGCGGGCGGCGTGGCGCATTTTGTCGGGATGGCGTTTGGTTCGCGAATGGCGCGCGTCACCGGATGGCTGTTCCTGTCGGTCATCCCCGTCGGCCTGCCGGCGGCGCTGCATATCGCCGCCGGGTTCGGTCAGGCGATGTTTGGCTGGCACGGCTGGCAGCTTTTACTGGCGGAATTCGGCACGCTGGCGCTGGTGTGGTTCATTGGCTCTCGCGGCGCCAGTTCCAGCGCCAACCTGCAAACGATCATTGCCGGGCTGATTGTGGCGCTGATTGTCGCCATCTGGTGGGCGGGCGATCTCAAGCCGAACAAAATTCCATTCCCTGCCCCTGCGGATATTGAGCTGCCCGCCCTGTTCGCCGCGCTGTCGGTTATGTTCTGGTGCTTTGTCGGCCTTGAAGCGTTCGCCCATCTGGCATCGGAATTTAAAAACCCTGAACGCGATTTCCCGCGCGCGCTGATGATCGGCCTGCTGCTGGCTGGCTCCGTTTATTGGGCGTGTACGGTGGCGGTTCTGCATTTTGACGCCTACGGCGCGCAAATGGCGGCGGCAGCGTCGCTCCCTGACATCGTCGTGCGATTGTTTGGCGTACAGGCGCTGTGGGTCGCCTGCATTATTGGTTATCTGGCCTGCTTCGCCAGCCTGAATATCTATATCCAGAGTTTCGCCCGCCTTGTCTGGTCACAGGCGCAGGACAGGCCAGACCATTATCTGGCGCGCCTTTCTGCCCGCCGCGTTCCCCGCAATGCGCTGAACGCCGTACTGGGCTGTTGCGTACTCAGCACATTGTGCATTTACATCCTTGAGATCAATCTCGACGCGCTGATCGTCTATGCCAACGGCATTTTCATTATGATCTACTTGCTGTGTATGCTGGCCGGGTGTCGGTTGCTGGCAGGACGCTATCGCGCGCTGGCGGTGACTGGCGCTCTGCTGTGTCTGTTATTGCTGGCAATGGTGGGATGGAAGTGCCTGTACGCGCTGATTATGCTGACGGCGCTGTGGCTGTTTTTACCCCGCAGGTTGGCTAAGCGTCAGCAGTTGTAGACCCGGTAAGCATAGCGCCACCGGGCATTTATGCCGGATGGCGCCGCTGAAGCGGTTTATCCGGCCTACGGTTCAACGTTTGATTTAATCCTTGCGGTCGTCTTTATGATCTAAACGGTCACGCTCGTCCTCTTTACGCTGAAACTCACCGTCAAACGTCTCGCCGCCGCCCGTTCCGGCGCTAAAACCGCCGCCAGGCATACGGGAAAAACGCAAATGCGGCAGCAGCTTCATGGTCAGGTGTTTCTGCACGGGCGGCAATAAAAGAAGCAGCCCCAGGAAGTCGGTGAAGAAGCCGGGCAGCACCAGCAGCAGGCCCGCGATGATCAGCGACACGCTCTTGATCATCTCCGCCGCCGGACTTTCGCCAGCCGCCATTTTCTGCTGCATCAACAAAAAGTTCTTGAAACCCTGGTTTCGCACCAGCGACATACCAATGACCGAGGTGAAAATCACCAGGATCAGCGTCATCAGGACGCCCAGCACATGGGCGACCTGGATAAAAATAGAAATCTCAATGTAAACATAGAGAAAGATGGCAATAAACGGTATCCAGCGCAAAGGACTCTCCTGTAAATGACAGCCGTTTTCATCACGTCTGTCTGATATGGGTGCGCGATTCGCATGCGTCAGATGTTGAGACGGTTAGCAAAATTTCAAGCTGTTTGTACACTTATTTTTAGTGGTAATCCCAAAGCGGTGACCTATTTCACAAAATAATAAATAAGGGGTAACTTCCCACACTTTAAGTGATCCAGGTTACGGTAGAAATCCTGAAGCAGAATATGATCTCGAGTATCAGACCGATGCAGGGGATAATCGTCGGTCAGGAAACATTCGAAACCACATATATCCTGTGTGTTTATGTAATTATTGGCAGCTTGAAAAAGAAGGTTCACATGTTAAACAACATTCGTATCGAAGAAGATTTGTTGGGTACCAGGGAAGTTCCAGCGGATGCCTACTATGGTGTTCACACTCTGAGAGCGATTGAAAACTTCTACATTAGCAATAACAAAATCAGCGATATCCCTGAATTTGTACGCGGTATGGTAATGGTAAAAAAGGCAGCGGCCCTGGCCAACAAAGAGCTGCAAACCATCCCTAAAAGTGTGGCCAACGCCATCATTGCCGCATGTGATGAAGTCCTGAATAACGGCAAATGCATGGACCAGTTCCCGGTAGACGTTTACCAGGGCGGTGCAGGTACTTCCGTCAACATGAACACCAACGAAGTGCTGGCCAATATCGGGCTGGAGCTGATGGGTCATCAGAAAGGTGAATATCAGTACCTGAACCCGAACGACCATGTGAATAAATGTCAGTCCACCAACGACGCCTATCCGACCGGTTTCCGTGTTGCCGTTTACGCGTCTATCGTCAAACTCATTGATGCAATCAATCAGTTGCGTGAAGGCTTCGAGCGTAAAGCCGTTGAGTTCCAGGACATCCTGAAAATGGGTCGTACCCAGTTGCAGGATGCTGTACCGATGACCCTCGGCCAGGAATTCCGCGCTTTCAGCGTACTGCTGAAAGAAGAAGTGAAAAGCATTGAACGTACTGCTGAGCTGCTGCTGGAAGTTAACCTCGGCGCGACGGCAATCGGTACTGGCCTGAACACTCCGAAAGAATACTCTCCGCTGGCGGTGCAGAAACTGGCTGAAGTCACTGGCTTTGCCTGCGTACCGGCAGAAGACCTGATTGAAGCAACGTCCGACTGCGGCGCTTATGTCATGGTACACAGCGCGCTGAAACGCCTGGCTGTGAAGATGTCTAAAATCTGTAACGACCTGCGTTTGCTCTCCTCAGGCCCACGCGCGGGTCTGAACGAGATCAACCTGCCGGAACTACAGGCGGGCTCTTCTATCATGCCAGCGAAAGTAAACCCGGTAGTACCAGAAGTTGTTAACCAGGTATGCTTCAAAGTCATCGGTAACGACACCACCGTAACGATGGCAGCCGAAGCAGGCCAGTTGCAGCTGAACGTAATGGAGCCGGTTATCGGCCAGGCGATGTTCGAATCTATCCATATTCTGAGCAATGCCTGCTACAACCTGCTGGAAAAATGCATTAACGGCATTACCGCAAACAAAGAAGTGTGCGAAGGATACGTTTATAACTCCATCGGCATCGTCACCTACCTCAACCCGTTCATCGGCCACCACAACGGCGACATCGTTGGTAAGATTTGCGCCGAGACCGGTAAGAGCGTCCGTGAAGTGGTGCTGGAGCGCGGCCTGTTGACTGAAGCAGAGCTGGACGATATTTTCTCCGCACAGAACCTGATGCACCCGGCTTACAAAGCAAAACGTTATACTGATGAAAGCGAACAGTAATCGTACAGGGTAGTAACACAGGAGGCACGTCAGATGACGTGCCTTTTTTCTTGTCATAAGTTACCAAATAACAACAATTTAATATCAACTTGTTAAACAACAAGGAAGGCTAATATGATAGTTTTAGAACTTATCATCGTTTTGCTGGCAATCTTTTTGGGTGCCAGACTTGGGGGCATCGGTATTGGATTTGCAGGTGGGCTTGGCGTTCTGGTTCTTGCAGCCATCGGCGTTAAACCAGGGAATATCCCGTTCGATGTTATTTCCATCATCATGGCGGTTATCGCTGCCATCTCCGCAATGCAGGTTGCGGGCGGTCTGGACTATCTGGTTAACCAGACGGAAAAACTGCTGCGCAAAAACCCGAAATACATCACGATCCTTGCACCGATCGTCACTTATTTCCTGACTATCTTTGCCGGTACTGGCAACATCTCTCTGGCAACCCTGCCGGTTATCGCTGAAGTGGCGAAGGAGCAAGGCATCAAACCTTGCCGTCCGCTCTCCACGGCGGTGGTTTCCGCACAGATTGCGATCACCGCATCGCCTATCTCTGCGGCGGTGGTGTACATGTCTTCCGTCATGGAAGGTCATGGCATCAGCTATATTCACCTGCTGTCCGTGGTGATTCCGTCCACTCTGCTGGCGGTACTGGTGATGTCCTTCCTGGTCACAATGCTGTTTAACTCTAAACTTTCTGACGACCCGGTTTACCGCAAACGTCTGGAAGAAGGGCTGATCGAACTGCGCGGCGAAAAGCAAATTGAAATCAAACCGATGGCAAAAACCTCGGTCTGGCTGTTCCTGCTGGGCGTTGTCTGCGTCGTGGTTTATGCCATCGTCAACAGTCCAAGCCTCGGCCTGGTCGCAACACCGCTGATGAACACCACCAACGCGATTCTGATCATCATGCTGAGCGTCGCGACGCTGACGACCATCGTCTGCCGTGTCGAAACGGACTCCATCCTGAACTCCAGTACCTTTAAAGCGGGTATGAGCGCCTGTATCTGTATTCTGGGCGTAGCATGGTTGGGCGATACTTTCGTTTCTCACAACATCGACTGGATCAAAGACACTGCGGGTAGCGTGATTCAGGGCCATCCGTGGCTGCTGGCCGTCATCTTCTTCTTTGCTTCCGCTCTGCTGTACTCTCAGGCAGCCACAGCGAAAGCGTTGATGCCAATGGCGCTGGCGCTGAACGTCTCTCCGCTGACCGCTGTCGCGTCTTTCGCTGCGGTTTCCGGCCTGTTCATTCTGCCGACCTACCCAACGCTGGTTGCTGCGGTTCAGATGGATGACACCGGTACAACCCGTATCGGTAAATTCGTCTTTAACCACCCGTTCTTTATCCCAGGTACGCTGGGTGTTGCCCTTGCCGTTTGCTTCGGCTTCCTGCTGGGCAGCGTCATGCTGTAAGTTCTCCTCGCGGGGCGTATACGCGCCCCGCTTTCTTACCTCCGCTTTGACTAACATCCCGCCGCCTTCCGTTGTATAGTGACCACACTCTTGCTGCTCTTTCTGTTCTTTCGAGGTGTTTATGCTTGATGATAATAGTCAGGATATCTCCATCCCCGAGGCCGTCGTGGTGCTCTGTACCGCGCCGGATGAAGCAACAGCCCAGGATCTGGCCGCTAAGGTGCTGGCGGAAAAACTGGCCGCCTGCGCCACGTTACTGCCGGGCGCGACATCCTTGTATTACTGGGAGGGCAAACTGGAGCAGGAATACGAAGTGCAGATGATTTTAAAAACCACCGTTTCGCACCAGCAAGCGCTTCTTGAATGCCTGAAGTCTCACCACCCGTATCAAACGCCTGAACTTCTGGTTTTACCCGTCACTCACGGAGACACTGATTACCTCTCATGGCTCAACGCATCCTTACGCTGATCCTGCTGCTGTGTAGCACATCCGCCTTCGCCGGATTATTTGACGCACCAGGCCGCTCGCAGTTTGTCCCTGCTGACCAGGCTTTTTCCTTTGATTTTCAGCAGAATCAACATGACCTGAACCTCTCCTGGCAGGTGAAAGACGGCTACTATCTTTACCGCAAACAGATAAGCATCACCCCCTCTCAGGCCGAAATTGCCGAAGTCCGGCTCCCGGCGGGCGTCTGGCATGAAGATGAGTTTTATGGCAAAAGCGAAATCTACCGCAAGCGCTTAAACATTCCGCTCATCGTTAACCAGGCCGCATCCGGCGCGACGTTAACCGTGACGTATCAGGGCTGTGCTGACGCAGGCTTCTGCTATCCGCCGGAAACCAAAACCGTGCCGTTAAGCGAAGTGAGCGCCAGCACGGTGGCTAAATCCACGCCGTCGCCGGTCGCGGCGCAAACGGAAGAGACGCCGCAACCTGCCGCCCGGCAGCCTTTCTCCGCACTGTGGGCATTGCTGATTGGCATCGGGATCGCCTTTACGCCCTGCGTCCTGCCGATGTATCCGCTGATTTCCGGCATTGTGCTCGGCGGTAAACAACGCCTCTCAACCGGACGCGCGCTGCTGCTGACCTTTATCTACGTACAAGGTATGGCGCTCACCTACACCGCGCTGGGGCTGGTTGTGGCCGCTGCCGGGCTACAGTTCCAGGCGGCGCTCCAGCACCCTTATGTGCTAATCGGCCTTGCGCTGGTCTTCACGCTGCTGGCGCTGTCAATGTTCGGACTGTTCACGCTACAACTGCCTTCTTCATTGCAAACGCGCCTCACGTTGATGAGTAACCGTCAGCAGGGCGGCTCTCCTGGCGGCGTATTTGTCATGGGCGCGATTGCCGGGCTTATCTGCTCGCCATGCACCACCGCGCCGCTGAGCGCCATTTTGCTGTACATCGCCCAGAGCGGGAACATGTGGCTTGGCGGTGGAACGCTGTATCTCTACGCGCTGGGCATGGGGCTGCCGCTGATTCTGGTCACCGTGTTTGGCAACCGTCTGCTACCGAAAAGCGGCCCGTGGATGGAACACGTCAAAACCGCTTTTGGCTTTGTGATCCTCGCGCTGCCGGTCTTTTTGCTGGAGCGGGTAATCGGCGACGAGTGGGGACTGCGTCTGTGGTCGCTGCTGGGCGTCGCCTTCTTCGGCTGGGCGTTTATTACCAGCCTGCACGCCAGACGCGGCGGGATGCGCATTGTGCAAATCATCCTGCTGGCGGCGGCGCTGGTCAGCGTACGTCCGTTACAGGACTGGGCGTTTGGCGCAACAACCGCCCAGACGCAGGCGCACCTGAACTTCAAGCCGATTACGACAGTCGATGCGTTAAATCAGGCGCTGGCAGAGGCAAAAGGAAAGCCGGTAATGCTGGATCTCTACGCCGACTGGTGCGTCGCCTGTAAAGAGTTTGAGAAGTACACCTTCAGCGATCCGCAGGTTCAGCAGACGCTGGGCGACACCGTGCTGCTACAGGCTAATGTCACCGCCAACAATGCGCAGGATGTCGCCTTACTCAGGCACCTGAATGTGCTGGGTTTACCGACAATCCTGTTTTTTGATGCGCAAGGCCATGAGCACCCGAATGCGCGAGTGACGGGCTTTATGAATGCGACGACCTTTAGCGCACATTTGCGCGATCGCCAACCGTGAGCGACACTTTCTGTGGGAAAGACGGAGGAGAATACCGTGCAACGTGAAGATGTCCTGGGAGAAGCCCTGAAATTACTTGAGGTTCAAGGGATAGCAAACACCACGCTTGAAATGGTGGCAGAACGCATTGATTATCCACTTGATGAGTTACAGCGCTTCTGGCCCGATAAAGAGGCTATTCTGTACGACGCCCTGCGTTATCTGAGTCAACAGGTAGACATCTGGCGTCGCCAGCTTTTGCTTGATGAAACCCTTACCGCAGAACAAAAACTGCTGGCGCGCTATAACGCGCTTTCGGAGTGCGTGAGCAACAACCGCTATCCTGGTTGTCTGTTTATTGCTGCCTGTACGTTTTATCCCGATCCTGCCCACCCTATTCACCAACTGGCCGATCAGCAAAAACGGGCGGCGCATGACTTCACCCACGAATTGCTGACAACGCTCGAAATTGACGACCCGGCGATGGTGGCGAAACAGATGGAACTGGTGCTGGAAGGTTGCCTCAGCCGAATGCTGGTCAATCGCAGCCAGGCTGATGTGGATACTGCTCACCGTCTGGCGGAGGATATACTGCGCTTTGCCCGCTGCCGTCAGGGTGGCGCGTTGACGTAATTAGAGCCAATTTTGCGCTTTTTGCGTGAAAAGCAGGCAGTCAGCTGTCTTTTATCATTTTTTTCATGGAAAGCCGTTGACGCCTGCGCCCCTTTACGGTTTAATGCGCCCCGTTGCCCGGATAGCTCAGTCGGTAGAGCAGGGGATTGAAAATCCCCGTGTCCTTGGTTCGATTCCGAGTCCGGGCACCACTATTTAAAGAAACCAGCCTACGGGCTGGTTTTTTGCTTTCTGGCGTTCCGGTAGATTTCTGGTCATTGCAGGACGTTATTTGCTTGCTGGATATCTCGCCATTTTCTTAGATGTTTGTTGCATTTAAAGACATATATACTCTCTGACAAGCCTATCTCTTACTTCCAGATACGGTCTTTCTACGGTCAGCTACGGTTCTTTTCATTTCTAACTGTTCATAATGATGCAAAAGCACGAGGAAAACGGGGGAATCTGACAACATACGCTTTCCACTAGTCATATGGGGATCTTCACAAGTCCGTCCACCTGCAACATACACTTCTTTCCCTTTCATTTCTTACCATTACCAGAATCCCCCGTCCTCCACGCCATCATAAAATGATTTATCAGTAGTAATACTACTTGAGCTGAACGTATTGCATTATTAAACCTGAGTGTCCGCTCTGAGCGAGGAGCGGACTTTCTTGTACAAAGCATGTAGCCAGATTATAGTGAAGCCATTGATTGACAAGTGAGTCAAACCAGACGAGCAGCCAATGAAACAAAACTTCGCCAACGTAACCAAATCTGGATAACTAATCGGTTCATGAGGACAACAAATAATGTCATTCAATAATAAAAAACTGTTAATTACTCTCTTATCCCTCTGCACATTTCAGACTTATGCAGCACAATGCACTGCGGAAACCTTCGCTAAAAACAAACTGAACAACTTCATCCTTCTGAGCGAGCCAACAAGAACTGAAATTCCCAAATCTGTATCAATCACTATTGATAGTCCTGATGGATATCTCCGCACATCGGTTCAAAGCAACTTCAGTCAATGCGGTGAATTAATTGGCGGCCGTATGAAAGAGGTCAAAACCTCAACAGGCCAGAAAGCAGTTTTCACGGCAACCTCTGAAATTCAGTTGAATAAAACGGAATTTGGCTGGCGCATCCAGGTGGACTCAAACGGCGTCATAGCCGATAAAAACAGCCAGAAAACCACGCAGGCATATCGGCAGACTCTTGAGGGAATGTACCTGCTTAACGATAAAGGAATTATCAGCCGTGCAGTTAATCGTTCGGTTATCGCGGCCACAAAACCAGAAGATAAAGACAAAACCGTAGTGGGCACAATCGACTACGCCTTCAATTCATCAGGATTACTGGCAAGCGCGGCAAGCAAAGGAAGTATGGCGATAGATAATAATACAATTGTATATAGTTATGATGGCAATCATCACCTGATCAAAACCCAATCACCCTCAACCATAGAAGAGTATGGCTATGATAACGAGGGCCGTGAGTTGACCCTGAGCAAGACCCAGACGTATTTCACCATCGAAAAAACACTGGCCACCTGCGAGGAGTGGAACTCACATGGAGAATGCACACGCGCCAATATGGATATCACGATAACCCCAACTGCTCGGACAGGTAAACAGTATGTGGACAAACATAACGCCGTAATGACGGCGAAATATGAATACTGGAACTGACAATTTCACCTGCTACATAAGGAGTCAAAATGGTATTGGTTAGCAACGTCCGTTTCTGGCACAGAACTGCCTGTCAGATTAGATTAAATCTCTGTATTGTGACAAAGCCAGATCAAGTCTGAGCTAATACATATGAAGAGTGTATACAGGCTTCGCACCGCAGTAAACCGTTCTGACTTAATGGTAGATATCAAAGCGAGAAAGATTGAAAGACATATACAAACTGAAGAAAACCTGCAACCCCGGTAAAATGAACTGTGTGAAAGAGTGAAATAGCCTCTTGAAATAACAATACACCGCACACGCCGAAAAAATCAGTCCATTAAGAATAATATATTTATGTAGAATCTTATGTGGTTCATTCACCTTATCTTTTCGCCATTCAATTATCCTTAAGTTAAATTTATCATATTACTATATGATAACTACAGCGATAGTCCCGTCATTACGGATATGTAATTCATCTACGAGATCAAAAAACAAATTAGTTCTGCATATGACTAATTATTCATTTGTGACTCTACATAAATTTAAGAACATATCATTATTTTTAACTACACCTGGTTATTTCCTGAAGAAAAAGCTATTATTCGGCAGATTTTAATCCATTAGAAGAGAGTCAGGTATAAGCGGAATGTCGGCAAAATAAAGGATAACAGGTGATATGAAAAATAATAATGGACTAGAGAAACGCAGGTTTATGACACAAAATGAAATCAATTTAATTCTTAATGCTGTTAGTACAGGAACCTATGCAGTGCGTAATCGCTGTCTGGTTTTGCTATGTTTTATTCATGGGTTAAGGGCAAGCGAAATATGTCGTCTGCGTATCTCAGATATTGACCTTAAGGATAAATGTATACATATTTACCGATTAAAAAAAGGATTCTCAACTACCCATCCCTTACTTGAAGAGGAAATTCGTTCGATAAAGTCCTGGCTGAAAATTCGCCTTACAAGCCAACATTCAGAAACTGAATGGTTATTTTTATCACGTAAAGGCAATCCCCTTTCAAGACAGCAGTTTTATCAGATAATCGCCAGAGCCGGGAAGAAAGCAAAACTTGCAATTTGTGCCCACCCGCATATGCTTCGTCATTCCTGTGGATTTGCCCTGGCAAATATGGGGATAGATACCCGATTGATTCAGGATTATCTTGGCCATCGCAATATTCGTCATACTGTCTGGTATACTGCCAGTAACGCTGGTCGTTTTTATGGCATCTGGAATAAAACAAAAAACAGAGATGTCTGTAGCAGACTGTAAGGAAAGAAAATATAGACAGTAAATAAGTCTGAATAAAGCTATGTGCCATGGATGGCACTGTAATAGTCGCATTGGCTGTATGGTTATCTATTTTATGTTTCTGCACTATATCCTGTGTTATTTTTTCTTACCAGTATAATTGACACCTCTGACATGGTCTGAATAGTTATTCCCCCGCTGAATACGTTTTTCCCCTCTGAGAATATACGGAATAGTCTTCTTGTGATGTCTGATGAAATCTTTAGAATGAAGTCGCCCACTGACATGGGGCTTTGTGAGCTTCATAGAATAAAATGGGATAGTGGTCAATATGTGCAATTAATAATACATCCCTAGCTTTAGCTATCAGTTATTCGTATCACTGGAGCTGACTCTTTATCATTCTGATACCAGGAGAAATATTATGAACCGACGCCGTTTTCTTACTGCCAGAGAAGTTCAGGCCATGATGAAAGCCGTACGTCATGGCCAGACAGGAGAGCGAGATTATTGTCTTATCCTGCTGGCCTTTCGTCATGGAATGCGTATAAGTGAACTACTGAACCTGCATTACCGGGATTTTGATCTTTATGAAGGTCGGATCAATATCCGCCGACTGAAAAATGGTTTTTCTACTATTCATCCCCTCATGCCGGACGAGTGTGAAGCCATTGAATGCTGGAGCCGGGTTCGTGCGAGCTGGAAAGGAGCGCAGAAAATAAACGCGGTGTTTATTTCCCGCAAAGGCTCACAACTTTCCCGCCAGCAGGCATACCGTATAATACGTTCTGCTGGTCAAAAGGCCGGAACCAGCACCACCACACATCCGCATATGCTGCGACATGCATGTGGTTATGAACTTGCTGAAAGAGGTACAGATACACGTCTAATCCAGGATTACCTTGGTCACCGAAATATTCGCCACACCGTACGTTATACAGCCAGTAATGCCGCCCGGTTTGCAGGATTATGGGAAAGGGTAAATCCGCTAGAGGAAAAGCTACTAAAACAGAAGATCAAAAATGATGAACTATATAATTCATTGATAACTAAGGAAAAATAAGACATTGAACAAGTCAATTGGGACCAAACTGTCTATATCGTAGAGGAGTTTTGTAATTTTCTGCAACCTGTAAGTCCATTTTTTTTGCGAAAAAAAAATATCCAACTGATTTAAAATTGTTTTTTTACTCACATTTTTTTACGTTTCATACATCCTCACCTTTTTTCCGCACCTTTTCTCCACACGTCGAGTTCTGCTTTCCACTTGTCTTGTTGATATAACTCACGATCACCTCAGATATATTCATCTATAGAAAACCAAAAAATAAGAATTAAATTCCAGAACAACGCATAAAAAAACGAAATTAAGAAATTTATTGCGATGAGTCAAAATGGTCCCAATTGACTCATCAGTTGGGTAAAAACTGCGCAAGATCGGCAGTCGAACTATTCGGCTTAAACCTGAAATGCCAGGAAGGTACAACGACTGCCAGTTTCGGTTCGTAATATCGACATTGTTTAAAGGAAAACCGCATGAAAATCAAAACACTGGCAATCGTTGTTCTGTCAGCACTGTCCCTGAGCTCCACAGCAGCCCTGGCCGACACCACCACGGTAAACGGCGGCACCGTGCATTTTAAAGGGGAAATCGTTAACGCCGCTTGTGCAGTTGATGCCGGTTCTATCGATCAGACAGTTCAGTTAGGCCAGGTTCGCTCCGCCAAACTCGCTGCTGAAGGCAACACCAGCTCCGCTGTGGGTTTCAACATTCAACTGGATGATTGCGACACGACCGTTGCGACCCAGGCTTCCGTTGCGTTCACAGGTACTGCTGTTGATGGCGCCAACCCTACCGTTCTGGCGCTACAGGGTTCCGCATCAGGCGGCGCGACTAACGTCGGCGTACAGATCCTCGACAAAACTGGCACCGCTCTGGAGCTGGATGGCGCAACCTTCAGCAGCGCTACCACGCTGAATGACGGTACTAACATCATTCCTTTCCAGGCTCGTTACTACGCAACTGGCGCAGCAACTGCCGGTACTGCGAACGCAGACGCAACCTTCAAAGTGCAATACCAGTAATTCAAACGTCTGACAGGGAAGCATTCCGGGCCAGGATGGCCCGTTATCCATAACAGGACAGGGGTGATAACGATGCAAGGAGTGAGATCAGGTCTGCTGATATTTCTGTTTCCGTCGCTGGCACTGGCTGGCAATCACTGGAACGTGACGTTGCCCGGGGGAAACATGCGTTTCCAGGGGGTCATTATTGCCGAATCCTGCCGCGTTGAAGCAGGAGATCAACAGATGACGGTCAATATGGGGCAGATCAGCAGTAATCGGTTTCATTCGTCAGGGGAAGATGCCAACCCCGTGCCATTCGATATTCATCTACAGGATTGCAGCACTGCCGTGAGTCAGCGCGTAGGCGTGTCATTTCGCGGAGTTGCCGACGGCAAAAACCCGGAGGTGCTTTCAGTTGGCGAAGGGCCGGGGATAGCAACCGGCGTAGGCATCGCTTTATTTGATAAAGACAATCAATTGATTCCACTCAACAGCCCGCCGGGCGCCTGGACGCAGTTGTATAGCGGCCCCACCACGCTTCATTTCGTGGCGAAGTATCGGGCGACCGGGAAGCAGGTCACCGGGGGAGCCGCCAATGCTCAAATCTGGTTCTCTCTGACCTATCAGTAATTAGCCAGCAGGTATGCCGGAAACAGGAAACAACGGTGAGTACGAAAGGGGAAAATGTGAAAAAAACACTGGAGATGACACGCGGCTTACTGGCGGGCTTTTTGATGCTCGCCGCAAGCGGTTTTTCCACCAGCGCTGAAGCAGGCGTGGCGCTGGGCGCAACCCGGGTTATCTATCCGGCTGGACAAAAACAGGTTCAGCTGGCGGTGACCAATAACGACAATAACAGTACCTATCTGATTCAGTCATGGGTTGAAAACGCCGATGGCGGCAAAGATGGTCGTTTTGTCATCACCCCTCCGCTGTTTGCGATGCAAGGTAAGAAAGAGAATACCTTGCGCATTATTGATGCCACTAACAACCAGTTACCGCAGGACCGGGAAAGCCTGTTCTGGGTAAACGTAAAAGCCATTCCTTCGATGGATAAATCAAAGCTCAGCGATAACACCTTACAACTGGCGATTATCAGCCGCATCAAACTCTACTACCGCCCAACGAAACTGGCTCTGCCACCGGATCAGGCGGCGGAAAAACTGACCTTTAACCGTGACGGTTCATCGCTGACGCTCAACAACCCGACGCCGTATTACCTGACGGTGACCGAACTCAATGCCGGCACGCGCGTGCTGGAAAATGCGCTGGTGCCGCCAATGGGTAAAACCTCGGTCAAGTTGCCACCTGATGCCGGTAGCAACATTACCTACCGGACGATTAATGACTATGGCGCACTGACCCCGCAAATGAAGGGCGTTCTGCGTTAACACAGGGGCCGTCCACCAACAGGACTCCCCCGCACATTACAATTAAGAACTGACAGCCGGGCGACTTCGGACCGGAGGGACTATGTCACATCTCAAATACGGACTGGACCGTTTGGGTTCCCAACGCGCCCGGCGCAAAGCATTCTCTATTTTTGTCCTTGCGCAGATACCATTGGCGCTTTGCCTCGCGGGTTTCGCGCGGGCAGATCTCTATTTTAACCCCCGTTTCCTGGCCGACGATCCCTCGGCCGTTGCGGATCTCTCTGGATTTGAAAACGGGCAAGAGGTGCCGCCTGGCGCCTATCGCGTGGATATCTATCTGAACGATGGCTTTATAACTACCCGCGACGTCACGTTTAACGCTGGCGCAAACGGTCATCGACTGGAACCGTGCCTGACCCGCAGCCAGCTCGCTGGCATGGGGGTCAGCACGTCGGCCATCACCGGTATGGATACGCTGGCGTCCGACGCCTGCGTACCGTTGACGGAAATGGTCAAAGATGCCACCACCCGCTTCGATGTCAGCCAACAGCGCCTGTACCTGAGTGTTCCGCAGGCTTTCATGGGCAATCGCGCGCGCGGTTATATTCCACCGGAACTCTGGGATGACGGGATTAACGCCGGTTTGCTGAACTATAACTTTACCGGCAACAACGTACATAACGATGCCAGCGACAGCAGCAATTACGCGTATTTAAACCTGCAAAGCGGCCTCAACCTTGGCGCCTGGCGTCTGCGTGATAACACCATCTGGAGCTACAGCAGTGGCGGTAGCGCGTCCAGTAATGAGAATAAGTGGCAGCATGTGAACAGCTGGCTGGAGCGCGATATTACCCCCCTGCGCGCCCGCCTGACGCTTGGCGACAGCTACACCAACGGCGATATCTTCGACGGGATTAACTTCCGTGGCGCCCAGTTGGCCTCTGACGACAATATGCTGCCGGATAGCCAGAAAGGCTTTGCGCCGGTCATCCACGGCATTGCGCGCGGCACGGCGCAGGTCTCGATCAAACAAAACGGCTATGAAATCTACCAGAGCACGGTGCCGCCGGGCCCCTTCACAATTAACGATCTCTACGCCGCAGGCAACGGCGGCGATCTCCAGGTCACCATCAAAGAGGCCGATGGCACCAGCCAGGTCTTCAGCGTGCCGTGGTCTACGGTGCCAATGTTACAGCGTGAAGGGCACACCCGTTATGCAGTGACCGCTGGTGAATACCGCAGCGGCAACGACCAGCAGGAAAAACCAAAGTTCTTCCAGAGCACCCTCCTGCACGGGCTCCCGGCAGGCTGGACGCTGTATGGCGGCACCCAACTGGCCGACAACTATCGCGCCTTCAATTTAGGGGTCGGTAAGAACATGGGCGAGTTCGGCGCGGTTTCGCTGGATGCAACTCAGGCCAACGCCACCCTGCCTGACGACAGCTCTCACCAGGGGCAATCGATACGCTTCCTTTATAACAAGTCGCTCTATGAGACCGGCACCAACGTCCAACTGGTGGGATACCGTTATTCCACCCAGGGCTATTACAGCTTTGCCGACACCACTTACCGCAGGATGAGTGGCTATGACGTTGAAACCCAGGATGGCGTGATTCAGGTCAAACCCAAATTCACCGACTACTACAACCTTGCTTATAACAAGCGGGGCAAGGTTCAGATGAGCATAACGCAGCAGTTGGGACGCACTGCCACACTGTACGTGAATGGCAGCCGTCAAACTTACTGGTCAACCAACAAGGCCGACGAACAGCTACAGCTGGGGTTAAATGCCGCCGTTGACGATATCAACTGGACGCTGAGCTACAGCCTGACCAAAAACGCCTGGCAACAGGGCCGCGACCAGATGTTAGCGTTCAACGTCAATATTCCGTTCAGCCACTGGCTGCGTTCCGACAGCAAATCCGTCTGGCGGCACGCAAGCGCCAGCTACAGCATGTCGCACGACCTGGATGGCCGGATGACTAACCTGGCCGGTCTTTACGGCACGCTGCTGGAAGACAATAACCTGAGCTACAGCATGCAAACCGGTTATGCCAGCGGTGGCGAAGGCAACAATGGCGGAACCGGCTACGCGGCGATGAACTATCGCGGCGGCTACGGCAACGCTAACGTGGGCTACAGCCACAGCGATGGATTTAAACAGCTGTACTACGGGATGAGCGGCGGTGTACTCGCCCATGCCAACGGCATCACCTTAAGCCAGCCATTAAATGACACGGTAGTGCTGATTAAAGCGCCTGGCGCCGGAGACGTGAAAGTCGAGAACCAGACCGGCGTACGTACCGACTGGCGCGGTTATGCCGTCATGCCGTACGCCACTGAGTACAGGGAAAACCGCGTCGCGCTGGATACCAACACCCTGGCGGATAACGTCGATCTCGATGATGCGGTGGTCAGCGTCGTGCCGACCCACGGCGCCATCGTCCGCGCCGAATTTAAAGCCCACGTCGGGGTAAAAATCCTGATGACGCTGACGCACAACGGCAAACCCGTGCCATTCGGCGCTATGGTCACCTCCGGCGATAACCAGAGCGGCAGCATCGTGGCAGATAACGGCCAGGTCTACCTGAGCGGCATGCCGCTGGCGGGAAGCGTTCAGGTGAAATGGGGCGAAGGCCCGAGGGCTAACTGCATGGCCCGGTATCGCCTGCCGGAAGAGAGCCAGAAACATGTGCTGAGCCAGCTCTTTGCAGAGTGCCGTTAAGGAAGGAATGATGATGAAAAAACCACTGTATTTCCTCGGCGCTGTGCTGACGCTGGCCTGCGTCAATGTCTTCGCCGCCGACAGCACGATTACGATTAGCGGCTACGTCCGCGACAATGCCTGCGCTGTCGCGGGAGAGTCAAAGGATTTTACCGTTGACCTGATGAATAACGCTGCCAAACAGTTTAATGCGGTGGGGGCGACAACCCCGCTCGTCCCATTCCGTATTGTCCTCTCTCCCTGCGGTAACTCGGTTACGGCAGTCAAAGTCGGCTTTACCGGCACGGAGGATGGCAGCAACACCAGCCTATTGAAGATCGATAGCGGTGCCTCGGCAGCCGCAGGCATGGGCGTGCAGATCCTCAATAACCAACAGACGATGCTGCCGCTCAACGCCGCGTCATCATCCATCGCGTGGACCACGCTCACGCCTGGGCAGACCAACATCCTCAACTTTTATGCACGCCTGATGGCTACGCAGATTCCGGTCACCGCCGGGCACGTCAATGCCACAGCAACATTCACGCTTGAATTTCAGTAACCGGAGGCTGAGATGAAACGCAACTATGTAGGGTGGCTTCTGGCAAGCGTACTGACAGCGGCTTCTTCAGGGCTTCAGGCCGCTGATATCACGATTACCGTCAACGGGAAGGTGGTGGCGAAGCCGTGCACGGTGTCTACCACCAATGCCGCCGTTGACCTCGGCGACCTGTATACCTTCAGCCTGGTAACCGCAGGTTCGGCTTCCGCCTGGCACAGTACCGCGCTGGAACTCACTAACTGTCCGATCGGCACCTCCCGGGTCATCGCAACCTTTAGCGGAACCGCAGACAGCACCGGTTATTACAAAAACCAGGGGACCGCCGGCAATATTCAGCTCGAATTGCAGGATGACGCAGGCACCACGTTAAACAATGGCGCCACGAAATCCGTTCAGGTGGATGACTCAACGCAGTCCACCCGTTTTCCGTTACAGGTCAGAGCATTAACGGTCAACGGCGGTGCCACCCAGGGAACTATTCAGGCGGTGATTAGCGTCACCTATACCTACGCCTGAGTCAGGAGAGTTTGTCATGAAAAAAATCATCTTGCTATTCACCACGCTGCTGCTGATGGGTTGGTCGCTGGATGCTGCGGCATTCACCTGTAAAGTCAATGATACCGGGCAGACCATGACCTCAGGGTCAGCGAATGTCTATGTAAACCTGACGCCATCTGTTGGAGTGGGTCAAAACCTGGTCGTAGATTTATCCTCTTCAGTTTCCTGTAAAAACGACTCCTCCGGCGGCTCTATCATTGACTACATCAATTTAACCAGCGGTTCCGCCTTCGGTGGCGCGCTTGCGGCGTTTACGGGGAGCGTTTACTGGGCGGGAAATACGTATCCTTTGCCGATGAACGGTAATTCATCCGTCTATACCATCACTCATACGGATTATCGCGGATTGCCGCTGCGCATGTATCTGACCGCTACCGGAGCAGCGGGAGGCGTCGTCATCAACTCTGGCGAACTCATCGCGCAATTGAATATGCATAAAGTGGCCAGCGACGGAAACCCGAATAATTTCATCTGGAATATTTACGCCAACAATAATGTTGTTGTCCCTACTGGGGGATGCGACGTATCAGCGCGTGATGTCACCGTGACGCTTCCAGACTATCCCGGCTCAATGGCCGTGCCGGTCACTGTCCACTGTGCGCAAAACCAGAACCTCGGCTATTACCTTTCAGGTACGACCGTCGATGCCGCCAACTCTATCTTCAGCAACACCGCGTCCTCCTCAGCGGCGCAGGGTATCGGCGTTCAGATGACCCGATACGGTAGTGTTGTTCCCGCTAACAACACCGTAGCACTGGGCACGGTCGGCACATCGCCGGTAAATCTTGGCTTAACCGCAACCTACGCGCGCACCAGCGGCCAGGTCACGGCGGGCAACGTACAGTCGATCATCGGGGTGACATTTGTTTACCAGTAACCCTCCCTCCTCGCTGGAGAAAACAAGGGTGGACTATATCCTGTCTCCCTGTTCAATGGCGGCGGAAGGACTCGCCAGAATGATGACCTGCGGTCAACGGCGACCGGTGCTACTGCAACACCAGACGCAGGAGCGCCTTTCGCTACAGCTAACATCCGAGGTCGGAAGGATTGTCGTTTTTCTCCCTGACGATCCTTACTGGCTGCTGTTTATTCTTAGGGAAGCCGCCTTCCTGCTTGCTGAGGCAGAAACACCGCTGCCCATGCTGATCCTTAGCCGTAGTCCATCCGCCTGGCTATGGCAAACGCTGCTCTACCATGTTCCTGATAAACGGCAACTTACCGCCGTCCGGGCGGTCGCCTCCGACCTTCCTGGGAAACAACTGGCAGCGCTGCTACAGGGGGACTTCCTGCAATACCCGAAACTACAGCAATTGTCCTTTTTAGACGCGCAGATACAGGGCAAACCGGCAGCGGGGTTAAGTAAAACGGAATTGAGCGCCACCCTCTCTCTTCTGTACGGGTACAGCATCAACACACAGGCGAAGATCCGCGGTGTGAGCCAGAAAACACTTTATAATCAAAGAACGTCAGGACTAAAAAAGATGGTGGCGTCTCACCCGCATCTGATTACCCGCTTTCCTGGAAGCCAGAGCAAGACTCACAACAATCAGCTCATCGCCGCGCTATCCCCCTTTGAGCGCGAATTTATCCATGCCATTCATAGCCAACAGGTATTCCCGGTATTTCAACCCATAACCGACGGCCACCTGCGGTTGCAGGGGGTTGAAATCCTTTCCCGCTGGAGAAGAGGCGACAACGTATTGCTTCCCGGCGAATTTCTGCCGCAGATCCACGCCGAATACGCCTGGCTTCTGCTCACGGCCTTTGTGCTACAAATAGCAATCCAGAACATTAACCAACACCAGGGTAAGTTCTGGTTCTCAATAAATATTCCACCCTGCATCGCCAACCACGAAAACCTGCTGCGGATGATGGAAACGGCGCGCCAGCAGCTACAGCAGCCGCAATGGTCGGGTAGATTAGTGCTGGAATTTGCAGAAACGGTTGATCTGCATCAGCAAGGAAGAACAGCAGAAAATATGGACAAAATCCAACGGCAAGGCTTTCGCATCTTCCTCGATGACTGCTTTTCACACAGCAGCGTAATGTTTCCCGTCAGGACAATCCGCTTTAGCGGCTACAAGCTGGATATGAGTATCGTGAATGATTTTCAACGCGATCCACATGCACTGGCGCTGATAAAGAGCCTGCTCTATTACTGCCAGCTGACGCAGAGCCGCTGTATTGCCGAAGGCGTCGATAGTCTGGAGAAATTCAATCAGTTGAAAGCGCTGGGAGTTGACCGCTTTCAGGGCTATCTTTTCTCGCCGCCCATCACTCACGATCGTCTGCCGGAGATAATCCAGCAATTTTTACCGAAACATCCCGCACCTCGCTGAACGCACGCTGCGCCTTACTGATTTCATAGAGCGCCGCATGACAGGGGATAACTTTTCTGAGACCGACGTGTTCCACGGTCCGGCGAAGGGCTACCCCCCATCATGCTGCGCGTTTTGTTATACCGCTTTTCAGAGTTTGAAGCTGCCGACCACTTTTTCAAGCATCTCGGTTTGCGATTCCATTGACTGGGCCGCTGCGGCAACCTCTTCTACCAGCGCCGCATTCTGCTGGGTCGCGCTATCAAGCTGAGTAATGGCGATATTAATCTGCTCAATTCCACGACTTTGCTCATCGCTTGAGGAGCTGATCTCAGAGATTAAAACGCTCACGTCTTCAACCTTCTCCATTAAGCCGTCCATTGTCGTACCCGCCTGGCGAACCAGACCGCTACCTTGCTCAATGCTGCTGACCGATTCTTCAATGAGCTTCTTAATTTCCTGCGCGGACTGGGCGCTTCGCTGCGCAAGAGAACGCACCTCACCGGCAACGACGGCAAAACCACGGCCATTCTCACCGGCCCGCGCCGCTTCAACCGCCGCGTTCAGCGCCAGAATATTGGTCTGGAACGCGATGCCATCAATTACGCTGATGATTTCCACCACTTTTGAGGATGAATCATTGATGTTGCTCATTGTGGCAACCACGTCATTGACCACTGAAGCTCCCGCCTTCGCCGCGTCGGAAGCCTGTGTCGCCAGCCTGTTCGCCTGCAACGCATTCTCCGCATTTTGCCGTACGGTGCTGGTGAGCTGCTCCATCGACGCCGCCGTTTCAACAATGGAAGCGGACTGTTCTTCCGTACGGGAGGAGAGATCCAGGTTGCCTCCGGCGATCTGCCGCGAAGCGGAAGAAATTGCCGAGGAGCTGTGCCCAACCTGCTGCATCAAATCCTGAAGGAACGCGATGAATTTATTAAAGTTATTGATGATGGCATTAAATTCCGGGCTTTTGCTTTCCACAAGCCGTTGCGTGAGATCGGCGCCGCCGCCGGATAGCGCCTCTATGTTCCTGTTCAGCAGCGTCACATTCCTGAAAATGTTGCGCACAATCAGCATCAGGACAAGAACAATGATAAGGCCGATCACCGTCTGTACGAGCGTGAGTGTTGTCAGTATCGCATTAGACTGGCGCACCAGGTTGCTGCTGGGCGTATCAATCACCAGATACCACGGGCTGCCTTCTATCGACAAAACAAACAGCGAATGGGCGCCGTCTTCGCCGTCATAGCCGCCCTCATATTCCGCTTTTTGCCCCTGGCTCAGCAGATTGAGCAGCGGTAAAGCTGACGGAATATTCAAATCGCGCACATTCATCAATGCGGTATTGCCTTGAGTCGGCGCGCCGTTCCCAACAATTTTGCCATCAGACTCAACAATTAATACGGTTCCCTCGACCGCCTTCCCCATCTCTTTTGCCAGTTGGTTAAAAAAGCCCAACGTCACATCGATAGTGGCGACACCCCAGGCCTTTCCCTCTTTCCAGATTGTCATCGCGCAGTTGGTTCTCGGCTGCGGGCTGGCCGAATCCTGGTAGGCTTTGGCCCATGCACACTCACCTTTTGGCGCAGCCATACCGTCTTTATACCACGGTTGTTCCCAGTATTTTTCTGACTCCGGCTGGTTCCAGACCGTATTAAGCTGGAGCACGCCACCGGCATCGCGCGCATAAAAAGTGCTGAATTTGTCGCGGCCCGGCTCGCGCAGCCCGGGTAATGGCCAGATGCCGCCGCCAAAAACGTTCAGATCGCCATACTGGTTCACAAACAGCGGCAAGAGCGCGTCAATTTGATCGCTCTGAAGCCCGGAAACCAGTTCGGTGATCGTGCGCTGCTGCGCTTTAACGCGGTTCATTTGCTCTTTTATCGCGTCACTTTGCAGCTCGACCGTAGCTCTTATATTTCTGGTTTCCGTTGCAATAATCTGCGGAGAGACAAATTGTTTGATAACAACAAACGTAACCAACAGTAATATAACAAAAAAACTTATAAGCAGGAGTGTCACTCGGGCTTGAGTTGTTTTCCACATCATGGGGTAGGGTCTCGATCGGTTTGGATAAGTGTTATAACGACATTTATCCGCAATTCTTTACTTATTTCGATCGCTCTGAATAAGGTTTTCCCCACATAAAATAAAAACAGCATTTTAATTAACAGTCGTCCATCTGACCTTGTATAAGGCCGCGCATCCGCTTTCAAAAATAATTAAATACATATCATGAAGTTGCACAATCCGCGCAATGCATCGCAGGCTAATGAAGTTTTATTTTTCAACTTATGATGTCAGTTTTATTCCTTACCTTTATTTTTTATCGCCTTGTATTTTTTATTAATACGCCCGTCCCCGCTCCGACGCGACTGCCGAAGCGGGGCATTCATAGCCAAAAACTAGATAGCACGGCGTTTATAAGGACGATAGTGCGGTAGCCAAAAATGCGCCGTAATGCGCTGTGTTAGCACAGCATCATCCAGCGCATCCGCTACGCCAGACAGCTGCGCCGCCTTCCCCACTTCAAAGGCGATACGGCGGGTTACATCGCATATCATGTTGATTTCCGGCAGCAGTCCTCCGCCATGATGACGCACCGAAGGCGAGGCGTCGGCAAGCGCGCGGCTCGCCGCCATCAGCATCGTTTCCGTGATCCTCCTGGCGCCGCTGGCAATTGCGCCAAGACCAATGGCAGGAAAGATATACACGTTATTACACTGCGATACCGGTATCGTACGTCCGGCAAAATCTACCGGCTCACAAGGGCTTCCCGTTGCGATAATCGCCTGTCCATCAGTCCAGCGGATAAGATCCTGCGGCCGGGCCTCCATTCTGGAGGTCGGGTTAGACAACGGCATAATAATCGGGCGCTCGCAGTGGCGATACATCGTACGCACCACCTCTTCAGTGAACAGTCCCGCCTGTCCTGAAACGCCCAACATCACGCCAGGTTTCGCGTTATGAATGACCTCCAGCAAGGACGGCGTCGCGCCAGCGTATGCCCATCCAGATAGCATTTCAGGAGGCTGCGCCAGCGGAACCTGAAAATCAGCCAGCGACGAGGCGGTGGTCATCACCAGGCCGTCGCGATCCACCATGAAAATCGTTTTGCTGGCCTCTGCGGCGTCCATACCTTCGGCCACCCGGCAGGCGATGATATGGCGGGCAATGCCGCAACCCGCCGCCCCTGCGCCAACAATAACCATCGTCTGCTGATTAAAATCACGCTGACTGGCGCGGCAGGCCGCTAAAATTGTCGCCAGCGCGACCGACGCCGTTCCCTGAATGTCATCATTAAAACAGCACAGCTCATCACGATAACGATGCAGCAAAGGAACCGCAGTATGCTGGGCAAAGTCCTCAAATTGCAGCAATACATCCGGCCAGCGACGTTTCACCGCAGCGATGAACATACCGATAAACGCAAAGTAGTCTTCACCGGTGATGCGCGGATGCCGCCAGCCCATATAGCGGGGATCGTCTAATAATCGCGGATTGTTTGTCCCGACATCCAGCATAACGGGCAACGTATGCGCCGGATTTACCCCGCCGCAAACGGTATACAGCGACAGTTTGCCAATCGGTATCCCCATTCCCCCTACGCCCTGATCGCCCAGTCCCAGAATGCGTTCCCCGTCCGTCACCACAATCACTTTGATATCGTGTCTCGGGATATCATGCAGAATATCGTCAATACATTCGCGATCGGGCCACGAAATAAAGACCCCTCTGGCGCGACGGTAAATCCCGGAAAACTTTTCACAGGCCGCGCCAACAGTTGGGGTATAAACAATCGGCAGCATTTCCGGGAGATGTTTTTTCAGCAGGTAATAAAATAGCGTCTCATTCGTATCCTGGATATTACGCAAATAAATATGCCGCGCGTTATCAGACTCCGCCTCCAGATATTGTTGGTAAGCGCGTTCCGCTTGCTCATCAATATTTTCGATAGCGCAGGGCAGCAATCCATTAAGATTAAAATCATTCCGCTCTTGCTGAGTAAAACTGCTCCCCTTATTCAATAACGGCGATTCCAGTAACAGTTTCCCCGTAAACGGGACGTATAAAACATCGTGTGTCACGTTGCTGTCCATGAGTTAAACCCGGTAATAAGAAAAGCGTTAAATCAGCACATAGTTGGCAATCAACATCGCGGCAATCCCCGCCAGCGCCGGGAGCAGCGTTCTTCTGACTATCATAAACGGTGAGCATTCGCCCGCTTTGCTCACGGCGATAATGATGCCCGCAACCGGAGAAATAGAGCGCCCCATTCCCGCCATCAGCTGCATAGGCAGAATCATATTGACCGCGCTTTCACCAAACTTCGCCGCGATAGAGGGCGCCAGCCCGGAAAAGGAGAAGAATGCCGCCACGCCAGAACCGGTTAATACTGCGGTAACGCCCACCAGCGCCGTCATCACCAGCGTCATACTGGTAAAGCCCAGACCGGCGCTTTGCACGGAGTGAAGGAGATAGTCCACTGCGCCGATTTTCTGTAGCCCCTGGGCATAGATATCCGCGCAGACCAGTAAAGAAACGATACTGGTAAACATGCTTCCCATTCCTTTGAAAAATACCTGCAACCCTTTGCAACAGGCGCGGAAATCACGCGTGGTGAACAGCTCGAAGAAAAAAGCGACCACCGCCCCGAGGATCATCGCCGTCACAACGTCAATTTTGATGGATGCGATCGCCAGCGGGCTGAAAACCAGAACCAGAATGACGGGCAATACAGGCAGCAGCGCATAAATGGCGGGCACTTTGCGTCCTTCCTCTTCCGCTTCGACAACCTCTTCCGTCCCCGGAACAAACCCATCTTTTTTATCGAAATATTTGGCGGTAAAGAAAATCACCACCGCGACGGCCAGCATAACCACAACCGCCACCGGCATCTGATAGTGCGCAAAGTAAATCGCGCTTTCCATTCCGGCATGTTTGGCCGCAAGATTCGCCGTTCCAACCGCCGGGCCAAGATCCATAAACGCGCACAGGCCGATCATCGCGGCAGCGGACGCTTTACTGACGCCCAGCCGCACCAGAACGGGAAAGAACGTCACCAGTAATAACATCGCCAGCCCGGCAGCGCTGGAGATCGCCACATGCAGAAGCTGCGCGCAAATGTAGCCCAGCGCAAGAATAAGATAAGGCGCTTTAATGACCTGCAAGGGACGAATACACATATTCACCATCGCATTCGAGGCTTTGATGTGATCCATATAACTGGCGAATCCCCCCGCCGCCATAATAATTAAGCCGATACCCGCGATTTGCGTGGTCAAAGACTCTTTTGCAAAACTGAAGATATCCAGCCAGGTTGACCCGGTAGATTTTGCTTTACCATAAAGAATACTATTCTCTGGATAAAACAGAACGGTAACTGTTAATAACGTCAGCCCCGCGAATAATAACACAGTTTGCGGCTGGTAATTTTTCACAATTAACCACGCGGCAATTACTGTTATCACTATTGCTATAATAAATGCAGTCATAACAACAATCCCTATACCATACAAATCAGAGATGTCAGCCTTATGCAAGCAGCGTTTTCATCAACAGCTAAAAACCTGCTAATACATATTGCCATGAGAATATGTCCGTCAGTTCACGGTATTAAATAATTGTACTGTCGATTTAATCGTAATAAACCACCGTGCTATAAAATATGGGAAAGGGCTTTTCCCATATTTTTTTGTGAGTAAGATCGCATCTTATCTACATGGGGCGCGATCCCGCAGAAAATAAGACGTTTTACTAAATTGCCAGCCACGGAATGATTGACGGCAGAGGTATCTTTTCATATAACAATCTCAATATAAAACGTCACCGGGTACTACACATGTACAGAAAAAACACATTAAGTCTGGATGAGTATAATTCACTCACCCAAAATATTGGTGACCTGACCGAGTCTGAATGTCGGCTTAATGACTATATTAATAAACACTTCAGCGAATTACCTTATCATGGGATTGTCGATCTTTCCCAGAATGCCGCCGTGAGCAAAGCAACCATCGGGCGCTTTCTGAATAAAGTCGGTTTTACCGGCTATGCGGCTTTCAGAAGAGCGCTGGATACCACGCTGTCAAAAAACAAAATCGCCGCGCCTTTTGAGAAAAACAGTCGCCAGCGGCCTAAAAACACCACCAAAACAGAACAGATTGTTGAGACCTTTAATAATAAAGTCACTTCATTATTTAATGGTTTTAAACAGACCATCAGCATCGATAGCCTGAATAAATTCATCGAACTGGTACTCAACAGCCAGCGCCATATTTATGTGGTCGGCCCTTCCTCCTCCCATGCGATGGCGCTGCATTTTTGTACGTTGTTAAAGTACTTTCGCAGCAACATCACTCTTCTGCCTACCGACATCAGCGAGTTGCCCAAGTGTCTGATAAACATCGAACCAGATGATGTTCTGATCGTATTCTCCTACTATCGCTTTAACCGGGTCGCACTCAATATCGCGAAATGGTTCAGAAAGAAAAATTCGACCGTCGTGCTGATCACCAATTCTGATGCCAATCCTTACGGTAAATTCTGCGATCTTCAGTTTGTCCTGCCAAGTGACGTGGAGTCCATTTTTCAAAGCCGAATTCTCGGTTTCTTTTTTATTGAACTGATTCTGCATCTGGCCTATGAGAAGAGTGACAATGAAGGCAACTTTGCCCAACTGGAAGAGTTGTTTCTCTTCTTTGAGACATTTTCCGCTTCTTCACATAATACCTGACCAGCAGAGTCGGGAGGGACGCTCCCGACATAAAGCGCTACGCAATATCGATGACTTTCATTTCATCAAACCGCGCGAGGGTCTCGGCAATCAGCGCATCGTTGCAACCAATATAAGACAACGGCTCGCAGGCATCGGCAATTTCTTCTGCGGATAACGACACCCGAATTTCCGGGCTGGCGTGGACAATGTCGATAAGACTTTGCTCACCATTCGCCTGACTGAGCAGCGCTTTAACTAAATTATAAGCGGGTTCTCGCCCTATTTTGTTCGCCAGACTCATCGTAATCGATTCCGACATAATGAAAGATTTCGAGCAGTCAAAATTAGCGCGCATTCTGTCTTCATTCACAATAAGGTGGGAAAGCAGCTTTTTGGCCCGGCTAAGACTGACCGATAAGGCGTTCGACGCCTCGGGTAGAATCGTCCAGTTCAATACTCTCATCGATGCCGCGCGCACATCCTGCTGATCCAACATCGCAGGCGCGCCGGAGGCGTACATCCAGCCCATCCTCGCCAGCGTCTGAATCATATTGCTGGCGCGCGGATTAGCCTTGTGCGGCATGGTGCTGGAGCCTCCGCCGCCCTCGCCTTCAAGCACTTCCGCGATGGGGGTGCGTCCCAGAGTTTCCACGTCATTCGCCAGGCGGCAGAGCGTACCGTGAATCAGCGCAAAGCATTGAACCACTTCAACAATTGCATCCTGGCTGGCATTGTTTATACCACAGGGAACGTTTAGCCCCAGCGCCCGCATCAACCGCTCACGCGTCGCCATTCCCTGAGAGCCGACGGAGGCAAGGTTCCCCACCGCGCCGCCAAACAGACCCGTAATCGCCCGGGGATAGAGCTGTTGCAGCCGGTTCAGATGCCGATTCACCTCCGCCAGATAGCCGGAGACGTGCAGCCCCCAGGTCGTGGCGGAAGCATCAACCGAATTAGTGCGCGCAACCATAACGGTGCGGGCATGCTTTAAGGCCATGCCCTTCATCTCTTCCCCTACCTCAATCAGTTGCTGATATACCCGTTGCAGCGTCTGCTGTAATCGCATCGCCACGCCGGAGTCCAGCAGATCCTGGGTGGTGCATCCCCAGTGGAGATAGCGGCTAACCAACGGAGAGCCAGCAGCCGAAATCTGGTCGATCAAGGGCTTAATCGCCATGCCTACCGTTTGCGTTCCCTGGGCTAAGGCAGGCCAGTTTATCTCGATGTTCTGACATACCTGCTCGATTTCAATCGCCGCCTGTTCAGGAATAATGCCCAGCTCGCTTTGCACGCGCGCTACCGTTGCTTCAAACGTCAACCAGCAGCGAAGCAGATTGTCGTCAGACCAGATTTCCCGCATCCGACTCTCGGTAAAGAGCGATGAATAGAGGTCAGAATCAAATACTGTTGTTTGCTTACCGTACATACTGCGACTCTCCGGCAATATAAAGCATCTTAATATAAAAGGTCGTGAATGAATCTTGCGGGATCGGCCAACTGATTAACAGGGGAAAATAAAATTCCCATTCATAAAATACGTCATGAGAATTTTGTTTTCCCTTTTTAACACCCGAAAAACACAAAAATGAGATAGCTATCACAATGAGTTGCCTTGTTAGTGCAACGCGTATTTCGCTTTGCTTTAACTTTTCGCAAATAAGCATCATTAAATTTAGCAACACGATAAAACAGGACATCGTTATGCGCTAAAAATCACATTTTGTAATGAGAAAAAATAATTCCCATATCATGACTTTCCTTTTTTCCAGAACAATCCCCCCTGCGATAAACCGCTCACTCGAACAGACAAATAAGCTAACTATTGTTTTCTGGGGATGCTATGAAAATAAAAATTATTTCACTCATTCTACTGACGGGGATGACAACCTCCTCATATGCGATGAGTATCTATAATAAAGATGGAAATACGCTGGATATTTATGGCCGTGTAGAAGGTAAAATTGCCAGCGGAGAAAACTCTTATGCCGGAAGCGAAACGCGAACGAATCTGGGTGGCCGTCTGGGGATTTACCTCACCCGGGATTTGGATTTTATCCCCGAGACAAAGATCGTAGGCCGTCTGGAATGGCAGGTGCGAACCGAAAAAAACGACAGCAATACCGGGGATAGCGATTTAAAAGCGCGCTACTCCTATATTGGTTTGTCCAATAAAACCTGGGGCGAACTGATTGTCGGCAGGACCAAAAACCCGTTGTATCAGGTCATGAAAATGACTGATAAATATAAAAACTTTACGCCGAATATTTACAGCTACGGCATCACCACCATTGATGACTCCTACCAGTTCAACCGCCAGGACGGCACCGTACAATGGAATGCTAAATTTGCAGGCAATGAGATACAGCTGGCGTGGGTCGCAGGCAATGGCAGCAGTAATGAAGCCCTGGATTATGGCGCAATGGCCAGTTACAGAAACACGCTCAGACTGGGGGATTTCAGACTCACACCGGCGATTGCCGCCAGCCGTTATAAACGCCAGGATGGTGTAAAAACAACCGATGGCCGGAATCAAAACGACCAGATCATGGCAGGCTTGCAGCTCAGCTATAAGAACGTTGAAGCCGCCGTCACCGCATTACGCACATCCATTGCGCGCGATAATAAAAGCGACAATGACTTTAAAGGCATGGATTCATTACTGTCCTGGAAATACGGTAAATTTAAATTCCTTACCGGTTACAGTTTCCTGGATGAGAAAGATAAATCCGTCTATGAAAAAGAGGACTGGCGTGTCGAAACACAAATAACATTAGCCGATGATACCTGGTTATCATTTACTTACGATAAAGCCTTCGCCAATAAAAACCAAAAAGTCAATGATGACGCGCTCATCGTTGGACTCCGCTATGACTTCTGACAGGTGATTTATGAAAAGAATAATGCAGTTATCCCTTGCATCAACTTTTTTATTTGGCAGTTTATGTGTGCATGCTGATGCGCTATTAGCGCCCTCACCCTATGCAAAAATAGAGGGGGATAATAAAATTGTCGCGCTGTATGGCAACTCGTTTACGTTCTATAACAACAATATTAATACCCGGTTGCGGGATCTGACGCGCTCTTTACTGCCGAACCACGCGAAAGGGTATAAATATCGGGGGATCACCATCTCAAGCGGTCATTTAGGCTGGCAAATTCATAATCTCGCCTATCAGAATACATTGCAAAAATGGGACGTTGTCATCTTGCAAGGCAACTCTACGGAGACGATTTCGCAGAAAGAGAGCACCCGGCAGAATTTCATCGAATCCGCGACAAAAATGGCGGATATGGCGCATCAGGCAGGTTCAAAAGTCGTGTATTTCATGACCTGGGCAAAGCGGGATCAACCAGAGGATATACAGAAACTTGCTGACGCCTATGTTTCCATTGCGCAGAAAACTGGCGGCTATGTCGCGCCGGTCGGCCTGGCTTTTGAAAAAGCGCGTAAAGCACACCCGGAAATTAATCTTTATTACCACGATGGCGTACACCCTTCCATCGCAGGAACCTATTTAGCCGCCTGTGTGTTCTTTGCCACGCTGTATAACCAGTCGCCAGTGGGCGGAGCGCTGCCCGTAGACACGGATATGACCCCAGCCACCGCAAAAGCATTGCAGCAGATTGCGTGGGAAACCGTCAGCGAGTTTCAGAAATCATCATAGCCAGTTCGGTTGCCCGATGGCGCAAGCTTATCGGGCCTACAATCTCACCACACCGTAATACCGTAGGCCGGATAAGGCGAAGTCGCCATCCGGCATTACCCGCACCACACCGTAATACCGTAGGCCGGATAAGGCGAAGCCGCCATCCGGCATTACCCGCACCACACCGTAATACCGTAGGCCGGATAAGGCGAAGCCGCCATCCGGCATTACCCGCACCACACCGTAATACCGTAGGCCGGATAAGGCGAAGCCGCCATCCGGCATTACCCGCACCACACCGTAGTACCGTAGGCCGGATAAGGCAAAGCCGCCATCCGGCATTACCCGCACCACACCGTAGTACCGTAGGCCGGATAAGGCAAAGCCGCCATCCGGCATTACCCGCACCACACCGTAGTACCGTAGGCCGGATAAGGCAAAGCCGCCATCCGGCATTACCCGCACCATACCGTAATACCGTAGGCCGGATAAGGCGAAGCCGCCATCCGGCATTACTACCGGGCATCCCTGCCCGTTTTTAACTCAGAAGTCGTAATTAACAGACAGCTTCAGGGTACGCGGTTCGCCACGGAACACATACACGCCATCGTAGTCGGATACGCCAGACCAGTATTGCTCGTTGGTGACGTTATCCACCCCTAAACGCCATACCATCTCATTCTGCTCCTGGTTTACGCGCATCCGGTAACGAACGCCGAGATTAAGCGTGGTGTAACTGTCCAGCTTCTTCTCATTGGCGGCACCGTCATACTGCGAGCCGGTGTGATTCAGTCGCGCGGTAGCGGTCAGCCCATCAACCTGCCGGATATCATATTCAGCACCGAGAACGGCGGTGAAACGTGGAGTACCGGAAGCATCATTCCCCTGGTTGACGCCATCCTGCGTTTTGGTCAGTTTCGGCTGTAACCAGGTCGCACTGCTGTTCAGACGCAGACCGTAAACCGGCTCACCAAACAGGTTAACTTCCACACCCCGGTTACGCTGCTCGCCATCGGTCGAATATTCCTGCGTCGTCTCGTTCTTAATCACGGACGGTTTCTTAATCTCAAACAGCGCCAGGCTACCGCCGACGGTGCCGAAATCAATTTTCACGCCCACTTCATTTTGCTTAGAGTGCAGAATACCGATGCTTTTACCGTAATCCGGCGACTCCTGATCGGTAATGTTTTCACCCGGCTGTAATGCCTCGGTGTGGTTGGCATACAGTGACACCGTGTCCCACGGCTTATATACGATACCGTAGGTCGGCATCCATCGACTTTCCGTATAGCGAGAAGCAGTGTCTTCTTCACCGGTCGCATTGCTGTAGTTACGCACCACCACTTTCTGATTACGCGCGGCGACGGTCAGCAGCACCTGGTCATCAAAGAATCCCAGCGTATCACTGAGGAGATAACCCTGAGTACGGTTTCGGGAGGTTGTCAGCGGATCGTGATAGTTGCCGCCGGCGAGATCCCACTGCGGCATTGGCACATCATGGTTGTCATAGATATTGGTCATGGAGCCAGGGTTAGCCCAGTTCATACGCCATGCCGTTTTATCGCGTTTGATCACCGCCGAATAGCCCAGGTTCACCTTATGGCTGACCGACCAGGTATCAAATTCGCCGCGAATACCCGCCATACTGCTGAACGCGTCAATAATACGGTTGGTATACAGCACATTGACGACAGCATCACCCGATCTGTCCAGTAATTTTGGCGCGGTATAAATCCCGGTTTCATGCGCATGTTGCGCCCCAGCGCCGCCGTAGACCGTCCAGTTATTCAGGATGTCGTATTCAGCGCGCGCCATACCGAACTGGTTAGTGATATCACTGTAGCCCCACTTCTGGCTGTAGTTATCCGTGTTGTTCGGTACATCCGGCACGAAATCGACGCCGCTTAAGTTAATTCCCATCGTCCCGCCGTGGAACGTCTTTTTCTGGGCGGCGACATCCAGCGAGGAGCGCAGTTTATCGCCGCGATAATCCAGCCCGAGGGCGGCCAGCGTCGTGCGTTTTTTCTCGTTATCAACGGCGGTTTCGCCTTCACGATGCAGAATGTTTACTCGCGCGCCAAACTGATTGTTATCGCCAAAACGACGACCGGCATCCAGCGTGGTGCCTACCTGAGTTGAAGAGGTGTAATCCACTCCCAGGCGCGTCAGCGGCAGGTCATCAGCATGTTTCGGCTCCATGTTGACCATACCGCCCACGCCGGAACTTGCTGCGCCGTTCACGAAAGAGCTGGCGCCTTTAAACACTTCCACGCGCTCAAACAGCGAAGCATCCACAACCTGACGCGGCAGCACGCCAGCCAGACCGCCCCAGGTCACGTCATCCCCCGCCAGCTCAAAGCCGCGAATACGATAGTTTTCTGAGAAGTTCCCGTATCCCTGTACGGGCTGTACTGCGGCGTCGTTTTTCAGCACCTCGCCGATGGTCTTCGCCTGCTGGTCTTCCACCAGTTTTGAGGTGTAACCGATAACGTTAAACGGCACATCCATCGCTTTTTGTTCGCCCAGAACCCCCAGTCGTCCTCCGTGGGCAACCTGCCCCTCCAGGAACGCGGGCACCTGCGCGTCGCCACCGGCTTTAAAACCACTGTTTGCGGATTTGGCCTCAACGACCATCGTATCTTCTTTCCCGGTAGTGTCTTCTGCTGCGTAAACACCGTGAGCGGCGGCACCAATCGCGAATGCCAGCAAGGATTTTTGCAGAGAATAATTATTTTTTGCGCTGCTTTTCATCATTAATCTCATGAATACAAGGACACGAAAAAAACCCTTTAAAATGGGGTTTTATTGAATGAAACCCGAACAAAAATGCTCGTTTTATGTATGGGAAGGGTTTTCCATATATATGTTCTGTGTCCATCCTTGATACGAAGAATAATCACCGAACCCCGCACAGCCAACATGATAATGAGAGTAAAACTCATTATCAATGTTATTTAGATTTTTCATTGTGTGAACAACGGTTACGGGATTTATGGCATTGACACGATTAGCTGTAACGTTACACTAAACCGTTGTAGGTTATACTCTGCTATCCAGATGGCGATACTGAATGAGCCGCCATTCACCGATTGCTGCAAAGGAGATGTATGGCAAACATTCGAGATGTCGCAAAGCATGCGGGCGTTTCCGTCAGCACGGTGTCCAATGTGCTTAACGGCCGCGCCGATCAAATGCGCCCGGAAACGCTGGCGCGCATTCAGCAAAGCATGCAAACGCTCAACTATTTCCCCAACCGGGTCGCCCAGCAACTCAAAACGGGGCAGGCAAAAATGATCGGGTTGCTGGTGCCATCCATCGTGAACCCCAGCTTTGCGGCACTGGCGCGTGAAGTGGATCTGGCCGCCAAAAAACACCTCTACCGCGTGCTGATCGGCAACACCTATCGCCAAATCGAAGAAGAAGAAGCGTTTCTGGAAGATATGTTTGCTCATGGCGTTCGCGGGATTATTGTGGCCGCCTGTGATATCGAAAAGCCGCATTTCGCCCGCGCGGCGGCGCAGGGCATGATAATGGTGAACTACGATGGCCGTATGCCTGCAAGCGTTGACTCTGGCGGTTTCGCGCTGGACAGCGTGTCGATGGATAACGTTGAGGCGGGCCGAATGGCGGCAGAGCATCTTATCGCGCGCGGGTGTCGCCGCCTCGCGTTTGCGACCGTCGCAGGGATGACCCCCAGCCGCGCGCATAAAATAGAAGGCTTTCTCAGCGCGGTACGCCAGCACAACATGTATCGTGAAGGGATGATCATCGAAGGAAAAGCGATGGCCGCCTACGGAGATACCGAAATGACCGAACTGGGCCGTTCTCTGGCGCAAACCCTCTGCCAGCAATCCCTTCGTCCTGACGGCATCGTCGCCATTAACGATGCGCTTGGCATTGGTTTGATGAGTGGTTTGCACGAAGCCCGCATCCGCGTGCCGGAAGAGATCTCTCTCGTCGGTATCGACAATATTTCACTCTCTGGCCTGGTTTACCCCGGCCTGACCTCTATTATGCCGCCGCTCACGGAGATGGCGGACGTGATGGTTGAGCGCCTGATCGCCCGAATAGAGACTCCGGCAATCCCTCCCGACGAGTTTTTGTTTCCCCCTTCTCTGGTATGCCGACAATCGGTGCGGGAAGCGGAAAATATACGATGAGAATAACGCGAGAAGAACGTCGCGTTCTTCTCGTCTTCTCAGAGTAATGTCGGGCCGACGGTGAGGAGAATATTGGCAAAACGGCGGGTTTCGCCCGACGCGATCACCAGCAGCGTATCCGATGATTTCGCCAGCGCGTAAAACGCATTTCGCTCAACATGAGCAAGTTCCGTCATTTCTGAAAGCAGACCACGGTATTCACGCTCAATCGTGTTATCAAATTCAGCCGGGCTCGTCATTAACGTCGCTTTCTCTACGTTAATATAGCCAAGAATTTTCTCCAGAATCATCACGCTGCCAATTAAGCCGGGAGAAAAGTTAAGCCAGATAATACGTGCCTGCGGTGACGAGTTGGTCAGGAAAGAGTAATTCGCATCCGCGATCAGAATATTGGCTTTATGACCGCACTGCGCCAATGCCTGTAATAAATCGGGATGAATAATATCTGACTTTATCATAAAGAGTCCCTTTTAAATCAGGCGGGTTTTACAACCCGCCCGCTTTTACGCCCGATAAATACCGCCATTAATATCAATCGTCGCGCCAGAGACGAAACCATCATATTCAGAGGCGAGGAAACAGATTACCCGGGCGACATCTTCAGGCGTACCGGCGCGCCCCAAAGGAATAGCCTGAATCGTCTGGTCGGCAGAGGCCTGCGTCGTATGCTGATTATGAAAACGGGTGCCCAGAATCAATCCTGGGGCCACGGCGTTCACCCGAATGCCAGATTCGCCCAGTTCGGCGGCAAGTGAGCGCGTCCAGGTCAAGACGGCGCCTTTCGTGGTGGAATAAACCAGAGAGCCCGCATGGCCGCCGGAACGACCGGCTAATGACGCCAGATTCACAATGCTCGCCCCATCTGGCGAGGCTTTCAGCCAGGGTAACGCCTGCTGGGTGACATTGAGCATCGTGGTCATATTCACGTCAATAACGGTACGCCAGAACTGTGGTTCGATCTCGCCGAGCCATTTTCGGGCGATAATTCCACCGACGTTATTCACCAGAATATCAATGCCGCCAAGAAACGCCGCGCCCTGCGCAACGCACCGCGCGGCATCTTCCTCATTCGTTAAATCAGCATAACCGCAAGCCGCCCGGCTTCCTTTTTGCTCCGCAATGGCCATTAATTCTCGTGGGCCTTCTTCGCCGCTGAAATAATGAATATAGATATCACATCCGGCCTCAATTAATTTTCTGGCCGTTTCTTTACCAATACCCTGTTCCGCACCGGTAATAAAAACTTTTTTACCCACTAATGATCCCATTTCATACTCCACTTATTCAGATTTAAACATCGCCAGGCGATAGCCTGTCGCGTTACTGCCATTTTCAGCGCGCGGACATCCCCGCCACTGAGCGTGGCGAATATCCGTAATGAATAATCAGTAGCCTGCCAGTCCAGGCAACCAGGTGGTTAATGGCGGCGCCATCGCCACAATGATGATGCCGACGAAAACAACCGCCAGATATTTCGCCATTGGCCGAATAACATGTTTCATCTCCACACCGCAGATGGCGCAGGTGGTATACAGCCCTAATCCAATCGGCGGTGAAAATAAGCCAAAGCCCATCGCCAGAATCATGACAATACCGAAATGCAGCGGGTTAAACCCAAGCTGAATGGCGATTGGCACCAGGATAGGGGCGAAAATGATCAACGCTGGCGCACCTTCCAGAACCGCGCCAAAGATAATCAGAATCACAATGGTCAACAGCAGGAACAGCCAGGCGCCCTGTTCCATCCCAATCCCCACCAGCAGTTCAGCGATTTGCTGCGGAATCATCTGTATCGTCAGCGCATAAGAAAGGCTGGTCGCACAGGCGACGATGAACAGCAGTACGCCGGACATGGCCGCGATATCAATAAACATTTTCACCGTCGCTTTCAGCGTCAGCTCGCGAAACGCCAGGCGACCGACAACGATGGCGTAAATCACCGCAAAGGCGGAGATTTCTGTCGAGGTGGCAATCCCCATCATCACCCCACGGCCAATCATAAAGATCATGACCAGCCCCACGGCGGCGCCAAGGTAGAGCTGCGCACGCGGGCGTAAAACCGGGTAAGCCTCGCTGACGTTAATTTTTCCGCCGAAACGGTTGGCCGCGATCATCAGCAGTATCAGCAGGCAGACGGCGGGAACCAGGCCGGCGATAAACAGCGCGCCGATGGAGATATTCGCCACAAACCCCATGACGATCAGGTTTACGCACGGAGGAATGGTCTCCGCCATCACCGCCGATGCGGCGAACACCCCTGCGGCCTCTTCGCTGTCCTGCTTAGCGCGACGCACCGCAGGCATCAAGACACCGCCCACCGCGGCGACATCCGCCAGTTTGGAACCGGAAATCCCGGAGAAGAAGGCCATCGACAGCACGGTCGTCATGTTTAACCCGCCGCGAAAGCGCCCCATCCCGCGCACAATCAGCTCAACCAGACGCGTTGACATCCCGTTGATTTCCATTGCCGCCCCGGCAAGTAAAAAGAACGGAATCGCCAGCAGAACGAAGTGATCTACCCCGGCGGCAACCTGCTGAGAGAAAAAGACAAACGGTAACGATGGATCGCAAATAAAGAACACCATTGCGGACATGCCCAGCGTAAACGCGATAGGCACACCGGCCAGGATACCCAGCGCAAAACAGATCAGCATCAGCCCCGCCGCCGCGCTGGCCGGATCGGCCATCAGCGAGAGTTTCAGATACCCCAGCGCCGCCAGCACCAGGATTCCGCCGCCGCTGAGCAGAACAACCCGCGCGCGTTCATGCAGCGCATGTTCCAGCGCGGCCACCATCATTACCACGGAACCGATCAACACCGGGATAACGTAAATCGTCTGCGGCAGGCCGGTCTCGGTCGTTTGTACCCGCGCAGCCTGCACCAGGTCATAACTGGAAATAACCAGCCCCACCGACACCAGAAACAGCACCCAACGACTGGCGTGGATAACATAAGGGCGCACCTGCTCGGGCAAAAAACGCAGGAACAGATCGACGCCAATATGCCCGCCTCTGCCTGTGGACGTGGCCACGCCAAAAAAGACGAGGGCAATCATCAGCGCACGCGCCACCTCTTCCGCCCAGTGAATCGGTGAATGCAATGCGTAGCGCCAGATAACGGATGCGAATACCACCAGTACGTTGATAAACAGCACCAGTGCCCCGGCCCAGGATGTTAAGGTCGTTAAGCCTCTGCTCAGTCGGCCTAACAGCATCAGCAAAGCATTTTCATCCTTTGCTTTCATAGAGATATCTGCCATGTTGGACTCCTTTCATGGGCTTACCGGGTGATACCGCCGACCCACCCCAAAACCGGCTGAATCGGCGGCTCACGTATTACGACTTATCGCCTGGCGCCGCGGCGGTAATCTCATCAACAATCGGTTTCATATCAGGATATTGATCGAGGAATGCCTTCCAGACCGGCTGCACCTGCTGCGCAAAGTACGCGCGATCGGTCTCGCGGAATGTCACCCCTTTGGCTTCCAGATTTTTAATCGCTTCCTGCTCTTTCTGGCTTGCCTGCTGGCGCTCGTACTCTGTGGCTTCCTGCGCCGCCGCAAGGACGTCGGCCCGCAGCGCTTCTGGAATTTGCTCGAAGCTCTTCTTATTCATGGCAATCATCAGCGGGTTAAAGCTATGGCGGGTCAGGGTGCCATTCTTGATAATTTCATAATATTTGCTGGAGTAGATGGTCGGCGCATCATGTTCAACGCCGTCGATAACGCCCATTTGCAGACTGGAATAGACCTCGCCGCCCGGCATCGGAATCGCCACCGCGCCCATATGATTCAGCGTGGCGATAAAGTTAGGCACCGGCAGAACGCGGATTTTCAGATTCTTTAAATCTTCAGGTTTTTCAATGGCCTTTTTGGTATACACATTACGCGCGCCTAAGTTATAGCCATAACCCAGCACCATAACGTTGGCTTTATTCAGCATTAACGCAGAAAGCTGCTCGCCCGCTTTTCCGTCCAGCGTTTTGCCAACCTGGTCGTAATCTTTAAACAGATACCCCAGATCCAGAACGCCGATTTCAGGCACCAGCGTGGCCCAAATCGAGGTGCCGGAGATCATCATATTGATTGCGCCAATGCGTACCTGCTGCGTGGCATCGGCCTCTTTTCCTAACATCCCGTTGGCGAAATAGTTGAGCTTAATTTGCCCTTTCAATTTTTCGTTTTTGTTCAGGTTCTCCTGAAAACGGGTAAACCAGATATAGTGCGCGGAGGAATCATCCCCGGGCAGCGAGGAGTAAACGCGAAAATTAAGCGCTGCCTGAGCAAAAGAAGTCACCACACTGCCCGCTATCAGCGCGGTACTTAAGCAAGCTAAAGCTAAAAAACGTCTGGTCGAACGAAGCTGTTTTATTTCCATCATGATTGTCCTTCCACATACCATTAGGGTAGCGATAACGCCGTCTGGCACCGCTAAATCGCCAGGAGAGTAAATGAGAAAAACTGCTGTATGTTTCTTCTGTAACGTTTTAGTGTAACGTTACAGAAACTATCCGCCTCCCTGTACAAAAGCAAGTCGCTTCCTTTCATCAGTGGGAGTGATATGTGAATTTTGTGGCGGACATCGCTAATTCGCGCAGGTGCGTTACATCGTTAAAACGACATCATCGCTGTTTAGTCACTGTTTAGCGCAGAAGAAAGCAACGGGAGAGAAAAAAGAGGAAAAGGGTTGGTGAATGGGGGGCGTCAGTCAACGCAGGAGTGCCGTCGTTATCTGGCGGCACTCCTTTACGCTTTACCGTTCAGAGATATAGCGGGCGACCGTCGCTTTTGCGCCGTTTTCCAGCAGCGACAGGTAAGCCTGCGTTACCTGCGCCACAAACAGCGGCTCATGCGGTAATTCATTCCCGAAAATGGCCTCCACGCCCAGCAGCGCTTTTACCCGCGCCTCACCTTCCGCGCTCTGCATCACCGCATTCTGCAAGACCGGCAACAGCGGATCGCTAACGTCAATACGGTTTCCCTGTTCATCCACCCCGCCGACGTAACGCATCCAGCCCGCAACGCCCAGCGCCAGCAGATCGAAACGATGGTGGTGAACCAGGTGCCAGCGAACGGAATCCAGCATGCGCTGCGGCAGTTTCTGGCTGCCGTCCATCGCAATCTGCCAGGTACGGTGACGCAGCCCCGTGTTGCTGTAGCGCGCAATCAGCATATCGGCATAGCGGGTGAGATCCACCCCCGTCACGTTCAGCGTCGGCGCCTGCTCTTCCAGCATCAGCGCCCTCGCGGCGCGTCGGAAGTGCTCATCTTCCATACACTCATTAATGTGCTGATAGCCGGAAAGATAACCCAGATAAGCGAGGAAAGAGTGGCTGCCATTAAGCATACGCAGCTTCATCTCTTCAAACGGCAGCACGTCAGCCACCAGTTCGGCTCCGGCCTTTTCCCATTCCGGGCGGCCTGCGACAAAGTTATCCTCGATAACCCACTGGCGGAATGGCTCGCAGGCCACGCCTGCCGGGTCGCGCACGCCGGTAAGCTGTTCAATCTTATCCAGCGTTTCCGCCGTCATCGCCGGGACGATACGATCCACCATCGTGGAGGGGAACGTCACGTTCTGCGCAATCCAGGCAGCCAGCCCGGCATCAACGGCTTGCGCATAGGCGCATATTACGTTGCGCATAACATGACCGTTTTCCGGCATATTGTCGCAGGACATCACGGTAAACGCCGGGAGACCCGCCGCTCTGCGGCGCGCCAGCGCGGCGACAATAACGCCCGGCGCTGATTTTGGCTGCTGAGGGTTTTGCAGATCGGCAACGATAGCCGGGTGATCGAGCATCAACTGGCCGGTAGCCGGAGAGTGGCAGTAGCCTTTTTCCGTGATCGTCAACGATACAATGGCAACCTGCGGCTCGCACATGGCAGCCAGCACCGTTTCCAGGCCATCCACCTGCGCATGCAGCGCGTTCTTCACTACGCCAACCACGCGGGCGGTCCAGGCATCGGCCGACATTTCCGCCACCGTATAGAGGCGATCCTGATTTTTCAGATCGGCGATCTGCTGCTCGCCGCCAATCAGGTTAACTTCGGTGTATCCCCAGTCGCTGCCGTGTTCCGCAGCCAGAATATCTGCATAAACGGCCTGATGCGCACGATGAAACGCGCCGAATCCCAGGTGAACAATTCGCGGAACCAGCGTGTTGCGATCCCAGTTCGGAACGGTGGCTTTCGCGTGTAATAGCTTATTTTGCATCTTTCTACTCACTGTATAAAAAGAGGGATTGGCGGCAGCAGGCCTATTGCGCCCTTGCTGCCGCCAGGCTGTATCAGCTCAGTATGGAGGTGGGTTCAGCGGGCTTTACCCGTTCAGGCGCGCTTTGACACCAGAGCGAGTCATAGCTGTAGCCCGTCAGGTCTTCCACAATATGGCGGGCTTCCGGCGTCACATCCTGTTTAAGACCGTCCGCTTTGAGGCGTTCAATTTCGTCCACGAAAATTTTGTGCGTGCGCTTATTCAGATGGAAGGTCAGCGCTTGCCACAGTGCAATGATCAGAAGCCCGGCCGTACCAACGAACAGCAGCATGGCAATAGTCGTGATCGCTTCCTGCGGCTGCGTCTGGCTGCCTTTCACGAAGCCGCCGCTTTGCAGAAGCAGGCCCACGGCAAAGGTCGCAATAGCTACCGTTGTCTTACGGGAGAACGTCATGACGGCGGCAAACAGCCCTTCACGGCGCTGACGGGTGATCATTTCGTCAATGTCCGGGATGAACGGGAACACGTTCCACGGCGTGAACTCCAGAATGCAGCGCCCGACCTGGTAAACCCCGGCGAGAATCACCAACAATACGATTTTGTTGTCGGTCGGGAACTGGTAAACCAGGAAGAACCCGCCCAGGCACAGCATCATCAGGCTGTAGGAGAAGACATAGAGGCGAGAAGGGCCATATTTAATAATCGCCACGCCCGCCGCCAGCGTGACCGGCAAGCCGACGATACTCATCGACAGCAATGTTCCCGCCAGCGAGGATGAAACATTCAGGCAGTAGACGCAGAAAAAGACGAATACGGTGTTGTAGACATCCTTGGCGGTAAAGGAGAAGAGATAGATCGCCAGATGTTTACGGAACGCGCGCACTTTTAACGTTGAGGCATACTCTTTGAACAGGTTGCCAAACGCCGCCAGTTTTTCGCCAGCGGTCATCGGCTGACGCTCTTTTTCCATTTCCGCCAGCATTTCCGGCGTCAGTTCACGTTCCCAGGTCACTTTCCAGGAGATAAACACACAGACCGTAAACAGCACGGCAAATACAACGCCGTTGATCAGATATGCATCCGCGTTGTTTTCACCCAGCCAGCCGATCAGCAGGCCCGGAATAAAGGTGGCAAGGAACGTCCCGGATGCCGACAGGAACATGCGGCACGTTGACAGTTTGGTACGGTCATTGAAGTCTTTGGTCATCTCAGACGGCAGCGTTTCCCACGGGATCAGCACCATAGCGGCGATAATCTCAAAGGCCAGGTACACAGCGAGATAGAACCAGAAGTTCATGCCGTTCATCCATAACAGGATGTAAACCAGCATGAGTGGCGCGCCAATGAGCAGGAAGAACCGGCGGCGGCCAAATTTCTTGCCCAAATAATGCTTATAGAAATGGTCCGTGAAGCTGCCCATAAACAGGCTCACGATCGCATCGACAATACGCGCGATCGCCACAATAGACGCCGCTTCAATCGGCGACAGACCAACAAAGGTGGTATAGAAGAAAAGCAGCCAGGCACCGATAACGGTAAATGCGCCGCCCCCCATGATATCCGTCAGGCCGTAGCCGATACTGACGGGAATGGTGACTTTTCTGTTCTTACGGGTCATCGTTTATTCCTGCATCAGTCTTATCGAAAACGGAAATAGCGGCGGGCGTTATCCACGCAGATGCCACGAATCATGTTATTGAGGATCGCATCGTCCTCCGGCACTTCCCCTCTTTCGACCCACCCGCCAATCAAATCACAGAGGATTCGGCGGAAATAATCGTGTCGGGTATAGGAGACAAAGCTGCGGGAATCCGTCAGCATACCAATAAAGTTAGAGAGTAATCCCTGATCGGCAAGCGCATTGAGCTGATTCACCATGCCGCGTCGCGTATCGTTAAACCACCAGCCGGAGCCAAATTGCAGCGGGGATTTCACGCCATCTTCACCGCTCTGGAAATTAGCGATGGTGGAGGCAACCACATCGTTATAGCTGGCGTTGAGGTTATAGAGGATCGTTTTCGGCAGACCGTTGTTTCCCGCCATTGCGTTCAGCAGACCATTCAGGCTTTCCGCAAGGTGCGTCTGATCGCCAATGGAATCAAAGCCACAGTTAATGCCGATTTTTTCGAACATTGGCGTGTTGTTGTTGCGAATCGCGCCAAAGTGAATCTGCATTGCCCAGTCGCGCTGTTTGTACATTTTGGCTAAGGCGACAAAAATAAGGCTATCCCAGGCCTGAAGTTCATCTTCACTCAGCGCATCACCTGCCAGTCGGCGCTGGAACAGCGAGGCCTGCCCGGCAGCATCAAGCGGGCGAAAACGAACGGCCAGCGGCCCATGATCCGACACCCGGCAACCCGTGCTGTGGAAAAAATCGACGCGCGCTTCAAGCGCCGCGAGAAACTCATTCAGAGTGGTAATGGTTTTTCCGGTTTTCTGCGACAGGCGAGAAACAAACGTCAGGAAGCGATCGGGATGCGTTTCAAACAGTTCATCGGGACGGAAGGTCGGCAGCACGAGCGTTGAAAAATCACGCTTTTCCGCCAGTCGCTGATGATATTCCAGATCGTCAAGCGGCCCATCGGTTGTGCAAAGCGCTTCAACATTTGAACGTGTAATTAACGCCTGCGGTAAAAAATCATCGCGACGTAATTGTTCATTACACTGCGCCATAATCGTGCGCCAGTTCTTACTGTTTAGCGTTTCCTCAATCGCGAAATAATATTTCAGTTCAAGATGAGTCCAGTGATACAGCGGATTACCAAAACTGGCCTCAACGGTTTGCGCCCACGCTTCAAATTTTTCCTCTGAAGAGGCATCGCCGGTAATTTTCCGCTCGGGTATGCCATTGGCGCGCATCGCCCGCCATTTATAATGGTCCCCTTCCAGCCAAAGCTGGGTAATATCGGAAAAAGGTTTGTTTTCCCAAATCGCTTTCGCTTCAAGATGGCAGTGATAGTCAATAATAGGTAACGTCTTAGCCAGCTCAGAATACAACCGCTGACCCGGTTCGTTATTTATCATAAAACTTTTATTTATCATGGACATAATTACTCCGCACAAGGGGATGGCTTTTGCTAAAACGTCCCCAGGTTGAGGCTAAAATCGGTGTATGACAGGTACTTAATAGCCCCGACATTACCCCTCCCGCCCATTTAAAGTCTACTACCATACAAGTGTAATTAAGAAATTTGTGACTTAAATCATGTTATGCAACTTTCAATAAAAAAATCACTTTCAGTCGTAATGGCGTGTATTAATCCCTGTGCTATAGCGGCTATTTTCACGATAAACGACAAATAAGAACAAACTGATCATTATATTTTACAAAATTAAAACACTTACCGGAAATAAGCTTTCCAGTAAAAGCTTCCCCTTAACGGAAATGTATATTCCTGGCGGCATTTAATCTTTTTTCTACGGTAAGGTTGATCAAATTGTCATTACTGAATATGCTAGTCAATACTAGTATGGTATGAAGTCAAATATACGAAATACGCAATAAGATAAGAAAGGCGGACAAAGAATGCAGATGACAATGCGCTGGTTTGGGCCACAGGAAGACAAAATCCCGTTGGAATACATTCGCCAGGTGCCGGGTGTAGAAGGCGTCGTCGGGGCGCTCTATGATGTCGCCCCTGGGGAAGTGTGGCCGGTTGAAAAAATTAAGGCGCTGGTTGAGCAGGCGCACGCTGCGGGCCTGAAGATGGAAGTCATCGAAAGCGTCAATATCCACGATGACATCAAAATCGGCACCCCGGAACGCGATCGCTATATTGAGAATTACAAGCAGACGATCCGCAACCTGGCGGGCTTTGGCATAAAGGTCATCTGTTATAACTTCATGCCGGTCTTCGACTGGATGAAAACGGACATGAACTACGTCCTGCCGGACGGTTCTCTGACGATGGCCTTTGAAAAACATGGCATTGATAAGACGCTGGAAGAGGTCGTAAAAGAGGTTCTGGATAACTCCAACGGTTTCGCATTACCGGGATGGGAACCTGAGCGCCTGGCTAAAGTGCAAGAATTATTCGCGCGCTACAGTGGGGTGGATGACGACAAGCTGCGGGAAAACCTGTTTTATTTCCTCCGGGAGATTATTCCCGTGTGCGAAGAAGTGGGCGTGAAAATGGCCATTCACCCGGACGATCCGCCGTATTCTATTTTCGGCCTTCCGCGCGTGGTCAAAAACCACGCCGACCTGGCGATGATTTGCGATGCCGTTGACTCTCCGGCGAATGGCATCACCCTCTGTACCGGTTCGATCGCGGAAGATCCAGAAAATAACGTCTATGAAATCCTGGCTGAATTCACGCGTCGCAAGCGCCTCCATTTTGCGCACGTACGCAACATTAAGCTGATCAAAGATAAAGACTTCTACGAGTCGGCCCACCCTTCGCAGTACGGTTCGCTGGACATGTACCGCGTAATGCAGGCACTCCACGATAACGGCTTTGATGGCTACATCCGCCCGGATCACGGTCGCTTTATCTGGGGAGAAACGGGACGCCCAGGCTATGGTCTTTACGACCGCGCGCTCGGCGTCACTTACCTGTCAGGTCTCTGGGAAGCGCTGGAGAAAAAATAAAGTCCGTTGTGAATCACGATGTATCGAGATAAAAAACCCGCCATTTTGCGGGTTTTTACTTGCCGTACCCCTCAATATCACCGCTTTTCCCACCAAATTTGATCCAGACGCTATTTTACGAAAAAACGCTTGATGCAAAAATTGATCTTGATGATAATCATTCTTGTTATCATGTTTATTATCATTTTCATAACGGATGCGCCCGCTATGCATAACACTATGGCTGCAATAATAAAAAACAACGCTCCGCTTTCTCCTTCAGGCACCAAACGCCAGATAGACAGCAAAGTATTGCTCGGCGAAGAAGGCTGGGTACTGATTGAGCATAAGGGTGAACATTATCTGCTCCGCCAGACGCAATCCGGGAAACTGATCCTGACTAAATAAATAACCAATTTCGCCAGCCACCCAGGTCTCCCCCCAGGCAGCCAGCACTTTTCAATTTCCTTATGGAGAGTTGTTATGTTACGCCTGCAATCTGCCTCTTTGCGCCCATCTCTGCTGGCGCTGGCAATCGTTAGCACCCTGCCAGGGGCGGCTTACGCGACCACAGACGATATCACCGTCACTGCGACCGGTAATGCGCGCAGCACCTTTGAAGCCCCCATGATGGTGAGCGTTATCGATACGTCCGATCCCGAAAACCAGACCGCCAGCTCGGCAGCCGATCTGCTGCGTCCTGTTCCAGGGATCACCCTGAGCGGAAGCGGGCGAACCAACGGCCAGGATATCAGTATGCGTGGCTATGACCGTCGCGGCGTACTGATTCTGGTGGACGGCGTTCGTCAGGGAACCGATACCGGGCACCTCAACAGCACCTTCCTCGATCCGGCGTTGATCAAACGTATTGAGATCGTTCGCGGCCCTTCCGCACTGCTGTACGGCAGCGGCGCGCTGGGCGGCGTGATCTCTTATGAAACCGCCGATGCGAAAGATCTGCTTCAGGAAGGCCAGAACAGCGGTTTCCGCGTCTTTGGCACTGGCGGCACCGGCGATCACAGTCTGGGAATGGGCGCCAGCGCCTTTGGCCGAACCGATAACCTTGATGGACTGGTGGCGTGGTCCAGCCGCGATCGTGGCGACCTGCGCCAGGGCGACGGCTCCACGGCGCCAAATGATGAATCGATCAATAACATGCTGGCAAAAGGCACCTGGTATATTAACGATGCGCAGGCGCTGAGTGGGTCATTACGTTACTACAACAACGACGCGCAAGAGCCGAAGAACCCACAAACGATTGATGCCTCCACCAGCAACCCTCTTGTGGATCGCTCGACCATCCAGCGCGACATGCAGCTCTCTTACAGGATCGCGCCGCAGGGCAACGACTGGCTGAATGCCGATGCCAAAGTGTACTGGTCTGAAGCGCGCATCAACGCCCAGAACGTCGATAACACAGGCGAATTTCGCAAACAAACCACCAAAGGCGGAAAAGTTGAAAACCGCACGCGTCTCTTCAGCGACGCTTTCGCCTCTCACCTGCTGACGTATGGCGGAGAGTATTACCGTCAGGAGCAAAAACCCGGCGGCGTGACAACCGGCTTCCCGGAAGCAAAAATCGACTTCAGTTCCGGCTGGTTGCAGGATGAAATCACCCTTCGCGACCTGCCCGTCACCCTGCTGGGCGGCACGCGTTACGACAACTACCGCGGCAGCAGCGACGGCTATGACGATGTTGATGCCGATAAATGGTCATCCCGCGCCGGGTTAACCGTCAGCCCGACGGACTGGCTGATGCTGTTTGGCTCTTACGCCCAGGCATTCCGCGCGCCGACAATGGGTGAAATGTATAACGATGCAAAACACTTCTCCATTGGCAGCTTCTACACTAACTACTGGGTGCCAAACCCTAACCTGCGCCCGGAAACCAACGAAACGCAGGAGTACGGTTTTGGTCTGCGTTTCGACAATCTGATGCTGTCCAACGATGCGCTGGAGTTCAAAGCCAGCTACTTTGACACCAAAGCAAAAGATTACATCTCCACGACCGTCGATTTCGCCGCCGCGACCACCATGTCTTACAACGTCCCGAACGCCAAAATCTGGGGCTGGGATGTGATGACGAAATATACCGCTGATCTGTTCAGCCTCGACGTGGCCTACAACCGCACCCGTGGGAAAGACAAGGATACCGGAGAGTATATCTCCAGCATTAACCCGGATACCGTCACCAGCAAGCTGAATATTCCCGTCGCGCAGAGCGGCTTCTCCGTTGGCTGGGTAGGAACGTTTGCCGATCGCTCAACGCATATCAGCAGCGAATACAGCAAACAGCCGGGTTATGCCGTCAACGACTTTTACGTTAGCTACCAGGGACAGCAGGCGCTGAAAGGCATGACCACCACGCTGGTGTTGGGTAACGCCTTCGATAAAGAGTACTGGTCGCCGCAGGGCATCCCGCAGGACGGGCGCAACGGCAAGATTTTCGTGAGCTATCAATGGTAATCACCCGCCCCGGTTCGCCGGGGCAAATACTGGAAGGAAGAGACAATGAACCACTACACACGCTGGCTTGAGCTAAAAGAACAACATCCTGGTAAGTACGCGCGTGACATCGCTGGTTTACTGGGGATCAGCGAGGCGGAGCTGACGTTTGCCCGCGTCGGTCATGACGCATGGCGGCTGCGCGGCGACACGCGTGAAATTTTCGCGGCGCTGGAATCCGTTGGCGAAACAAAATGCATCTGCCGCAACGAGTATGCGGTACACGAGCAGGTCGGCGCATTCACCAATCAACACCTGAGCGGTCACGCCGGGCTGGTACTGAACCCACGCGCGCTCGATCTGCGCTTATTTTTAAATCAATGGGCCAGCGTGTTCCACATTAAGGAAGCGACCGCCCGCGGCGAGCGCCAGAGCATTCAGTTCTTTGATCATCAGGGCGATGCGCTCCTGAAGGTGTATGCCACAGACAACACCGACACCGCCGCCTGGGACGAGCTTCTGCAACATTTTATCGTGACCGAGAATGCGCCGCTGGCGCTGAAAGCGGCTGAAACCCCTGTTAACGAAACGGCTGCCGATGCCGTGACCGTCGACAGAGAGTGGCGCGCGATGACCGACGTTCACCAGTTCTTCACGCTGCTCAAGCGCCACAACCTGACCCGCCAGCAGGCTTTTGAACGGGTCGCTGACGATCTGGCCTGCAAGGTGCCGAACGGCGCGCTGGCGCAGCTCCTCGACGCCGCCCTTAAAGACGGCAATGAAATCATGGTGTTCGTCGGCAACAGAGGCTGCGTGCAAATTTTCACCGGCGTGGTCGAAAAAGTCGTGCCGATGAAAGGCTGGCTGAATATTTTCAACCCGACGTTTACGCTGCACCTGCTGGAAGAGACGATTGCCGAGACCTGGATAACCCGCAAACCTACCGCGGACGGCCACGTCACCAGTCTGGAACTCTTTGCACATGACGGCACGCAAATCGCTCAGCTTTACGGTCAGCGTACGGAAGGCGAACCAGAACAGACACAGTGGCGCAAACAGATTGAGGCGCTGATGCCAAAAGGGCTGGCGGCATGAAAAAACTGCTTGCCCTGATTGCCGCCCTGCCGCTGACGGTTCTTGCCGCGAAACAGGATAAGATCGTCGCGCTCGGCGGAGATGTCACCGAGATCGTGTACGCACTCGGCGCACAGTCTTCGCTGGTCGCCCGCGACAGCACCAGCCAGTGGCCGCCGGAGGCCACTGCCCTGCCGGATGTGGGGTATCTGCGCCAGCTAAATGCCGAAGGTATCCTCGCCACGCGTCCCGATCTTGTGCTGGCAAGCAGCCAGGCTCAGCCCTCGCTGGTACTCAAACAGGTCGAGCAAAGTCATGTTCGGGTCATTACCGTACCGAGCCGCAACGACCTGCGCGTCATCGACGAGAAAGTGCAGGTCATCGCCAACGCCACCGACCGGGTGGCTGAAGGCGAGGCGCTGCGCCAGACGCTGAATAAAGAGATCTCCGCGCTGCCGACCACGCCGCTCAATAAGCGGGTGCTGTTTATTCTTAACCACGGCGGAATGAGCGCGATGGCCGCCGGACAGCAAACGGGAGCGGATGCCGCCATTCGCGCGGCAGGGCTACAAAATGCGATGCAGGGCGTCTCCCGCTATCAGCCGCTCTCACAGGAAGGCGTGATCGCCAGCCAGCCCGATCTGGTGGTGATTCCCCAGGAGGGATTAACGGCGATGGGCGGCGAAGAGAATCTCTGGAAGTTACCTGGACTGGCGCAGACCCCTGCCGGGCGCAATAAGCAGGTGTTCGCGGTCGATGATATGGCGCTGCTCGGTTTTAGCGTGCGTACGCCTCAGGCGATTCAGCAGCTACGCGCGAAAGCGGAGTCATTGCCCTGATGCCACGGCGGATCACGCTTTCTCTGTATACGCTGGCGCTGATGCTGGCAGTGGTGACGGTCGTGGCAAGCGGTTTTGGCGCATTACGCCTGCCGCTCAGCCTGCTCTGGCATGACGGCGACGACGCGTTACGCCAGATCTGGTTCAACATTCGTCTGCCCCGGGTTCTGCTCGCGCTGGTGATTGGCGGCTCGCTGGCGCTGTCCGGGTGCGTGATGCAGGGGCTCTTTCGCAACCCCCTCGCCGATCCGGGACTGCTCGGCATCAGCAGCGGCGCGGCGTTAGCCGTTGCGCTGTGGGTCGTCCTTCCGCTCACGCTGCCTCCCCTGATTATGCTGTATGCGCCGATGCTGGCGGCATTCATTGGCGCGCTCATCGCAACGGTCGTTATTTTCCTGCTCAGCCGACAGCGGGACAGTTCGCTCTCCCGGCTGCTGCTGGTCGGCATCGCCATTAATGCGCTATGTGGCGCGGCGGTGGGCGTGTTGTCGTGGATCAGCAATGACACCCAGCTACGCCAGCTCTCGCTATGGGGAATGGGCAGCCTTGGCCAGGCGCAGTGGTCAACGCTGCTGGCGGTCGCCTCTTTGATGATCCCAACGGTATTTCTCATCTGGCGTCTTGCTGGCGCGCTTAACCTGCTACAACTGGGAGAGGAAGAGGCGCATTACCTGGGCGTCGATGTCCGGGTTGTTCAGCGAATCCTGCTGATCTGTAGCGCGTTGCTGGTGGCGGCGGCTGTCGCCGTCAGCGGCGTGATCGGTTTTATCGGTCTGGTCGTGCCGCATCTGATACGAATGTGGTTAGGGGCAGACCATCGTGCGGTGATCCCCGGCTCCGTGCTGGCGGGCGCCTTTCTGCTGCTGATTGCCGATACCATCGCCCGAACGCTGGTTGCCCCGGCTGAAATGCCCGTCGGGCTGCTGACCAGTATTCTGGGCGCGCCGTGGTTCCTGTGGCTTATTTTCCGCCGGGGAGGTCAGTATGGCTGAACGTTTTCTCGCTGACAGCGTCAGCTACGCCGCTGCGGGCAGAACAATTATTCGCGATATCTCGCTCTCCCTGACCCAGGGAGAACTGCTGGCATTAATTGGCCCCAACGGTGCCGGGAAATCGACGCTGTTAAGGCTGCTCACCGGTTATCTCACTCCGGCAGACGGGCGTTGCCTGCTGGCCGGCAAACCGCTTGAGCAATAGCCTGCGCAGACGCTGTCCCGCTACCGCGCGGTCATGCTTCAGCAAACGCGAATGGGGTTTGACTGGCCCGTTGAGGCCGTAATCGGCATGGGGCGAATGCCCTGGACGCAGCAGCCCGAAGCGGCGGTGATTCATCAGGTGATGCAGCTTACGGAATGTTTGTCGCTGGCGGGAAGACGCTACGCCTCCTTGTCCGGCGGCGAACAGCAGCGCGTACAGCTGGCGCGCGCGCTGGCGCAGCTATGGTGCGACGGCTCCCCACGCGGCTGGCTTTTTCTTGATGAGCCCACCTCCGCGCTGGATCTGTTCCATCAGCAGCATTTACTGCGGTTGCTGAAAACGCTGACCCGTAAGGGCCATCTGCATGTTTGCATCGTGCTGCACGATCTCAACCTGGCGGCCCTGTGGGCGGATCGAATCGTGTTGCTGCATGGCGGCAACATCGTTGCCGAAGGCGCACCCGCCGAGGTTCTGCAAGCCGGTACGCTAACCCGCTGGTACGGCGCGGAAGTCCACGTCGGAACACACCCGACAAGCGGCGGGCCGCAGATCTTCCTCGCGCCTTAACCGGAAAATGCCGGATAGCGGCTTCGCCTTATCCGGCTGACAATTCTGCGGAGAATCGCTTTCCTCAGGCTATACTTTCCGCAAAACTCATTACCAGGCGGAATCATGATCGCACCAAAACAACTTCCCTCCCTGCGTTTACCGCTGGCAGGACTTCTGATGTTGACGCTGCTGTGGGCAGGTTTCACCGTGCACAGCCATTGGGAAGCGTTTATCCAGTGGTGTCTCGCCGCCCAGATCACCCTGCACCGCTATCTGGTCATGTATTTGCTGCAACTCAATAACCACCAGTACACCGGCGGGCTATGGCTGCTGACCGGCGCGTTCTTCTACGGCGTACTGCATGCGATTGGGCCGGGGCATGGGAAATTTATCGTCACCACCTGGCTGAGCACGACGAAAGAGAGCCTGCTTGCCGCGCGGGTCGTGCCCTTTATTGGCAGCCTGATGCAGGGCGTCAGCGCCATACTGTTCGTGTTTATTCTGGCGGTCGGCTTCAACCTGGCCGCCGGCGATCTCAGCACCAGCCGCTGGTACGTCGAGAAAATCAGCGCCGTCCTGATTGGCGCGTTCGGGCTATTTATCATCTACCAGGCGCTAAAAACCCTGCGTCCAAGGCCCATTTTCTCGCGTTTCTCTCTGCCGCACAGCCACGACGAACACTGTGGCTGCGGGCATCACGGCGTGGGCGCAGAACTCACCGACGGCAACTGGAAAACACGCCTCGGCGTGATTCTGGCGACAGGCGCCCGCCCCTGTAGCGGGGCAATCATGATTTTACTGTTCTCCAACGCGCTCGGCATTGTCAGTTGGGGGATTGCCGCCGTCATGACCATGTCCTTCGGCACGGCGCTGTCGATTATGGGGCTGTCGCTGGCGGTACGTTACGCACGCAACCAGACCCAGGCGCTGTTTGCCGGGAACCATGCCCCCCTGCGCTGGCTGGGGCCGGTTATCCGCATCATCGGCGGTCTGGCGCTGGTACTGTTTGCCCTCATTCTGTTTCTGACGGTGATCCCCATCAGTGCGAACGGTGATTATATTGCGGCGGGGTGTTAACCTGTTTGCCGGGCGATAGCGTGCTTATGCCCCTGTCTTTCCCTACCTCCTTTGAATTACCCGTCCCATCAGGGATAATACCCACACAATGTGTAATCTCAGGATCGCGATGAAACATTCTCTGCAACGCCGCGCTGGACGAAAACGCCAGATGAAACTCGGCACGACCGTGATATTGATGGTCAGCGCCGTGTTGTTCTCCGTGCTGCTCGTCGTCCATCTGATTTATTTCTCACAGATCAGCCACATGACGCGCGACGCGCTGGCAGATAAAGCGCTGGCGGTCGCCCGTACGCTGGCGGACTCCCCGGAAATTCGCCAGCGTATGAAGCAAAAGCCGACAGAGAGCGGCATTCAGGCGATCGCCGAGGCGGTTCGCAAGCGCAACGATATGTTATTTATCGTAATTACCGATATGAAGAGCATTCGCTATTCACACCCGGAAGCGCAGCGAATCGGCCAGCCGTTTAAAGGCGACGACATCCTGCTGGCGCTACAGGGGCATGAAAACGTCGCCATCAATCGCGGTTTTCTTGCCAAAGCGCTGCGGGTTTTCACGCCCATTTATGACGACAATCATCAGCAGATCGGCGTCGTGGCGATTGGCCTTGAGCTCAGCAGAGTAACGGAGCAGATCAACAACAGCCGCTGGAGCATCATCTGGTCGATTCTGTTCGGCGCGCTGGTGGGATTGCTGGGCACTTACGTGCTGGTGAAGGTGCTCAAACGCATCCTGTTCGGCCTGGAGCCGTATGAAATTTCCACGCTGTTTGAGCAGCGCCAGGCGATGCTGCAATCCATCAAAGAGGGGGTGGTCGCCGTTGACGACGGCGGCGAGGTGACGTTAATCAACCAGGCGGCGCAGGAACTTCTCGATTACCGCAAATCGCAGGATGACGCGCACTTATCCTCGCTTAGCCACGCCTGGTCGCAGGTAGTGAATCTGAACGACGTGCTCCGCGACGGTACGCCGCGCCGGGATGAAGAGATTACCGTTAAAGATCGTCTGCTGCTTATCAACACCGTTCCGGTACGCAGCAATGGAAAAATCATCGGCGCGATCTCCACGTTCAGGGACAAAACAGAAGTCCGCCAGCTCATGCAGCGTCTGGACGGAATGGTCAACTACGCGGATGCACTCCGTGAACGATCCCACGAATTTATGAACAAATTACATGTCATTCTGGGATTATTGCATCTGAAGAGTTATAAGCAGCTTGAAGATTATATTATTAAGACGGCTAATAACTATCAGGAAGAGATCGGCTCACTGTTGGGGAAAATAAAGTCGCCCGTTATCGCAGGCTTTTTGCTCAGTAAGATTAATCGCACCTCCGATTTAGGGCACAGCCTGGTGATTAGCAATGAAAGTCGATTACCGGACAGCCGTAATGAAGATCAAATCACCGTATTGATTACCATTCTGGGCAATTTAATTGAAAACGCGCTGGAGGCGCTAGGTCAACAACCCGGCGGTGAAATCAGCGTATCCTTGCATTATCGGCATGGCTGGCTGCATTGTGAAGTCAACGATGACGGGCCGGGAATTGACCCCGAACGCATAGAGCAAATTTTTGACAAAGGCGTCTCGTCAAAGGGAACGGAGCGTGGCGTCGGTCTGGCGATAGTAAAACAGCAAGTTGAGAGTATCGGCGGCAATATTACCGTCGAATCGGAACCCGGGATCTTCACACAATTTTTTGTTCAAATACCCTGGGACGGGGAGAGGACCAGCATATGATCAATGTTTTAATTGTCGATGACGATGCGATGGTAGCAGAGTTAAACCGCCGCTATGTTGCGCAGATCGCTGGCTTTCATTGCTGCGGCACCGCGTCTACGCTGGAGAAAGCAAAAGCGTTTATTTTCGATGGCGAAAACCATATTGATCTGATTTTACTGGATATTTACATGCAGAAGGAGAACGGGCTGGACCTGCTGCCCGTCCTGCACAGCGCCGGATGCAAATGTGACGTCATCGTTATCTCCTCCGCCGCCGACGCCACCACCATCAAAGATTCGCTCCATTACGGCGTGGTCGATTATTTGATCAAACCGTTTCAGGCTTCCCGCTTTGAAGAGGCGCTGACCGGCTGGCTGCAAAAGAAAACGGCGATGGAGAAGCACCAGTATTATGAACAATCAGAGCTGGATCGGCTGATTCACGGCAGTGCATCCAATGAGCCGGATACCCGACGCCTGCCTAAAGGGCTGACGCCGCAAACGCTGCGCACCCTGTGTCAGTGGATCGATGCGCACCAGGACCAGGAATTTTCAACTGACGAGCTGGCGAATGAGGTCAATATTTCCCGCGTTTCCTGCCGTAAATATCTTATCTGGCTGGTCAATTGCCATATTCTGTTTACCAGCATCCATTATGGCGTGACCGGCAGACCGGTTTACCGTTATCGTATTCAGGCCGAACATTATTCTTTACTTAAGCAATATTGCCAGTAGAAAAGAAGCCGCTTCGCATTATGCGTTATATAAAGGTAACAATTATTACAATAATGAAAAATAACAAAGGCACAAGTTACACCTTCAAAAATAGAGAATTTGTGCCAGATCAAATATGAACACAAATATGTTTTAATTCATCAGCTTATTATTCAGAAGCGTCACGTTGTTTTTAATTTCAAAAACGGTAACAAAAGTTAATTAAGTATTATGTGACTCGTAGAGTGTGTATTTTTAACTATAAAGGAGTAGTCTGGGATTCACCGGACACATAAAAAAAATTAAAATAACGCTATTTTTGTGAGCAGACGATATGTTCCTGAAATTCAGTGACATAGAATACAAAACACACAACCTGCCCTGCTCTTCTTTGTCAACCAGCCCATCGCCAGGGAGCTTCGTTCTCTGAATACGCCATAAACAGAAGCCAAGAATGACTCATGATTTACTGAAAAATTCTTATTTCATGTTTAGAGATTAATCATCAATACAGACAAAGCGAATATTCGTCAGGCTCTGAGGACAATTCACAAAAAACAGAACATGACTGTGATCTATTTATCAAAAATTAAACAGGTTTATCGCGAGGGTAGATAAATGTTATTTAGTATACAACTTATCATAATATTAGTGTGTTTGTTTTATGGCGCCAGAAAAGGCGGTATCGCGCTGGGTTTATTAGGCGGTATCGGTCTGGTCATTCTGGTCTTTGTTTTCCACCTCCAGCCGGGTAAACCGCCCGTCGACGTTATGCTGGTGATCATCGCCGTGGTCGCCGCCTCCGCCACGCTACAGGCCTCCGGCGGCCTGGATGTGATGTTGCAGATTGCCGAGAAGCTGCTGCGTCGCAACCCCAAATACGTCTCCATCGTCGCCCCGTTTGTAACCTGCACGCTGACCATCCTGTGCGGTACGGGCCATGTGGTGTACACCATTCTGCCCATCATCTACGACGTCGCGATTAAGAACAATATTCGCCCGGAACGTCCTATGGCAGCCAGTTCTATCGGCGCGCAGATGGGGATCATCGCCAGCCCGGTTTCTGTGGCGGTCGTTTCGCTGGTCGCGATGCTGGGTAACTTCACCTTTAACGGTAAGCATCTGGAGTTCCTTGACCTGCTCTCCATCACCATTCCATCGACCCTGCTGGGTATCCTGGCTATCGGTATTTTCAGCTGGTTCCGTGGTAAAGATCTGGATAAAGACGAAGAGTTCCAGAAGTTCATCTCCGTCCCGGAAAACTACCACTACGTGTATGGCGACACCGCCACGCTGCTGGATAAAAAACTGCCGAAAAGCAACTGGCTGGCCATGTGGATCTTCCTGTCGGCCATCGCCGTTGTCGCTCTGTTAGGCGCCTTCTCTGAACTGCGTCCGGTCTTCGGCGGCAAACCGCTGTCGATGGTACTGGTCATTCAGATGTTCATGCTGCTGACCGGCGCGCTGATTATTATCCTGACAAAAACCAATCCTGCTTCTATCTCAAAAAATGAAGTCTTCCGTTCAGGTATGATCGCGATTGTGGCGGTGTACGGTATTGCCTGGATGGCGGAAACCATGTTCGGCGCGCACATGACTGAAATCGAAAGCGTGCTGGGCGAAATGGTGAAAGAGTATCCGTGGGCCTATGCGATTGTTCTGCTGCTGGTCTCCAAGTTTGTAAACTCCCAGGCGGCGGCGCTGGCGGCGATCGTTCCGTTAGCACTGGCTATCGGCGTAGACCCGGCTTACATCGTGGCGTCAGCGCCGGCGTGCTATGGCTACTACATTCTGCCGACCTACCCGAGCGATCTGGCCGCGATTCAGTTCGACCGTTCCGGCACCACCCACATTGGTCGCTTCGTCATTAACCACAGCTTTATTCTGCCCGGTTTGATTGGCGTAAGCGTCTCCTGTGTATTTGGCTGGATCTTCGCCGCCATGTACGGGTTCCTGTAACAGCACCTTGCGTGCCGCCCGTTATCGCGCGGCACGCCATCTATACAATTCAAATAATTCAGGATAATTAAAAAGGCTGGAAGCATATGTCGAATAAAGAATTTATATATCAGGCGCCTTTCCCGATGGGGGAAGACAAAACGGAGTATTATCTCCTGACCTCCGATCACGTTAGCGTTGGCGAATTTGAAGGAGAGTCGATACTGAAGGTTGAGCCACAAGCCCTGACGCTCCTGGCCCAGCAAGCCTTCCACGATGCCTCCTTTATGCTCCGCCCGGAGCACCAGCAACAAGTCGCCTCCATTCTCCATGACCCCGAAGCCAGCGAAAACGATAAGTACGTCGCGCTGCAATTTTTACGCAACTCCGAAATTGCCGCTAAAGGCGTTCTGCCGACCTGCCAGGATACCGGCACGGCGATTATCGTCGGTAAAAAGGGCCAGCGCGTCTGGACGGGCGGCGGCGATGAAGCCGCGCTCTCCAAAGGCGTGTTCAACACCTATATCGAAGACAACCTGCGCTATTCGCAGAACGCCGCGCTGGATATGTACAAAGAGGTCAACACCGGCACCAACCTGCCCGCGCAAATCGACCTCTACACGGTTGATGGCGACGAATACAAGTTCCTCTGCGTGGCAAAAGGCGGCGGCTCGGCGAACAAAACCTATCTGTATCAGGAAACCAAAGCGCTGCTAACGCCCGGCAAGCTGAAAAACTTCCTCGTTGAGAAAATGCGCACCCTGGGCACCGCAGCCTGCCCGCCGTACCACATCGCGTTTGTGATTGGCGGGACATCGGCGGAAAGCACGCTGAAAACCGTGAAGCTGGCCAGTGCGCATTATTACGACGGTCTGCCGACTGAAGGTAACGAACACGGCCAGGCCTTCCGCGATATTCAACTGGAACAGGAACTGCTGGAAGAGGCGCAGAAGCTCGGCCTCGGCGCACAGTTTGGCGGTAAATACTTCGCGCACGATATCCGGGTAATCCGCCTGCCGCGTCACGGCGCGTCCTGCCCGGTCGGCATGGGCGTCTCCTGCTCGGCTGACCGCAACATCAAAGCCAAAATCAACCGTGAAGGGATCTGGATCGAAAAACTGGAACACAATCCCGCGCAGTACATCCCGGAAGCCCTGCGTCAGGCCGGTGAAGGCGAAGTGGTGAAAGTTGACCTCAACCGGCCGATGAAAGAGATCCTCGCCCAGCTTTCACAGTACCCGGTATCAACCCGCCTGTCGCTGAGCGGCACCATCATCGTCGGTCGCGATATCGCCCATGCGAAGCTGAAAGAGCGCATCGAATCCGGCGAAGGTCTGCCGCAGTACATTAAAGATCACCCCATCTACTACGCAGGCCCGGCGAAAACGCCAGCAGGCTACCCGTCCGGCTCCCTGGGGCCAACCACCGCAGGACGCATGGACTCCTACGTTGACCTGCTGCAATCTCACGGCGGCAGCATGATCATGCTGGCGAAAGGCAACCGTAGCCAGCAGGTCACCGACGCCTGCCACAAATACGGCGGCTTCTATCTGGGCAGCATTGGCGGCCCGGCTGCGGTGCTGGCGCAGCAGAGTATCAAGCATCTGGAGTGCGTGGAGTACCCGGAACTGGGGATGGAAGCGATCTGGAAAATCGAAGTGGAAGACTTCCCGGCGTTTATCCTGGTGGATGACAAAGGCAACGATTTCTTCCAGCAGATTGTCAGCAAACAGTGCGCGAACTGCGCGAAATAACCTGCCCGGCCCGGCGATCCTGTCGGGCCGTTTTTCCCTTTATTTACAGCATGGCGGATACGCCGTTTACCCCCCGATGGCGCTACGTTTATCAGTCCTGTGGCGACGATCGCAGGTCGCCCCACAACCTTAAAAACTTAAGGTTGGCTTAATGTTGCTTTGCGAGGATCGGCGCACTTAGTTGATGGACATACCATAATGCTGAAGCGCGTTTTAAAAAGACCGACCCTCGGACACATTACCTGGCTGTTACTCCTTTCATTCTACATCGCCGTCTGTCTGAACATCGCTTTCTACAAGCAGGTGATGCAAGCCCTGCCGCTGGATTCAATGCACAACGTGCTGGTGTTTTTATCCATGCCGCTTGTCGCGTTTAGCGTCATCAATATCGTACTGACGCTGGCGTCGTTCCTGTGGCTTAACCGCCCGCTGGCCTGCCTCTTTATTCTGACGGGCGCCGCCGCGCAATACTTCATCATGACCTACGGCATCGTCATGGACCGCTCCATGATCGCCAACATGATGGATACCACACCGGCAGAAACGTTCGCGCTGGTCACGCCGCAAATGGCGCTTACGCTGGGATTAAGCGGCCTTCTGGCGGCGGTAATCGCCTGTAGCATCAAAATCAAACCGACCTCTCTGACATTACGCAGCGGCGCGTATCGCGCCCTCAACGTGCTGGCTTCGCTTTTGCTGATCGTGCTGGTCGCCGCCTGCTTCTACAAAGATTACGCCTCGCTTTTTCGCAATAACAAAGAGCTGATCAAGTCTCTCAGCCCGTCGAACAGCCTGGTCGCCAGTTGGTCGTGGTATTCACATGAACAACTCGCCAACCTGCCTTTGGTACGCATTGGCGAAGATGCGCATCGCAATCCCGCGATGCTGAAAGAAAAACGGCATAATCTGACCATCCTGATCGTCGGCGAAACCTCGCGTGGGGATAACTTCTCGCTGTCTGGCTATTCACGGCACACCAATCCGCGTCTGGCGCAGGATAATGTGGTCTACTTCCCGCACACCACCTCCTGCGGCACCGCAACGGCGATCTCGGTTCCCTGCATGTTTTCCGGTATGCCGCGTAAACACTACAACGAAGGGCTGGCGCACCATCAGGAAGGGTTGCTGGACATCATTCAGCGAGCCGGAGTTAGCGTGCTGTGGAACGATAACGACGGCGGCTGTAAAGGCGCCTGCGATCGCGTGCCGCATCAGGATATGACCGCGCTGAAATTGCCGGGTCAGTGCATTAACGGCGAATGTTACGACGAAGTGCTCTTTCACGGGCTGGAGGAATACATCGATAAACTCCAGGGCGATGGCGTCATTGTGCTGCACACCATCGGCAGCCACGGCCCGACCTATTATCACCGTTATCCGCCGCAATTTGCGCAATTTACCCCGACCTGCGACACCAATGAAATTCAGACCTGTTCGCAGCAACAGTTAGTGAATACGTACGATAATACCGTACTGTACGTGGACTATATTGTTGATAAGGCAATCAATATATTAAAAGCGCATCAGGATAAATTCACCACCAGCCTGGTCTATCTTTCCGACCACGGTGAATCTTTAGGAGAAAATGGCGTCTATTTGCATGGGCTGCCATACGCCATTGCGCCGGATGCACAAAAGCATATCCCGATGCTCCTCTGGCTCTCGGAGGATTATCAGAAACGTTACCGGACAGACCTGACATGTTTGCAAAAGCGGGCAGCCCAGGAGGATTTCTCGCAGGACAACCTTTTCTCAACCATGCTCGGATTAACGGGCGTACAGACCAGGAACTACCAGGCCGCAGACGATATTCTGCAACCTTGCAGGAGGCTAACTGAATGAAAATTCTGATTGTTGAAGACGATACGCTGTTATTACAGGGACTGATACTTGCTGCACAAACGGAGGGTTACGCCTGCGACGGCGTTTCTACCGCCCGGGCGGCGGAACACTGTCTGGAAACAGGGCATTACAGCCTGGTCGTGCTGGATCTTGGGTTGCCTGATGAGGACGGTCTGCATTTTCTGACGCGAATAAGACAGAAAAAATACACCCTTCCGGTATTGATCCTCACCGCCCGCGACACGCTCAACGACCGCATCACCGGGCTGGATGTCGGGGCGGATGATTATCTGGTGAAGCCGTTTGCGCTGGAGGAGTTACATGCGCGTATTCGCGCGCTGCTGCGTCGTCATCACAATCAGGGTGAAAGCGAATTGACCGTCGGCAATCTGATGCTGAATCTGGGGCGTCGTCAGGTGTGGCTGGCCGGGCAAGAGCTTATCTTAACGCCCAAAGAGTATGCGCTGCTGTCGCGGCTGATGCTCAAAGCAGGCAGCCCGGTACACCGTGAAATCTTGTATAACGACATCTATAACTGGGATAACGAACCGTCAACCAATACCCTGGAAGTGCATATTCACAACCTGCGCGACAAAGTGGGGAAATCACGTATCCGCACGGTGCGCGGGTTTGGTTATATGCTGGTTGCCGTTGAGGAAAACTAAGTGAACCTTACGCGTTTTCTGCACAGACCGATGACCCTTCGTCAGCGTCTGATGCTGACCATTGGCTCTATCCTGCTGGTGCTGCAACTGATCAGCACCTTCTGGCTATGGCACGAGAGCACCGAGCAGATTGAGCTTTTCGAGCAGGCGCTGCTGGAGGACAGGAATAACGATCGGCACATCAGGCATGAGGTTCGCGAAGCGGTCGCCAGCCTGATCGTTCCCGCCGTGTTTATGGTCAGCCTGACGCTGCTGATCTGCTATCAGGCCGTCCGGCGCATCACCCGCCCGCTTGCCGACCTGCAAAAAGAGCTGGAAGCCCGCACGGCCGATAACCTGACGCCTATCGACATTCACAGCTCGACGATTGAAATTGAAGCCGTCGTCTCGGCGCTTAACCAACTGGTCACTCGCCTGACGACGACGCTGGAGAATGAACGCCTGTTCACCGCCGACGTCGCCCACGAGCTACGCACGCCGCTGGCGGGCGTGCGTCTGCATCTGGAACTGCTGGCGAAAGCGCACAACGTTAACGTCACGCCGTTGATTGCGCGTCTTGATCAAATGATGGACAGCGTCTCACAGCTGCTGCAATTAGCGCGCGTGGGGCAGTCGTTCTCATCCGGTAATTACCAGTCGGTGAAGCTGCTGGATGACGTGATCCTGCCCTCTTACGATGAACTGAACACCATGCTGGAAACACGCCAGCAGACGCTGCAACTGCCGGAAAGCACAGCAGACGCCACCGTGCGCGGCGATGCCACGCTACTGCGTATGCTGTTGCGTAATCTTGTGGAAAATGCGCACCGCTACAGTCCGAAAGGGTCAACCATCACCATTATCCTCAATAATGCGGAAAGCGACGCGATGATGGCCGTCGAAGACGAAGGGCCGGGAATTGATGAAAGTAAATGCGGGGAGTTAAGTGAAGCGTTTGTCCGCATGGACAGTCGCTATGGCGGTATCGGGCTGGGATTGAGCATCGTCTCCCGCATCACGCAGTTGCACCACGGGCAATTCTTTTTGCAAAACCGTGTGGGAACGACGGGAACCCGCGCGTGGGTGCTGTTGAAAAGAGATCAGTAAGTCGTAACCCAGACATACAGGAAACTGCTGACAATCAGCATACTGAACAGGGTTGTCAGACTTTCATACATTCGCGTTTTCATCACACTCTCCTCCGATGGTCTGGAGGAGAGTATGCCTGACGAAGATTAAGCGAACATTAAGATTTGTCGACCTGATAAACGCAGTCTGTAGGCCTGATAAGCGTAGCGCCATCAGGCAAAGGTGTTGCGCCGTCTGTAGGCCTGATAAGCGCAGCGCCATCAGGCAAAGGTGTTGCACCGTCTGTAGGCCTGATAAGCGCAGCGCCATCAGGCGGTGCGCTAAAGCTTACTCGTCAATACGCGGATGCTGCTGCACTAACCGCGAACGTTTAGCCTGCAACTCCTCAATCTCCTGATCGATATCTTCGATTTTCTGCTCGATATTATCGTAGTGCTCGCCAAGGATTTCTTTCGCTTCCTGGATATCCGAGGCCGCTGGCGTCGCCCCTTTCAGCGGACGGTTGGCGGTCTCTTTCATGGTAATACCGGTAATAAAACCGACGACCGCAATCGCCATCAGGTAATAGGCTGGCATCATCAGGTTCTGCGAGCTTTCCACCAGCCAGGCGGCCAGGGTCGGCGTCAGACCCGCAATCAGCACCGAGATATTAAACGCCGCCGCCAGCGCGCTGTAACGGATGTGCGTCGGGAACATCGCTGGCAGAGAAGAAGCCATCACCCCGGTAAAGCAGTTCAGGATCACCGCCAGCATCAGCAGACCGGCAAAAATCAGGCCGATAATATTACTGTTGATCAGAATAAAGGCCGGAATAGCCAGCGCAAACAGCGCGATACTGCCCATAATCACAAACGGACGGCGACCGAAACGGTCACTGAGCAGCCCCATCACCGGCTGCACAAACAGCATCCCGATCATGATGGCGATAATAATCAGCACGCCGTGGTCTTCCGAGTAGTGCAGGTTATGCGACAGATAGCTCGGCATATAGGTGAGCAGCATGTAGTAGGTCACGTTGGTGGCAATCACCAGGCCGATACACGCCAGCAGGCTGCGCCAGTGTTTGGTTGCAATCTCTTTAAAGGAGACTTTTGGCCCTTCCTGCAAACCTTCGCGATCGCCCTGCTCCAGCTTATCCACATGCTGCTGGAAGGCCGGGGTCTCTTCCAGCGCATGGCGCAGATAAAGACCAATGATCCCTAGCGGCAGTGCGATGAAGAACGGAATACGCCAGCCCCAGTCGAGGAAGTTCTCCTCGCCGACAACGGTGGAGATCAGCACCACCACGCCCGCGCCCAGCACGAAGCCCGCAATGGAGCCGAAGTCCAGCCAGCTTCCCATAAAGCCGCGTTTACGGTCTGGCGAGTATTCGGCGACAAAGATCGACGCGCCGGTATATTCGCCGCCGACCGAGAAGCCCTGCGCCATCTTACACAGCAGCAGCAGTATCGGCGCCCAGATGCCGATAGAGGCATAAGAGGGAATCAACCCGATACAGAACGTACTGATCGACATAATCACAATCGTGATGGCAAGAATCTTCTGGCGACCATATTTATCGCCGAGCATACCGAAGAATAAGCCGCCAAGCGGTCGAATCAGGAAGGGAACGGAGAAGGTGGCAAGTGCGGCAATCATCTGCACGCTGGGGTCAGCCCCCGGGAAAAACACTTTACCTAACGCGTAGGCGACAAACCCATAAACACCAAAATCAAACCACTCCATCGCATTACCCAGCGAGGCTGCGGTAATCGCTTTACGCAGTTTACCATCATCAATAATGGTCACATCGCGAAGCGTAATCGGTTTTACTTTTTTCCTTTTCAGCATAGCTGTCCTCGTAGACTAAGCCCTGTCTCGCTACATACTGCATTCATTGGCGCACAAAGCGCTAACGTCACCGTCGAGCGTTGGAATCGTGCGGGCACAATTCCTCGTAGAACAAGCGTAGCAGGTTTACTTACACTGACTGGTCAAGGTCTGTACAACCGAACCTGTTGACGCCTGATTGGGCGGTTAATGACCTCTTTACCCTACCAGTGTTTAAATTTGTGATCAACTTCACACATATGTTGCCGTTTCGTCAGCGAGCGTAAATAAGGGCATTTTTATCTGTATTTTTACATTGTCAGCAAAGCGCATTATTGACAATAAATGAGAGGCGATTTCGTTATTCTTTTCGAAATATCACGTCCGTCACTATTATGCTGCTAGCAAAAAATCCGCCATAACTCTTCACAAACAATTTACAGCATTTTTAATAATCATCGCGTTCCCTGGCCTTTACGCAAAATATGTGATGAAGATAACTAAAACAGTGTTTTATTTTGATTGAATCAATATTCCACTGAATGCAAGATAACACCCGACGCAACATCCCTGAGGATTGTGACAAACAGACGTATGCCACATTCGATTATGTATCACGCAGGGAGAAAGAGGGTTTCCCGCCGTTCTCTTTGTGAAATAACAAATTGAAATTAAATAATATTTATCGACTTGTCCGTTAGTTCCGCGCGACAAGATGTGAGGACTTTTATGAAAATTAAAGCCACGATTGAACGCATCCCTGGCGGGATGATGTTGATCCCTCTGCTGCTCGGCGCAATTTTAAATACCCTGGCCCCGGATACCGGCGCCTATTTTGGTTCATTTACAAAAGGCATGATCAGCGGCACCGTGCCGATTCTGGCCGTCTGGTTCTTCTGTATTGGCGCCTCGATTGATTTGCGCGCTACCGGGACGGTATTACGTAAATCGGGTACGCTGGTTATTACTAAAATAGCCGTGGCGTGGGTGGTCGCGATGATTGCCGCCTCGTTTATCCCGGATACCGGTATTCAAACCGGTTTCTTCGCCGGTTTGTCCGTACTGGCGATCGTCTCCGCAATGGACATGACCAACGGCGGCCTGTACGCCAGCCTGATGAACCAGTACGGCACCAAAGAAGAGTCCGGCGCGTTCGTCCTGATGTCTCTGGAATCTGGCCCGCTGATGACGATGGTGATTCTGGGCTCCGCAGGCCTCGCCTCCTTCGAACCGCATCACTTTGTCGGCGCCGTGCTGCCGTTCCTGATTGGCTTCACATTAGGCAACCTGGACCACGACCTGCGCGCGTTCTTCAGCAAAGCTACGCCGGTGCTGATCCCGTTCTTCGGCTTTGCGCTGGGTAACACCATTAACCTGAGCGTGATTGTCGATACCGGCCTGCTGGGCATCCTGCTGGGTGTCGCGGTTATCATTATTACCGGTATCCCGTTGATTATCGCAGACCGCGTCATTGGCGGCGGTAACGGCACTGCGGGCGTCGCGGCCTCCTCTGCGGCAGGCGCTGCGGTAGCGAACCCGGTGATCATCGCGCAGATTAACCCGGCGTTTGAACCCGTCGCCGCGTCCGCCACGGCGCTGGTCGCCGCCAGCGTGATTGTGACGGCGATTCTGGTTCCGATTATCACCGCCCTGTATGCAAAACGTTTCGGCAACGTCCCGGCGCCGGGCAATGCGGAGGCAAACCCAACGGAATCCCTCCATCACTAAACGTCATACGTCCCCTCTCAGCCCACGAGAGGGGACGGCGCAAAAATCTCCTCAATCATCGCATCCACCAGGCGCTGTGCCGAACACAGCCTTGGCATCCCCAACGCCACCGTCTGCCAGCGCTGGGTCACTGACCAGCACACCGGATGTTTATCGGGATCGCACCAGTCGCCAATCCAGCTCAACATGTCATTGTGCTCCCCCGCGCCGACCACGGCGGGCGAATGAAGCCACTGATGGTAATAATGACGCGTGGTGGGCGCGGCGTGAATACTGTGCGCCAGATAATCGGTAGCCATCGCGCGCAAATTATCTTTCAGCATCGCGACCACTTCCATATTGCCCAACCGACAGGCATCGCCAAACGGCCCCCAGCGCAACTCCTCCAGCGCGACAAAACAGCGCCCCGGCAATGACCAGCCGTCATAGGCTCCGGCGCGCCAGCGGGTAAAAATCTGCTCGCTGTGTTCGCCCGCCTGCACCGTCAATCCACGCCGGGTCAGCGCCTTCTCTTTATGTTCGCTGCGCCGGGCAAACCCGTCGCTCAGCGCCGCTAACTGCTGCGTGATGCCAGGAATAGCTTGCCCTCTGGGGCTTTCCGTCTGTTGCAGAAGGGTCAATTGCCGGGAAATGCGCGTCAGCGCCAGATGGCCGGGATCGAGCATCCCCGCCAGTTTTTCCACCAGCTTAAGACGCATCATCAGATGCTCATTGAATACGCCCGCCATGACCCAGGCGCGAAGCTGCGTCTGGCTCAGAATTTCTTGCGTCAGGCGTTCGCGAAAACGCTGCTGCTGTTGCAGGTTGCCGCCAGGTCGCTTCGGCTCTTCTCCCTGAACCAGATCGACCATAAACTTCGGGTGGATGCATTCCAGCATCCGTCCCGGGCCTTCCAGTAACACGTTCGTCATGAGTGCTCGGCTGCAAAAAGGGTCTGGATATCATCACGTAACAGGCGGGAATCTTCATGAATCCACCGGGTGGCGGAGATACTGTGCTGTAACTGTTGGCTCAGTCTGTTCACAACCGATTCATGTTGCTGGCGCGTCACCAGACTCTCGCGCAAGCTCTCCTGCAATCCCGACAGACACAACGAAAAATCGGCAAAAAAGGTCGCCATACCTGCCGTAACAGAAACATCGACCTGGGCATCTAAAGCTTTATGAATTTGTTGGAAGAAATGGCTGACATGCTGGATCAGAGTGTTATGCAATGCCGTTATATCAATGACATAGCGTGTCCTGGCTTCCACATAATCATTCCATCCCCAGTTCGGTTGATTCAGCCAGCGCGCAAAGGTGTCGCGCACGCCGCCCGCGCGAGGCGCGGCGCCTTCCGGCGGGTTCTCCTGAGCGACCGCCTCGCTAAACAACGGTTGAGTATTGAAGTTAAACATACTGGCATGAAACGTCGGGAAGCTGATTCGCGCCCGGAACCCCGCCTGGCTCAGATCGTCTTTTACCCGCGCCTCAATTGGCCGCATCGCGTCATTTAACACCCGGCTTAGCGTCGATTCGAGCTGTTCGAAACGCAGCGCCAGATCGCGGCTAATGTTCTCCTGCGCCGCCAGTAATACCGCTTCGCATGACGCACGCATTTTGCTTAAAACGACCTGCGCCTGCCTTTCGTTATGCAGCACCAGCGTTTCGCCCTCGACCACCGCCTCCTGCTCAGGGGAAAGCGGATCGCGCGGCAGCCACGCCACCACGCTCTCTTCGCGAAAAAGCGGCGCGATGCGGTGCAAAATATCGGCCTGCTGCTGGCTCAGGAACGTGTTCGCCGCCTCCATCATCCGTTCAACTTCATGGCCGACCTCATCGCTCACGCGATCCTGGCTCACCTGAAGCTGCCGCATATCTTCTTCGACGCGGGAAATATTGACCTGCAACGCGTCATGCGCCACCGTCAGCCCGTGATAGCGAAAATCCAGATATTCACGCGCGCGCTGTGCGTAATTCAATAACTTATGCGACGCCGACCGGAGCGCATACAGTGAGGCGTTGGCGTAAGCGGCGTGAATCAGCCGCTGTACGGGCTGTTCAAATAGCGAATCTTCCCACAGCAGATCGGCGGCATGACGAATATGTTCGATATCATCAAGATCGGCGCTCCGCCAGCGCCTGCCGAGCGCGGCCTCGGCAAAATCCTGCACCCAGCGCTGTTCCTGATGATCCGGCAACCGCCCGTGCACCCGCAGTTCGTGACGCGCGCGGTTCGCCAGATACCCCCACATGGAAGAGACCGGAAAAATTTGCCCGGGCGTAATGCTGCCATTCATCAGCGTGCCGGAAATCAGCGCGCGAACCTGTTCTTCATCGTCGCTGTTGCGGTCTTTCTGATCGAACTTATTCACCAGCGCGTACAGCGGCACGGATTTCCCCACCGCCGCAATGGCCTGGCGCACCTCTTCATCCGAAATGGATTTCAGTTGGGTGTAATCCATCACCGCCAGTACGGCAGAAGCGCGCGCCAGCTGTTCATTAAGCATCTTTTGCAGGTGCGGCTGCCCGGCTTCATTAGGGCCGGGCGTATCCAGTAGCGTCAGTTGCCCCGGATAGTTCTCCAGCCCCGCCAGATGCACAAACTCCACCTCAATCACCGGAATATGTTCAATCGCGGCATACGCCGCAAAAGGAAAATCGACCCCCAGCGCTTTTGACAAGCGCACCAGATCGTTCAGGCTTTTCAGACAGTGGAAGATGGGCTGCGCGCCCAGATAATGACGCTCAAAAGCCACGCCCTTTTCAATTCGCTGGAGCAGCGCATTCATGTCTTTATCGATTTCCAGTACCTGGGTCAGATGCTGGCGATCGCACGCCTGCATACGCTGTTGCAGCGTTTGCATGAGCGTATCAATCGGCGCGACGTGAGAAAAATGCAGCACCGGCTCTTTCTGCCCTGGCGTATGGCGAATCAGCGTCGGTAACGCCGTCATCGGCCGATTACGGTTGGGCAGGACTTCGGTTCCGACAATGGCGTTAATTGTCGTCGACTTCCCAGCCTTCATCGTCCCGACAATCGCCAGCACCATCTCCAGGCGCGTTATTTTACGTAGCTCATTATTGAGCGTGCCGTGCTGAGCCTCCACGTCACGCCCGCTAACATGCTGAGGCCGGGTATTTTCATTCCCTTCCCCACCTTCCTGAGCGGCGTCATCCAGCGAAGCCACAGGCAGTTGTTGCAATAACCGGAGATGTTCCAGAGAAAGCAGCAACAATCTTTCCGCTTCCTGGCTTAATTCATATATTGTCTGTGTGTACATGGAAAATCTTTCCTTAACGCAAACTTTATTACTTTTATTTAGCCGGATGATTTTATTTGTTTGCTTTTCGGCTTTTATAATTACGTGTGGAAATAATTTTATTAAAATAACTTATTGTTAATATTAGAGATATTTTTATCAACCACACCTGTCTCTCTTACTGTGTAAAAGTAAGAGGGATAAAGATTTATAAAGCGTCTGGTCGTTCCTCTCACCTTATCTTAAATAGTAAAACGTAGCAATTTCCCTTAAAAAAATAGTCATGACATTTTTCTTTCCCTGGCGGCAACCTTCAGCCACAGGTTGTCGTATCCTTAAATTGCGAGTAGTCCCGACAACGTTAAGGATTTTGTGTATAATTGCGGCCTTTTTCGGCAATCTGCCATTTTTTGGGCGCTTTTGCCCCTGCTGACTTTTTTGAGGAAATCGACATGTCATTACCCCATTGCCCACAATGCAACTCCGAATATACCTACGAAGATAACGGCATGTTCATCTGCCCGGAATGCGCCCATGAATGGAACGACGCAGAACCGGCGCAGGACAGCGACGAGCTGATCGTAAAAGATGCCAACGGCAACCTGCTGGCAGACGGCGACAGCGTGACCGTTGTTAAGGATCTGAAAGTAAAAGGCAGTTCTTCCATGCTGAAAATTGGCACCAAAGTGAAGAACATCCGTCTGGTTGAAGGCGACCACAACATTGATTGCAAGATCGATGGCTTTGGCCCGATGAAGCTGAAATCTGAGTTCGTGAAAAAGAACTGATTTTTCCAGGCCCGGTAAGGCGTTTACGCCGCCATCCGGCATTTATTGCCCGGTGGCGCTTCGCTTACCGGGCCTACGATAACTACACTTAACTGGCTTCTCTTACCTGAGGTCACGATTATGCCGTTAAGTCCCTACATCTCTTTTGCCGGTCACTGTGCCGACGCTATCGCGTACTACCACAAAACGTTAGGCGCGGAACTCCTCTATAAAATCACCTTTGGTGAAATGCCCCCGCCAGAGCAGGGCAGCGAAGACGGTTGTCCGTCAGGCATGCAATTCCCTGATACCTCCATCGCCCACGCCAACGTGCGCATTGCAGGCAGCGACATCATGATGAGCGACGCCGTCGCGTCGTGGAACGCGAGTTACTCCGGCTTTACGCTGGTGCTCGACACGCAGGATGTCGCCGAAGGGAAACGCTGGTTTGATAACCTGGCCGCACAGGGACAAATCGAAATGGACTGGCAGGAAACCTTCTGGGCGCACGGTTTCGGGAAAGTGACCGATCAATATGGCGTACCGTGGATGATCAATGTGGTGAAACAGCCGCAGCCGACAGAGTAAACCGACGGGAGGCGCGCCCTCCCGTGCTGTCATCGAAGCCCCTTCAATTCTTCATCGTCAAGTAACCATCCCTTAACTAAAACGTCACATTAATCCGCCACGATGGGGCCACTTTTTTAGGGAGGCCGCATCATGCAAACGGTTATTCGCGTCGAGAAACTCTCCAAAACGTTCAATCAGCATCAGGCGCTGCATGCGGTTGATCTGAACATCTCTTCCGGTGAGATGGTGGCTCTGCTTGGGCCTTCCGGTTCCGGCAAATCCACCCTTTTACGTCACTTAAGCGGTTTGATTACCGGCGATAAAGCGCCGGGCTGCCATGTCGAGCTGCTGGGCCGCACGGTACAGCGTGAGGGCAAACTGGCGCGGGACATCCGCAAAAGCCGCGCTCACACCGGCTACATCTTCCAGCAGTTCAACCTCGTGAACCGTCTGACCGTACTGGAGAACGTGCTGATTGGCGCGCTCGGCAGCACGCCGTTCTGGCGTACCTGTTTTAGCTGGTTCACCCAGGCGCAGAAGCAGCGCGCGTTACAGGCGCTGACCCGCGTCGGGATGGCGCACTTCGCGCATCAGCGCGTATCGACGCTTTCCGGCGGACAGCAGCAGCGCGTCGCTATCGCCAGGGCATTGATGCAGCAGGCGAAAGTGATCCTCGCCGATGAGCCGATCGCCTCGCTGGACCCGGAGTCGGCGCGCATTGTGATGGACACCCTGCGCGACATTAACCAGACCGACGGCATCACCGTGGTCGTCACGCTGCATCAGGTGGATTACGCCCTGCGCTACTGCGAACGCATTGTGGCGCTGCGTCAGGGGCATGTGTTCTATGACGGCAGCAGCCAGCACTTTGATAACGATCGTTTTGACCATCTCTACCGCAGCATGAACCGCGTCGAACAGAACGCGCAGGCTGCTTAACATCCCCACAATGAGGAATGGAAATGAGCTACAAAGCCGTTGCCGCGCTGGCGTTCACCAGCATGTTCAGCATCAGCACCTTGTTAAGCCCGGCACATGCGGAAGAACAGGAAAAAGCACTGAACTTTGGCATTATTTCGACCGAATCACAGCAAAACCTGAAGCCGCAGTGGGACCCGTTCCTGAAGGACATGGAAAAGAAACTGGGCGTCAAAGTGAACGCCTTCTTCGCGCCTGACTATGCGGGCATCATTCAGGGAATGCGCTTCAACAAAGTGGATATCGCCTGGTACGGCAACCTCTCGGCGATGGAAGCCGTGGATCGCGCTAACGGTCAGGTATTTGCCCAGACCGTCGCCGCAGATGGATCGCCGGGCTACTGGAGCGTGCTGATCGTCAACAAAGACAGCCCGATCAATAACCTGGACGATCTGATCGCCAAACGTAAAGATCTCACCTTCGGCAATGGCGATCCGAACTCCACCTCTGGCTTCCTCGTCCCCGGTTATTACGTCTTCGCCAAAAACGGCATCTCCGCCAGCGACTTCAAACGCACCGTTAACGCCAGCCACGAAACCAACGCGCTGGCCGTCGCCAACAAGCAGGTGGATGTCGCAACCAATAACACCGAAAACCTCGACAAACTGAAAACCTCCGCGCCAGACAAGCTGAAAGCACTGAAGGTTGTCTGGAAGTCGCCGCTGATCCCGGGCGATCCGATCGTCTGGCGTAAAAATCTCTCCGAAACCACCAAGGACAAGGTGTACGACTTCTTTATGAATTACGGCAAAACAGCGGAAGAGAAAACCGTGCTGGAACGCCTGGGCTGGGCGCCATTCCGCCCCTCCAGCGACCTGCAACTGGTGCCGATTCGCCAGCTGGCGCTGTTTAAAGAGATGCAGGGCGTGAAAGACAACAAGGGGCTGAACGAGAGCGAAAAAACCAGCAAAACCTCCGCGATTAAAGCGCAGCTGGACGATCTCGACCGCCTGACCGCCGCGCTGGGCGCGATGACCAGCGTCACCAAAGCGGTGCAGTAAACCTGATACCCGGTGGCGCTTCGCTTACCGGGCCTACGATGTTCTGTAGGCCAGATAAGGCGCTTACGCCGCCATCCGGCAATAAACGACGCACGGAGCTAAACATGCAAAGCATCACCGTCGCCCCGCCAAAGCGTAGCTGGTTCTCGCTCCTGAGCTGGGCCATCCTTCTCGCCGTCCTGGTCGTTTCGTGGAAGGGCGCCGAAATGGCCCCACTCACGCTAATTCAGGATTCCGGCAACATGGCGACCTTCGCCGCCGACTTCTTCCCGCCGGACTTCAGCCAGTGGCAGCACTATCTGGGCGAAATGGCCGTCACCCTGCAAATCGCCGTCTGGGGCACTGCGCTGGCGGTCATTCTGTCGATTCCCTGCGGCCTGATGTGCGCCGATAACCTCGTGCCGTGGTGGATTTACCAGCCGATGCGTCGCCTGATGGACGCCTGCCGCGCGATTAACGAAATGGTTTTCGCCATGCTGTTCGTGGTCGCCGTTGGTCTCGGGCCGTTTGCCGGGGTCATGGCGCTGTTTATCCACACCACCGGCGTGCTCTCCAAGCTGCTTTCCGAAGCGGTGGAAGCCATTGAACCCGGCCCGGTTGAAGGCATTCGCGCCACCGGCGCCAACAAAATTGAAGAGATCCTCTACGGCGTGCTGCCGCAGGTTATGCCGCTGCTCATCTCCTACTCGCTGTACCGTTTTGAGTCCAACGTCCGCTCCGCCACGGTGGTCGGCATGGTGGGCGCAGGCGGCATCGGCGTCACGCTGTGGGAAGCGATTCGCGGCTTTCAGTTCCCGCAGACCTGCGCCCTGATGGTGTTAATCATCATTACCGTCAGCCTGCTGGATTTCCTCTCCCAGCGTTTGCGTAAGCACTTTATCTGATTAGCGAGGCATTGATGGCTATGCACTTGTCTACACATCCGACCAGTTACCCAACGCGCTATCAGGAGATTGCCGCGAGACTTGAGCAGGAGCTTCGCCAGCATTACCGCTGCGGCGATTACCTTCCGGCGGAACATCAGCTTGCCGCCCGCTATGAGGTGAACCGCCACACGCTGCGCCGCGCCATCGACCAGCTCGTGGAGCGCGGTTGGGTGCAGCGTCGCCAGGGCGTCGGCGTGCTGGTGCTGATGCGCCCGTTCGATTACCCGCTCAATGCCCAGGCGCGCTTTAGCCAGAATCTACTGGAACAAGGCAGTCATCCCACCAGCGAAAAACTGCTGGCGGTGCTGCGCCCGGCATCCAGCCACATCGCCGATGCGCTGAGCGTCAAAGAGGGCGATAACGTCATCCACCTGCGCACCCTGCGCCGGGTAAATGGCATCGCCCTGTGCCTGATCGACCATTACTTTTCCGACCTCGCCCTCTGGCCGCTGTTGCAGGGCTTTAACCACGGTTCGCTGCATGACTACCTGCGCGAGCAGTGCGGTCTGACGCTACAGCGCACCCAGACGCGCATCAGCGCCCGCCGTGCGCAGGCCAAAGAGAGCAAGGTGCTGGAAATTCCCAACATGGCGCCGCTGCTGTGCGTGCGCACGCTGAACCACCGTGACGGCGAGGAAAACGCGACGGAGTACTCCGTCAGCCTGACCCGCGCCGACATGATCGAATTCACTATGGAGCACTGACGGAATGCACTTCGATACCGCCACTCGCCAGCGCTGGATGCGCGCGCTGGCTTACAGCAACGCCGACGCGCTTAACGTGAAAATGCAGGCGCTGAAACTCACGCCGGAATATGAACTGATTCGCGCCCCGGAAACCGGGCTGATGCAGATTCAGGCCCGCATGGGCGGCACCGGCAACCGCTTTTTCGCCGGAGATACCACGCTGACCCGTGCGGTGGTGCGTCTTAAGAGCGGCACGCTGGGCTACAGCTACCTGCTGGGGCGCAACAAACACCACGCCGAGCAGTGCGCCGTCATCGACGCGCTGTTGCAGGAGCACACTCACTTCCAGACCTTAATGGAAACCTTAATTGCCCCGCTGGAGGCGGAACGCGACGCACACATTACCGCTCGCCGCGCCGAAGTAAACGCCAGCCGGGTCGACTTCTTTACGCTGGTACGCGGAGATAACGCATGACCCTACAAACCGCCTTTACCCTGCCCGTTCAGGACGCGCAACAGAGTTTTCGTCGCCTGCTGAAGGCGATGAGCGAGCCGGGGGTGATTGTCGCCCTGCATCAACTGAAACACGGCTGGCAGCCGCTGAATCTGGCCACCACCAGCGTATTGCTCACTCTGGTCGACGGCGACACCCCGGTATGGCTCGCGCCGTCCATCAACAACGACATTGCCAGTCAGAACCTGCGCTTTCACACCAGCGCGCCGCTGGTTGAACAGCCGCAGCAAGCCGCCTTTGCCGTCGCCGATGAACGCATCAGCAGCGAGCAGCTAAACGCCCTTTCCGCCGGAAGCGCCGTCGCGCCGGAAACCAGCGCCACCCTGATCGTCCAGGTCGCCAGCCTGAGCGGTGGACGTATGCTGCGCCTGACCGGGGCGGGTATCGCCGAAGAACGCATGATTGCCCCGCAGCTGCCGGAGTGCCTCATCCATGAACTGACTGAGCGCCCGCACCCGTTCCCGCTGGGGGTCGATCTCATCCTCACCTGCGGCGAGCGACTGCTGGCGATTCCGCGAACCACCCATGTGGAGGTGTGCTGATGTACGTAGCCGTCAAAGGGGGCGAAAAGGCGATAGCCAACGCCCACGCATTGCAGGAAAACCGACGCCGGGGCGACGACACCCTCGCCGAGCTGAGCGTGGCGCAAATCGAGCAACAGTTGAACCTGGCCGTGGATCGCGTGATGACCGAAGGAGGCATCGCCGACCGCGAACTGGCCGCGCTCGCCTTAAAACAGGCCAGCGGCGATAACATCGAAGCCATTTTCCTGCTGCGCGCGTACCGCACCACGCTGGCAAAGCTGGCGGTCAGTGAGCCGCTGAACACCGCAGAGATGCGTTTAGAGCGCCGTATCTCCGCCGTCTACAAGGATATTCCCGGCGGGCAGTTGCTGGGGCCGACCTACGATTACACCCATCGCCTGCTCGATTTTACCCTGCTGGCGAACGGCGAAACGCCGCCGCTGCGTACCGCTGACGCCATGCAGGACGCCGCGCCGCACGTTTTTTCTCTGCTGGCGAACCAGGGGCTGGCGAAGCGTGAAGAAGACAGCGGCGCCGTGCCGGATGACATCACCCGCACGCCGCCGGTTTACCCTTGTTCGCGCTCCTCACGCCTGCAACAGCTGATGCGCGGCGACGAAGGGTATCTGCTGGCGCTGGCGTATTCCACGCAACGCGGCTACGGGCGCAACCACCCGTTTGCCGGTGAGATCCGCAGCGGCTACGTCGGGCTGGAAACGGTGCCGGAGGAGCTGGGATTTGCCGTGAACGTCGGCGAACTGCTGATGACGGAATGCGAAATGGTCAACGGCTTTGTCGCACCGGAAAACGACGCGCCGCACTTTACCCGCGGCTACGGACTGGTGTTCGGCATGAGCGAACGTAAAGCAATGGCGATGGCGCTGGTGGAAAGAGCCCTACAGGCACCCGAATACGATGAAACGGTCACGGGCCCGGCGCAGGACGAAGAGTTCGTGCTGGCGCATGCGGATAACGTCGAGGCGGCGGGTTTTGTTTCGCACCTCAAACTCCCCCACTACGTCGATTTCCAGGCTGAACTGGAACTGCTCAAACGCCTGCAACAGGAGGCCGCCCGTGACGACTAACCTCTCCGGCTACAACTTTGCTTATCTCGACGAGCAAACCAAACGCATGATCCGCCGCGCTATTTTAAAAGCGGTGGCGATCCCCGGTTATCAGGTGCCGTTCGGCGGGCGTGAAATGCCGATGCCCTACGGCTGGGGAACGGGCGGCATTCAGCTTACCGCCAGCGTGATTGGCGAGCCGGACATTCTGAAAGTGATCGACCAGGGGGCGGATGACACCACCAACGCCGTGTCGATCCGCAACTTCTTTAAGCGCGTAACCGGCGTGAACACCACCGAACGCACCGAAGACGCGACGCTGATCCAGACCCGTCACCGGATCCCGGAAACGCCGTTGACCGAAGATCAGATCATTATCTTCCAGGTGCCGATCCCTGAACCGCTGCGTTTTATCGAACCGCGCGAAACCGAAACCCGCACCATGCACGCGCTGGAAGAGTACGGCGTCATGCAGGTGAAGCTGTACGAAGATATCGCCCGCTTCGGCCATATCGCCACCACCTACGCCTACCCGGTGAAGGTCAATGACCGCTACGTCATGGACCCGTCGCCGATCCCGAAATTCGACAACCCGAAGATGAATATGATGCCCGCGCTGCAACTGTTCGGCGCGGGACGCGAAAAACGCATCTATGCCGTGCCGCCCTGGACCCGCGTGGAAAGCCTCGATTTCGACGATCACCCGTTCACCGTACAAACCTGGGATGAGCCCTGCGCCATCTGCGGTTCGACGCACAGCTATCTCGACGAAGTGGTGCTGGATGACACCGGCAAACGGATGTTTGTCTGCTCCGACACCGATTATTGCCGCCAACAGAGCGAGGCACTCAGCAAATGACGCAACCGCTGCTTTCAGTCAATAACCTGACCCATCTCTACGCGCCGGGCAAAGGCTTCAGCGATGTTTCTTTTGACCTGTGGCCTGGTGAAGTGCTGGGCATTGTCGGGGAGTCCGGTTCCGGCAAAACCACCCTGCTGAAATCGATCTCCTCACGCCTGACGCCGCAGTCCGGCGACATTTTGTACCAGAACCGTTCACTGTACGGCATGAGCGAAGCCGACCGCCGCCGCCTGCTGCGCACGGAATGGGGCGTGGTGCATCAGCATCCGATGGACGGACTGCGCCGCCAGGTCTCGGCGGGTGGCAATATCGGCGAACGCCTGATGGCCACCGGCGCGCGTCACTATGGTGAAATTCGCGCCACGGCGAAGCGCTGGCTGGAGGAGGTGGAAATTCCGGCCTCGCGCATCGACGACCTGCCGACCACCTTTTCCGGCGGGATGCAGCAGCGTTTGCAGATCGCCCGCAACCTGGTCACTCACCCGAAGCTGGTGTTTATGGACGAACCTACCGGCGGGCTGGACGTTTCCGTACAGGCAAAGCTGCTGGACCTGCTGCGCGGCCTGGTGGTGGAACTGGATCTGGCAGTGGTGATTGTCACCCACGATTTGGGCGTGGCGCGCCTGTTAGCAGACCGTCTGCTGGTGATGAAGCAGGGTCAGGTGGTGGAAAGTGGATTAACCGACCGCGTGCTCGACGATCCACACCACCCTTATACCCAGTTGCTGGTGTCGTCGGTATTGCAGAACTGATTTTTTGTTTTGCTGATTTTTTGTTTTGCCGGGTGGCGCTTTGCTTACCCGGCCTACAAAAAGCGCACCTGTAGGCCGGATAAGGCGAAGCCGCCATCCGGCAATCAGAATTAAGAGGCCAAAATGATTCGCGTAGAAAACGTCAGTAAAACCTTTGTGCTGCACCAGCAAAATGGCGTGCGCCTGCCGGTGCTGCAAAACGCCTCTCTGGAGGTACAAAACGGTGAATGCGTGGTGCTGCACGGCCACTCCGGGAGCGGTAAATCGACGCTGTTGCGCTCGCTATATGCCAACTATCTGCCGGACGAAGGGCACATCCACATTCGTCATAGCGATGAGTGGATCGATCTGGTGCAGGCCCCGGCGCGCAAGGTGCTGGAAGTGCGTCGTTCGACGATCGGCTGGGTGAGCCAGTTTCTGCGCGTGATCCCCCGGATCTCCGTGCTGGATGTGGTGATGCAGCCGCTGCTGGATCTGGGCGTCGCCCGCGAAACGTGCGCCGCGAAAGCCGCGAACCTGCTGACGCGCCTGAACGTCCCGGAACGGCTATGGCATCTCGCGCCCTCCACCTTTTCCGGCGGCGAGCAGCAGCGCGTGAATATCGCGCGCGGGTTTATCGTCGATTACCCGATCCTGCTGCTTGATGAACCCACCGCCTCGCTGGACGCCAAAAACAGCGCCGCCGTGGTCGCGCTGATTGAAGAAGCCAAAGCGCGCGGCGCGGCGATTGTCGGCATTTTTCACGATCAAACCGTACGCGATCGCGTAGCGGATCGTTTGCATCTGATGGGAACCACATCATGATTATCAACAACGTAAAGCTGGTGCTGGAAGACGAAGTGGTGCAGGGATCGCTGGAAATGCAGGATGGGATTATCCGCGCCTTTGCGGAAAGTCAGAGCCGTCACCCCGAGGCGCTGGATGGCGAAGGCGGCTGGCTGCTGCCGGGTTTAATTGAGCTGCATACCGATAATCTCGACAAATTCTTCACCCCACGCCCGAAGGTGGACTGGCCCGCTCATTCCGCCATGAGCAGCCACGACGCGCTGATGGTCGCCAGCGGTATCACCACCGTGCTGGATGCCGTTGCGATTGGCGATGTCCGCGACGGCGGCGATCGCCTGGAAAATCTGGAAAAGATGATCAATGCCGTCGAAGAGACGCAGAAACGCGGCGTTAACCGCGCCGAACACCGTCTGCATCTGCGCTGTGAATTGCCCCATCACACCACCCTGCCGCTGTTCGAAAAGCTGGTGGATCGCGAGCCGGTAACGCTGGTCTCGCTGATGGATCACTCGCCGGGTCAGCGCCAGTTCGCTAACCGCGAGAAGTACCGTGAATACTATCAGGGCAAATATTCACTCAATGATGAGCAGATGGCCCACTACGAAGAGGAACAGCTTCAGCTTGCGGCGCGCTGGTCGCAGCCGAACCGCGCCGCCATCGCGCAGATGTGCCGCGAACGTCATCTCGCGCTGGCGAGCCACGATGACGCAACGCCCGATCATGTGCTGGAATCGCATCAGCTTGGCAGCGTGATCGCCGAATTTCCCACCACGTTCGAGGCGGCAGAGGCGTCACGCAAGCATGGGATGAACGTACTGATGGGCGCGCCCAACATCGTGCGCGGCGGTTCGCACTCCGGCAACGTGGCGGCGCATAAGCTGGCAGAACTGGGGTTGCTGGATATCCTCTCCTCCGACTATTACCCCGCCAGCCTGCTCGACGCGGCATTCCGCGTGGCGGACGACGAGGCCAACACATTTACGCTGCCGCAGGCAATGCGCCTGGTGACACGCAACCCGGCGCGCGCGCTGAATCTCGACGATCGCGGCATCATCGCCGAAGGCAGGCGCGCCGACCTGGTGCTGGCGCACCGTAAAGGCGATCACATTCATATCGACCATGTCTGGCGTCAGGGTAAAAGGGTGTTCTGACTATGGGAAAACTGATCTGGCTGATGGGGCCGTCCGGCTCCGGTAAGGACAGTTTGCTGGCGGCGCTCCGCCAGCGGGAACATACGCAGTTGCTGGTTGCGCACCGCTATATCACGCGTGCGGCTAACGCGGGCAACGAGAACCATATTGCGCTGAGCGAGCAGGAGTTTTTCACTCGGGCAGGGCAAAATTTACTGGCGCTGAGCTGGCACGCTAATGGCCTGTACTATGGCGTTGGTGTGGAGATCGATCTGTGGCTGCACGCCGGTTTTGACGTGGTGGTTAACGGCTCACGCGCCCATCTGCCGCAGGCGCAGGCCCGCTACGGCAAAGCGCTGCTGCCCATCTGTTTACAGGTCTCTCCCGATATTTTGCGCCAGCGCCTACAGGCGCGCGGGCGTGAAAGCGAAACCGAGATTGCCGCTCGCCTGGCGCGCGCGGCCCGTTACGCCCCTTTTAACTGTCATATCCTCAATAATGACGGAAGTTTGCTACAGTCAGTCGATACCTTATTAACGTTAATGGGCCGCCAGGAGAAAAGCCATGCCTGTCTGTGAACTACGCCGGGCCACGCCGGACGATACCGACGCGGTGTATCAACTGATCTGCGAACTGAAACAAGCGGAGTTCGATCGCCAGGCCTTTCGCGCCGGGTTTGCCTCAAATTTGCAGGATCGCACGATACGCTACCAGCTGGCGCTGCGCGACGGGCAGGTTGTCGGGATGATCGGCCTGCATATGCAGTACCACCTGCATCACGCTAACTGGATCGGGGAGATCCAGGAACTGGTGGTGATGCCGCAGGCGCGAGGTCTGAAAGTCGGCAGCCGGTTGCTGGCATGGGCGGAAGAAGAGGCCCGCCAGGCCGGCGCGGAGATGACGGAGCTGTCCACCAGCGTGAAACGCCATGATGCGCACCGGTTTTATCTGCGTGAAGGGTATGCGCAAAGCCATTTTCGTTTTACCAAAGCGCTTTGAGGTGACTAATGAGCCTGACGATTACGCTTACAGGAACCGGCGGCGCACAGGGCGTGCCAGCATACGGCTGCGATTGTCTCGCCTGCCGTCGGGCACGCTTACAGGAGCAGTATCGCCGCCGCCCCTGTAGCGGCGTCGTCAAATTCAATGACGCGGTAACGCTGCTTGATGCGGGCCTGCACGATCTTACCGATCGCTGGCCCGCCGGATCTTTTCAGCAGTTTCTGCTCACGCATTATCATATGGATCATGTTCAGGGGTTGTTCCCCCTGCGCTGGGGCGTGGGCGCCGCGATTCCGGTTTATGGCCCGCCGGATGAACAGGGCTGCGACGATCTGTTTAAACACCCCGGCATCCTTGATTTCAGCCACACCGTCGAACCGTTTGTGGTCTTCGATCTCCAGGGATTACAGGTAACACCGCTGCCGCTTAACCATTCAAAACTGACGTTTGGCTATCTGCTGGAATCTGCACACAGCCGCGTCGCGTGGCTGTCGGACACCGCAACGCTGCCGGACAAGACAGTAAAATTTCTGCTGAATAACCAGCCGCAGACGATCGTCATCGACTGTAGTCACGCGCCACGCGCGGAAGCGCCGCGTAATCACTGCGATGTAAACACGGTTATCGCACTCAATGAGGTGATTCACTGCCCACGGGTCATTCTCACCCACATCAGCCACTCGTTCGACGTATGGCTGATGGATAACCCCCTGCCGGGCGGCATTGAAGCCGGATATGACGGGATGGAGATTGTGCTGGAGTAGCCTTACGCCGGATGGCGGCGCATTGCGCCTTATCCGGCCTACGATTGTCGCGCGGTTAACGATCGTACTCGTCTTCCATTCTGCGCTCTTCATCTTCCAGTTGACGACGTTCTTGATCGAGCTGGCGTTGGCGATCGTCCAACTGGCGACGCCGATCTTCAAACTGACGGCGTCTGTCATCATATTGTCTGCGGCGATCGTCGCTCATCTGGCGCTGCCACTCTTCATCACGGCGGTCATCCTCATAATCCCGCCCGTTGCCAGATTTATACGCGTCATTGATCGCCTGCTGAATATTACCGATGGTGTCATCAACAATATCGGCATGCGCAGGAAGCGTCGTCAGCGACAACAGGCCCAGAGCAATGAGCGTAGAATAGCGTTTCATAAAACCAGCCTCGCAGAGATCTTCCCCTCACGGTAGCGAATGGCCTGTTCGACGTGTAGCGGAGGAATCTCATTTGCCCTGCTGTTCTATCGCCATAATCGCCTCCACGCGCTTTTGATGGCGCCCCCCTTCAAACCCCGCATCCAGCCAGGCATCCACGATCATTTTTGCCAGCTCCAGCCCAACAACCCGCGAGCCAAAAGCCAGCACGTTGGTATCATTATGCTGGCGCGAAAGCTGTGCCGAATAGGGTTCGCTGCAAACGACGGCGCGGACTCCGGCAAACTTGTTTGCCGTTATCGAAATCCCCACACCGGTGCCACACACCAGAATACCGCCATCAACCTCGCCAGAGACAACGGCTTGTGCCACCTCGCTGGCATAATGCGGGTAATCCGTGCGCTCCGGCGACCAGGTTCCCTTATCAATCACCGTAATACCGCGCTGGGTTAAGTGCGTCAAAATATCCTGTTTCAGGATAAAACCAACGTGATCACAGCCAAATGCAATCTTTTTCATACTCATTCTCGCCCCGACCAAACTTTACGAATAAAAAATATTTGTGATTTAAATGAATTTAAAAGAACAATAAATCGACAGAAAGACGCTGTATGGGCCTGTTCTACACACCTCCGTTCGGCAAAGCAAGAGCGACAAATACCCGACCTTGATGCTTACACAGGCTGCACCTGAACAAGAAAAAACTATAATTCATTGTTTTATATTGACTTATTTTCATTCCGTATTTTTATCAACGTTATTAAATTCACGAAATGACAAACTTTATAAATTTAACTATTTTGTGAAGTGGTCAGCATCTTTTCTGTTCCTGCTGTGGTGATATAGTGGCGTCTTCATTTCAAGGACAAGAGAACGTAATGAGTCAGTCAGAATTTGATTCAGGGCTTCCAAACGGCATCGGGCTTGCGCCTTACCTGCGCATGAAGCAGGAAGGCATGACGGAGAACGAGAGCCGTATCGTCGAGTGGTTACTCAAGCCGGGTAATCTCAGTAGCGCGCCAGCCATTAAAGATGTCGCAGAGGCGCTGGCGGTATCTGAAGCCATGATTGTTAAGGTATCGAAACTGCTGGGATTCAGCGGGTTTCGCAACTTACGCAGCGCGCTGGAAGACTATTTTTCTCAGTCTGAGCAGGTATTGCCTGCCGAACTGGCCTTTGATGAAGCGCCGCAGGATGTGGTGAATAAGGTATTCAACATTACCTTACGCACCATTATGGAAGGTCAGTCAATCGTCAACGTGGATGAGATTCATCGCGCCGCACGCTTCTTTTATCAGGCGAAGCAGCGTGATTTGTATGGCGCTGGCGGGTCGAATGCCATCTGCGCGGACGTACAGCATAAGTTCTTACGCATCGGCGTGCGCTGCCAGACTTACCCGGACGCGCACATCATGATGATGTCCGCATCGCTATTAAAAGAAGGCGATGTCGTGTTGGTGGTGACCCATTCCGGGCGCACCAGTGATGTAAAAGCCGCGGTTGAACTGGCGAAAAAGAATGGTGCCAAAATTATCTGTATCACCCACAGCTACCATTCACCTATCGCCAAATTGGCTGACTATATTATTTGTTCGCCAGCACCAGAAACACCGTTATTAGGGCGCAATGCTTCCGCACGCATATTACAACTCACTCTACTGGATGCATTTTTTGTTTCCGTCGCCCAACTGAATATCGAACAGGCAACCATTAATATGCAAAAAACTGGCGCAATTGTTGATTTCTTTTCACCAGGCGCGCTGAAATAAAATGCTCGTTGCTCTCATTTTCGGGAGCAACACCCTACACTGAGAATACTGCTATGAATAAATATCTGAAATATTTCAGCGGTGCGGCTATGGGCTTAATGTTGTCCACCAGCGCATTTGCCGCCGCCGAATATGCCGTAGTATTAAAAACATTATCCAATCCATTCTGGGTGGATATGAAAAAAGGTATTGAAGATGAAGCAAAAACGCTGGGCGTCAGCGTCGATATTTTTGCCTCGCCTTCGGAAGGCGACTTTCAGTCTCAGTTGCAGCTATTCGAAGATCTCAGCAATAAAAATTACAAAGGTATCGCCTTTGCGCCATTATCCTCAGTAAACCTGGTGATGCCCGTCGCCCGCGCGTGGAAGAAAGGGATTTATCTGGTCAATCTCGATGAAAAAATCGATATGGATAACCTGAAAAAAGCGGGCGGTAACGTCGAAGGGTTTGTCACTACCGATAACGTCGCCGTGGGCGCCAAAGGCGCGGAGTTCATTATTGAGAAACTGGGCGCCGAGGGCGGTGAAGTCGCCATTATTGAAGGTAAAGCCGGTAACGCCTCCGGCGAGGCGCGCCGCAATGGCGCAACCGAGGCTTTCAAAAAAGCAAGCCAAATCAAGCTGGTCGCCAGCCAACCCGCAGACTGGGACCGAATCAAAGCGTTAGACGTTGCCACCAACGTGCTGCAACGCAACCCGAATATCAAAGCGATTTATTGCGCTAACGACACCATGGCGATGGGCGTCGCCCAGGCCGTGGCTAACGCCGGGAAAAGCGGAAAAGTGCTGGTAGTGGGTACAGACGGTATCCCGGAAGCCCGCAAAATGGTGGAGGCCGGACAGATGACGGCGACCATCGCTCAGAACCCTGAGGATATCGGCGCGACAGGGCTCAGGCTGATGGTGGATGCCGCGAAATCAGGCAACGTGATCCCGCTGGATAAAGCGCCGGAATTTAAGCTGGTCGATTCCATTCTGGTCGCAAAGTAAGTCCGTAAATAGGCCGGATGGCGACGCGAAAGCGTCTTATCCGGCCGACCCGAACGTAGGCCTGATAAGCGTAGCGCCATCAGGCAATGGCACTGATTTAGTCAATATTTTTCTTACACAAAATCATTCGAGATGCATCGAGGCGACAACTGAGTAAATCCCCAGGAGCTTACATAAGTAAGTGACTGGGGTGAGCGAAGACAGCCAACAAAGAGGCAGCTTGAAGGATGAAGTGTAAAAGAGGTTAATTATGGTCACGCCATATATCTCGATGGCGGGGATCGGCAAATCCTTTGGTCCGGTTCACGCATTAAAATCGGTTGATTTAACGGTTTATCCTTATGAAATACACGCATTATTAGGAGAAAATGGCGCCGGTAAATCAACGTTGATGAAGGTTCTGTCGGGAATACATGAACCGACCAAAGGCACCATTACGATTAATAACGTTAATTACGACAAGCTGGATCATAAATTAGCGGCACAACTCGGCATCGGCATTATTTATCAGGAACTCAGCGTGATTGATGAATTAACCGTGCTGGAGAATTTATATATTGGTCGCCATCTGACGAAAAAAGTCTGTGGCGTCAATATGATTGACTGGAAAGAGATGCGCGTACGGGCCGCCATGATGTTGCTGCGCGTCGGTTTAAAAGTCGATTTAGACGAAAAGGTGGCGAACTTATCCATCAGCCATAAGCAAATGCTGGAAATCGCCAAAACGCTGATGCTCAACGCCAAAGTGATCATCATGGACGAACCCACCTCCTCGCTCACCAATAAAGAGGTGGACTACCTGTTTCTGATCATGAACCAGCTACGCAAAGAGGGCACCGCCATCGTCTACATCTCGCATAAGCTGGCGGAAATTCGCCGCATCTGCGATCGCTATACGGTGATGAAAGACGGCAGCAGCGTTTGCAGCGGGATGGTGAGCGACGTCAGCAACGACGATATCGTCCGCCTGATGGTTGGCCGCGAACTGCAAAACCGCTTTAACGCCATGAAAGAGAGCACCGGCAACATCGAGCGCGATACGGTATTCGAGGTGAAAAACGTCACCAGCCGCGACAAGAAAAAGGTTCGCGATATCTCCTTTAGCGTCAGCCGGGGCGAAATTTTAGGCTTCGCCGGACTGGTCGGCTCCGGGCGCACCGAGCTGATGGATTGCCTGTTCGGCGTCGATAAACGCGCAAGCGGCGAGATCCGTCTGAACGGGAAAACCATCTCCCCGCGCTCACCATTAGACGCGGTGAAAAAAGGGATGGCTTACATCACCGAAAGCCGCCGGGATAACGGCTTCTTCCCCAATTTCTCTATCGCCCAGAACATGGCGATCGGCCGCAGCCTGAAAAGCGGCGGCTTTAAGGGGGCGATGGGCCTGTTCCACGAAGGCGACGAGCAGCGTACCGCCGAAGCGCAGCGCGAACTGCTGGCGCTGAAGTGTCATTCCGTTAACCAGAACATCACCGAACTCTCCGGCGGAAACCAGCAGAAGGTGCTGATTTCCAAATGGTTGTGCTGTAGCCCGGAGGTGATCATTTTCGACGAGCCGACCCGTGGTATCGACGTCGGTGCGAAAGCCGAAATTTATAAAGTGATGCGCCAGTTGGCGGACGACGGAAAAGTCATCCTGATGGTGTCATCGGAACTTCCTGAAATTATCGCCGTCTGCGACCGCATCGCCGTGTTCTGCGAAGGACGACTGACGCAAATCCTGACCAATCGCGATGACATGAGCGAAGAGGAGATTATGGCATGGGCATTACCACAAGAGTAAAAGGTGACGTGAACGGGAAGAAACCGTTCAACTTTGCGCTGTTCTGGGATAAATACGGCACCTTCTTCATCCTGGCGATTATCGTCGCCATCTTCGGTTCGCTGTCGTCAGAATATTTTCTGACCACCAACAACATCACCCAGATTTTTGTTCAGAGTTCGGTAACGGTGCTTATCGGCATGGGTGAATTTTTTGCCATCCTGGTCGCCGGTATCGACCTCTCCGTCGGGGCGATTCTGGCGTTGTCCGGGATGGTGACGGCCAAACTGATGCTGGCAGGCGTCGATCCGTTCTTTGCGGCGCTGATTGGCGGCGTGCTGGTCGGCGGTGCGCTGGGGGCGATTAACGGCTGCCTGGTGAACTGGACCGGCCTGCATCCGTTCATTATCACCCTTGGCACTAACGCGATCTTCCGTGGTATCACGCTGGTGATTTCCGACGCCAACTCGGTATACGGCTTCTCATTCGACTTCGTGAACTTCTTCGCCGCCAGCGTGTTAGGTGTCCCCGTGCCGGTCATCTTCTCGCTGATTGTCGCGGTGATCCTCTGGTTCCTCACCACCCGCATGCGGCTTGGGCGCAACATCTACGCGCTCGGCGGCAACAAAAACTCGGCGTTCTATTCCGGGATTGACGTGAAGTTTCACATCCTGGTGGTGTTTATCATCTCCGGCATTTGCGCGGGACTGGCTGGCGTGGTTTCTACTGCGCGACTCGGCGCCGCAGAACCCTTAGCCGGAATGGGGTTTGAAACCTACGCCATCGCCAGCGCCATCATTGGCGGCACCAGCTTCTTCGGCGGCAAGGGGCGCATCTTCTCGGTGGTAATTGGCGGCTTAATCATCGGCACCATCAACAACGGTCTGAATATTTTGCAGGTACAAACCTATTACCAACTGGTGGTGATGGGCGGATTAATTATCGCGGCTGTCGCCCTTGACCGTCTTATCAGTAAGTAAGGAATGGATCATGAAAATCTCTCCCTCTTTAATGTGTATGGATCTGCTGAAGTTTAAAGAACAGATCGAATTTATCGACAGCCATGCAGACTATTTTCATATTGATATTATGGACGGCCACTTTGTGCCGAATCTGACGCTGTCCCCCTTCTTCGTCAGCCAGGTCAAGAAACTGGCGAGCAAACCTCTTGATTGTCATCTGATGGTGACGCGTCCGCAGGATTATATTGGTCAACTGGCGCGCGCCGGTGCGGATTTCATCACGCTGCACCCGGAAACCATCAACGGTCAGGCATTCCGTCTGATTGACGAAATCCGCCGCCACGGTATGAAAGTGGGCCTCATTCTCAACCCGGAAACACCGGTTGAGGCGATGAAATACTATATCCATAAGGCTGATAAAGTGACGGTGATGACCGTCGATCCCGGCTTTGCCGGACAACCGTTCATCCCGGAAATGCTGGATAAAATCGCCGAGCTGAAAGCCTGGCGCGAGCGTGAAGGGCTGCATTACGAAATTGAAGTGGATGGCTCCTGCAATCAGGCCACCTACGAAAAATTAATGGCGGCAGGCGCGGATGTCTTTATCGTCGGCACCTCCGGGCTGTTTAACCACGCGGAGAATATCGACGACGCATGGCAAGTGATGACGGCGCAGATCCTGACGGCGAAAAACGAGGTACTGCCTCATGCAAAAACAGCATAGCGTTGTGGCGGGTGTGGATATGGGGGCAACCCATATCCGTTTTTGCCTGCAAACGGCAAGCGGTGAGACTCTGCACTGTGAGAAACAGCGTACGGCGGAGGTGATCGCGCCCGGCGTGGTGGCCGGTATTGCGCAGATGATTAGCGAACAGATCGCACGCTACGAGGCGCGCTGCCGTGGTCTGGTGATGGGATTTCCGGCGCTGGTCGGCAAAGACAACCGCACCATCATTTCGACACCCAATTTGCCGCTGCAACCTGAAGAAGTGCATGACCTCGCGGGAAAACTGGAGGATGCGCTGGGCTGCCCGGTCGCGTTTTCCCGCGACGTGAACTTACAGCTGTCGTATGACGTCGTGGAAAACCATCTCACACAGCAGCAGGTGCTGGCCGCCTACCTCGGCACGGGAATGGGCTTTGCAGTGTGGATGAATGGCGCGCCCTGGACCGGAGCGCATGGCGTGGCGGGCGAACTGGGGCACATTCCCCAGGGCGACATGACGCAGACCTGTGCCTGCGGCAATCCAGGTTGCCTCGAAACGGTCTGTTCCGGGCTGGCGCTGAAACGCTGGTACGAACAACAGCCACGGGATTTCGCGCTGGACGCACTGTTTATCCACGCCGGAGAAGCGCCATTCGTCCAGGCGCTGCTGGAAAGCGCCGCCCGCGCGATTGCCACCAGCATAAATCTGTTCGATCCCGATGCGGTGATTTTGGGCGGCGGCGTGATGGATATGCAGGCTTTCCCGCGCGAACAATTAATTACCCTGATCCAAAAATACCTGCGCCGACCGTTGCCGTATCAGGCCGTACGTTTTATTGCCGCCTCGTCCTCCGCGTTTAACGGCGCGCAGGGCGCAGCAACGCTGGCACGCTGCCGTTTTCTGTCGTCGCGGTGATATCGCGACGCTTATCAGGCCTGCACATGCGCCGCCCGCAGCGCCTGCGCGAGCTGCACCCGGGTAAATGGTTTACGCAGCAGCGCCACATCCGGCAGCGCGGGGTTATGCGCCGGGCGTAAATCCTGCCCGCTGATAAGCAGCAGCGTCAGGCGGGGATAATGCTTGCGGGCATGGTTGATCACCTCCACGCCGCTCAGACTGCCTGGCAGCATTAAGTCGCTGATAAGCACATCAATCTCGCCGGATGACGCCAGCATCTGCATCGCCTGCTCGCCGTTGGCGGCCTCCAGCGTCAGATACCCCAGCAGATGCAGTTGCTCGCACAACGTCTGACGAACATCCGCCTCATCTTCCAGTACCAGCACCAGTTTCTCGTCGCTGGCGGTACTTTGCACCGCAACCGGCTCCAGGTTTGCCACCGCAGGCGCGATGGCGCGGGGAAGCTGCAATCTGACCGTCGTCCCCTGCCCCGGCGCGCTCTCAATTTCGACACGGCCGCCTGACTGGCGCACAAAGCCGTAAACCATCGATAACCCAAGCCCGCTGCCGCTGCCGGTCTGTTTGGTGGTGAAGAACGGCTCGAACACCTGCGCTTTCACCTCCTGCGACATACCGCAGCCGTGATCGATCACCTCCAGCGCCACCATATCCTGACGACGTCCGTCACTGCGCGTAACCCGCTGGTTCCAGGTGCGGATTTTGATCGTCCCTGTCTGCCCTTCCATCGCATCACGGGCGTTCATCACCAGGTTGATGATCGCGTTCTCCAGTTGACTGACGTCTATCCATGCGGCCCAGGCGGGCGACTGGGCTTCTATCTCCAGCGTCAGCGTGGCCGGTAGCGAGTGACGCATCAGTTCGCTCAGGTTTTCCAGCAGCGTTTTCAGTTCCACCGAGTGCGGGTGCAGCGACTGTTTACGGGAGAATGCCAGCAGGCGTTGCGTCAGCAGCGCCCCGCGCTCGGCGGCCTTCAGCGCGCGGGTAATGCGCGGCGCATCCGGCGAGTCGGGGCTGACCAGCTCCAGACTGCCGATAATCACCGCCAGCAGATTGTTAAAATCATGCGCCAGCCCGCCCGTCAGTTGCCCTACCGCTTTCAGTTTCTGGCTGTGCAGCAGCGCCTCTTCCAGCCCCTGACGCTCCGTTCGGTCGATCTCCATCTGGGAGGTCTTTTCTTTCAGCAGGCGGGAGGTGCGCTCCAGCGACGCCGTATTGCGGGCAAAAACGTTAAACGCGCGCGCCAGTTCCCCCAGCTCGTCCCGCCGCTGCAAGGCGGGGACGCTGACATCCGATTCGCCGTGCGCCAGCCGGGTCATGGCGCGCGAAATCGCCGTCAGGTTAGAACCGAGGTTGCGGTAGATATACCACCCGGCAAAGCCGGTAATCACCACCGCCAGCAGGGCGAAGGTCATGATAAACAACGCGCCGGAGCGCAATTCCTGATGGCTTTGCGCCACCCGCTGTTCTGAGATGATCGCCACCTGCGCCGCATACTGATTGATGTCGCTGTTTAAAATCGCCACCAGCGCTTTGATGTGGAACATGTACCAGCTGATGGCCAGGTCGCTTTGCTCCAGCGCCGCTGAGAGCGGTTCAAGTTTGCGTAACTCCTGGTTAAAGTCAGACAGAATCACGTTCACCAGCGGATCGGCATGTTGCTCAGGCAGGGCGCGCATCACGCCATCCAGCTGTTTAATGACGGCGCGCGGCGTCGGCGTTTCGATGGCGGCGCGAATCAGGCGATCCATTTGACTGAACAACGCCGCATCCTGCGCCGCATCAAGCTGTTGCAGATGACGCAGGTAACTCTGATTCTGATACAGCGAACTCAGCAGCGTATTACGTTCCAGATGCCGCCGCTGCCCGCGCTGCAACATGCCCGCCACGCTGGTCTGCAACTCGTTGCTGCGTTGAATAATGCGGGCCACCAGCCCCGGTTCCTGCTGCGCCAGCGGGGCGGTCGCCAGCTGTTCGAGTGAATGCCTGAGCGCCCGCTGAGTCTCTTGCAACCGCTCCGCTTCGCCCTTGTACTCCAGCGCGCCGACCACCTGCGACAGCCGCACCGCCGCCGTCGCCACGTTCGCCGTATCGCGCGCCAGGTTCATACTGCCGGTCATGTCATCGACGGTTTGCTGCTGCACCTGCTCCTGTATTTGACTCGCATGCTGAAAACCCAGCACCGCCACGCCGCTCACCATCAGCGTTACCGCCACTACCAGCAGATTAAAAAACAGCAGTCGCCCGCGCGCACTGGCGAAAAAGTGACGTCTGTGCTGCGGCATATCACGCTCCATGAAGAAAAATCGCAATATGACAAATATGAACGGCTTCTGACATTTTGCATTTACTTTCCTGTGATGGAGTGCTGATATCGCTAACCCCGCAGGAGATCCGCCATGAGCAGGACACCGGTTCTGGAGATGCGCAATATTGCCAAAGCGTTTGGCAAATTTTACGCGCTGAAAGGGGTCGATCTGACGGTATACCCCGGTGAAATCCACGCGCTGATGGGCGAAAACGGCGCCGGTAAAAGCACCCTGATGAAGATTCTCGCCGGTGCGTATACCGCCACCAGCGGCGAGATTCTGATCGACGGTCAGCCCTTTCATATTCGTGGGCCGAAAGATGCCCTGAGCGCAGGCATCACTCTGATTTATCAGGAGATGCAGCTTGCGCCTAACCTTACCGTCGCCGAAAATATTTTCCTCGGCAGCGAACTGTCGCGCGGCGGCATCGTACAGCGTAAAGAGATGGTGTTGCAGGCGCAAAAGGTCATCGACCGGCTCGGCGCGCAGTTTAAAGCCAGCGATCGGGTAATGCGGCTGACCATCGCCGAACAGCAGCAGGTGGAGATCGCCCGCGCCCTGCATCGCAACAGCCGTATCCTGGTGATGGATGAACCTACCGCCGCCCTCTCATCTCGTGAAACCCACCGTCTGTTTGAGCTGATCATGCGCCTTCGCGATGAAGGGATGGCGGTTATCTATATCAGCCACCGTATGGCGGAGGTGTATGAGCTGTCCGATCGCGTCAGCGTCCTGCGCGACGGACAGTACGTGGGCAGCCTCACCCGCGACAAACTCAACGCGTCCGAACTGGTGCGCATGATGGTGGGGCGTCCGTTAAGCGACCTGTTCAACAAAGAACGCGACATCCCGCTCGGTAAACCGCGCCTGAACGTTCATCACCTTACCGACGGCGGTAAAGTGCAGCCGTGCAGCCTGCTGGTACGTTCCGGCGAAATCGTCGGCCTGGCCGGGCTGGTCGGCGCCGGGCGTTCCGAACTGGCGCACCTGATTTTCGGCGTGCGTAAAGCCACCGGCGGGATGATCGAGGTGGATGGCGAGCCGGTGGTGATCCACTCCCCACGTGAAGCCATTGAGCACGGTATTGGCTACCTCACCGAAAACCGCAAAGAACAGGGGTTGTTTTTAGAACTGGCGGCGGCGGAGAACATTACGATGGCGACGCTGGAGCGCGACGCCAACTGGGGGATGCTGAACCGTAAAAAAGCCCAAAGCATCTCCGATGACGCCATTCAGTTGCTCAACATTCGCGTGCCGCATGCCCAGGTTCGCGCCGGAGGTTTGTCCGGCGGCAATCAACAAAAGCTCCTGATCTCACGCTGGGTCGCCATCGGCCCGCGCATTCTGATTCTCGACGAACCGACGCGCGGCGTGGATGTCGGCGCGAAAAGCGAGATCTATCGCATCATGAACGAAATGGCGCGTAAGGGCGTGGCGATCCTGATGATCTCCAGTGAATTGCCGGAAATCGTCGGCATGAGCGATCGCGTCTACGTCATGCATGAAGGCAGCATTGCCGGGGAATTGTACAGCCAGGACATTACACAGGAAAACATCATGCGGCTGGCGACCGGCGTAAACGACTCCCACCTTGAGGCGGTGAAATCATGAATAACCCAACCACTCCCCAGCAGGTGGCGAAGTCCGCCTCCGCAAAAAAGATGTTGATGAGCGATCTGATGCAAACGGTCGGTATTTTACCGATTTTAGTGCTGATCGTGGCGGTATTTGGCTTTATCGCACCTAACTTTTTCACTGAAAGCAACCTGCTGAACATCACCCGCCAGGCGTCGATCAACATCGTGCTGGCGGCGGGGATGACGTTCATCATTCTGACCGGCGGCATCGACCTCTCCGTGGGGTCGATTCTCGGCACCACCGCCGTGGCGGCGATGGTGGTCTCTCTGATACCGGAGTTCGCCATGCTGTCGATTCCGGCGGCGCTGATGCTCGGCCTGGGGCTGGGGCTGATTAACGGCGCGCTGGTGGCCTTCGCCGGGCTTCCGCCCTTTATTGTCACGCTCGGCACCTATACGGCGCTGCGCGGTGCGGCCTACCTGCTGGCGGACGGCACCACGGTGATCAACTCCAACATCAGCTTCGAGTGGATCGGCAATAACTATCTTGGCCCGATTCCGTGGCTGGTGGTTATCGCCCTCGCGGTGATCGTGCTGTGCTGGTTCATTCTGCGCCGCACCACGCTGGGCGTACATATTTATGCCGTGGGCGGCAACATGCAGGCGGCGCGTTTAACCGGCATCAAAGTGTGGCTGGTGCTGCTGTTTGTGTACGGCATGAGCGGCCTGCTGTCGGGGCTGGGCGGAGTAATGAGCGCCTCGCGTCTCTACAGCGCCAACGGCAACTTAGGCATGGGGTATGAGCTGGACGCCATCGCGGCGGTGATCCTCGGCGGCACCAGTTTTGTCGGCGGGATCGGCACGATCACCGGCACGCTGGTGGGCGCGCTGATCATCGCCACCCTGAATAACGGCATGACGCTGATGGGCGTCTCTTACTTCTGGCAACTGGTGATCAAAGGGGCGGTGATCATCATAGCGGTGCTGATCGACAAATACCGTACCCGACACCATCAAAGTGCATAGACAAACTTGCCGGATGGCGGCGCAGGCCTACCCGTTCGCAGGCCGGATAAGCGCAGCGCCATCAGGCTTATAACAACAATACCCTACGTGAGGAAAAGAGTATGCGTTTGAAACCATTAGTGACCGCGCTCTGTGCTGGCGCGTTACTGGCCGCATCGCCGTTTGTACAGGCCAAAGAACTGAAATCCATCGGCGTGACGGTGGGCGATCTTGCCAACCCGTTCTTCGTGCAGATAACAAAAGGGGCGGAGCTGGAAGCGCGCAAACTGGCCGGTGATGGCGTAAAAGTGACGCTGGTCTCCAGCGGCTACGATCTGGGTCAGCAGGTTTCGCAGATCGACAACTTTATTGCCGCGAAGGTGGATATGATCATCCTTAACGCCGCAGATTCAAAAGGGATCGGCCCGGCGGTGAAACGGGCGAAAGACGCCGGGATCGTGGTGGTCGCGGTTGACGTGGCTGCCGAAGGCGCAGACGCCACCATCACCTCTGATAACACCCAGGCGGGCGAAATGGCCTGTAAATACATTACCGATCGTCTGCAAGGCAAAGGCAATGTGGTGATCATCAACGGGCCGCCGGTTTCCGCCGTGCAGAACCGTGTCGAGGGCTGCCAGACCGAGTTCAAACGCCACCCGGATATCAAGGTGCTCTCCTGGAACCAGAACGCCAAAGGCAGTCGCGAAGGCGGGCTGGAAGTGATGACCGCCCTGCTGGCTGCGAATCCGAAGATCGACGGCGTATTTGCGATCAACGATCCGACGGCGATCGGCGCCGATCTGGCGGCAAAACAGGCACAGCGCAATGAGTTCTTTATCGTCGGTGTGGATGGTTCGCCCGATGGCGAAGAGGCGCTGAAGCGTGAAAATTCCCTGTTTGTGGCGACCCCCGCACAAGATCCGCAGGTGATGGCGGCAAAAGCGGTGGAGATCGGCTATGACATTCTACAGGGCAAACCGGCGCCTGGTGAACCTGTACTGATTCCGGTGACGATGATCGATAAAAACAACATCGGCAGCTACAAGGGCTGGACGGTGAAATAACGGAAAGCGGCCTCTGCGTAGGCCCGATAAGCGCAGCGCCATCAGGCAATAAACCCATGCCGGATGGCGGCAAAAATGCCTTATCCGGCCTACAAGGCTACATCACAATAAGGAGAATTCTTTCAATGAAACGCTCCGAAATAAACGAGATTCTCGGCCACACGCGGCAATTCTTTTCCATGCATGACGTCCACCTGCCGCCTTTCGCCAGCTTTGCCCCATCGCAATGGCGTCAGCTTGATGCCGCCTGGAGCGAAATATTCGATCTCAGGCTCGGCTGGGATGTTACCGCATTCGGCGGGACAGATTTTGCCGCTCAGGGACTGACGCTGTTTACCCTGCGCAACGGCTCGCCCAAAGGTATGCCTTATGAGAAATGCTACGCGGAAAAAATCATGCATGTGCGCGACGCGCAGGTTACGCCGATGCATTTCCACTGGCGCAAGCGTGAAGACATTATCAATCGCGGCGGCGGTAATTTAATCGTTGAGCTGTGGAACGCCGACTCCCGGGACCAGACCGACAATACCGACGTCACTATTGTGATAGACGGCTGTCGACAGACCCATGCGGCAGGCAGCCAGCTACGCCTTTCGCCAGGAGAAAGCATTTGCCTGACGCCGGGCCTGTATCACAGCTTCTGGGCGGAAAAAGGGTTTGGCGACGTGCTGGTCGGCGAAGTTTCTTCCGTCAATGACGATGACCATGACAACCATTTTCTCCAGCCGATCGCCCGCTATAACGACATTGAAGAAGATGAACCGGCGCAACTGGTGTTATGTAACGAGTACCGCCTGTTCTGCTGAACAAGGAGCACATTATGCCGTTGATTTCTCTTGCCGATGGACTCGACCATGCCCGCAAGCATCGCTATGCGCTGGGGGCGTTTAACGTTCTGGATTCCCACTTTTTACGCGCGCTGTTCGCCGCCGCCAGGCAGGAACGCTCGCCGTTTATCATTAACATTGCCGAAGTCCATTTTAAGTATGTTTCGCTGGACTCGCTGGTCGAAGCGGTAAAATTCGAAGCCGCCCGACACGATATTCCGGTGGTGCTTAACCTCGACCACGGGCTGCATTTTGAATCCGTGGTGCGGGCGTTACGTCTGGGCTTCAGCTCGGTAATGTTTGATGGTTCCACGCTGGAGTATGAGGAAAACATCCGCCAGACCCGGGAAGTGGTGAAGATGTGCCACGCCGTTGGCGTGTCGGTAGAGGCGGAACTTGGCGCGGTTGGCGGCGATGAGGGCGGTGCGCTGTATGGTCATGCCGACGAATCGCTGTTTACCGATCCGCAGCTGGCGCGCGATTTTGTTGACCGCACCGGTATTGATGCCCTGGCCGTCGCCATCGGCAACGCTCATGGCAAATATAAAGGCGAGCCCAAACTCGATTTCCCGCGTCTGGACGCCATTCGCCAGCAAACGGCGCTGCCGCTGGTGCTGCACGGCGGTTCCGGCATCAGCGATGAAGATTTTCGTCGCGCCATTACGCTGGGCATTCACAAAATCAATTTCTACACCGGTATGTCGCAGGCTGCGCTGGCGGCGGTGGAATCACGGATGACTAACCGCCAACCGCTGTACGATGAGTTCGCCGAACTGCTGCTGGGCATTGAAGAGGCGATCACCGATACGGTATCGGAACAGATGCGCATTTTTGGCAGCGCGGGGCAGATCTGATGGAACGCAAAGGCATTATCGCGGCGGGCAATATGCTGGTCGACCATGTGCACCAAATCGTACAGTGGCCGGAGCGCGGCTGGCTGGCGGAGATCACCCATAGCGAACGTTCGACGGGCGGCGCGCCGCTTAATGTTCTGCTGACGCTGGCAAAGATGCACACCGGACTGCCGTTGCAGGCTGTGGGATTAATCGGCCAGGACGCCGACGGAGACTACATTATGGCGATGCTGGAGCAGTATCACGTCAATCGCCAGCATGTCCAGCGCACCACGTTTGCCCCCACGTCGATGTCGCAGGTGATGACCGATCCCAGCGGGCAGCGCACCTTTTTCCACTCCCCCGGCGCTAACCGTCTGTTGGATCTGCCCGCGTTCGATGAGCTTGATGCCTCGATGAAGATTTTCCACCTGGGCTATCTGCTGCTGCTCGACAGTCTGGATATGCCGGATGATGACTACGGCACCCGCAGCGCACGGCTGATGGCGCAGATGCATGAGGAGGGCTTTGAGACTTCGCTGGATCTGGTGTCCCGCAAAGGCGATCCGCGCTATCAGCCGCTGGTTTTGCCCGCGCTACGCCATCTGGATTATCTGGTGATCAACGAGCTGGAGGCCGGGGAGTTCAGCGGCCTGGAGATCCGCCAGCCCAACGGCGAACCGCATATTCCGCACATCGCCGCAGCCGCCCGCGAATTGCTGGATGCAGGCGTCCGCCAGCGGGTGGTGATTCATTGCCCGGAAGGCGCCTGGGGCGAAACGCCGGATCAACCTGGCGTCTGGATACCATCGCAAAAGCTGGAGCAGAGGGAGATTGTCGGTAGCGTTGGTGCGGGAGATGCGTTCTGCGCCGGTTTTTTGTATGGCTGCCACGAAGTATGGCCGCTGGCCGAGAGCATTAAGCTGGCGCACGCCTGCGCGCGGGTCAGCCTGCTGTGCGCCAATGCGATTGATGGCGCGAAAACGCTTGAGGAGTTGCGAACGCTTTTGTAGCCAGTTCGCCTGATGGCGCTGCGCTTATCAGGCCTACAAATACCCCGCCACCCCGTAGGCCGGATAAGGCATTTACGCCGCCATCCGGCCGTTGCCTCCGTAGGCCGGATAAGGCGTTTACGCCGCCATCCGGCAACTGCGCCTGATTACGCGGCTTTATCGTGGTGCTGCACATCGGCGGCAAAAACATACCCGAGGCCGCGCAGGGTTTTGATCAACGTCGGCTGATGCGGATTGATTTCAATTTTGCGGCGCAGACGCATAATCAACACGTCAATGGTGCGATCAAACACCTCAACGCTGTCGCTGTGCGTTAATTCCAGCAACTGCTCACGGCTGAGCACCCGACGGGCGTTTTGCGCCAGCGCCAGCAGCAAACTGTATTCCCCCTGGGTGAGATCCACCGCCTGCTGCTGCGGATTGTGCAACTGACAGCGCGCGGTATCCAGATGCCAGCCATTGAAAGAGAGGCCAGACGTCTGCACGCTTCCGCCTTCGGCGATCAGCACGCCAACCCGACGGAGTACGGCTTTCATTCGCGCCACCACCACGCGCGGGTTAAACGGTTTGCTGATGTAGTCATCAGCGCCCATCTCCAGCCCGACCACCACATCCGACTCGCTCCCCAGCCCCGTGAGCATCACCACCGGCAGCGTAGGCCTGATCTTCTGTACCTGCTGCAACACCATCAAACCGTTCGTGTCGGGCAGCATCATATCCAGCAACACCAGCGCAATCTCCGGCTGGGTTTCGACGCACGCCAGCGCAGCCTGCCCGGTATGGCAGACCGTCACCGCAAAAACGTGCTCGTTCAGGACATCCTGCAACAATGCGCAGACCGCCGCGTCATCATCCACGACCAGTATGGCTGGTTTCATCACCCTTCCCCATTTCACATCCCCTACAGATGAGTGTGATTGATTCTGCCCGGAGTGACAGATATTGCGCAGCAGGAGATGCAGGAAACATAACCCTGGTCACACTGCCGGGCCGTCACTGCTTTTCCTGTTCGTCACGTCAAAACTGACGACAGCCTGTTTTTCGTCAGGGTTTTGACCAAATTTTACCCGTAATATCAGGGAAAGACCCCAATAAAAACATGGCATAAAAGATGCATAATGAGGCCGACAGCGCGTATGCGCGATTTGATTAACTGGAGCGAGACCGATGAAAAAAGTCGTCACGGTTTGCCCGTATTGCGCATCAGGTTGCAAAATCAACCTGGTGGTCGATAACGGCAAAATCGTCCGGGCAGAGGCGGCGCAGGGGAAAACCAATCAGGGTACTCTGTGTCTGAAGGGCTACTATGGCTGGGATTTTATTAACGATACCCAGATCCTGACCCCGCGCCTGAAAACCCCTATGATTCGTCGCCAGCGTGGCGGCAAACTGGAATCCGTTTCCTGGGATGAAGCGCTGAACTACGTCGCCGATCGCCTGAGCGCCATCAAAGCGAAGTATGGCCCGGACGCCATCCAGACGACCGGTTCGTCTCGCGGCACAGGTAACGAAACCAACTATGTAATGCAAAAATTCGCGCGCGCCGTTATTGGTACCAATAACGTTGACTGCTGCGCTCGCGTCTGACACGGCCCATCGGTTGCAGGTCTGCACCAGTCGGTCGGTAACGGCGCAATGAGTAATGCGATTAACGAAATTGATAACACCGATTTAGTGTTTATCTTCGGGTATAACCCGGCGGATTCCCACCCTATCGTGGCGAATCATGTGATTAACGCTAAACGCAACGGCGCGAAAATTATCGTCTGCGATCCGCGCAAAATTGAAACCGCGCGCATTGCCGACATCCACATCGCGTTGAGAAACGGCTCGAATATCGCGCTGCTCAACGCTATGGGTCATGTCATTATTGAAGAAAATCTGTACGACCAGGCGTTCGTCGCCTCCCGTACTGAAGGCTTTGAAGAGTACCGTAAGATTGTCGAAGGCTACACGCCGGAATCCGTTGAGGATATCACCGGCGTGAGCGCGCACGATATTCGCAAGGCGGCGCGTATGTACGCCGAAGCGAAAAGCGCCGCAATCCTGTGGGGCATGGGCGTGACCCAGTTCTATCAGGGCGTGGAAACCGTGCGTTCGCTGACCAGTCTCGCCATGCTGACCGGCAACCTCGGTAAGCCAAGCGTGGGCGTAAACCCGGTTCGCGGCCAGAACAACGTTCAGGGCGCATGTGACATGGGCGCGCTGCCGGATACCTATCCGGGCTATCAGTACGTGAAAGACCCGGCTAACCGCGAAAAATTCGCCAAAGCCTGGGGCGTGGAAAGCCTGCCAGCGCATACCGGCTATCGCATCAGCGAACTGCCACACCGTGCTGCGCATGGCGAAGTTCGCGCGGCGTACATTATGGGTGAAGATCCGCTGCAAACCGATGCGGAACTCTCTGCGGTGCGCAAAGGGTTTGAAGACCTGGAACTGGTCATCGTGCAGGACATCTTTATGACCAAAACCGCGTCGGCGGCGGATGTTATCTTACCGTCTACGTCGTGGGGCGAGCATGAAGGGGTGTTTACCGCTGCTGACCGTGGTTTCCAGCGCTTCTTTAAAGCCGTTGAACCGAAGTGGGATCTGAAAACGGACTGGCAAATCATCAGCGAAATCGCCACCCGTATGGGCTACCCGATGCACTACAACAACACCCAGGAGATCTGGGATGAGTTGCGTCATCTGTGCCCGGATTTTTACGGGGCGACTTACGAGAAGATGGGCGAACTGGGCTTCATTCAGTGGCCTTGCCGCGACACGTCGGATGCCGATCAGGGGACGTCTTATCTCTTCAAAGAGAAATTCGACACCCCGAACGGTCTGGCGCAGTTCTTCACCTGCGACTGGGTCGCGCCGATCGACAAACTCACCGAAGAGTACCCGATGGTGCTGTCTACGGTGCGTGAAGTCGGCCACTATTCATGTCGCTCGATGACCGGGAACTGTGCCGCGCTGGCGGCGCTGGCGGATGAGCCTGGCTATGCGCAAATCAACACGGCCGACGCCGCGCGTCTGGGCATTGAAGATGAAGCGCTGATCTGGGTTCATTCACGTAAAGGCAAAATTATCACCCGTGCGCAGGTCAGCGATCGTCCGAACAAAGGGGCGATTTACATGACCTACCAGTGGTGGATTGGCGCCTGTAACGAGCTGGTGACGGAGAACTTAAGCCCGATTACCAAAACGCCGGAGTACAAGTACTGCGCCGTGCGCGTCGAGCCGATCGCCGATCAGCGCGCCGCCGAGCAGTATGTGATTGATGAGTACAGCAAGTTGAAAACCCGTCTGCGCGAAAGCGCAATGGGGTAATCTGCCGGATGGCGGCATGAGAATGCCTTATCCGGCCTACGACCTGTTTCCACCGTCGGCCTGATAAGATGCGTGAGCATCGCCATCAGACATTTTCCTTGCAACAGCCTCCGCCGGAGGCTGTTTTTTTATCCATACGATCTCTTTATACTGTCTACTCCGTACCCTAAATAAAACTCAAAATGAAACCACTTCTTGCATTGATGTTCTTAATGACATTCTTTGCCCATGCCACCGATACTGAGCCTGGCAGCCAGTATCTGAAGGCGGCGGAGGGCGGAGACCGACGCGCACAGTATTTTCTTGCCGATACCTGGTTCAGTTCCGGCGATCTCAGCAAAGCGGAATACTGGGCGCAAAAAGCCGCAGACAACGGTGATGCGGATGCCTGCGCATTGCTGGCGCAAATCAAAATCACCAACCCCGTCAGTCTGGATTATCCGCAGGCTAAAACGCTGGCCGAAAAGGCGGCACAAGCGGGCAGCAAAGCCGGAGAAATCACTCTGGCGCGCATTCTGGTCAACACCCAGGCGGGGACGCCTGATTATCCAAAAGCCATTTCACTGCTGCAAAACGCCTCAGAAAACCTGGAGAGCGATTCTGCCGCCGATGCGCAGATGCTGCTCGGGCTGATTTATGCCAACGGCGTGGGCATTCCTGCCGATGACGATAAGGCGACCTGGTATTTCAAACGCAGTTCCGCCATTTCCCGTACCGGCTACTCCGAATACTGGGCCGGAATGTTGTTCTTAAACGGCGAACAGGGCTTTATTGAGAAGAATAAACAGAAGGCGCTGCACTGGTTGAATCTGAGCTGTACGGAAGGGTTTGATACCGGCTGCGAAGAGTTTGATAAGTTAACCAACGGGTGAATGTAATATTGCCGGATGGCGGCGCAAGCGCCTTATCCGGCCTACAGACCACAGCTTCCCGTAGGCCGGATAAGCGTAGCGCCATCCGGCAATCTGTCATGAATTACTGATTCGCGGTCTTATCAAATTTGCCCAATACCTCGCGCTCATACGCCAGCGCTTTCTTACGGTCAAACTTGTGTTCCCACTTGGCGATAACCAGCACCGCCAGCGCATTACCCACCACGTTCAGCGCGGTACGCGCCATATCGAGGATACGGTCAACACCGGCGATAAACGCCAGCCCTTCCAGCGGAATGCCCACGCTACCCAGCGTCGCCAGCAGCACCACGAAGGAAACGCCCGGCACGCCCGCAATCCCTTTCGAGGTGACCATCAGCGTCAGCACCAGTATGATTTCCTGCCACAGCGACAGGTCGATACCGTACAGCTGCGCGATAAAGATCGCCGCAATACTCTGGTACAGCGTTGAGCCATCAAGGTTGAAGGAGTACCCGGTCGGCACCACAAAGCTGGTGATCGACGCCGGAGCGCCATAGGCCTCCATCTTCTCGATAATGCGCGGCAGCACGCTCTCAGAGCTGGCCGTGGAGTAAGCCAGAATCAGTTCATCTTTCAGGATACGAATCAGAATCCAGACGCTCAGACCGCACAGACGCGCCACGATGCCCAACACCACCAGCGCGAAGAACAGAATCGCGAAGTGTACCAGCAGCACCAGTTTCGCCAGCGGCCACAGCGACGCAAAACCAAAGTTCGCCACGGTCACGGCGATCAGCGCAAACACCCCGACCGGCGCGTAACGCATCACCATGTGGGTCACTTTAAACATGGTTTCTGAGATGGAGCGGAACACGGTGACCAGCGGTTCACGGTGAGTCGCAGGCAGGGAAGACAGACCCAGGCCAAACAGCACCGAGAAGAAGATAATCGGCAGCATGTCGCCCTTCGCCATCGACGCGACAATATTGGTCGGAACCAGTGACAAAATCGTGCCCATCAAACCGTGCGCATGGCTTTGTACTTCCGCCGTCGTGCTTTGGTATTTCGAAATATCCACGGTCGCCAGTTGCGACATATCAATCCCGGAACCGGGTTGAAACACGTTCGCCAGTGTAATACCGAGGATAATGGCGACGGTCGTGATCACTTCGAAATAGATAATGGTTTTGGCACCGATACGCCCTAACTGTTTCGCATCGCCGACACCGGCAATACCGACAATCAGAGTGGAAATAACAATCGGAACGACGATCATTTTGATCAGATGGATAAAGATATCACCCGCCGGTGACAGCAAGTTGGCAACCAGCCATTCGCGGCTGTCGCTGTGATAATGCAGATAACTGCCCAGAAGAATACCCAGCACCATGGCCAGCAAAATCTGCCAGGCCAGGCTGATTTTCAAGTTTTTCATAACAACAGACTTCCTCAATGAAGCGCCGTTCTGCATTCAAAAAAGGATGAGAACAGTACATACTGAAAGGGTATGAATTGTGTTGCGTTCGTTTGTGGAGTTTTTTAACGCGCATAATCAGTACCATTTGCATGGCATACTGCGCAACCCTTTCAGAACAGGGCATCTAACTGATTTTATGCATAATAACGCGAGTTTATCGCGATCATCATGAATAACTATTTGTTATGGAAAGATTTTTATTTCCTCAAAAACGAATAATACCTTTCTGGAATTATTTTAACGCCACCGTTCATTCGCTTACTTTTTAAACAGCAAAAACGACACAAATCACAAAAAAACAAAATTATTTCTGACGATTCTGCAACAACTTCGCCATATTAATAGCGTCAATGAGTTGCACGCGATTAACCCTTGGCGAGTTCAAATCCAGTAATTTTTGCCAGAATGCGATGGCCTGCACATAATCAGCCTGCATAAACGCATCAGCGGCCAGCAGCATTAACGCGGTGACTTCCGAAGCATCAAGCGCCAGCGCTTTATCGATCATTTCACGCGTTTCCGGCGTCATATGCTGCCCGGACTGGTAATAGCGCACCGTCGCCAGCGCCGAATAGATCTCCGCGTTCTCTCCCCGCAGGCGCAGCGCCTGCTGATACGCCAGCAGAGCATTGTCATAGGCATTACGCCAGAGGTAGTACTCGCCCAGCGTCGCCCACTGCGCGCTGTCCTGTGGGTTTGCGCGAATCGCCGCCTGCAACGTCAGTAACTGCTTTTCCGCCGTCGGTTCATCGGTAAACGCCCGCAGCGGATCGGCCAGACGCTGCTGTTCCTGGCGAACGGCCTGCCATTTTGACGACGCCAGATAGCCGCCGACGCAAGCCATCACCATGACGATCGCAACGGCCAGCAGCGCTTTCACCGGCAGCGGGCGCGACGGCGCGTCCGAAGCCACAGGCTCCGCCAAATCATGATGCAATTCCTGTTGTAGCTGCGCCGCGTCCTGACCCGCCAGCGCCTGCTGCGCCTGGCGCTGGCTGTGACGCAGCAGCAGTACGCTCACCTGATGCAGACTCATTCACTCCCCCTCCTCTTTACGCTGACGCGCTATCACTCGCCACAGCGCCACGCCCACCAGCAGCAACAGCAGGAAAGGCAGCGCCCACAGCAGCAACGTTTGCCCGGTTAGCGCCGGGTTGTAGAGGACAAACTCACCGTAGCGTTCGGTCATCCAGGCGGTGATTTCCTCTTCGCTTTTACCTTCCGCCACCATGGTATAGACCTGATGGCGCATACTGACCGCTACCGGCGCGTTGGATTCCAGCAAGTTTTGATTCTGGCATTGCGGGCAGCGCAGCTGGCTGGCAATAAATAGTGATTTTTCCTGCTGTTGCGCGTTTTCAAAGCGCCAGGTGTCCACAACCTGGGCATACGTTGCGAAGGTGATGAAAAACAAAATGATAGCCAAGAGTAAACCTATTCTGCCGGATGGCGCTGCGCTTATCTGGCCTACAATGTGTTGCGCACCCCGTACGCCGCCATCCGGCAACGCGTTGATTAATTTACTCATCACGCTTCCTCCCACGCCAGCCGCTGAGCGCCGCGCCTGCAATCATCAACAGCCCTCCGCCCCAGATCCAGCGCACGCCGGTCTGGACATACAGACGCATGGCATAGCGATCCTGCCCGGTTTTTTCGCCCATTACCGCATACCAGTCATGCAGCAGATTCCAGCGAATCCCCGGCTCCATCATCTGCTGACGGCGCGCCGCGTAAAAACGCCGCTCTGGCGTGACGCGCCCGATGTGCCGTTTATCCTGCTCAATGGCGATCTGCGCTTTCTCGGTGGTGTAATTGCCTTTCGCCTCCAGATCGAGACGTTCAAAACGAAACGTGTAGCCTGCCAGTTCCACCTGCTCTCCGGGGCGCAGATTAAGGCTGATCTCGTGCCGACTGCCGCTGGAGAAAATAATCCCGGCGGCGATAATCAGTACGCCGGTGTGCGCCAGCAGCGCCGGAAGCTGGCGGCGCACAGACACTCTCCGACTTCTGATTGTCGCCAGTACGATAACTAACAGCATCAGCAGCCCAAACGGCAGCGTGGCGCGATTAAAATAGGGCGCGCCGACGGAGAGGCGCCCCCAGCCGAACAGGCCGTAAATCATCGGATAGAGCGTCCCGATAAGCACAATCAGCAGCACGGCGCTAAAAAGCAGCAGCGCGGCCAGAATCATCATCTCCCGCGACCAACTGCCAAAACGCGCATTCTGGCGGACTTGCTGGCCTCGCCACGCGTACAACCCGAGCGACGCCAGGCTCAACACGGTAAACAGCGCGAACAGCGGCACCGCACGCACGTTATCCAGCGCAAAGGCATGGACAGAAACCAGAATGCCGGAGCGCACAATCAGTGTGCCCAGCAGGGATAAAATCAGCGTCAGAATCGCCAGCAGCAAAGACCAGTGGCGGAAGATGCCGCGCCGGCGGGAAACGAACAGGCTGTGCAGTAGCGCGCTGGCGGAAAGCCAGGGTAATAAAGAGGCGTTTTCCACCGGGTCCCAGAACCACCAGCCGCCCCAGCCCAGTTCGCAGTACGCCCACCACGACCCGAGAATGATGCCCAGCGTCAGCGCGCACCAGCCGGGGAGCGCCCAGCGCCAGCAGACCCAGGCAGTGGCCGCGCTAAAGCCGCCGCGCAGCAATGACGCCAGCGCAACGCCCGCTGCGACCATCAGGCCGCCATAGCCCAGATAAAGCAGCGGTGGATGGAGAATCAGCCCCAGGTGTTGCAGCATCGGATTGAGATCGCGCCCCTCAATCGCGGGCGGAAAGATACGCACGAACGGGTCCGACCAGACCACGACAAACAGCAGCAGCAGGGCGGTCATCATCGACAGAATACAGAGCGTTAGCGGAAAGAGCGCATCGCGCTCGCCTTTGCACCGCCAGGCGAACAGCGCGCTCCAGCCGGAAAGGAACAGCACCCACAGCAGCAGCGATCCTTCATGACCGCCCCACACCGCCGCCAGTTTTAATCCCCACGGCAGCAGGCTGTAGCTATGCTGTGCAACGTAGACAACCGAAAAATCGCTGGTAAGAAAGCAGAAAACCAGAATAGCGAACGCCAGTAATAACAGCGCGAATTGCGCCAGGACGCCGATTATCGCCAGACGTCTGATGCCCTGCCAGCGCTGGCGCAACCCCACCAGCGTGGCAAGTGGGGTCAACACGTTGACCCCAAGACTCAGTAATAATGCCAGAAAACCGGCTTCAGGAAGGAATACGTCCAGAGATCACCCTGCCTAAGCTCACGCGACCGTTAGCTGTCCCGCATAAAGAATGAAAAAGCGCAGCAGCAGGACACCGGTCAGGCTGGCGCCGCATACCGCCAGCACGCCGTGAAACGTCGAACCGCGATTCGCCCAGGGCTTCAGCAGCATTGGCACAATCAGCCCCAGCCCCGCGACGCCAAGCCAGAACCACCATGTCCAGAATCCGCCGCCCAGCGCCGCAGTCAGCGCGCGCATTTTACCGTCATCGCCCAACGCCAGCCCAACGAAGAACGCCGCCAGCAGGAAGATTTCCAGCCAGACGACCGGCGTTTCCATGCGATGCACAAAATGCGCTTCAGTGCTGTGCGGATTGCTGCGATGACGCAAGGCCATCGCAATCAGCGCCACCGCCGCCCCGGAAGAGATCCCCGAGAACAGGAACAGCACCGGCAGGATCGGGTTATTAAGGAACGGATAGGACTTCAGCGCCGACAGCAGGAAGCCGGTATACGCCCCCAGCAGTACCGCCAGCACCAGCATTACCGTCTCAAGCAGGCGATGGAACGGCGTCAGCAACGTCAACGCTTTTTGCACCATCCCCAGACGCGGCAACCAGCGCTGTTGCAGGGCAAGCAACTCTTTTTCAAAGATTTTCGCCAGCCACAGAACCAGCACCACCATATAGAGCTGGAACAGCATGACGCCCATCGACATCACCGACGTGAAGCTGTAGTGGAACATCAGTTTCCAGAAGGTCCACGGACGCGTCAGGTGAAAGATCAGGATCAGCAGACCAAGAATAATTGCCCCCGGCCCCACCACCAGCGTCGTACGCAGCAGCGTGCTGTCCGCCCCGCCCGCTTCCGGGTGAATGCGGCGCAGCAAAATAGCCAGCGTCACTAACCCGGCAGAAATACCAATCAGAAACAGATAGATGGCGATGGGCCAGTCCCACACCAGCGATTCAAAATGGAAAGCAGAAGCGTGCGTCATTGGCTCACCTCCCCAAATTTAAAGGGAACGCGGTAGACCTTCGGTTTCGTACCCAGCGCCAGCTTGTAGCGGTAGGTGGTTTTCTGCCGCAGCAGACGAGAGATGTCGCTGTTGGGATCGTCCAGGTTGCCAAACGTCAGCGCCTTTGTCGGGCAGGACTCGACGCAGGCGGGCAACTTACCCGCTTTCAGGTTGGTTTTCCGGCAGAAATCGCACTTATCCGCCGTCTTGCTGACCGGATGGATAAAGCGTACGCGGTAAGGACACGCCGCAATGCAATACTGGCAGCCGACGCACAGATCCGGGTTCACATCAACGATACCGCTGGCGGCATCGCGGAATGAGGCCCCGGTCGGGCAAACGTCAACGCAGGGCGCATGGTCGCAGTGCTGGCACGAATGACGGAAGAATTGATACTTCACGTCAGGAAACGTCCCCTGCGGCTCGCTGCGGATAATCGTCAGACGCGACACACCCTCCGGCACCTGGTTCACTTCCCGACAGGCATCCATACAGGCGGTACAGCCGATGCATAATGACTCATCATGCACCATGCCGTAACGCACGCCGTTGATATTCAACGTTTTCGCCACCACGCGTCCTGCTGTTCCGCTGACCGCCACCAGCGCGCCGACGCGGGTGATAAACTGGCGACGAGAGCAACTCATGGATGCTCCTTAAGCAAGGGAACGGACGCCGGGTTAAAGTGCGGATTGGTGCGCTGATCGCTGTGGCAATCGACGCAAATCTTAATCCGTCCTTTCTCATTGAGCGTCTGCATCGTATCTTGCTGTGGATGCAGCGAGTGACAGCTGGCGCACGCCACTTTAGTCACATGGACATCATGCGGCCAGAACGCTTTTTGCAGCTGCTCAGGCAGGTGGCAGGACATACAGACGCTGTTCTGCTGCTCTACCGTATACATCGGGTCGTTAAAGCGCATCACATCTTTCACCCCTTCGCGGTGTTTAGGCGATGGCTGACCGTGACAGTTGGTGCACGTAACCGGCAGCTTGTTGTTCGGGTTAACGACAGAAGCGTGCTTACCGTGCATACCCTCGGTATCCGGCTTGTGGCAATCCAGACAAGCAGCATCTGGATTACGCTGCTGGGTGACCGTCCAGCGTTGCTCTGAGTCCTGCGGCGTTGGGGTAGCGGTTATCCCACACAGGCTCCAGAACAGACCTGACGCCAGCACCCCAGCAGTTAATAACGAACGTAATACGCTCATATTCACTCCGTTGCATAATGCCTGATGGCGCTACGCTTATCAGGCCTACAAGACTTCCGTAGGCCGGATAAAGCGCTTGCGCTGCCATCCGGCAAATTTGTCACATGTGAGGTTATTGGCTTAACAGACCGTTTTTACGCGCCTGATCTTCCCATTGCGGAATCACCGTCTTGATGAAGTCCTGCTTCTCGGCGTTGATTTGCTGCATGTTCAAACCAATCGCTTTCTGGGCTTTCTCTTTGGTGGAGATATCCGGCAGCGGGATTTCATGAGTGATGCCTTTACTGCCCAGCAGACGCACCAGTTTGGTACGGGCATCCGCCGCTTTATCCATCGCGCCGCCCAGCATACGCAGACCTTCATCCGGGGCATGCATATGGATGCCGTGCGAGGCAATCGCCAGATCCCAGCGCCACTGCGCATGACGGATATCGTCCAGAATCGGTTTCATTTCCGCTTCTGTCGCGCCCGCATCCCACGCGGCTTTCGCTTCGAAATGCGCGTGTACTAACTGATCTTCAACCTTGATTTTCAGGTCATGAATCGCCTGTTTACGCTCAGCAACCACTTTTTGCAGGGAGGCTTTATCCTGGGTGTGGCAGTTGGCGCAGGTCTGGGCGAAGTTATCAAACGGGTTGCCAATCTTATGGTCGGTGTAGAGTTTGCCTTCGGCGTTTTGCACTTTCGGCATGTGACAATCAATACAGGTCACGTTGTTCTTGCCGTGAATGCCCACGCTCCAGGTTTCATATTCCGGGTGCTGCGCTTTCAGCATTGGCGTTTTCGACAGCGGGTTTGTCCAGTCAGAGAAGGCGATGGCGTCGTAATATTTCTCCATATCCTCGACTTTTGTTCCCTCGTCCCACGGGAATTTGACGGCTTTGTTTTTACCGTCAAAGTAGTACTCCACATGGCACTGCCCGCACACCATAGATTGCTGGTCAAAACGACTGGCTTTATCAAACGGTTTGCCGATGGTTTCCATCGCGCGCTCGGCATAAGGACGGGAGAGCGTTAACGCCGGTTTGCCTTTGGCGAAATCGTCTGAGGCGGTGTTATGGCAGTCGGCGCAGCCCAGGGCATTGACGATTTCCGGGCCGCCGCGCGCCCATTTACCGTGGAAGTAGCCGTCTTCGCCATCTTTCTGGATCAGACGCGCCACATCCGGGCTTTTACAGCTCCAGCAGGCCATCGGCAATGGGCCATCTTCAGCATTTTTCGGTGCGCCGGTACGCAGAGTTTCACGCACATCGGTAACCGCATAAGCGTGCCCGCGCGGCTTATTGTAGTCACGCGAGAAGGGGTATCCCGCCCACAGGATCACCAGACGTGGGTCTTCTGCCAGCGCATCTTCACGCGTTGACTGTTCTGACGTCGCTTTCCATGAGAGATATTGATCGGGATGCTGAGGGGCGAAGGTTTCATTCTTCGCTTCAACGGTGACGGTCTTTGCGGGAACGGACGTTTGTTCAGCGTATACAGAGGAAATGAAAAAAAACGGTAATATCAGGCTGAAGAAACGGCGTGCGCGTAATATTGTCCTTGCCATAGAGGTCTCATCCAGATTGCGCCATTGCCTTCAATGGCGGTTCTTTATTTTGTTTTTCCACAACAGCAACCGCACGAATACTGTCATGACATTGCTCCCCTCTATGTGTAACAAAAAACCCCATTAAAAATGTTGTCTTTAATCAATTGTAAGTGCATGTAAAATACCACTTTAGAGTTATACACCCCTCCTTAAACCTACTCCTTTCGTTAGCATTCGACGCGGATCACTTTTTCAACAACTCGCCTGTAACTGCATGTTATCGCGGGTATTAATCCATTTTTGCGAGATTCCTTCAAAAATCACTTTGCCGTTTATTTGCACAGTTCCGTTATTGCGTGATCTGCCGCGCAAATACTAAACAAAACTGCCAAAGCCCCTACATTTAACTTTTGTGAGACATATTATTAACATCTTACAAGGAGAACAAAAGCCATGAGCCAAATACATAAACACGCTATTCCCGCAAACATTGCGGATCGTTGCCTGATAAACCCGGAGCAGTATGAGGCGAAATATCAACAATCTATTAACGAGCCAGATACCTTTTGGGGTGAACAGGGAAAGATTCTCGACTGGATTACACCGTATAAAAAAGTGAAGAACACCTCCTTTGCGCCCGGCAACGTGTCGATTAAATGGTATGAAGATGGCACGCTGAACCTGGCGGCAAACTGCCTTGACCGCCATCTGCAAGAAAATGGCGACCGTACCGCCATCATCTGGGAGGGCGATGACGCCACCCAGAGCAAACACATTTCATATCGCGAATTGCATCGCGATGTTTGTCGTTTCGCCAATACGCTGCTGGAGCTGGGTATTAAGAAAGGCGACGTCGTGGCTATTTATATGCCGATGGTGCCGGAGGCGGCGGTGGCGATGCTGGCCTGCGCGCGCATTGGCGCGGTGCATTCGGTGATCTTCGGCGGCTTCTCGCCGGAAGCGGTTGCCGGGCGAATCATCGACTCCAGCTCACGTCTGGTGATCACCGCCGATGAAGGCGTGCGTGCCGGACGCGGCATCCCGCTGAAAAAGAACGTCGATGATGCGCTGAAAAACCCGAATGTGAACAGCGTTGAACATGTGGTGGTTTTAAAACGTACTGGCGGGAAAGTCGACTGGCATGAAGGCCGCGATCTGTGGTGGAGCGACGTGATTGAGAAATCCAGCGCTGACCATCAGCCGGAAGAGATGAATGCGGAAGATCCGCTGTTTATCCTCTACACCTCCGGTTCAACCGGCAAGCCAAAAGGCGTGCTGCATACCACCGGCGGCTATCTGGTCTATGCCGCCACCACCTTTAAGTATGTCTTTGACTATCACCCGGACGATATCTACTGGTGCACCGCAGACGTAGGTTGGGTGACCGGGCACAGCTACCTGCTGTATGGGCCGCTGGCCTGCGGCGCAACCACCCTGATGTTTGAAGGCGTGCCAAACTGGCCGACGCCTGCGCGGATGGCGCAGGTGGTGGATAAGCACCAGGTTACTATTCTCTACACCGCCCCAACCGCTATTCGCGCTCTGATGGCGGAAGGCGATAAGGCGATTGAAGGCACCGATCGCTCTTCGCTGCGCATCCTCGGTTCCGTCGGCGAACCGATCAACCCGGAAGCGTGGGAATGGTACTGGAAGAAGATCGGTAACGAAAAATGCCCGGTAGTGGACACCTGGTGGCAGACCGAAACCGGCGGATTCATGATCACGCCGCTGCCCGGCGCGACTGAACTGAAAGCCGGTTCCGCCACGCGTCCGTTCTTTGGCGTGCAGCCCGCGCTGGTGGATAACGAAGGCCACCCGCAGGAAGGGGCGACCGAAGGCAATCTGGTGATTACCGACTCCTGGCCGGGTCAGGCGCGTACCCTGTTCGGCGATCACGAGCGTTTTGAGCAGACCTACTTCTCTACCTTCAAAAACATGTATTTCAGCGGCGACGGCGCGCGTCGTGACGAAGATGGTTACTACTGGATCACCGGGCGCGTCGATGACGTACTGAACGTTTCCGGCCATCGTCTGGGCACGGCGGAGATTGAATCCGCGCTGGTATCGCATCCGAAGATTGCCGAAGCCGCGGTGGTCGGTATTCCGCACAACATCAAAGGCCAGGCCATCTACGCCTATGTCACGCTGAATCACGGCGAAGATCCGTCGCCGGAGCTGTATACCGAAGTACGCAACTGGGTACGTAAAGAAATTGGCCCGCTGGCAACACCGGACGTGCTGCACTGGACAGACTCACTGCCGAAAACGCGTTCCGGCAAAATCATGCGCCGTATTTTGCGCAAAATCGCAGCGGGCGATACCAGCAATCTGGGCGATACCTCAACCCTCGCCGATCCTGGCGTGGTCGAGAAACTGCTCGAAGAGAAGCAGGCCATCGCAATGCCTTCATAACCCTAACCGTGAAATGCCCGATGGCGCGCTGCTTATCGGGCCTACAGGTTCAACATCGCTTGTAGGCTCGATAAGGCTTCAGCCGCCATCCGGCAAAATAAAAAAATCCCCCTACCTTATCTCTGGAGACTCTGTGATGAATGACAATATTTATCAACGGATAGAAGACAGTGCGCGTTTCAGGGAGTTAGTCGAAAAACGGCAACGGTTTGCCACCATCCTGTCGGTCATCATGCTGGCGGTTTATATCAGCTTTATTCTACTGATTGCCTTCGCGCCGGGCTGGCTGGGCACTCCGCTACACGCCGGCACCAATGTCACCCGGGGTATTCCAATTGGGGTGGGCGTCATTCTGATCTCCTTCATCCTGACCGGTATTTACATCTGGCGGGCGAATGGTGAATTCGACCGTCTTAACAACGCCGTACTGCACGAGGTTAAAGCATCATGAAGAGAGTCCTGACGGCGCTTGCCGCCACACTACCCTTCGCTGCAAACGCAGCGGATGCCATTAGCGGTGCAGTAGAACGCCAGCCAACCAACTGGCAGGCAATCGTCATGTTCCTGATTTTCGTGGTGTTTACGCTCGGTATCACCTACTGGGCCTCTAAACGCGTCCGTTCACGCAGCGACTATTACACGGCAGGCGGGAATATTACCGGCTTCCAGAATGGGCTGGCGATCGCCGGCGACTATATGTCCGCCGCGTCGTTCCTCGGGATTTCCGCTCTGGTGTTCACCTCCGGTTATGACGGGCTGATCTATTCACTCGGCTTCCTGGTGGGCTGGCCTATCATTCTGTTCCTGATCGCTGAGCGCTTGCGTAACCTGGGTCGCTATACCTTTGCCGACGTCGCCTCTTACCGACTGAAACAGGGGCCGATCCGCATTCTGTCTGCCTGTGGTTCGCTGGTGGTGGTGGCGCTTTACCTCATCGCCCAGATGGTGGGGGCAGGTAAACTGATCGAGCTGTTGTTCGGTCTGAACTACCACATCGCGGTCGTGCTGGTAGGCGTTCTGATGATGATGTACGTCCTGTTCGGAGGCATGCTGGCAACGACATGGGTACAGATTATCAAAGCCGTACTGCTGCTGTTCGGCGCCAGCTTTATGGCCTTTATGGTCATGAAGCACGTCGGCTTCAGCTTCAACAACCTGTTCACCGAAGCGATGGCGGTACACCCGAAAGGTTCAGCCATTATGAGCCCTGGCGGTCTGGTCAACGACCCGATCTCCGCGCTGTCATTAGGCCTGGGTCTGATGTTCGGTACGGCAGGCTTACCGCACATTCTGATGCGTTTCTTTACCGTCAGCGATGCCCGCGAAGCGCGTAAGAGCGTGTTTTACGCCACTGGCTTTATGGGCTATTTCTACATCCTGACCTTTATTATCGGCTTCGGCGCGATCATGCTGGTCGGCGCGAACCCGGAGTATAAAGATGCCGCAGGCGCGTTAATCGGCGGCAACAACATGGCGGCGGTTCATCTGGCGAACGCGGTAGGCGGCAACCTGTTCCTCGGCTTTATCTCTGCGGTGGCCTTCGCAACGATCCTGGCGGTCGTGGCCGGTCTGACGCTGGCAGGCGCATCGGCGGTATCTCACGACCTGTACGCGAACGTGTTTCGTAAAGGCGCGACCGAACGCGAAGAATTGCGGGTGTCGAAAATTACCGTACTGGTGCTGGGCGTGATCGCCATCATTCTGGGCGTGCTGTTTGAAAACCAGAATATCGCCTTCATGGTCGGCCTGGCGTTTGCCATCGCGGCGAGCTGCAACTTCCCAATCATCCTGCTCTCCATGTACTGGTCGAAGCTGACCACGCGCGGCGCGATGATGGGCGGCTGGTTAGGCCTGGTGACGGCTGTCGTGCTGATGGTTCTCGGCCCAACGATTTGGGTGCAAATCCTCGGCCACGAAAAAGCCATCTTCCCGTATGAGTATCCGGCGCTGTTCTCCATCAGCGTTGCCTTTATCGGGATCTGGTTCTTCTCCGCTACCGATAATTCTGCGGAAGGTAATCGCGAGCGTGAGCAGTTCCGCGCCCAGTTCATCCGTTCCCAGACCGGGTACGGCGTTGAGCAAGGCCGCGCGCATTAATTCAGCGCACTCCTCCGGCCCTCGGGTCGGAGGACAACATCAGAACATCACTTTTGCGACCAGCGGCGCCGCCAGCACCATCATCACACCGGACAGCATCATCACCAGACTGGCGACGACGCCCTCCTGCTGACCCAGTTCATACGAACGCGCCGTACCGGCCCCATGTGATGCCGCGCCAAACCCGGCGCCTTTCGCCATCCCTTCACGAATAGACAGGCGCAAAAACAGCGCATCGCCAACCGCCATCCCGAACACGCCAGTCACCACCACAAAGAGCGCCACTAAATCCGGCTGACCGCCCAGCGGCTCTGCCGCCGCCAGCGCAAATGGCGTGGTGACGGAACGCACGGCCAGGCTGCGCTGAATCTCATCCGGCAGCGTAAACAGGCGCGCCAGCCAGACGGAACTGGTGACCGCCACCACGGTTGCCGTTACCACGCCCGCCGTCAGCGACATCCAGTGGCGTTTAATGATGGCGAGATTATCGTAAACCGGAACGGCAAACGCGATGGTCGCCGGGCCTAACAACCACAGCAGCCAGTGCGATTCGCCAATGTAGTTCTGCCAGGAGATATGGCCAAACACCAGTATCAATACCAACAGCGCGGGCGTGAGCACCAGCGGCATCAACGGCAGCTTACGAAAGCGACGGTACAGCCGCTTATTGACGAAATAGATCCCCAGCGTGATGACCAGGCACAGTACGCTTAGCTGAAAATTACTCACGGTTTACCCTGCTCATCTCATAGCGGTATACGTTATCCACCACCCATGCGGTTGCGCCAAGCACCATCAGCGTGCTGATCGCAATCACGGCGAAGATGCGCCAGCCGTCCATCAACAGCAGTTGCGCATAATTAACGACCGCCACCACGGCGGGGACAAAGAACAGCAGCATTTCCGCCAGCAGCCAGCGTGCGCCCGCGCGAACCCAGTTAAGCGGGATCACCCGACAGACAATCAGCGCCAGCATCAGCGCCATCCCAACCAGATTGGCGGGAAGCGGCAGATGCAGCCATGAAACAAGATATTGAGCAAAAACAAATAAACCTGCATACAGCAGTACCTGAACCGGTATCTGGAGTCGTTGCATAACAGCAGGCGTAACGCGGCTTATCGCCACAGCCATGAGGGAATGTCCTGAAAAATAAAACGGAACGCCAGTATAGAGAGCGCCCGTCCGCTACTGAAATGAATTAAACTCATTGCAGGCATAGTCTTAAGGAATAATCATGGATATCAGAACGCTGCGTTATTTTGTCGAGGTGGTGCGCCAGCAGAGTTTCACCCGCGCAGCGGAGAAGTTATTTGTCACTCAGCCCACCATCAGCAAGATGCTGAAGAATCTGGAAGATGAGCTTAATTGCACGCTGCTGATCCGCGATGGGCGACGTCTGCTGCTGACGGATACCGGGCGCGTGGTGTTCGAGCGCGGCCTGGCGATCCTCGCTGAATTTCGCCAGCTGGAAGCGGAGCTGGGCGATATTAACCATCTCAATAAAGGGCTACTGCGGCTTGGCATCCCGCCGATGGTCGGCATGCTGATGGCCGGGCCGATTAGCCTGTTTCGCCAGCGTTATCCGGGTGTGGAACTGAAGATTGCAGAATTCGGCGGTTTGACGGTACAGCAGGCGGTAATGAACGGCGAGCTGGATGTGGCGATGACCGCGCTGCCGGTGGAGGAAGAGAGCGGGCTAACGACCTTGCCGCTGTTCAGCCACCCGCTATGCGTGCTGGTGCCGCGTTCCGGTAAGTGGATGGCGTGCGAGTCGATTTCCCCCGAAGCGCTGGCGGAGCATCCTCTGCTTATCTACAACGAAGATTTTGCGTTGAATCGCCAGTTGATGCGGCTTTTTAAGCAGCATGATGTGAAGCCGCGTATTGCGGTACGCAGCGGTCAGTGGGATTTCCTGGCCGCTATGGTACAGGCTGGCGTCGGAATTGCGATTTTGCCGGAACCGATTTGCCAACGGCTGGATAAACAAACCCTGCGTTGGCTCCCGCTGGAGAGTGATTTACGCTGGCAGTTGGGCATGATCTGGCGCGAAGGCGTTTATTTGTCCCACAGCGCCAGGGCGTGGGTGACGTGTTGCGAAGGGTTCTGGTTAACGCAGGAATAACTCCTCGCTCGCCGGATGGCGGCGCAAGCGCCTTATCCGGCCTACGGGAGTACATTTTGTAGGCCCGGTAAGCGAAGCGCCACCGGGCGATACGGGTGCTTACTGATTCTCGATCAACAATGCTTCCAGCAAATCCAGGTCATGCAGCAGTTTTTGCAGGGTTTCGTTACTGATCTCACGCGTCGCGCGCAGGTGGTACAATTCTGCACGTTCCGAGCGTAGCGCCGCCAGGCGGAAGCGCCGTTCGAGGTTCTCTTCCTGCATTGAGCTTTCCACATCGTTACGCCCATCGGCGCGGCGACGCAAATTACCAATCACACGGGAGCTGACCTCGGTGAGCAACTGGTTATCGATGTTCTCTTCGGTATCCGCCGCCAGACGTTCTTCCATCTTCTGAATCGCGACAATCGCCACTTCCGCCGTGGCGGCGCGGGCGATTCGCTCCTCTTTCTGCTGCTGTGAGTGATCGCCCACTTCCAGATGTTGCAGCAGAATCGGCAGCATCACGACCCCCACAAACAGCGAGAACAAAATCACGCCCGCCGCAAGGAATACCAGCTCATAGCGCGCCGGGAAGCCGTTACCATCCGGCAACAATAGCGGGATAGAGAGCACACCGGCCAGCGTAATCGCCCCGCGTACCCCTGCAAAAGAGGCGATAAGGACTTCACGCATCGTCCAGGCGCCAAACTCCATCGGCTTTTTCTTCAGGAAGCGATTACTGAAGTTCTTCATCGTCCACAGCCAGCCAAAGCGCACCAGCATCAGCGCGGCATAAATCAGCACGATATCGGTGAACAGCATCCAGGTTTCAACGTTGGGATCGGCTTCCGCCGCCACCAGCGACGACTCCAGAATCCCTGGCAGTTGCAGACCCAACAGCAGAAAGACCATGCCGTTAAAGACAAACTCCAGCATCGCCCAGGTGCTGTTGGCGCGCAGACGCATTGCCAGCGGCGCGCGGCGCATAACGCCGGAACGGGTGATGGTCATCCCGGCCGCCACAGCGGCAAGAATGCCGGATACGCCGATATGTTCCGCAATCAGGTAGGAGGCGAACGGCAGCAGGAACAGCAGGACGATTTGCGTCGCTGGCTCATCCCCGCCCCAACGGCTCAGGAAACGCAGGGAGCGACCGTATAACCAACTGACGACAAAGCCCGCCAGAATACCGCCCACTGCGACTTTGAAGAACTCCACCGTCGCCCCGCCGACGGTAAACACCATCGTCCCCATCGCCACTGCGACGGCAAATTTCAACGACACCAGGCCGGACGCGTCGTTCATCAACGCCTCGCCTTGCAGGATGCCCATAATTTTCTTCGGAATGCGCCCCTCGCCGACAATGCCGGAAAGCGCAACCGCATCGGTCGGCGACAGCACGGCAGCCAGCGCGAAGGCCGGTATCAGCGGAATGCCCGGCACCAGCCAGTAAATCATAAAGCCAATTCCGACCACCGTGACCAGCACCAGCGCCAGCGCCAGACCGAAAATCTCTCGCCCATGTTCGAGAAACTCCCGGGTCGGCGTTTTCCAGCCATCTGCGAACAACAGCGGCGGAATAAACAGCACCAGGAACAGTTCAGGGTCAAATTCCACATGCAAACCAAACGTCGGCCATGCCAGCAGCGCGCCAATGGCGATTTGCATGAGGGGTAAAGGAAGCTGGAAGGGCAATACACGAGTAAATACCCCCGACAGCGAGACCACAAGGGTCATGATGAGTATTGTGAAGAAGATTTCCATGCGTTCCCTGTTTGCGATATTTCTTATGTTTTAAAACGTGAGGCGTCGTGCCTCAATTCTATCTTCCTCAGAGTAACGCAAAAGACAACGGGATGTGTCCTGAAAATAAAAACGGGCGGCAAAAGCCACCCGTTTTTAGAGGACGCCAGGAATCAGATAGCCCAGCCGCCCGCATAGAAGGCGACCAGCGCTACGGCAATCACCACGGTGCCGACGTTCAGCTTACGCCATTCGCCCGACACAATGCGGCCGATCACCAGCGTAGCAAAACCAATCATAATGCCGGTTACGATGTTGCAGGTCAGGACGATAAACACCGCCGTGATCAGACCCGCCATCGCATCCACAAAGTCAGCGAAGTCGATTTTCGCCACGTTGCTCAGCATCAGCAGGCCGACGTACATCAGCGCGGGCGCGGTCGCGTAGACCGGAACCAGATAAGAGAGCGGAGAGAGGAACAGGATCAGCAGGAACAGGACGCCGACGGTGATCGCCGTCAGACCCGTTTTACCGCCTGCCGCTGTACCCGCCGCCGATTCAATGTATACCGCCGCAGGCGCTGCACCAACCAGACCAGAGAACACGCTGCTCAGGGAGTCGGTGGTCAGCGCTTTGCCGCCATCGATAATCTGCCCGTCTTTATCCAGCAGGTTCGCCTGGCCAGCGACCGCGCGAATCGTGCCGGTGGCGTCGAAAACAGCGGTCATCACCAGCGCCAGCACGCTCGGCAGGACGATCGGGTTCAGCGCGCCCATAATATCCAGGCTGCCAATCAGCGAGTTGCCGTGTTCATCACTTAAAGACGGCATAGCAAAAAAGCCGGAGAAATGGACGGATGGATCGAAGATCAAACCCACAACCGAAATACCAATAATGGTCAGCAGAATGCCGCCCGGCACCTTCAGTTTTTCCAGGCCGATAATGACCGCCAGACCAATCAGCGACATGATAACCGGGAAAGAATCAAAGTTACCCAGCGCGACCGGCAGACCGTCCAGCGGGTTCTTAATCACCAGACCCACGCCATTCGCGGCGATCAGCAACAGGAACAGGCCGATACCGATGCCGGTGCCGTGCGCCACGCCATGCGGCAGGTTGCGCAGGATCCAGCTACGGATACCGGTCGCCGAGATGATGGTAAACAGCACGCCCATCAGGAATACCGCACCCAACGCAACCGGAACGCTAATGTGCTGACCCAGCACCAGGCTAAACGCGGTGAAGGCGGTCAGCGAGATGGCGCAACCGATAGCCAACGGCAGGTTCGCCCACAGCCCCATAACAATAGAACCGACGCCAGCCACCAGGCAGGTCGCCACAAATACGGCGGCAGGCGGGAATCCGGCTTTACCCAGCATCCCCGGAACCACGATAACGGAGTAGACCATCGCCAGGAAAGTCGTTAATCCGGCAACCACTTCCTGACGGACGGTGCTTCCACGGTGTGAAATTTTAAACCAGGCGTCGAGTGAACCGCCGGTACGCGCTGAAGGCGTAGACATAGAAAACATCCCCTGAGAGTTTATTTTTCGTCGAGTATGCGTGGTGGACAATCCACTGCCAGCGAAACGTCATCTCCTTGTGCTACGTTTGCAACAATAAGGGGTGTCGCAAAAAAGCAAACGTTTAACTCCGCGCATACAAAACGGGTAGTAAAAAAAGCAAACGATTATCCAGCGATAATACGGGGCTTTTCAACTAAACTTTGCGGCTTTTTGCTTATTTCTTTTCATCACGCTCAATAAATCGCCAGTCGATGCGCAAACGTTATCGTCAATGCGCAATCTGATAACATTTTTTCTCGGGCGGACGACTGACACATCCGTCTATCCGCCAGGGATCTCAAAAGGGCCGCCTTGCTGGATAGCCCTTTGCCACGCCGGGCGCATCTCTACGCGCTTCTTCCAGGCGCTAATGTGCGTCAGGTCGTTAATTCCGCCTCGGCTCAGTAACGCAAACAGAGGAAAACTCATCTGGATATCCGCCATGCTGATATGTTCCCCGGCAAACCAGGGCTGCGCGGCAAGATGCGCATCAATGTAGCGCGCATGCGTCTCCAGTTGCGGGTTGAGATACGCTTTTTGCACGCCCTGCCCCAGAATGCCGCCCAGCGTGCGTAACCCAAATGGCACCGGCGGTTTACCCAGGCTGACAAACACCAGTTTCATTAACAGCATTGGCATTAACGAGCCTTCCGCATAATGCAGCCAGAACCGATACTGCCGTTTTTGCCGGGCATCGGCAGGTTTAAACTGCCCTGCGTGGTCATAGGTTTCCTGCAAATACTCCAGGATGGCACCGGATTCGGCGAGGATCTCACCGTTATCTTCAATAACAGGCGATTTTCCAAGCGGGTGGATTTTTTTCAGCGCCGGTGGCGCAAGCATGGTTTTTTCACGCTGGTAGCGAACAATCTGGTAGGGCAGCGACAGCTCCTCCAGCGCCCAGAGCACGCGCTGGGAACGAGATTGATTCAAATGATGCACCGTCAGCATGGCTGTCTCCTGTTTTTCATTCAAATTAACTATAGAAAAGAGCGAGAGATGGCGTAAAAATTTCGGCTAAAAAACAGACAATACACTGGCAAACGGGCGGGCATGGCATACAATTACAGTATCAACACAAACCGGAACCTCCACCACGTGCTCGACTGAGGGGTGTTGATGTCGGGGGAAACCCTCCCGTGAACCAACGGGATAGAGCGAAAGACAAAGACCGGAAACAAACTAAAGCGCCCTTGTGGCGCTTTAGTTTTATGCGCGGCGATATGGTGCTCGCTTATCCAGCCTACGCGCGTCCCGGCGAAACGACATTTAATCATCTTCCAGCAATCGCGCCCCTGTTCCCTGCGTGCCGAGCTGATCGCCGGGGTTGCGCAGCGGGCAATCGCTACGCGACAAACAGCCGCAGCCGATGCAGCCGTCCAGCTCATCACGCAACGCCACCAGAGTATGAATACGTCTGTCCAGCTCCTCGCGCCATTGCGAAGAAAGCTGCTTCCACTCCTTTGCGCTCAGCGTATGCCCCTCAGGCAATACGCCAAACGCTTCGCCAATGGTCGCCAGCGGAATGCCAATACGTTGAGCAATCTTGATGATCGCCACATAGCGCAGCACATCGCGCTTATATCGCCGCTGATTGCCGCTGTTACGGACACTGCTGATAAGCCCTTTGCTCTCATAAAAGTGCAGCGCCGATACCGCCACACCGCTACGTTTCGCCACCTCACCCGGCGTAAGCAGGGACTTTATACGCGGTAATTTCTTTTCCATAAATCGCTTTACCTCAAGTTAACTTGAGGAATTATACTCGCCCGCAGACAAAACGACGAATCGAACACTGAGAAAGAGGCAGCAATATGTCCCATCAGCAGATAATTCAGACCCTTATTGAATGGATTGATGAACATATCGACCAACCGCTGAACATTGATGTGGTCGCAAAAAAATCAGGTTACTCGAAGTGGTATTTACAGCGGATGTTCCGCACGGTGATGCATCAGACGCTGGGCGACTATATTCGTCAGCGCCGACTCCTGCTGGCCGCCGTAGAGCTACGAACGACCGAGCGCCCCATTTTTGATATCGCGATGGATCTGGGATATGTGTCGCAACAGACATTTTCGCGCGTCTTCCGCCGCGAGTTTGACCGTACGCCCAGCGACTACCGTCATCGTCTGTAACTTTACTGCCCGCGCTGCATCAGGAGTGCGGGCGACTGTTGCAGCCACTGAATAAACGCCTGCGGCGGCATCGCCTTCGCAAAATACCATCCCTGACAATACTGAACGCCGCGCTTGAACAGCCAGTTCACCTGATCTGCCGTTTCCACGCCTTCGGCAATGGCCTTCAGGTGTAAACTTTGCGCCATTTCGATGATATGTTCCGCGATCAGATGACTGGTGCTATTGGTGGTCAGCGTGTCGATAAAGGATTTATCAATCTTCAGAATATCAACATTCAATGAATACAGGTTGTGCAGGTTTGAATACCCTGTTCCAAAATCATCAATCGCCACTTCAAAACCCGCCTGACGAAATGCCTGAATAACCGGCGTGGTTTTCGGCACGTCAATAAAGCCGCGCTCCGTCACTTCCACCTTAATTTGTTGCGCAAGAACGGAATGCTGGCGGGCTTTCTCCGCAATTAACGCGATAAGCCGGGAGGAGTGGAAATCAGAAGCGGAGAGATTAATAGAGATATAAAGATGAGGTTGCGAGGCGAGAAAATGTCCCAGATCGTTGAATACTTCTTCCACCACGTAATCGGTAATCTGCGCAATCATCCCCTCTTTTTCAGCCAGCGGGATAAACTCTGCCGGGCTCATCACCTGCCCTTCAAAACCAGGCCAGCGCAATAGCGCCTCCGCCCCCACGCATTTTTCATTTTGAATATCAATAATGGGCTGATAATAAAGACGCAGTTGACGTTTATCGATCGCTCGCTGCAACAAACGGCGCGGTGAATGATATTCCTCGCGCGTACGCGACCACATCAATAACACAATGATGCTACAGATAATGCCTAACGGCAGCGTTAACGTCGCCTGATGGTACAGGTTCTGATAGAAACGCGCGTTATCAGTGGAAACAATTATCGCGATCGGACGTTTTTCTGAATGGGCAATGGTATAGAAGCGATTATTTTGCTGAAAGGTAGATTCATCACGGTGCAGCAACGGTAATAATTGTTCGACGTTTGCCTGCTCGCTCACGGAGAAAAAGGAGTTCGTCACCGTATCATATACGCCCCAGGCCAGAGTCGGATCGTCTGACATCACCTCGCTGTAAGACAACGGATTTATTACCGCGACATAGTGTCCTCTTTGCATATACGTCATTTTGTAGCCAGCAAAGAATGGCGTATCACGATAGTAATAAATAGAAACGTCTGGTTCTCGTTTATAATCTGCGGCAGGGATAATATAAGGACTGGCAGGCGCCATTACCGTAGAGCATAAAAAATGATCGTCTTGCGCATAAATTAACTCGCTGATATACAGACGACCACGAATAATATCCTGCATTCGTTTTTGATGCGCAGGAGTACAGGCTTTTCCCTGATACTGCTGTATCGCGTCGCGAGCCAGCTCCACCTGCTGGACAACCAGTTCCGTTTTTTCTAATGCCAGCTCGGCAAAAGAGTGCAGTTGATTACGGGTTTCAGACACCGCCCGCATGTGGGCAAACCATAGCGCCAGCATCACGGGGAGTAATACCACCATGATTGTTCCAAGGAATCTCAGCAACTTTCGTTGCGCGCTATGATTCATTTCGGCCCTGTATCCCTGAATTGTCTGTGCCTGTCATCATCAAGGCGGATGCTATAACAAACAGGTGATTACGTTGCATGAATTAAGCGACATTAGCAACAGACTTTTCCTGGTAAAAGTCTGATATTGACGGATGACGATAATATTTTCCCGTAAGGCAAACTTAAAGTTATGCTTATTTTTATTAGGGAATATTCTAATCCAAAAGGGGTAAGAATTTTCCAGGTTTTTTTCCGATTAATGCAGAAAAATTAAGTTAAATTTCCAGGCTGGTTAATTTTCCGGCGCTAATAAAATGGTAATAAAAATACATCTTCAATAACCAGCCCCATAATCTTCCGGTATAGCCCCCTTCAGATACCCACACTTAATTTATGGTTATAAAACGCACAAAAAAGGGTGCCCTATACTGGCTAACAAACAATTTATTGTGATATAGTTCACAAAAATGATGAAACAGAAACGTTGTTTCATTCAGTGTCGATGTCATGCCCGTCGATAGCCAGAGTGTACCACGCCTTCCGTGAGCAACGCCGCGCTGTCCAGGGCACCTGCTATTCTCAGAGGAAATGTTTCATGGCTACCATAACCACTGGCGTGGTTCTTCTCCGCTGGCAACTGCTGAGCGCTGTGCTCATGTTTTTAGCCAGCACGCTCAATATTCGCTTTCGTAAATCCGACTATATCGGACTCGCGGTGATCAGTAGCGGCCTTGGCGTCGTGTCGGCCTGCTGGTTTGCAACCGGGTTACTCGGCATCACTCTGATGGATGTCTCCGCAATCTGGAACAATATCGAAGCCGTGATGGTGGAAGCCATGAGCCATACCCCGCCAGAGTGGCCGATGGTGTTGACCTGATGCTGATATAAGCCTCCGCCCGGAGGCTTTTTTATTCTCTCAAAAACAGCCAGTTAACCTTTCTCCCGCTAAAATCGCCGTATCATTTATTGTAATGAGAACTATTCTCATATTAACATCCCCGCCGTGATGATTAACTTTTGATACTTTTCCGCTATGCCGACTCCAGTTCAGTGCGCTCCTTTAACGTTTGAATCGCTGTATCGCGCGCATCACGGCTGGCTGACGCACTGGCTGGCGCGAAAGTTACAGTCGGCGTTCGACGCCGACGACGTCGCCCAGGACACCTTCCTGCGTATTATTAACGGTGAATCTCTGACGGCGATTCGTGACCCAAAGTCGTTTCTCTGCACCGTCGCCAAACGGGTGATGATCGACCTTTTCCGCCGCAATGCGCTGGAAAAAGCGTATCTGGAGATGCTTGCGCAGTTACCCGAAACGCTGGCGCCTTCCGCTGAAGAAAAGCAGTCGCATCTCGAAACGCTGCAACTTGTCGACAGGATGCTGGACGGGTTGAGCGCCAAAGCGAGAACGGCCTTCCTGCTTTCTCAGCTTGACGGGCTGACCTACAGTGCCATCGCGCAACGTCTGAATGTTTCCGTCAGCTCGGTGAAAAAGTACGTCGCGAAAGCCACGGAACACTGCCTGCTGTTCCGCCTGGAGCATGGCCTGTGAAAACCTCCCTCACCGATGCCCGCCGCCAGGCGCTACGTTCAGCCTCACACTGGTATGCCGTTTTAAGCGGGGAGCGCGTAAGCCCCCAGCAGGAAGCGCGCTGGCAGCAGTGGTATGAACAAGATCAGGATAATCAATGGGCCTGGCAGCAGGTCGAAAACCTGCGCTGCCAGATGAGCAGCGTCCCCGGCAAACTCGCCAGCCACACGCTGAAAGACAGCCGCCTGACGCGCCGCCACGTACTGAAAGGGTTGCTGTTGCTGGTCTGCGCGGGCGGCAGCTGGCAGCTCTGGCGATCGGAGTTGGGCGAAGGTCTGCGTGCTGATTATCGTACCGCCCGGGGGCAGACTCGCCAGCAGACGCTGGAGGATGGCACGTTGCTTTCGCTGAATACCGACAGCGCGGTTAACGTGCGATTTGACAGTAGCCAGCGCCAGATCCAGCTCTGGTACGGCGAGATCGCCATTACCACCGGAAAAGACGCGCTGCAACGCCCCTTTCGTGTACAGACGCGCCAGGGCCAGCTCACCGCATTGGGTACGGAATTTACCGTACGCCAGGACGGCGATGAAACCGTCCTTAGCGTCCGCCAACATGCCGTCGAAGCGATTCTCGCCGGAGATCCGCAACAAAAACGGGTTATTCAGCAAGGTGAAACGGTGCGCTTCAGCGCCTCGCAGTTTGGCGACGTCGCATCATTGAATGACGAGTCTGCAAGCTGGACGCAGGGCGTGTTAAGTTTCAGCGACAAACCTCTGGGCGACGTCATCGCCACGCTCTCGCGCTACCGGCACGGCATACTGCGTTGCGACCCGGCCGTTGCCGGATTACGCCTGACAGGGACGTTCCCGCTCGGCAACACCGATGCCGTACTGAATGCGATCGCGAAAACGCTTCCTGTGAAAATTCAGTTTGTTACGCGCTACTGGGTCACGCTGTCTCCCGCCATTTAAACGATAACGAAAAAAATTATCATTTTTATTGTCCCTTTTGCCCCGCTCGTTCGACTTCATAACTGAATACAAATAAAGAAATGATGATGGAGACGTGATGGCCTTTCATAACACAGCACCTCTGGTGATGGCGATTCGTTTAAGCCTGCTTCCGCTTGCCGGACTGGCTTCACTGCCTGCATTTGCCACGCAGTTCGATATTGCCGCCGGAGACTTAGACAAAGCACTTAATCAATACGCTGCCCGCAGCGGCATTATTATGTCAGTGGATGCTTCGCTCACGCGGGGCAAACACAGTGACGGACTGCACGGCGACTACGCGCTTGAAGATGGTCTGCGCACGCTGCTAAAGGGGAGCGGCCTACAGGAAAAATCGTTAGGCGATAACACCTGGACGCTGGAAGCCGCCCCGGTTGCCAGCGAGGACTCGTTGACCGTAGTCGGCGACTGGCTGGGTGAAGCCCGGGAAAACGACGTGTTCGAACATGCCGGCGCGCGTGACGTTATCCGCCGGGATGATTTCACCAAAACCGGTGCGACGACCATGCGCGAAGCGCTGAACCGTATCCCCGGCGTCAACGCCCCGGAAAACAACGGCACCGGCAGCCATGACCTGGCGATGAACTTCGGTATTCGCGGTCTTAATCCACGCCTGGCCAGCCGCTCGACGGTATTGATGGACGGCATCCCCGTACCTTTTGCGCCATACGGTCAGCCGCAGCTGTCGCTCGCGCCGGTCTCTCTGGGCAATATGGATGCCGTTGACGTGGTGCGCGGCGGCGGCGCGGTGCGCTATGGGCCGCAAAGCGTGGGCGGCGTGGTGAACTTCGTGACCCGCGCGATTCCGCAGGATTTCGGTATTGAAGCCGGCGTTGAAGGGCAACTCAGCCCCACCTCGTCGCAAAACAATCCAAAAGAGACGCACAACCTAATGGTAGGCGGAACGGCGGATAACGGTTTCGGCACGGCCCTGCTCTACTCCGGCACGCGCGGCAGCGACTGGCGCGAACACAGCAACACCCGTATCGACGACGTGATGCTGAAAAGCAAATATGCGCCTGACGAGGTACACACCTTCAATAGCCTGCTGCAATACTATGACGGTCACGCCGATATGCCCGGCGGCCTGTCCCGCGCCGACTACGACGCCGATCGCTGGCAGTCCACGCGCCCGTATGACAGCTTCTGGGGCCGCCGCCAGCTTGCCAGTCTGGGATATCAATACCAGCCCGACAGCCAGCACAAATTCAATGTTCAGGGTTTCTACACCCGCACCCTGCGCAGCGGTTATTTAGAGCAAGGAAAACGCATTACGCTCTCACCGCGCTACTACTGGGTTCGCGGCATTGAACCGCGCTACAGCCAGAGTTTTATGATTGGCCCGTCTGCGCATGAAGTCGGCGTAGGCTATCGCTATGTCAATGAATCCACGCATGAAATGCGTTACTACACCGCAACCACCAGCGGTCAGTTGCCGTCAACATCCAGCCCTTATGACCGTGATACGCGTTCAGGGACCGAAGCTCACGCCTGGTATCTCGATGACAAAATTGATATCGGCAACTGGACCATTACGCCAGGTATGCGTTTTGAGCACATTGAATCCTACCAGGACAACAACGTTAAAGGTACGCACGAAGAGGTGAGCTACAACGCCCCGCTTCCGGCGCTTAACGTCCTCTACCACCTCACTGACAGCTGGAATCTTTATGCCAACACTGAAGGCTCGTTCGGCACCGTACAGTACAGTCAAATTGGCAAGGCTGTGCAAAGCGGCAATGTGGAACCGGAAAAAGCGCGAACCTGGGAAGTCGGAACCCGATTCGACAACGGCGCGCTGACGGCGGAAATGGGGCTGTTCCTGATTAACTTTAATAATCAGTACGACTCCAACCAGACTAACGATACGGTCACCGCCCGTGGCAAAACCCGTCATACCGGGCTGGAAACGCAGGTACGTTACGATCTCGGCGATATGACGCCCACGCTGGAAAATGTCGCCGTTTACGCTAACTACGCGTACGTTAACGCCGAAATTCGCGAAAAAGGCGACACTTACGGCAATCAGGTGCCGTTCTCACCAAAGCATAAAGGGACGCTGGGCGTGGATTACAAACCCGGCAACTGGACGTTCAACCTGAACAGCGATTTCCAGTCCAGCCAGTTTGCCGACAACGCCAATACCGGGAAAGAGAGCGCAGACGGCAGCACCGGGCGTATTCCGGGTTACATGCTGTGGGGCGCACGCGTGGCGTATGACTTCGGCCCCGAGATGGCCAACCTGAACCTGGCGTTTGGCGTGAAGAATATCTTCGACCACGAGTATTACACCCGCTCGTATGATGACAACAACAAAGGCATCTATGCCGGACAGCCGCGAACGCTGTATCTGCAAGGGTCACTGAAGTTCTGATTGTTCATTTGTTGCCGGGTGGCGGCGTAAATGCCTTACCCGGCCTACAGAGTGACGTAGGCCAGGTAAGCGCAGCGCCATCCGGCAACCGGAGTTGACTATGTTTGCTTTTATTCGCGTTTATTTTTTCAGCCTGATCGTCCTGGCAGCGCCGGTTTTTGCCGTGACGGTGCAGGATGAACACGGCGCCTTTACCCTGAATAAAACGCCGCAACGGATTGCCGTACTGGAACTGTCGTTTGCCGATGCGCTGGCGGCGGTGAACGTCAGTCCGGTGGGGATCGCCGATGACAACGATCCCACGCGTCTGCTGCCGGAAGTGCGCCAGATTATCGGGCAATGGCAGTCTGTCGGCACGCGCGCTCAGCCGAGTCTTGAGGCGATCGGCGCGCTAAAGCCTGACCTGATTATCGCTGACAGCAGCCGCCACGCAGGGATTTACGCCGCGCTGCAAGAGATCGCCCCCGTGTTGTTGCTCAAATCCCGCAATGAAACGTACGCTGAAAATCTGCAATCCGCCGCGATCATCGGGAAAATATCAGGTAAAGATGCGGAAATGCAAAAACGGCTGACGTTGCATCGGGAACGTATGCGCGCGTTTGCCGCCCACTTGCCGAAAGGGGCCAGCGTGGTATTCGGCACCTCACGCGAACAGCAGTTTAATCTGCACAGCCGCGAATCGTATACGGGCGGCGTGCTCGCTGCGCTGGGTCTGCGCGTGCCGGAGGCAATCAACTCTGCGCCAATAACCACGATTAATCTGGAGCGGCTACTGGCGCTCGATCCGCAGTGGCTGATTGTCGCGCACTACCGCCAGGAGAGCATCGTTAAACGCTGGCAGCAGGATACGTTGTGGTCCATGCTCCAGGCGTCGCAACACCACCAGGTTGCCGCTGTCGACAGCAACAGCTGGGCGCGGATGCGCGGGATTTTCGCTGCGGAACGCATTGCCGGCGATACGGTGAAAATCTTTCATCACCAGATGCCTGATACCACGCAATGAGGACATTGATCATTTGGGGAGCGCCCGTACTGGCGCTCCTGGCGGCGTTCTGGCTGAGCCTGTTCTGCTACTCGGCGATCCCGATTTCGCCCGTCAGTGCTCTGCATGCCCTGTTTCCTTCTTCAACGCCTCCGCTTTCGGAGGCGTTGGTGCGTAATTTACGTCTGCCGCGCAGCCTGGTGGCATTGCTGATTGGCGCCAGCCTTGCCCTGGCGGGAACATTGCTGCAAACCCTGACCCATAACCCGCTGGCCTCCCCTTCTCTGACCGGCATTAACAGCGGTGCGGCACTGGCGATAGCGTTAACCAGCGCATTCAGCCCCATATTGCTCAGCGGGTATTCCATCGCGTTTATCGCCGCCGCAGGCGGAGGCCTCGCCTGGCTTCTGGTGATGCTGGCTGGCGGCGGCTGGCGACAGGAGCCCGACCGCAACAAACTGATTCTCGCCGGAATCGCGCTCTCCGCGCTGTGTATGGCGCTGACCCGCATCACGCTGTTATTGGCGGAAGACCACGCTTACGGCATTTTTTCATGGCTGGCGGGCGGTATTGCCCATGTGCGCTGGGCCGAGTTCTGGCAGCTCTTTCCTTTTGTTCTGGTGATTATTCCCGTCATGCTGCTGCTGGCGAACGCCCTTAATCTGCTCAACGTCAGCGATGTCGCCGCACACACGCTCGGCGTAAACCTGTTTCGGCTGCGGCTTACCGTCAATATCGGCGTGCTGGTGCTGGTCGGCGCCTGCGTCAGCGTGGCGGGGCCGGTGGCGTTTATCGGCCTGTTAATGCCGCATCTGGCCAGGGCGTGGTCGGGTCACGACCAGCGTAAGTTGCTGCCGATGAGCCTGCTGATGGGCGCAACGTTTATGCTGCTGGCGGATATTCTGGCGCGAGCGCTGGCCTGGCCGGGCGAGCTTCCGGCAGGCGCAGTGCTGGCGCTGATTGGCGCGCCGTGTTTTGTCTGGCTGGCAAGGAGGCGTGGATGAAAGCCTTTATTCTGCTCATCACGTTGCTCCTGCTGAGTATCACCGCGCTGCTGTCATTGCGTCTGGGCGTGGTTCCCCTGCCCTGGTCCGCGCTGATCGATGGCTGGCATACCGGTCACGAGCACCACTATGTTCTGACCCAGTATCGTCTGCCGCGACTGCTGCTGGCGATATTCGTCGGCGCCGCCCTGGCGATTTCCGGCGTACTGGTGCAAGGCATCGTGCGTAATCCGCTGGCCTCGCCGGATATTTTAGGGGTGAACCATGCCGCCAGTCTGGCGACGGTAAGCGCACTCATGCTGCTGCCATCGCTGTCGGTCGTCTGGCTGCCGCTGCTGGCATTTGTGGGCGGGCTTTGTGCGCTGATCTTGCTGCGTGCGATTGCGGGTCGCTCCTCCCCCCTGCGTCTGGCGTTAATCGGCGTGGCGTTGTCGGCAACCTGGGCCAGCCTGACGGATTACCTGATGCTCTCCCGCCCGCAGGACGTTAACAACGCGCTACTGTGGCTGACCGGCAGTTTATGGGGACGCGGCTGGTCGTTTGTGTATGTGGCGCTGCCGATAATGCTGGCGCTTATTCCACTCAGCGCCTGGTTTTGCCGCGATCTGGATCTGCTGGCGCTGGGCGATGATCGCGCCAGCACGCTCGGCGTCCCGGTCAGTCGGATGCAGCGCCAGGGATTGCTCCTCGCCGTCGCGCTGGCAGCCACCAGCGTGGCAGTTTGCGGGCCGATAGCTTTCGTCAGCCTGGTCGTGCCCCACCTGACCCGACGCCTGCTGGGAGGGCGCCATCACTGGCTGCTGCCCGGCGCTGCGCTAATCGGCGCATTTGTCTTAACGCTGGCCGATTTGCTGGCAAGGATCATTAACCCTCCCACGGAGCTTCCGGCAGGCATGCTCACCGCCATTATCGGCGCGCCGTGGTTTATCTGGTTGCTTGTGAGGATGCGCTAAATGGATATCAGATGTGAAAACCTGACTGCCGGATACGGTGATAAACGCATTCTTGACGGCCTGTCGGTTACGCTACCCGCCGGGCAGATCACCGCATTACTGGGGCCTAATGGCTGCGGCAAATCGACGCTGCTGAAATGCCTTGCCCGCCTGCTCATACCGCAATCCGGCACCTTGCACATTGCGGGTAAGCCGCTGTCGGCCTTCTCACCCCGCGCGCTTTCGCGTCACCTGGCGCTACTGCCGCAACAGCACATGACGCCGGAAGGGATCACCGTGCGGGAACTGGTCAGCTATGGCCGCAGCCCGTGGCTGCCGCTGTGGGGGCGGCTTTCTCGCGACGACCATCAGCATGTCAACCGGGCAATGGCGCAGACGCACACTGACGCGCTGGCAGAAAGGCGGCTGACGGAGCTGTCCGGCGGTCAGCGGCAGCGCGTGTTTCTGGCGATGGTGTTAGCGCAGGATACGCCCATTGTATTACTGGATGAACCCACCACCTGGCTCGACATTAATCATCAGGTGGAGTTGATGGCGCTCATGCAGATGCTAAAACAGGCGGGAAAAACGGTCGTGACGGTACTGCACGACCTGAATCAGGCAAGTCGCTATTGCGATCATCTTGTCGTGCTGGCGCAGGGGAATGTGATTGCGCAAGGGCAACCTGTTGATGTTATGCAACCAAAATTATTACGCAAGGTATTTCAGGTTGATGCGGAAATTCACCCTGAACCGCTGACAGGAAAACCAATGTGTATTATTCGTTAGTCTGCTAGCCATATTTTTACCTGTCCAGAGCAGTCTGTTCATCCTGTCAGACTGCTCATCAAAAATATATTCTTATGCCCTTTATTTTTATTCTCTGTCATTAACTTTAAATATTTAAAAGTTATGTAAGGAACACTATATTTAGTGTTTTTCAACCCAGATATTTAACGAAGGCGTAGGTTGAAATCCCGCTAATTACCGCGATGATAATTGCAAAAATAACCAGTAACATCAATCGCCTACCGCTATATATTCCTAACATAATTACCTCCTTTACTAAATTTACACTTCCATCAAAACACTGAAAATATACGCTACAAGCGTTATCTAACCATCAAGATAAAATAATCTTTAACGAAACGCCATTGATTAATGTCAATAATTCAGACTCTTTATTTTAATAGTATAAGCGCGATTCAAAACATTATGCATTTTATACTTCGAGGAATTTTAAATTGACCAGAATGCCGAATAAAAATCGTCTCCATTCTGCGCCATGCGTTGAAAAAAAACCGTACCAGCAATCTGTTAACGAGGTACTTGAAAAAAAGCAGAGTCAGCCTTCCGGGCTGACGCAAAATGAAGCCAGCGCGCGCCTCGCGCAGCATGGGCCTAACGCGCTGCCAGAAAAAGCAGGCAAACCGGCATGGTTACGCTTCCTGGCGCATTTCCACGATGTTCTGATTTATGTCCTGATCGCTGCGGCGGTGCTGACTGCGGTCATGGGTCATTGGGTGGATACGGCCGTCATTTTGGGTGTTGCCGTTATCAACGCGCTGATTGGCCACATTCAGGAAAATAACGCGGAAAAGTCGCTGAAAAGCATCCGCAATATGCTGTCGAACTCAGCGGTCGCTATCCGCAACGGTCAACATGAAACCGTCCCCACAACCGAACTGGTGGTGGGCGATATCGTCGTGCTGCGCGCAGGCGATCGCATCCCGGCAGATCTTCGCGTTATGGAAGCCCATAACCTGCGGGTTGAAGAGGCCATCCTGACGGGCGAGTCCACCGTTGTCGATAAAACAGCCGACACCCTTACCGGCGAACTGCCGTTAGGCGATCGTAAAAATCTGCTGTTCTCCGGCACCACCATCAGCGCAGGCGCCGGACTGGGCGTGGTTATCGCTACCGGGGAAGAGACTGAACTCGGCCACATCAACCAGATGATGACGGGCATTGAGAAGCACCGTACCCCGCTGCTGGTTCAGATGGATAAACTCGGCAAAGCCATTTTCGCCATTATCGTCGCCATGATGGCAGGACTATTTGTGTTCAGCCTGCTGCTGCGCGATATGCCGATGGGCGAACTGCTGCTTTCTCTGATTAGCCTTGCCGTCGCGGCCGTACCGGAAGGGCTGCCCGCGATCATCTCAATTATTCTGTCGCTCGGCGTACAGACGATGGCCCGCAAACGCGCCATTATCCGCAAGCTGCCAACGGTCGAGACGCTGGGTGCGATGTCCGTGATCTGTTCCGATAAAACGGGCACCCTGACCATGAATGAGATGACGGTAAAAGCCATTATTACGGCGGACAAAAATTACCGCGTTCAGGGCAACAGCTATGAGCCAATGGGCGAGATCCATACTGAGGAGAGCGACGCTGCGGTAGAGATCCTGCCCGGCAGCCTGCTGGAGAACTACCTTCGCACTATCGACCTGTGTAATGACAGCCAATTGATTCAGGACGAAAACGGTCACTGGGGCATCACCGGCGGGCCAACGGAAGGGGCCTTAAAAGTGCTGGCGGCAAAAGCGCGCCTTCCCGCCATTGAAACTGAACTGCGCAGCAAAATCCCGTTCGATTCGCAGTACAAATACATGGCGACGCACCATCGCATTGGAAATGAAGAGCGCGTACTGGTGACCGGCGCGCCAGATGTGTTGTTTAAACTGTGCCAGCTACAGCAAACCGCTACCGGTACTGAAGCCTTTACGCAAAATCACTGGGAAGCGGAGATCGCGCGCTATGCGAAAGAAGGTCTGCGCATGGTTGCGGCAGCCTGGAAGCCAGAGCGTGCAGAAGCCGCCTCTCTCACCCATGAGTGCCTGAATGACGGCCTGATCTTCCTGGGCATCGCAGGCATGATGGACCCACCGCGTCCAGAGGCCATTGACGCAATCCAGGCCTGCCAGCAGGCGGGGATTCGCGTGAAGATGATCACCGGCGATCACCCGCAAACGGCCATGAGTATCGGCGGCATGCTGGGGATTCATAACAGCACCCACGCGGTAACGGGCTACGAACTGGAGCAGATGGACGATGCGGCATTAGCCGAAGCTGCTGTCACCTACGACATCTTTGCCCGCACCAGCCCCGAACATAAACTGCGTCTGGTGAAGGCGCTGCAAAACAAAGGCGAGATTGTCGGTATGACCGGCGACGGAGTCAACGACGCCCCCGCGCTGAAGCAGGCGGACGTCGGCATCGCGATGGGCATCAAAGGCACGGAAGTGACAAAAGAAGCCGCGGACATGGTACTGACGGACGATAACTTCGCCACCATCGCCAGCGCCGTGCAGGAGGGGCGTCGCGTTTACGACAACCTGAAGAAAACGATTCTGTTCATCATGCCCACCAACCTGGCACAGGGTCTGCTGATCATCATTGCCCTGTTGGCTGGGAACCTGATCCCGCTCACGCCGGTACTGATTCTGTGGATGAATATGGCGACCTCCGCCACGCTGTCGTTCGGGCTGGCATTTGAAGCCGGTGAGCGCAACATCATGCGACGCCCGCCACGCCAGAGTAATGAGAACGTCATGGATGCCTTTGCTATCTGGCGCGTCGGTTTTGTCGGAACGTTAATTGCGGCCTGCGCCTTTGCGCTGGAAGCCTGGTTGCAGCCTCGCGGCCACAGCCCGGAGTTTATCCGTACCGTGCTGTTGCAGACGCTGGTCACCGCACAGTGGGTATATATGCTCAACTGCCGGGTTTCGGATGGTTTCTCACTGGGACGCGGGCTGCTGATGAATAAAGGCATCTGGATGGTCAGCGGCATTCTGTTGCTGTTACAAATGGCGATTATCTATATGCCTTTCATGCAGATGCTATTTGGCACAGAAGCGCTGCCGCTGCGTTACTGGGGCATAACCTTCGCTATCGGCGCAGTGCTGTTCTGCATTGTGGAGATAGAGAAACCGCTCACCCGTAAATTCCGCCGGAAATAGCCAGCGGTTCACCGCGAAGCAAAAAGCCTCCCGTAGCGGAGGCTTTTTTTTTGCCGATGGGGGAAGGGTTTTGTAGGCCCGGTAAGCGAAGCGCCACCGGGCATGGCGACGGATGGCGGCACAAGCGCCTTACCCGGCCTACGGGAGAGGGGTTTTGTAGGCCCGGTAAGCGAAGCGCCACCGGGCATAACGCCGGATGGCGGCGCAAGCGCCTTATCCGGCCTACGGGAGAGAGGTTTTGTCGGCCCGGTAAGCAAAGCGCCACCGGGCATGGCGACGGATGGCGGCACAAGCGCCTTACCCGGCCTACGGGAGAGGGGTTTTGTAGGCCCGGTAAGCGAAGCGCCACCGGGCATAACGCCGGATGGCGGCGCAAGCGCCTTATCCGGCCTACGGGAGAGAGGTTTTGTCGGCCCGGTAAGCAAAGCGCCACCGGGCATGACGCCGGATGGCGGCACAAACGCCTTATCCGGCCTACGGGAGAGGGATTTTGTCAGCCCGGTAAGCAAAGCGCCACCGGGCATGACAGATTAACGAATGACCATCACTGGAATTTTCGCGTATCGCAAAATATTCGCCGCAGCCGAACCGAGCAAATGCGTTGCAATACCCGGCTTGCGCGAACCGATGATAATCATCTCGGCGTTATGCGCTTCTACCGCGTTATTTACTTCATCACGAATATTGCCATGACGGACTTCAAAACGAATATTCTCCAGCGGCGTTTTGAATTTTCTCGCAAGGTTAAGCATTTTCTCTTGCGCGTCATTCGTCATGTATTCCTCGTATTTTCTGATATCCGAGGCAAAACCACGCATTGGGGAGGTACCCAGTTTAGGGAACACATGCAGCAGATGGATCACGCCATTTTCTTTGTCCACCATATGATCAGCGTAGGCAATGGCTTTGTCAGAGAGATCCATCGCCAGAATATCAACGGGCATTAAAATGACTTTATTCATGATGATTTCCTTAAGTTAGCTGACAGGTCAATCACATATCCCTGAAAAGACCTGGCAAGATTCAGCATTCATTTGACCAAAATAACGGGGGAATAATAATCAATAATACCCTGTATTTTTTGATCATAAGCAAGAAAGGAAATAACCCATAAAGTCTGTAGATATATTTACGTCCGGTGACAAAACTGACAAGCCTGCTATTTAATTGCACGCTATTTCAGCCAAAAAAAAGCTCCCGTGAAGGGAGCTTTTTTAATTCATCAGAACGGGATGTCGTCGTCGAAATCCATTGGCGGTTCGTTAGACGGTGCCGGAGCGGATTGTTGCTGCGGACGGGACTGCGCGCCGCCGCTGAACTGGTTGCCGCCCTGCGGTTGCTGAGGCTGACCCCAACCGCCCTGCTGCTGACCGCCGCCCATATTGCCGCCAGCCGGAGCGCCACCGCCCTGACGACCACCCAGCATCTGCATGGTGCCGCCAACGTTGACCACCACTTCAGTGGTGTATTTGTCCTGACCGGACTGATCGGTCCATTTACGGGTACGCAGCTGACCTTCAATGTAAACCTGAGAACCTTTACGCAGATATTCGCTGGCCACTTCCGCCAGTTTGCCGAACAGCACAACGCGGTGCCATTCCGTCTGCTCTTTCATCTCACCGGTCTGCTTATCACGCCAGGATTCGGAAGTAGCCAGCGTAATGTTGGCAACTGCGCCACCATTTGGCATGTAGCGTACTTCCGGGTCCTGGCCCAGATTACCGACGAGAATCACCTTGTTTACGCCTCTGCTGGCCATGATCGAGTCTCCTGAAAAACGTTTCTGAATAAGTGTAAACGCGCGATTGTAGCATTACCAATAGCGTTTTTACTACGATGCGAGGCTGATTCCAGTAAACAACCTTGGGCGGACATTGTTACACAGTAGCCTGTGTTTTGCATTCCAATACTGTATATCCATTCAGGTTGAGTTGTGTCATAATTAACCGTTTGTGATCGCCGGTAGCGCCATGCGGCCGGGAAAAAGCGTTTTAATCCGGGAAAGGTGAATGGATAAGATCGAAGTTCGGGGCGCCCGCACCCATAATCTCAAAAACATCAACCTCGTCATCCCGCGCGACAAACTGATTGTCGTCACCGGGCTTTCGGGTTCTGGCAAATCCTCGCTCGCTTTTGACACCTTGTATGCCGAAGGGCAGCGTCGCTACGTTGAATCCCTTTCCGCGTATGCGCGTCAGTTTCTGTCTTTGATGGAAAAACCAGATGTCGACCATATTGAGGGGCTGTCGCCCGCTATCTCAATTGAGCAGAAATCGACATCCCATAACCCGCGCTCTACGGTAGGTACAATTACCGAAATACATGACTATCTGCGTCTGCTGTTCGCCCGCGTGGGTGAACCGCGCTGCCCGGATCATGACGTCCCGCTGGCGGCGCAAACCGTCAGCCAGATGGTGGATAACGTGCTGTCTCAGCCAGAAGGCAAACGCCTGATGCTGCTGGCGCCCATTATTAAAGAGCGCAAAGGCGAGCACGCCAAAACGCTGGAAAACCTGGCCAGCCAGGGCTACATCCGCGCCCGTATTGATGGCGAGGTCTGCGATCTCTCCGATCCGCCGAAGCTGGAGCTGCAAAAGAAACACACCATTGAGGTCGTGATCGATCGTTTCAAAGTCCGTAGCGATCTGTCCCAGCGCCTGGCGGAATCTTTTGAAACCGCGCTGGAACTCTCCGGTGGCACCGCGATCGTCGCGGATATGGACGATACGAAAGCGGAAGAGCTGCTCTTCTCCGCCAACTTCGCCTGCCCAATTTGCGGCTACAGTATGCGCGAGCTGGAACCGCGTCTGTTCTCGTTCAACAACCCGGCGGGAGCCTGCCCGACCTGTGACGGCCTCGGCGTACAGCAATATTTCGATCCCGATCGTGTGATCCAGAACCCGGAGCTTTCTCTGGCTGGCGGCGCGATTCGCGGCTGGGATCGCCGTAACTTCTATTATTTCCAGATGCTGAAATCGCTGGCGGAACACTATAAGTTCGACGTGGAAGCGCCGTGGGGAAGTCTGAGTCAGAACGTGCATAAAGTCGTTCTGTACGGTTCCGGCAAAGAGAGCATCGAGTTCAAATACATCAACGATCGTGGCGACACCTCCGTGCGCCGCCATCCGTTCGAAGGCGTACTGCACAACATGGAGCGCCGTTACAAAGAGACGGAGTCCAGCGCGGTACGTGAAGAGTTAGCTAAATTCATCAGCAACCGTCCGTGCGCCAGCTGTGAAGGCACGCGTCTGCGCCGTGAAGCTCGTCATGTCTTCGTCGAGAATACTCCGCTGCCTGCGATCTCCGACATGAGCATCGGCCATGCGATGGACTTCTTCAATAATCTCAAGCTCGCAGGCCAGCGTGCAAAGATTGCTGAGAAGATCCTCAAAGAGATTGGCGACCGCCTCAAGTTCCTGGTAAACGTCGGCCTCAACTACCTGACGCTGTCCCGTTCGGCAGAGACCTTGTCCGGCGGCGAAGCCCAGCGTATCCGTCTGGCCAGCCAGATTGGCGCGGGGCTGGTAGGCGTGATGTATGTGCTGGATGAGCCGTCTATCGGTCTCCATCAGCGCGATAACGAACGTTTGCTGGGAACGCTGATTCACCTGCGTAATCTCGGCAATACCGTGATTGTGGTGGAGCATGACGAAGACGCCATCCGCGCCGCCGACCATGTGATCGATATCGGCCCCGGCGCTGGCGTACACGGCGGTCAGGTCGTGGCCGAAGGGCCGCTGGAGGCGATTATGGCGGTGCCGGAATCCCTCACCGGCCAGTACATGAGCGGCAAACGCAAGATTGAAGTGCCGAAACAGCGCGTTCCCGCGAACCCGGAGAAAGTGCTGAAGCTGACCGGCGCGCGCGGCAACAACCTGAAAGACGTCACCCTGACGCTGCCGGTTGGCCTGTTTACCTGTATCACCGGCGTATCCGGGTCGGGTAAGTCTACGCTTATCAACGACACACTGTTCCCGATTGCCCAGCGCCAGTTAAACGGGGCGACCATTGCGGAACCTGCGCCGTATCGTGATATTCAGGGGCTGGAGCATTTCGACAAAGTCATCGACATCGACCAGAGTCCGATTGGCCGTACGCCGCGCTCTAACCCGGCAACGTATACCGGCGTGTTTACGCCCGTACGTGAGCTGTTCGCTGGCGTGCCGGAATCACGCTCACGCGGCTATACGCCGGGACGTTTCAGCTTTAACGTGCGCGGCGGGCGTTGCGAAGCCTGTCAAGGCGACGGCGTCATCAAGGTTGAAATGCACTTCCTGCCGGATATTTACGTACCGTGCGACCAGTGCAAAGGCAAGCGCTATAACCGCGAAACGCTGGAGATTAAGTACAAGGGCAAGACTATCCACGAAGTGCTGGATATGACCATCGAAGAAGCGCGCGAATTTTTTGACGCCGTTCCGGCGCTGGCGCGTAAGCTGCAAACGTTGATGGACGTGGGTCTGACCTACATCCGTCTCGGTCAGTCCGCCACCACGCTCTCCGGCGGTGAAGCACAGCGCGTGAAGCTGGCGCGTGAATTGTCGAAACGCGGCACCGGGCAGACGCTGTACATTCTGGATGAACCGACCACCGGTCTGCATTTTGCCGATATTCAGCAACTGCTGGACGTGCTGCACCAGTTGCGCGATCAGGGCAACACCATTGTGGTGATTGAGCACAACCTGGACGTCATTAAGACGGCGGACTGGATTGTCGATCTCGGCCCGGAAGGCGGCAGCGGCGGCGGTGAAATTCTTGTTTCCGGGACGCCGGAGACGGTCGCAGAGTGTGAAGCGTCACATACTGCCCGTTTCCTCAAGCCAATGCTGTAATAATGCCCGATGGCGCTGCGCTTATCGGGCCTACAGAATATGCGTAATAGTTTGTAGGCTCGATAAGGCGCTTGCGCCGCATCCGGCAAAACGGCTCACGGCTGCACCAACAGCTTACGCTTGTCCTCCGGCAGGGTACTTACCGCCAGTTGATAAGAGGCATCCACCAGATAATAGATTTGCGAATCCGGTAGCGAACCGTCCAGGTAGACGGTGCTCCAGTGCGCTTTATTAAGATGTCGGCTTGGTCGCACATCGCCGTGTTGCTGGCGCAGCAACTCCGCCAGTTCAGGGCTGGTTTTCAAAGATACCGCCGGGCGATTTTCCACCTCTTTCACCATGGCAAAAAGCACATCTTCAACCTTGATTTGTGTGGCTTTCCAGTCACTGTGAACGCTCTGTTCCGCGCCTGTTTTTGCCATGCAATATTGCAGTAACTCCGAATTGGTCATCTTCTTATTCCCCTTTTAAGCATATTGCCCCACTGAGAACGTCTCTTACTCAGTTTGCAGCAAGTCCGCCAAAGGTAAAAGCCAGCAGCTCAATTTTGTTCAAAAAAACAGCAATTGAGAATCTTGCCGGATGATGCCACTGTAGGCCGGATAAGGTGCCTGCACCGCCATCCGGCACCCGTGCCGCTTATTGCCTGATGGCGACGCTAATGCGTTTTATCAGTCCTGGGGCAAAAGGTTCCGCCGGTTTTAATATTCCGAGTTCACAATCACCTCTTCCCCAAACGCGCCGGCCTGCGGCAACGGTTTATAGGTAGAGTTGGAGGCGCGCAAGATGCGGATGCCACGAATGCCCGCGTCACGGGCTGCCGTAATGTCATTGTCGGAGTCGCCGTAGAAGATGCGGATATTTTTCTCCTGTAGCCACTGCGTTTTGGTGTTCTGGCCCGGCTTGTCGCCTGCAAAAATCACAGGATTCATATTGGCTTCGGGAATGTGGAAATCATCAGCCAGCGTTTTCGAGACGGTTTCGGTTTTCGTCTGGCTCCGCCCCGTGACAAAAAAGATGCTGTCGCCACGCCGGACGTGCATATCAATAAGCAGACGCGCCACCTCTTTCGGAATGCTGAACTCATCCCAGCCGTTGTTCATCTTCTCCCAGAATGCCGGATTTTTCAGATAATCCTCGCTTTCTGGCGAATAGACTTTTTTGCCGCGCCAGAAGCCAGGGCTGGAAAACAGCACGGTGTCATCAATATCAAACCCGACAGCAATGGGAGGACGACCCGCCAGGCTATTTTCGATCTGCGCGACAGAAACCCAGTGGATGGGAGACTGCTCGGCGAGTTTCGCAACGTTGGTACCAGGATTTAGCGGCGACGGCGAGGACGCCAGGGCGATTGCTGAATTATTTAACGTGAAAAGTAAACAAAAGGCGCTCAAGGCCAGGGTTATCTTGCGCATATTTTTCCCTAAATAGTCAGTTAGTTATGATTTTTAATTATATTGACTGGTCAAAAAACTCTCTGACCATAACCCCAGCGGCAGGTGAAAGGAAGAATTTTCTGCGGTTTTGTTACAGAAAAAGAGGATGATCACATATGAATGGAGGGGGCAGCGCTGCTCGCCCGGTGGCGCTACCGCTTACCGGGCCTACGAGTTGCTTTGTAGGCCGGATAAGGCAACGCCGCCATCCGGCAACACAATTACTTACATCACCGCAGCAAACGCCTTCGCCACGCGCTGGACATTGCCGGAATTCAGACCCGCCACGCACATGCGTCCGCTGGCGATCAGGTAGACGCCGAACTCATCACGCAGACGGTCCACCTGTGCAGCGCTCAGGCCGGTATAGCTGAACATGCCGCGCTGTTGCAGCAGATAATCAAAGTTACGGCCCGGTATCTCGGCGTTCAGGACATTCACCAGTTCCTGACGCATCGCCAGGATACGCGTGCGCATTGCTTCCACTTCCGCCAGCCAGCTGGCTTTGAGCGCCTCATCGTTCAGTACGGCGGCAACCACCTGCGCGCCAAAATTCGGCGGGCTGGAGTAGTTACGGCGCACGGTGGCTTTGAGCTGACCCAACACGCGGCCTGCGGCCTCAGCGTCTTCACAGACCACCGAAAGCCCGCCCACACGTTCGCCATACAGCGAGAAGATCTTCGAGAAAGAGTTACTGACCAGCGCGGGTAATCCGGCGCTGGCAATGGCGCGAATCGCGTAGGCATCATCTTCCATACCGGCGCCAAATCCCTGATAGGCAATGTCGAGGAACGGAATCAACTCGCGCGCTTTCAGGATCTCAATAACCGCATCCCACTGCGAATGGGTTAAATCAGCACCGGTCGGGTTATGGCAGCACGGATGCAGCAGCACAATGCTGCGGGCAGGCAAGGTGTTGAGGGTCGCCAGCAAGTCGTTGAAACGTACGCCGTTAGTGGCGTTGTCATACCAGGGGTAAGTACTTACTTCGAAACCAGCGCCTTCAAAAATTGCGATGTGGTTTTCCCAGGTCGGGTCACTGACCCACACGGCAGATTCAGGAAAATAACGCTTCAGGAAATCCGCCCCTACCTTCAGCGCGCCGGAACCGCCCAGCGTCTGAATTGTCGCCACGCGTTGCTGCTGAAGAACCGGATGATCGGCGCCAAACAGCAACGGCGCAATGGTATGGCGATAGGTATTGAGACCTTCCATTGGCAGGTACAGCGACGCGCCGTGCGGCTGTGCATTAATCCGGGCTTCCGCTTCGGCAACGGCTTTAAGCTGAGGAATGATGCCCTCTTCGTTGTAATACAGACCGATGCTGAGATTCACTTTGTCGCTACGCGAATCCTCTTTGAAACGCTCCATAAGCGAAAGAATCGGGTCGCCAGCGTAGGCGTCAACTTTTTGAAACACGCTGTGGTTCTCCAGGTTTACAGGCAGGGGGTTAAAACACAATAAACCGGAAGTGAGAGAAGATCGAGAGGATGTTGATGTGAATATCGCCGGATGGCGGGGTATCCGCCTTATCCGGCCTGGGATCAATGCGCCACCCGGCACGCATTTAATCGATGTACTTCATCGCAACCCTTGATGTCAGGCGCGTGATAAGTTCGTAAGCACTCACTTTTGTTATTTCCGCAATGCGCTCAACGGGCAGGCCTTCCCCCCACAAAATGACCGGATCGCCTGCTTTGTCCTGCGCCTGAGGGCCTAAATCGACGCAGATCATGTCCATCGCCACGCGACCGACAATCGTCACTTCCCGACCGTTAACCAGCACCGGCGTACCGGACGGCGCCGCACGCGGATAACCATCGCCATAGCCCATAGCAACCACGCCCAGACACGTATCACGCTCGCTGATCCATGTGCCGCCGTAACCCACCGGTTCGCCCGCTTTATGCTCGCGAACGGCAATGAGGCTGGAGATTAGCGACATGACCGGCTGGCAGCCAAAATCTTCGCCAGTGGACTGATTTTCCAGCGGCGAGACGCCGTAGAGGATGATGCCCGGTCGCGCCCAGTCAAAATGAGACTGCGGCCACAGCAGGATGCCGCCGGAAGCGGCGATGGAGCGTTGCCCCGGTTTACCTTCGCAGAAGGTATTAAAAATATCGAGTTGCTGCTCGGTCGCACCGCATTCTGGCTCATCGGCGCGGGCGAAATGGCTGACGATATTTACCGGCTGGCGCACGTTTTTACACTGCGTAAGCCGTTGATAAAACGCTTCGGCTTTTTCAGGACGCACGCCCAGACGATGCATTCCCGTATCCAGTTTCATCCACACCGTTACCGGCTCATCCAGCCCGGCAGCTTCCAGCGCGGCAAGCTGTTCTTCGTTATGCACGGCGGTATGCAGATGCTGTGCAGAGATGACTGGCAGATCGGTGGCTTCAAAAAAACCTTCCAGCAACAGAATGGGCTGCGTGATCCCGCCCGCCCGCAGGCGCAGGGCTTCTTCAAGGCGGGCGACGCCGAAAGCGTCGGCATCAGGGAGCGTTCGCGCGGTCTCCAGAAGACCGTGTCCGTAAGCGTTCGCTTTCACGACCGCAACCAGCTTGCTGGCAGGCGCCAGTTCACGCAGACGTTGCAGATTGTGTCGCAGAGCGCGGCGGTTAATGACTACAGTTGCCGCTTGCATTTGAATTCCTTATAAAAAGAATCGCCAAAATCATTCGCGTTGCAGGACAAAACGCGCTGTCCCCGAAGGGGTAAGCGGGCGCAGTCAACGCATCTGCGGCGTGAATGATGAAGGAGATTTACTCGTCGTCGTATTGCGGTCCCGCATAGTTATCAAAACGCGACCATTGCCCGTTAAACGTCAGACGTACCGTACCGATTGGGCCGTTACGTTGTTTACCAATAATAATTTCTGCGATGCCTTTTAAGTCGCTGTTTTCGTGATAAACCTCGTCACGATAGATAAACATGATCAAGTCAGCATCCTGCTCGATGGAGCCGGACTCACGCAGATCCGAGTTGACCGGGCGTTTATCAGCGCGTTGTTCCAGAGAGCGGTTAAGCTGCGACAGCGCCACCACCGGCACCTGTAGCTCTTTTGCCAGCGCTTTCAGCGAGCGAGAGATTTCTGCGATTTCCAGCGTACGGTTATCGGAGAGCGACGGCACGCGCATCAGTTGCAGGTAGTCGATCATGATCAGGCTTAACCCGCCATGTTCACGGTAGATACGACGGGCGCGCGAGCGAACTTCCGTCGGCGTCAGGCCGGATGAATCGTCAATATACATATTGCGCTTCTCCAGCAGGATGCCCATCGTACCGGAAATACGCGCCCAGTCTTCGTCATCCAGTTGACCCGTACGAATGCGCGTCTGGTCCACACGCGACAACGACGCCAGCATACGCATCATAATCTGTTCGCCGGGCATCTCCAGACTGAAGATCAGTACCGGTTTCTCCTGCAACATCGCGGCGTTTTCGCAGAGGTTCATCGCAAATGTCGTTTTACCCATCGACGGACGCGCCGCAACGATGATCAGATCCGAGCGCTGCAAACCGGCGGTTTTTTTGTTTAAGTCCTGATAACCGGTATCGACCCCTGTCACACCGTCATGCGGCTGCTGGAAAAGGGTTTCAATGCGCGCCACGGTCGCATCGAGGATTTGATCGATGCTTTTCGGGCCTTCGTCTTTATTGGCGCGGTTTTCCGCAATCTGGAAAACGCGAGATTCCGCGAGATCCAGCAGCTCGTCGCTGTTGCGCCCCTGCGGATCGTAACCCGCATCGGCAATTTCATGGGCGACGGAAATCATATCGCGAACAACGGCACGTTCGCGGACAATATCCGCATAAGCGCTGATGTTCGCCGCACTTGGCGTATTTTTGGATAACTCCGCCAGGTAAGCAAAACCGCCAACGCTGTCCAGTTGCCCCTGAATTTCCAGCGACTCCGCCAGCGTGATCAGGTCAATGGGTTTCCCCATCTCCTGCAAACGGTGCATTTCGGTAAAAATATGCCGGTGCGGCCGGGTATAAAAGTCATCCGCCACTACGCGTTCGGCAACATCGTCCCAGCGTTCGTTATCCAGCATTAAACCGCCCAACACCGACTGTTCCGCTTCAATCGAGTGCGGCGGTACTTTCAGCCCGTCAACCTGCAAATCACGGTCACGCGCATCAGTCTGTTGTTTGTTGAAGGGTTTATTTCCTGCCATAGTGAATGGAGTTACCGAGATAAAGAATGGGTCGAAACTTTACCATATAAGTGGACCCTTACGATACGTTCTGGAGGAAGCATGGCAACACGAATTGAATTTCACAAGCACGGTGGCCCTGACGTCCTGAAAGCAGTGGACTTTACCCCTGTAGACCCGGCGGAAAACGAAATCCAGGTCGAAAATAAAGCGATTGGCATCAACTACATTGATACCTATATTCGCAGTGGGCTCTATCCACCGCCATCCCTGCCCAGCGGGTTGGGCACCGAAGCGGCGGGCGTGGTGAGTAAAGTCGGCAGCAACGTTAAACATATTAAAGCGGGCGACCGCGTCGTTTATGCCCAGTCTGCGCTCGGGGCTTACAGTTCGGTACACAATGTTCCCGCCGATAAGGCCGCCATTCTCCCTAAAGCGATCTCTTTCGAGCAGGCTGCCGCCTCTTTTCTGAAAGGATTAACGGTCTTTTATCTGCTGCGCAAAACCTATGAGGTTAAACCCGACGAACCGTTTTTGTTCCATGCCGCCGCCGGGGGCGTGGGCCTTATCGCCTGCCAGTGGGCTAAAGCGCTGGGCGCGAAACTTATCGGCACGGTAGGCAGCGCGCAGAAAGCGCAAATTGCCTTACAGGCTGGCGCATGGAAAGTGATTAATTATCGTGAAGAAAATATCGCTGAACGGGTGAAAGAGATTACCGGCGGCAAAAAAGTACGGGTGGTTTACGATTCAGTCGGGAAAGATACCTGGGAAGCGTCGCTGGATTGCCTGCAACGCCGGGGGCTGATGGTGAGTTTTGGTAACGCTTCCGGCCCTGTGACCGGCGTTAACTTAGGCATCCTGAACCAAAAAGGCTCGCTGTACGTCACTCGCCCTTCTCTTCAGGGTTATATCACCAGTCGCGATGAATTGACCGAAGCCAGCAACGAGTTGTTTTCACTGATTGCCAGCGGCGTGATAAAAGTCGAGGTCGCGGAGAATCAGAAATACGCGTTGAAAGATGCGCAGCGCGCGCATGAGGTGCTGGAAAGCCGGGCAACGCAGGGATCGAGTCTGCTCATTCCGTAGTATGACGGGGAAAAGAATTAGGGCTTCCACACGGGAAGCCCTTTCTTTTTTAGTTCGGCTGTATGTAGGGTACAGCTCGATGAATTCATTAGCCGCGCAATAGTGACAGATTTGATAATCAATTCCTATTTGCTTCTAAGAAGAAAGTTACAGGTTGTGATCCTCTGCACAATACCTTAGTAAAACCGACGGTTATTGCGCTGATACTGTGGGATTTTTGGCGTTTTTACCGCTTTGATGACCCACACCACGGCAACAGCCAACAGCAACCACGGCAGCAGTTTGATCACCAACGCAAACATCCCGCCCAGGAACATCACGGCGGTCGCCACCATCAGCGCGGCCAGAATCCCCAACAATGACACGCCGGTGGCCATCAGCATGATAAAAAAGCCCATCACAAAAAGTAGTTCCAGCATGATTCCCCCTGAATATGGAATGCCCGGTGGCGTAGCGCTTTGCGGGCCGACATATTCAGACCATTACAAGAAACATGTACAAGAAACATGCCAAAATTAATCTATTGATTTGCAAACAAAACGCCCCGCGACTGTGCGCAGGGCGTGGTGAAATTGACTAACTTTTAGTGAGAACTTAACGCTTATCCGCCACCCGTTTCAGCGCATGTTCCAGCACGTCAATGTCGGCGCCTGCTTTATGGGCATTTTCGCTCAGATAACGGCGCCACTGGCGCGCGCCAGGGATCCCCTGAAACAGCCCCAGCATATGACGGGTAATATGCCCGAGGTATGTCCCCTGGCTCAGTTCACGCTCAATGTACGGATACATGGCGCGAACGACAGCCACAGGATCGGCATCCGCCGTGGTCGCGCCAAAGATCTCACGGTCAACGGAGGCCAGAATGCCCGGGTTTTGATAGGCTTCGCGCCCGATCATCACACCATCCATATGCTCCAGATGCGCTTTCGCCTCTTCCAGCGACGTAATACCACCGTTGATGGACATGGTCAGATGCGGGAAGTCACGCTTTAACTGGTAAACGCGCGGATAATCCAGCGGCGGGATCTCGCGGTTTTCCTTCGGACTGAGCCCGGAGAGCCAGGCCTTGCGCGCGTGGATAATAAACATCTCGCATTCGCCTTTACCGGCGACCGTATTGATGAAGTCACAGAGAAATTCGTAGCTATCCTGATCGTCAATACCGATACGGGTTTTGACCGTTACCGGGATCGACACTACGTCCCGCATCGCCTTCACGCAATCCGCCACCAGTTGCGCATTTCCCATCAGACAGGCGCCAAACATGCCGTTTTGTACGCGGTCAGACGGGCAGCCTACGTTAAGGTTAATTTCGTCATATCCTCGCGCCTGCGCCAGTTTCGCGCATTGCGCCAGCGCAGCCGGATCGCTGCCGCCAAGCTGCAACGCCACCGGATGCTCTTCCTCGCTGTATGCCAGATAGTCGCCTTTGCCATGAATGATCGCCCCGGTTGTTACCATCTCGGTATAGAGCAACGTCTGGCGAGACAGCAGACGCAGGAAGTAGCGGCAATGTCTGTCCGTCCAGTCGAGCATCGGCGCGATAGAAAAACGATGAGCAGGATACAGGGCTAACTTCTCTGGCATCACGTTGGTTTGCAACGTGTTTTGTGACTCTTTATTTTGATGCATTTTTAAACTTTTTAACGTATTTTTGCATTCTCGGTACCTCTGACAGGCCCCCTAAAAATGGGAGCCTACAGAGGAGAATGGAATGAGATATGGCCTACTATAGCATAGAGAAACACCCGCACGCAGATGGCACATTGAGGTTAAAAAGATGCCATGAGAAATAATGCCTGAATCATAACTGTTCGTGCGTTCATCATTGTTTCCCGTCCATGTTATTACCACTCCCCGTAGGGGTAGGTTTTTCCTTTGATAAACGCTTCTGTATCGCTGGAATAACGGTATTCGCGCAGAAAATCGCTGTTTGCCCCCTCCTTACAGATCGTCAGTTCATTACCCGACAGGGTGTGGATTTTCCGGGGTGTTACAGGAATGGCAGGATAATCTCCTGCATCAGGGAACCAGATCCTGACCTTGCCACCAGGCGCAAGGCCGAACAGGATATTGTTGTACCACAGAGGCTCCCCGCCAAACAGATGATCGGCAGGTGTCTTCATACGCTGCCACATTGCGGGTGAAAATATCACGCGGGTTTCATAAGTCCGGCAATCGATTAAGGAATCCCAGCAGAACACAATAAACTGCGGAGGCTTGTTGATTTTGTTGAAGTTAACGCTTCCGCCATACAGAATATCGCCCCATTTATCGATGGAAACTGGGTCACGGGATGTTGAGTCCAGTGTGTAAAAGGTATAGAGATAGCCGTCAGTATCGATTACCCGCGCTTGTGTAACATATGCAGGCAACTGCCAGGGGGTGATAAAAGAAAAACTCCCTTTCCCGTAGGGCAATGTCCAGTCACCGCTGGCAGCCTGCTTCGACTGTAAGGGATACGTCTGCAGGTGACTGCACCCCGCCAGTACCAGCAGGGCTGCCAGAATATGTAACCGTCGTGCGTTCATCATTGTTTCCCGCCCCTGTTATTACCACTCCCCGTAGGGGTAGGTTTTTCCTTTGATAAACGCTTCTGTGTCGCTGGAATAACGGTATTCGCGCAGAAAGTCGCTGTTTGCCCCCTCCTTACAGATCGTCAGTTCATTACCCGACAGGGTGTGGATTTTCCGGGGTGTTACAGGAATGGCAGGATAATCTCCTGCATCAGGGAACCAGATCCTGACCTTGCCACCAGGCGCAAGGCCGAACAGGATATTGTTGTACCACAGAGGCTCCCCGCCAAACAGATGATCGGCAGGTGTCTTCATACGCTGCCACATTGCGGGTGAAAATATCACGCGGGTTTCATAAGTCCGGCGATCGATGAATGAATCCCAGCAGAACACAATAAACTGCGGAGGCTTGTTGATTTTATTGAAGTTAACGCTTCCGCCATACAAAATATCTCCCCATCTATCAATGGAAACCGGGTCACGGGATGTTGAGTCCAGCGTGTAAAAGGTATAAAGATACCCGTCGGTATCAATTACCCGTGCATGTCTTACCCGCGCGGGTAATGCCCAAGGGGTGATAAAAGAAAAACTCCCTTTCCCGTAGGGCAATGTCCAGTCGCCGCTGGCAGCCTGCTTCGACTGTAAGGGATACGTCTGCAGGTGACTGCACCCCGCCAGCGCCAGCAGGACTGCCAGGATATGTAACCGTCGTGCATTCATCATTGTTTCCCGTCCATGTTGTAAATTGTTCTGAGCCATCCCGCATCAGGCCGGTTAACGAAACCGATCGTTTCAGAAGCAGAAGCCCCGCCTTGTGGTTTACCCGTTTTACTTACGGCGACGGCATTCCAGTTTGCTGAACAGTGGATATAGGTTTTGGCAATAATTTCAATGTCCTGCTTAGTGAACCCGATAGTTGGCCGTCTCAAGCGTGCAGATTTTCCCATTGAAATTGCACGTTCCAGGAAGAGAGAAAGATCAGCAGGAATTTTAAGTTCATCCACTTCCAGGTTCTCATTAAACATCACCCCCGCCTCCTTCGCCGCATCGACCATCACCCGCAGAATTACCTTCGACCAGTCATTTCGGACAATGCGCTGGCGCATCGTCAGTGCGGCAAAGCTGCGCTTTTGCATCTGACCATAACGGTCGGTAGCGGCGTAGTCGTCTGACCAAACTTCAGGGGTGATTTCATTAGTACGCATAATCGGTGCGATAGCAGGAGAGGCTTCCAAAACCGGTAGTTGTGCCATGGTCTTCCGGTAAGCACCGGAACGTTCATCAGGTTGATTTGATGGTAAAGTGTCAACCTGCGGGCGGGTAAGAAACAGATCCTCACGCGTTTTAGGCAGGTAACCGCCGCCGATGTCGGAATGCACTCCAGGTAAGGTTATCTCCGGCCAGGCAGGCGCCACGCTGTTAAGCGCAAAGTTATAGCGACATTCATGCTGAGCGGTGATATGGAAAACTTTTTGCGCCACGCCGGGCCGCAAACGAATATTGACGTCGCCCGTATCAGCGCTGTGTGGATTCAGACCATTAAAGGGAGTTCCAACGGCCGTGACGGTATCAAAAATACCCATAAAGCGGGTCTTTCCTGCAGGTTTCCCCGTGTAGACCTGTTTTACCATGCCAGCATTAATGGCATTTATAATTGCGCCGTCTTCTGACTGTACGCGATTAGCAAAATGACGAGCCGCTGCCGCACCGCGACTGAAGCCGAAAATATCAAACAGCAAGTTCTCAATAATAAATTTGCCCTTCAACATACGTATTGTGGCCTTTATTGCTTCAGCCAGTTGCGCTACCGCATCGTCAGTTTTAGCGATTACACCGTAATCAGACGTGCCAAGCCCTAAGCCGATCATGCTGTCCGCTTCACCAGCTTGCGTACCTATACCCTCAATATATACGGCATACTGAATATAATGCCCATCGGGAGGATACCTTTTCAGGTATAGCTCATTTAGCCAGTGTATATTTGTATAGTACCCGTAGTAGCTGGTTGCCTCTGTACCACTCAGCCCCATTTTTTCGGAAGCACTCTTTTGGAGAATTATTTCCGCATCAGGGCTATCAATGTCAAAATGCTGCGCGGTACAAGCCGCCAGCATATTTCGCGTATTGACCGCGTTATTTCCCGTACCATCGAAGAAGATCCCCAGCACCAGCGTAACCTTTCGTTTCTCCGGCTCCGGAGGAGGAGATATAACCTGCGCCACTGGAAAGAGCTGATTATATCGTTCAGGCGTAACAAGGTAATCGAATTCAGTACCAGCGAGAAGATGCTGACAATGAATATAATCATAATCCAGCGAAATATATTCATAATCCAAACTATTTTGCCGTGATTCAGATACCAGCCGATTTAATCTTGCCCCTCTCAGTTTAATGACATAATACTTCTCCCACCGGCCAAATCTATTGATCCGATAAATATCAAAGCGCATTTTAAGATTTTCATTATTATTGATCGCATTTGTCAGTAACGGTGACGCCCTGTCAATTACTTTGCTAAAGGACAGCCCCTGATGCTTCACCCCCATTCCAGTGTTTGATATCCCCTGTGTAAGGCTAAAAACGAAAATTTCATCTTCATGTCCCTGCTGCCAACGATTCCCCACTGAAGTTGTGGTTCCACAACCAGAGGAAATATCCCCCTGATGCTCACCCTCAATGGTTACATAAATAATATCACCCATTTGTGCCCCTGATTTATCACACCACTTTTATGAGAGTAATTCTCTGGGGACAGTGATATTTTGTGCATCGTCAAAAAATAACGTATTGCCACCACTATTTAAGAATAATAATGTTACAAATAAAAAGCAGAACAATAAATACTCTTAAAGCATACTGAACATGAATATCATAAAATTTTCATAGATGAACGCTTATAAAAGGCCCTCACTTAAGTTTCATGATGATTTTACTGAACAATTTTAATAATACGATTAGCGTTAATAGATAACCGTTCAATGATAGAAAATAATACCTCCGTGTGAAAGTCCAGTGACGCTATGGACTATTCCTCACGGTTCAATTTACCCACTTACAGAAACCAGTGACAGACGCGCCGCCGTGCAGGTATTGTTTTTTGCATGAAACGGTTATGTGTAGCAACCAGAGCTGTGTTATGAGCTGCTTCTCGGCGTTTTACGCAGAACATGGTAAAGTAGAAGATTAACCTTTCACGCAATCCGAGGTGCCACATGGAAAAGACCACCACGCAAGAGCTTTTAGCGCAAGCTGAAAAACTCTGTGCGCAACGCAATGTGCGGCTGACACCCCAGCGCCTCGAAGTGTTGCGTCTGATGAGCCTGCAGGAAGGCGCGATCAGCGCCTATGACCTGCTGGATCTGCTGCGTGAAACGGAGCCGCAGGCCAAACCACCGACGGTGTATCGTGCGCTCGATTTTCTGCTTGAGCAGGGTTTTGTTCACAAGGTCGAATCCACCAACAGCTACGTGCTCTGTCACCTGTTCGATCAGCCGACCCATAGCTCGGCCATGTTTATCTGCGACCGTTGTGGTGTGGTAAAAGAGGAGTGTGCTGAAGGTGTGGAAGACATTATGCATACGCTGGCGGCCAAAATGGGGTTCGCTCTGCGCCATAACGTAATTGAAGCACACGGGTTATGCCCGGCGTGTGTGGAAGTCGAAGCCTGTCGCCACCCCGGCGAGTGCCAGCACGACCATTCTATTCTGGTGAAGAAGAAACCACGTTAAATGAATCGGGCGGCTAATCCGCAGACGCCGCCCAAAGCAAGTATGTTGAACAGAGGGGAGTACGTCCTTGTACTCACGGGCAGGAGAAGTTGATTACCAGCGGTAGTCGTTACGGTTTTCCCATTCTTTCACTTCTTTTTCCGCCTCATCTTTTGCGTAACCATAGCGTTCCTGGACTTTACCCACCAGTTGATCACGCTTACCTTCGATGACTGTCATATCGTCATCGGTCAGTTTGCCCCATTGCTCTTTCACTTTACCTTTAAACTGTTTCCAGTTGCCGCCGATTTCGTCTTTATTCATCATCAAGTCCTCATCGTTCGGTTGTGAATAGCGGGAGAACGTCGCTCAAACGCATTACGTTTTCTGCTGAACGTGAGATTAATTGTAGTCAGTGATTCGGCCTTCGTTTTTTAATTCAGAGTTTTTAACCACCGGACTCAGGCAAACCAGGTCCCTTTTCGCCAGTGTCGCCGCCAGATAAATGCCAGGGAAAGCCCACGAAGCGCCAGAAAAACGGTTAGCGCAAGCCACAGTCCGTGGTTCCCCAGCAGCGGTATCGTCAGTAGGGTGAGCGCAAACCCGGCTGCGGCGACAGCCATGCTGTTACGCATTTCAGCCGCCCGCGTCGCCCCGATAAACATACCGTCCAGCAAATAGCACCAGACGCCCACCAGCGGCAGAATCACCTGCCAGATAAGATAGCGATCGGCCAGAAGCTGAATCTGCGGCAGCGAGGTCAGCAGTGCGATGATGTACTCCCCCGCCAGCGCATAAACCAGCGCAAACAGTAGCGCCACAATTCCCGACTGGCGACACGCCGCCCGCCATACGTCCAGTAGCTGGCTGCCGTCCCGCGCGCCATAAGCCTGACCCGAATGGGCTTCTACCGCATAGGCGAAGCCGTCCAGCGCATAGGCAGTAAAGGTCAACAACGTCATAAGAACGGCATTCACCGCAATGATATCGCTTCCCATACGGGCGCCCAGTACCGTGATTGCGCCAAAACAGAGTTGCAGCAGCAGCGAACGCAGCATGATGTCGCGATTAAGCGCCAGCAAACGACGGAAGTTCCCGCGCCAGGCCTGTTTCAACATACCGGAAGAGACACCGCGCAAACGAAGGACTTTGCGTACCATCAGCAGACCAATTAACAGCGTGGCATATTCGGCGATGACCGTCGCCAGCGCAGCCCCCTGCACGTTCATGTGCAGCCCCATAACCAGCCACAGGTCGAGAACGATGTTCAGGATATTCCCGACAATCAGCAGGATAACCGGCGCACGGGCGTACTGAACGCCAAGCAGCCAACCAAGCAAAACCAGATTCGCCAGAGATGCCGGGGCACTCAGCCAGCGGATCGCCAGAAAGCGTCTTGCCTGCTCCAGCACCGCTTCGCTACCGCCAACGATATGCAATGCCAGATCGATAATCGGCGTGCGCAGCAGCGCAATCAGCGCCCCCGCGCTCAGCGCCAGGATGAGTGGTTGCACCAACGCTCTCGCCAGCGCTTGCGGATTTTTCGCGCCAAAGGCCTGCGCCGTTAACCCGGTAGTGCTCATGCGTAAGAAGAGCAACAGCATGAAAAGGAAGCTGGTTGCGGTTGCGCCAATGGCAACACCACCCAGATAGACGGGGCTATCGAGATGACCAATAACAGCCGTATCCACCAGACCCAGTAAGGGGACGGTGATGTTGGAAAAAATCATGGGTAAGGCGAGGTGCCAGAGTGCTTTGTCAGAGGATGTGAAGAAAGGCATGCAGATGAGCCTGAGAAAAAGTCAAATAAACCAATAGATTAATCGCCGGATGGCGGCGTAAACGCCTTATCCGGCCTACGGGGATATTTGTAGGCCTGATAAGCGCAGCGCCATCAGGCGTTGTGCCAACGCCTGATTACAGCCATTCACCGTTACGGATAACGCCTACCGCCAGCCCTTCGATGGTGAAGCTCTGCTCACGCAGATCAACCACAATCGGTTTAAATTCGCTGTTTTCTGGCAAAAGTTCAACTTTATTGCCCTGTTTTTTCAGGCGTTTTACCGTGACTTCATCGTCAATACGCGCCACAACCACCTGGCCGTTACGGACATCCTGAGTTTTATGCACTGCCAGCAGATCGCCGTCCATAATTCCGATATCTTTCATCGACATGCCGCTAACACGCAGCAGAAAATCAGCATTGGGTTTAAACAGCGAAGGATCGACCTGATAATGGCCTTCGATATGCTGCTGCGCCAGCAGCGGTTCACCGGCGGCGACGCGACCGACCAGCGGCAACCCTTCTTCTTCGTCCAGAAGCAGGCGAATACCGCGCGATGCGCCGGAAACAATTTCAATCACCCCTTTACGCGCCAGCGCTTTCAGGTGTTCTTCAGCGGCGTTTGGGGAACGGAACCCCAAACGCTGCGCGATCTCCGCACGCGTTGGTGGCATACCTGTCTGGCTGATGTGATCCCGAATGAGATCAAACACCTCTTGCTGCCTGGCCGTTAACGCTTTCATTCCGCCCCCTGGGTGTATATACAGTTATGCTGTGAGTATATACAGCTAAAGGTGATTTTGGAACCATAAACTGCGCAGAAAACAGGAGTTTTATACCGTTATGGAATCTTTATCGAAAAAACCTTAGCGGAAATGTGACCATAGCAGGAGACCCCAGGTCATCAGCGCGACGAAAATAGACAGTAGCACCGCCGCAGACCCCATGTCCTTCGCGCGACCGGAGAGTTCATGGTATTCAGAGCCAATACGGTCAACAACAGCTTCAATGGCGCTGTTAAGGATTTCAACAATCATCACCAGCATCACAGAACCAATCAGCAGTACGCGAGTAATGGCATCCACATCCAGCCAGCAGGCAATCAGCACACCTGCCAGCACGGCGATGCTTTCCTGGCGAAACGCCGCTTCGTTGACCCATGCGGCGCGAAAACCTTTCCAGGAATAGCCTGCGGCTTTAATGATTCGGGTGAATCCAGTGGTATTATTGGCCATTAAAAGAACCTTTTTGCATTATTAGCGTCAATGAAATTATATCGTTGGCCCGTATGATTCGGGCGACGGCAACGCAGCGCGAAGTATGACGGGATACACCAGAAATTCACCAGACTTTCTGATATCCTTGCAGCGCATTTGCATTATTAACCAGAGGCTTTACATCGTTTATGTCCGGCTGGCCACGAATTTACTACAAATTACTGAATTTACCATTAAGCGTGCTGGTAAAAAGCAAGTCTATTCCGGCAGATCCTGCCCCGGAGTTGGGGCTTGATACATCGCGCCCTATTATGTACGTATTGCCGTACAACTCCAAAGCAGACCTGCTGACGCTGCGCGCCCAGTGTCTGGCGCACGATCTTCCCGACCCGCTGGAGCCGCTGGAGATCGACGGAACGCTGCTGCCGCGTTATGTCTTTATTCACGGCGGGCCGCGTGTCTTCACCTATTACACGCCAAAAGAAGAGTCCATTAAGCTTTTCCACAACTATCTCGATCTCCACCGCAGCAATCCCGATCTGGATGTGCAAATGGTGCCGGTATCGGTGATGTTTGGCCGCTCTCCGGGGCGCGAAAAAGGAGAAGAGAACCCGCCTTTACGTATGCTGAACGGCGTGCAGAAATTCTTTGCCGTCTCCTGGCTGGGACGCGACAGCTTTGTTCGTTTCTCGCCGTCCGTGTCTTTGCGTCGGATGGCTGACGAACACGGCACTGACAAGACAATAGCGCAGAAACTGGCGCGCGTGGCGCGTATGCACTTCGCCCGTCAACGTCTGGCGGCGGTCGGGCCGCGTCTGCCAGCCCGTCAGGATCTGTTTAACAAGCTGCTGGCTTCAAAAGCCATCGCTCGCGCCGTGGAAGATGAAGCGCGCAGCAAAAAAATCTCCCATGAAAAGGCGCAGCAAAACGCCATTGCGCTGATGGAAGAGATTGCTGCCAACTTCTCCTACGAGATGATCCGTCTGACCGACCGTATTCTGGGCTTTACCTGGAACCGTCTTTATCAGGGGATTAACGTCCATAACGCCGAGCGCGTTCGTCAGTTGGCGCACGACGGGCATGAAATTGTCTATGTGCCCTGCCACCGCAGCCATATGGACTATATGCTGCTTTCCTACGTGCTGTATCACCAGGGGCTGGTGCCGCCGCATATCGCTGCGGGCATCAACCTGAACTTCTGGCCGGCGGGTCCGATTTTCCGCCGTCTGGGCGCGTTCTTTATTCGTCGTACCTTCAAGGGCAACAAGCTCTACTCCACCGTTTTCCGCGAATACCTGGGCGAGCTGTTCAGCCGTGGTTACTCAGTCGAATATTTCGTCGAAGGCGGTCGATCGCGTACCGGTCGTCTGCTCGACCCGAAAACCGGCACGCTGTCGATGACCATTCAGGCGATGTTGCGCGGCGGCACGCGTCCTATCACGCTGGTGCCGATCTACATCGGCTATGAGCATGTGATGGAAGTGGGCACTTACGCCAAAGAGTTGCGCGGCGCGACGAAAGAGAAAGAGAGCCTGCCGCAAATGCTGCGTGGCTTAAGCAAGCTGCGTAATCTGGGCCAGGGTTACGTCAACTTTGGCGAACCGATGCCATTGATGACTTACCTCAACCAGCATGTGCCGGAGTGGCGTGAATCCATCGATCCTATCGAGTCTATCCGCCCGGCCTGGCTGACGCCGACGGTGAATAACATTGCCGCCGATCTGATGGTGCGCATTAACAACGCAGGCGCCGCCAACGCCATGAACCTGTGCTGCACCGCGCTGCTGGCTTCCCGCCAGCGCTCTCTGACCCGTGAGCAGTTGACTGAACAGCTCGACTGCTATCTGAGCCTGCTGCGCAACGTGCCGTACGCGGCGGATTCTACGGTTCCTGCGCAGAGCGCCAGTGAACTGATCGACCACGCCTTGCAGATGAACAAGTTTGAGGTCGAGAAAGACACCATCGGCGATATCATCATTCTGCCGCGCGAGCAGGCCGTGTTGATGACCTACTATCGCAACAACATCGCGCATATGCTGGTTCTGCCTTCCCTGATGGCGGCCATCATTACCCAGCACCGCCACATCTCGCGTGACGCGCTGATGCAGCATGTTGACGTGCTCTATCCGATGCTGAAAGCGGAACTGTTCCTGCGCTGGGAACACGATGAGCTTGCCAGCGTGATTGACGCGCTGAGCAGTGAGATGCAACGTCAGGGGCTGATCGCCGTGCAGAACGATGAGCTGCATATCAATCCGGCACATTCTCGCACGCTGCAACTGCTGGCGGCTGGCGCGCGCGAAACGCTGCAACGCTATGCCATCACCTTCTGGCTGCTGAGCGCGAATCCGTCGATCAACCGCGGTACGCTGGAAAAAGAGAGCCGCACGGTCGCGCAACGTCTTTCCGTTCTGCACGGCATTAACGCGCCGGAGTTCTTCGATAAAGCGGTGTTCAGTTCCCTGGTGCTGACTCTGCGTGATGAGAAATACATCAGCGATACCGGAGACGCCGAGCCTGAGCAGACGATGAAGGTGTATCAGATGTTGGCCGATTTGATCACGTCGGATGTGCGTCTGACCATTGAGAGCGCAACGCAGGGCGAGTGACAATAAAAAGCCGGGTGGCGGCTTCGCCCTACCCGGCCTACGTTCTGCGCAATATGTTATGTAGGCCCGGTAAGCGCTACCGGGCTTTTTTTCAGCCAACGTAACTCATCGCCAGCCCTAAAAACAGCACCAGGCCGACGTAGTTATTGTTCATAAACGCTTTAAAACAGGCTTCACGTTCGCGCCCGACAATCAGTTTCTGCTGATACACAAACAGCGCGCCGGCCACCAGCACCGACCAGTAATACCCCCAGCCCAGCCCGTTCAGCCAGCCAATCAGCGCCATTAGCGCCAGCACCGCAATCTGCAAAATCCCGATAATAAGTTTGTCATGTCGCCCGAACAGAATGGCCGTCGATTTAATGCCGATTTTCAGATCGTCGTCCCGGTCAACCATCGCATACTGCGTGTCGTAGGCCACCGCCCAGAGGATATTGGCCAGGAACATCAGCCAGCAGCTCAGCGGCACGGACTCACTCACCGCCGCAAACGCCATAGGAATAGACCAGCCGAACGCCGCGCCCAGCACAACCTGCGGCAAATGGGTGTAACGCTTCATGAAGGGATAGACCCACGCCAGCGCCAGCGCCGCAATCGACAGCAGAATGGTCATCGTATTCAGCGTTAATACCAGCAGGAAAGAGAGCGCTACCAGTACGACAAACAGCGTGCGCGCCTCTTTCTCCGTGACCGCCCCGCTGGGCAACGGTCGGTTGGCCGTGCGTTTCACATGTCCATCAAACTTACGATCGGCATAATCGTTGACCACGCAACCGGCGGCGCGCATTAACCAGACCCCGGCGACAAACACCGCCAGAATCCACAGTTGCGGCACTCCCGGCGTTGCTACCCACAGCGCCCATAATGTCGGCCAGAGCAGCAGTAAGGCGCCGATTGGCTTATCCGTACGCATCAGGCGGTGAAACGCCAACAGCTTATTCTGCGTCAGACTCCACTCCATTTTGTTTTCCTCTTAATACAACGGTGATGCGGGCAAAAACAGCTCGGTAAGCATCAGCGGCTTACCGCTCAGACGCAGGCGGGAACGACGCCCCCACAGTGCGGCATCACGACCAATCTCAATAAAATCTCGGGTCAACGTTGATGATGTAAACAGGTAGCGCCCTAACGGCGTTTTTCCCAGATTTTGTAAGGCCAGCTCAGGGCCGCACAACGTTGATTCAGGCACGACGGTACGCCCGGCAAGCCAGGGTTCGCCGTCTGCACATAACAAAATTTCACGTAACCAGTAGCGGGATTCGACCGGTAGCAGCGCCACCTCTTCAGCCACTTCATGTGGACCAACAAACGCTTCCCGAAGCAATGTCACGCTTACCCGTTTCCCTTCTTGCTCAAAACGTTTGGTCATGGAATCTTCCAGAAGTAACCAGTCGAGCAACCGGGAATCCAGCGCAGGAATCTCTTTAAAATAGCGCAGCGCACGCAGTTGCGTTAACGCAGGGTGTGACATGCCGTACTCTCCGTTTCATAACGTAAAGGCATTGTATCGCAGAAAAGAGATTACGGGAGGCGTAAACATAATTAAGTGATCGGTTGCGCAACAGAAGTGTAACAACTCGCATGGAATGCTAAAAAAAAGGTGCGCCAGGAGACGCACCAGTTGTTGCAAAATCAGCAATGTGGGGAGACGCTTACCCCTTGCCTTTTACACTGCTGATAAACGTGGAACGGGCAGATGTCGATCCCAGGCGTTCGGCTTCATCAAGCAGTTTCAGAGCTTTATCAACGTCACCTTTCGCTACCGCGTCCTTAATCGCATTGTTGAAGTAGCTTTCCGTGTCGTTCAGCATTGGCTCGCTTTTCTTCGCCGGGGCAGGCGCTGGCGCGGCAACGGCTGGTGCGGTATAGGCGGTCGCCGGTGCCGCAGTGTTGCCGACGGTGACCGGTCCCGGACCGGAAGAACCAAACAGCGGGCCAACCAGTACGCTGGAGCTGCTGTTGGTTTTCACTTTCAGTTTCAGCAGGCCATCAGTCGTGTGGCGCGCGATCGGATCGGGAATATCCGGGACGGCATTACCCACGCCTTTCGCATACGCTTTTGCCGGGTCAAGCAGCGTGGTGGTCTGCTGGAGATCGTTATTGGTGGTAAACACCAGAACGTACAGCTTCTGCTGGCCCAGCGCAGGCGTCAGGCGCATCACCCCTTCCAGACGATCCGCGCTCATCACGCCGGGGGCCTGGTAGGTAAAGTAGCTGCTGGGAAAAAACGCTGAAGGCGTCAGGTTCTGGTCGAGAATCAGCACGTTCGGTGCAAATACGCTGGTTTGTTTGTTAACTTCGCTGCTCAATGTCAGCGTGAGCTCACCGATGTTCGCCGGTACGCTATACGCGGCAACCGGGCCTGTAATACCGGCGACGTCAAGCCGCTGACCACCGGTGGAAAGCTGTGTGGACTGCGTACTGGACTGGTCGACAGGCGTCCAGGTGAGTTGTTGTAGTGCGGCGGTCGGAATCGCAGGCGCTGCGCTGGTGTTTTGCGGAACATAGTTTACATCCGCCAGGCTGATGCCTGGTGCGCTTGCCAGCAACCCCGCCGATAAACAAAGGGCGACGAGACTTTTCTTCATTTTCATTGTTATCACCTCAGATAGCACGGGTTCAGCGGTGGCCAGGCAATAGCGCGCTAAACCGCGAGAAACGGTGCAGATAATGCCGGATAGCGGCTACGCCTTATCCGGCCTGCATCTCGTTACCGGGGGACTTGCGCCCCCCTCGTTATGTCACGTATTACCACCAGATTTCCATCTGGGCGCCGAAGGACCACTCATCGTTGTCGCCACGGCTGTAAGTTGTTGCACTGGTATCTTTATAAGCGATACCGTTGTCATAGCCCCACTTCTCATCCCACTTCGCGTAGGTTGCGAAGAGACGGATGGCCGGGCGGGACCAGATGCTGTCGCCAGCCTGCCATTGTTGCGCCAGGGTGATTTTGTACTGGTTGTTGGTGTCGCTGGTACGCTGAGATTTCACGTTGTCGTAACCCACTTCCAGCAGGGTGCTCATGATCGGCGTCCATTTGAACATCGGACGCACGCCCACGGTGTACCAGGTTGTGCCGTTGTTGTCGTCGCGATCAATGTCCTGATACATACCGACGTACATCAAATCCCAGCGATCCCCCAGAGAGATTGCACCGTGGTCGAGGATACGCACCAGAGAACCATTGTTGTTGATGTCGTTATTAACTGTGTTGCTACTGTCGTCCACGCCAGTGAAGGAACCCTGAGGAATACCTTTACCCTGCGTGGTCATCGCGTCAGTGGCGTACTGAACCACAAACTTGTTGTAGCCCTTCAGCATGCTCTGGGTATGTTCAGCAGTGAACATCCAGCCGTCTTTAGATGCGCCGTCAGCCAGGCGATAATCGTCAGTGGTGTTTGCGCGACCATAGTCGACACCCAGTTCCAGCACGCCGTCCGGGTTCGTTTCCAGACCGGCTAAACGCACGTCGAAGACGTCGTTGGCGGTGTCTTTAGAAGAGTTGTAAATATCCTGGCTGCTGAAGGTGTAGGAACCACCGGCTTCCTGAGAGCGGGTCGCTGCCAGAGACAGTTTACCGAAGCCCAGGTCGATGTTTTCGATACCCGCACCAGGACCAGAAATATCCCAGTAGTAGAAGTCGATCATGTGAACGTCATGACGCTGATAGAAGCGCTTACCCGCCCAGATGGTGGAGCCTGGCAGCCAGTCAATCAGGTTTTTACCCTGCACGTTGGCTTCACGGAACGCCGGATCGGTTGCTTCCCAGTCATTCTGTTGCGCTACGGAGTAGGCCACGTTAGTGTCGAAATAGAAGCTCTTGTCGCCTTCTTTCCACACTTCCTGACCCAGTTTCAATTCCGCATAGGTTTCACATTCGTTACCAAGACGGTATTTACTTTGAGCGCCAGTTGCCTGGAAACATTGTTGTTCGCCGCCACTACCCGTCCAGCCGATACCGGAACGAGCATAACCATGGAAATCCACTGCCATTGCCTGAGCAGACATAACGCCTGCTGCGACGGCAACCGCCAGAGGAAGTTTGCGCAGAGTAATCATTATTCTATCTCCTGAGATCATTGCTTTTCTTTAAACGCGTCCCCCTTCGGACTGCCTCTTTGTTGGCGGTGTTTTTTCACTTGCCGCCTTGATGCATCCTCGAATGGTTTTGCGTTTTGTTTTTTTAATGGGGACCTTAAACGCCTGGCTCCTTATGCAGCCGACGGCATGCGGAACCATCTTCACGGAACAGATGGCAACGCTCTGGCGGCAGACCGATAGCGAATGTGGCACCCTCTTCTACCAACACCACGTCGTTCTGGCGGTAAACCAGGTTTTGACGAATGGCGGGGATCTGGATATGAATTTGTGTTTCGTGACCAAGTTGTTCGACGACCTGAACCTCGCCTTCCAGGGTGACATCGGCGATGTCGCTGGGCAGCAGATGCTCTGGACGAATACCTAACGACATATTTGCCCCGACCTGAACGCCGTTGCTTTCTACCGGCAGCCAGACGTTCTGGCGGTTCGGCAGCTCAACCTGCACCTGCTCGATAGCGGTCGCGGTGACTTTCACCGGCAGGAAGTTCATTTTCGGGGAACCGATAAAGCCCGCGACGAAGCGATCCGCCGGATAGTGGTACAGCTCCAGCGGCTTACCGACCTGCGCCACGCGGCCGGCATCCAGCACCACGATTTTGTCGGCCAGCGTCATCGCTTCGACCTGATCGTGGGTGACGTAAATCATCGTGCGGCCCAGACGCTTATGCAGGCGGGAGATTTCGATACGCATCTGCACGCGCAGAGCGGCATCAAGGTTAGACAGCGGCTCATCAAGCAGGAACACGCGCGGTTCCGCCACCAGCGTGCGGCCTATCGCCACGCGCTGGCGCTGGCCGCCGGAGAGCGCTTTCGGCTTGCGCTCCAGCAGGTGCGCCAGTTGCAGCACTTCCGCCACCTGATTCACACGCTGATTCATCACCTCTTTTTTGGCCCCCGCCAGCTTCAAACCAAAAGACATGTTTTCTGCCACGGACAGGTGGGGGTAGAGCGCATAGGACTGGAAAACCATCCCCACGCCGCGTTCGGCGGGCGGGATGTCGTTCATACGGGCTTCCCCAATGAACAGATCTCCGCTGGTGATGGTTTCAAGTCCGGCGATCATACGCAGCAAGGTCGATTTCCCGCAGCCTGACGGTCCGACAAACACCACGAATTCCCCTTCGTGAATGTCGAGATTGATATCTTTCGATACCACCACGTCACCCCAGGCTTTCGTTACATTTCGTAGCTGTACGCTCGCCATGCCCTTCTCCCTTCGTTACAACCTGTCATCGACAGCAACATTCATGATGGCCTGACTATGCGTGATCCCTTGATTGCGTAAATCCTCCACCCCCCGGCTTTTTTATGGGGGAGGAGGCGGGAGGATGAGGGAGCAGCGTCTGAGACCCGGGCCGCGCCCCGCCGAGGAATTTCGTGATGTCACCTGCAAAAATCGCGGTGTTTTTATGTGCGCCAACACGCATTACTCACATTTATGCAACACAGATCACATAAAGAAGGGGTGGGGCGTAGGGGTAAGGAGGATGGAAAGAGGTTGTCGTATAAAGAAACTAGATACCGTTAAGCCACCTCTGTGTATCCACGAGCACATCACCAAAAAGGATGGGAGATATGAAAATCAAAACTGGCGCACGCATCCTCGCATTGTCCGCACTGACGACGATGATGTTTTCCGCCTCGGCTCTCGCCAAGATTGAAGAAGGTAAGCTGGTTATCTGGATTAACGGCGACAAAGGCTACAACGGCCTCGCTGAAGTGGGCAAAAAATTCGAACAAGACACCGGCATTAAAGTCACCGTTGAGCACCCGGACAAGCTGGAAGAGAAATTCCCTCAGGTTGCAGCCACCGGTGACGGCCCGGACATCATCTTCTGGGCGCATGACCGTTTTGGCGGCTACGCACAGTCTGGCCTGCTGGCTGAGATCACCCCGGACCAGGCGTTCCAGGACAAGCTCTATCCGTTCACCTGGGATGCGGTGCGTTACAACGGCAAGCTGATCGCCTACCCGATCGCCGTTGAAGCACTGTCCCTGATTTACAACAAAGACCTCGTTCCGAACCCGCCGAAAACCTGGGAAGAGATCCCGGCGCTGGATAAAGAGCTGAAGGCGAAAGGTAAGAGCGCGCTGATGTTCAACCTGCAAGAACCGTACTTCACCTGGCCGCTGATTGCCGCCGATGGCGGTTACGCGTTCAAGTTTGAGAACGGTAAGTATGACGTGAAAGATGTCGGCGTAGACAGCGCAGGGGCGAAAGCCGGTCTGGGCTTCCTGGTCGATATGATCAAAAACAAACACATGAACGCCGATACCGATTACTCCATCGCGGAAGCCGCCTTTAACAAAGGCGAAACGGCGATGACCATCAACGGTCCGTGGGCGTGGTCAAACATCGACAAGAGCAAAATCAATTACGGCGTGACACTGCTGCCGACATTCAAAGGCAAACCGTCTAAACCGTTCGTTGGCGTGCTGAGCGCGGGCATTAACGCCGCCAGCCCGAACAAAGAGCTGGCGAAAGAGTTCCTCGAAAACTACCTGCTGACCGATCAGGGTCTGGACGTCGTGAACAAGGACAAACCGCTGGGCGCGGTTGCGCTGAAATCCTTCCAGGATCAGTTAGCGAAAGATCCGCGTATCGCCGCCACGATGGATAACGCCCAGAAAGGCGAAATCATGCCGAACATTCCGCAGATGTCAGCCTTCTGGTATGCGGTTCGTACGGCAGTTATCAACGCTGCCAGCGGTCGTCAGACTGTCGACGCCGCGCTGAAAGACGCGCAGGGCCGTATCACCAAGTAATGTTCAGGTCGTGTGCCGGCTGGCGGCATCAATGCCTTCTCCGGCCTACAGAACAGGTAGGCCGGAGAAGCGCAGCGCCATCAGGTACGCTGACCTACAGGATTTCAAAGTTGTAGAGGAAGATCCCCATGGATGTCATTAAAAAGAAACATTGGTGGCAAAGCGACGCGCTGAAGTGGTCAGCGATTGGTCTGCTGGGCCTGCTGGTGGGTTACCTTGTAGTTTTAATGTACGCACAAGGGGAGTACCTGTTTGCCATCATGACGCTGATTTTAAGCTCTGCTGGCCTGTATATTTTCGCGAATCGTAAAACCTATGCCTGGCGCTATGTTTATCCGGGCATGGCCGGTATGGGACTGTTTGTCCTGTTCCCGCTGGTCTGCACTATCGCCATCGCCTTTACCAACTACAGCAGCACCAACCAGCTCACCTTTGAACGCGCCCAGCAGGTGCTGATGGATCGTTCTTATCAGGCGGGCAAAACCTATAACTTTGGCCTGTATCCGGCGGGTGACGAGTGGCAACTGGCCCTCACCGACGGCGAAACCGGCAAGAATTATCTCTCCGACGCCTTTAAATTCGGCGGCGAACAAAAACTGCAACTGAAAGAGGCTGACGCGCTGCCGACCGGTGAACGCGCCAATCTGCGCATCATCACCCAAAATCGTCAGGCGCTGAACCAGCTTACCGCCGTTTTGCCCGATGAAAGCAAGGTCATCATGAGCTCGCTGCGCCAGTTTTCCGGCACCCAGCCGCTCTATACCCTTGCCAGCGATGGCACGCTGACAAATAACCAGAGCGGCGTGGCGTACCGGCCAAACAACGATATTGGCTACTATCAGGCCATCAACGCGGACGGCAACTGGGGCGACGAAAAACTGAGCCCAGGCTACACCGTGACCATCGGCTGGGACAATTTCTCCCGCGTCTTTACTGACGAGGGCATCCAGAAACCGTTCTTCGCGATCTTCGTCTGGACCGTGGTGTTCTCAGTTCTCACCGTGCTGCTGACCGTGGCGGTTGGGATGGTGCTGGCCTGCCTCGTACAGTGGGAAGCGCTGAAAGGTAAAGCGATTTACCGCGTGCTGCTGATTCTGCCGTATGCGGTGCCGTCGTTCATCTCAATTCTGATCTTCAAAGGTTTGTTCAACCAGAGCTTTGGTGAGATCAACATGATGCTGAGCGCGCTGTTTGGCCTCAAACCGGCCTGGTTCAGCGACCCGAACACCGCCCGCACGATGGTCATTATCGTCAACACCTGGCTGGGCTATCCGTACATGATGATCCTCTGCATGGGCCTGCTGAAAGCGATTCCAGACGATCTGTACGAAGCCTCGGCAATGGACGGCGCGGGGCCGTTCCAGAACTTCTTTAAGATTACATTCCCGCTGCTGATTAAGCCGCTGACGCCGCTGATGATCGCCAGCTTTGCCTTTAACTTTAACAACTTCGTACTGATTCAGCTTCTGACCAACGGCGGCCCGGACCGCCTCGGCACCACTACGCCAGCCGGTTATACCGACCTGCTCGTGAGCTACACCTACCGCATCGCCTTTGAAGGCGGCGGGGGCCAGGACTTCGGTCTGGCGGCCGCGATCGCCACGCTGATCTTCCTGCTGGTTGGCGCGCTGGCCATCGTGAACCTGAAAGCCACGCGTATGAAGTTTGATTAAGGGAGATAACAACAATGGCAATGGTTCAACCCAAATCTCAAAAGCTGCGTCTCTTCATCACGCACTTAGGGCTGCTGATTTTTATCGCGGCAATCATGTTCCCGCTGCTGATGGTCGTCGCCATTTCGCTGCGTGAAGGCAACTTCGCAACCGGGAGTCTGATCCCGGAACGCATCTCCTGGGAGCACTGGCGGCTGGCATTGGGCTTCAGCGTGGAACACGCTGATGGCCGTGTCACGCCGCCCCCCTTCCCGGTTCTGTTATGGCTATGGAACTCGATCAAAGTCGCGGCGATCACCGCCATTGGCATCGTGGCGCTCTCTACGACCTGCGCTTACGCGTTTGCCCGTATGCGCTTTCCCGGCAAAGCGACGTTGCTCAAAGGGATGCTGATTTTCCAGATGTTCCCGGCGGTGCTGTCACTGGTGGCGTTGTACGCGTTGTTCGACCGTCTCGGCCAGTACATTCCGTTTATCGGTCTGAATACCCACGGCGGGGTGATTTTCGCTTACCTGGGCGGGATTGCGCTGCACGTCTGGACGATTAAAGGCTATTTCGAAACCATCGACGGTTCGCTGGAAGAAGCGGCGGCGCTGGATGGCGCGACGCCGTGGCAGGCTTTCCGCCTGGTGCTGCTGCCGCTCTCGGTGCCGATTCTGGCGGTGGTCTTTATTCTGTCGTTCATTGCCGCCATCACTGAAGTTCCTGTCGCCTCGCTGTTACTGCGTGATGTAAACAGCTATACCCTGGCGGTAGGTATGCAGCAGTACCTCAACCCGCAAAACTATCTGTGGGGTGATTTTGCCGCCGCAGCCGTGTTGTCCGCCATCCCGATCACGCTGGTGTTCCTGCTGGCCCAGCGTTGGCTGGTCAACGGCCTGACGGCAGGCGGTGTGAAAGGCTAAGTTTCATTGATGTACCTGCCCGGAAACGGGCAATGCCACTGCAACCCTCAACTTATATTATCCCAACTTGTGACTGTTCTTCGGCGCTCCTCGGAGCGCCTTTTTTTATTCCCGTTTTAGCCGTTTCGAATTACATAACCACAGGGTGATCACCAATAACAGGATCGCCGCAGAGTAGATCAGCACATCCATCGGCGATTTATGATCGACGATGATCAGCCGCACAATCGCGGTGATCCCGATATAGACAAAGTAGCGCAGCGGGAAATGAAAACCTGACTGGAAGTACTTCACAATCAACGCAATAAACTCAAAGTAGAGAAAGTAGACCACCAGCCCTTCCACCAGCTCGTATTTGCTGGTTTGCTCCGGCGCGAACAGCACATCCGCCAGATGTAAGGTCTCTTTACCGAGGAAAACGACCAGGATCAGGCCCAGACTTAACAGCCCAAGATTCAGCACGGTCTGTAGGATCGTGGAGATAAACTCCACGCGTGGACGAGATAGTGACGTCATAGCAGCCCCCTCTTTCTCAGTAGCAAGGTTCCTGTATAACGCAAAAATGTGACGGAGATCTATATTTTTTGTTTATGTTTTGTGCAGCAAAGGTCAGCGGAGAATTATCTCTGTCATGGCATGTTTCAAAGAGAAGGGAAAATGCAGTTAAAACACGCTACCGTCCGCAACGTCACCTGCGGTGAAAATGTGGTGATTTATGAGCCCGCAAACCTGTACGACTGCCAGCTTGGCGACAATGTTTTCATCGGACCTTTTGTCGAAATACAGGGCAATACACAGATTGGCGCAAACACAAAAATTCAGTCCCATACGTTTGTTTGCGAATATGTCACGATTGGACGCGATTGCTTTATCGGCCACGGCGTAATGTTCGCTAACGACATGTTTCGTGAAGGAAAACCTGACCCGAACAGGCAGAACTGGGGGCGAATTGAGATCGGCAGCAATGTTTCCATCGGCAGCGGCGCGACCATCCTGGCCGTCAGCATTTGCGACGGCACAGTGATCGGCGCGGGAAGCGTGGTCACTAAATCGATCACCGAGAAAGGCGTATATGCCGGAAACCCGGCAAAATTATTGCGTCGCCTGTAAATTGCCGGATGGCGGCGTAAACGCCTTATCCGGCCTACAATGAATGCGGTTTGTAGGCCGGATAAGCGTAGCGCCATCCGGCTGGCAAACGGCTCGATCAGCGGAAATTCACGTTGCGGTCGCTGGTCATATCGTACAGACCAAACTTCCGGCCAAGCTGCTGACCGCCGTCACGCGTCAGCGGCGTCCAGCCAATCGCTGCGCGGCTGCGGGTTGGGCTGGACGAGAAGAGATCCAACGGCACCGACACGTACACGCCTTTGGTGAAATCCCCTTCCCCGTACTCGTCCGGCGACACATCGGTGATCGTGGCATAGCCGCCAACCACCACGCCGCTGTCAAAGCGTTTCGCGATTTCCAGCGTACCGCCCTTGTCGCCAGCCAGATATTGACCGACGCTCGCTTTCACCAGCACATCCTGAGCAAACGACGGCGTCCAGTAGGCGGTCAAGTGACCGGTTTTCACGCTGTAATCGGTGAATTTCATCATATCCTGCGCGCTACGCCAGTCACGCTGTTTCACGTAGTTAGCGTCAAGACCAAACGCCCAGTTGCTGTCGACCGGGCGATACAGCACTTCCGCCCCTGCGCCGCCGTACATGGTCTCCAGATAACCGCCGTAAACCTGGCCGTAGAAACCGTTGCCGAGGTACTGGAAGTAGTTGGCTTGCAGGTTATTCACATAGATATCGTTCTGCACATATTCGCGCACATGGGTACGCACACGCGGAAGATGCGAATCGTTCGGTGGATTGGTGTAGTTAAATTTGTCGTAGTTGTTGGCGATATTGGCAAACAAACTGCCGGTGGTAAGCAGATGATCCGTTACCCACAGATCCGCCGTCCCCATCACGCCAAGCTGGTACATATAGAAATTTTCCGGGCCGCCGACAGACTGGTTCAACACCGGATCGATATGGAAATCAAAGCGCGATTTATCGATATACCAACCCTGCTCGGTTGTTTCCGGCACGATCGGCTCCACACGTTTTTGCGCCAGTGGAGTCTCGTGTCCTAATGGCTCGCCTTCCAGATGGCGTTTCAGGCTGGCGACATCGGTTTCCGTAGTGACCTGCGGCATATTGAGACGGTTTTCCGTCACGCGGATCGTGCGAATCCCTTCTGGCAGATCATTCATGACAATCCGATTCGCGCGTTCGATCCCTTCCCGCGAGTCACGGTATTTCACCTGCTCGCCAGTGACGTACAGCGTATCGCCTTTCACCTGAATTTTAGGGTCCGCCAGTCCGGCGTTGTATTTCAGCAGCGTCAACTGGTTAGCGACGACCGAGTGTTGCAGGATGGCGTCCTGCGGCTCAGGCTGATATTTCGGTCGCGCGTTATCGTTATACGATGGGCGCAAATCGTTGAAGTTTGTCCGCAGCGTCACGCCAAACATGAAGGTGTTGCCGCGTTCATAGCTGAGGTTAACGTCGGCCCAATCGGTGACGCGGTAAATGGCGCCGACGTTAAACTTGCTCTTCTGCTCCAGCTTACCCGCGAAATCCTGCTGATAATTGTTGCCTTCATACTCCAGTTTCAGGCGCAGCGGCTGCCAGGGCGTTTGATACTCCACCCCGCCAAACAGCGACGCTGGCCCGTGGAACATATCGCTGCCGTTGACGGAACCGGCCTGTTTATAACTGTTATCGCGGTGACAGAATTTATCGCTGTATGAACAAAACGGATTGCTCACGTTGCCGCTGGTGCCCAGATAACCCCAGCCAAGACCGAGCGAGAAATCAAACGGCCCCCAGGCTTTGTTCGCCACAATGTATTCCGCATCGAACAGCCCCGTCCCGCCGATATCCCTTGCGCCGACCGCCACCTGCGGCATCCAGTAGCTCTCTTCCCATAACCGCAGTTTCAGGTCGAAGGCTTTGTCTTTGTAGGTCTGGTTGCCGGAAAACGACTCCACGCTGCTGTATTGTCTGGTACGCACGTCGGTATAGCGCAGCGTGGTTTCCAGCCACGGGAACAACTGTATCGACGCGGAGTAGTAGCGATACTGATCGTTATCACGATAGTTCAGGCTCATCTCCCCTTCCCGCGCCATTCGCGCCGTTGGCGTTTGCAACAGCCCCACGCCGCCGAAGTCAGATTGTGACGGCCCAATGGGGGTCGGATATGTTTCGGCATGGCAGGCTGCGCTGATGCCCAGCGCCAGTAAGCTGAGCAGATGTGTTTTTTTCATTATTCGGGTATCCGCTGCGTCAGAGTACGAAGAATGTCGGCGTTAAGCGCATCCGGCGTGTTGCTCCATAGAGAATCCGTAAGACCGACAAAAATGATGCTGCCAGGCATCGGCTCAACGTGACGCTTGTTCCAGTAAGCGACCGGCGCTTTCTGCGTGCGTCCGTCGGGATAGACAACCCACGCATAGCTGCGATCCGCCCCGCTGAGCAGGCTTTGCTCATCAAGGTAGCTGGCCACGTCCCGCCCCGGGCTGAAGGGGCGTTTACCCGGCTGGCTAACCAATCCAAACAGCGTGATATCTGTCGGCTGCCCGCCGACCCACAGCGTGTAATGGCCCTGCAACGGCGGATTGCCCCGTTCGCTGACGCGCACGGTATCCGGGTCAAGGTTAACGAGCTGTCTGCCGGTCACTTTCAATGTCTGCACCTGCTGGCGCAGCGTATTGATTGCGGCGGCGTCATCGCCGCTTTTCTCTGCGCCAAACGCAGCCAGGCGGCCCAATAATTCCTGCTGCTGGCGCTGCGCCGTGGCGGTAGCCCGCTCTTCGCTGATAACCGCGCCAGGCCACCAGCTGTTCGCCAGTTTCGGCTGCCCGACCAGATCGATCAGATGTTCCGCGCCGGTGAGCGTCTTCGGTTCTGTGCTGTCTGCGGCAAACACCTTCACGGTGCCTGCGGCAAAAGATGAGGAAGCGCACAAACTCAGGGCCAGCGCTGCAATGGTCTGTTTCATCATTGTTTTGCCGCCTTAATGAGCGTGGTTTTCACCGGGAAGTAGTCCGCCCCCAGATACTGTTCCGACTGGCGGATTTGCCCTTCGCTGTCGATCCAGTAGCGGTTATGCCAGCGCGCCTGGTCGGTTGTAACCTCTTCATCCAGTACGCGAACGGCGGTTACATCGCTACCGACCTTAATGCTGTCAGTGCCATCCCATTTGAAGACCGAGCGGGCGGTGGCGTAACGCACCTGTTTATGTTCCGTCCAGCCCATCGTGCGCGTCCACGTTGCGCCATCTACGATTTGTGCCGGTCTGGCCAATGGGTCAGCCGCCAGATTATTCACACCGATCAGATTGTCGCCGCCGAGCAGGGTTTTAATCAGGCGACCATGCTGAGTCACGATGGTGGCCTGATCCTGCGTCACCCATTTCTGCTGCCCGTTCTCTGCGAAAGCGAGCACCACAAACAGCTGCGGCCCGCCATTGAGCTGCATGTACTGGCTGGCATAAGGCATGTTTTGAATGTCATCGTCCGTCAGTTGTACGCCCGGCGTACCGAACAGACTGTCCCACAGCGAATTACCCAGACCTTTAGTGGTGGCTGAGCAAGCCTGTAACAGCAGGCAAATGATGATAATTCCAGGTCGCTTCACGACTCTTCTCCGCATTATTGCCGGGAGGCCCCGGCCAGGAAGTCCCACAGGCTCAGGCAAGCTAAAATAACCACACCGAAGTGTGGTTATGATTAAACGTACCGGTGTTACTGGGTACTGGTGGTTGTGGTGGTAGTGGTTCCGGTATTAGAACCATCGCCACCGCCGGTCGCCGCCAGAGCGACGCCCACCGCCGAGCTTACGGTGCTGACGCTGGTTGCGGAGGAACTTCCCGCTGATACCGACGTCGCCGCCGACCCTGCTGCTTCACCCACCTGAACGGGGGCGGCCCAGACAGAAGTCGCCGCAAGCGCAGATATGGCAAAAATGCCATACAGAGTTTTTTTCATCACAATATCCCTTCATTGAATGAATGGAGATTTACCCGAAAAACGATTCAGGCGGGATCGAGTATACACAACTAAAGCATGTGGATTGCGACAGGTCTAAATAGCGAGACGGTTTTAGGATAATTAAACTTTTGGCTGGAATGGCATTTATATGCTAATTAAATATCTTTTAAAAACATCATATTAAAATAAAACAATGCAATATTTATTATCCGTATACTCTGAAAATAACACCGAGTAACTTACGGGTTATTCATTATTTTAGGATTAAGCTCAATATAAATTTTTGCGGAATAGCACAGACAACCGGAATTATCTTATAAAAAAAGCCGATAATAATATCGGCTTTTTTTACAGATATATCACTTTTCTGCCGGATGGCGGCGGAACGCCTTATCCGGCCTACAGGACGCACCATTTGTAGGCCCGGTAAGCGTAGCGCCACCGGGCGTTACGCCATCAGGCACGCCATGCTTTATAACGGTTAATCAGACCGTTAGTTGAACTGTCATGGCTGGAAATCGCTTTATCATCACCCAGTTCCGGCAGGATACGGTTAGCCAGTTGTTTGCCCAGCTCAACGCCCCACTGATCGAAGGTGAAGATGTTCAGGATCGCGCCCTGAGTGAAGATTTTGTGCTCATACAGCGCAATCAACGCCCCCAGGCTAAACGGCGTGATTTCACGCAGCAGGATGGAGTTCGTCGGGCGGTTGCCTTCGAACACTTTGAACGGCACCACATGCTCAAGCTGAGACGGATCTTTCCCCTGATCGCGATATTCCTGCTCAACCACCTCACGGGATTTGCCGAACGCCAGCGCTTCGGTCTGAGCGAAGAAGTTAGACAGCAGTTTCTGATGGTGATCGGACAACGGGTTATGGGTTATCGCCGGGGCGATAAAGTCGCAAGGCACCATCTTCGTCCCCTGGTGAATCAGCTGGTAGAACGCGTGCTGGCCGTTGGTGCCCGGTTCACCCCAGATGATTGGGCCAGTCTGGTAGTCTACGGCATTGCCGTTACGGTCAACATACTTGCCGTTGGACTCCATATTGCCCTGCTGGAAGTAGGCCGCAAAACGGTGCATATACTGGTCGTACGGCAGAATCGCTTCGGTTTCTGCGCCAAAGAAGTTGTTGTACCAGATACCGATCAGCGCCAGCAGCACCGGCAGGTTTTTCTCAGCCGGTGTTGTGGAGAAGTGTTTATCCATCGCATGTGCGCCGGACAGCAGTTCAACGAAGTTGTCAAAGCCGACGGACAGGATGATAGACAGGCCAATCGCCGACCACAGAGAGTAACGACCGCCGACCCAGTCCCAGAACTCAAACATGTTGGCGGTGTCGATCCCAAACTCACCCACCGCTTTCGCATTGGTGGAAAGCGCCGCAAAGTGTTTCGCGACGTGCTTTTCATCATTCGCGGTGCTCAGGAACCAGTCGCGCGCGCTGTGGGCGTTGGTCATGGTTTCCTGCGTTGTGAAGGTTTTAGACGCCACCAGGAACAGGGTGGTTTCCGGGTTTACTTTCTTCAGCACTTCGGCGATGTGGGTGCCATCGACGTTAGACACAAAGTGCATATTCAGATGGTTTTTGTACGGGCGCAGCGCTTCAGTCACCATGAACGGCCCCAGGTCGGAACCACCGATACCGATGTTGACCACGTCAGTGATCGCTTTACCGGTGTAACCTTTCCATTGACCTGAAATAATCGCTTCAGAGAAGGCTTTCATCTTCTCCAGCACCGCATTCACTTCCGGCATCACATCTTTGCCGTCAACGATAATCGGAGTATTGCTACGGTTACGCAGCGCAACGTGCAGCACGGCACGGTCTTCGGTACGGTTGATTTTTTCGCCAGAGAACATGGACTTAATCGCACCGGCCAGATCGGTCTCTTTCGCCAGATCCTGTAATTTCGCCAGCGTCTCTTCGGTGATGCGGTTTTTGGAGAAATCCACCAGCATCAAATCGTCAAATGTCGCGGAAAATCGGGTAAAACGGTCGCTATCTTTCGCGAAAAGATCCGCGATAGTAACGTCCTTCATGTCGTCGTAGTGTTTTTGTAGTGCCTGCCAGGCAGAAGTCTGCGTCGGATTGATGTTTTTCATTAGCAATACTCTTCTGATTTGAGAATTGTGACTGAGATCGATTGTAACGCCAGTCACAAAAAAGTGTGATTGTTTTAGTGCCGTTAGCCCGAACGCGAATCAAACGCGGATAAAAAGCAGCAAAAAGTATAGTCGTTATAAGCACTGTTACTGAGGGCTAAGACAGCATAAAAAATCCGCATAATCCCAGCGTTGACAGTCCCAGCCACACATTTTATTTATAAATACGGTATTTGCGCCTGCACCGGTTTCTGTTCTGCCCTTGTGCCATGGTCGCTTTTTTCATTCCCTGACACGAGGTTGATATGACAACTGCTGTTTCCCCGCTCGTCGTCGCCAAATTTGGCGGAACCAGCGTCGCCGATTTTGACGCCATGAACCGTAGCGCCGACGTGGTGCTTTCCGATGCTAACGCACGCTTAGTGGTGCTTTCCGCCTCTGCGGGCGTCACCAATCTGCTGGTAGCGCTGGCAGAAGGGCTGGAACCGCCAGAGCGCTTCGAAAAACTCGACGCCATCCGTAAAATTCAGTTCGATATTCTGGAGCGTCTGCGTTACCCGAACGTTATCCGCGAAGAGATCGAGCGTCTGCTGGAAAACATTACCACGCTTGCCGAAGCGGCTTCACTGGCGACGTCAATGGCCCTGACCGACGAGCTGGTGAGTCACGGCGAGCTGATGTCCACCCTGCTGTTTGTGGAGATCCTGCGCGAGCGCAATATTCAGGCGCAGTGGTTTGACGTGCGTAAGGTGATGCGCACCAGCGATCGTTTTGGCCGCGCGGAACCGGATATCGCAGCGCTGTCGGAGCTGGCTACGCTACAGCTTGCCCCACGCCTGGCAGAGGGTCTGGTCATCACCCAGGGATTTATCGGCAGCGAAAGCAAAGGCCGCACAACGACGCTGGGACGCGGCGGCAGCGACTACACGGCGGCGCTGCTTGCCGAAGCGCTGCACGCGGCGCGCGTCGATATCTGGACGGATGTGCCGGGTATCTACACCACCGACCCGCGCGTGGTGCCTGCCGCGCAGCGTATCGATGAAATCGCCTTTGAAGAAGCGGCAGAAATGGCGACCTTTGGCGCGAAGGTGCTGCATCCTGCAACGCTGCTGCCCGCCGTACGCAGCGATATCCCGGTTTTCGTCGGCTCCAGTAAAGATCCAAAAGCGGGCGGGACGCTGGTATGCAATAAAACCCAAAACCCACCGCTCTTCCGCGCGCTGGCGCTACGTCGCAAACAGACGCTGTTAACGCTGCACAGCCTGAATATGCTGCATTCGCGTGGTTTCCTGGCGGAAGTGTTCGGCATTCTGGCGCGGCACAATATCTCCGTAGATTTAATCACCACCTCGGAAGTGAGCGTGGCGCTGACGCTGGATACCACCGGTTCCACTTCAACGGGCGACACGCTGCTGACGCAGTCTTTGCTGATGGAGCTTTCCGCGCTATGCCGGGTAGAAGTGGAAGAAAATCTCGCGCTGGTTGCGCTGATTGGCAACGATCTGTCTAAAGCCTGCGGCGTCGGTAAAGAAGTGTTCGGCGTACTGGAGCCGTTCAATATCCGCATGATTTGCTATGGCGCATCCAGCCATAACCTCTGTTTCCTGGTGCCTGGCACCGAAGCGGAGCAGGTCGTGCAGAAGCTTCATCATAATTTGTTTGAATAAAATTTCCTCACGCGATAAATAATACCTATAGCCGGGCTCGAACCCGGCTTTTTTATAACTAAACAACACGACAATACTGCAAGGAATTTATTATGTTATCCGTTATCACCCGGCTGTTCCCGTTGTGGGCGCTGCTGCTCTCTGTTATTGCGTATTACACGCCATCGACTTTCACCCCCATTGGCTCGTGGGTGACCACGCTGCTGATGCTGATTATGTTCGGCATGGGTGTACACCTTAAGCTCGACGACTTTAAACGCGTGCTTTCCCGCCCGGCGCCTGTCGCTGCCGGTATTTTCCTGCATTACCTGGTGATGCCGCTCGCCGCCTGGCTACTGGCGATACTGTTTAACATGCCGCCGGACCTCTCAGCCGGGATGGTACTGGTGGGCAGCGTCGCCAGCGGAACGGCATCTAACGTCATGATCTATCTGGCGAAAGGGGATGTGGCGCTTTCGGTTACTATCTCATCGGTTTCCACGCTGGTTGGCGTGGTCGCGACACCGCTACTGACGCGCCTGTATGTGGATGCGCATATTCAGGTGGATGTGATGGGGATGCTGCTCAGCATTTTACAGATCGTCGTGGTTCCAATCGCGCTTGGGCTGGTCATTCACCACCTGTTTCCTCGCGTGGTAAAAACCGTGGAGCCTTATCTGCCTGCGTTCTCAATGGTGTGCATTCTGGCGATCATCAGCGCAGTAGTGGCCGGTTCCGCCTCGCATATCGCATCCGTTGGTTTTGTGGTGATTGTGGCGGTGATCCTGCACAACACCATTGGTCTGCTCGGCGGTTACTGGGGCGGTCGCCTGTTTGGCTTTGATGAGTCCACCTGCCGCACGCTGGCGATTGAAGTTGGAATGCAGAACTCCGGCCTTGCGGCGGCGCTCGGTAAAATTTACTTCTCTCCGCTGGCCGCGCTCCCCGGCGCGCTGTTCTCGGTCTGGCATAACCTCTCTGGCTCACTGCTGGCCGGTTACTGGTCAGGCAAGCCGATTGCCGAGAAGCCGCGTGATAGGGTGAAGGTGTAGACCTGATAAGCGTAGCGCCATCAGGCGCAATCCGTGCACGTCGCCGGATGGTGGCTAACGCCTTATCCGGCCTACACAGCCTCTGCACTTTGCCGTACACTGGGTTATCTGACTGACCGAGGGTACATTTATGGCACTCCCACGCATCACCCAAAAAGAGATGACCGAGCGCGAGCAGCGTGAACTGAAAACGCTGCTCGACCGCGCGCGCATTGCACATGGCCGTCCGCTCACGAATGCGGAAACCAACAGCGTGAAAAAGGAGTACATTGATAAGTTAATGGCGCTGCGCGAAGCAGAGGCCAAAAAAGCCCGCCAGTTGAAGAAAAAGCAGGCTTATAAACCAGATACTGAGGCGTCGTTTTCCTGGTCGGCCAATACGCCGACGCGCGGCAGACGTTAACGCCCTTTCTTCTTCCGCCCCGGCGAGGTAAAGCGTTTTCCGTTTGACGCCGGGCGCGCTTTCTCATTGGTTTTTTCGATTTTCACCACCGGACGCTTAATGCCCGCCGTTTTCGGCTTCGCCTTCGACGTCGGTTTGGCTTCTGATGAAGAGTTTTCGATCAGCTTAAACAGAGCGATGAGTTCGTCATCCGTCAGATCCCGCCACTCGCCGGGCGGCAGACCGGATAAACTCACGTTCATAATGCGCGTGCGTTCGAGTTTCGTCACTTCATAGCCAAAGTGCTCGCACATGCGGCGGATCTGGCGGTTCAGCCCCTGAATCAGAGTAATGCGGAAAACAAACGGCGCTTCCTTCTTCACCTTGCACTTTTTGGTCACCGTGCCGAGGATCGGGACGCCTGCGCCCATACCGCGAATAAAGTCATCCGTTACCGGCTTATCAACCGTGACCAGATACTCTTTCTCGTGATCGTTACCGGCACGGAGGATTTTGTTGACCAGATCGCCGTGATTGGTAAGAAAGATAAGCCCCTGGGAGTCTTTATCCAGGCGGCCAATCGGGAAAATACGTTTGCTATGGTTCACGAAATCCACGATGTTATCGCGTTCGCTGTCTTCCGTGGTACTGACAATCCCTACTGGCTTGTTCAGCGCGATAAAGACCAGATCTTCCGCTTCGCGCGGCTCAATCAACCGACCATTCACCTTCACCACGTCGCCAGGCATCACCTGATCGCCAATGGTGGCGCGTTTGCCATTAATGAAGACATTCCCTTGTTCAATGTAGCGATCCGCCTCGCGACGCGAGCAAATTCCGCTTTCACTGATGTATTTATTTAATCGGACAGATGAGTCGGGCAGCATAAATTCTCCTGTAAAAGCGAAATATACCGCACCTTGCGGTCAGGGAAAAAGCGTCGAATGACAGGAGTGCGGCTCACCGCTGCTCATAAAGTCGATGACATCACGAAATCCCCCTGCGAGACGCGTTCCAGAATATCGATAACCACATCGTGAGCCACATCAGCAAGCGGTAAGATGAGCGGTGGTAGCATCACGGATGTTTTTACTTTTTGATTACTGGAGATGTCATGGAACTGCTGTTATTGAGTAACTCCACCCTGCCGGGAAAAGCCTGGCTGGAACACGCGCTGCCGCTGGTGGCGGAACAACTGCATGGCCGCCGTTCAGCGGTGTTTCTCCCGTTTGCTGGCGTCACGCAAACCTGGGACGATTACACAGCGAAAACCGCCGCAGTCCTTGCGCCGCTCGGCGTTTCAGTGACCGGTATTCATAGCGTCGCCGATCCGGTCGCAGCGATTGCCGATGCGGAAGTGGTGATTGTCGGCGGTGGGAACACTTTCCAGTTGCTAAAAGAGAGCCGTGAACGTGGGCTGCTGGCGCCCATCGTGGCTGCCGTTAAGCGTGGCGCGTTGTATATCGGCTGGAGCGCGGGCGCGAACCTTGCCTGTCCGACTATTCGCACCACTAACGATATGCCGATCGTTGACCCACAAGGGTTTGATGCGCTGGGTCTGTTCCCGTTGCAGATTAACCCGCACTTCACTAACGCGTTGCCGGAAGGTCACAAAGGCGAAACCCGCGAACAGCGTATTCGCGAGCTGCTGGTGGTCGCGCCAGAGTTAACGGTGATTGGCCTGCCGGAAGGCAACTGGATTCAGGTGAGCAAGGGGCAGGCGACGCTCGGCGGCCCGAACACGACGTATGTGTTCAACGCGGGTGAAGAAGCGGTTCCTCTTGAAGCCGGCCATCGCTTCTGATTGTCGCCATGTAGAATGTAAAATGCCTGATGGCGCTACGCTTATCAGGCCTACAGGATAGTGCTTATAACGTAGGCCGGATAAGGCATTTCACGCCGCCATCCGGCAATCAGCAATCAATAGTCATCCCGCTCGTCGTCTTCATCCGGCTGCTCCAGCACGCTGTAAGCCACCGAACAAAACAGCGAATTCAGGCGTTGCATATCGCCCAGCAGTCCCAGATGCAATGAGCTGGTTTCGATGCTCTGTACGTTCTGCTGGTGCAGGCGATCCACATGCGCATGTGAATAACGACGATTGAGAATACGGAAACGATGTTTGCTGCGACGCAAACGTCGGGCGCTGGTGACGTCGCCGGAGAAAAACACCGACATCGCCAGTTGCAGGTTGCTGAGTAACTGATCATACAGCGCATCCAGCTCTTTCAGCCCTTCAATGGAAAACGCCCGCCGCGCCGCCAGCGACTTGTCGGCAATCTCGCTGCCCATCCGTTCGACGATATCCGAGGCCTGCTCCAGGTTCAGGGACATCTCGATGATTTCCGCCCAGCGCCGCGACTCCTCCTCCGCCAGTTCCTCTTTCGGCATCCGCGCCAGATAGAGTTTGATGGCGGTGTAAAGCACGTTGATATCATCCGCCAGCTTGCGCAGCTCTTTCTCTTCGCGCGGCTCGCCGTGCATCACCTTTTTCAGACCTTCCATCATCTGCTCCATCGCATCACCAATGCGCAGCGCTTCCCGGGCGGCATTGGCCAGCGCGAGCGTTGGCGTGTCCAGCGCGCTGACATCCAGATGTTTAGGCTTCAGATGGGCATCCAGTTCCGGTTCATCGCGGATAATACGTTTACAGAAACGCGCCATCGGTTCGGCGAACGGAATCATCACCAGACACCGCGCCAGGTTGTAAAAAACGTGGAAGTAGATAACCAGTTCAGATTTTGGCAGCGGTAACGCATCCATCGTATCGGCCAGCACATGGACAAACGGCAGGATAATCAGGCTGCCCACCAGCTTAAACAGCAGACTGCCCAGCGCCACGCGGCGAGCGGCGGCATTGGCTGCGCTGTTGTTGAGCATCGCCAGCAGGCCGGAACCGAGGTTGGCGCCGATGACCAGGCACAACGCGACCGGGAACGATATGATGCCCGCCGCCGTCAGCGTGGCCGTCAGCAGGACGGCAGCCAGGCTGGAATAGCTGATGATGGCAAACATGGCGCCAATCAGCGCATCCAGCATGATGTCGCCGGTCAGCGAGGCGAAGATGACCTGTACGCCATTCGCCTGAGTAATCGGCGTCACCGCCTGCACAATCAGCTCCAGCGCCAGCAGTATCAGGCCAAGACCGATCCCCACTCGCCCCAGTTGTCCGGCGCGTGACTGCTTACGCCCCAAAAAGAAGATAACGCCGATGAAAATCAGCAGCGGCGATAACCATGACAAATCAAAGGTAAGGATACGCGCCATCAGCGCGGTCCCCACGTCGGCCCCCAACACAATCACCAGTGCAGGCGTCAGGGCGACCAGATCCTGGGCGACAAATGACGTCACCAGCATAGTCGTGGCGTTACTGCTTTGCACCAGCGCAGTAACGCCGATACCCGCGCAGAAGGCGAGCGGTTTCTTTTCAACACTGCGGCTGAGAACGGTACGCAGACGAGCGCCGAAAACGCGCATCACGCCAGTACGCACAATATGGGTGCCCCACACCAGCAGGGCAACAGCAGAAAGCAGGTGTAGCAGAGTTAACACAGAATCAGGTACTCCTTATCATTATTATGATGTTCAGCCTTTTTTACCGGATGGCGCTGCGCTTATCCGGCTTACGGGGATATTTGTAGGCCGGATAGGCGTTTACGCCGCCATCCGGCAAGCAGCCCCGTGAACCTTCTTCCAGTATAAGGGTTTCAAAACAATAAAGAGACAGGGCGCCCGATGAGCACCCTGTTTGTTGTAAGGAAAAATGACAGTTTTATGAACTAGTCGGCATCATAGCCCAGGTTGGAGGCCAACCAGCGTTCCACCTCTGCGACCGTCATCCCTTTACGCTGCGCATAATCCTCCACCTGATCGCGCTGTATTTGCGCGACGGTGTAGTACTTGCTGTCAGGATGGCTGAAGTACCAACCGGAAACGGAAGCGCCCGGCCACATGGCGTAGGATTCGGTCAGCTTCATGCCGGTGTGTTTTTCCACGTCCAGCAGTTGCCAGATAGTGCCCTTCTCAGTGTGCTCCGGGCAGGCCGGATAGCCTGGCGCCGGACGAATCCCCTGATAGTTTTCGCGGATCAGCTCCTCGTTGCTGAGGTTCTCATTCGCCGCATAGCCCCAGTAAACTTTACGCACCCGCTCATGCAGGTATTCCGCAAAGGCTTCCGCCAGACGGTCGGCGATCGCTTTGACCATAATCTTGTTGTAATCATCATGCTGCGCCTCGAATGCCTCTGCCAGCGCATCCTCTTCCAGACCGCCCGTGACGGCGAAGGCGCCGATGTAATCCTCTTTGCCGCTCTGTTTCGGCGCAACAAAGTCAGACAGGCAATAGTTGGCGAAACCCACCTTCTCCGTTTGCTGACGCAGATGATGGCTGACCGCCAGCACATGGGTACGCGTCTCATCGCGGTAAATTTCGATATCATCACCCACACGGTTTGCCGGGAACAGCCCCACCACGCCACGCGGGTTGAGCGTCTTCTCCGCACTCAGTTTATCCAGCATGTCGTTGGCGTCTTTAAACAGGCGTTTCGCCTCTTCGCCCACCACCTCGTCTTCGAGAATGCGCGGATATTTCCCGGCCAGCGACCAGGTCATAAAGAACGGCGTCCAGTCGATGTAGTTGCGCAGCGTTTCGATACTGGCCTCAACGTCCTGCACGCCCAGACGATGAGCGACAGGCGGTGTATAGCTTTCCCAGTCAAATGCCAGGTCATTATCACGCGCGGCGGCCAGCGTCACCGGCGGCGTGCGCGGTTTCTTGCGCGCATGCTGGATGCGCACGGTTTCATACTCTTTACGGGTACGGGCGACAAACTCATCGTGCTGGGTTTCAGACAGCAACGCCGCCACGACGCCCACGGTACGCGAGGCGTTCTGGACATAGACCGTCGGGCCGCTGTAGTTCTGCTCAATCTTCACCGCCGTGTGCGCTTTGGACGTGGTCGCGCCGCCAATCAGCAGCGGAATGGTGAAGCCCTGACGTTCCATCTCCTTCGCCACGTTGACCATTTCATCCAGCGACGGGGTAATCAGGCCGGAGAGACCAATCAAATCCGCATTCACTTCCTTCGCGGTTTTGAGGATTTTTTCTGCCGGCACCATAACGCCAAGATCGATGATTTCATAGTTGTTGCACTGTAAAACGACGCCAACAATGTTTTTGCCAATGTCATGCACGTCGCCCTTCACGGTGGCGATAACCATTTTACCGTTGCTGGAGCCCTGCTCTTTGCTGGCTTCAATAAACGGTTCCAGATACGCCACCGCCTGCTTCATGACGCGGGCCGATTTCACCACCTGCGGCAGGAACATTTTGCCTTCGCCGAACAGGTCGCCCACCACGTTCATACCGTCCATCAGCGGCCCTTCGATAACCTCGATCGGACGCGTCGCCTGCTGACGGGCTTCTTCGGTATCCTGTTCGATAAACTCGGTAATGCCTTTTACCAGCGAATACTCAAGGCGTTTTTTCACTTCCCAACTGCGCCATTCCGCCTGTTGCGCATTGGCTGAATCATCGGCTTTGCTGCCACGGTATTTTTCCGCCAGCGCCAGCAGACGCTCGGTGCTATCGTCGCGGCGATTGAGGATCACATCTTCCACCGCGTCGCGCAGCTCGGCGGGCAGGTCGTCATAAATCGCCAGTTGCCCGGCGTTGACGATCCCCATGTCCATGCCGTTACGGATGGCGTAGTAGAGGAACACCGCATGAATCGCTTCGCGCACCGGGTCGTTGCCGCGAAACGAGAAGGAGACGTTAGAGACGCCGCCGGAGATCAGCGCGTGCGGCAGTTCGCGTTTGATATCTTCACAGGCGCCGATAAAGTCCTGCGCGTAGTTGTTGTGCTCGTCGATACCGGTCGCTACGGCAAAAATGTTCGGGTCAAAGATAATGTCTTCCGGCGGGAAGCCCACCTCTTTGGTGAGAATGTTGTACGCCCGGCGGCAAATCTCGATCTTACGCGCGCGGGTATCGGCCTGCCCTTGTTCATCAAAGGCCATCACCACCACCGCCGCACCATAGCGACGCAGCAGCTTCGCATGGTGGATAAAGGTTTCCACGCCCTCTTTCATCGAAATGGAGTTAACGATGCCTTTACCCTGAATGCATTTCAGCCCTTTTTCGATGACCTCCCATTTTGAGGAGTCGATCATGATCGGTACGCGGGCGATATCCGGCTCACCGGCAATCAGGTTGAGGAAGCGCACCATCGCGACTTCGGCGTCGAGCATCCCCTCATCCATGTTGATATCGATAATCTGCGCGCCGCTCTCCACCTGCTGGCGGGCAACATCCAGCGCTTCGCTGTATTTCTCTTCTTTGATCAACCGCTTAAATTTAGCGGAACCGGTGACGTTGGTACGCTCACCCACGTTTACAAACAGGCTGTCATCGCCAATATTCAACGGCTCAAGGCCAGAGAGGCGACAGGCAACCGGAATATCGGGCAGTTTACGCGGCGCTAAACCATCAACCGCGCGGCTCATCGCGGCAATGTGTTCCGGCGTCGTCCCACAGCAGCCACCGACAATGTTGAGAAAGCCCGACTCCGCCCACTCGCGGATCTGCTTCGCCATCGTATCAGCATCAAGATCGTATTCGCCGAAGGCGTTAGGCAGACCGGCATTCGGGTGCGCGGTGACATAGCATTCGGCAATGCGCGCCAGTTCCTGCACATACTGGCGCAGTTCATCCGGCCCCAGCGCGCAGTTAAGACCGAAGGTGAACGCTTCGGCATGGCGCAGCGAGTTATAAAACGCTTCAGTAGTCTGGCCGGAGAGCGTGCGCCCGGACGCATCGGTAATCGTGCCGGAGATCATAATCGGCAGCTCGACGCCCAGCGCTTCAAATTCTTCTTTCACCGCAAAAACGGCGGCTTTCGCATTCAGCGTGTCAAAGACGGTTTCAATCAGAATCAGGTCTGACCCGCCTTCCACCAGCGCTTTGGTGGATTCGCGATAGGCCGCGACCAGCTGATCGAAGGAGATATTGCGAAACGCCGGGTCGTTCACGTCCGGCGAGATGGACGCGGTGCGGTTGGTTGGGCCAAGCACGCCCGCAACGTAGCGCGGTTTTTCCGGCGTGCGCGCCGTCCATTCATCGGCGCAGGCGCGGGCCAGTTTCGCAGCGGTAAAGTTGATTTCCGCCGACAGGGATTCCATCTGGTAATCCGCCATCGCAATCGTCGTGGAGTTAAACGTGTTGGTTTCGATGATATCCGCACCCGCCTCAAAGTAAGCGTGATGAATCGCGGTAATCACCTCCGGCTTGCTGAGTACCAACAGGTCGTTGTTGCCTTTCAAATCGCAGGGCCAGTCAGCAAAACGCTCGCCGCGAAAATCCTCTTCACTCAGGCGATAGCTCTGGATCATTGTCCCCATGCCACCATCCAGAACCAGAATACGTTCATCTAACTGCGCACGCAGTTGTTCAACTTTGCTGCTCACGACTTGCTCCCGACAACACTCAACCTGGACCGAAAAAAGGCCAACAAACCATACTGGCATAAACACGACAGGCGGAAAAGAGAACAACGGGCAACATGAGACATGTTCAGCTTCACTCCTCCGATCAGTGCAGGAATTCTTGCATTATATTTTAATAAAACGAAAATGATTTCCACGATACAGAAAAGGAGTCCGCCATGGTTGCCCCTGTCCCCGCGAAACGCGGTAGAAAACCCGCCGCTGCCACTGCGCCCGCAACCGGGCAGGTTCAGTCGCTGACTCGTGGCCTGAAGCTGCTGGAGTGGATTGCCGAATCCAACGGCAGCGTCGCGCTGACCGAACTGGCGCAGCAGGCGGGTCTGCCGAACTCCACGACTCACCGTTTGTTAACCACCATGCAGCAGCAGGGCTTTGTGCGACAGGTGGGAGAGCTGGGCCACTGGGCCGTGGGCGCCCATGCGTTTATCGTCGGCAGCAGTTTTTTGCAGAGCCGTAATCTGCTGGCGATTGTCCACCCTATCCTGCGCAAACTGATGGAAGACTCCGGCGAGACGGTCAATCTGGCGGTGCTGGATCAGAGCGATCACCAGGCGATTATTATCGACCAGGTACAGTGCACACAGCTGATGCGCATGTCTGCGCCCATCGGCGGCAAACTGCCAATGCACGCTTCCGGCGCCGGGAAAGCGTTTCTGGCGCAACTCAGCGAAGAGCAGGTGACTGGCCTGCTGCACCGTAAAGGGCTGCATGCCTATACCCACGCCACGCTGGTGTCGCCGGTACATCTGAAAGACGACCTCGCCCAGACGCGCAAGCGCGGTTATTCCTTTGATGATGAAGAGCACGCGCTTGGCCTGCGTTGTGTTGCGTCGTGCATTTACGACGAGCACCGCGAGCCGTTTGCCGCGATCTCAATTTCCGGGCCGATCTCCCGCATCACTGACGATCGCGTCACCGAGTTTGGCGCGATGGTGATTAAAGCGGCGAAAGAAGTCACGCTGGCATACGGCGGGTTTAGATAAGCAAGGCTTGCCGGATGGCGGCGCAAGCGCCTTATCCAGCCTACAGTCACGTGTAGGCCCGGTAAGCGTAGCGCCACCGGGCGTCAAGCCGAAAATCTGAAGCAAAACCGCTGTTTGCGCCGATAGGCGTAAACATCTTCCACGTGCCCTTCGCGGATACGCGTCTGTAACGCCCGCCAGTAGTCGGCGCGGAACAGGTCGGCGTGCATCTCCTCAAATAACGGCCCAATTCTTGGGTCAGCGCACAGCCAGTGGCGAAACTCTTCCGGGAAAACATCCCCTGGCGAAACGCTGTACCAGGGCTCGCTGGCCAGCTCATCTTCCGGGTAGCGCGCTTGCGGAATGTCGCGGAAATTCACTTCCGTCATGTAGCAAATTTCATCGTAATCGTAGAACACCACGCGCCCGTGGCGGGTGACGCCAAAGTTTTTAAACAGCATGTCGCCGGGGAAGATGTTGGCGGCGGCAAGCTGGCGAATCGCATTGCCGTACTCTTCAATCGCGTCACGCAGTTGCTGGCCCTCCACCTGCTCCAGCCAGATATTCAGCGGCACCATACGACGCTCAATGTAGAGATGGCGAATCACTATCTGATCGCCAAGGTCGATGATTTTCTCCGGCGCCTCCTGGCGCAACAGCGTCATCAGCGCTGGCGCGATTCGCCGCTTCTCCAGCACAAAGTTCTCGAACTCCTGCGTATCGGCCATCCGCCCGACGCGATCGTGTTCTTTAACGAGTTGATAGCAGGCGCGCACATGGGCGGCCGACATCTCTTTTTGTGGGGCAAACCTATCCTTGATGATCTTAAACACCCGGTCAAAGCCCGGCAGCGTAAACACCAGCATCACCATGCCGCGAATACCGGGCGCTTCAATAAACTGCTCATCGCTGTTCGCCAGATACAGTAAATACTCGCGATAGCTCTCGGTTTTCGCATGCTTCTGACAGCCAATCGCCATGTACAACTCGGCGGTGGTTTTACCTGGCAGGATCTCACGCAGCCACTCAACCAGCGCGGCGGGCAACGGCGCGTACACCATGAAGTAGGAACGGGCAAAACCAAACACGATACTGGCCTCAGCCGTGGTGGTCAGGCAGGTATCGACAAACAGTTCGCCTTCATCGGTGCGATGAATCGGCAGCAAAAACGGCAACGTGCCGGCTGGGGTCAGCAACTTCCCCACCAGCCAGGCGGCTTTATTGCGATAAAACAGCTCATTCGCCACCTGCAAATGGCTGCGGTGCAAAGCCTCCGCTCCGAACGTTTCCGTCAGGTGAGCAATGATGTAATGAATATCACGGTTTTTGTTTTGCCAGGGCAAACGCAGCGGTAGATCGCTGAGAATACGCGTCAACAGCGGTTCCCAGCCGTGATCGGGGAAGAAATCTTTCGCCAGCGGGCGCGGGATAGTGCGAAACCGGCGTTCAGGCTGGGAGCTAAAGATAAAAAGCCGCTCGGGAGTGAGCGAGCGGTGGTCAAATAACCGACAGTAGACGGAGTTAAAAAAGCTCTCCGCAATCTCGAAGCGCGGGTAATCCGGCAACAGCCGGGTGTAATGCTCTTTGACGCGCAGTAAAAAGGCCGCATCGGTGCTTTTGCCGTCAGTAATGCAGCGCAACTGTTCCACCACCAGACCAACGTGATGATCGTAGAGGTGGATACGGCTTTTCATCGCCTGCTGCACGGCATGCCAGTCGGCCTGTTCAAAGCGCTGCTGCGCGCCGGAAGTCACTTCCAGAAATCGACCATACTGCGCGTCAAAGCCTTGCAGGATGGTTTGAGCAATCAGTAATTCCAGGCCACGCGACATGGTTTGTCCTCATCGGTTGCCGGATGGCGGAGCAAGCACCTTATCCGGCCTACGGTTCGGGGTAGGCCGGATAAGCGTAAGCGCCATCCGGCATGAATCAGAACTGCGATTCTTCAGTAGAACCCGTTAATGCCGTCACTGAGGAGGTACCGCCCTGAATAATGGTGGTCACTTTGTCGAAGTAGCCTGTCCCCACTTCCTGCTGATGGGACACGAAGGTGTAACCGTCTTTGGCCGCCGCAAATTCTGGCTGCTGAACCTTCTCAACATAGTGGCGCATGCCTTCACCCTGCGCATAGGAATGTGCCAGGTCGAACATGTTGAACCACATGCTGTGGATGCCCGCCAGGGTGATGAACTGGTACTTGTAGCCCATGTCCGACAGCTGCTGCTGGAAGCTGGCGATGGTTTTATCGTCCAGGTTCTTCTGCCAGTTGAACGACGGCGAACAGTTGTAGGCCAGCAGTTTACCCGGGTATTTCGCGTGGATGGCATCGGCAAAGCGCTTCGCCAGTTCAAGGTCCGGCGTGGAGGTTTCGCACCACACCAGGTCTGCGTAAGGCGCATACGCCAGCCCACGGCTGATCGCCTGCTCAATACCGGCACGCGTGCGGAAGAAGCCTTCGCTGGTGCGTTCGCCGGTAATAAATTCACTGTCGTACGCGTCACAGTCGGAGGTTATCAGATCTGCCGCATCCGCGTCGGTACGGGCAATCAGCAACGTCGGTACGCCCATCACGTCAGCCGCCAGACGCGCAGCCACCAGTTTCTGAATGGCTTCCTGCGTCGGCACCAGAACTTTGCCGCCCATATGGCCGCACTTCTTCACCGACGCAAGCTGATCTTCGAAGTGAACAGCCGCTGCACCGGCTTCGATCATCGATTTCATCAGTTCAAACGCGTTCAGTACGCCGCCAAAACCGGCCTCCGCATCGGCAACGATCGGCAGGAAGTAATCGACAAAGCGCGGATCGCCAGGCTCAATGCCGGACGCCCACTGGATCTGATCCGCACGACGGAAAGTGTTGTTGATCCGATCCACGACCGCCGGAACAGAGTTTGCCGGGTACAGCGATTGATCCGGGTACATGCTGGAGGCCAGGTTAGCGTCCGCCGCCACCTGCCAGCCGGACAGATAGACCGCCTCAATGCCCGCTTTCGCCTGTTGCAACGCCTGGCCGCCAGTCAGTGCGCCGAGGCTGTTGATGTAGCCTTTTTTCGCGTCGCCATGCAGCAGACGCCACATTTTGGCCGCGCCAAGCTGCGCCAGCGTACATTCCGGGTTGACCGAGCCGCGTAATTTCACCACTTCCTCCGCGCTATACGGGCGACGGATGCCTTCCCAGCGCGGTTGCGTCCATTCTTTCTGTAACTCTTCGATTTGTTGGGTACGGGTTTTCATGTGCAGATGCTCCATATTGTTATGTGGTGAGTTAAGCCAGCAGGCGGTAGCCTGGCAGGGTCAAGAAATCGATCAGTTCATCAGAGGTAGTGATCTGCTCCATCAGGCGCGCGGCTTCATCAAAGCGCCCGCTGCTGAAGCGGTGCTCTCCCAGCTCATCCTGGATCACCAGCATCTCTTCGGCCAGCATCTGGCGGAATAGCGCTTTCGTGACGGGTTTGCCGTTGCTCAGGGTTTTCTCGTGATGAATCCATTGCCAGATAGAGGTACGGGAGATTTCAGCCGTTGCCGCATCTTCCATCAGGCCATAAATCGGTACGCAGCCATTGCCGGAGATCCATGCTTCGATGTACTGCACCGCCACGCGAATATTGGCGCGCATCCCCTCTTCGGTACGATCGCCCTCGCAGGGCGCCAGCAGCTGTTCGGCAGTAATGGGCGCATCTTCATCACGGGTAACAAACAGCTGGTTCTGGTTTTCGCCCAGCGCCTCGTTAAAGACCGTCATCGCGGTGTCCGCCAGCCCCGGGTGCGCGATCCAGGTGCCGTCATGACCGTTATTGGCTTCCAGCGCTTTGTCCGCTTTCACTTTGTTGAGCACTTGATTGTTGCGCTCGGCGTCTTTGCTCGGGATAAACGCCGCCATGCCGCCCATCGCAAATGCGCCGCGCTTGTGGCAGGTTTTGATCAACAGCCGTGAATAGGCGCTGAGGAACGGTTTATCCATCGTCACCACCTGACGGTCCGGCAGGACGCGATCCGGGTGATTTTTCAGTGTTTTGATATAGCTGAAAATGTAATCCCAGCGGCCGCAGTTAAGACCAACAATATGGTCACGCAGCGCGTGCAGGATCTCATCCATCTGGAAGACGGCAGGCAGCGTTTCAATCAGCAAGGTGGCTTTGATGGTGCCGCGCGGCAGATTAAAACGGTCTTCGGCATAGCTGAAGACTTCGCTCCACCAGGCGGCTTCCTGCCAGGCCTGAGTTTTCGGCAGGTAGAAATACGGGCCACTGCCTTTTGCCAGCAACGCTTTATAGTTGTGGAAAAAGTAGAGAGCGAAATCAAACAGGCTGCCAGGAATGGCTTCACCACGCCAGGTCACATGTTTTTCCGGCAGGTGTAAACCGCGTACGCGACAAATCAGTAACGCCGGGTCCGGCTTGAGTTGATAGATTTTCCCGGCTTCGTTGGTGTAGCTGATGGTGCCGTTCACCGCATCACGTAGGTTGATCTGGCCATCAATCACTTTGCTCCACTCCGGCGCCAGTGAATCCTCAAAGTCAGCCATGAACACTTTCACGTTAGCATTCAGCGCGTTAATCACCATTTTACGTTCTACCGGGCCGGTGATTTCCACGCGACGATCCTGTAAATCGTCAGGAATACCGCGAATTTTCCAGTCACTCTCACGAATGGAAGCGGTTTCCGAAATAAAATCAGGCAACTTACCGTCATCAATATCCTGCTGTTGCTGAATACGAGCAGCGAGGAGTTTGTTACGCTTTGGCGTAAAACGCGTCACCAGTTCGGTCAGAAACTCTACCGCTTCAGCGGTCAGAATTTGCTTCTCCTGCTCACCATAAGGCCTGGTAAAGGTCAGTTCATCGGTTGTCGTTGCCTGTTGATTCATTATGCAGCTCCTCGTCATTGATCCGAATACATCCCCAATGCGAACAAAGGATCGTTGTGTGGTTTTCGTTCAGCACAACTAAGACTACTCAATTAAATTCCAAAATCAAAAACAATTTCCATTTTTAATTTAATTATCAATTAACTTATTGATAACAATAAAAATAAAGTTTAATTACAAGATGAGCGGCATTTCAGAAATAAAAAAGGCACCCGAAGGTGCCTGTTTCAACATGCTGAAACGCTTTAGGATCGTGCGCTACAGAAGATTAATCCAGCGTTGGATTCATGTGACGCAGATCATATGGCGTGATCTGGTAGACGTAATAGTTGAGCCAGTTGGTAAACAGCAAATTACCGTGGCTGCGCCAGGTCGCGCGAGGTTTGTTTTGCGGATCGTTTTTCGGGAAATAGTTGTACGGTACATTCGGACTTAAACCTGCTTCAACATCCCGGAAATATTCACTGGCCAGCGTATGGGCATCGTACTCCGGGTGACCGGTTACAAACGCGATTCGTTTATCTTTGCTGGCGAACAGGTAGGCATCTCCATCTTCGGTTTCCGCGAGGATCTCAAGGTCGGTATAGTCCCGAATCAGCGCCGCCGGGAAGTCGGCATAGCGTGAGTGCGGAGCAAGGAATGAATCATCAAAACCACGAGTCAGTAAAGCATGAGGATGAAGGATGTGATGTTCGTAGACGCCGGAAAGTTTATCTGTGCGGGTTTGCTTCGGAATGCCATAGAGAATATTAAGCGCGGCCTGTACCGCCCAACAGACAAACAGCGTTGAGGTGACGTGATCTTTCGCCCACTCCAGCACCTGCTTAATCTGCGGCCAATACGCAACATCATTAAACTCCACCAGGCCCAGAGGTGCGCCGGTGACAATCAGCCCATCGAAGTTCTGATCGCAGATATCCTCGAAGTTACAGTAGAAGTTGTTCAGATGCTCTGCCGGTGTATTACGCGATTCACGGGCATCAATCCGCAAGAGCTGAACATCGACCTGAAGCGGTGAGTTTGACAACAGGCGCAGGAACTGGTTTTCCGTTTCGATCTTCTTCGGCATCAGGTTGAGGATAAGCACCTTCAGCGGACGAATTTCCTGACCAGAAGCGCGGGATGTCGTCATAACAAAGACGTTTTCCTCACGTAAGAAATTGACGGCGGGTAGCTCGTCCAGCACGCGAATTGGCATAACCTGATAACCTCACTACATACGTTTAAACGTTTAGACATCCAGATAGCTGAAGATACCCAGAAATTCTTCTAATGTCGAGCCTGCATGTTGAAGGTGAGAAAGTTTCACGGCGGTGTTTACGATAGAATATAAGCACAAAGAAAAGGAGATAATATGGTTATTAGCATTCGCCGATCGCGGCAGGATGAAGGGGAAAAACTGATTGCTATCTGGTGTCGTTCTGTTGATGCTACGCACCATTTTTTGTCTGCATCCTATCGGAGCGAGCTGGAAGAGCTGGTGCGTTCTTTTTTACCAGAAGCGCCGTTATGGGTGGCAGTGACAGAGCAGGATGAGCCCATCGCGTTTATGCTGCTGACCGGGCAGCACATGGATGCCCTGTTTGTCGATCCCGACGTTCGTGGCTGCGGCGTAGGGAAATTGCTGGTTGAGCATGCGTTTACGCTGGCTCCCGAGTTAACAACCAACGTTAACGAACAGAATGAACAAGCGGTTGGGTTCTACAAAAAGATGGGATTTAAAGTGACAGGACGTTCAGAGGTAGACGATCTTGGCAGACCGTATCCGTTATTGAATCTGGTTCATACGTAGGCCGGATAAGGCGCAGCGTTATCCGGCAGAACAGCGCATATATGCCGGATGGCGGTGTGAACACCTTATCCGGCCTGTAAAAACATCCCGGGTATTTTGCACACAGTCTGTAGGCCGGATAAGGCGCGGCCGCCATCCGGCTGCACCCGGACGCATGAACGCAAAAAGGCTCAGTCTTTCGACTGAGCCTTTTGCTTTATTTGATGCCTGGCAGTTCCCTACTCTCGCATGGGGAGACCCCACACTACCATCGGCGCTACGGCGTTTCACTTCTGAGTTCGGCATGGGGTCAGGTGGGACCACCGCGCTACGGCCGCCAGGCAAATTCTGTTCGTCTAATGCCTTCCGCATTAAACACTAATCTGTAATCAAAGCTGAAAATCGTCTCTCAAATCGCCAAAACATCTTCGGCGT